>Ga0256405_10000032_pt1 | contig 397887 bp, 338 predicted proteins | sample RumenRJG_02DNA_FD_189096 | JGI IMG/M metagenome (GOLD analysis project Ga0256405, IMG submission 189096) | Bovine rumen microbial communities from Lethbridge, Alberta, Canada - RJG_02 | ecosystem: Host-associated > Mammals > Digestive system > Stomach > Rumen | place: Canada: Alberta... | reverse complement strand
CAAATATAACATATTTTTGATACCCTGAACAGATAGAAAAGGCGCCACAAATCTAAACCTGTAGCGCCAAACATCTTTATATTATTTCCGGATTTAGTTTTATTATAGCTTTATTAATACTATCTTTTAATCCTTCATAATTGGTTTGTTTTACTAGCCTGCGAACCTTAGACATCGTTATCGTAGTATTGTTTCCACATTCCAATTCTAAGTACCATATGGGAATCACATAGAACTCCCAATTATCAAGAATAAGTGGATCTGCAGTTTCCTTTGTTTTTCCTGGAAGCAAACAGAATAAATATGCCTGACAATCTTTCGCTCTGATATCTATGTGTCGTATATGTTTATCCGAAGGTTCATCATCAGCGGTTGATTTCATATATGCTGCTGTTCGTATCTCAATTCTCTTTCCTACATAGACTATACTATGAGGAGCCCAGAATCTTGAATCACTTGCCTCCGTAAATCCTAAAGCCTTCGATACCAGATACTCTGCCACTCTTGCTTTGTTATCAAGAAGATCTGAATAGTACCATCTCCAGAATTCAAGAACTGTTAGATCTGTTTCTTTCCCTGATTGCCAAAATGTTTCACCGCCATTCAGATGATTTGAACCTATCTCAGAAATATCAATCAGACTCTTCATAATACTCCTTTCTTCTTATTCCACCTGAATCATGACTCGCATCAAATTCATAATAATTATCCACAGTTGAAGGTGCATTATAAAGTGTGGCCAATAAATATTTTTTTACATTTCTAACCCTCGTAGTGTTCTCATTTAATGTCTTTAATACATACTCCATGATAGAATAATCATATTTTTCAAGCCTTGATCTAATAAGCAAATATGGAATCTCAGTATCCTTGATTCTTACATCTTTGCCTACTCTCTTACCACAGGATGTTACAAATCTGGCAGAATAACGCCCATCCTTCCTCTGAGAAAGTCCCGGACCCAATTCTTTGCTTTTCAGGTTTTTTCCCATTCTCTCAGCTCCTTTCCTTGTCAAAATGGCGTAGAAAAGAGCTTAGTACAACTGATTTATGATACCACAAAACAGTATACTTTTCAAACCTATTTGGCGTAAAACACAGCATCTCTTATGTCATATTTCTCTTACCGATGAAAGATACTGTTCAAATTCTTTTCTCTTTACTAATTTCTTGTTTAATCCCAATCTTAAGCGCCAGCGATCTGTCAAACATAAAGTTTAATGATACCTGTGTGCCATATTGAGTAGCCCCTTGCCAGTCTGCCACATGATGCTCACGATCTTTTTGCCTGAGTTCCAAAAGACTATCGGCATATATACCCAAGGACAGGTACTCCGTTATACAATGCTTTCGAGGCATTGTCATTTAATCCTCGCATAACATTCTTCATAGATCTTCTCACCGTACATGATCTGGCCCTTTTTTCAATACATCAGAACAGAAAAAAGGCACTTCGGGATATCCCAAAGTGCCTTTGCTTTCTCGTGTAGTCTACTCCACAATCACAACCGTGTCAATCATCAAACCCGCGATCGTTCAAATACGGGGATCACGGCCAGCTCTGCATCAACCGTTATAACGGATCCGCCCTCATATACTCTTTTGCTTCTTACGTCCTTCCACTGCGATCCAGAAGGCAGATATACATCTCTTTTATAAGTGCCTGCCGTCAGGATGGGCGCTACCAGATAGGTGCCTCCGAACATATACTCATCCTCGATCTCCCAGGCCTTCGGATCATAAGGAAACTCATAGAACAGTGTTCTCATTACCGGTGTTCCCTTTTCATGCGCCTCCTTCATGAGCGATCTAATATAGTCCCTCATGGATTCACGGATACGGATATACTCTTTGCATATCTCAAATACTTCATCCCCGTAACTCCATATCTCATTTGCAGCTCCCGAACAGCACGACGCACCGCCGCTTCCAAGCTGCGGCTGTCTGGGTTCGCGGTCGCCGTGAAGCCTCATGACGGGGCAGTAGGTTCCCCATTCGAACCATCTTACAAACAGTTCACGAAATGCCGGATCATCCGGATTTCCGCCGTGGAATCCTCCTATATCCGTAGTCCACCACGGTATACCGGCAAGCCCCATGTTTAGTCCGGCAGCAAGCTGGTTTCTCATACTTTCAAAACTTGAAGCGATATCTCCCGACCAGACCAAAGCTCCGTATTTCTGGCTGCCGGCCCACGCACATCTTATCAGGTTGACAATATCTTCCTGTCCCTGTTCCTTCATTCCCTCATAAAATGTTCTGGCATATTCAACCGGATAAATGTTCCCGATCATAAGATCGGTACCCATATGATAACGGTAATTGTCAAAGTCATACACGGAGTATTCGGGCTCTGCCTCATCCAGCCAGAATATCTTCACTCCCTGATCATAATAATTGTGTTTTACCGTATCCCAAAGGTATCTTCTCGCATCGGGGTTAGTCACATCGATATGGATCGTCGATCCCTGAAAATCGAGTCCTACCCTGAATCCTCTCTCCGTGCGTATCAGATATCCTCTCTCAAGCATCAGGTCAAAGTTTTCGCTCTCTCGATCCACCGTCGGCCAAATCGAGACCATAAGTTTGATCCCTATCGATTCAAGCTCGTCTGTCATTCCCTTCGGATCAGGCCAGAATACCGGGTCGAACTTCCATTCCCCCTGTTTTGGCCAGTGAAAAAAATCAACGACTATAACATCAACCGGTATGCCGAGCTCATGATACCTGCGGGCGACCTCCATCAGTTCATCCTGCGTCCTGTAACGGAGTTTGCACTGCCAGAATCCGAGACCGTATTCGGGCATCATTGGTACAGTGCCGGTCACGGCGGCATAAGCCTCTTCGATCAGAGCCGGCGTATCTTCGACTACGACCCAGTAATCCATCATTTTAGTACTGTAGGCTTCAAATGACGTGATGTTCTTTCCGAACACACATCTTCCTATTGCCGGATTGTTCCACAGCAGTCCGTATCCGAGCGAGGAGATTGCAAAAGGTACACTTGCCTGTGAGTTCCTGTGTGCCAGTTCAAGATCGGTTCCTTTCAGGTTCAGATATTTCTGCTGGTACTGACCCATCCCGTATATCTTTTCATCAGGATCGATTGACTCAAAACGTACAGTCAGATGATAGTCTCCGCCGATACACGGTTTGAACTCTCTTCCCTCGATCTCCGTGGCGCTGCACTTGGGATCGGTCACATCCCTGCGGTTTCTCGTATACTCTTCCAGAATCTTCTTTTTGCCCTTTGAAAAGATCGTGATCTTGCCTGCATTTGACAGTCTCACAACGGCATTCCCGTTTTCAAGCACGCCGCCGTCCTTATCGGGTCTTACTGTGCCCGAAGGAGACTGAGGCACCGACAGTGCCCAGTTATTTTCCTCAAAAAACGGGCCTTTGCCGGCGCGTATCCTGACCGCATTTTTCCCCCATGACTCTATCTGAAGTATCTCCGAATCATATTTATAGATCAGCCTGTTTTCTTCAACAGTTATCATACCTTCTCCCTCTTCCTATGCTTCGTTGATCCACACACGCATCTCATTTTCTCCCCTGTTGGCCCATGAATAGTAGGGGATCAGTTTTATCTTCTGGGGAATTTTTTCATATCCTTCGCATGAATACAGTGCCCCGGGATCACAGGCCGCCTTCAGACGTATCCCTTCGGCTTCGATAACACCGACTCCCCCGAGAAGATCATCCTGCCATTTATAGTCAAGGAACGAATTGCACGGCAGCTCTAGAAGATGAAGATCCTCATGGTTATCAAAGCTTTCCGCACAGTAAACAAACGGTCCTCTGGCGATCGCCACCTTTCCGATATTCTCGGACACTTTCGCATTCGCATACCATCTTTTCGGCATGATCTCAAGATCGAGCGATATGGTGTGGCATCCCTGCGAAACGCTTACACACCAGTACCCCCTGTCGCACGTGATCTTCATATCGTTTTCGTCAACCGTGCCCATATATTTGTCGGCCCATGAAGGTATACGTATCTTAACGTTGATATCATACGGCCGGCTGTTTTTGATTTCAAAACCGATCTTTGATGTCCTCGGATAATCGCACTCCTGCCTGATCGTGACGTTCCCGTTCTCATAATTGCATGTCATCTCGGATCTGATAAAGAGATTGACCAGTATCTCATCCTCCTTGACCGTATATATATACCTGTCAAGTGAAGCGATGAGTCTGGCAAGATTCGGAGGACAGCATGCACACCCGAGCCACTGTGGTCTTATGGGTTTGACATGGCTCTTGCCGGGGTCTATTGCCGACTTGGCCGGTACAACCTCCAGAGGATTGACGTAAAAGAAATGTCTGCCGTCAAGTGCCATTCCCGAAATAACGGTATTGTAAAGTGCCCTTTCCATAACATCCGCATATTCCGCATCGGACTCGATACGAAGCATCTGTCCGGCAAAAAACATCAGCCCTATCGACGCACAGGTCTCGCAGTACATTGTGTCATTCGGCAGATCATAATCCAGGGTAAATGACTCTCCGATAACGGTGGATCCTATACCGCCGGTAATATACATCCTCTTATCAACGATATTTCTCCATATCTTTTTTGCCGTATCCGCAAAGGCCTTATCTCCTGTCGATGCCGCCAGATCCGCAACAGCAGTGCTCATATACACGAGCCTCACCGCATGCCCTTCGGCAGTATCCTGTTCGAGTAAAGGTTTGTGCATCTGAAAATAACTGAGCGGAAATCTGCTCAGTCCGCCGAGAACCGGCTCTTTATCATCATCCTTCTCCTGCCCGGTAAAAAATCCGGGATTCTGTCCTCTTTCCTTCAGAAAAAATGCCGCCGTATCCAGGTAAGCTCTGTTGCCTGTCAGATGATACAGACGCATGAGTCCGATCTCTATCTCCTCATGTCCGTCCACACCTTTTATCTGGCCTTCCTTGTCGCCAAAAGTTACACAGATACTGTCAGCAAGCTTTATTGCTATCTCAAGCACCCTCCCGCTTCCGGTAGCCTGATGGTAGGCAGTCGCGGCTTCTATGAAATGGCCTGCGCAGTACAGTTCATGGCTCTCTCTGAGCCGCTTATATTTTCTGTCCGGCTCCATTATCGAGAAATAAGTGTTGAGATATCCGTCTTCTTCCTGGGCCTCGCCGATCAGTTCCACAACTTCATCCGCCGTTTTCTTAAGATCCTCGTCCCACTCATAAAGCAGTGTGTACGCCACCGCCTCCAGCCATTTATAAACATCGCTGTCCTGGAATACCCATCCGTAATGCTCTCCGTCCGTCCGTTTTGCGGCGATCCTGAAGTTTTCCATGGCATGGCTTTTCTCGTTAGGGATCGATGCATCATCTCGTTCCTTTTCGATATTTATATCTATCGCATCATTCAGCACGGCCCACTGATACGGGATCATCTCATGTTTTACCAGTCTCCTGTATCTGCTCCAAAAAGCATCGGATATTGTGACATCGTATTTCATTAGTAGTCCTTTCCTGTTCTGTCTGTAAAAACAGGGCAGAGAAATGTCATCTCTGCCCTGTGATCTGTTACAAAAAGTTACTTGCCAAGGATCGAGTCGATGGTAGCCTGTGCCTCTGCCGCAGCAGTTGCTGCATCACTCTCGCCTGTGATGACTTTGTTGAATGCAAGCGAGATGGCATCTGAGATGTCGGGCCACTCAGGAAGAGGTCCTCTTGCATTTGCATATTGCATCTCATCAACAAATACCTGGTAAACGGGATCGCCCTGGAACTGATCCTTTGCGATCGTTGAATCCGATGAGATATATCCCATGTGATCCATCATGTATAGGCATGCATCCTTGCTTGTTGCATACTGAAGGAAAGCGATCGCTGCTTCTTCATTTCCGCCTGCGATAACTGCATAGTTCTCTCCGCCGAGTCCTGATGCCTGCTGCTTATCCTGAGGTATCGGAGCAACATTCCATTTCATATCAGGAACTTCCGAACGCATTGTAGGTATCTGCCATGTTCCGTTGATCATCATCGCAAGGTTTCCTGAGATGAACTGGTTCATTGTATCGCCCTGAGTCCAGTTTATAGCTTCCTTGGGGAATACTCCGGCATCAACAAGTTTTTTCTCAAACTCAAGTGCCTTTATACCGCCTTCTGAATCGATCTCATATGATGTCTGGCCTGTTGACCATACCCAGGGAAGGAAATTGAAAGTACCTTCTTCGTTCTGAAGTGCGCAGTGAGCAAATCCGTAAACATTGCCCTTCGTTGTCTTGGTTGCTACGTCAAGGAGTTCATCCCATGTCTTGGGTACTTCGCATCCTGCTTCTGCAAGCATGTCCTCGTTATAGAAAAGAACAAGGTCATTGCTTCCGAAAGGAACACCGTAGAGCTTACCGTCAAGTGTGCAAGAGTTAACGGGGCCCGGATAATATGTGCTTACATCAAATCTGTCAGTGATGTCTGCGAATATTCCCATTGCTGCATATGAAGCATGATCGGGATTGTCAAGGATAACGATATCGGGAAGTTCTCCTGCCGATGCTCCTACAGACAGCTGCTTCTTGAAGTCCGCAAACGGAACATATTTTGCCTGAACCTTGATCTTGTCCTGCTGACCGTTGAATTCCTGGATGATGTGGTCAAGTGCTTCCTGATGACCTACTGTCTCCCAGTAATACCAGATCGTAACATCCCCCGATGCATCATCCGAAGCGGGAACAGCCTCTTCAGTCGCGTCAGTTTTAACCTCGGCTACTTCGGTCGTCTCTTCCTTTGCTTCAGGTTCCGCTGCAGGTGCTGCAGGTGCTGTGCCGCATCCTGCCAGTACAGTAGCCAGCATCATTGCACTGACAAGTATTGCAATAACTTTCTTTTTCATAAATACCTCCTTAAGTAAGAGCGTTTTCTTTACGTGTACATTATCTGTCCTTCCTGCCGAAACGAAAACTCAAAAAAACTTAAAAAGGGGGAATAATCTAATCTGATTTGGTCCTGTACGGAATATCGATGATTATCCTTGTTCCTTCCGACTGTCCTTTTTCAACACGGAGCCCGCCTTCTTTTCTGTAATACATCTCCAGTCTTGTTGCGGCATTTCTCATTCCTATTCCGGATCCCGATTCTTCATATATACCGCTGTTGATTCTGTCGATGAGTTCGTCATCCATTCCCGGACCGTTATCTTCTATTATTATCTCGACCTTATCATCAATCTTTTCCATATGCAGTTTCAGGACAGCTCCATCATTGTCCTTGTCAAAACCGTGAACGATCGCATTTTCCACAAAGGGCTGTAACAGCAGTTTATGTATCAATGCCTCCTGGACATCCGGAGCAACAAATATCAAACACGAAAATCTGTTCTTCATCCTGAACTGCTGAAGATAGATATACTTCTTCAACCACTCGGCTTCCTCTCTGATGGAAACCTCGGCATTACTGTTCACGATGGCATATCTTAATATCGTTGCAAGAGCGCTTATGGCATTACTGATATCATACTCATCCCTGTCTATGGCCATCCAGTTGATCGTATCAAGCGTGTTATACAGAAAGTGGGGATTGATCTGTGCCTCGAGTGCTACAATCTGTGCTTCCTGCTGCCGCGTTATCGCATCATTCAGTTTTTCAAGGGTATCGTTAAATCCATCCGCGATACTCTCGATCTCGACCGGCATATCTTCGTCCTTTGCTATCCTAACCGACAGATCTCCGCCCTGAGTGAGGCCCATTCCCCTGACGATCTTACCGACTGAAGCTATCAGGTTCTTTGACATCCTTGTTGACAGAAATACCGCAACAACTATGACTCCCACACCAAGAAGAAGTATCAGCCACAACTGCCTCTGCTGTGTCAGGACCAGCCCGCTCATATCCGTAATGTTCACGATATCCCAGCCGAGCTTTTCGTCATGGATAATGTATGTTCCAAACGCCGAAGAGGATGTTTTGGAATAATCACTGTAGTATGCTGTATAGTCGTCACGTCTTTTTTCCTCGTCCTTTGTCATGTCCGTGATGACTTCCCCGATCCTGTCCGTACCGGTTCCGAACGATATTATCCTGCCCTTCTCATCAACGAGGAAATTGAACACCTTCTCGTCCTGAACCGAGCTCTTGCACGCGTTCTGAAGCAGTTCTTCATCAATACTTAAGATCGCTATCCCGCATTCCCTGTCAAGGTTTCTGTAATCGATTATCCTGTGTGCGATGTGAAGAAGATAGTAATCTTTTTTTGCAAAGTTTGTACCAAACTCCGTCGGATAAATATGCGTATCATAATCCTTTATAACGTCCCTGTACAGACCGTCCGCGCCAAGACTGAAATCCTCCATCCAGGAACTTTTGTATGTCGCCGGAGCGATCTGTTCGTATGTTACGACAGCTCCCTTAGGGGTAATGACCGATATGGATCTGATATAATCCTTGGAATATAACAGGCCGCTCATCGTTCTTCTCATCTGGTTGACGGTCACGGCCTCGTCAATCTTTTCATCAAGGTTACCCACCCACTTGACTATGTCATCATCCGTATATATCTGATAAAGAAGATCTTCATACGACCCGAGCGAAATGTTCAGGTTGTTATCAAGCTGTCCCAGTGAAGCCTTGGACATTATGCTCATGTTCTCTTTTAGTGAGCCTGATATATTGACGAGTGAAAACAGTTCGATCAGAAGAATGGGAATGATCGATGTCAGTATAAATGTTCTTATCAGCTTGTTTCTGATACTTGTTTTTTTCATAGGGTATCTTCCTTATGATCTTTGCGCAAAATATCAAATGATCAGGAGATATCCGCTGTATCTCCTGATCATAATAATAGTACCGCCTGTTGGTGTTTTCAATAAAAATCCTACCCTTTTACGGCACCGTCAGTCATACCACTTATGATGTACTTCTGCATGAAAATGAATATGAGCGTTACCGGTATTATGGCTACAATGGCAAACGCCGTAAGGTAGCTCCATTTCGTGCCGTATTGTCCCATGAAATTGAATATCCCGGCAGTGATCGGTCTCTTTTCCTGGTCAAGTATAAAGGTCATGCCGTATGCAAGATCTCCCCATGCATACAGAAATGAAAAGATCGCGCAGACTATGACGCCGGGTCTCGCCACCGGAATGTATATTCTGAAAAACGCCGACATTCTGGTGCATCCGTCAATATATGCTGCCTCTTCGAGCTCTTTGGGTATCGATGCAAAATAGTTCTTTAGTATCAGCACCGAAAAAGGTATTCCGATCGTAGCATCAGCCAGGATCGCCGCTCCCCATGTGTTATACATCTTCATGTTACGGAACATTATGAACATCGGTGTCAGTAGTACCGACACGGGCAGCATCTGTGTTACCAGAAATCCGAGGAGCATCGCTTTGCGGCCAATGAACCTGTATCTCGCGATCGCATAGGATGCCGGCACCGCAAGAACAACTGCTATTGCCATTGCCCCTGTTGAGATCATGAAGCTGTTGAAGAATGACTTGAACATATTGAAGTCACCGGTTTCGATCTGGGCAGCATACGACTTGGTGTTCAGCTCGTGCGGGAACCATGTCGGCGGGATCTGGAATATCTCTTTTTCGGTCTTGAACGAAGTGATAAGCGTCCAGAAGAGAGGGAACAGCAGTATCACAAGTACTATGAGTGATATCAGGCAGAACACGAAGTTTTTCTTTCCCGTTAATTTCTTTTTGTCCATCAGTTTTCCTCCCCCTGCATCGTGATCTTCAGATAGATCATTCCTACTGCCAGCAATATCAGGAACAGTATGTTCGCAACAGATGATCCTTTACTGTACTGGAACATATCAAATGACAGTTTGTATGAGTATGTTGAGAGAAGGTGCGTGGAATTGACGGGGCCTCCCTCTGTCATAACATATACCAGGTCATAAACCTTGAATGTGTATATAAATCCAAGCACAAGTACCGATTCAATCGTGGGCCTCAAAAGCGGAAGCGTGATCCGTGTCAGCTTCTGCCATCCGTTTGCTCCGTCAACGGATGCGCTTTCATAAAGCTCCTGCGGTATCGTTGTCAGTCCCGTTGAGATAAGGATCATATTAAACGGAATGCCTATCCAGACGTTTGCAAACACGACCGCTATCATCGCAGTCCCCGGTGTTGTTAGCCACTCGATGTTTTCACTTATGATTCCCGAAGACTTCAGGATATAGTTGATGATACCGACATCTGTCGAGAACATGAACTTGAACATCAGTGCGGTTACCGTCATCGGCATCATCCACGGGATCATTGTCAGGCCTCTTACGGGTTTTGAAAATGAAAAGTTCTTTTTGAACAGAAGTGCAAGAACAAAACCGATAAGGAACTGGAATAATAGACATGCCACCGTAAAGGTCAGTGTATTTCCCATCGCCTTGCGAAATACACCATCCTGAAAGATGGCAACATAGTTGTCGAGGCCGATGAACTTTTTCTGACCGTTCACCAGATTTCTGACGGATACGTTCTGAGTGCTAAGAATGATATTGCTGATAATGGGATAGCCCACAAAGAACATCATATATAAGAATGCGGGCAGTATGAACAGCAGTCCGATATTATCATAATGAAAAAAGCTCTTGATACGTTTCATGATTCCCCCCTGTTTTCTGATGGTTTTTGTTTCATACACATTTTATTGGATATCCTGCAATAAAAAAATATGACAAATCTAAAAAAGGGGGAATAATCTAATGCCTATTTGAATGCTTTTCTGTAATCGGCGGGAAGCTGGCCTGTCGTATCCCTGAAGACCTTACTGAAGTACTTGGGATCGGAGTAGCCCACCCTGTCAGATATCTCATAGAGCTTGAGTGAAGTACCGATGAGAAGTTCCTTTGCCTTCTGGATCCTGAAGTTCTTGATATACGTACTGAAGGTCACTCCCGTTTCCTTATGGAACAGGGTACCGAGATATTCGGGAGTGATATCGAGTCTTGATGCGATCTCGTCCAGTGTGATGCCGATATGATAGAACTCTCCTATCATGCTTTTCGCACGGCGTACGGTAAGATTGTCGGAATCGGATTCATCTCCGTTTTGATCAAGGGTTGATGCTATCATTTCGCATACATCCGACAGCTCCTCGCGCATCCTTGCATTCATGATGCGTTCGAGAAGTTTTTGCTGGCTGATATTTGCGGCACCGCTGTTTCCGATACCCTTTGCGGTTTCGATGACCGCCCAGATAAAGCGGACGTAGCTTTCCTTTATTTCATGCGGATCATATACTTTTCCGTCCCTGAAATAATCCGAGAACATCTGCAACAGTTCTCTTTCCTTTTTATGATTCGCGGCACAGATCGCCGACTTCATTTTTGCCTCAAGGTCCTGAGGATACACGCACATGGATGTCTGTACCTGCGTTATCTTCGGATATGAAATAAGCACGCTGTCCTCAAACGAAAGATTCCAGTCCATATAGGGAAGCAGCCGGTCAAGGGCACTTCTGATCTGTGTCAGCGACTCTGCGACCGTATATCCGATCGCTGCGTTATATGCAAGGGAGCCAAACAGGTGATACTGAACCCAGCGTTCAAAATCCGTCGGATTCTGACAGTTATAGACGATGGATATCACGGACCTCAGATATTCGATCTCAAGACTGCAGTAACTGATACCCTCATACAGGGACAGCGAATATGAAAGGGACGATTTTCCGGACACGGCCCCCGTCTCGTACCGATCGCCCAGATAAGCGACTATAAGAATGAACTGCTGCCTGTCGGAAACAGTGTAGTTATTGAACAGATAGCTTTTTGTGTCCTCGTCGACCAAAAGCCTGCCACCGATAAGCTCACGCATGATCTGATCGAGCGTACCGACTTTATCCGGCTTTTTACGGTTGTCTTCCATTATCTGGCGCTTTATGTTTTCAAGGGCATTGGTGAACTCGCTCAGGTTGACCGGCTTGAGGAGATATTCCGTCACGCCCAGTTTCATGGCGCCTCTGGCATATTCGAACTCCGAATACGCGCTTATAACTATCGCCTTGGCCGCAAATCCTTCAGCATAAACGGCTTCAAGCATTTTCAAGCCGTCCATTTCGGGCATCTGAACATCCGTGATTATCAGATCCGGGTTCAGCTGCCTGCACATCTGCAGCCCTTCAAGACCGTCGGCTGCGATACCGGCAATCACGTACTCGCTGTCTATTTTATGAAGGAGCTTTTCTATTCCTTCACTTATCCTTATTTCGTCCTCAACGATCAGTATCCGCATACGTTTTTCCCATAAACAATCCTATCTTATGGCTGACAACTTCCTTCATGGCATCGATCTCGTACGGGATAAGGTCGCACATCGACCTGCCGCCCGATCCGATCCCTTTTTCTATCCCAGATTTCTCCGGCATATTCAATACCAATCTGATCTGTTTCAGAAACAAGATCGACTTCACCATGATGATGCTCAATATAGTTTTCTCTTATTTTATGTGCCAGATCTCTGTATTCCGGCGGGAAATAAATCAATGTCTTTAGCATATTCCCTCTTCTATCGTGAAGCTTTCCGTCTTCAAATCACAATAGTATCTTCCGCTTTCAGCGATAAACTTTAACACACAATAATCCGGATCAGTAACCTCGCCCTTATAGAACATCGTGTCGCCTTTACACCAGATCATATCTTTTGCCTCTTGATCAGTCAGCACTTCCATTTTGCCTTTCAGCATTACACCCACATACTTGATCAAACCCTTATGATAGAAGTAAATACAGGCATTGGGGTTATTCATATACCGCTTTACTCTCATGGATGATGTTATGTCGACAAATTATAACATTTGTTATGTGTTTTGTCCAGTATTATCAAGGCTTTCACGCATTTTCGTTTGTCATTCTATGCTTATTCGTTTCTACATTTTTCCAACGATTCTTTCAGGATATCGATCCAAAAAAGAATATGAACCGACATCAGCAAGATTACAGTTCCTGCTGAAAAGATTATTGCGAATATCCCCAACTGCAGCCACATCTTATTGACCAGCGCCAAAATGGCAAAGATTGCCAGGAGTAGGGAACCTACTCCTGCAACCCAGCACTCTGTCTTGATAAGCAGATTGATTACGATTTTCATCAGATCCAATATAAGAATGATTGGAACTGCCAGTATTCTTTTAATTCTTTTCATGTGTTCTCCTTCTCATTTTCTCTCTTCCACTGTTCAAGCAAGCTGAAGATCACATTCTCCATCTGAGGCTTGGTATAGAACGGAGGAAAGTATCCAGAATATCCAGATCGACAACTACTTTCTTCTTGATCTGAATATTTGCGCTGGCCTCTTTGCAAAGTCTCACAAATGAGTAATAGTTCAGCGAATACATTCCCGCACCGAGACCGTAAGTGGTGTATCTTTTCTTTTTTCCTTCAAGATACTTATCCAGATCCGGACCTTTTCTGAGTTTCCGAACCAAATCCTTGTTAGTCATCTGTTTCTCCTTCCTTTTGACAATCAACAGTTACAGTCCCAATCACAAAAAAAGGCACCTACCATAGTATTTCTACTAAAGTAAGTGCCTGTTACATACTATCCTAAGCTGTTCCTTCGGATACTATACCTGTATTTTCATTAGGCTTCGCTCTTGGTATACGTGATGTTCCGTGGAATTCCGCGAGCAATTTTGTTGTTTTTCCATACTTCAATCCGTCCTTTCAAACCGAGTATAACACAAATCCCCATTCATTTATTTTAGACTTTTACTCAAATCCCCGTTCAGTTGACTACAAATTGTAGCAGTCAAGAAAAGTAGACACATTCTCGGAATGCGTCTGTTTACGGCGTTTCTGAACATACTTGGGTTCCTCGAAGAGCACCCTGTTTTCAAAGGTATTCTTTATTTTCAATTCACCCCTGAAAAATCGCTTTCTGTAATTTACAGGCGTGTCATAGCCCAGCGCATAGCAGGGACGGTGTTTATTGTAGAAATCCACGTATTACACAAGAACTTCCTTGAACTCTTCCCTTACCGACGAAAGATACTGTTCAAATTCTTTTCGCTTTACTAATTTCTTGTTTCCAATGTATAAAACAAAGTTACACATCGGATTACGGAGCAGTTCTGCTATCTTATTGATTCCGATATTTGAATACTCCGCAGCTTCTTTAATCGTCAGATTAGAGAGTTTTATCAGTCGAGATCTATGTAATATATGGGATTGCAAGCTAGAATATGAGGATCAGAGGGATCAAATAACCGATGATAACGAAGGAATGTATTGCCACGAGCGTTACGAAGTCGTTTATAACAGGCTGAATGAAATAATGGAAGAATACTTTTAAGGAAAAAACGGGATACCGCAGCTACACCACTCTGGTGTTAGCCACGATATCCCGTTAATTACGTATTATCCTTCAATAGCTATATACTGTTTCTCTGGAAGTTTTTCTGCTTCATTCTTTGGAATTGACAACTTCAAAACGCCATCCTCGAACTTAGCTTTTACATCTTCCTGCTTAACTGCCTCACCTACATAGAAGCTTCTCTGCATGGCACCTGAATAACGTTCCTTACGGATGATCTTGCCCTTCTTGTCCTTTTCATCCTTATCAAGACCCTTGGCAGCACTTACTGACAGATAACCATTCTCAAGTGAGAGTTTAATCTCATCTTTCTTGAAGCCTGGCAGATCGATATCCAGTTCATACTTGTCATCATGCTCATGCACATCAGTCTTCATAACCTGTGCAGCTCGCTTTCCATAAAGCTTGCGGTCAATATCGCCGAAATCAAACCTTGGAAAATCCATCCAGTCATCCAATAAGTTTTCTCCAAAAATACTAGGTAGTAACATAAGTCATTCCTCCTTCTCAAGAAAAATATATAATAATATGTTTCATGAGCAAGGGAAGGAGCGTTTGGATTCTTACCCGGAATCTTCTCTATTCCTTTGTTCTGACTATGTTATAACACTAATTGTTAGCACTGTCAATAGGTGAGTGCTAATTTTTTTATCACATCAGCAGCAGCATTCCCATAACGGTTATGCATACTGCCATAGTTATTTTGAAATAATAACTGCAAACTTTAATAGGAATAGGGTTCCCTTTTTTCGATAATAATAACATAGAATTGTACAACAAACTATGTCATCGTATATTCTACTGCAATTAAGTGCCTGATACGATGCCTGTTTGATCATGGTTCATCCCCGTGAATCTGATCACCTGTTTCTCTGTATCAACAAGCGCTTCAACTCCAAACGGCAGTATACATCTCGGGGTTGCATGGCCAATATTAATATTGAATACTATTGGCAGATCAGGATAATCTATCACTTCAACCAATAGCCTCTTATATTCCTCTGCATAGGTTTCATCCATTGGCTTCCCGACAAGAACTCCTGATATCGAATCAAATACGCCTTTATTTTTCAGGTATTCCAATGTCTTTCTGTATATTTCAGGTGACGGCATTTCTTCACTGGATTCTAAGAGTATGATATGCCCTTTCCAGGCATCTTTATCTGGAAATAATCCATACTTCTCACATAGAACCGGCATATCCGCATACCTATCACCGTTAAACATGTCATACATTGAATCAATACAGCCGCCTAGAATTTTTCCCGAAAATCGCGTGGCTCCCTGCAATAGTTCAAATCCCTGATTGTTATGAGAAACGCGCGGCTTACCTATCTGATCGGGAGTATACTCTTTACGCTCCTCATACCAGATATCACTTGGAATCACCTCACTGATATGTCCTGTTCTGATTAATTCTTCAAAATATTTCTTTGTATATGGGAGCATTTCATTACTCAGTTCACATATATCAGATATAAATGACTGCCCATAAAATGTTTTTAAACCAACCTTATACAGCATAAAATGATTGATTGTTGTATCAGAAAACCCAAGAAACACCTTGTCACTTACAGCATCAGCCAGGACATTATCCTCAAGAAGATATGGCAAAAGTCTGTAGGTATCATCTCCTCCGATAGCAGTTAATATCATATCAATTTCCGAATCTCGAAACGCACTAAGTAAATCCTCTGCCCTTTTCTCTGGATGTTCTTCTAAATATTTTATCCCCTTAAGAGAGTTAGGCATACATTTTACATTTAGTCCCAAATCCTTTAATCTTTGAAATCCTATCCCTGTTTCATACTTTATAAAATTTTCTCCCAATAGGCCACTTGAAAGGCTTACTATCGCAACATTTTTAATCTTATTAATCATAATATTCTTAATTTGCCTTACAGGATTATTTCTCAACTTCTAAGCGAAAAACCGCAACTGCATCAACCATTTCTTTAGAATAATTCCATTCAGTTTTTCCAGAAATGCAGTTCATAAGATCATCTAATCATTTTTTAATTCTTCGAAAGAATAATATCTCATAGCAATTATCCACGCCACCACAAAAACTGCTGTGTAAATCATACCTAAAACCAGAAACATATATGCAACACCAAGTCCCATTAATGTATTATCTACTACACCATAAATAAGTGCAACTGACATACTGATTGAACATATTATTCCGGTTATATCAGTCACCTTGGAAAGCTTTTGTGTCTCTTTACGAATAAACTTCTTCTTACCTAGTGTTAATAAAAATGTTATTAGTAGCACAACAGTTATGGCAATCACATGATATCCAAAGTTATTGTTGCAACGTTTTAGAAATCTCCCAGTAAATGTCGTCGTTTCATAGAGATCCTTAGAATCCTTCGGTGTCATATAATACTCTCCATTCCTTAGAATGACCGTAATTGTATCCCCGGTTTTAGCTGTAACTGGCGCATGCACCGCCCGTTCTTTACCATTAATATTTGTTTTGAAACAAAGATACTCATCAGGATAACCACTATATGTTTCCTCCTGAAGTACGACATCTTGTGTACTAAAAGTAGCACTAAATTCTTTAACAAGTATAGGGACAAACATAAGTACAAATGGAATAAGCATCCAAGTAGTAATCAACTTAATTCCATAAGCCAAAAATATAGGTTTTTTAATCATATACCCCCTCCGATACTACCCTATCCATTTACAGTTCTTTTTCATAACAAAAAAAATCTTGTTCAAACATATGGATTTCACCCACAACACGAAATCCAAAGACCTCATAACAACTTATAGCTTTTATATTATATTTGTTTACCAAAAAATGAATTCCCTTATAGCCTCGTCTTTTTAACTCCTCCATCCCATAGCGGAGCATAATTTTCCCATAACCCTTGCTTTGTTCATCCGGATGAACAGCAAGTCTCGCAAGTTCTCCTTCAGGCCTGAGATTGTCATCCCAAAAGGATATGCTATCAACATCCTCATCTTCCTCTAGCGAGATAGCAGCCAATATCTTTCCGTCTTTCTTCAAAACATATAGTGCATCCCTCGACAGATCAAAGTCTATTGTTTCATTTGACGGATAATCTTCTGACCAAGGACAAAACTCACGGCCTTTCTGCATATCATATAGAGAAAGAATATCTGTTCTGTCTTCCTCATTTGCTAATACAATTTCATAATCCACTTTACTCATAAATGTATTAATACACACCCTTTCATTTAAAGATAACTTTCTGACCTTTTAAACCAAACGTATTCCATTTTCTGCCAGATGAGAAAGTGTATCTTCCGATACATGACCTTTGTCAGTTATGGTTTGAGACTTTCGGTAGTAATAGTTACTGGTATAGTCTAATCCGTCCGAAACACGTTCAAAGGTATACTCTATCTGATTTAGATTAAAGATTCGGTCTGGCATTATTTGTTTGAGCATGTTCATTGTCATTTGATTTGGATATTTCTGAAACTTGAATTTAGCGATTCAGCCATTCTTTTAGTCGAATAAATACTTCTTCCTTATCTTTAGCAGGTATTACCCCGCTCTTTTTCAACGCATAATGATGTCCAAACTCGCTATCAGTATAAATGCTCTCGTTTAGCATTACGGGCTTATCATATCTTGGCCTTACATGAATATGAATGTGAGGATTCGGTGCTGCCTCTTTATAGAAATTATTCATCAAGCAACTCCAATTACATAGAGTTGCGCCTAAAACAGTCTTTAAACACGCCTCCACTTTACAAACCAGATTGCGAAGCTCTTCCCATTCATCGTCTGTCAGCTCTGACATTGAACCGCAGTGACGCTTCAAGACCAAAATACATCGTCCAATATAATCCTGTTCATCTGAAAGGAAAACAGACCACGATTTACTTTCGTATAACTGAAACTGTTTTTCTTCTTCAGACAGGTTGCACCAATCACAATTTCCCATTCTTTTCACCTACAAATCTCGCTTTGTCATAGTCAATTATCCTGAAAGATATTCCTTATCAATTAAGAACCAACATTTATTCTTATCTGCATCTCTAAACCCCCGAATAAATTGATTCAAGTAGGTATGATAGCCCATACAATATTGGGCCTGCAATTGATAATGAAATTTCAATGATAGCAAACCGTACACTCTTTGGGCTATTTTTTACCGAAAAAACTAGCGCTATGATAGAAAGAATCAGATTAATTAACGGCCAAATTATGATTAATAAAACACCTATGATAAAAATAACTATATCAGATATCCCCAAAGTAAGGTTTTCTGCAATAATAAATCCAAACATTAAAACAAAAAAAACAATAACATTGGATATTATTGAGATTAACGTTATATTAATTATTTTTTTACATTTATCATCAGTAATCATTATTAATCCTCACCAGAAATAATCATAAACCCCCGATTGTCGTTCTAAGTTATTCTGGAATACTACTTTCCATAACGAACAGTTGTAAAACCATCGTTCCAGCTTGACCTATCTATTTCATATTCATGTATTTCAAAACATTCCAACGGCAAATCTCTAATATAACCTTCCCTGCTCTCCTCGACCTCAAACCATTCTTTCAAGCCTTCTTAATAATATTGTATTATTGAATTAAACTGAATTTAATTTATCTATAGTTTGCCATTTTAAACTTCAATCACAGTATGTTTTTAACTTTAGCGGCAGTTTCTCTTCTCTTAGCAAGAGTTTTTTCAAACATCTCATCTGCAATTTCCGGAAAGCCATCATATATTACTCTCGAGCCCACTTCAGTAATACCACCTTTGGTTGCTACTCGTTTTACCACATCTTCAAAACTCATATCTTTACGGAGCATGAGTTCCCCGGTTGCACTCAAAGTGTCAAGAACCATCTTAATTACTTGCTCCTGCGGAATCGAAGTATGTTTTATTGCCGATTGACAAATCACATCGAAAATAGATGCTATAAATCCCGGCATACAACTCACAAGTTCTGACCCCATTCCCATCTCATTTTCAGGTAATTCGATGACATTACCGATACATGAAAGAATATCTCTTAATAATCTTTTATCATCCTCACTCACAAATCTGTTATAAGTAACCAACGTTTGAGATTTATTGATTTCAGCAGTTACGCTCGGAATAACCTTTACATATTTTCGGTTGCTGATCTTCTCAAGAGATTCAAATGTTATACTTCCATTAAGGGATATAATAAGCGTATCATCTTTTACAACACTTGATATTTCCTCTAATACTGACAGCAACTCAGCAGGACGAGTACATATAAATATAATATCTGAAGACATTGCAAGAGAAGTATTTGATTCACTGATCACATATTTATCCGGAGCTGCTTCAATTTTCGATAAAGTCCTGTTTGATACAAATAACTTATCATGATTTACTTTACCAGTTTCACTGATTTTCTGAAGTAGCATTTTTCCCATGCTGCCATATCCAATTATCCCAACATTCATATCATAATTCCTCTTCAATATTTCTACTTTTCGTAACACTATCCATGATTAATAATTCCGGAAAATATCTTACAGCAGAATCATCCGCTTTTCTTTTTTATTATCAAATGATGAAAGAAGGCTATGTTAATAAAATCCTTCATTTCAGAAACTCTCATTTCCAGTTGTATCATCTTCTCCTGCCACTCTTCATCCGAATGTTTCTCTTGATTTTGCTGAAGATCCCAAAATGTTCGTATTCCATAAGTTTTATCAATATAAAGATCAGGGCACCACTTGAACACATCAGAATCATCATAATATCTAATCGTACCAAATTTAGAAGCCGAGCTATCTTCTCCGTCAAGCAACGAGTTAGCTTTTTCAAAATCATCCAAAAGAACAATCATCTGCATAACTCTTCCATTACGATTATGTTTTACCAAAGAAATATAACCATCTGGCTTCAGTACCCTTGCAAGTTCTTGAACTACGCTTTCCTTATCCTTAATATATTCAAGAACATTATGACAAATGATTATATCAAAACTGTTGTCCTCAAACTCAGAAAGAGCATTAATATCACCAACTACTTGTCTATAGTCATGATCAGTCCATGCATCCTTAAGCATGTCTTCCCATGGCTCTACAGCTACCACGCGATTAAACTCTGCAAAATGATCAGATGTAATGCCCTCACCACTTCCAAAATCCAGAATATCCTTATCTTTTATATTTCCCAGCTGTTTCCAGACAATCTTCTTAAATAGTCGGTCCCACGCCGGTAAATCTTCAATATTCCTCATCAATTTATCCTCATATATTTCAGTCTACTATTCTTTTTCGATATACAACACATAGGCATATGCTAATCATCGAAATTGATTTTCATCTGTTCATTTTCGATCAGTTCTACGCTGTATCCCTTCATCTCTCTGTAAATCCATTCCATGATCACTCCGACCACATACTCCTGCTCACTCAACGTCAGCTCTCTTCCCTGCGAAATGTGATGCCATTTATAGAGACATCCTCTGCAGCAACACGCCGTAGCATGTTGAGCTAAAAATACCGGATGCCCTCTCATTGGAGTCTGCTTCCCGTCATTCGGGATAATCCGTGGTGCAAGTCTGGTCTTTACAAAATCTTCAGCATGCTTCCGAATAGTGTCTTCCCCTTTATCCTTAACATACTTCTTGTCTTTATCCGATAAATGAAACCGGCTCCGGAATCCGGAGCCGGCTAATCTTTCAAATAATTCATCATACATATCTGCCACCGCCGTGATCTACTGATTCATTTCTGCGGATTATACTCAATCCATTTTCCGTCTTTTAGAATCTCATATTTTCCCCACTCAGGCTTTCCTTCATTTCTGCCCTTTACTCTAATCGGCAAAAATGCATCATGCTGGCAGTCCGGTAAAGGATCATCTATGTCAATCCATCCCTGTTCATCAATCAGTTCATTCCACTCTTCGAACAGATCTGACGAAGACTCATAAAACGAATCAAAAGAGCACATCACCGCATCCCTGTCACAATACATAAAAAGACAGTATCCTCCGTCTGTTTCATAAAGCATTATTTTATAAACAGACTGCGTATCATTACATATATACGGTTCTTTTAGATATGCATATTTTCTCATTTCTAATAACCCTTATTCTTATCCACCACATGTTGTTAAGGCTCTCTGTCAAAGCATCATAGTCTATTGCCGAACCTCGCCCAACATTTACAATATATGCTCCTTCCGGTAAAAGTGCAACCCTTTCCCGAGACAGTATTCCTTCTGTTTCAGGTGTTCCGGGAAGGCTCATTACCAGCAGCTCTGTATCCGGAAGCACTTTATCCAGCTGATCGATCGATAACATTTTATCATATATCGGATTATTAGTTATTTCTTCTATTCTTGTCTTTGAGTGCTCCGCTAAAACCCAAAACCTTCATATACTTTTACTCCTCATTTGTGCCAATACCATTATGGAAGATACTTTCCTGCCGCAAGATAAAGTGCATACCAATCATGATGAGAAAGCTTCACTTCAGCTGCAGCTGATATATCCTTAATATGATCCGGGTTCATCGTTCCGATTATTGCTTGCATTTTAGCAGGATGACGAAGTATCCACGCTATTGCGATTGCCGATTTCGATACGCCTTCACGATCAGCCAGTTCACCCAGAGCTTTATTCAGTTCAGGAAAATCCGGATTGTCTATAAATGTACCGCCGAACATTCCAACCTGAAGAGGAGACCACGCCTGAATTGTTATATCATTCAGTCTGCAATAATCGAGTGCATTTCCGTCTCTGTTAATTGAAAACTGCGTAGTTTTATTATTCATATAAAGTGCCTGATCTATAAGCTGTGACTGTTCAAGTGAAAGCTGAACCTGATTTATGCCAAGCGGTTGCTTCACATATTTCTTCAAAAGCTCTATCTGCATCGGAACAAGATTGCTCACGCCAAAGTATTTAACCTTTCCTGCCTTCTCAAGTATATCAAAAGCTTCCGCAACTTCCTCCGGATCATACAGAACATCAGGTCTGTGAAGAAGGAGTGTATCGAGATAATCTATATCAAGCCTTTCCAGAATACCATCCACACTTGATAAGATATTATCCTTTGTCCAGTCAAACTCATTACGGTCGAAGCACAATCCACATTTGCTCTGGATTATTATATCCTCTCTCTTTAATCCCGTCATCGGAAATGCTTCTTTAAATCGCGCCTCCGCTTCGCCGTTTCCATAGCAGGTTGCATGATCAAAGAAGTTAATGCCGCATTCATATGCCGTACGGATCACATCAGCCGCTGCCTCTTTGGTTAGATCCGGCATTCTCATACATCCCTGAATTATAGCCGATACATTCTTCGGTCCATTTAAAATATCTATATACTTCATGTCTATCTCCTTTTTGACACTGAGACAATCTCTCTGTTACTAAATCATTTAAAATCCGCATATCCATCATAGATACGGTTTCTTCTCTCTTTTTCTTCCCCGGAAAGCTTCTCGCAGCCGGCAATATCATATGCACCAAATGTATTATAAAGTCTTGCTGTAGGATCAAGTTCAACATAGGTCACCCATGGAAGCCAGTGATGAAGCGTCCTGAGCTCCTGATCGGAGAAGTCTCCTCCTTCCCAGGAAAGGCCCTGTATGCTATAACCAAACTCCCCATAAACATCATTTGCATTTCTGGAATTATTGTGAATAAATTCAGCATAATTTCTATAATGTTCATCGCCGGTAATTATATATATTCTGTAATATAGATAAGCACATGCTGCCATATACATATCTCCACCGCCCAAACCTACCGTCACCGGACTCTGTCCGCTTATTGAACGCTTTGAAAGCGGGCAGTTCGGTCTGTCAGAATAAACAGGAAATGTCCAGGAATATGTCCAGGTCTCTGTATAATCCGCAGCTCCGAGAAGTGCTTCAAGCCACTTATCTTCACCCGTCAGATCATATAGTGAAAGGAAACCAAACATAGCATAAATACCGGACTCATTATCCATTATATCCGTATTATCACAGGTTGATCCCCGGTATTCAAAATGCTTATAAATGTTTTCGTAAGACCACTCTCCTGCCTGTATTGCTGCTTCCTTATACTCTTCCTTTCCCGTAACCAGATAAAGCTGAACGAAGAACCTTACGATACTGACTGTATTGGCTTTGGAATCCATTCTCATCCTTCCATCATGTTCATACGCACGGTAAAACGAGCCGTCTTCGTTTTGTATATTGAGGAAGAATCTTGCCGCATTCTCACAGAACTCAAGCCAGTCCGGATGTTCCTCCGTCTTCTTTCTGGTCAATACATATGCATCAAGTATATTTTCCAATCCGTCAGCCGACATGCGAAGCCATATCGGATAAGGTTCAAAAGCCTTATTTATCGGACTGTAGCATCCGTTTGGTGCGCCATTTGGTTCAGCTCCGTTTTTAACCCAGAACATGATCATATTCTGTCCTTTTTCAAACGCTTCGGTATCACCCTCTCGAATTCCGTAATCCATAAGCTGATATCCGATTCCGGGCTGCTGTCCTACAAACCCAAACTGCATGGATATACTGTCGACATCGAAGTCCGGCAGGAATGAAGAGAATGGAACTCCCCATGCACCGTCACCATAATCTCTTGCAAGCTTTTTCATTGCATTTATATTATTCTGATATTGAAGTTTCTGATCTACATCAAAGAGGTCGTCACGAAGCCTGTCATACACCGACCTCCATGCCCACTTCATCATCGGATAGAAATCATCAAAATGTCCGAGATTAAGCCTCACCTCATAATTATCCGTAAAATCCTTTTCCATAGGATGAAGAACTCTGTTAAAAGTTTTAGTCTTCATCATATAGTCTATATCGAAAAACATCTGTCCCTCTCCGACCTGTCCGTCAGCACCGGGATAAACATAATCGATTGTTATACCATCCCTGACCGCCCCTGTTTCCTTTCTCACAGGCAATCCATAATAAAGGTATGCTATAGTTTTATTTTCAGGTTTGGAAAGTCCAATGGATGCAACATTGCAGTCTCTGTCTATTCTCTGTGAGAACTTACAAGTGCTGCGAGACGGAAGCTTCACATCCGATCTGCTTCTCGAAAACATAATAGCTTCTCCTGTCTTCTTGCTTAATGCCGCAAAAAGAGGAAGCGTAAGACCGGTCTCCTTTCGCCAGTTATATTCACATTCCGGATCATATCCTACAACAAAAGGACGCGCGAATTCGTTATCTAAATACCAGTTACCCGGAGCAAAGCATTGATAATCTCTTATTGTTTCCGCATCCGGAAGAACAAATGAAATCTTCGATGCAAATCCGAGATCATCGTCTCCCTTTTCCAGAACTTTCAGATTTCTGTTTATTATGATTCCTTCTGTATCTACCAAGTATGTATCTTTAAACTCAAGCTTCGAACCGTTAGGCGTATCCATTTCACCCGATGCTATTATCTCATCGCCCGCCTTTTCAACAGTATCATATGTTTTATCAAAGAATTCGATAACTGCCATAGCAGTCTTCACAAAAGCATACATCGGCCGCTTATTATAATAAAGTACATCTCCGTTTTTCTCGACAACAACTCCACCGCCATCAAAGACCAGCTCATAATCTCCGTTTTGTAACCTCATACTAAATACCTCTCATTTATCATCCTTGATCCACCGTAAGAACTCCTCCCGGAATCCTCTAAAAAGTAATAGTCCACCAATAATCAGCTTAATCTATATCCGATAAAAACAAAAGGAATTTATTATCTTTTTTTGACTGTTTTTTGCCCTTGATCAGCTTATATCTTCAACTTCTGCTCATATATAGTATTTAGAAAAATGTATTAAAATCCAAGAAACAAAGATGCCGCAGTACATGCGAATATGTACTGCGGCCATTAATAACAAATCTATATTTAGTTTACACTGAAGAGAAGCTGTCCATAGCTTGGGAATGGCCAATCACTCTGAGATGTAAGCATCTCAGCTTCATCAACATAAGATCTGAGTGTTTCCATTGTAGGAAGAAGTGTATCTCTTACAAACTCAGAAGACTTAAAGATATCAGGAAGATTCTTAAGTGATGTGATAGCATCCTCAAGAGCCTTTACTGACTCAAGTATATGATCTGTAAGCTCTGAAAGTCTCTCGATTGTAGAAACTTCGTAATTACACTTAACCTTATCACTTACCTGTCTCATCAATGATGTTGTCTGAGCAAGCTTAAAGAGGTATCCCTCGATTGCAGGAAGATAATTCTTACGAACCATATCAACCATTGTAAGAGCTTCGATATTAACTGTCTTTACATAGTTCTCAAGCATGATCTCGCATCTTGAATGAAGCTCTGCCTCTGTAAATACCTTATGAGCCATAAGCATATCCATGTTCTTCTTATCAAGAAGATGTGGCATTGCATCAGCTGTTGTCTTAAGATTCAGAAGACCTCTCTTCTCAGTAGCTTCTGTGATCCAGTCCTCACCATATCCGTTACCATCAAAGAGGATTCTCTGATGATCTGTGATAACCTTCTTGATAAGTGTATGAAGATCCTCTTCAAAGTTATCTGATTTTTCCAGAATATCAGCATACTGACGAAGACTTTCTGCAACTGCCGCATTCAGCATAATGTTGCAGCATGCGATACTGTTTGATGATCCAAGTGATCTGAACTCGAACTTGTTTCCTGTAAATGCAAATGGTGATGTTCTGTTTCTGTCTGTTGTATCTCTTGAGAAACTTGGAAGTGAATGAACACCAAGCTTCATAACCACCTTCTCGGTTCCTTCATAAGGCACATCATTTCTTATCGCATCAAGGATTCCCGTAAGCTCTTCACCGAGGAAGATTGAAATAATAGCAGGAGGTGCTTCATTAGCTCCAAGTCTGTGATCGTTACCTGCTGTAGCCACTGAAAGTCTGAGCAGATCCTGATAATCATCAACTGCCTGAATTACCGCACAGAGGAAAAGAAGGAACTGTGCATTTTCATAAGGAGTCTTTCCAGGAGAAAGAAGATTTATTCCGGTATCCGTTCCTATAGACCAGTTGTTGTGCTTTCCCGATCCGTTAACACCTGCAAAAGGCTTCTCATGAAGGAGACATTCAAGACCGTGTCTCGAAGCAACCTTCTTCATGATCTCCATTGTAAGCTGATTGGAATCCGTTGCAACATTTGTTGTCGAATAAATCGGTGCCAGCTCATGCTGAGCGGGAGCAACTTCATTATGCTCGGTCTTGGCGAGAATTCCAAGCTTCCAAAGCTCATTATTCAGGTCCTCCATATATTCCTCAACTCTCGGCTTGATAACACCAAAGTAGTGATCATCCATTTCCTGACCCTTAGGAGGCATTGCACCGAAAAGAGTTCTTCCCGTATATTTAAGATCCGGTCTCTTGTTGAAGACTTCCTTATCAACCAGGAAATACTCCTGCTCAGGTCCTACGCTTGTTCTTACATATTTTGCATCTGTTCCGAAAAGCTTAAGTATTCTCTTCGCCTGTCTGTTTATTGCCTGCATAGATCTGAGAAGCGGTGTTTTCTTATCAAGTGCTTCTCCCGAATATGAACAGAATGCTGTCGGAATGCAGAGTGTATGTCCCTTGATAAATGCATAAGATGTCGGATCCCATGCTGTATATCCTCTTGCTTCGAATGTAGCTCTGAGTCCGCCTGACGGAAATGATGAAGCATCAGGCTCACCCTTGATAAGCTCTTTACCGGAGAACTCCATCAGCACTCCGCCGTCCGGTGAAGGAGTTATAAAGCTGTCATGCTTCTCTGCTGTAACACCTGTAAGAGGCTGGAACCAATGTGTAAAATGTGTTGCTCCGTTTTCGATTGCCCAGCTCTTCATTTCCTCTGCCACAGCATCTGCAACATACTCATCAAGTCTTGTATTCTCATCGATAGTCTTCTTGAGTGAAGCATATACATCATCCGAAAGTCTTGCTCTCATTACTCTGTCATCGAACACCAGTGATCCGAATAACTCAGGTACATTAGTCTTTTCCATTGTGGTTCCTCCTCATTATGAAATAAAATAATTATCTATTTTTACTGCACGCATCATTCGTATTCCGCTTCGCTTCTTGCAGAATACTTAACGTTTCATTCGTATCCCGCTTCGCTCCATACTCATGATGCGATCTCGGCAAAGCTGCATAGCTGCTGAAAGCAGCTATGTATGTGCAATCAGATTATGATCCTGCACACAAGTGTGCGATCATGATCTGATCGCACATGCATATGCTTCGCATATGCAGCCTTGCCTCGATTAACGCACAAAAAGGCGCCTTAGAGTTCTAACTCTAAGACGCCTTTGTCTTCTATGGTTCCATACTTTACTACGATAAATCAGAAAAGTCAATACCGTTTTTAAATTTTTTTGATTTTATTTTTTTATCAAACCAACGTCAAATGACATTTCAATCATCGACTATATCCTCTGCCACCTGTTTCTTTGTAAGTCCTTTATTCATGGCTTCGCGGATTATATAATCATGAGCTTCCGCTTCACTCATACCCCGCTCCACGAGAACAATCTTTGCACGGCTTACTATTTTCAGCTCTTCCATTTTTTCATTAAGCGTTCTGAGCTTCACATGAACCTTTCTGAGCCTGTCATTTAAAGCAATCGAAAGTCTGATCATCCTCTCAAGTTCAGCGAGTTTCAGCGGCTTAGGGAGTGTCATAACGCCATATTCGATAAGGTGATCGTTAACACTTGCATAAACCTCTGTCGGAACTGCAAGAATAACACCCGAGCTGTGCTTCTCAACAACATCCATAACAAACTCATTTCCCATTCCGTCTGTGAGCGGTGCGTTGACAACCACAAGGTCATACTCCCTGACCAGAAGTTCACGTCTGGCAGACGAAGCACTCTTTCTGATCTCAATAACATCAAAACGTCTGTCCGGAAGAACCTTCTTAACAGTTATATTAAATTGTTCAGACGACGATACTATAAGCACCGAATATCTGCTGTCAGTTCTTTCTTTCATACCGGCCCCATTTGATGATTATAGACACCCGACGACTGATCATCAGGTATATCTGTTTGCAATACTAAGAAATGTACTTGTCTATGATAGCTTTAGGCAGTATTTCTCTGATAAACTCACTATCCTCTGCTATCTTCTTAGCTTCCTTTCTGGATTTAGGCAGAAGCACACTCTCACCCTGAACCTCTTCCGAAAGTGTAAGCTCATTCTTTATTCCGTAGAGTCCTGCATATATAAGAAGCGCATATGCAAGATACGGATTGCTGAGCGCATCCGGTGATCTCAGTTCAACTCTTGTGCTGCCCTTCACATCATCAATATGTATCAGCTCCGATCCACCGATTCTGGACCAGTTAACTTTATCAGGAGCCGTGCCGTTACCGAATCTGTTATAAGATGCATCAGTCGGATTAAGGAATACAGTTATATCCTTGATCTTTGAAAGAATTCCTGCTGCAACAAACTTTGCAACATCCTTTCCATCCTTATCATGTGCATAAATATTTATATGATATCCATTACCCGGTTTATCCGAAAGCGGCATAGGTGAGAAATCGGCATAGAGTCCGTTTCTGTCAGACACAGTTGCAACAACCATTTTAAATGTAATTATCTGATCCGCAGCTTTAAGCGGCTTTCCGTAATGGAAATCTATCTCATTCTGTCCCGGTCCTCTCTCATGGTGAGATCTTTCCGGAGTAAGACCCATTTCTTCAATCGTAAGACAGATTTCACGTCTTATATTCTCTCCTCTGTCAAGCGGAGCGATATCCATATAACCGGCTTCATCATAAGGAATCTTTGTAGGATTGGATTCATCATCTGTTTTGAAAAGATAGAATTCCATCTCAGATCCAAACTTAAATTCTATGCCCGCCGCCTCAGCTTCTTCAACAGCTTTTCTCAGAATATTTCTCGTATCTGCTTCAAAAGGAGTTCCGTCGGATGTACATACATCGCAGAACATTCTGAGAACTCGGCCTGAATCCGGTCTCCACGGAAGCACAGAAAGAGTTGACGGATCCGGTTTAAGGTACAGATTCGCCTCTTCGCTTCCTTCAAAGCCTCGTATTACCTTGGCATTTATCGCAATGCCATCTTTAAAAGCTTTATGGACCTCACTTGGCATTATAGATATATTTTTCTGAACACCGAAAGCATCCCTGAATGCAAGTCGTATAAACTTCGCATCCTCTTCTTCGATATATTCCATTACTTCAGATTCTGTAAAATTCATATGAATTCCTTTCTCTCACATCAACACCTTTAACCAGATATCTCTCAACTGTTGACACGGCACTTACTAGATTGTTGAGATTCTCGGTGTAATATCTTCAAGAACATCCAGAAGTATCTTAACCGTATCAAGTGATGTAAATATTGTCACGCCGTTCATGATAGCGCATCTTCTGATCTCGATTCCGTCTCCGTAATGTATTCCGGACAGGATTGCACGTGTATTGATTATATAACTGACATATCCGGCTTCGATAGACCTGAGAACCTCATCACTACCGTCGCTGAGCTTTCCTCTGATCCTTGTCCTGATTCCATGTTCCTTCAGGAATTCACCTGTTCCGACAGTTGCTTCAATATTGAAACCAAGCTCATAGAATCTTCTTACAAGAGGAAGTGCTTCTTCCTTATCCTCGTCAGCAAGAGTAACCATTACGGTTCCGTACTCCTTCATCTTGATACCGGATGCCTGAAGTGCTTTATAAAATGCTCTCTTCAGACTTCTGTCATAGCCTATAGCTTCACCAGTGGACTTCATCTCAGGTGAAAGATAAGCATCCATACCGTTAAGCTTTGCAAAGGAGAATGCCGGTGCTTTTACATACCATTTCTTTGAAGCCTCAAGCGCTTTCTCTCTTGCTTCGTCATCCGATTCATTAATATCTGACAAAGCCTGAATCAGCTTAAGTCCGCCTTCTTCAGCGATTCCGAGATATCCCTGCTCCTCAAGGCTGTGACCAAGCATAACCTTTGTAGCGATATCAACAAGCGGATAGCCTGTTGACTTTGAAAGGAACGGTACACTTCTTGATGCACGAGGATTAACCTCGATGATATATACATTATCCTGCTTATCTACGATAAACTGGATATTGAAAAGTCCTACAATACCGATGCCGAGTCCAAGCTTTGTCGTATAATCGGTGATCGTCTCCTTAACCTTTTCGGAAATCGAATAAGGAGGATAAACGCTTGTACTGTCTCCCGAATGTACACCGGTTCTTTCAACAAGCTCCATGATACCCGGAAGGAATACATCCTTACCGTCACAGATAGCATCTACCTCGACTTCCTTACCTACGATATATTTATCTACAAGAACAGGTCTGTCCTCATCTACTTCAACCGCATTCTTCAGATAATGTCTGAGCATAGTCTCGTTTGCTACGATCTCCATTGCACGTCCGCCAAGAACAAAGCTCGGTCTGACAAGCACAGGATAACCTATCTTTTCTGCTGCAGCGACACCGCTCTCGATATCAGTAACAGCAACTCCCTTTGGATGAGGAATATCAAGACTCTCAATAACACCCTCAAAGGCATCTCTGTCTTCTGCTCTGAAGATTGCATCGCAGTCTGTTCCGATTATCTTTACTCCTCTATCTCTGAGCGGCTCAGCAAGGTTGACAGCTGTCTGTCCTCCGAGTGAAGTGATAACTCCCTCAGGCTTCTCAAGGTCGATGATATTCATGATATCTTCAGCAGTAAGCGGTTCAAAATAAAGCTTATCCGCAGTCGTATAATCCGTCGAAACAGTCTCCGGATTGTTATTTATAACTATAGCCTCATAGCCCATTTCATGGATGGTTCTTACAGCATGTACTGTCGAATAATCGAACTCAACACCCTGTCCGATCCTTATAGGTCCCGAACCGAGAACTATGATCTTCTTGTTGTCCGAAACAATAGACTCATTTTCCTCTTCATAAGTCGAATAGAAATACGGAACATAGCTTTCAAACTCGCTTGCACATGTATCGATCATCTTATAAACCGGACGGATATCATACTGCTTTCTCAGCTTCCATACATCATCCTCAGAAAGTCCGGTCAGCTCAGCTATATATGAATCCGAGAATCCCATCTTCTTTGCAGAATACAGTATTTCCTTATCTATCGTTTTACCTGCAAGTTTCTCGAGATGTCTCTCAAACTCAACAATATTCCTTATCTTATCAAGGAAGAACATATCTATTCCGGTTCTGTTCATTATGACCTGAAGATCTACTCCCAGCCATATAAGCTGCGAGATCGCATAGATTCTGTCATCCGTACCATCTTCGATATACTTGAGCAGCTTCTCAACTGCCTCAACTCTGTTTTCCGGTTCCGGCTTATCAGATAAGCTCTTAACATCAAACTTCTCAAGGTGGATATGATTTCTTCCGTCCTCAAGAGATCTGATTGCCTTAAGAAGGCTTTCCTCAAATGTACGGCCTACGCTCATTGTCTCTCCTGTTGCCTTCATCTGAGTAGAGAGCACATTTGATGCAAGCGTAAACTTATCAAACGGGAATCTAGGCATCTTTGTAACGATATAATCCAGTGCAGGCTCAAAGCATGCCGGCGTGTTAGCAAGCTGAATCTCATCAAGATTCATTCCTACTGCTATCTTTGCCGAAACTCTCGCAATCGGATATCCGCTTGCCTTGGATGCAAGTGCAGAAGACCTCGATACACGAGGATTAACTTCGATAACAAAATAATTAAAGGACTGTGGATCAAGTGCAAACTGGCAGTTACATCCGCCCTTTACTCCGAGAGCTCTGATGATCTTAAGCGCACTGTCACGGAGCATGTGATATTCCTTATTGGTAAGAGTCTGGCTAGGAGCTACTACTATTGAGTCTCCCGTATGGATTCCTACAGGATCGAGGTTCTCCATGTTGCAGACTACGAGAGCCGTATCATTGGCATCTCTCATTACTTCGTACTCTATTTCCTTGTATCCCTTAATACTCTTCTCAACGAGTACCTGATGAACCGGCGAGAGCGCAAGTGCGTTCTTCATCATATCGGCCATTTCCTCAGGATTGTCGGCAAATCCGCCGCCTGTACCGCCAAGTGTAAATGCAGGTCTGAGGATAACCGGGTATCCGATTTCCTCTGCCGCTTTAAGTCCTTCTTCAACTGTATATGTTATCTCTGAAGGTACCACAGGTTCTCCAAGCTTTTCACAAAGCTCTTTAAACTCTTCTCTATCCTCTGCACATCGGATACTTGCAGCATCTGTTCCGAGAAGCTCTATCTCACATTCTGCAAGAACTCCCTTATCATTAAGCTGCATGGCAAGATTAAGACCTGTCTGTCCTCCGATTCCCGGAACTATCGCATCCGGTCTCTCATAACGACATATACGAGCCAGATACTCAAGTGTGAGCGGTTCCATATAAACCTTGTCTGCAATCATTGTATCTGTCATTATCGTAGCAGGATTTGAATTGGCAAGTATTACCTCATAGCCTTCTTCCTTAAGTGCAAGGCAGGCCTGAGTTCCTGCATAATCAAACTCTGCTGCCTGTCCTATAACGATAGGACCGGATCCTATAACTAAAATCTTATGTAGATCTTTTCTCTTTGGCATTTTTTATCCCTCTTTTATACGGATATTTTTTGAATATTTTATCGCTTATCTGCTCTCTTTGAAAAGACTCATCTTCTCGATAAATCTTTCGAAAAGGTATGTGCTGTCCTGTGGTCCCGGTGCACTCTCAGGATGATACTGTACCGAAAATGTAAATCCATCCTCCGAGGCAAGACCCTCAACAGTATTATCAAGAAGATTAATATGTGATACCTTAAGTCCCGTACCGGCTACAGTTGAATCATCAACAGCATAGCTGTGATTCTGACTTGTTATCTCAATCTTTCCTGTTGATATATCCTTAACAGGATGATTGCCTCCTCTATGTCCGAATTTAAGCTTATAAGTTTTAGCACCATGCGAAAGAGCTATCAGCTGATGTCCCAGACATATTCCGAACATAGGAAGCTTTCCTTTAAGTGCTTTAAGCGTCTCAATAACCTCCGGAACATCTTCCGGATCTCCCGGTCCGTTAGATATAAAAAGTCCGTCCGGCTTCATTTTCAGGATTTCGTCAGCCGATGTCCTGTAAGGGACAACAGTAACATTACATCCATGAGAATTAAGCTCTCGGACGATATTCATCTTCATGCCGCAATCAATAGCGACAACATTATATTTGGGATTCGAGGTTCTCGAATACCACTTTTTCTTACAGCTGCATCTTGAAACCGCATCATGAGGCAGTTCGGTCTCTTTAAGAATGCTGAGACCTTCCTCAAGTGACGTGTCTATTCCTGTCACAAGAACCTTACGGGAACCATGATCCCTGATACTTCTGACAAGCTTTCTTGTATCGATTCCGTAAATTCCCGGAACATCCGCATCCTCAAGCAGCTCCGAAAGAGTTCTTGTGAAGCGGAAATTGGACGGATTATCATTAACCTCACGAACGATCAACGCTCCGAGATTAAGCATCTTGCTTTCGAAATCTTCATCTGTGATACCGTAATTTCCGATCAGTGGATAAGACATCACTATAGCCTGATCCGTATATGACGGGTCGGATATTATCTCCTGATAACCCGCCATAGACGTATTGAATACAATTTCGGCAACAACCTGCCTGTCAGCACCGAAGCCGTATCCTAAATATTCACTGCCGTCTTCCAATATGATTTTCTTATTAAATGCAGTCATATTCTTCTTCCTCAGTTTATTTATATTTTTATTCAGTAAGAAGCTAATTTCCGTGATTACCATCTATCATGATCCGACTGATGGCATCTTAATTATCATACTTACTGAACATTAAGCGCACTTTCAACGAACTTGCGGAATACCGGATGAGGCCTGTTAGGTCTCGACTTGAATTCCGGATGATATTGCACTCCGATAAAGAACGGATGATCCTTTATCTCTACAGTCTCGACAAGTTCTCCGTCAGGAGACTGTCCGGATATAACAAGACCCGCAGATGTAAGTATATCACGATACTCATTATTAAACTCATATCTGTGGCGATGACGCTCATGAATAACACGTCTTGGTTCGCCGTTTGTTCCAAACGATACAACTTCAGTATCTGAAGCATCCGCTCCGTCAGCGAAATAACAGCTCTCCAGAAGTGTACCCGGTGTAACCGCACAAGGATAGCTTCCGAGACGAAGAGTTCCTCCCTTATTAACACTGTCAGACTGGCCAGGCATAAAATCAATAACTTTTACATCTGTTGCATTATGGAACTCTCCGGAGCAGGCATCCTTCAGCCCTGCTGCATTTCTTGCATATTCAATAACCGCAATCTGCATACCGAGACATATTCCGAAATACGGTAGCTTATGCTCTCTCGAATACTTTGCAGCAAGAACCATTCCTTCGATACCTCTGTCTCCGAATCCGCCCGGAACAATGATTCCGTCTACGTTCTTGAGTCTCTCATCAACATTTTCCTCGTTCAGCTCCTCTGAATCGATCCAATCGATCGTCACATGAGCATTAAGAGCAAATCCTGAATGGTTAAGTGCTTCCGCAACAGAAAGATATGCATCATGAAGCTGAACATACTTTCCTACAAGTCCGATAGTTACTTCTTTTTCTCTGGAATCTATATCGCTTACCATCTTCTTCCATTCGGTAAGATCCGGCTCACGAGCATCAAGTCCGAGTTCTCTGCAGACTACCTTTGAAAGACCTGCATCCTCCAGCATGAGTGGTGCAGCATAAAGGCTAGGCAGAGTTCTGTTCTCTATTACGCAGTCTTCTTTTACATTGCAGAACATAGATATCTTCTTGAAAATAGATGGCTCAAGCGGTTCATCACATCTGAGTACGATTATATCAGGACGCACTCCCATACCCTGAAGTTCCTTAACCGAATGCTGTGTCGGCTTTGACTTATGCTCATCCGAACCATGAAGGAACGGAACCAGCGTAACATGGATAAAGAGGCTGTCCTCCTTCGGCACTTCAAGAGATATCTGTCTTACAGCTTCAATAAACGGCTGTGATTCGATATCACCTATAGTTCCTCCGATCTCGGTGATAACTATATCGGCATCGGTCTCATTGCCTACTCTGTAAACGAATTCCTTGATCTCATTTGTTATATGCGGAATAACCTGAACCGTGGAACCGAGATACTTACCCTCACGTTCCTTATTCAGCACATTCCAGTATACCTTACCTGACGTAAGATTTGAATACTTATTAAGATTTTCATCGATAAATCTTTCATAATGTCCGAGATCCAGATCTGTCTCCGCACCATCCTCGGTTACATATACTTCTCCATGCTGATAAGGACTCATCGTACCCGGATCTACATTTATATATGGATCCAGCTTCTGTGCAGCAACCTTATATCCTCTGGCCTTAAGCAGTCTTCCGAGTGAAGCTGCTGTTATTCCCTTTCCAAGGCCGGAAACAACACCGCCTGTTACAAAAATGTACTTAGCCATTGTAAATCTCCTATATTATAATCCTATCTCGTGCTCTCATCCTTGTTACTCAACAGTTACACTCTTTGCCAGATTTCTCGGCTTATCAACATCAAGTCCCTTTGATACGCTGATATAATATCCGAGAAGCTGCAGCGGAATTACAGCAAGTAGTCCTGTGAAGGCTCCTTCAGTCTCCGGTATATGAACCAGGAAATCGACCTTCTCAAGTGCTGTCTCATCATTCTCACTTGTAACACCCATCAGATATGCTCCTCTGGCCTTACATTCAACCATATTACTGATAGTTTTCTCGATCAGTCTCTTCTCGGTAAGAACACCTATTATCAGCGTTCCGTCTTCTACAAGACTTATAGTACCGTGCTTTAACTCTCCTGCAGCATAAGCCTCACTGTGTATATAACTTATCTCCTTCAGCTTAAGGCTTCCCTCCATGCTGACAGCATAGTCCACGCCTCGTCCGATAAAGAAGATATCATGTGCATTTGAATATCTTGAAGCAAGCCACTGGATACGTCCCTTTTCTTTCTTTGTAAGAATTTCCGAAACCTTATCCGGCAGTATCTTTAGTTCCTTAATATATGCTTTATATTTTTCTTCTGTAATATTTCCTCTTACATAAGCAAACTTTACCGCTATACAGTACATAGTGATAAGCTGCGATGTATACGCCTTTGTCGTTGCAACCGCAATCTCCGGACCCGCCTTTGTGTAGATCACATCATCGGCCTCTCTTGCAATGCTCGACCCTTCAACATTTACAATCCCAAGTGTCCTTATTCCTTTAGCCTTTGCTATTCTGAGTGCCTCAAGGCTGTCTGCAGTCTCTCCTGACTGGGAAATAATGATCACCAGTGAATTCGGACTGCAAAGTATCTTCCTGTATCTGAATTCAGAAGCCAGCTCAACTCTGACGGGGACCTCTGCCATTTCTTCTATGACATACTGTGCATTCATTCCGACATGCCATGCAGAACCGCATGCCACAATATTGATCGAATCAAATCCCCTGATAGCATCATCATCCAAGCCTACACCCGAAAAATCGATCTCACCGTTCTTCACTATACTGTCCAGTGTATCTCTGAGAGCACTCGGCTGCTCATAGATTTCCTTCATCATGTAATGCTCATAGCCGTTCTTTCCGGCAGCCTTTGCATCTAAAGTGATCTCCTTGCAAGGAACATCCACCTCATCTCCGTTCAAGTCAAAGAAATGTACCTCTCCCGGAAGCACTCTTGCAGACTGCTGGTTTTCGATATAATAAACATTTCTTGTAAACTTAAGAACCGCAGGAACATCCGATGCGATAAAGGACTCATCACCATCTATACCAATGATCATCGGGCTGTCCTTTCTTGCAGCATATATTTCTCCCGGATAATCCTTGAACATAAGGACAAGTGCATAGCTTCCGCGCACTCTGAGCATCATTCTGTTTATCGCATCTATGGGGCCGTTCTTATACTTCTTATAGTAGTAATCCACAGTCTTCACAGCCACCTCGGTATCTGTATCACTGTAGAACTGATATCCGTGCTTTATGAGCTTTTCCTTAAGCTCTTCATAGTTTTCTATGATACCGTTATGGACACCGATTACATTTGAATCCGAGTAATCAATGTTTGCCGGATCGAATATATCGCTGACATGCGGATGTGCATTTATCTCATTCGGCTCACCGTGAGTTGCCCATCTGGTATGTCCTATTCCGCAGCTGCCCGGGAGTGCGGTTCCGTTCTCGGTTTTTTCGATCAGATTCTTCAGTTTTCCTGTTGCTTTCTCTACTCTTATAACTCCGTCATCTCCGAGAACTGCCATTCCCGCCGAATCATAACCTCTATATTCAAGCTTTCCGAGACCGTCCAGCAGTACCTCTGCAGCCTGCCTTTTCTTACCAAGAAATCCGACTATTCCGCACATGATATCCTCCTAAATATATGAATGGTATTATGCTTTTTTTATGTATGCACTTTTCACCTCATGCATATCAAAATCTAAAAGAGGCACTTCGAGCCATAAAAACCCGAAGCGCCTTTGCCTCAAAATCAATTGCGTTTATTTTTTTAACAATTATCAGTATATTACTTTATTTTCAAAAGTCAAGTTGGATTTAACTATTTTCCGTAAATTTTTCTACTATATAATAGCTCAAAATCAGTATCGCCTGAAATGTCCTAATTCCGCCCATCCGACGGCAGAGTTAATAGTATTTTAAAGCTCTCCTCATCCTGTACCGCAGAGATGCTGCCGCCCATCTTCTCGGCGAAGCCCTTACATATATAAAGCCCGAGTCCCGCACCGCCTGTTGAACGGGCTGAATCACCCTTTACAAATCTGTCGAATATCCTGTCCGTATCTATCTTATCTCCCGGATCGGTGATTATACTGAGTTCCGTCATTCCGCCGTTTTCAGGAGTGATCACGAAATCCAGCCTTCTTGCGGAATATTTAACCGCATTGGATATAAGATTCTGTATTATCCTGACAAGCTTCTTCTTATCAGCATAAACATATATATTCTGTTCCGACTGTTCGAAGGACGGCTCAAGACCACGTCTGTCAATCTCCGGACTTTCTGCAAGTATCTCTTCGCAGATGATCTCGCAAATGTTCACTTTAACCGGTTCGATATCAACCTGTCCCGATTCTATAAGCGATAATTCGAAGAAGTCATTTACCAGCTTATTGAGATATCGGGCTCTTTCAAGTGCGATTTCTATATTTGCGATCATCTCTTCACGATTCTCGGTTTTCTCCGCAATCTGAAGATAACCTATTATAGAAGTAAGCGGCGTTCTCATATCATGAGATATCATGGATATCGACTCACGCATCTTGCCTTCCTCTTCTTTACCTTCGGCTTTGATCTCCAATATATATTCGTAGAGGTGATTAACTTCAATGATCATATTCTGCAGATCATTGTCCACAAAATCGACATTCATCTGCCGCTTATCAGGGTTGTTCTTCATTTCTCCGATAACCCTTTTCATCTGTCTCTTCATCAGAATCAGCTTAACAGATAAAAAGAGGACCAGCGCTATAAGTATGATGATAACATATAACATAACAGGTCCTCCTTGTTTCGATTAATTAATTTGATACGTCGCGCTTGTTAAAGAATCTGATTGTAACCGTAACAAACACTACGATTGCTATTATCGCACATATTGCGCACGGTATCAAATCCGAATTAGATGAGCTCCTTGCAAAGCAGAGGAAGGAATGATCGTAAATAACATTTCCATAAAGGAGATTTCTGAGGATATTTCCACCGATAAATGCAACTGATACACAGGCAAACAGTGCAGTATATGCATTTCCGCAGATATAAGCTATAAGCATATAAAATGCATTCATAGCAATCATCTGAAGAATAACAACACCTACCCAGACAATGTCTTTCTTATTAAATCCGTCAAATGAATAACCGAAGCCTCTGCCGTATCGAATCGTGGTTTCTACTGCAAGACCTAGGTGGAATATAGTTGTCAAGATGCTTGTTGCCATGAGCTGGCTGATAACTATCTTCCATCTTTGATTTCCTGTAACGATAACTCTGTGCAGAGTTCGGTTCGTAAAATCAATTCCGACATACCATGCGATAAGCATTCCGATCAGAAATGAAAATGATAAGTCCGATATACCGTCTTTGAATCCGTCATACATACGACCGTTCGGAAATGCATCGATATAAGACTGCTTAATTCCGACTATAAGATCATAAATCACCAAAAACACCAGAAATCCCATACTCGCATAAAACGGAGTAAATCTTCTCATTTTGTATCTTTCTATTTTAAACAGATTAAGCATTTGCTTCTCCTCCTGTAATTGTCATAAAATAATCTTCAAGTGACTGCTCTTTCTCGGAGAGCTCGGATATAAGTATTCCTGCTTCCATAAGATACTTTGAAAGCTCTGTCTTCATTTCAGGTTTTCCGTATATCTTTACAGTATCATCAGCTTCAACCTTATAGGATGTACCCGGAAAATGCTTTTCGAGAATTGTTACTGTTTCCGGAATGTTACTGTCTTTAACCTGAATATATTGACTGCATTTTTCCTCAAGCATTTCATGTGTATCGGTTTCTATTATTCTTCCTTTATGAATAAAGATAAAGTCCGTTGCCAGAAGATAAAGCTCACTTAAAATGTGGCTTGATACGAAGATCGTACATTCTCTTTCTTCATTTATCTTCTTTAACATATTTCTGAGAGCGATTATATTCTTCGGATCCAGTCCGTTTATCGGCTCATCCAGTATAAGGAACTGCGGATTTGCTATCATTGCCATTGCAATTCCAAGTCTCTGCTTCATTCCCATGGAAAGCTTCTTTGCAGCTTTTTTCTGATGTTCTGTCAGTTCCACAAGTTCGATAACTTTGTCTGTAGCTGATTTATCAGGATTACCTACCAGCATTCTCTGGATCTCAACATTCTGTCTCACTGTGTACTTCGGATAAAGATAAGGACCTTCGATCATAGTTCCTACCATTTTTCTTTTAGCTTCTATAGCTTTCGGATCACTTTCTCCCATCAGTGAATAATCACCGGATGTAGGAAAGATAAGTCCGGATATTATCTTCATAAATGTACTCTTACCTGCACCATTTTCTCCGATAAAGCCGTATATATGATTTTTCTTTAATGTTACACTCACATTATCAAGTGCAACCGTGCCTTTATACTTCTTTGAAAGATTTCTTGTTTCAAGTATTACATCACTCATTTTTATAAGTTCCTTTCCTTTTGATGGTGCAAGTATATAATACGACTTTAAGAAAATTATTCATCAATCCTAAAGAAAAACTAAAGATTGCGATTAATTCTAAAGAATATAAAATGAAAATTCCCTCCTTACCGGTTGTTGAACCGACCCCCAAAAGTTAGACCTATAAAATCTAACTTTTGGAGGTCGGTTCAGTTGTCCGGTAAAGAGGGTACATATCACTTTGAAAGGCGGTATCCCATTCCGTATACAGTATCTATATAGGATTCTTCCGTAATCTTCGCTATCTTCTTTCTCAGATTACTCATATGAACATTCATGGTATTATCTTCGCTTAAGTATTCGTCTCCCGTTATACTTTCAAAAAGATTTCTCTTTGAGAATACCTTATTCGGATTATTCAGCATAAGTTCGAGAATACTGTATTCCATCGTGGTACAGGTAAGTTCTTCTTCACCTATATAGATTCTCTTCGCTTCTTTATCAATTCTCATAGATTTATACTTAAGCTCCGAAGCAGGTTTCACATCGCCCGTACGTCTTAAGACAGCCTCTATCCTGAGAATTACTTCATCTATATCAAAAGGCTTAATGATATAATCATCCGTTCCGAGTTTCAGAAGCTCTATCCTGTTTACGACTTCATTCTTAGCCGACAGGACGATTACCGGCGTGGTCTTGGTCTTCCTGAGTTCTGCAAGCACTTCTTCACCTGTTTTCTTCGGCATCATAAGATCGAGAAGTATAAGCTCATAATCCTTTTCGAGTGCTTTGAAAAGTCCCTCTTCACCGTCCGGAGCACTGTCTGTCTCAAATCCGTTGTCCGAAAGCACTTTACAGAGAAGATTATTGATCATAACATCATCTTCAATTACAAGTATCATTTTTTCTTATTCCCCTTACTCTTACCGCAGGGTCATACCCTCCGGAAAATTTAAAAATACTTAAACCTAATTCTCTGACATTTTACTTTAAATTATAAACTTCTTCAAGAAAAAACACCGGACCTGACTCCTGTACTAAATACAGAGTTAAATCCGATGTTTTTCCATTTATATATTTACTTATACAAAAGAGGCATTATTCTACATCCTGAAGTGCATCGTAATTCTCTTCGCCTGTTCTGATCTTTACAACACGGCTTACCGGATATACGAAGATCTTTCCGTCTCCGATCTTACCTGTATAAAGTGTCTTCTTAGCTGTTTCGATTACGCTGTCAACAGGGATACCGCTTACTACAACCTCAAGCTTGATCTTTGGAAGGAGTGTCATATCCATTTCAACTCCACGGTACTTCTCACCGGTACCCTTCTGAATGCCACATCCGCTAACCTGAGTTACTGTGATACCTGTAACACCGAGATTGTTGAGTGCTCTCTTGATCTTGTCGTATCTTGAAAGCTTTGTGATGATAACTACCTTATTGATTCCGGTATCTGCTATACCGGCACTCTTCATATCCTTTGTTGTATCAACAACAGGAACTGAAGCCTTCTTCTGAGCCTCGCTTGCCTCATCATAATCGGAAACTCCGAGGTTTGTATTTTCATTTTCTGACATCATTGCACTTGACATATCTACGATACTGAATCCTGAATATGCTGATGCAAGACCATGCTCTGTAGAATCAAGACCTTCGATTTCTTCTTCCTCTGAAACTCTGAGACCGAAGATTGCTTTAATGATTGCGAATACGATGAGCATTGTAACTACTGTCCATGCTGCTACTGTTGCAAAACCGAGTAACTGAAGTCCTAACTGATGGAAACCTCCGCCGTAGAAAAGACCTACTACACTATCATTTCCCGGAGCTGTTGTTGTTGCAAAAAGTCCTGTTGCAATTGTTCCCCAGATACCGTTCATCATATGAACCGCAACTGCACCTACAGGATCGTCGATATGAAGCTTGAAATCAAGAAGCCATACACCGAATACTACGAGAAGTCCGGCAACTGCACCGATGATAACTGAACCAAATGCATCTGTTACATCGCAAGGAGCTGTAATAGCTACAAGGCCTGCGAGTGAAGCATTGAGACACATTGAAACATCAGGCTTACCATACTTAACCCATGTAAATACCATACATACTACTGTTGCTACTGAAGGAGCAACTGTTGTTGTAAGGAATACTGATGCAAGCTGCTCTTTTGATGTACATGCTGCACCGTTGAATCCATACCATCCAAACCAGAGGATGAATACACCGAGTGCACCGATTACTATATTGTGACCAGGAAAAGCATTAACCTTTGTAACCTTTCCGTCTTTATCCTTTTCAAATTTGCCTATACGAGGACCAACCATCTTAGCACCGATAAGTGCTGAGATACCGCCGACCATGTGGATTGCACATGAACCTGCGAAATCATGGAAGCCAAGTTGTGCGAGCCATCCGCCGCCCCATATCCAGTGTGCTTCGATCGGATATATAAGTGCTGAGATAATTCCCGAATATACACAGTAGCTGAGGAACTTTGTTCTCTCTGCCATTGCACCTGATACTATGGTTGCTGTTGTTGCACAGAACACCAGGTTAAATACGAAGTTTGACCAGTCAAAGTTTTCATATGATGTGATAATATCAAAACCCGGCTTTCCGATAAAACCGAACAGGTCTTCACCTAATAAAAATCCAAATCCGATCAGAATAAAAACACAACATCCGATACAGAAATCCATCAGGTTCTTCATCAGGATATTACCTGCATTCTTTGCTCTTGCAAAACCCGACTCAACCATCGCGAAACCGGCCTGCATCCAGAATACCAATGCGGCACCGATCAGGAACCACACGGCGAAAATGTTTTCATTAACTACACTGAGTATATCTTCCATAACTCATCTTCCTCCTTAAGTATTGCTTTAAGCCGATCCGCTCGCGAGTTCGGATCAAAAAAGGCGCTTCGAACTCTTGTACAGTCCAAAGCGCCCTTGCTTTCATAAAAGTATATTCTGCCCCTATGGCAGATTTAATAAAACATAAAAGGCGTTCCGAGAATCTCTCTTCGGAACGCCTTTGTTCTTTACAGATATGTACTTTACTACGTTAAATCGAAATTGTCAACCTCAAATTTATTTTTTATCACAAATTTTTTTTATCACTTTTCAGCGTCCACGAGAAATTCCCTCGCCTTTTTGCACCATTTGAGATAGGCTTCGTATGTATCTATCCCGAATGTAACTGTCAGATAATAATACTTATGATCTGCTTTATCCAGAACCTTTTCCAGATTCTCCTTATACATTCTAAGTATCGCCAGATTTTCCTTAACCTGCTCTTCAAAGATCTCAATATTTTTTAGGGTAACCTCACTCTTTTCTACTCCGCCGAAATATAACTTCAGGAGAGTTTCATATTTAAGTTCGTTAACTGCTTTTTCGTCATTCAGCCATTTCCTCAGATATGCACGTCCCTCTCTCGTTATATGATATATTATCTTCTCGCGGCCGCCGGATACGCCATCGGATTTCTTCTGAACCAGCCCTTGCTTCTCCATCTCTCCCAGGGACGGATATATGCTGCCGAAGCTGCCCTTCCAGAAGAATCCTATAGTTCCGTCTATACGTTTCTTTATATCATATCCGGTCAGATTTTCATGCGCCAGAAGGCCTAGGATGACCACATCTATCTTTCTGTCTTTTCCCATATTCTCACCTTTTTACAGCTTTAACCACCAGAAAATCCGGTTTGTGACGTGAATCTTTGAACTGCGGATATTTTTCAAGCAGCTCTGCATCTGCCGTCGGTTCGATAAGTTTCTTCACCTCAAAACCGTTATCCGTCAACGTATTTATTATGGTCGAAAACATTCTGTGATATCTCTTCACATTATCCACGAACCATGTAGATCCATTTTCTGTCTCGACACAGTAGTTTGAGACGTTTGCGAATATCTTCTCTCCGTTCTCATCAAATGTCCATCTGCTGCCACCCGAAAAGCAGGTATTAAGCGGATGTTCCTGAGAAAAGATAAATTCTCCGTCCTTATTCAGTAATCTGTAAATCATTCCGACTACGCCGTCAAAATCTTCAACATAATGAAATGCCAGCGAACTTACTACAACATCGAAATGTTCCTCCAGACTTCCTATATCCTCCATTGCCATATTGAGGTAAGTGATCCTCGGGTCGCTGTTCTCTTCCCTTGCTACTTCAAGCATCTTTGCGGATATATCGACTCCGACTACCTTTGCAGCTCCGCTTTGGATAAATCCCTTGCAATGTTCAACGAATCCACATCCCAGATCAAGAACCGATTTCCCATTAAGATCCGGAAGAAGTGAGAAAAGCGCAGGTATCTCAAATACATTATTTGCATTCGCTTCATTTTCTCTTATCTTCTTGTAGCCTTCAAAAAAAATCTCGTTATCGTAAATGTTCTGCTTTGCCATTTCCCCCTCCTTTTACTGATACCGGCTTTACCACCGCTGTCTCTGGACTATTTCTTCTTGGTAAATCCCATCTTGTAACTCAAAACTTTCTTCGGGCAATCATCCACACATGCCCCACACTGTATACATTCCGTGGTTTTCAAGAAACTGTCTTTATCTTCGGATACCAGTTTTTTCACATCCAGTCCCATCGGACATGCCGTACTGCATTTTCCGCAACCGATACATTTATCCGTTTCAACTTCTATATGAAGCTGCGGCAGATGCAGCCATCTTCCGACCGTACTTCCGATTATCATAAAAGGCGCCATCCAGCATATATAATGACAGCAGGCTCTTTTTCCGTGTATAAGCGCAGGTGCCACAACGATAAGCACCACACCGTAGTATACCACATAGTTATTGATACTTGAAATCGAAATTCCGTGGTCTGTCATGTAGAACGGATTGATTGTTACCTTATTCTTTCCGAGGATAAATGTTACCACAACCGCGGTCATCCATAAGATCCAGATTACGAATTTAATCCTGTCTCTCTTCCCCTGCTTTGCAGGCTTTTCGTTTATCCTCTGAACGCATTCCTGAAGTCCTCCCGTCGGACATAAATATCCGCACCACACTCTTCCGAGAAACATCGAAAGTATAAACATAAGCATAAATACAAAAAAGCTTCCGTTCATAACATGTTCTGAAAATCCCTGAATTATAAGGTACGGAGAGAAATACCATATCGTTATCGGGAACAAAATAAACGATATGAGTAACGTAAATCTTCTGATCTTTTGTCTCATTTTCGTCTCCTTTTAATGTATCATTTTGATATATATCATTTTGATACATTATGTAATTATCTGCACATTTTGTCAAGTGAATAATTTTGGACACAAGTACCGGTAAATATTATTCGACAAAAGCGTCAGTTATCTGTTTGAAACATGTGTCAGTAATTAAATTTAGACATCGGTATCATAGTTTAAATGCAACATAAGCATCTCATAATGCAACTTGAGCAGATTTTCATACGCGCCCCGAAATCTTCTGCTATAGTTGCCTCATCAAACAAAAAGGAGACACAAAAATGAAAAAGAACAGATTAAAAAAAGGAATTATCATTACTCTTACAACAATTATTATCCTGGCAGCCGGCGGTTCATTTGCGATGGGCGGTTATGTTGCAGATAAAATACTTCACCAGAATGCAGATAAAGATACTCATGATAACAGCATCAAGCAGCTCGGTGAATGGGAATACGATATAAATACATTTAACAAAACATATACAGGTACAGAGATTGCCGCAACGGCAGAAGACGGAAATACCGTTCCTGCAACATATTTTGATTCAAACAGCGACACTTGTGTAATCCTCGTACACGGTGCAGGCGGAGACAGAGTATCCACATATCCTCTTGCGGAAGGTTATCTTAAGAGAGGTTATGATGTTATTGCAATCGATCAGAGAGGATGCGGAGCGAATGCAGATGACAGAGTTACCTTCGGAATTAAAGAATCCCTTGATGTAAAGGCAATGGTTGAATATGCAAGACAGACTCTCGGTAAAAAGACAGTATATGTACACGGACAGTCAATGGGTGCTCAGACAACAGCAATCTATGCTTCAAATGTAACACCGGGTACAATAAATGCAGCTGATGCGGTTATCTGTGACAGTCCTGTTCCTGGAATGGAACTTATACTCAAGGAAATGTTCGGCGACGGAGATACAGAAAGCTTTATGGCTAAATATCTCACAGGCACAAGTAAATTCTATATGGGACTCATCAACAAAATCGATTATGAAGACGGAGATACGATAAATGTAGTTAAGAACGATAATATTCCAACGCTCATCATCTGTTCAGATAAAGACAGCGTATGTCTTCCTAACCAGGTTGAAATGGTATATAATAACGTGGCATGTGAAAAAAAGGCTATCGTACATTTCGACAGTGCTCACATCGAAGGAATTATCGACTACCCTGAAGAGTATATGGACAGCGTAGAAGATTTCCTGAATAACTAACGTACACAACGATTCACCTCAGGGATTACTCCTGAGGTCAGTCTATAGGATGGAAATATGAAACTGAATCTGTTTGAAGATAAGAATTTAAAAAATGAACATGTAGATATACATTATGCGAATATGCGTCCGGTCATCAAACAGCTGATCGACACTGTGAATTCCGAACGACCGACTCTGAGCGGACGGCCGGCGGACGAAGATGATGATGACGGCGAAGAGATCATTCTCGACGCAAAAGAAATATACTATCTCGATCACGTTGACAGAAAACTCTTCGCATATACAAAAAACGGAGTTTTCCGTATCATGAATACTCTGGCAAATTGCGAAGAAATGCTATGGAATTACGGCTTTGTCAGAGTATCAAAGTCTAATCTTATCAACATCTATAAGATCAGACAGTTAAAGCCCGACGTAAATATGAAGGTATATGCCTCTTTCGATAACGGTGACAGAATATGCATCAACAGAAGCTATAACAAAAGCTTCAAGGAATACCTTCAGAGAATGAGGAGGATGAGCTGATGAAAGAAAAGATTAAAGAATATCTCCTTGAGCTCTGCTGCGCTTATACTTTTGTATCGGTTACCGGTGCAATAGTAAATATAATAGCAGGCACAGAAACGAATAACATAAATGTTCTGGTCATGTTCTTAACCTGTACCATCGCAACATTTGTTCTTTTCCTACATAAGCTTTTTGATAACATCAGCCCACTGGCAATGATGATTATCCAATATCTCATCGCAAGCGGGCTGATCGCAATTATGCTGTTATTTATTGATAGATTTGTAGATCATATAACACCGCGAGGATGGTTTGAATACTATCGTTCATTCACGATACCTTATATTATTCTCGCAGGTTTTTACTACTACAGAGTTTTCTCTGAAACAAAAGCACAGAATGCTCTTATCAAAGAATTGCAGAATCAGATTGAGGAATAACCCATCAGGTCTTTATCCACCTGACATGCGGCATTTCGGCCTTCCGAAATAGCCCATACAACAAGCGACTGTCCGCGGTGCATATCTCCCGCGGTATAGATCCTGCACTTTTTAGAACCTATGACAGATTTACCGTCCTTTGATCCATCCTCTGCCGTAAATGCGGCATAGGAATCAGGGGCGGTTTTTACGTTGGTTCTAGCATCGATCTCTACACCGAAATCTTCCGTAACATAGCTCTCACTGCCCAGAAATCCCGCAGCAATAAGAACCAGCTGTGCCGGAACAGTTCTCTCACTTCCTTCTACCGGCACCATCATCATGCGGCCGGTTTTTTCATCCTTCTTAGACTCGAGAGAAACGAGAATAAGCTCCTTAAGCTGCTTTACGGTTTTACCCTCTGCATCCTTTACTTCCTCGGAGATAAATTCCTTAACAGTAGTCTTATATACTCTCGGATCACTGCCGAATTTATAGATTGCTTCTTCCTGACCGTAATCGGTCTTCAGAACCTTCGGCCACTCCGGCCACGGATTCGATGCAAGCCTTTCTGTCGGAGGTGCAGGCATCATTTCAAGCTGTGTAACGCTCTTCGCACCGAGTCTTATACTTGTGCCGACACAGTCGTTGCCGGTATCTCCTCCGCCGATTACAACAACGTCCTTACCCTGTACTAACTTTAACAGGTTCTCTCCTGTTGTACCCGCTCCATTTTTCGATTCCTGAGGCTCGCCCGGAAGTCTTAAATTTCCGTCCAGAAGACTCTTAGTCACTCTGCCGAGGAAATCCACTGCAAAGTATATTCCATTCGCATCTCTTCCCGGAGCCTTGATATCTCTCGGATTTGAAGCTCCACATGCCAGGATTACGGCATCATATTCCTCTTTAAGCTTTTCGGCCGATATATATTTAACCTTATCGGTAAACTTGGCTGTTGCGCCGCCGGCATCTGCCTTTTTGCTTCCGCCGACATTTACCCCGGTCTTAAATTCTATTCCCGCTTCTTCCATGAGCTTTATTCTTCTGTCGATAACAGACTTATCCAGTTTCATATTCGGTATTCCGTAGCGGAGCAGACCGCCTACACGGTCATTTCTCTCATAAACTGTCACACGATGTCCGCGTCTGTTAAGAAGCTGTGCAGCCGCAAGTCCCGCAGGACCGCTTCCGACTACAGCCACTTTCTTTCCGGTTCTGATAGCAGGAGTAATCTCCTTTACCAGTCCGTTCTGATAAGCATACTCAATGATCGCTCTTTCGTTTTCCTTTGTTGTTACGGACGCCCCATGCAGTCCCGATGTGCAAGCCGCTTCGCACAATGCGGGACATACACGTGACGTGAATTCAGGAAAACTATGTGTTATACTCAGTCTCAGGTATGCCTGTTCAAAGCATCCCTGATACACGAGATCGTTTAATTCCGGGACGAGGTTGTGCAGCGGACAGCCGGAAGCCATCCCTGCGATCATCATCCCTGCCTGGCAGAACGGTACTCCGCAGTTCATACATCTTGCAGCCTGCTCACGCCGTTCCTTTTCCGAAAGCATTCCGTGAAATTCACTGAAATTCTTTATTCTTTTATCTTCACCGATTACCGGTCCGTCAACTCTGTTATATTCCATAAATCCGGTTGGCTTACCCATTTGCTTCTCCCTTCATCGTTTAAACCACGGGACTTTTATAGTACTCCTGACGAGCCTTGATAGTTTCCCGGCACTTCTCAGCCTACAAGCTTCTTGAAAGCCTCTACTTCAGCATCTTCTCTGGACATTCCGTTTTCCTCGCATGATGCTATAAGATGAAGCATCTTCTTATAATCCGCAGGTATTATCTTCTTGAAATGAGGTATGTACTCTTCAAAGCTGTCAAGTATCTTCTGTCCCTTCAGGGAGCCTGTTGTCTCAACATGCTTTTCGATCATCCTCTTTAATTCTTCAATATCATTTTTCTCTGTAAGCAGTTCCATTGATACAAGCTGCTTGTTCAGATTTCTGTAAAGCTTATTTTCCACATCGAGAACATAAGCCACACCGCCGCTCATACCTGCTGCGAAGTTCTTTCCCGTAGGTCCGAGGATTACAGCACGTCCGCCTGTCATATACTCACAGCCGTGTTCTCCGACACCTTCGACAACAGCGGTAGCTCCGGAATTTCTGACACAGAATCTTTCACCTGCGATTCCGGCGATATATGCTTCACCGCTTGTTGCACCGTAAAGTGCTACATTTCCGATAATGATATTTTCCTCTGCGTTATATCCCGCATCCTCCGGTGCATGAACTATCAGCTTTCCACCCGAAAGTCCCTTACCGAAATAGTCGTTACTGTCACCTGTAAGCTTGAGTGTCAGTCCCTTCGGAATAAATGCACCGAAGCTCTGTCCTCCTGATCCCTTACAGTTGATCACAATAGCGTCATCGCTGAGTCCTTCCGGAGCAATACGTGTTATCTCCGCTCCGAGAAGTGTACCGAAGGTTCTGTCTGTATTTGTTACACCAACAGATATTTCAGCACTGTCTTTTCCTGCATTCTTTAATACGGCTGTGACTGCCTTATCCTTTAAGAGAACTGCTTCATCCTTTGTATTTTCAAGCTTAAAGTTATACTTAAGCTCAGGGTTGAAGGTCTGAAGATTTCTTTCAATCTGGGACATATCTACAAGTATTCTTCCGAGATCTATCTTATCCTCAGCGCTTACTCTCTTTTCTTCTCTTACCTTGAGGAGGTCTGTTCTTCCAACTAACTCACTTATACTTCTTACGCCGAGCTTAGCCATATATTCACGAAGCTCACGAGCTATGAATCTCATAAAATTCTCTACATATTCCGGCTTACCCTTAAATCTCTTTCTGAGTTCCGGATTCTGTGTTGCAACACCCATAGGGCATGTATCCTGCTGGCATACTCTCATCATTACGCAGCCCATTGTTACGAGCGGTGCTGTAGCAAATCCGAATTCTTCAGCTCCGAGGATTGCAGCGATCGCAACATCTCTTCCGCTCATCAGCTTGCCGTCTGTTTCGATAACCACCTGATTACGAAGTCCGTTTTCAACAAGTGTCTGGTGAGTCTCTGCAAGTCCCATTTCCCATGGAAGACCTGCATTATGGATTGAACTGAGCGGTGCTGCTCCTGTTCCTCCGTCATAACCCGAAACAAGTATTACCTCAGCTCCGGCTTTTGCAACACCTGCAGCAACCGTTCCGACACCTGCTTCGGAAACAAGCTTAACTGAAATGCGTGCCTTCTTGTTGGAGCACTTAAGATCGTATATCAGCTGAGCCAGATCCTCGATCGAATAAATATCATGATGTGGTGGTGGAGATATAAGACTTACACCCGGTGTCGAATGACGAGTCTTTGCAATCCAAGGATAAACCTTCTTTCCCGGAAGGTGTCCGCCTTCTCCCGGCTTTGCACCCTGTGCCATCTTGATCTGTATCTCTCTTGCACTTACAAGATATTTACTTGTTACTCCGAATCTTCCGCTGGCTACCTGCTTGATTGCCGAGCTTCTGTCATTCTTCGTACCTGCCGAAGCTATTCTCTCATCGCTCTCACCGCCCTCACCGCTGTTTGATTTTCCGTGAAGGTGATTCATTGCGATAGCAAGTGTCTCATGTGCTTCTTCTGAAATTGAACCGTATGACATTGCACCTGTCTTGAATCTCTGTACGATGCTGTCTTCGCTTTCAACTTCATCTATCGAAATTCCTTCAGACGGATAGTTAAAGTCCATAAGACTTCTGAGATATCCTGTCTCTTCGGAATCTACCATATCCGTATACTGCTTAAACTTCTCATAATCTCCCTCTCTCGTTGAAAGCTGGAGCATATGGATGGTTTTCGGATTATATCTGTGATTTTCTCCCTGACTGCGGAACTTATGACGTCCTAATGCCGTAAGCTCAAGATCTACCGGAAGTCCCAGCGGATCAAATGCACGGCTGTGCTGAGCATCAACATTTCTTCCAATATCTTCAAGTGTGATACCGCCAACACGGCTTACGGTTCCCGGGAAGTAATCTTCTATAACCTTCTCTGAAATACCGATCGCTTCAAATATCTTGCTGCCCTGATATGACTTGATTGCGGAAATTCCCATCTTTGATGAGATCTTAACGATACCACTGAGTACTGCACTGTCGTAGTCTGAAACAGCTGCATAATAATCTTTCTCAAGCAGTCCGTCATCTATAAGTTCTCTGATAGTTGAATGAGCAAGATATGGATTTACTGCTGATGCACCGTATCCGAGAAGAGTTGCAAAATGATGTACTTCTCTAGGCTCACCGGACTCGAGGATCAGTGACATAGCTGTACATTTTCTGGTCTCTACAAGATGCTTATGAACTGCTGAAACCGCAAGGAGTGAAGGAATAGCCACATGGTTCTCATCCACACCTCTGTCGGAAAGAACAAGTATGCTTGTGCCTTCACGATAAGCCTTATCAACCTCTACAAACAGATGATCAAGAACTCTCTTCATCGGAGTGCTCTTATAGTAAAGCAGCGAAACAGTCGAAGCTTTTATTCCGTCCTTATCAAGATGCTTGATCTTGAGCATATCGAGATCTGTAAGGATAGGATTGTGAATCTTCAGTACATGGCAGTTTGATGCCTTCTCTTCAAGCAGGTTTCCGTTCTTACCGACATATACGCTTCTCGATGTTACGATCTTCTCTCTTTCAGCATCGATAGGAGGATTTGTAACCTGCGCAAAGAGCTGTTTGAAATAATAAAACAGAGGCTGATATTCCTTTGATAAAGCTGCGATTGGAGTATCTACACCCATCGAACCTATCTGCTCTGTACCATTCAGTGCCATTGACAGGATTCCCTCATGATAATTCTCATAGGTATATCCGAATGCCTTCTGAAGCTTCTTTCTCTGCTCTCCCGAAATTTCCGGAACCTTCTCGTTAGGAATCTTTACATCCTTCAGTTCAAGGAGTGACATATCAAGCCATTCACCGTAAGGTTCACGCTTAGCATACTTTTCCTTGATCTCCTGGTCGGTATAGACTCTCGCTTCCTTTGTATCTACGAGAAGCATCTTACCCGGATAGAGTCTGTCCTTTTTAACTATATGTTTTTCTTCGAGAGGAAGTACTCCTACCTCGGATGAGAGGATGAGTCTTCCATCGTCCATTACGACATATCTCGAAGGTCTGAGACCGTTTCTGTCAAGGATGGCACCCATTACATCACCGTCCGAAAAAAGGATCGATGCAGGGCCGTCCCACGGCTCCATCATTGTTGCATAATACTGATAAAAGTCTCTCTCTTCCTGTGAGAGCGTATCATTATGTGCCCATGGTTCCGGAATCAAAATGCTTGCCGCAAGCGGAAGGTCCATACCGCTCATCATCAGGAATTCAAGTGTATTATCAAGCATAGCCGAATCAGAACCGCTTGAGGATATTACAGGAAGAACCTTTGTCATATCCTCTTCGCTGAAAGTATCCGTATGCATTGTCTCTTCACGGGCAAGCATCTTGTCAGCATTTCCCTTGATGGTATTGATTTCACCGTTATGTACCATGAGGCGGTTCGGATGAGCTCTGTTCCAGCTCGGATTTGTATTTGTAGAAAATCTGGAGTGAACCATTGCGATAGCCGATTCATAATCTTCATCTCTCAGATCGTTGAAGAAGGTTCTCAGCTGTCCTACGAGGAACATTCCCTTATAAACTATAGTCCTGCATGAAAGCGACGGAATATATGTATCGACGTTGCACTGCTCAAACTCTCTTCTGACAAGGTAGAGAACTCTGTCAAAGCTGAGGTCATCCGAGTTCTTTAATCTCTCAGGTCTCTCTATAAAAATCTGCTCTATAACAGGCATGCAGTCTCTTGCTTTTGTGCCGAGTACTTCAGGTGCTGTGCTTACCTTTCTCCATCCGAGGATCCTCAGATCGTTCTTTTTAACGATCGTCTCAAACATGTTCTTTGCCTGTTTTCTTTCGAGATCACTCTGCGGGAAGAAGAACATTCCGACACCGTAGGATCTCCTGCCCTGACTTTCTTCCGGAAGAATTATTCCATCTTCAGCCAGAATCTTTCTGAAGAACTTATCAGGCACCTGAGTCAGTATTCCGACACCGTCACCCGTTTCTCCTGTTGCATCCTTACCTGCTCTATGCTCAAGGTTCTCAACGATGCTGAGAGCATCTGCAACGAGCTTATGTCCCGGAGTACCGTCAATCTGAATTATCGCACCGATACCGCAGTTATCATGCTCAAAGGAAGCATCATATAATCCATGCTGTCTTAATTCTTCCAAACTACTATTCATTACCTTATTCCTCCTTAGATTCCGGACTACCGAATAGATTGCCCTCGGAAAAAACATCAAAAAGGCGCTCTAGGTCCGCTAAAACCTAAAGCGCCTTTGCTTTTCTGATATATAAAAATGTATTGCAAACTTTTAATAACAATAATCAGTATAATACTTTATTTTTAAAAGTCAAGTATAAAAATAATTTATTTTATTAACCACTCGTTATATTATAAATCGATAAAATTCTTAAGCATTGTCATGCCCTCAGGAGTGAGTATAGACTCCGGATGAAACTGCAATCCATAAAGCTGATAGTCTCTATGCTTTACAGCCATGACTTCTCCGTCATCATCCGAAACCGCTATTATTTCAAGCGTCTCCGGAAGTGTCTCTTCCTTTGCCGCAAGCGAATGATATCTTGCAACCTCTATTTTTTCACCCAGTCCCTTAAAGATATCTGCATCCTTCTTTATCGTACATACAGACTGCTTACCATGCATAAGTCTCTTAGCATAAGTAACCGTTGCGCCGTAAACCTCACAGATTGCCTGATGTCCCAGACATACTCCGAGTATCGGAATCTTTCCCGCAAGCTTCTCAGCCACCTCTTCGCATACTCCCGCATCTGACGGCTTACCCGGTCCCGGCGACAGGATGATATGGGAAGGTGCCAGCTTTTCAATCTCCTCAACTGTCATAGCATCATTTCTTATAACCTTTATATCGCTCTCTATGCTTCCCACAAGCTGATACAGATTATATGAGAAGCTGTCATAATTATCTATCAGTAATACCATACTTCGATTCCTCCTGAATACCAAATAGCTTTATATGATCTCTATTTGAAAAATGCTCTGCGAAATGCATTCTGTCCATTTCTATATCGTGCTGCCCTCTTCAAGTGCTGTAAGTACAGCCTTCGCCTTGTTGTAGCATTCGATATACTCCTTCTCCGGAACGGAATCTGCAACAATTCCCGCGCCGCTTCTTACAAATACCTTGCCGTTCTTCTTATATGCGATCCTGATGGCTATACAGGTATCCATGTTACCGGTGAAGTCGATATATCCGATAGCTCCTCCGTATATGCCTCTCTTGCTGCCCTCCAGCTCATCTATAAGCTGGCATGCTCTGATCTTCGGAGCCCCCGACAGAGTTCCCGCAGGAAGCACTGCCTCTATCGCATCAAGTGCATCTTTATCTTCTCTTATCTCACCTCTTACGGTAGATCCTATATGCATGATATGCGAGAACTTGAGGACATCCATATACCTCTCTACCTCGACCGTTCCGAAACGGCTCACTCTTCCGAGATCGTTTCTTCCGAGGTCGACAAGCATGTTATGCTCAGCAAGCTCCTTCTCATCTGCAAGAAGCTCCTCCTTAAGTCTCTTATCCTCTTCAGGGTTCTTTCCTCTCGGTCTGCTGCCCGCAAGCGGAAATGTATGCAGCACGCCGTTCTCAAGCTTTACAAGTGTCTCCGGTGACGCTCCGGCCACCTCTACATCTGTTCCAGAGAAGTAGAACATATATGGCGAAGGATTGATGGTACGAAGCATTCTATAAGTGTTGAGCAGGCTTCCCTCGAAAGGAGCCGAAAGTCTGTTGGAAAGAACTATCTGGAAGATATCTCCCTCATAGATATATCGCTTCCCTTTTTCAACCATTTCCTCATATTGCTCTTTATTGAAAAGCGGTGTAACCTCTCCTGTAATCCTGCCCGGTTCTTCCTTTATCTTTTCTCCCGTCTTAAGCAGTTTTTCGAGCTCTTCGATATCTCTTACCGCTCTCTCATAATCCGTATCGAGCTCCGAAAGCTTTACATTTACGATCAGTACTATCTTCTGTCTCACATTATCAAAGGCTATGACCTTATCAAAAAGCATGAGGTCCACATCCTTAAACTCATTTTCATCCTTGATCTCACGTCTCAGAACCGGCTCACTGTACTTGATATAGTCGTAGGAGAAGTATCCCACAAGTCCTCCGGTAAAGGTCGGAAGATAATCAAATTTAGGGCTTCTATGCTCATTCATAACATTTCTGATATACTCCGACGGATTATCTGTTTTAACAGTCTTATCCCCGATCTTAAGCTCACCCTCAAGGCATGTGATCTCGAGCTTCGGATCAAATCCGAGAAATGTATATCTTCCCCATGTCTCGTTGGCCTCTGCCGATTCGAGCATATATGTATGCGATGAAACATTCTTAAATATACGGAGAGCCTCCAGCGGTGTGATAAAATCCGACAGTATCTCAGTACTGATCGGTGCTATATCATAAAGCTCCGTATCAAGACTCTTAAGCTCTTCAATCGACGGTTTGATTACAATCTTCTTTACGCCTGTGTTATTCACTTGATTGTCCTCCTTTGTAATGATCTAAAACATTTAGGATATCGCGCAGATTCATCTGCTGATTTTTAGGATATCCGTAACACATCGTGCAGATGAATCTGCTGATTTTTTTAGATATCCTTAACACATCGTGCAGATTCATCTGCACGATGATGCGGTCTCGCCAAAATCACATATGCTGCGCATATGTGATCTTGGCTCAACTAACGCACAAAAAAAGTCCTTAAAACAGAAAGATTCTGTTTTAAGGACGAATATACTTCGCGGTGCCACCTTATTTCGGATAACTGATTACAGCTTCTCCGCACTCATTAAGATACTCAGTTTAACACATTCATATCTCTTCGATTAACGCTCGATTCACGTCGCAGAATACTCTGGATCATGAGTTAACTCTCAATCCATTTGACTGCGCCCTCAGCGGTCCATTTGCTAAGCTGTTACCGCAGAACTCTCATCATATGTTCCACTCTCTGTAATGCACATTTCAAAGCTTTATCTCCGCATCAACGGTTTCTGTTATTCAACTGTTTTGAATTCTATAATACGAATACCATATATGTCAATAGAAACATTATTTCTTGTTATAAGCATATGCCTTATACTTGGCAAGTTCATCTATATAGAGCTTACCGATTTCGCTCAGAGCCGTATCCTTACGCTTAATATATCCGATATGCATCTTCTCACTTTCCTTAAGAGGAATAGCTACATATGCATCTCCGTTAAGCTCCTCACTTATAATTCCGGAACAGAGTGTATAACCGTTAAGGCCGACCATCAGATTAAGCATGGTAGCTCTGTCGTTACCCTTTATAATCCTTGAATAGTCATATGTACTGAGCTGTTCCTCAGCAAGAAAAAGCGATCCGTCTTTACCCTGATCAAAAGAAAGAACCGGATAATCCTTAAGCTCTTCTATAGAAATTTCCTTCTTTTTTGCAAGCGGATGATTTCCCCACATATATACGAAGGTATCGCATGCAAAAAGCTCATGAAACTCAATATTGTTAACCGAAAAACTCTTTCTCAGAACCTTATCGTTAAAATCATTCAGATACAGTACTCCGAGTTCGGACTTAAAATTACGTACATTATCAATAACCTCCATGGTCCTTGTCTCATGTACTGCAAACTCAAAGCTGTCCATACCATACTGCTTTACTACTTCAACGAATGCCTTAACCGCAAAAGAGTAATGCTGCATGGACACACTGAATTTATGCTTATTTTTCTTCTCTATATAATGATCCGACAGAATGTTATATTGCTCAATAACCTGTCTTGCATATCCGAGAAACTCTTCTCCATCGGGAGATATGAGAATACCTCTGTTAGATCTGAGAAATATCTCAAACCCCAGCTCACTCTCAAGTTCCTTAACCGCTCCTGAAAGACTCGGCTGAGAAATAAAAAGTTTCTTTGCAGCTTCATTCATCGATCCTGAATCCGCAATTTCTATGGCATATCTTAATTGCTGTAATGTCATATTAATATCCTTTATAACTGATCATCTAATAAATCACAGGTGTCAAAACAACTTTTGGCACCTGTAAAATTATAGCATTATATATATTCTGTAACAAGCCTGTTACAGAGCTTCTTTAAGTATATCAATAAACAGATTCTTATCAAGCTTCACATAATGACCTACAGCACCGTTTCTGGTTGCTCTTTCAGCCATTATCTCAAAATCAGCTTCGCCGATTCCCAGCTCTTTGAGAGATGTAGCTACTCCCAGCTCCTTGAAAAATCCCTCAAGCTTTTCGGAAAGAATAAGTGCCCTTTCTTCCTCTGTATGATCATAAGAATCTACACCGAATACTCTTGTAGCAAGAAGTGCAAGTCTCCAAGGCTTAACACGAGCTATATGTCGTGTCCATGCCGTGAATACAATTGCCATTCCTTCTCCGTGTGTTATATCATACTGTGCTGAAAGCTCATGCTCTATTCTGTGTGAACCCCAGTCAGCCGAACGTCCGGCATCAAGGAAATTGTTATGTGCAACACTTGCAAGCCATTGAATTTCTGCTCTGGCATTTATATATTCGGGCAGTGATGCAAGCTCATCCGGAATTCTTCCGTCTTCACTGTATTTATTGATAAGATCTATTATCCTCTTTCCATTAAGAAGAAGAACTTTTATTGCACCCTCTATCAGATAGTCTGTTGTATCGGAATTCTTCTCATCCGAGAAATATCTCTCCAGAAGATGAGCAAGAACATCTGCTATTCCTACAGCTGTCTGATACTTAGGAAGCTTTGCCGTATATGCAGGATCCATGATCGCAAACTTTGGAATTATACGATCATCTTCAAATCCAAGCTTCCATTCTCCATTTGAAAGGATTGCCGCATTTGAGGTTTCCGAACCGCTGGATGCTGTTGTCGCGATAACTCCGATAGGAAGAACCTTTTCAGGTACAACACCCTTTTCGAAGAAATCCCATACATCTCCGTCATATGGTATTCCGATTGAAACTGCTTTTGCCGTATCGATTGAGCTTCCTCCACCGACAGCAAGCACAAAATCAACATCTTCTTTCTTTCCTGCTTCAACCAGTTCTCTTACGAGATCGATTGATGGGTTTGGAACTACATTTCCATTCTCAATAAACTTTACGCCCAAGGTTTCAACCGCTTCTTTTATCTTCTGATATATTCCCAGATCCTTGATGAAGTCACCGCTATATACCAGAAGAAGCGATTTAACAGAATGCTCTTCCAGGAGGGCTGTTAATCTATTAATACTCTCTGCTCCGAAAATGATCTTTGCAGGATTATAATATTCAAAACCTTTCATAGGACACTTCCTTTCAAATTATCTATAAATCATGTAGGTGTCAAAAAATGATTTTGACACCTACTTCCTTATTTATCTTAGTAAAGAGGAACTACTGCTCCGTCATACTTACCGTTAATGAAATCGCTGATCTCCTTGCTCTGAAGTACTGATACAAGAGCCTTAAGAGCTTCGTCGTTTTCCTTTTCCTTTGATGTTGCAACGATGTTTCCGTATGTCTGTGCTGCAAGTCCGTCATTTGCTTCTACTGCAAGAGCATCCTTAACACTAAGGCCACCCTCGATTGCATAGTTACCGTTGATAACTGCTACATCTACATCAGGAAGTGCCTGAACAAGCTGCTCCGGTGCAAGCTCCTTGAACTCTATATTCTTTGGATTCTCTGTAATATCAGCTATAGTTGCATTGATTCCTGCATTCTCATTAAGTGTGAGTACACCTTCCTGCTGAAGCAGAAGAAGTGCTCTTGCTTCGTTTGTTACATTGTTAGGAACTGCAACTACCGCACCATCAGGTAAATCTGCAAGTGATGTTGTACGTCCTGCATATACACCGAATGGCTCATAGTGTACAGCACCGATTGATACGATGTCTGTTCCGTTCTCTTCGTTGTACTGCTCAAGGTATGGTACATGCTGGAAATAATTTGCATCCAGGCTTCCTTCTGTAACACCGATGTTAGGTGTTATTGAATCTTCAATCTCTACAACCTCAAGTGTGATTCCCTGCTCTGCAAGTATAGGAGCTGCTTCTCTTAAAACCTCTGCATGAGGAGTAATGCTTGCTCCAACCTTGATTGTTACAGGCTCACCTGTATAAACAAATACTGCGCTGTCTGTTGATGAAGCATTTTCAGATTCGCTTGATGCAGCAACGATGTCCTTCTCTGCAACTTCTTTCTCAACACTCTCTGTTGCAGCCTCTGTAACTTCTTCTGTAGCTTCTTCAGTAGCTTCAACCTTTGCCTCTGTTGCAGGTGCTTCACTGTTTGCTGATCCTGAAGCTCCGCATCCTACTGCTCCGAGCAGTAATGCAAATACTGTTCCTGCTGTTGCAAGCCTTCTTCTCAGACTCTTTTTTTCATTCTTTCTCTCAATAACCTTTCTCATAATTTTTTTCCTCCCTAAAAAATTTTTCCTCTTCAGCATCTCGTCTTTCAATTGACGTTCATCTGATGTTCTGTACTATAAACCTGTTTGCCGTTAAAAACAAATCCTTAAAACTTATACTCCGTTATAGCCATAACCTATAACACTATATTGGTCAGCTCTTTCTGATCTTCTTTGACAGAAATCCACCGGACTCCTGGATCAACCATACCATTAGAACAAGTATTCCGACTGTTACCCAGAGCACATCCTTCTGATATCTGTAATAACCGTACTGAAGTGCGATAGCACCAAGTCCGCCTCCTCCGATAACTCCTGCCATTGCAGAATATCCGAGAACCGTAGCTATATTGATCGCAGCCCCCAGAATGAGTGACGGTCCTGCTTCAGGCAGGATAAAGTGAAATATAATAAAGAGTGGGCTGGCACCCATGGAGTTTGCTGCCTCTATAATCCCCGAAGGAACCTCATTAAGCGAAGATTCAACCATTCTCGCAACAATTGGTATTGTACCGATCGTAAGCGGTACAATTGATGCCTTGGTACCGATAGACGCACCTACTATAAATCTTGTAACCGGTATGAGCAGTACAAGAAGTATAAGAAATGGCAGCGACCTTGATAAATTTACAATCGCACCTACAACTGCATTTACCGCGCGGTTTTCATAAAGCCTTCCCTTTGACGTAGTATATAGAAGGATTCCGAGAGGAAGCCCTATGATATACGCAAAAACAGATGAAAAAAGAGTCATCTGCAGAGTTTCAAAAATACCTTTGATTATCGAGTCTATAATAAATTGATTCATGACGTCTCCTTTCCCGAATACTAAACTACTGCAACGTTAAGTCCCTTGGATGTGAAGTAATTCAGAACCGTATTCTGATCTTCCTTCTTCTCCGGGAGCTCAAGAACCATCTGTCCATAGCCTATTCCGCCGACACTCTTAGTATTTGCACTAAGTATATTGACCTTCTGACCTGTTTCAAGAGCAAGTCCGGCTATAAGCGGCTCATTTGCCGAATGTCCGTCAAACACCACTCTGATCAGCACGCTGTCAGGTCTGCTTCCCTCGATATTCTCATGAATCGAACTTACATTCTGAGGAAATACAAGATTCTTTGCAGCTTCTGACTTAGGAGATGTAAAGATTTCCTGTACATTTCCGACCTCAGCCACCTTACCCTTATCTATGATTGCAACTCTGTCACAAATCTTTTCAACAACAGTCATTTCATGCGTGATTATGATCACGGTAAGTCCTCTTGTCTTATTGATCATCTTCAGAAGTGTAAGTATCTCTTCCGTGATCTTCGGATCAAGTGCGGAAGTCGCCTCATCACAGAGAAGGACCTTCGGATCAACAGTAAGTGCTCTTGCTATCGCAACTCTCTGTCTCTGTCCACCGGAAAGCTGTGCAGGATAACTGTCAGCCTTTTCTTCAAGTCCTACTACTCTAAGCATTTCGAGTGCTATATTCTTACGCTCTTTTCTGCCGACCTTAGCTATCTTAAGCGGTATCATTACATTTTCCATGACTGTTTTCTGATTAAGCAGATTAAAGCCCTGAAATATCATTGAAATAGATCTTCTGACAGCTCTTAATTCAGCCGGCTTCAGGCTTCCTATATCGATACCGTTAAAATTAACAGTTCCGTCAGACACTTCTTCAAGTCTGTTAAGAGTTCTCACAAGCGTGGACTTTCCTGCACCACTCATTCCGATTATTCCGAATATCTCTCCTTCATATATCTTCAGATTGATGTCATCCAAAGCTTTGAATTCCTTTCCTTCATTCAGGAAAACCTTGGATACATTCTCCAGTTCATATACTGCTTTTTTCTCTTCCATATTTTCCTCCCTCTGTTTTTACCAAAAGTCATACCCATCGATAATTCATATTCTTAACTACGTTATTGATGATGTAGCATACTATAGCGGTTGCTATAGTCAAAAACAATTACGGATAATTTATATGTAGCTATAGGTTGAAACTATACCAATTATTTATTCCCTTACAGACATATAAATTACAATAAGTATTCAGCCTGAATCCTCATGATTTATCTGATCCTTCAAAATACAAACCGGATAATCCGATACTCATCAGATTATCCGGCTCTTATAGAAGGGGTATGACAAACTATTATAATGGGTACATTCCTTGGAATGTTTAAAACCATGAATACATTTAATCGATAATACGATTTATTACTTAATATTCTCTCTCCATGTCTGAGGCTTGAACTCATTGATTATCGGGAGAAGTCTCTTATCAACGTCAATCTTAAGGATTGAGTTGAAGTTGTTTGTTGCGATCATCTGTCCTGCGAATCCGACGATTACAACGATTTCCTGATCATTCCAGAACTTTCTGAGTCTGTCGAAGATCTCATCTGAAACTGCTGTAGGATTCTTTACTGCCTGCTGTCCGAGCTCTGCAAGTACCTGCTCCTTCTCATCATATTCGAGATTTGCGGGGTCAAGTCCGAGGCCCTTAACGTCACTGATGAAAAACAGTGAGCACAGCTGGCATGAATTTGTTGTAGAGATTGAATGTGCATAGAGGATTGCATCCTTCTCACCGATTACCTCTACAAGTCTGTTCCAGGATGTATACCATCCCATATATGCATCATAGGTAGCTGCATCATTCAGAAGGCCTGCCTTCATATTTGTAACTGCATTTCTACCTGCGAGCTCCTCGTATCTTTCCTTTTCTGCTCCACTTGTTTCCTCAAGTGTAAGTAACTTAACTCTTGCCATTTTTAATTTCCTCCGTTGTTATATATTTTTTTGAAATCTCCCATCCGATCCTTCCATTTTCCGGATGCTCATTGATTTCTTTTGATGTACAAATATTACTTCGTTTTTGACGTTCTGTAAAATACCTAGAACCAATAGTCTGTTATAAACATTACCTATAACCGAATTACTTAACTTCCTGATACAGTTTATCGGTAAATTCCTGTGGATCACCTTCCAGATAGCCTATATTCTTTAACTCCTCAGCGAAATATAACACATCACCCTTTACATCATGCGATCCAGATGTTTCAGGAGTTTCATATTCATAATCAGCTATAAGAGTTTTCGCAATCTCCTTATCCTCTACCTCTGAATAATTACCTTTTACGATTATATCCAGTGCTTCCTCAGGATTCTCATTAATCCATTTCTGAGCCTTCAAAACTGCATTATAAAGAGCCTTGATCTCTTCCGGATTCTCATTAAGTACCTTTGAAGATGCATAATAGAAGCAGCAGTATCTGCCTGCAAAAGGTTCATCCTTACTGATATCTACAAGCACCTTAGCCTTTCCGGACGATTCAGCTATATCTCCCAGCGGATCCCATATAGCGGCTACATCTATATCTCCGTTATACAGTGCTTCAAGCTCAAGGTTTCCGTCCGAGTATGGAAGAAATGTAACCTCTCCCTTTTCCTGCTTTGCTGATACGCCGTTTTCCTCCAGCCATACACTTGCAACCTGGAATGTTGTTCCACCTACTTCATCAACACCGATCTTAAGACCTTTAAGACTGGACGGATCGGTCGTGCTTGCAGGAAGATCTGAATCACTTCTAACAACAAGCTTTATACATCCATAATGCATTCCGCCGATAACCTTCATATCTATGCCCTGCTCAGCTGATGAAAAGAATTGGAAATCACCGTTTACAAAAGGAACATTTCCATTGTTTAATCCTATTTTTCTTGTTTCGAAATCCGCTGCCGTAAGGTTAGCATCGATTCCTTCTTCAGCAAAGAAACCCTTCTCATAAGCTATATATATAGGTGCACCGCAGAGTGAGCCGTCAAGTGCCGGAATATCTATCTTTCCAAACTTATATTCCGTCTCCGAAGCAGCAGATGTGGCAGACTGTGTCGATCCGCCTGAGTTACCGCATCCTGTAAGTGATGCTGCAAAAAGTGCAGCCGCAAGAAAAATTGATAATACTTTCTTTCTCATTGTTTTATCTCCTGTAAATCATCTTCAGAATAAACTGAAGTTTTTATTTTTAGACGATAATATAACATAAAACTATAACCGTCTAATTCGTAAATGTTATTGTTAATTATAGTTTTTCTTTATACCCTCAGTGACGGATCCGCGTCACTTAATTTCTTTCAGCTTCCCGTCTTTAAGCAGAAATCTGTTGTCTGCCCTCTTAGCAAGTTCTTCATCATGAGTTACGACAATAACCGTAATCCCCGATTCTGTCATCTCTCTAAATGCCTTTCCGATAACTTCCCTATTCTGTCTATCCAGGTCATTTGTCGGTTCATCCGCCAAAACAATTTTGGGATTTGAATACATCGCCCTTGCAACTATCAGACGTCTTAATTCCCCTCCGGAAATGTTCTCCGGATATTCATCCTTCAGATCCGTAAGACCCAGTCTTTCAGTCAGATACGATAATCTGATTTCGGAATTATCTTTGTTCTCTTTATTAAAAACATCAACAAGCATTATATTTTCCGAAACGGTCAGCTCCGAAATGATTTCCTGCTGTTGGGGCATATAAACTATGTCATGTCTTCTAAGCTTTGCTCTTTCGCTTTCCGTAAGAGAATGTATATCGATTACCGAACCGGATTCGGAATCTTTATGATATATAACACTCCCTTCATCTATATCAGTTAATCCTGCAAGGATTCCGAGCAGGGTGGATTTTCCGCTTCCCGACTCGCCTTCTACAGCATTAAAGGATCCTTTCTCAACCTTCAGATTCAGACCATCAAGTACTGTCAATTCCCTGTTTCTGCGTTTATATTTCTTACTGACATTATTAATTTCAAGAATACACATCTTACCCGTTCCTCCTCGCTGCTAATCCTCCGCTAAGCGGTCCGGAAATGATTCCCGCAAATGCAGTAATAGCAAAAAGTATAAGGAGCGTTCCGGTTTTAGGTATCAGAAAAGGAATATTTACCGATGAAGAAATAAATGTCTTAAAAGGGAACAATATCAAAGCGACAATAATAAGTCCTATAACACTCCCCGTAACACTGATTATCAGTGTTTCCTTCAGGATCAGATTTCTTATCTGCTTTTCGGTTGCTCCCACCATTCTCATAAGATCAAATCTGTCCTTTCTTTCATTAACAGAAAGGCTGAATGTAACCTTCAGAATAATAAGAGTTAAGAGAAACAGCATACTGAGCAGAATATACAGGAGGACTTTAAATCCACCAAGCTCTGTCTCAATTGAGTTTGTCATATTTCTGGTTTCTATGATCTGCAATCCGTCTATCCTTGATCTGATATCATGCTTGACCTGTTCTGCAGAATATCCGTCCTTCACTCTTACCATTATGGAAGATATTCCTCTATCGGGATTAATTCCTTCAGGAAATGTAAATCCTTTATTCTTTGCCGCATCGAAGAGTATTCTGATAGTATCCATATTCGCAAATACAGCCTGATCAAGTCCTGTTCCCGTTTCCTCAAGCTCAGCAGAGACTTCAAAATATATGTCGAAAAATCTGATACGTCCGTCTTCGGGAACATCAATATCACTTCCTACGATTATTTTGTTTTCTCCCAGAAGTCCCGTGCTGCTGCCGTGCATTTCTCTTATCCACGGATTAACTGTAAAATCCGTCGATTCATCGATTCCTATAAACTGAACAGGAATATCACAGCAGCCCTGATTTGACGAAGTAAGATAAAACTGTGCAGACATTCTGTCTATTCCTTCAATGCCGAGATTCTCAAGTTCTTCATAAGTATCTCTTTCCAGATAGAAATATCCCGGTTCTCCCTTTATAAGAATGCCCTCTGTGCTTCCTTCGTAGCCCAGAGGGACAATCATAAGATCAGCTCCCATTCTCTCACCCAGACATCTGATCCCATTCTTTAGACTGGCTAAAATGATAGAGCCTGTCAGAAGGCTGAAACATAAAACTGCAACTATAACAACCGTTCCTGCAAATCTTTTCTTCTTTCTTTTTATAAATGAATTTATAACTCTGATATCATTGAGGCTGTTCATCTAATATCACTCTTCCGTCATTTGATTTCAGCAGCTGATATATAAGTCCGATAACTCCGCTGATTCCGACTATTGCTCCTATGATGATCAGTGCAGGTCTTGTAACCATATTGCAGTGCATATGTGCACTATTGCAAACACCGATAATAAAAGTAGGGATACCGATAGTCACAATTCCGATTGCTATTCTGAGTAAGGTCAGGAACTTATACAGCTTACCCGAATCACTCTCACCGGCTTTGATCTGTGAAATGATCGAAACAAGACTTACTACAATCAAAAGAATACCGGTAATCAATGATGCTGCGGGGATTCCATGACATACCGCTCCGCTGTCCATACCCATTCCACCCATATCGGATGCCATACCCATGTCTCCGCATACATGCAAAAATGTATAAGGGCCTATCGCAATTATCAATCCCGCAATTATTCCAACTATATCAATTACCTTTTTCATAACAAACCTTTCATTACTATATTTTTTATATTGAATATTCCGGCATAGGAAGTTCTGACGCAAGATGAAACTTTTCCAAAAGCTTCTTTCTCAGATCAGTATAATCCGGGCCGTTTCTGTATCGAGGATGATGCATATTAACCTCGATGATCTCACTTATTCTTCCGGGTCTCGGTGTCATGATTACAATTCTGTCGGATAAGTACAGTGCCTCATCCACATCATGTGTTACAAGGATCATCGTAGCTCCCGTTTCTTTTCTTATCTCAAGAATCTTATCCTGAAGATCGGCTCTGGTAAAATTATCCAGCGCTCCCATCGGTTCATCCAGAAGCAGGACCTCCGGATCATTGATAAGAGATCTCGCTATCGCAACTCTCTGAGCCATTCCACCGCTTATCTGATGAGGATAAGCATTTTCAAAACCTTTAAGACCCACCATCTCTATATATTCAGGAATACGGTCTTTGTTTTCTTTATAAACATGTCTTGCTTTCAGACCTGCAGCTATATTCTGTTCAACAGTCAGCCATTCAAACAGTCCACCCTGCTGGAAAACATATCCTCGCTTGGGATCTGCACCTTTAATCTCTTCGCCCGCCAGCGTAAGTGTTCCCGTCTGGGGCTTATCAAGACCGGCTATCAGTCTCAGAAGTGTTGTTTTACCGCATCCCGAAGCACCTATTATGGAAATGAATTCTCCTCTCTTAACTTCGAGATTTACATTTGATAAAGCAACTGTCTCGTTTTCTCCGTCCTTATAGATTCTGTTCACATCTTCTATTTTCAGGATGATATCATTAATATTTTCAGTCTTGTCACTACTCATTTCAGCACTCCTTTCTGCCAGCGAAGCATTCGTTTCTGCAGCAGCTCAATAAGGTTTGTAATTATGCTGAAAAGCACTGCCATAACTATAATTGCCGCAAACACCTTATAATATGCACTCCATACCTTTGATGCATTGATGTAATAACCCAGTCCTCCCGGCTGACCCATCATCTCAGCCATTACAAGTGTTGTAAACGCATATCCGTTTGCAGTTGTAATTCCTGTAAAAATCTGTGGAAGTGCATGTGGTATTGCAACATGAAATACGAGATACCATTCGTTTCCACCCAGAGTTCTTCCGGCCTCAAACTGAGTTTTCGGTGTACTCTCAACTCCGGCTGCCGTAAGTGTAGCTACAAGTATCCATACAACTACAGCAATAAGGAAAACGGCTGCCGAGAAAGGATTAGGCAGAAGTGTAAGTGCAAAAGGCATCCATGCAACAGCCGGTATGACACCCAGCACCTTAAGGATCGGACTTATCCAATAGCTTACTTTCGGGAACCATCCTACAAGAACTCCCGTAATGATACCTGCTACAGTTCCGCTAAGGAATCCGACCAGATACAGTCTAAGTGAGTAAAGTGTATTCTGAAGAACAAAATCACCTTCTGCGACAAAAGCCTCCATTATTCCGGCTGGTCCCGGAAAAAACGGCTGTGTCAGTATCTGATATTTGGTACCCAGAATATCCCATAATAACAGGAGTATTCCCATAACAAATCTGAATTTAACAGCCTTCTGATATTTCTTTCTTCTTTCCTTTGAACGCCAATCGATTATACCTACCACGATATAAAGGAGAATCAATACGTAAAGAAGTATTCTATATGCCTGATTGCTGTTTATTTCAGTACCAAAAATGATATGAGGTTCAAACTTTACCCCTTCACTCTTCTGCGGTATAAGAATGTTTAATACCGCAGCCAGAGCAAATCCCAGAACCGTAAATATAATTGATAATATATACTTTGTCTTCTTCATTTTTACAATCCCGCAGCTTCAAACGCCTGCTGAAGATCTTCGATCAGGTCCTCGACATCTTCCAGTCCGAGCGATAATCTAATAGTTTCATCTTGAATATCGGCCGCATTCTGAAGATCAGGATTAAGTTCCGTATGTGTTGTCGTGGATGGATTTATAATGAGAGATTTAGCATCTCCTATATTTGCCTGAAATCCCCAGACCTTAACAGCTTCAAGGAATTTAGTCCTCTGCTGAATATCCCCCTTAAGACCGAAGGATAAAACTCCACCCGCTCCCTTTGGAAAATACTTTTCAGCAAGTGCTTTATACTTATTTCCTTCTGCAGACGGATGCTTTACCCAGAGAACTTCTTTACCTATTCTGGACTCCAGATATTTAACAACCTTTTCTGCATTATCTACCTGCTTCTGAATTCTTTCCGACAAAGTCTCTAGTCCGAGAAGAACCAGATAACCGCTGAACGGAGCAAGAGCTGCTCCAAGATAGTTAAGATGAATTCCTCTTATTCTTCCTGTAAACGGTCCGTCAGGGAAAACATCAAGATAGCTTCTTGATTCACCCTGCTGACTTCTAAGGAAATATGGTGTATCTCTGAACTGAGGGAATTTATCACTATCGAAATTAAAGCTGTTGTTCTCAATGATAACGCCCGCTATTACATTTCCATGACCTGAAAGTCCTTTGGTTGCGGAATATACTACAATGTCAGCACCAAACTCAAAAGGATTCAGAAGATAAGGTGTTGCAAGCGTATTATCAACTATGAGCGGTATGCCCGCCTTATGAGCAACCTCTGCTATTGCTTCAATATCAAGGATAGTAGCATTCGGATTTGTCAGGCTTTCAATATATATAACCTTTGTATCCGGTTTAATAGCTCTTTCAAAACTTGATACATCATCAGGGTCGTTTACAATATCAAATTCAACATTACTCTCCCTGAAAACCTGAGTTAAGCTGTCGAGCGCACCTCCATAGAGACGAGGTGTTGTAAGAATCCTTCCGCTTCCTGCTGTAACATTAAGCAGTGAATATGAAACAGCTGCCATTCCGGATGCCAGCGAAACCGCTGCAGTAGCATCATGAAGTTCAACAAGTCTTCCTTCGAGAACATCTGTAGTCGGATTTGAAAGTCTTGTATAAAGCGGATCCCAACTATCAAATGCAAAAAGATCATCAGATCTGGCTACTGTTCCGAGTTCAAATGCAGCTGTTGCATAAATCGGAACCGAAACAGCATAATTATGGTCAGCCGGATTATATCCTGCATGTAATTTTTTTGTATCAAAACGTGCCATATTTAGTCTCCCGTAACAATCTCATCAACATAATCAATTGCATCATCAAGTTTCTCAAAGACTTCATCAATTTCTTCCTTAGTAATGATCAGCGGTGGTGCGATAAGAATATGTGATCCACCTCCGAATGTCAGAATTCCCTTCTCTCTGAGATATGCAAGGAACGTATTCAGGAATGGTTTTCCGTCTTTGGTTGTTTCTATTATTTCTCTTGTTTCTTTGCTGTATGAAAACTCTATCGCTCCGAAAAGACCTATCGATCTTACATCTCCGACAGAGACATGCTTTTCTTTTATCTCGGCAAGTTTCTCCTTCAGATAAGGCTCAAGCTCAAGAACATGTTCTCTGATACCAAGTCTCTTATATTCATTAATACAACCGATCGCAGCTGCAATTCCTACCGGATGTGCATTATATGTCAGTCCTGCCGTAAACGGATTCTCATCATAATAATCTGAAATCTCTTTACTTATTATTACTCCTCCAAGTGGGGCATAAGAACTGTTGACACCCTTGGCAAATGTAATAATATCCGGCTCAACCTCTTCTCTTTCGATAGCAAACCACTCACCGCTTCTGAGGAATCCCGCCATAACTTCATCAGCCACAAACAGTATTCCGTATTTCCTGGTTATCTCTCTGACACCCTTCAGATATCCCTTCGGATACTGGTATACACCATTACTTCCCGGAACAGATTCTATGAAAAGTGCCGCTATCTTCTCCGGTCCTTCCTGTATGATCTGATATTCAAGTCTGTTAAGGAAATGCTTTGTTGCCTCTTCCTCTGTTTTAAACTTGATGTCATATCCATACAGATGCGGAGCTTCAAATTTTATAAATCCCGGTATAGTAGGAAAAAGAGATGCTCTGTCAGGTTCACCTGTAAGACATGATGCTCCGTATGTACCTCCATGATAAGATTCATACTTTGAAAAGATCTTATCTCTGCCTGTATATGCTTTTGCAAATCTTATTGCGAATTCATTTGCATCGGATCCTCCAAGTGTGAAAAGCACTTTTCCTGCATTCTTCGGAGCCAGCTCTTCAATAATGATCTCTCCGAGTTCTCCTCTTCTGTCAAATGCATGTTTCGGTGCTACATATGAAAGCTTTTCAACCTGCTCCTGAACAGCCTTGATAACAGCCTTATTGTTATGACCGATATTCACATTTACAAGCTGGGAACCTAAATCAATATATTCCTTTCCCGTATCATCCCATACTCTTATGCCATCGGCTTTCTCTATATAGAATGGTTTGTACTCTTTCTGCGTATATCCGGTAAATGAAAACAAGGTATACTTTTTTGCTTTTTCCAAAGCTTCCTTACTCATATCTTTTATCTCCTTACATTTTTTTGTTATTAAAGATGTTGATATGTTATCACCTGTTATAGGTTTTGTCTTATCCCAACTAACTATTCCGAGTTATAGGAAATTTCTATAACATTGATGAAATCTAATCATACAGTCCCTTACTGATATATCTGTCTCCTCTGTCCGGGAATACCACTACGATATTTCCGCTCTCTATCTCATCTGCAAGTCTGAGTGCTGCACTGAGCGCTGCACCCGATGAAGTACCGGCCAGAATTCCTTCCTTTGCAGCAAGAAGTCTGGATGTCTCGAAAGCTTCCGTATCTGTAACCTTGATAACCTTATCTACGAGAGTAATATCCATAGTATCGGCTATAAAGTCGTTACCTATTCCCTCGATATCATAGTCCGCATGCTCACCGCCACCGATGATAGAACCTACAGGATCAGCAAGAACACCCTGAATATCAGGATTCTGCTCCTTCAGATATTTAACGATTCCGGAAAATGTACCGCCGCTTCCGGCACCGGCTACAAAATAATCAATCTTGCCGTCCATCTGCTTATATATTTCAGGACCTGTAGTCTCATAATGAGAAAGCGGGTTTGACGGATTCTTGAACTGCTTCATGGAAACAGCTCCCGGAGTTGCAGCTATGATCTCCTCTGCCTTTACAGCAGCACCCATCATTCCTCCGACACGTGATGTATTTATAATTTCAGCACCGAGTGCCTTCATAACCTTCTGCTTCTCGATTGAGAATTTATCAGGTACTACAAAGATGATCTTATATCCCTTATTAAGCGCAGCAACTGCTATTCCTATACCTGTGTTTCCTGCAGTAGCTTCAACGATTGTTCCTCCGGGCTTCAGGATGCCTCTTCTTTCGGCATCCTCGATCATATACATTCCAACTCTGTCCTTAACACTTCCTGCAGGGTTCATAAGTTCAAGCTTTGCATAAATATTTACGCCTTCCTTAACACCCATATGTCCTATCTTCATTATCGGTGTATTACCTATCATTTCCTGAATATTCATATATACGTCCATGTCGCATATCTCCTTCCATATACAGCGATCATTCTATCGTATTGCCTGCTCTAAATCTCTGATAATATCATCAGCATCTTCGATTCCGACTGAAAGACGAATAAGTTCATCTGTGATTCCTACAGCCTCTCTGATCTCTCTCGGAATAGCTGCATGTGTCATTGTTGCAGGATGGCATACCAGTGACTCCACTCCTCCGAGACTTTCTGCAAGAGTAACCAGCTTAAGTGACTTGAAGAACTTCTTGTAATCATATTCCTTCTTAAGTGTAAAGGAGATCATAGCTCCCGGACCGTCTGCCTGCTTCTTCTGGATCTCATATCCCGGATCGGTTTCAAGTCCCGGATAGTAAACCTTCTCTACATATCCGCTGTTCTGAAGCCACTCGGCAATCTTCTTAGCATTTGCGACATGTCTGTCCATTCTTACTCCAAGAGTCTTGATACCTCTGATCATGAGGAAGCTGTCCCAAGGTGCAAGGATTCCGCCGATAGCATTCTGAAGATAATAGAGTCTGTCAGCAAGTTCCTTATCCTTTACAACTACAAATCCGGAAACTGTATCGCTGTGTCCTCCGAGATATTTTGTTCCGCTGTGAACAACTATATCCGCACCGAGTGTAAGCGGTCTCTGAAGGTATGGTGTAAGAAATGTATTGTCAACGATAGTAAGCTTACCGTATGACTTAGCCAGCTTTGAAACTTCCTCAATATCGGTAACCGAAAGAAGCGGGTTTGCAGGACTTTCAATATATACTGCCTTTACTTCTCCGTCCTTATCTGCATCTCTGTCATCAAGTGCCTTCTTAACCTCTTCGATATTTGATGTATCAACTATTGTGAAGTTAAGTCCGAAATGCTTGAATACATTATCCAGAACTCTGAAGGTTCCGCCGTAAATATTATCCGAAATTATAAGTCTGTCACCTGACTTAAAAAGTGAAAGTACTGTAGATATTGCAGCAAGTCCTGATGCAAATGCCATTCCGTACTGGCCCTGTTCAAGATCTGCCACAAGCTTCTCAAGTGCAGCTCTTGTAGGATTTCCTGTTCTTGAATATTCCCAGCCTCTGTTCTCACCGAGACCATCCTGCTTATATGTTGATGTCTGATAAACCGGTACATTTACAGCACCTGTTGTTTCATCTCCGTCGATACCGCCATGAATAAGTAATGAATTGATGTTAATGCTCATTGTTTTTTCTCCTTTTTTGAACATAATAAAAGCGAGGCATGAATTATCATTCCTCGCTTGGTTAATCTTTAAATCTCCTATGTCAGGCAAACTTTAGACCGCGTTATGCCTCCTCATAAGTATTCTTACAGAACATGCGAAGAATGCTGTTATTATCTCTACAGCAACAGCAACAACATATTCTGTTTGACATACTCTGATTAAACATTTGCGTCTCCTATTTACCTATCGGTTTAGTATGTGAAAGTTATATCACGTATTACCTATCATGTCAATAGGTAATTTTTATAACAAAAAAGAGAGCTGTAAACATCAGCTCTCCTTATAATCATCGATCATCTTCTGAATTTCATCGATTTCCTTCTTTGAAAGTTTCTTACTTCTCGTAAATGCAGCAAGAAACTGCGGTATGCTTCCCGCAAAGGTTTTTTCTACAACTTCCTCAACCTCTGCAGTCTGTACTTCTTCCTTAGTAACAAGAGATGTTATCACTGCATTTTCACTCTTGATAACTTCTCTTTCCGTAAGGCGCTTAATAACTGTGTATGTCGTAGCCTTCTTCCATCCAAGCTCCGCCTCACACAGCTTTGCAAGTTCTGTACTCTTGATAGGTTCATTTTCCCATAAGATCAGACAGAATCTGTATTCACTTTCAAAAACCTTTGGTGTACTCATTCTTTTTTCTCCCACACAATGCATTAAAAAGTCGAACATGTTCGACCCATGACTAAAGTCTAACACGTTCGACCTTTATTGTCAATTACTTCTTTATAAAATCAGAAAACAATCATTAAAATAATTTATATTCTCTTTGTATCCCGTATATTCTATTCAGGAAACCATATACCGTATAATATATTCGGGAATGGAATTACCGTGAATTCCCGCTTAGATATCCTAAACCGGATAATCATTTGTAAAGCACGCAGTACAGAGCGGAAGTTCTCCTACCATGGATTTAAAATCCGAAATACTCAGATATTCAAGTGAATCCGCTCCTACATTTCGACATACCTCTTCACTCGAATGATGAGATGCGATAAGCTGCTTTGCAGTCGGAACATCTGTTCCGTAGTAACACGGGTAAAGGAAAGGAGGTGAACTTATCCTTACATGAACCTCTTTTGCACCTGCCGATCTCAGCATTTCAATCAGCTGCTTCATTGTAGTACCACGAACGATCGAGTCATCTATTATTACAATCCTCTTATCCTTAACTACACTTTTCATAACACTCAGCTTCATATGAACTGCCGTACGTCTCTCTTCATCTGTCGGTTTGATAAAGCTTCTTCCTATATAGCTGTTTTTATGAAATGCAAGTGCAAACGGTATACCCGATTCAAGAGCATAACCTTCTGCGGCCGCAAGTCCCGAATCCGGAACACCCACAACTATATCCGCCTCTACTCTTGATTTTCTTGCCAGAGCTCTTCCTGCTGCAACTCTTGCTTCATGTATTTCTATACCATCCATTACGGAATCATTTCTTGCGAAATAAATATACTCAAAAATGCAGTGCGCCCTTTTCTTCTGACAGAGTCCGTAATCAGATGTTATTCCTTCCTTCGTGATTGATATTATCTCTCCGGGCTCGATATCTCGTATAACTTCTCCGCCAACCGAAATAATAGCCGCACTCTCCGAAGCAAGTATATAAGTATATTTTCCGACTCCCTCGAGTTTTTCCGAAGTATCATCTGATGCACCTATGCTATCCCCTGACACAGACAGCTTTCTTCCGAGTATAAGAGGCTTGATTCCAAAAGGATCGCGGATACCAACCAGCTTTCTCGGACTCATAACTACAACAGCATATCCGCCCTTCAGTTTCTCTGCTGCATTTTTAATGGCTTCTTCTATTGAGGCAGCCTTCACACGTTCTCCTATTATTTCATATGCAAGTACTTCGGAATCTGAGGTCGTATAATGTGCAAGTCCTCTGTACATCTGCTGTTCTTTAAGATCAGATGCATTTACTATATTTCCGTTATGGACTATCGCAAGACTTCCCTTTATATAATTCATAGCGATAGGCTGAGCATTTTCTTCTGTACTTCCACCGGTTGTTGAATATCTCACATGTCCGACTCCGATATTTCCGGTAAGCTTTGCAAGATCATCGGGATGAAATATTTCACTTACCAGACCCTGATGTTTCTTCATCCTAAGATTTCCCATAGGGCCTTCCGTATCCGAAACCGCGATACCTGCTGCTTCCTGCCCTCTATGCTGGAGTGCAACAAGTCCGTAATATATATCACCCGAAACATTTGTTTCCGATGGTGCATATATTCCGAATACACCACATTCCTCATGAAGTTTGTCATCTTCGATAAGCGTGCTGAAATTATCTTTCATCATCATATCCTTTCTCATTTTCTCATCCGGTATGATCTCTCTGCCGAAAGATGCAGTTACGACAATACATCAAAAAATGAGGGCACTTCGAGAATAAATCTCAAAGCGCCCTTGCTTTTTTCGATAAATCATATTTATTTTTATACCGGAACTGAATAATTACCCGATACAGGAGTTAGTATATAACTAATTCATCAAAATGTGAAGCATAATTTATCAGAAATTTCTTCCGTTCCATCCCCAATCCTTTGTAGTCTGATACTCTACATAGATATGGTTGCCCGGAATTCCCAGTTCTTCTTCATATATCTCACAGATTCTTGCTGTCATTTTCTCAAATGCAGCTGAATTTGGCGATCCCAGCAGATCAACAGAAACGAATGCTCCTTTTTCCAGCTTTTCGCCTGCAAAATACAGACAGTACTCATCTTCGAAGCCCACCATAAGAAAGCTTTCCGGCTTACCGATGATAGCTGCCGCCTGACCGAGCTTTGTTTTGATCGACTCTTTCTTTTCATCACTGATCTTTACTGTTACTTTTGAATTGATAAATGGCATTTTCCATTCCTCCTTATATTTTCTGCATTATTATGTATGCTTGTTTTTCTATGTTCATATACTGTCGGAACAATCTCGCGGCTGTTTAATGCTTGTTATTCCATGTTCATATACTGTCGGAGCAATCTCGCGGCTGTTTAATGTTTGTTATTCCATGTTCATATTCTGTCGGAGCAGTCTCTGCAGCAGTTTAATTCCGCACCTGCCGGTTAATTCTCAACAATTGCCTGTATATACATACTCAAGATTTTCTCTTGCGATTTCAGCAAGATCATAAATCAGTTTCACATCTGTTGCATCTCTATCCGTCATCTTAAATCTTGGGAAAAATCTGGATATATGAAGAGGTATATTCTTTCCTATCCTTCTTCCTTCTGAATCTGTCAGTGAAGCAATCCATCCCGAGAGTTCTCTCATTTCTTCCTCACTGTCATTTTCTCCGGGAATTATAAGAGTTGTAAGTTCCAGATGACAGTCTTTAGCTGCCCTTTCAATAAAGTCTGTTACCATCCGCCTATTTCCACCGAGAAGCTTTTCATAATATTCATCCGTGAAACCCTTAAGATCTATATTCATCGCATCGATATAGGGAAGGATTTCTTCAAGTATCTCGATCTCGGCTGTCCCGTTCGAAACAAGCACTGTCTTCATTCCTCTTTCTTTAACCAGCATAGCTGTATCTCTTACAAATTCATATCCGATAAGCGGCTCATTATATGTAAAAGCTATTCCAATATTCCCCTTGCTCTTATAAGCTTCAGCGATATCACAGAGTTCTTCCGGAGTCATCTTGAGGAGCTCTCCTCTGCCCTGATGTTCCGGCAGTTTCATAGCACTATCCGACCATGATATTTCATAATTCTGACAGAATGGACATCTAAGATTGCAGCCATAGCTTCCGACTGAAAGTATCCTGCTTCCCGGATAGAATCTCGAAAGCGGCTTCTTCTCTATCGGATCGAGCATAATTCCTGTAAGAAGGCCATAATTAGCTGCTGTAACAACTCCGTTCCTGCAAGTTCTCGCCCCGCAGAAACTGATACTCCCCTCACCTATCTCACAATGTCTGAAACAAACCTTACAGCGTGCCATATTATCCACCTCACCACAGTCTGCAAAGAATTATTTATGACGGATGACTTCAAATCTCTGAAGTGTATAATCGTCATCCTCTCTGATTCCGCCTTTTCTCATAGCGATCGAAACCTGAGTTTCAACATCATCCACACCGTCAAGATCAGGAAGAAGAAGTCCCCGTCTGTTTCCGCAGCTTACGATCACCCCATAACGCTTCACATCAAGCTGATCTATTGAATCTATGTCCTCAGGTTCACCAAGGACATCTACATTTATCTCCAGCCACTCAAGTTCATCCTCTGTTATAGGATCAAATCTCGGGTCATGAGTCGATGCACTTATCGCATTTCTTACGATTTCCCTTGCAACACTGTCGGCTGTCGGAGCGATCGTTCCTATACATCCTCTCAGCCTTCCGTTCTTATGGATTGATACGAAAGCCCCGGCTCTTTCACTGAATATTTCACCCGGAAGAATATTCATAAGTTCATCCGGAATATCATCGGGAATACTGAGTTTTTTATGACCCGCAATATAACTTTCAAGCGACAGTCTCGCAAGCTGAACATATCCGTCTTCCTTGGATCTTTCTTCTCTCAGTTTACTTATAAGTTCATCAAGAAAATGTCTCTTTTCATCAGGCTCCTTCGGTGAAAATGTTATTATGCCGTATCCGACTCCGGTTACATCTTCATGTGAAAGAACTTCGGTATCAACACTTAGTCCGTCGAAGGCTCCCGACATGATAACAAACGACCTATGTCCGCATTCAGCAGCCTTATCACAGAAGTCTTCATCAAATTCCATCATTTCTCCGAAGGCCGCGCGCCCCGCCGTATCCATTATACGCTTATCGTATTCAGGTCCTTCCGGTGCGAATCCGTATGGCCCGTAATCCTGCAGCTTATGTGAGAGATCTCCACTGGCAACAAATACCGCGCGTCTGCCCAGTTCCTCCACCGCTTCGGCAATATATATTCCGAGCTGATAATGATCCGTAAGCGGAAGACCAGACAGACCTATCCTTACAATCTTTCCGCCCTTATAATACTTTCTGATAAAATAGAGCGGCACCATTGTACCATGATCGAGTTCCTTCTTTTTCTCTCCTTCAAATCCCGCAGGGAAATCATTTTCAAAGGCTATATCAGCTATCATATCAACGAGTTCATAATCATATTCTTCATCGAAGCTGACCTTTGACGCCCCGAAATTTCTGAAATCCCCCTTTGCTCTATCTCCCGGAGAGATATGAAAATAATTCGAATACATAGTTGCATGAGGACTTGTGATTATTATCGTATCCGGTGCAATCTCTGCAATCCTCTTTGCGACCGTCTCATACGACTCTATCGTCTTTCTGACTTTCTCCTCACTTCCGCGTCCAACATCCGGAACAATAAGCGGCGGATGAGGAACCATAAATCCGGCTACGATTCTCTTACTGCCGGACGAATCGTTTAAAATATCTTTTCCACTTCCCATAAAAATACCCCTTCATATTAACTCTTTACCAAAAGTTCTACCCTATGATAAATGATCATTTACTTGATAACCCTATTTTAATATATCATAAGACCTGTACTTTTGACAAAAGAAGCTTTAGGAAATATACTCCTACACAAAAATTTATTTCATCTGAAAATAAAAAAGCCACCGAACATATATAATGTTCGATGGCCTAAATATCAACTTATCTTATAACTATTTATGCATCCTTCTTTGTTGTAGCTGCATAAATGATTGCTGCAACAACCATTGCGATTGCTCCGACAAGTGAAAGTGTATTTCCGATTCCCTTATTGATCAATGCGCCGAGTGCTCCATATTCATCAAGCTTTGAATTGTTGAGTGTATATGAAAGGAACAGTCCGCAAGCTGTAAGAATTCCGAAGATAATAACAGGAACCTTCTTTCCAGCTAATGCGAATATAAGTGTTAATACTGCAAATGCCATCCAAACTATAGCCAAAGGCTGGATTCCATCAGCATTTAACAAACTTACAGACATATGTTCACCAAATGCATCTACTGTATAGAACGGAAGACATATACCTCCGAACGATAAAGCAACTGCAACCAACACAAGAATTGTACCTACCGGATTCTTTTTCATTTCTTTGACCTCCCAAAAAAGAAAATAATTATTAAATACAACTAGGATTCTATATTATGCATGGGGTATGGTCAATAATCCAAAATAATGATATTATCCGCCATTTTCTTAAAAAGCGGTTAAATCCCGGTTCCCATCAGATTATGTATGGCAGCCTACTGATCCTCGGTAGATACTGAATCCTTACCGTTTCCGTTAAGGATCTCATCAAGCGTATGCCATCCGAGAACCGCACATTTTACACGTGACGGCATATGTGAAATATCCTGAAGCGCCTGCGCTTCTTCAAGAGTATCAAGTTCTTCTTCCGTCAGCTTCTCTTTGATCATTCTGAGAAATGTATCCTTAAGCTTTAAGGCTTCTTCCTTCGACTTACCTATTACAAGGTCCAGCATCATATCCGCACTTGCCTGAGATATGGCACATCCGTCTCCGACAAATCCGCCATCTTCAATGATTCCGTCACCGTTTACAACAAGCTGAAGAGTAATATCATCTCCGCAGGACGGATTAACTCCTCTAAGTTCACTTGCCGGTTTCATAAGCTTTACCTTATGAGTCGGATGTATATTATGCTCAGTGAGCACTTCATTATAAAATGTTCTGCTTTCCATCTTAGTCCTCTCCGTAACCCATTCTGCTTCTCAATGACGCAACGCTCTTGATAAGTCTTTCTATCTCTTCTTCCGTATTGTAGAAAAGAATGCTTGCCCTTACTGTTGACGGTATTCCGATAAACTGATGAAGCGGCTCTGCACAATGATGTCCCGCTCTTATCGCAACATTATCTTCTGCCATTATGGCAGCTGTATCATGCGGATGAACCCCATCAACTCTGAAAGTTATTATGCCATGATGTTCCTTCGGATCATCACTTCCGAGAATTGTTATATGTGGGATTTTCTTCATACCCTCAAGTGCAATAGTTGTCAGAAGCAGCTCTCGCTCTTCTATATCTTTCATTCCGATAGACTGTATATAATCTATAGCAGCTGAAAGTGCAACCGCTCCGCCGGCATTTACGGTACCTGCCTCAAATTTATGAGGAAGTTCCGCATAGCTTACCGAATCAAGCGAAACATATTCTATCATCTCTCCACCCGAAAGGAAAGGAGGCATCTTCTTAAGTAACTCTTCTTTTCCGTAAAGCACTCCGATCCCCATAGGTGCCATCATCTTATGTCCGGAGAATGCCAGGAAATCCACATCGAGATCTTTTACATCAGTTACGGAATGCGGTACACTCTGTGCACCGTCCGCTACAAAGTAAGCACCCTTCTTATGTGCAGCTGCAGCAAAGCCCTTTATATCATTTACTCGACCGAAAATGTTGGACATAGCGGTCATTGCTACTATCTTTGTTCTGTCCGAAAGAAGTGCTTCGAGTTTTTCGAGCTTGAAACTTCCGTCCGGTTCACATTCAAGATATTTAACAGTCGCTCCGTGTCTTTCTGCGGCAAGACGCCATGGAAGCATATTGCTGTGATGCTCAACAACCGTAGTGATTATCTCATCACCTTCCGAAAGGCACATATCCCCGAGTGAATACGCAACAAGATTCAGACTTTCGGATGCATTTCTTGTAAAAATGATCTCACTGTCTGAGGATGCATTTATAAACTCAGCAACCTTATGTCTTGCAGCTTCATATCTGTCAGTTGCATCAATTGAAAGCTCATATAAACCTCTGAACGGATTTGAATTATGATAATAATAGTAATCCGTGAGAGCTTCCATTACTACTCTCGGTCTTTGTGTCGTTGCCGAGTTATCCAGATAACAAAGCTCTGTTTTGTCAAAGAACGGAAAATCGTTCCTTATATCCTGAACATTAAAACTCATATTTATTCATTCCCATCTAAAATGCATTTTCTGTCTTCTTCATCACATTTGCGGCAGACTCTGCTAAGTACATATTCTCTTACTCTTGAATCATTGATCCTTCCCGCAACAGCTTCAAGTTTCGATGCAGCAAGCATCTCACTCGCAACCTCCTCCGGGATTCCTCTTGAATTAAAGTAGAACAACTCATCATCGGAAACCTTTCCGATAGATGCTCCGTGTTCACCTTCAACATTTTCCTCTGCACAGAGAATAAGCGGTACGGTTCTGTTAACCGTATCCGGAGAAAGAAGAAGTACATTATCTCTTACCTCTCCCTTTGAATCCGCGCATCCGTGAATAAAATCTATGGTTCCGCGGAAGGTCTTCTTTGCAAAGCCCTTTAAAGCACCGCCGGCCATCATATGAGATTCCGTAAGCTTTCCTCTCTGACGTGCAACATAATTCACATCAAGATCGGACTCATCGGCTCTCAGATAACCAAGATCTATATTATGTGTTGATTTATCGCCTATCATATCGGTTACTACACCGAGATTTATATCATCTCCCGATACAACAATCTGACTGAGATTAAATCCTGCCTTCCTTGCCAGCTTAGTTCCGATATTGCTGTAGAAGGTCGCTGTCTTATCAAGACGGAAAACCTCTACCAGATTGACAGTTGCTTTTTCTGCAGCATCAATCCTGATATCACTTAAACCGGCAGCACCTTCGAAACCGGTATAATAAATAAATACATTCAGTACACTGCCTTCTTCGGCAACAAGATCGAGAACTGCTGCAGAATCAGCGTCCGCATTATACTTAATCCATGTATATTCCGGATCCGTATCGCCTGCTTTCTTTGCGATCACGCTGGCTTTAAGTCCCAAATCATTTATATATCTATCAAAATCCGCTCCCAGACCTGTTTCATAATCAGCTCTTGAAAGACCGTTCTCTCTGATCTCAGCCGCTTTGGCGAGATTCATATTCGGTGAAAGTGCATTTACACTGTCGGGAAGCTGTACATTTTTATCATTTACCTTCAGCCATCTCCATGTAGGAACCGGAAGGTTGTTAATCTTAACTACGTTACTCATAACCAATTCTCCTTCCCTGTTCTATCCAATACTTCCTACCATCTCAAGTCTGATAAGGTTATTCATCTCTACGGCATATTCAAGCGGAAGTTCCTTAGATACATTATCCGCAAAGCCGCTTACTATCATGGCTCTTGCATCTTCCTCGGAAATTCCTCTGGACATCAGATAGAAGATAGCTTCATCACTGATCCTGCCTATCTTTGCCTCATGTCCTATATCCGCATCATCGGTTCTTATATCCATTACCGGAACCGTATCCGATCTTGAAATGTCATCCAGCATAAGAGATGAACAGTCAACCGCTGACTTTGCTCCGCTGGCTCCCTTACTTACAACAACCGCACTTCTGAAAGTGCTGATTCCGCCTGACTTGGAAATGGACTTCGTATTAACGGTTGAAGATGTATTCTTACCGCTGTGTACGACCTTAAGACCTGTATCAAGGTTCTGTCCTTCTCCGGCAAAGGTGATTCCCGTAAATTCTACTCTTGAATCATCTCCCTTAAGTATAGTCATCGGATAGAGGTATGATACATGTGAACCGAAGGATCCCGATACCCATTCCATCTTTCCGCCTTCGGCAACGGTTGCTCTTTTTGTATTCAGGTTATACATATTCTTTGACCAGTTTTCAATGGTGGAATATCTGAGCCTTGCATTTTTTCCGACAAAAAGTTCAACCGCACCTGCATGCAGGTTGGCTACATTATATTTAGGTGCAGAACATCCCTCTATGAAATGTAAGTCTGCTCCTTCATCTACAATTATAAGTGTATGCTCGAACTGACCTGCTCCCGGTGCATTCAGTCTGAAATATGACTGAAGCGGAATTTCCACTGTAACGCCCTTAGGAACATAAACGAAGCTTCCTCCCGACCATACAGCGCCGTGAAGTGCAGCAAACTTATGGTCTTCCGGTGTGATAAGCTTCATGAAATGTTCTCTTATCATATCACCGTACTCGCCATGCATTGCCGACTCAAGATCGGTATAGATAACACCCTGAGCCGCTACTTCTTCACGAACATTATGATATACAAGCTCGGAATCATACTGAGCTCCGACTCCGGCAAGAGACTCTCTCTCTGCCTGTGGGATACCGAGTCTTTCGAAGGTATCTTTAATCTCCTCCGGAACCTCGTTCCAGTCAGCACTCATCTTATTATCCTTAGGCTTGATATAGGTTACTATATTATCCATATTAAGTCCGTCGATCGGCGGACCCCAGTTTGTTACTTCTGTTCTGTTATATATTTCAAGAGACTTAAGCCTGTGCTCTCTCATCCATTCCGGATCGTTCTTTTCTTTAGAAATCTGCTCAACGATTTCCGGTGTAAGTCCGGACTCAACTTTATATACATCCTTCTCTTCATTTCGGAAATCATACAGGCTTCTGTCTATATCATCTACATATGTTTTTTCTTTCATTATTGCCGCCTTTACTTGTACGTATCCGAAGTTACTTTATATATTTCTCAAATCCGTTCTCGTTGATCTCATCGACAAGAGTTCCGTCACCGGTTTTTACAATTCTTCCGTCAACAAGGACATGTGTATAATCTACATGCAGTGACTCAAGAATTCTTGTGCTGTGTGTGATAATGATAAGTGAACCGTCCGTGTTCTTCTGGAACTCTTCGACACCTGCAGATACTGTATGTACCGCATCAACATCAAGACCTGAATCTGTTTCGTCAAGAATTGCGAGTGAAGGCTTAAGCATAAGCATCTGAAGTATCTCTGCCTTCTTCTTTTCACCGCCCGAGAATCCTACATTGAGATCTCTGTCTGCATATTCCGTATTCATATTCAGAACCTTCATCTCTTTTTCAAGAGACTTACGGAAATCCCAAAGCTTAACACGTGTTCCGGTCTTCTGATCAAGTGCGTTCCTGATGAAATTTGAAAGTGATATTCCCGGAACTTCGATAGGATTCTGGAAAGAAAGATAAATGCCTGCCTTAGCACGACCGGCTGCATCCATCTCAAGTATATCCTCATCGTTCATTACGATCGAACCTGAGGTTACTTCATATTTCGGGTTACCCATGATTGCATAACCGAGTGTGGATTTTCCCGCACCGTTCGGTCCCATGATAACATGAGTCTCACCCTTACCGACTGTGAGATTGATACCGTGAAGTATCTCCTTCTCAGCCACTTCAACCTTTAAATCTTTAATCTGAAGCATTGCTTCTACCTCCGTTTATTGAGCAAAACGATCTCTGATCATTTACGATATGAAACATATTTACATTGTTTCCTGAGATCCGTGTTTAGTTATATAAGATTAACTACATGATTATATAGTATTTTAAGCACCTAAGCAAGAACAAATACTTTATAACTGAAGTAGTCGTTCAGCATTTATATGAAAAATGTTTTCTTTCTCCTCTTCCGTAAGAGCAGCGGCCTTAATTCGGTTTACATAATCATACTGATCTGCCCAAGGACAATCAGTTGCAAAAAGCACTTTTTCCGAACCGAATGCTTTTACCATCTTTATAAACATTTCATCTGATAACATATGGTAAGGTCTATGATCATTCTTGTCTTTCCAGTTAATCTCCCCAAGAGAAAATGCCGTATCTATCCAGACCTTTTCTTCTGATAATCTTTCGGTCACTTCCTCCCAGTTCATCCATCCTCCCATATGAGCAAGTACCAGTTTTTCAGGCTGTACATCACGGATAACATCAAGAATGCTTTCAATCGAGCAGCAGACCGGCGGATAGAGACCTATATCCATACCTGCGTGAGTAAGAATGATAAGTCCAAGCTCCGTTGCATAGCTTACGATTCTCTTTATTCTTATATCATCAAACATTATCTTATAATAATCCGGATGAAGCTTAATTCCTTTAAGTCCAAGTGAACAGCACTCTCTGAGCAGTTCCTTATAATCAGGACAATCAGGATGAATGCCTCCAAAGGATAGAAGCCCTGTTTCTTTGGTCGTCTCATTAACCTCTGCCGCAAAATGATTTATATGAGATGTCTTTGTCGGATTTGTTACTACCGGAAGAATGACAGATAAATCAATTCCGGCTCTTTTCATGGACTCCTCAAGTCCTCTGTTTGTTCCGTCCGTAAAACCGATTGTACCACTTGTATCCTCGAGAACCTTTATGCTTGCAGCGGCTATTCTGTCCGGAAAGGTATGTGTATGAAAATCTATGATCATCGCTAATCTCCTTAAGATATCATGAGGACGGTTTCTGTTACATATCACACGCAATATATAACAGAGCCGTCCCCATAATACCCCAAATTATAATTCTATAACATTTGTCTGGACACCGGAATTTGCAAAAGCTTCCGGAAGTACCATATCATCGGTGAGGATAATGATCTGTTCCTCATCCATTCTAACAAGATAATCTATGAGAACCCTGCGGCTCTCATCATTTTTCATCTCACCGGTACCATCTATTACCAGCGGAAGATTCTCTTCTGCAAGATACTTGGCAGCCGCAAACCTTACTGCCAACGAAATCCTATCTATGTCTCTTCTCTGAAGTCTTTCGAGCCTTTCATCTCCGTTAACACCTCTCACGATGATATTAGCTCTTTCATCAAAGTCTATTTCCGAATACTTACCACCTGTAAGTCCCGGTATCATATCCGATATATGAAGCAGGAATCCTGAGTATGCTGCCTTCTTATACTTATCGGATATGGAATTGATCCTTGCAATCGCAAAATCTATTGCCTTAATCTCATCCTCAAGTTCACTCTTCTTCTTGAAGACCGCATTGAATTCACTTTTGAGCTTGGCTCTCTCGTTTCTTCTGTCGATCTGAACCTTCTCTTTCTCTAAGAGTTCAGCCTTCTTTTCCTGATACTCCTTTGCAAAAGTCGTATCAAACTCTATCTCTTCTTTTCTTTCGTTTTCATCCTTTATTTCTTCAAGAACTTTTTTAAATTCTTCATCATCCGGAGTCGTAATATCGTCTTCGGAATCAAAATATCCCTTTATCCTGAGACCATCAATAATTATATAAACGACATAGAGTGCTGTGACTATAATAAAGAACTTTCTTAAAACAGCTTCAAACGGAAGCATATATACGATTGCGGCAATTACAAAGACTACAAGAAGTCCCGCACCGAGAATTACCGGAATCTTGTCTGTAAACTTCTCGGCTACCGCAGCGTCTTCGCCGTTTCTTGAACTATAGCTTTCTCTGAGTTCAGTAAGCTTGTTGATCTTATCATCTACATTATCATCATTCTGATAGGTTACCGAACCGTCCTCGTTTTCAACAAGTCTTCTTGCGACTCTCTTTCGCTTTTCGGCCTCAATGACGAACTCCTCATCAAGCTCCTTCAGCTGCGCATCTATCTTTTCAATCTTTCCGTCAACATCATCATACTGTTCAATCTTCTCGGTAAGCTCATCCAGACGTCTTATAAGAGGTTTAGGAAGATGTTTTTCCTTCTCATCCTGAAGATATTCAACAGCCTTCTGTTTGTTAACTGATGCACTACCCGTCAGAGTTATATTACTCAGATAACTCTTCAGATGTTCAGCCGCAGCCTGCGAACTTTCGTCCTCATGCTGTGTCTCGATAATCTTTGTATCTTTATAGGTATTCCTACCTGTATCTACCAACGTACCTACCAGTGTGTCAGGACGCTCAAGCCGGAGCTCCCTTCCTGATCCTACATCAAGTACTGATGTAGATTTTCCGCCTGCAAGGAATGACCTTTCAATCAGATAATTGGAACCATCCTTTTTAATATAAGCTGAACCGCCGTATCCCGGTCTGTCATCCGGTCTTCTTCTCTCATAATCCGAACGCGAACGGCTTATTCCTTCTTTACGGTCAATACCGTAAATAATTCCCATAAGAAAATCCTTAACAGTCGACTTGCCCGACCCCGATTCACCGTAGATAACATTTATACCGGGTTTAAGGTTGATTTCCTTGTTATGAAATTTTCCGAACTCTTTCATAAGGAGTTTTGTAAGATACATCCTAATTCTCTCCAGACATTATGAGTGCTTCAAGGCCATATCTCATAGCCTTTTCTCTTATATTTTCATCTATGTTGTAGCATTCTCTTATTTCAGTAACGAAAGATCCTATAATATTTGCTCCGTTCTCCTCAAGAATCTTTTCTTCATCTCTTGAATTGATCGTAAGATTCTCGATATTTCTGATCAGATACCTTTCTTTGATCCTCTTCAGATCAGGAGCAAAATTCGGATCCGCAAATCCCTTGAAAATAATGGTATATATATTTTCATTACCCAGCTTAAGAAGCATTTCTTCCAGCTTGGTAGTAACATCTTCAGGTGTTATCTCAGGTGAAAGAGTTATATTTATATCAATATAACTTCTTTTATTGCACGGAACCCAGCCTATCTTGGTTCCCTGATCTGTTATTTCACCTATTATATAACCTCTTCTTCCGATCTCCTCAGGGCCTGCCGGCTCCGGACATCCGGAATAAGCGAGTCTGTTCTTTAAAATGTGTGCCGACTTGGATCTTCCGCCAAGTGCAACATAATCAAAGCCTTTCTTTGCAATCTCCGAAGTCTTAAAAGGCATATGATTCGGATCACCGCCCACACCGATAAGAATATTAGCGGCACTTACTCTTCCCGGATCGATTTTTCCGAGAACATCCGAACGTATCTCCGGATAATCATAACCATATCCGGTTACACATGTGTTGATACCCTTAAGATATGCATTGGTAGTCTTTCCACCCGGAAGCAGTACTGTTTTGGATTCAAATTTATAATTTACCGCAGCTGAACTGTCGGAAGCATAATCCAGATAACCCGGAAGGATTACCGTACGTGTTTTAACAAGCGTCTTCAGCTTTTCGTCAAGCTGATCCAGCTGCTCCTTTGATGGTGGTTCTGCAAAGAGATTACCTGCTATAAGCAGAAGGTCTATATCCTTCTCATTGCATACATTTAAAATATTATCCAGGGCCTCTTCTATCTCAGCCTTTCTTTTTTCACCCCATTCATAATCGGTATCCGGGGATACACCTATTCTAATATCAGATGTATGAATAAACTTCATATATCATGCCCTTCTTTATATATCATTTCATCAAAACAACACTCTAATTATAACTGATTAATCTTACAAATCAAGTAAAAAACTTATGAAGCAAAAGTGATGAATGCCTTAACAAACAACAATTACCGAGGCTGCTCTAAGGACCTTACCCTTATACATATATCCGGTCTGCATAACCTGCTTAACGGTATTTTCCGGAAGATCCGGATCCGAAACCTGAGCAACAGCCATCTGAAGATTGTAATCAAACGGCTCCCCTTCTCCCGTTATCTGTGTAATACCGTTGTCTGTAAGAATCTGTACCGCTTTGGTATATGACTGAACTATTCCCTGATAAAACGGATTATCTTCATCCTTTGAAAACTTAACAGCATACTCAAGACTGTCAACGATCGGAAGCAGCTTCTTGATCATGCCTTCAACGCTTTCCTCCTGCTCAATCTTAATCTCTTCATCATTGATTGCCTCAAGGATCGGAACTATGACCTCCTTATCGGTATCCGTATCATGGAAGATGAAATTAATCCTTTTATTTTCATCTGCCTCGGCAGAAACCTTTATAAGCTTGTTGAAGAATCCATCAAGTCTCTCCTTGGGAATTCTGAATATCCTGATATTTTCAAATTTATTTCCTTTATTTTCATAAAGTGTAAACTCAACATATGAAGTTTTAGGCTCACTGATACGTCTGAGTTCTGTCTCGACTTTATCAGGAACTCTGGTACCCTCATCGAATATAGGATACATCTCTCCTCCTACTGCGAGGGTAAGTCCGAACGGAGACAGAAGATCTGAGCATTTAACGCCGAGGAACTGTGGAAGTCTCTCTATAGAACCGGCAATATAGCCCATTCCTTCTATTATTCCGGCACTGTCTATCATCTTTATCTCAATCTCACGATTTATGAAATCATTTGATCTTGCTACATAGGTCTTCATGACCTGATCAAACTGAAGGCAGTCATTCATGGTACCAGCATAGTAGATACCCACAGCCTCTGTTCTGTCCATCATTCTCTCACTGTAGCTATGACAGAAGTTTGTCTTGAAAAGCGATGAACTGTTCCAGATTCCGGCAATATATGTATCTGTCTTGTTAACAATTCCGGAGCTCAGATCGAACTCTGCGAGTCCGAGATTTCTTCCCGAAATAAAACCGGTGATAATTCTTTCATTCACACCGTATTCCATAAGGATATGCATTGCCAGTGCCATTGTCTCTGTTACGGTTCTGACTATTGAAACGCCATATTCCTCTGCCATCTTGAAGATTCCTGTCATCTCTTCAATACCATAATGATCCGGCACACAGAGAACCGCATGAAACTTATCGATTCCCGCTTCTCTTGCCAGAAACTCGGAAATAGTCTCAAAAGCTTTCTTATATGAAGTATCTACTCTTAAAATACTTGTCTTCCTGATATCATAAGGCATCTCTATCGCACCTGTTACGATAGAATCACCGTCACACCAGCTGATTTCAGCCTTTTCTTCCCAGAAATGCAGTCCTATTACTTTTTCCATTTACGATCTACCTCTTTCAAACATAACCTATATTGCTTTTCCCAGAAACTCACACAATCTATGTTATTATATCGTTTTTCAACACAAAAAAGAAGTCCTGAGACTTCTTTTTTATAATTTAGCAGATATTAGCGCTGTGAATTATCATTCTTCTTCATCCCATGCCTTTCCCGTAAGTCCTTCGAGTATCGAACCAGCGGCCCATGGCATAAGTGCAAACCAGGTTGAAGCAGGGGAGCCGTCAGGATAAGTTTCTGTCAGGAGACCTTCACTGTGGCAGAATCTTTCGGACATCCAACCCACTTTTCCGTAGTCAAATTCTTTATCATATGTATTATGACATTGACAGCTCCAAAGCTTAGTATCCATATATCTGTCTCTGATATAGCTGTCCTCTCTGAAGTTCAGATAATATATCATCTCATCTAGTATTGATGATGACATCGGATGAATATGCGGATTTGTCACCGAGGTTATACTTCCTCCGCAGCTTGACCATCCAACCTTACTGAGTGGAGGAACCTTGATCGGAGAATTATAGCAGAACTTAAATGTATATTCGTAATACAGAGCATCTCTCATATGATCGAGGATTTCCTCTTCTGCTTTCCGAGCATCATTTACTCCGTATTTATCACTCTTCCCCGATACTGCTCCGTCTTCACTTATAACAGCATGCAGATAATGCACAGCTCTTATATAGCTTAAGATTCCTTCTGAATCAATATTCTTATCAATATCCAAAGGCCCCGCATAACATTCCTGATGTTTTATATATGTATCATGATAATACTTCTCGCTTCTCAGCATATCTTCCATATATGATCTGTCACCTGTCAGATATGTATAATAGGCCGCTGCAGCCATGCACCATGCGCCGGAGAAAGAATCATATTCAACTCCCGCTCCCGTCTTATCCGAAAGTACATATGGATATTCTCCGTCCTGATTACGACTCTTTTCGGTACGAGCGATAACACGCTTTGCAAATCCCATCCAGTCATCATGAATTGTTCCGTTATCCTTCTCCCATTCATAAGCCTTTAAGATCAGATATACACTCTGGCCGACAAGATAAGCAACATGTCCCGGAGTATTCTGCTTCTCATACCACCAGCCGTGATTACTCCAGACTCCGTCCTGCTCAACAAGATAAGGCAGATCATTTCGTTCATTCATACTGCAATGAACTATATGATCTATACAATCTATCGCCTGACTTCTCATCTCTTCAATACCAAGGCGATGTCCCGAAACGAGCATAGGAACAGCCGCAGAAAGTCCGTTTGTCCACGATATTGAAGGAAGCAGCCTGTATTCGAAGTAATCTCCCTTATCAAACACAAAGCATGTATAGCTATGCTCATCTTTCATCCATGCATCTGTCATAATGGCTGTAGCCATATCCTTTACAGCATCTTTCAAACCGGATGCACGTCTCGGCTCCTGATGATATACGCTGTAAACCTTTTTCAGAATATCATGGATAGATCTTTCATCCTCGGCAGGAATATCAAATATATGAAGTTTCACGGATATAGTCTCGCCCGCTTTTATTCCGAAAGAATTCTCTTTCAACTCTGCACGCGGACTTATCTTATGCGAATCAATAAAAAGCCACGGCGCATTTTCGTAACCGAGTGTATACCAGATTTCTCCGTCTTCCATCGAACATCCGAAACCCGTATACTGATCGAACTCACCTGTGATTCCCGGTTCCCACGGAGTTCTTCCTTCCGAAGTTCTCAGATAATATGGCGATGCCGAAAGACCTATAATTCTCTTCTCTCCATACATCATCGCAACAGGATATGAAAGTCTGTCACTTCTTACCATCCACCATGGCGATGCAGGAAAGTCTTCCTTCATCCTGATACGCGGAGCTTTACTGTCTACGAGAAGCGGTGCCTCTCCTCTGTTTGTTCCATACATAAATCCGGGAAGGAAAAATCTTCTCGATGCTTTATCACCATCTTCCACGTGAAGTGCGATTCTGATCACTCCGTCAAAATCCGATTCTGCAGAAATGTTTATCAATCTATCTTCGGAATTTACATCAACAATACTGTAATTCAATCCCGATTCTTCCGGAAGCCTGTATTCTTCAGTCCCGGAATTTTTATCTCTTGCTGTAATCCTGATATCCATAATACCCTCAAAAATTTAAGTAATTAATAAGCCAACATAATCATGTGAATACACTATAATCTTCCTGACTTTTTTTCTCAAGCATAACCGATAAATAAATGATATTTATAAACCGATAATAAATAAATTATACTTTTCAGCCGATATAAATAAATGATACTGAGTTCTTCAATCACAAAATAATACCACCGGTTTAGCCGGTGGTATTAAATATTTATAATACTTCTTCAGTAATCTGATTACGGAAGCATATCGGCTGTTCCATATGTTGCCTCCCACTTTTCCTTACGCTCATCATGGATAGCCTGTCCGCCTGATGCCATATAATCAGCCATTCCGTCATCCCAGACCTTATCAAAGTCTTCTTCCGAAGCGATGATTGCTGTATCAAATACAACATCTCTCTTCTGTGAGAGCATATTTCCGAGGCCTGCCTCTGACTCGATAGTTCCGACATTAACAGCCTTAGGTATTATAGAATCGTTAAGACACTTCTCCATTGCTATATAAACGATATCTTCATCAACTCCGGCATAATTATTTGCAATTGACTTAAGAGTCAGCTCTTCGTTTTCAAGCTTCAATCCATTACATGTAATAGTCATATCTATGTTCTGACCTGAATTCTGAATATATGGAGCTTCTGCTGCAATAACTGCTACTGCACCATTCTCAAGCTTCTCATAAGTATGTCCTTCCTCACCAAGCTGAAGATACTCTATATGCTCAGGATCAGAAATCCAATCAAGATAAAGAAGAGATGCCAGCGGCTCATCATTAGTTACAGGGAAGAAAATCTTTCTGTCTCCTGCAGTACTGTAACTGTACTTCGCATATTTTCCTTCTGAATTCTTGAAGCAGTCAACCGCAACATAATTTGCTTCTTCACCAACGATACCCTGGAGAGTAACTGTAACTGCTGCTCCTGTCTGATAAGGATAGTCCCATCCATGAATAAATGCACCTACATAACCTGCCTTTATCATATCCTCTTCAGTTGTATCACCACTTCCATAAAGAGCAAAGTCTTTCCAGATAAGATCCTCATTGTACCATTTATTGAGAACTCTGATTGCTTCCTTTGTTCCATTCTCGGTGAATTTTCTGTCATCAAATCCGTTTATATAGAATTCCTTATCGGACTCCTTCGGATCAAGATATGACTCAATAAGATTTGCAGCTCTCCAGCCTACATCATAGCTGATTGAGAAAGGAACCATATGACTAGCGTCTTCTCCCAAAAGAAGCTCTGCATTATCTCTGAATGCGATAAGCATTTCTTCAAACTCCTGCTCTGTTGTAGGTTCCTTAAGACCAAGCTTATCAAGCCAGTCCTTACGTACAAATGTATTGATCCTTCTGATATTTGCTCTCTTACCTTCTATTGCATAGAGAACACCTGTGTTTGGATCCTTATCATAATTTATATTTTCATCACCAAGCCAGTTCCAAAGATTCGGAAGAATATCTTTATTTTCCTCTACCATATCTCCGATATCAAGTACGCCACCCATATCGGCATAAGCCAGGATTGTCGGATAATCGTATGTAAGACAGATATCCGGTGCTGTACCTGCAGCCAGAAGGTTATTCAGCTCATCAACCTCAGTCCATCTCGGTACAGAAACAAACTCAACCTCAACATTGTAGGTATCAAGCATACCCTGTTTAATGTAGTCGGTATACATATTGTCTGTCGGATCTGTTCCACCGTCATTTTCTCTGTTATAAACCTCGACGGTGATATGTCTTGTTTCAGTGAACTTTCCGTCCACCAGTTCTCCACCCTCAGACTGACCCTCTGATGCAGCTTCCGTTTCTGTCTCTGTCGCAGCCTCAGTTTCAGCCTTAGTAGTACCGTTCTCTGCCTCCGTTGAAGCAGATGCTCCCGCTCCGCATCCCGATGTCATAAGAATTGACATAGAAAGTGCGGCAGCTAAAAATCTCTTTTTCATTAGAGTCCTCCTTTTTATCTATGATAATAACTTTCTTTAGGTCCAAGAAATGATTCAGGAAGTTCTGAATCCTCTCTTGAAAAAACTATTCTTTCAAGAATGATCTGCGGACTTACAAAATAGAATCTCAGAATATTCAGTCCTTTTCTCAATTCCGCCTTAACAACGACCTTCTTCACACTCGTTATTGCTTCCTCTTCCCATTGAGGGCTGAGAAAGAAAGGTATTTTTTCATTTTTTACTGTATTAACTCTGATCATCTTTCCTTCATTTACCGAATAACCTATAAAATGTTTTCTTTCAAAAACTACAGGTGTTGACGGTGATAAATGAAATTCAAGATTATATCTACCTCCTTCTTCGGATACGATCCTGTATTCTGCATACGGAGCAGCATCCGAGTCTTCAAAATCTGCTGTCACAGGATATACCCTGATCCCGCCGAATCCACGACCGTAAGGTATAAGCTTCGCAATACATACCTCTTTCTTTTCAGCTTCTTTCAATTCCTCTGATTTCTGTAAAGGTACGCCAGCTTTATTACTGAAATTCACTGCATTGATTGCTATTATTCCGTCTCTCTCCCAGAATGCATTTTTAATGTCATCTGGAAGAGGATTGTATGCATTTATAATTATCTTTGCCTCTGTACCGGCAGAAATATTCTTAACTTTAAATTCACCCTGTGCCTTTCCAAGGAAGGCACCTCTGTCAATATCTATGCTTATTCTTTCTTTCAGCTCAATCTCTCCTTCCGTAGATGAGAAGCTGAGCCATTCACACGAAGATTCAATTCTATAGTCAACTTTTCCCTGTCCCGCATTTGCAATCTCAAAGAAAAAGTGATCTATATCCGGTCTCATTGCATCATTCCAAACTGCAGGCTTCATGTCCCTCCAGAAATCACCTGTCAGATAATCCTTTTCGTTTTCTCTGACAACTATCATTCTCGGCACTTTGGCCGGAATAATATATATCTTCTGAGGGAGTTTACAATCTTCATCATTCCAGAATGTAAAGCCTATATGTTCCGATATTCCGAATCCATAGAAATATCCGTCGTCTACACTTTGATATTCATCTATCAGTTCTTCGTCGCGTTTCAGATATGACTCTATACTGTCTGCAATAACATTTGCTTCAAGTCTGTTCTCGGATGCATAATGCCGGTTTTTACCGGCCATGATCCACATTTCAAAAAGATTCGCGGTTCCTGAGGCAGGATAATATATGAGGGATATGAACGCAGCCTTCATTTCTTCAGGACAAATGCTCTTAAGCCTGTTGCATTCAGATTGTATATGACGGGATATGCGCAGCACCTCATCAGCTTCTCCGAAATTTACCGGATCAAACACATTGGCATTTAATGCCTCATGTTTACGCTTTGTCAGCAGCTCCAGATAATCCGAGATAATGCCGGATATTGAGCTAATATCCGACTCACAAAATGCATGTCCGAATTGCTGTTCTACCCATGTCCGTATATAACTGTCTGTATCAACCATATCCTCCTGCCCGCAGAAACCTACGAAAGGATGGACTCCATAACGATCGATGTCATAAGCCAGATCAAGGAAGTAGGATAACCCCAGTTCCTGCGTACCTATATCACCGATATTCGTTACCCATATTTCTCTGACGCCATACTGATATGCAGTTGTCATCTGATCCTGAACTCTCGGCAGATAAGTTGACCCGATCCACTGAAAAGAGTGTGGTCCTCCATGCATATCCATATGGTAGTACATTCCATATCCGCCCTTATGCTGTTTCATTTTTTCATTCGGAAGAGTTCTCAGATAACCTGCATTATTATCACTGAGCATCAGTGTGACACCGTCCAGCTCTTCATCATTCATAAGTCCCGAAGTCTCTTCATTTCCGTAAAAGAATTCTTCAACCTCAGTAAAAAGAACTATCTGGCGCGGGACCTTTGTCAGGTCTTCATCAATAGTTTCTCTGATAAGATTATTCTGTGTTCTAACAACCCTTCTTATCAGATCTATATTGTCAGCCAGTGATGCATTTCTCATGATTGCAGTATCATTCTCGCCTCGCATTCCCATTGTAATGACCTGCTCGAATCCGGACGACCTCTTTAATCCGTCTCTCCAAAATCTTGTAATTCCCTCTTCGTTGGAATTAAAATCCCATGCATCACCATATATCGAGTCCCTGCCCCTCACCATGCTATATTCTTCACCGCTTCGCATACACGGTTCATGGTGGGACATACTCATTACAACTCCGAGTTCATCCGCAAGCTCGGCACTTTTCAGTCCCGGCCCATCCAGCTCGAAATTAGAATTCCACATGGCCGGCCAGAGATAATTCCCCTTTAGTCTGAGCAATAATTCGAAAACTCTCTCATAACATTCAGCATTAATTCCGCCGAAATGTTCTTTAGCCCATGTTCCAAATGCCGGCCATTCATCATTTATGAAGAAGCCTCTATATTTAACAGACGGTTCCTTAGAAACCATACTTCTGCTGCAATCTATATCTACACTGTCTTTTTTCTGCGGCCATACATGATTCCAGTTGACCAGCGGAGAAACTCCCATCATCTCGGACAACTTAAAAAGTCCGTAAATGGTACCTCTCTTGTCACTTCCCGCTATTATGACCGTGCCTGTATTCTCTGATTCAGCCTTATCCCTACTCTTTAATCCTATACCGTCCGCACCGTTCGATACGATGTCATCAGTCACGGTGATGCTGTAAACTTCTCTTTTACCTCTCAGTGAACTTAGATCTAGTCTTCCGGTCTCTTCAAGTTTTTCGAGGATTTCACTATGACCGATTGTTCCGACGATGATAACGCCCGATCTATTACGTGTTTCAAACTTCTCTGCTTCTATCTCCCCTGATATATCTGTCTTTTCTGTTATATATGCTTTATCTGTCTTATCTGCTTTATCATCAGCATTATTTATTTCAACTACTGCCGGCTTATATCCGACAATCAATTCAATGTCACGTCTGACCAGATCAAGTACTCTTTTAACCCCCGGAAGCATAGACTTCTCTATATATATCTGTGTACCTGCGTCTATTATCATGCTGCTAACTCCGTCCCTTTTTATTGAATTATATACAACCAATTTTACGAATTATTCCATATATCTTATAAATTTATTGCGCAATCCGACTTATCATTATAAAATCTATTTATATTATTTTTTTAAGATTCACTCGGAGACGAATTATCCCAACGAAAGACGTGGTCATATGAAAGCAGAAAAAAATCAATCCAGAAAAATATTTTCTTTACTTGATACGGATATCATATGCAAACATAAAGATGATGCACTTCCTCAATTCGATGAAATACTCTTCCATAACCATGACGGCTATGAAATATTTCTGTTTCTATCGGGGAATGCAGACTACTACATAGAAAGCTCCGGCAAAAAGCTTGAAAGAGGTGACCTGATACTGTCTCCGGTCTATTCATTTCATTGTTCCCGTGCAGATGCCCGGATAAAATATGAACGAATCTTTATAAATATACGCGAAAACAAACTATCGGAATTAAGCAGCAATGGTGTCGACCTTTCTTCATGTTTCAACAACAGTTCGACAACTGACATAAATCTGATCAGATTAAACGAAGCGGAAATTGATGAATTTATACGCCTTTCAGATAGCCTCGAAAAGAGCCTGGACGAATCCTCATACGGATCTGACCTTCTATCTGATTCGCTCTTAATTCAGATTATGATAATGGTCAATCGCATGTTTCTGAAAAACGAATCTTTACCATACACCGGAATCATGCCCGATATCATAAGAAATGTTATTAACTATATAAATGAGCATACCTCCGACAACATTACGGTATCAGGTCTTGGTGAAATGTATCATCATAATCCGGATTACCTCAGCCGGATATTCAAATCATTTACAGGAATACCTCTTCAGCATTTTATTCTGATAAAGAAAATAACCCTTGCACAGCATCTGCTGCGCAAGGGTCATACACCTTTATCCGCCTGTTATAATTCAGGCTTTAATAATTATTCGAATTTTTCCAGATCATTTTCTAAGATTGTAGGGACTTCACCCAAAAAGTATCAAAAACGATAGTTGTATTAAAACAGCATAGTATCAGGATCACCGGATAAGCCAACGCAGCCCTTAAGTCCTGCGATAAGCTGTACATCCGCTTCCTCAAGTTCAAAATCAAAAACCTTAAGGTTTTCTTCTATTCTTGACGGAGTAACAGATTTCGGAAGCGGAAGATATCCTCTGTCCAGACTCCATCTGATACATATCTGCGCAATTGAGCGGCCATACTTTTCGGCAAGCGCCTGCATTTCGGGAACATCAAATATTTTCCCGGTTCCAAGAGGGCTGTATGCCTCGAGAAGCATACTCTTGTTACATCTGCATTACGTACATGGGATATTATAGTCTAATATAGTTGCAAAAACAAACATGATGATAATCTATCTCCGGAAGAAAATAGATGATTACGGAAATACTAGATAAACTTCATAAAAAGTTAGAATAAAAGTTAGAACAGAGCAAAAAATAAGCTTTCGAAATTCTCGAAAGCCTTGTAAATAAAGTGTCGGCGTGACAGGATTTGAACCTGCGACTTCTACGTCCCGAACGTAGCGCTCTACCAAGCTGAGCCACACGCCGCTATATTTAAGTCGTCGCAGATACTCAGTATCTGCGACACAGCTTAAACATAATAATATTTTTTTCTGATAATTTCAAGCCCTATCTTTATTTTTTTCAGGCCTTGTCTGCTCCGTCTTCCTTCTTACCTGAAAGAAGCTTCTCAGCTCTGTTCTTTATCTTCTCATCAAGATCTGTCTTATCAAGGATCGATCCGACATTCTTCTTGATGTCATCCTTGTTTGCCATGATCTTCTCATCGATATCTGTCTTAGCAAGAGCCTCATCAATCTTTCCCTTTGCTTCCTCTACCTTTGAACCAATGTCCTTAAATCCCATTTTACTCAACCTCCTTATATATTCGGAACGGAAATGTATCCGATTCCTTAATTATTTACCAAAGACTATTTTAACATATATTTTTCCAAATAGCTATCAACGGTATTATAATACTCATTATTCTTATCCTTATCATGGATCATAAGATGCCCCGAATTCGGATATTCGATAAGGGTTGCATCTATTCCGGCATTCTTAAGTGCACCGGTATATTCCGAACCCATAGTCGATGGAACCATCTTATCCTTTAATCCATATGCTGCGATAACCGGAACATGCTCACTGCCTATATAATTATCCGGAGATATTTCCCGAAAAGCACTTAAGTACTTCTCGCTTCCGATATCATCAACAGTAAAGCTGTTTGCGGTCATCATATTAACGAGATCTACCGCATCTTCTCCCTGATAGCCCCACTTCTCCGGATCAAAGCTTGTAGGTGCTGTCTGCTCAAAAACAAATTCTACGGGAACCGGAGATTTCTCAGGCGAAAGATCTGCATAAAGAAGTGCCAGCGTTCCACCCGCATACTCTCCTCCGACAGCCATATTCTCTATATCGAATCCGAGTTCCTTGCATTTCTTTACCACAGTATCTGCAGTTCCGTATAATTCATTCACTGCATCCTTTACACCAAAGCCATTTCCCCCGACTACCGGTGTATAATTAACTGATGCAACTATATAGCCCTTTGTCGCAAGGTATCTGCCGATATAGATTCCTTCACTCTTATCACCGCTCGAGAAGTTTCCGCTGTGAATATACATAACAAGATGCTGCTTTTTACCGGTCTCGAGTCCTGCCGGAACATACAGATCATAGAGTACATTTCCGTCTCCTATCGGGATATCTGTATATATAGATCCCGATTCATCCGACCATTTAACATTTATTCTTTCATAAGGCTTCTGCATAAGCATATTAAATCTCAGAAAAAATGAAATGATCGTCGAGATACTGAATGCCAGCGCTACGAGGGTTATAAATCCCAGGAGTTTAAAATCAAAAGTCTTCTTGTTCATATATCTAGACCGCCCTGACTACATATTCCGCAACGGCCCAGCCCACGCCCGAACCTATGACCCAGGCAATCAGGATTATTATCCATCTTTTTTTGTTTTTCATTCATTTCCTCCGTTAATTCTTATTCTTCCTCTTGACTGAATCTATAAATCCCTTTACATATCCGATAGAAGAAGCCTCGGCCTTTTTACCGGAGAATCCTGCCTTTTCGAGTATATCCGTCAGTATATCCTTATTCCAGAATTTGTCTCCTGTATCATAATTGCTGATTATATGATCAACCTGCGTTCTGTAATTGATCATACTCTTCATAGTCTTATCCTTCTTCTCCAGCTTTCTTATAAGTCTCGAATAACTTAGGATAAGTCTCTCCGTATCATCACTCACACTGTATTTATAATAATATTTTGCGACCGGCATAACCCTGATACCGAGGAAAATGAGTGCTCCCACAATCATAAGACCGCCGACGATAACACCCAGAATCTTAAGCAGATTATCGTTTATATGAAAATCTCCTATATTAGGACCGTTTTCTCCTGCACCATCTGCTCCATTGCCGTTTCCATCGCCGAAGATGTTATTAAAGTTGTCCCAGAAATCCGAATAATCGTCTTCTTCAATACCTGATGAAGGAGTCACATCAACAACTCTCCATCCGTATTTATCATCAAAAACCTCTACCCATGCATGTGCATCAGCATCTGTAGCATTGACGCTTACAAGTCCGGTTTCACCAAGCTCCGAATAGCCTTTGAAATAATCCTTATAGTTTACACCTTCGACAAGCTCCGCATTATCGATAATCTGTCCGTAATCTATGGCATATCCTTCGCAGTATCTTGCCGGAATGCCGTAATATCTGAAGATAAGCACTGCAGCACTTGCGAAATGTGCACAGTATCCCTTTCTGTTCTCCATAAGGAAATAATTGATAAAATCCTGTCTCCAAGGAGTTGCTCCCGGCCTGATAGTATAAGGAATATTCTCCTGATAATAATCCATTACCTGCTCGATTATTTCTTCATCAGTTCCGCCAAATCCCGCTTCCTCACAGAATTCTCTTATCACCTGCTCATTCTGACGAGGGATTTCCAGATAGCCTCTATTTATATTATATTTCGGTACACTGGTCAGATTTTCTTCCTCTCGAGGATAGTACGAGATAGTTTTTGTATCGCCTCGTTTCAGGATTTTGATATCATCATTTGTATAATACGGAAGATACGGTCTGATATCGGCTTCCACATTTGTAATATTCATCACACCTCGCGCAGAGAACTTATTTCCGCTGTTAAATGCCTCCTCGAGCGCATCGGCTTCATGCTTGTTATGCTCTTCCGTATGATAGAAATCATCCGGCTGCTTCCATATATTCTCATAAGGAGAATAGGTCATTCCTATAAAATTCTTGATATAAACAGTTTCCGTACTGTAAGGCGTAAGTTCAACCGTAAGATCGGTCTGATAATCCAGATGGATTGAAGATACACCTCCGAGCTTACCGCTTGCAAGACCTCCGGTATTATCATAGAAATTGAAGAGGCCGCCTATTCCGAGCGTCATCAGATTCTGAACATACTCGTTTGATGCTTCCTTCTTCGGATTTCTGATCCTCGATGAAACATATGCTGTCTTATCGAAAAGTGCCGATATAATAACCACAACCATCAGAACATAAACCGCAGCCACAATGATCACATGCATAAGCGAATGCATATCGAGACCATATTCCAGTCCCTTACTGTTCTTCTTGAAAACGTGATCGGTGCGGTTAAGACTGTAATGTTTTCCTGCTTTCAGGAAATATGTCATTACTATTCCGCCGATAAGCATAGCCGCATAAATGCCCGACGGTTCTTTTTCCATATAAAGTGCGAATAAATTAAGCGGACATGTAAGCATTATAGCGACAACATATCTTGCACGTCTGAGGATATAGTTATTCAGAAGAATATTCTCCGCAATACCTATAAGCGATACGGCTACAGTAACCGCAGCATATCTGTTGGATATCCTCTCGTTATATGCCTGAAGACCTTCCGTTTTAAAATAGATTGACGCCCATTCAAGTGTATCATTAACTATCGCATAAAATCCCGAGTTTATGTAATTGATAAAGATAACCAGAAAAAATGCATATATGATAAAGAATACCAGATAGCCAAGATTTTCCGATTTCCAGCTATGATAGAGCATTGCACAGAGAACAGCTGTAAATAGGATTATCACATTAAATACTACCTGATTGAAATCTATCTCCATTGCAGTAAGATAGCATCCGAATCCTCCCGCTGTAAGCAGGTAGACTATCAGACCCTTGAGAATAAGCGTATGATATCTGTTCTCGCTTATCTTATAAACCTCACTCGGAATCGTTGCACCCTTACACAGCTTGACCGGAGATGTATCCTCTCTGTTCCATGCAGACAGTCTCTTCGTTGAAGATATGAAATTTTTTTCTTCTCTTCTTGTTGTCATTTTTAATCCTGTTCCACTACTACCGCATTTGCACCTTCCGGTGTCATGCATATATCAACATAAGCCTTAAGTTCCGGCTTGATGCTTCTCATCAGTATCCTTGTTTGTTCGGAATCCTTATATATCTTTTCATAATACATTGCCTGGAAGGCTTCTATAATATCCTCCTCGTTAACAATCTGTCTCTCGTGGAATTCGTAAGCCATCTCACTCCACCACATAAGCCTGACGAGTACCTGATCTTTCATAAAAGCCTTACATACTCCATAGGAAAGAGTAAGAATCTGATCTACATCCTCATCACGTCCGGCAAGTTCAGTCACTATGACCATCTGCTGATCTGACATTGCAACTCTATCCTTGACCATAAGTGAATCCTTCTTCGCCGAAAGCTTCCAATGTATGCTCATAAGTTTATCGCCGGGAATATATTCTCTTACATCCGATACATCAGAGAAATCATGTCCCTTCTTTATCGTCTCTTCACTCTCTGTCATTCCTGTTGACATATCAGAAGTATTAAACTCCATACTTCTCTCTGATTCCGGAAGGACAGTTACCTCCGCTTTAACGTCCACTCTTTTTCTGAGTGAAACAAGTCCCAGCAGATCTCTGAATCTTATATCCGTCACCTCAAAAACATACATTCCATTCATCGTATAATCGATCGGAATATACTCATTGAAGCTTCCCATTGCTCTGACAGGAAGCTCCAACATAGTTTTCGACTCGGCTCCGTAAAATGTATTGCGGCTCACAACCTGAACCTCACATTCCATAGATGGAATTATACTTCTATTACTGAGCACCAGATGCAGAAAACCCGTATCAAGTCTTCTCACCTCAGCCTGCGGCGTTTTGAGTTCCAGATTGATTCCCCATCTGAGCACAAAAGCCCCGACGATTGATAGAATCGGCGCCCCGATCACCAGTACCATAAGTATCAAAAACAGATGGTTTCTGAAAAAATCATAGCATAGGATAACAAGCACAAGCTGTATCAGATATGCAATTATTCTGATTATATGTATCTTTGATCTCATATTCTTTCAGAGGTCTATAGCCTCTCGTTCTCCTAAGCATTTCTTACATTACTGCATGAATTTCTGACAATCAGTCTGCAAGGAAGCTTTACTCTTACAGGTGTTGATATGCTGAGACTGCCGGCCGCCATTATAAGGCTTGCTCCATATTGTCCCATATCATAAGCCGGAGCATTTACCGTAGTAAGAGACGGAGTTGTAAAACTGCTCATCTCATCATCATTAAATCCTGCTACCGATATATCCTCCGGAACCCTGAGCCCCTCTTCAAAAATCGCTTTCATTGCTCCCACAGCTATCGCATCACTTGCAGCAAAAACAGCTGTAGGTTTTTCTTTATCTTCCAGAAGTTCCTTCATCATCTCATAACCGGAACGTGAATCAAAACTACCTTCCTTTATAAGGCCACGCATACTGAGCTTATGTTCCTTCATATAATTCTCATAGGAAATCTTTCTCTCATCCCGTACAGGCTCATTATCACCCACATACTCTATCCCACCGAGATAGGCGATCCTCCTATGACCGAGTCCTGTGAGATAATCCATAACAGCTTTTACTCCGCCGCGAAAATCCATTGAAAGCGTGGTGATTTCAGTATCATCTGTTATCATATCAAGAAAGATGACTGTTCCGGAAACACCCCTGAACAGTGTTATATCATCCTTACTGAATTTACCGATACATATGATACCGTCCACATCCTTCAGATTTCCGAGCATATCATCGCTCTTATATACCCTTACGATCTTAACCTTATTCGTCTCGCAATAATCCTCGATACCTTTTCGTACCGTAAGATAATAGCTGTCTCTGAGTTCATCCTCTGCGGAAAACCACTGTACAACTCCGAGAGTAACAGGTCTGTCATATTTAGAATGTCCGCTGTCGACACGTTTCTTTCTGTAACCGAGAGCTTCACTCACCTCAAAAACCCTTTTTCTGGTTTCCTGTGTAACACTGAGTGACATATCTCCGTTCAATATTCTTGAAACTGCCGCTGCCGATACTCCTGCTTTTTCTGCTATATCTTTAATCGTAGCCATAAAGTTTCCCTCATATAGATAAACAAAAACAGTGATAATCCCGAAAAATATCACCTAAACAGTATAATGTTTGTTAAGTAAATATTCAAGTAAATTTACTAAACACATTTAGTAAAACTTGTTGACTTTTTACTAAATTTTTACTAAACTGGAATCATATGATAAGTAACATTTATATCATTTCAAAAGATATGATTTTCAGGAGGTTACAATGAATACATCAGATACTTTAAAGAATCTTTCTGCCGGAACTTTTGACGATATCCTATCTGAGATATACGGTGCTGAAGCCGTACATGATAACCAGAAGGAACGATATATAAATGCGGTAAAACGTTATGAAGAATTATTCAATCCATCTGTTTCATCGGATATAGGAATATTCAGTGCACCCGGAAGAACAGAAATCGGAGGAAACCATACAGATCATCAACACGGACAGGTTCTTGCAGGAGCCATAAACCTTGATGCGATTGCTGTAACCTCCAGATGCGAAGGATATGTTCATCTCTTTTCCGAAGGATACGGAATGCTTGATATTGACATTTCTTCACTCGAGCCCGTATCAGGAGAAGACTCAACAGCTGCCCTTATAAGAGGCGTAATTGCAGGAATGAAGAATGCAGGTTATCTAGCCGGCGGATTCTCCGGTTATATTACAAGCGACGTTCTCAGCGGGTCCGGTCTGTCATCCTCTGCTGCCTTCGAGTCTCTTATCGGAGTCATCATATCCGGTCTTTATAACAACGGACAGGTAGACAGTGTACAGATTGCCAAAATAGGACAGTTTTCCGAGAATAATTACATGGGAAAGCCGTGCGGACTCATGGATCAGACAGCCAGCAGTGTCGGATGTCTGTGCTACATAGATTTTAAGGATCCTGAGAACCCGGTTATTGAAAAGATCGACTTCGATCTCAAGGATGCAGGATATACTCTCTGCATAACGGATACCAAAGGATCTCATGCTAATCTCACAGAGGACTATGCTGCTATCCCGGGAGAAATGAAAGCTGCAGCAAGAGTTTTCGGGAAGGAATTTCTGAGAGATGTATCCTCAGAGGAAATATATGCCGGTATCAACAGGATAAAAGAAGCCGCCGGTGACAGAGCTGCCCTGAGAGCCATACATTTTACTGAAGAAACCAAACGTGCCGAAGCAGAGGCTGATGCACTTAAGCGCGGTGACTTCAGCGAATTTCTCAGAATCTTCAAGCGTTCGGCTGACTCTTCATATAAATATCTTCAGAATGTATATACCTGCGGAGATACATCTCATCAGAATGTATCTGTAGGAATCGCTGTCAGTGAAAAAGTATTTGAAACACCTTCAACAGATCCTGCCGAACAAAAGGGTGTTGTAAGAGTTCACGGCGGAGGCTTTGCGGGAACCATACAGGCCTTTGTAAGAAATGATGCTGTTTCGGAGTACTGTACAGCAATGAATGATCTGTTCGGCGATGGTGCCTGTCACATTTTAAACATCAGACGACCGGGTGCCATACAGGTCATCTGACATTTTGCAAAAATTCGGAGGCAAATATGATATCTGAACTTATACATGAATTAATAAATTATGGAATGAAAGCCGGACTGATTGTTCCGGATGATAAAATATGGTGCTGTAATAAGCTTATGGAGCTGTTCGGACTGGATGATATGCCGGATACGGAAAATGCTGATATCAGTCCAAGACCGATAAGCGATATTCTCGGTGATATGACCGATCATGCTGTCGAAACTGGAATCTTAAGCAGTGATACAACGGCATCAAGAGACCTTTTTGATACGAAGATCATGGGACTCATCACGCCTGCTCCATCGGCTGTAAGAGCACGCTTCAATGAACTATTAAAGGATAGTCCCGAAGCAGCTACAGATTACTATTATGAATTCAGTAAAGCGACAAATTATATTCGTACCGACAGAATTAAGAAAGACGAGAAATGGGTAACTTCTACTCCTTTCGGCGATCTTGATATAACCATCAATTTATCAAAGCCCGAGAAGGATCCCCGGGATATTGCCGCAGCCGGAAAAGCCGTAAAGTCAGGTTATCCTGCATGTCTGCTCTGTAAAGAGAATGAGGGCTATGCAGGTCATATATCTCATCCTGCAAGACAGAATCATCGTATAATTCCGATACTCCTAAACGGAGAGAAGTATAATCTTCAATACTCTCCATATGTATATTATAACGAGCATTGTATCATCTTTAATGAAGAGCATGTACCGATGAAGATCGATCACTCGACCTTCCTTAAACTGCTTGATTTTGTTCGTCAGTTTCCTCATTATACAGCAGGTTCAAATGCAGATCTTCCGATAGTCGGCGGCTCAATTCTGTCACATGATCATTTTCAGGGCGGACGATATGAATTTCCTATGGTAAGGGCTCCTTATGAGAGTGAATTTACAATGTCCGAATATCCCGAGGTTCACGCAGGAATAATCAAATGGCCGCTTACCACTATCAGGTTAAGATCCGATAATATATATAAACTTGCCGATGCTGCAGATATGATTCTGAGAAAATGGCGTTCCTATACTGATGAAGATGCTTTTATATTCAGCGAGACAGACGGCACACCTCATAATACTGTTACGCCTATTGCAAGGATGCGTGAAGGACTATATGAACTGGATGTTGTTCTCAGAAACAACATCACAACCTCCGAGCATCCGCTTGGTGTGTATCATCCGCATAGCGAATATCACCATATCAAGAAAGAAAATATCGGCCTCATTGAAGTAATGGGACTCGCAGTACTTCCTTCCAGATTAAAAAAGGAAATGCATGAACTGAAGGATGCTTTGAAAAACGGTAAATTATCGAAAGAAGCTCTCAGCTCGATTCCTTCACTTGAACCGCATGCTGCCTGGGCTGAGGAATGGATAAGTGCACACGGGATCACTAACTCTGATATCTCTCAAATATCGGATGAGGAGCTTTATCAGATGATCCGTGACGAAGTAGGTATCGTCTTCTCTCATGTACTCGAAGATGCCGGAGTATATAAATGTACTTCCGAAGGACGTACTTCACTCGGAAGATTTATCAATACTCTTATCTAGATTCGATTGAACAAAAAAAAACAATTTTAAGCTTAAACTTTTTCATTACATATATCAAAAAGAGGAACACGGAAAAATCTCCGTGTTCCTCTTTCGCTTTAACTTCTATATCATTACTCTGTAACGCAGGTATAATTTGCAATAATATATGTTCCCGTAAATCTGTCAGACATATACTGCTGAGTTACATGATCCATATTGCTGTAAGGATTAAGAAATACTGCATATGAACCACCCTTATTGTCTCTGACATTCGGATTATCAGCTTCATATCTGCTGTAAATCTGATATGGCTTCTTATCATCACCTGTAAGCTTCATGCATTTTCCAAATGCACGTTCCGCATTAACTGCTATACTGCTGTCTATCTCTCCTGCACCCTTCTGCTCATATGTTGCAGCTACAAGCTTATGATCCTGGAAATAAAATCCAAGGACATGCTCCTCATCAACATCTACAGCCCTGGCTGTCATATTCTCTTCACTTCCATATGGCCATGGAATCTCATCATCCTGTGAAAATGTATATCCAAGCGATTCCACATAATCTCTTATTTCATCATAGCTCTTTCCGAACAGAGTACCGTCAAAGAAGAACATTCCGTCTTTAATCGTAAATATCTCGAAATCTTCCGGTACAAGAGTCTCAACCGTCGGCTTCGGAGCCTCTGTTACCTTTTCCTCTTCCGAATCAGCAGTTGCTGAAACAGTAGGATCAGAACTTATTGAAGCCGTAGCCGGACTATCTTCATCTTTATTTTTAACCAATACAACAATTATTGAAATGATCAAAGCAAGCAGAACAAAGCTGCTGATTATGATAGGTACCAGAAGCGACTTCTTCTGACTTTCAGGATCAAGCGGTGCTACGTAAGGCGACATTACTGCTGGTCTTGGTCCTCCCTGGATCGGTCCTGAACCAACTCCCTGAAACTGACCCATTCTGTTATCCTGAATTAAATTCTGTGAATCTCTTCTTAATGTATCTGTAGGTCCGTCTGCCGGACTGCTATTCATAACTTTAAAACCGCATTTATTACAAAACAAAACATTATCGGCAATTTTATTACCGCATTTTGGACATATCATTATTTGAATCCTCCTAACCTTTCCCCACTAAATATCCTGGCAAAAATTTATGATTCACTATTACACTTTTCAATAGTCTATTTTGCATTATAACATGATATAACGAATATTTCACTTTTTTTAATCATAAAAACCGGGCTGCTGCCAGCCCGGTTTACATAATTCAAACAACTAATTATCTGAATATTATATTTTACATGTATCAGTCTAACTGTTCTGCTGTGTATTTTTCGGCTTCTTATCTGTCTGAGTTCTCATGAAGTTATCATAGCCTTCAGTTACACGGAAGCTGCCTTTGACAACACAATCAATAGCTGATTTAGCTGTATGAACAGACTTTGTCTTTCCCTTCATAACGAAACAGATAATAAGTGATATTATAAGACCGATTGCGAGTCCCACAACAAGATTTGATCCCTGAATATTTGTATAGCCCTTCGTCATCAGAGCGGAAATTCCACCTCCGAGAACAGCAAAGAATATTGCAAGATACAAGAAAAACTTTCCTATACTGAAAGGAAGATCTCCGACCATCTTACCTGTCTGACCATTCATTGCAAATGTGAACTTCTTTCCGTTCCAGGTTGTATTGAGCAGCCATACAGGGAACAGAGCATATTTTCCACCGCTCTGAAGTTTCTGATAATTACTGTTCTGTACATTTACGGATTTATAATCCTTAACCTGTCCCTTGAGAAGGCTGAGTGAAGTATTTTTAATTCTCTCATCAGCTCTCGGCATACATTCTGCAAAAGATACATCATACTTCTCTGCAAGATATCCGGCAAGATATGCAGGACTGAATGCAGTTGCTTCATCTGTATTAAATGGCTCGATAGAATCCATCAGTTTATCATCAAACTTTTTAGAAGCGTCCGCAGGGATATTCCTGAAGGACATATTTCCGCCTCTCATTACATTGAAATAGCTTGTCTCTGTATAATTGTACTGAGCATCCGACCACTTCTTCTCCTTTGTAGCTTCAAAGGTTGCCTGTGCATGAACGTCAGCATCATAAAGCCAGAACGGAACATAAACACCCTTGAGCTCCTGAAGATGATTTTCGGAACTGAATACGCTCGGAACCATCTTTGCACTGGTCATATGCTGCTTAAGCTTTTCCTTTGCTGCATGCTTATTCAGCTTGAAAGGAATAATCGCATCCGGTCTCTGTGCTCCGCTGAACTGTCCGGCAATAACTATCGGGCTGTCACAGTAAGGGCATTTGGTTGATGCCATGCTCTGATCGCCGACAACTTCTCCGCCGCAAGTTTTACATGCATAAGTAACAAGCCCGTCAGCCTGAACATTCCAATTATCTGTCTGTGCCTGATAATTACCTGCTGCACCAAGTCCTCCTGCAGCTTCAAATTCAGCTACATCATAGCTGCTCTTACAGTTTGCACAAACCAGTTTCTGCTCTCTACTGCTGAACTGCAGCATACCGCCACATGCAGGACATTTGTAATTCTGTATTTCTGACATGTTCGATCCCCCTTGTATAGTTTCTTCATGAAATCCTTATGTTAAACAACAGGAACAAAATCATTTTACTTCATCATTTTTAAACACTCAACATCCATTTAGACGATGTTTTAGTAAGAGCACTATTTAATCTTTATCGGGTAGTTTTGTTAAAGTTTCTTATTGTATGTTTACTGACCCAAATATTATAATAGTAAACGGTTAAAATATTTATATAAAGGAGTATAAAGATGAAAAATGAAAAAATATGGCAGATACTGGGGATAGAGCCTACATCTGATGTCGATCAGATCAGGGATGCATATCGTGCCAGGCTTGTCGAAACAAATCCGGAGGACGATCCTGAAGGATTTATGGCTTTGAAAGAAGCTTATGACACCGCTCTAAGCCTTGCGGAAAATACCGGATCTGATGAGGAAACCGAACGGCCTTATGCCGATATCATCGCGGAGATTGATGAAATATTAAGGACATAAACAAAAGAATGGATGAAAACCGCTGGAAGTCTGTTCTCTCCAAACCGGTTTTCACCAGCCTTGATGATCAAGATCCTCTCAGGAATGAATTTTTACGTTATACCATGGAGCATTTTAAGTATCCGGGAAATATCCTTAAAATGCTGGACAATGTCTTCACCCTTACTCAGGATGAAGAAGCACTTTCTGAAATCTTTCCTCGGAATTTTATTTCTTTTTTATGTGATAATATCAAAAACGACGGTGATTATGTACTTTCGGAAACTCCGATCATCGGACGTGATAACGGTCCGAAATCCGTCAATGAAATTAAAATCGAATTTGAAGGTGAGTTATCGGAGCAGGCTGAATTCGAATATGAAATAGATGAATATATTTCAACACTCAATCACCTGATATCATGTTACAGAAATATCGAAAGTCCTAATCTCCCCGAAGAAAATAAGCCTTCTATGATAGCTGCTCTTGCCGAAAACATACTCCAGGCAAGGGAATATGACTATTATCATCCTTATGAAGATATCGCTGTTATCAGATATCTTTATTATACCGAAAGCTATGCAGAATGCTTCCGACTTATTGAGGATAGAATAGAAAGCACATTAATGGCAGGTGAAGATCATTCCGATTATTACTACAGCCATCTCATTTTCATGTATCTGAGATTCTTTGTACAAGACATACATAAAGATATGAATCTCACTATATCTCCTGATGTTCTGGATAAATGTGAGGCTGCTCTCTCAAAGACCATGAATGAGGTATATGTTAACGAAACACATCCCGCATGGTCTCTCGTTTCCTATCTGAGGAACGAGAAAAGGCGCGCTGCCGAATATATGTCTTATGCATCTGAATTCATTCACAGCACAGTTTATGATGCAATTTCCGATCAGATAGACAACGACAGACTAAATGAACTTCCGGGACTTATTGATTCCAAAACCGATAATTTCCGCGATAAGATCAGCCTGGCCTGGATTCTTTCCAGAAAGGACAGATTGGATGAATCGCTCGAGATTCTCGATACAATATCCGATGAAGATAAAGAGGATATGGAATATTACAATATCATAAGCCGCATCTATATGAATCAGGAGAAATATAGTGAAGCCCTTCCTTACTTAATAAAATGGAACAAGCTTCTTACCGAATCCTTCGGATATGATAAGCATTTAGATAAAAACGAACTTCCTGTCGAGGACGTCCGCCAGATAACGAGAGTTCCGTACAGCTTCTATCTCATTGCCGCAGCAATGCTGAATGTCGGCGATGTAGACGGTGCAAAAGAAAATGTAAAGCTTGCACTTCAGGGTGCACCTGTACGCGATTATTATAATTTTACAGACCTCTATAATTATATCCTTCATTCAAGACAGGAATATGATGAAGGTCTGGATTTCTGGACAAAAGAAGTAGAGAAAAATAACGAATATATCGCAATATGCCGCGGTAACAGACAATTCATGGCTCATAAAGCCAACGACGCAAGAGCTGTAATTGATGATTACTTTTTCCTCAGAGATGACGATCCAAACTATATTGATTCATATGTTTTTGCCGAAGATGTCTATCTTGATTACTCCGACAAGGAAGGCTTTGAAACCTGTCTCAAATATATCGAACGTGCCGGCGTTCAGGATGTAAGGCTCGATTATAATATGGGACGTTATTACCGTACACAGAATATGCCTAAGGAAGCCGTCGACATATTTAAAGGAGTTGAGGCTGCAATCAAGGGAGGTTATAACGGAATTGAAGATCAATTCAGATTCTATGTAAGCTATGGCTATGCACTGATGGATTATGACAGAACGAACCTGTCAAACAGCGAGCATGAAGATGTGGCTGAAAAGCTTAAAGAAATTGTCGATACCGCAATCGAGCTCTATCCTGATATTATCAGAGTTTACTGGCTGAAAACCGATTACTGCGAACGTTATACCAACGAAGCCGATTCGATATATAAGAAAATGCTTGAAGTTTTCCCTGACGATCCTGATGTAAATTATGAATATGGACGTTATCTGAATAATAAAGACAGAGATGAAGAAGCCATAGAGCAGTTTAAGATCGGCTTTGAGAAGAATCCCGATCACACGGGTATCCGATATGAGCTTTCTGATTATTATAACGATTTCATGTATAAGGAAAAGGAGCTCCCGGAGTATAACAAAAAAGCCCTCGAATTATCCTCACGAATCCTTGAACTTGAACAGACCTCCAGAGCTGTAGTAAATTATGCACTTCTTCTTATGGACGGAATGCATTATGATACGGCCTTGGAATTTACCGAAAAGGCCATTGGGCTTTTCCCGGAAGCACCTTTTGTTCATAATGCGCGTGGTCTTTCCTTAATGTATGCCAAGCGGTTCGAAGAGGCCGAGGAAAGTTTTAAGAAGGCAATAGATCTATATCAGGGCACTGCAGGATTTGCAGGTTGCAGGAATCTGGTCAGAGTCTATCAGATAAAGAACAAATTCAAAGAAGCTCTCGAAGCATACAAGAATTATACCGAACGTTTCAATATCGATACTATAGACTCCTGCGGAAAATACGGAGAACTGTATGATGATCTTAATATGTTTGAAGAGTCACTTGAAGCAAAGAAAAATGCTTTCCTCAAGAGGCTTTCCAGAATAACGGGAAATGAACCGGACTCTTCAACTGAAATAAACATCTGCAAGGCTCTTGATAATAACCCGGATATCCCTGCATACAAATTCGCAGGTCTCGTTTATTATCTTAAGAGATATTCCGAAACATTATCCCATATGGAGAAAATAGATATCCTGGAGGATATAGCCGATGACATCCGTAAATATATGGATAGGGCTCAGTCCTATAAACCTGTTGAAGAAATGACAGATGATTACAGAGATGACATGCGCTATGCTGCTTTCGCCTCAGGAAATTTCTTCACCTATTCTTTAAGGCGGCCTGATGACGCTATCAAATATTTTAAACAGTATATCGTTATCCGCCAAAAATCAGACAATGAAGAAAAGTCTTATTATGAAGATATCTATGAAGCCTACGATCTGATGGGACGAAGCTATATGCATCTCAAGGATTCTGAAAATGCATCCTTATGTGCAGATAAAGCTTTTGAATACCTTAAGCTTGCTTTCGGTTCAACTGAGAGTTACTTAAACTTCCAGAGATATACTCCTCTCAGAGCCTGCCGTATCTCCGGACTGTATTTCTATAAAGGTAACAGAGACGAGGCTTTCAGACTCCTTGATACAACCGATACGTGTCTGAGATGCAGTCACTGCGTACACAGTTCGTGCGCCGATAAGATAGACCGTCTCGGCCTCTATGCCGAACTGGATGGTGAATATGAAAAAGCTATTGAATATTACGAGCTCGGAATAAAGCTCGGAGGAAATGATATCGAGCGTACTACGGGAATACGTGAATGCCGCAGAAAACTCGGAAAATGATAATAATATTTAAAACGTTTCAGAAGGGGCTTTAACCCTTCCTGACATAAGCAAATCCCCCGCCCTACGTCTCATAGACTTAGAGGTGGGGGACTCATTATATTCGTTCAGAACACTACTCTGCTTCCATAAAATACATTCTTGAAGCATAATCTCCGAAGACCCTTACCTTATCACTATGACCCAGTCCGTTAAAACCCGGTGAAAGCTTTATACCGGCATTCATAAGAAGATCTCCATAGACATATATATCCTCGGATTCTCCGTCCAGCTTTACAAATTTCGATATAAGCTCATGTGCGCGTCCACCCTGCTTGATATGAACCGGCGATACGGTATTCACCAGATCTCCGAAATCCATTATATTAAGTTTCTTCGGGATATTATACAAATGATATTTCTTCTTCGGGTCGAGTCCTGCTGCTCTATAATACTGATATGTCGTATTGGGAACTACATTTTTCTGGAATATCGCCCCTACGGCTTTCTTCTTATCTTCCGATACCACAGTCCACTCCATGACTCTTCCTGCGGTATTTGAAATCACCGATGTCTCTCCGGAATTCCAGTTTCTGCCTCGATAGAAACTGCCTCTGAAGAATACGCTTCGCCATTTCTTATAATATTCAATCTCGCTTTTTATCTCTTCTAAATCTTCTTTCTCACAATCAACAAGATTACATTCATATCCGAGAAGCCCGAAAGAAGCCACATTAAATCTCGTTGTTATCGGTGTAACTCTGAGCGTCTGATGATTCGGAACAGCCGACACATGCGCACCGATCGTACTGAGCGGATATCCGTAACTGTATCCGTTTTGAATCTCTACACGGGAAATCGCATCTGTATCATCGCTTCCCCATATCTGAGGAAAATAGCAAAGCATTCCCAGATCAAATCTGTTTCCGCCGGATGCACAGCCTTCGAATAAAATATCCGGAAACTTCTCTGTCAGCTCTTTCATAATTCTGTAAAGTCCTGTCACATATTTATGTGCTGTTTCTCCCTGCTTAGCAGCCGCAGTTCCCTGTGAGAATACGTCCGTAAAGTTTCGGTTAAAATCCCATTTTACATAGCTGACTTTACCTGAAGAGAAGACCTTTATCATAGCCTGTATTATATAATCCTGTACGACCTTCTTTGAAAGATCCAGGACTCTCTGATTGCGGCCTTCTGAATGCGGTTTTCCCGGAATCTCCATTGCCCATTCGGGATGTTTTCTGTAAAGCTCGGATTTAACGCTTACCATTTCCGGTTCTACCCACAGTCCGAACTTCATTCCAAGTGCTTCAATCTTCTCAGATATTCCCTTTATTCCGTTAGGAAGTTTCTTCTTATTCGGTATCCAGTCGCCGAGTGACGAAGTATCATCGTTCCTTTCTCCGAACCAGCCGTCATCCATTACGAAAAGCTCTATTCCGACATTTTTCGCAGCTTTTGCAAGTTTCAGAAGCTTCTGCTCGCTTATATTAAAATATGCCGCCTCCCAGCTGTTAAGAAGTATAGGACGTTCCTTATCTCTCCATTTACCTCTCACTATATGCTTTTTTACAAAGCCATGCATGTTACAGCTCATTCCGTTAAACCCGTCAGAAGAATATGTCATTACCGCTTCCGGTGCCGTAAAACTTTCATCCGGCGAAATTACATAAGTGAAACCTCTGGGATTAATCCCCCACTGGATTCTTGTTTTTCCGAATTCGCTGACTTCCGCAAGCTCCTCATGATTTCCGCTGTAAATAAGGTTAAAGCCGTAAGCTTCTCCCCTGTCTTCATCCGTATTTATCCTTGAAAGCATGAAGAACGGATTTGCATTTGAAGAGGATGTTCCCGTAAAGCTTCCCGATGAGTGACGTCCCTGAACAAGTACCGTGTCCACTCTTCTCATTTCTCTTGCCCACGCTCCGTTAAAGGTTGTCATCCGCCAATCGGGATCATTTATATCCAGCTGAGCCGAAGCGAGTTTCTCAAGAACAACTTTCCCTTCTCCTTTGTTATATAAAGTCACGTTTCTCGTTATAACATCGCATTCCGAAAAAACATAATATGATATAACAAGTTCAAGCTTATACTCCTCATCTCTGAGTGTAACTATAAGCCCTTCTGTTTTATTGCTGTCATCATAAGCTCCCGGAAGATTCTTCGGATAAGCCTTCTCCTTAACGATTTCAGCTGATGCAAACCGAAAATCCGAAGTCCTGCTTCCGTCACCATGAATAACCTCGATAAACGGAACTCTCATATCTCCTTTGCCGTTTGCTGAAACCTCAAGGCAGATATCTTCCAATGTGATCGAATCTTTCGCGTCATCATATAGGCATGTATTTCCCGCAGCAAAAACCTGCTTCTCAAACAATGCCTCTGCTCCTTCAGATAGATTTATCGTGTTACCATAATAGAGATGCTCGAGATATCCGTTATCCATTACACGAAATGCGTAGGTCGTATTTTTTGTATTAAGGCAGTAAATACCTTTTGATTCTTTGATCATGTCTCACCCCATTTAGTTCCTGCACTTATAATGCTAAGCATCATTTCTTCAATGCTTCAGTAATCTCTTCCATCTTCTTCTCTGTAAGAATGAACTTCTTCCTGAATACGATTATCGCAACTATAAGACCTATTATCGGGATAATGGTCATCGTCATTCTGAGTGAAAGCTTTCCGCTTTTTGCTACATTCAAAGAAAAATCAATTGCCTTATCCGCTTCAGTTGTATTCTCGTTCGAAAGATTATTGAATGAAAGACATATCGATGCGATGAATATAGCTACACCGGATGCAAGCTTTACAACAAATGTCTGCATCGAGAAGATAACCGACTCATCTCGTCTCTTATTCTTCAATTCACCGTAATCAACTGAATTTGCAAGAAATACCGTTGTCAGTACCTGAAGTACTCCGTTAGCTGCAAAGATGAAGAATCCCGGTATAAAAAGAATCATTACATTTGACATATTGATAAATGCTATTGTAAAAAGCACCGCATAACCGATGATCGCACTTGCAAGTGTAATATAAAATATCTTTACATTCGTGCAGAATTTTCTGAGCAGCGGATAGAATATCATCATGGAAGCTATCTGTACCGCTCCGCCAAATGTATTAAATACAGTATAACTGTTATACCAGCCTGTTCCGCCAAAATCATATTTAAAGAAATAGATTACGAGATTTGAAGTAATATATATCGAACAATTGATAAGAACGATCGCAACAACTATCGTGAGCGCCTGGTCGTTGGACAGAAGTGCCTTAAACATTTCTCCTACGGACGGAGACTTCATTTCCACATCACTCTTTTCCTTGATCGATATGCATGTAATAAGGATAAATATAACAAATAATACAGCTATAATAAGTGCGAACCATTTAAATCCAACTCTCTCATTATTGCCGCCGATTGCATGAACTATCTTTATAGCAAAAACAGTTACAAGCGCAGCTCCCACTCCCGCACATGAGCGGGCAAGAGTCGTAAGACCTTCTCTTTCTTTTCCGCTGTTTGTAAATGCCGGTATCATTGACCAGTATGGGATATCCATCATTGTATAAGTAACACCCCAAAGGATATATGTTACCGCAGCATATGCAACAAGTCCCGATCCATCCATTGCCGGAGGTACCGCAAACATAAGATACAGTACAACTGCATTTGTAAGTGTACCGATCAGAAGCCATGGTCTGAACTTACCCCATCTTGTTTTTGTCTTTGCTACTATTATTCCCATTATAGGATCATTAAATGCATCAAATACCCTTGCTGCCATAAGAATGACGCCCATCGCAAAAGCACTAACTCCGAGAACATCCTGAAAGTAATAAAGTACATAGCTGGCACTGAGCATATAGACCATATCCTTGCCTACAGCCCCGAGACCGTATGCCGTTTTTTCTTTAAATCCCAGTTCCATGCTAACCCCTCCTTTTTATTTAACTGTAAATGAAATCTCTTCTTTTATTCCGTCGGTGGTTTTAATCTTAAGAACGGCGCTGCCCTTCTTACCTGTTGTCTTTACATAAGTGCCGCCCATACCGCCGCCGAGCCCTATAACAGATGGTCCGATAAGTTCTATCGGTCCCTCCGTTTCGAGAATCACCGGGTCATTAAAGTAATGTAATACATTTGAATTTTCATCAACAATTTCTATCCTGACAGAAGCAACATCATAAGAATTCTTCTCTGTCAGTTCGGTATGATCTGTCTTGATATTCAGATGCTTTTCGGTCACTGCATCCACCTTCAGAGTCTTTATGAGTTTTCCGTCCTTATAACCCTCAAAGCTGTAACACTTGGAACTTCCGCCCCAATCACCTATATACTTGTTATAGAGATCTACCGCATCCTGCATTTTCATTCCGTATCTGAGCATCAGCTGTCCCGCCTTGAGCCACATAAGCTTCGGAATATTATAAAGTCCATAGGAAGCGGTTGCGTTAAGAAGATCCTTAACCGCCTCTGCCTGCTTCGGCTTCATATCTTCATTTTCAAGAAGCATATTACCTATATAATCATCTATCAGGATCGGACCGTGGATCAGATTCTTGTATGAAGAATCCTCAGGATGATACTCCTTGATGAATACTCCGTTCTTAAACATTTTTACACTATCAAGATTGGTAAGGATAAATATCTTTCCTCTGTTACTGCCCGGATGCTCTCCTATATCCATCGAAGATGATATCTCGAGTACAGGCTCTTCACTTCGGAAACATGAATAAACAGCCGCCGCAAGCTTCGGGTTACGGAACATGTCCATAACTCCGTGATAACAGATTCTGTCACCGCTTCCGAAATCCTTATGAGTATTATAATCAAACATACACCAGCCGAAGCTTCCCGCTATATCGGTCTGGGCATTAACTTCATCAAGTACATTTGCATGTCGGAGCATATGCTCGAGCCTGTGTTCCTCCCAATCAAAGGCTTTCGTCGGGAACATATGTCCGTTATACTCGCTGACGAAATATGCTTTTCTCATATCCGAAGTTATATCTACCTTTTTCTCAACACCCTTGTTGGTTCCTACATGTGAGAAATCATTATAGGTATATACATCCTCGAGGAAGCTTCCCTTCTTATAGCATCTCACTCCTCCGGTCTGTCTTGTCGGATCAAGCTTATGTGCAAGTTCATTTGTCTTAGAGTAGAATTCATCATCATCTACCGACTCATTGATCCTTACACCCCAGAGCATTATCGAAGGATGATTCCTGTACTGAACGACCATCTCCCTGAGATTTTCTACTGCCTGTTCCTTCCATGCACTGTCACCTATATGCTGCCAGCCCGGCATCTCCGTAAATACCAGAAGTCCTATCTCATCGCATCTGTCGATAAAGTATTGTGACTGCGGATAATGAGATGTCCTTACCGCATTAAGCCCCAGTTCCTTCTTCAGAATGTCTGCGTCAAGTTTCTGCATTGATTCCGGCATTGCATAACCGACATATGGATAACTCTGATGACGATTAAGTCCTCTCAGCTTGACCTTCCTGCCGTTCAGATAGAAGCCGTTTACCTTGAATGACATCTGTCTGAAGCCTATCCTGTCTTCTCTCTCATCAAGGAGCTCATCACCCCTATAGAGCTCAGTCCTGATCAGATAAAGTACCGGATTCTCTATATCCCAGAGCTCAACAGACCCCGAAACAAATACTACCTTTTCCGTAAGGTCCTTTCTTCCGAGAACAGCATACTGAGACGGATCATCAGTTGTCTTTCTGATCGACTGACGTATACTATATCCTTCTTCACCGCTTCCTTCATTCAGCTTTATCTCTGATACGATATTGGATTTCCTGCAGAATCTGACCGGCTTATCATATTCCTCAGATTCTTTGTAAAGATCCGCAAGTCTTGTATAGATAAAAATGTCCTGAATGTAGGTTTTATTCTTAACCTCTATATAAACATCCCTGTATATTCCTCCGTATGTCATATAATCTATAACATAACCGAAAGGCGGAGTATTAAGCGTCTCCCTGCTGTCACAGCGAACAGTAATTTCATTTTTCTTACCATAATCCAGCATCTCGGATATATCGATCGTAAATGCCGTATAACCTGTATGATGTTCCCCCGAAAGCCTACCGTTTACATATACCTTTGCATCATGTGCAATCCCGTCAAATGTGATCAGTACGCTTTTATCTTTCCATTCCTTCGGAACATCAAGTACCTTCTTATATCCGCTTATCATCTGATATACATTTTCGTCAAAATAATGCAGCGGAGTCTCCTTAACAGTATGTGGGAGCCGAACCTGCTTCATTCCCGAAGTTCCCTTTTCCAGAAGCTTATCACTGAACTCCTCGGTAAAATACCAATCATTATTAATGTACACCCTCATCTTACACCTCCGATTTATACCACATGTGAACTCGCTTATCTCTTAGTGAGTCGTATATACCCCTTCGAAATCGTATCCTGACTATGCAAGTATTTAATTTACTTTGCAGTAATACCTTCCACCAGTATCTCAACAACTTCCTCTAATGCATCCATATAGGTAATTCTGTTTGTCACGAGAACATCCCTTTGGAAAAACTGTTCCAGAGAAGCTTCAAGCATCATTTTCAAAATAGGAATTGAAATCGGTCTTATCACTCCCTCAGCTATTCCCTTTTCAATAAGAGATATGGTAAGTTCCCATCCGTTTTCAAGCCTTTCCTCAATCTTCTCATATATTTTAGGGAAGCTGTCCCTGACACTGTAAAGCTGTCTGAAATCAATATCCTTATAACTATTCGGCATAACTCCAAGAATCTTCTTCACCTTTTCTATAGTAGAAAGCGAATCATCCATTGCAACCTTCTGCTCTTCCTCTTTAATTCCGTCAAACAGATAATCTACTACAGCTAGGAACATATCCTCTTTATCTTTAAAAACTTTATAGATGGTCTTCTTGCTGATTCCTCTGTTCTTGGCAATATCATCCATCGTAAATTTGAGTCCCTTATAATTAAAAACCTCTAAGGTTCCCTGTAAAATGTTTTCTCTTAATTCCATATCTGTCTCCTTGCTATATAATTACTGATTGCAAAAAAATAGGAAACTGATTGTAATGTATCAGTTTCCTAGATTGTAACATATTTAATTAGTGGATGCAAGAAACTAATTACTCTTTTTTAGTTTCCAGCACTGCATTTTTATTTTTTCTTCTATATATGATCTTTGCTACTAAAATACCTATCTCAACTACTACAATTGCTGCGATTATATCAACAACAACATGCTGTTTCATAAAAACCGTAGACATCATAACCAGAATGCTTACAGGTGCGGTAAAAAACTTATACCATTTCGGTGCCTTCTCAAGCCAGAGAACCGTTCTCAGCAGCACATAGCTTTCCAGACAATGTATCGACGGGAACAGATTGTCTGCCGCATCCAAACGATATACCAGGTATACACTTCTGCTGAGAAAATCTCCACCGTAAACATTTGCTCTCAGCATCGTTGTCGGAATCACAAGAAAACACACAAGGCATAAAAGTTTGGCACAGATTTCCGCTGCAAATATTCTCGCACAGATTGTCTTATTCTCTCGTGCAGCAAGATAAAAACCGTATACCCACTGAAAATATGCAATCGGAATATAAACAACGACAAACTCCTTGATAAAAGGAATGCTATTATCAATCGCCGAAGTAAGATTATGATGATCCATAGTTCTTGTAAATATCCGGCTTCCGTTATATACCATCATATTTACAACTATCATAGAAAAGATTGCTATCCATCCATGTATAGGAAGAATCTTCAACATGATATTTTTCTTTTTAACCGTTTCCATCCTTCACTCCTATAATTTCACCCATCCTTACGGGAGTCTCTTCCCCTGCTGAAGATTTTCTAAGAATGTCCTCCCTAATACCTGCCTGATTTTTCCTGAGAAGAACTATTATCGTCGAGCCCCCATACTCAAAGTGTCCCTTCTCATCACCACGCATCACTTTACTATTATCATATTTTTCATTTACTATCCTTCCGACAAGCATTGCTCCGACTTCCATCTGAACAGCCCTGCCGAAATTCTCAGTATCTATTACAACATACTCTCTGGCATTTTCGGTAAACACTCTATACTCCTCAAGTGCAACCGGCCTTACAGTATGATATATCCCTCTTATCCTTCTGTTCTTATAGCATCGTCCCGAATCAAAGAAAGAATATCTGTGATAATGATTCACACATAATCTGAACACAAGTGCCTTTCCGCCTTCAAAGCTTTCTGCCAGTCGGCTGTCACGAAGCAGGCTCCTGATTGAAAAAGTGCTCTGCTTAACCGGAATAACCGTGCCCTTTTCGATATCATATGCTGTAAGTAATCCGTCACATGGTGCCACAAGACTTGCCTTGCCCATATCGAATGGTCTGAGTCCGCTTCTTATCCTTCTGCAGAAGAATTCGTTAAAGGTCTTAATCCCATCCAGCAGATAATCCTCACATTTTATATCATTCTTTCTTGCAAAGGGTCTTATAAGAACTCCCGATGCTCTCGTATCCATCAGCTTCCCGGAAATATCCGAAACCGGCTTTGATACAAGCGGTCTGAGAAGTATCCTCCCGGGAATGGTTTTATATAAGAAATCAAGAACAGGCATTATGCTCAATGCCTCCATTTAAATATTATCAGCAGAATAAATTCAACGATTCCGATCGCAACAAGTACATAGAGTGCTTTTCCGCCCATCTTCTTCAGTTTGAAAGGACATACAAAAAGGATGGCAATCAGCAACAGCACAAAGAAATAGAGTAATGAGAAGTCAAATCTAGTAATGAAATGTACCAATACAACAAACGGGAATACAAGGGCTGCTGAAGTAACAGGCAGTCCGGTATAATGCATATTTCCCGTCTTCTGAATTTCCATTGCTCTTTCCTCTTCAGTTGCATTGAAATATGCAAGTCTGATCAGTGCAGCAAGAACATAGAGGGCCGCGATAACCGTAAGTATTATGGAATACCAGCTGACCTTTCTTGTAAGTTCATTGATAAACTTCAACTCACTGTATCTCTCACTCACCCTGAGCATAGCCATACCTATGGATGGCGGAAGCAGGCCGAAACTTACAAGATCAGCAAGTGAGTCGATCTGAATTCCAAAGTCTTTCTGAAGCTTTGTTCGATTTTTCTTTGTTCGAGCCACTTTTCCGTCAAAGGCATCACACAGCCCCGATAAAAGAAGAAAAAATACTCCTATATAAGGATGTCCGTACCCTTGAAGAGCTACAAATATCCCGGTTGCTCCCGACATAAGCGACAAATATGTGAGAATGACAGTGTAGTCATAAACGCCTATCATTTCTTAACTCTCCTTCTTATCAAATACCCGATCAGTGTTATCACACCGCTGATGCTGACACAAATGTAAAATGTAAGTCCTCGGCTTAACATTTCCAATTCAAATGCTGCATCACGGCTCATGATTCCTGAAAAGCCGTCAACCATGAGATAATCCGCTATTCCCATAGCCCCCGGAACGGGCACAAAATTATAACCTATCGTAATCAAGCATTGGCTCGTAAAAAGCTTAAGTGCATTGAGGGCTTCACCTCCAAGCGAAAGATGCACAAGCATCGGAACCATAACCTGCGAGCCTCTCTGAAGATAATTCCAGAGAAATGCCTTAGTAAGTATATCCGGACGTCCGGATATTATCTGAGCCGAGCTTGAGTAATCCGCTTTTACCTTTTCAAGCTTGGCCAGCTTCTTATCCAGTTTCTTTATCATTTTTTTCTTATGCAGAAATGTAAGGAATCTGGCAAGCAGGTCAAAGAACTTATCACCCTTACGTAATATGAGCATAAATGCCGAGGCCAGCACGGTAAGTGCCGTGAACCCGCATATTATCAGGGTTTTGGATAATGTACTGAATCCAAAGAAAACCTTTGGCTGAATGATTATCGCACATATTCCGAGCACAACTATGGAAACCGTATACATCATAAGATTGAGTATCAGTGTAGCTGTCACCACACCTCCCGGTATTCCGTCTTTCATCATGAAATATGCGCTTGCGGGCTGTCCTCCTGTCGCCGATGGTGTGATCGCCGAAAAGTAAATATCTGAGGTACTGTATATCAGTCCCTGCGTGGATTTCCGACGATATCCGGCTCCCTTAAGTATCGAACAGATTGCAACTCCCTCAAACCATATAAACAGAAGAGATGCAAGTATCGCAAGGTCGAACCATACCTTATCTGCTCTTGCAGCCGCCGCTATTATATCTTTGACCGATAGTCCTTCACTGCTTTTATAAACCATCCAAATGGTAAAGACTGCCAGAGCCATTGAGAAAACAGCCCAGAAAATCTTCTTTTGTCTGTCATTCAGATGTATCCTCTTAGCCATATCAATATTCTACCAAATCTATTTTTTTCATTTCAATAATTCTTATTTTCTTCTTTTTGAAGAATTACGTTTTCTTCCCTGACCGGAAACTAAACTGCCGTTCTTTCCTGACTTAACCTGCTGTTCAGCTTTTTTATTCTTCGATGTCAATTCCTCAGTCGGCATATCATTCAGCTTTTCGTCATCAGCTTCATTTTCATCGTCATCACTATCAGAGTTATCTCCGTCAGCGTTTTCTCTGCCATCGTCATCGCTGTCATCGTCATCATCGTCATCGCTGTCATCATCGTCTTCGTCGTCTTCATCAACATCTGATGAATGAGCATTCTCACCATCCGAAACATTGTTATCCATTTCATCCGATGCCGTTTCATCCGGATCCTTATCGGAATCATCTGACAACTCATACCTCTTCATTCTTCGAGGTATCTTCAGTTTATAATCCGATGTAAGAAGTCCTTTCTCCATAAGTTTTCCATGCACATATTCTCTGAGAAGTGCATATAAGACCGAAACAAGCGGAATGAATACAACCATACCCGCAACACCGAACAGACTTCCACCTACAGTAAGAGAAACAAGAACCCAGATACCCGGAAGTCCTACTGAATTTCCTACTACGAAAGGATATATAAAGTTACCTTCTATCTGCTGAATAACTACAAATATTACTACAAAAACGAGTACCTTAACAGGTGCAACAAGAAGGATGAGAACACATCCAACAAGACAGCCTATGATAGTTCCTACGATAGGTATCAATGCAAGTACTGCTATTGTTATACTGATAAGCAATGTATACGGCAGTCTGAAGATCGACATTACTATGAAAAACATAATGCCTATAATGATTGCTTCGACACACTGACCGGATACAAAACCCGTAAAGGTCACATCAGCTCTGTCAGCAACCTGCATCCACCAGTCTGCATGCTTTTTATCCAAAAAGGTATAAAGCATCTTCATACACTGGTCTGAAAGCTTTTCCTTCTGAAGAAGAATATAAATAGCAAAGATAAATCCGATTATGAAGTTCAGAAGTCCCGATACGATTCCCGAAACCGCACTTATTCCTCCCGCAAGGATATTACTGAGCCTATCCTTCAGGAAGATCATTATCTTTTCAAGTATGCTCTGCCAGTTGGCAGCCCACTCTTCAATTGTCTGATATACATCAGGATACTTTGCAAAAAGCCCCTCTGCCCATGCGGTAACATTTTTAATGCCTGTAGGAATCTGCCTTACCAGCTGTGCTATCGTATCGATCAGCTGAGGAATGACCAGATATGCGGCTAGTGAAAATACAAGAATTGTCAGGAACAGAGTTATGGTAAGAGCAAGTGCCCTTCTTCTCTTATCCCATTTTTCGCCACTAAATCTTTTCCTGTTTTTAAATAATCCCTGTTCAACTCTCCTCATCGGTACATTAAGTATATAAGCCAAAGCAGCACCGATGATGAACGGCATGCATACCTTTGTTATCTTTCTGAACGCACCGAATATCATACCGATATTGTTCAGTATAAAATACAGCAGAATCAGAATCGATCCTGTCTTTATTATTCTCATTGCTTTCTTATCATTGAAAAGCCCCAACTCAGATTCCTCCGAAAACGATTATAAATACTTTTAACACCTTCAATATTATAAATGTGTATCATATATGCATGCAACATAAAAATCATAAAATAAGATTAAAGATTCCTTAAATACTTTCTCAAGCTTTATAAGTAAAAAGCTGTTACGGAACATGGTTATGTCCCGCAACAGCTTGGTGTTATCTTCAATTATTTCTCAGCAGCCGCCTCGATTTCCTTCTTTGCAACTTCTTCAGGTGCCTGCTCATACCTTGCAAACTCATAAGAGAATACGCCGCTTCCTCTTGTCATTGAATAAAGCTTTGTATCATACTCATAAAGCTCTAAGTACGGAATATCTGCAAGTATTTCATGATATCCGTTTCCGAGAGGATTCATTCCGAGAACTCTCGCACGGCGCTTGTTCAGATCGCCCATGATATCGCCGGTATACTGATCCGGAACCACTACTCTGAGAGCTGCTATCGGCTCCAGAAGAACCGGACCCGCATCCATAAATCCTTGCTTAAATGCCTGCTCTGTTGCTACCTTGAAAGCAAGCTCGGATGAATCTACCGCATGGTAACTTCCATCATAGAGATTTACCTTAACTCCGAGAACAGGATATCCTGCAAGAGGACCTGCCTTAACCGATTCAGCAATACCCTTTTCAACTGCCGGGAAGTAATTCTTCGGAACCGCTCCGCCGACAACAGTCTGCTCGAATACATATGGTGTATCCATATCACCCGAAGGCTCAATGATGATCTTAACATGTCCGTACTGTCCATGTCCGCCTGACTGCTTCTTATATTTATACTCTGTATCGGCTTTCTTCCTGATCGTCTCTTTGAAAGCGATTCTCGGACGTGAAAGCTCAATCTCAACCTTATACTTTTCAGCAAGAACGCTCTTAACAACATCGATATGTGTTCCGCTGATACCGTAAATAAGTGTCTGACCGTTTTCACTGTCATTAACATATTTAAGAGTGAGGTCTTCCATCATCATCTTTGAAAGTGCCTGAGATATCTTATCTTCTTCACCCTTGTTCTTTGCTGTATACTTCAGATATACATAAGGCTTCGAAATAGCTGTACGTATATAGGTAACCGGATTTTTCTTCATTGAAAGCGTATCCGTTGTCTGGCTTACTGCAAGCTTTGCAAGTGCACCGATATCGCCTGCGTGAAGTTCCTTAACTTCTTCTACCTTGCTTCCGGTTATAACATAAAGCTTTCCAAGCTTCTCTTCTGCATCACGATGATAATTATATAGAATATCATCCGGCTTAAGAACTCCCGAATTAACCTTGATAAGTGAGTATTTTCCGATATACGGATCAACTATCGACTTGAAGATATAAGCTGACTTTGGCTTAGCAAAATCATAATCAGCTTCGAATACTTCATTATTTGTCGTATTGATTCCCGCACACTTACATTTATCAGGGCTTGGGAAATACTTAATTATATCAGCCATCAGAGTGTACTGTCCTCTTGCCATGGTATTAGATCCCATAAGAACAGGCACTACGGAGCCGTCACATACACCTACTCGAAGTGCTGAACGTATCTCGTCCTCTGAGAACTCATCGCCGCCGAAATATCTTTCCATGAACTCTTCGCTGGTTTCAGCAACTGCTTCAACCAGAGCGTCACGGCAGATATTAAGATTCTCATATGAATAATCCGGAACATCAAACTTATCAACTGTTCCCTTATCATTCCATCTCTTTGCCTTCTGCTGGATAACATTTACATATCCGACAAACTGCTCATTTTCACGGATTGGAAGGTGGAAAGGTGCAATCCTCTTACCGTACATATCCTGAAGATTCTGAACAACCTCTCTGAAACTTGCCTTATCAACATCCATGTCCGTAACAAATACTATTCTCGGAAGCTTTCTCTTCTCACAGAACTCCCAAGCACGTATTGTTCCTTCTTCGATACCTGTCTTACCGGATACAACTATGATCGCAGCATCAGCTACAGCCACAGCCTCCTCAACTTCTCCTATAAAATCAGGATAGCCCGGAGTATCCATAAGATTGATCTTGTAATCTTCCCAAGGAATCGGAACCACTGTGGTCTTAAGAGAAATCTTTCTCTTAATCTCCTCCTTGTCATAATCGCTTATCGTATTCCCGCTTTCTATGCTTCCCATACGATTAGTAAGTCCAGCCAGATACGCAATTGCCTCAACAAGTGAAGTCTTGCCACTGCCCCCATGTCCCAGAAGGACAACATTACGGATCTTATCCGTGGTAAATACATTCATGCCGCTACCTCCATAAGTTTAGTTTTTCCCCAAGTTGGCCATGTAAAGACCGTTTGGTCCTACCCCCGACCAACCAATTAACATTATACCAAAAAATGTATTCAGATGGAATGGCGAAATGTCAAATCCCCAAAACTTTTGACATTAAGCATTTTTCTTTTCCGAATATAAAATTTTAAGTAAAACAGGTGTAAGAATGGAACTGCAGATTATCAGAAGGATTACGGATGTAAAAAATTTACTGTCCATCAATCCCACTGCAAGTCCCTTCTGGGATACTATAAGAGCAACCTCTCCTCTCGTCATCATTCCGACACCTATCTTCAGAGCGTTTTTTCCCTTAAATCCGGTGATGCGTCCCGCAAGTCCGCATCCAATTATCTTTGAAAGCATTCCTACCAACACAAAGGCAGCCGAGAACAGCAGAATGCTCATATCCAGAGTTCTTATATTAGTCTGAAGTCCGATACTTGCAAAAAAGACCGGTCCGAAAAGCATATAGGAATTTATATCCATCTTTCTGTCGATATATTCAGAGTCGTCCAGTGAGCTGAGGATTATTCCCGCTACATATGCACCCGTAATATCCGCAACTCCGAAAACCTCCTCTGCAATATAAGAAAGAGAAAAAGCTAGTGCCAGACCGATTATAGGTATTCTTCTGGTATGCGGATGCTTCTTATCAACCAGTTTGAGAATTTTATATATTCCAAAACCGACAACAAGTGAAAGTACAAAGAATACCACAGTCTTAAGTACAACTACTCCGATTGAATTTGAAGGATCCTTGAAAGATATAACTATCGTAAGTACAAGAATTCCGATAACATCATCTATTATCGCCGCACTGAGTACTGTTGTTCCTACTTCATCGGATATTTTTCCAAGCTCCTTCAAAGCCTGTACCGTAATACTGACGGATGTTGCCGTAAGTATGGTTCCGATAAATACGGCTTTCAGGAAATCCTCCGTTCCCGGAGCACTGAAGCCGTAGAAGCTCATGAACATGACCGTTCCGAATACAAGAGGAACAAAAACTCCCGCACAGGCTATTATCGTTGCCTTAAGGCCCGTCTTCTTCAGCTGCTTTATGTTTGTTTCAAGTCCAGCACTGAACATAAGAAGGATAACTCCGATCTCCGCCATTCCGGCAAGAAAATCCGAGCTTCTTACCCAGTCAAGAAGACTTGGTCCCAGGAGCAGTCCGGCCACTATCTCTCCGACTACCTGAGGGGCTTTAAGCTTTCTGGCACAAAGTCCGAAAAACTTGGCGAATACTATGATTATCGCCAGCTGCATAAGTATTTCACGCGTATCCATTTTGAATCATCTCCTGATCATTTATTAACCCCTGATACAGTTAAACCCAAATACTTATACCCCTATTATACTTTCTCAAGCCGCATCTCAACCCCTCTCGATGCAACCGAACCTTTACTCATACATCAGATATTTTTTTAAACTATGGAGACATTTCTTTGCCTCTCTTCTTCCGATCATATAAACCCGCTTAAGCTTCTCAGGATTTCTCTCTATCCTGTCTATTTCGAGCTTCTCGGAAGGTCTGATCACAAAAAGTGAATTTGCCGCTTCTCTTTCGCGGATATACTTGATCGTATCATTATATACCTCGGCACGTTTTGAGAGTGCCTTAGCTATTGCCGGATACTTTCTTCTCATGATTGAAGCCGTGGCCTTCTGAGAGGTTCCATACTTCTTGATATACCCTTCGGGCTGTGTGAGAACGACTACATTTCTGTCATATCCGATGCTTTCAAAATACTTTACGGGAATTGAATCGGCGATTCCTCCGTCCAGCATCTCGCGTCTTCCGATCTTTACCGTTTTAGAAACAAGCGGCAGTGACGCAGATGCTCTCATCCACTCAAGATCGTAATATGTTCCTCTCGAAATTTTATGATATATCGCATGTCCCGTTCGTACATCGGTCGCAACAACATAAAAATCCATCGGATTATTCTTGAAGGTTTCCACATCAAAGAAGTCCAGTTTAGTCGGAAGATAATGATAACAGAATTCGGCCCCGAATATATTTCCTGTTTTAATCAGCGACTTAATACTGCAGTATCTGTCGTCCCTGCAGTACTTCATGTTATATCTGATAGCTCGGCCGATCTGATGAGATTTATAATTGCATCCGAATATAGCTCCCGCAGATACTCCTATCGTTCCGTCAAATACTATTCCTTCTTCCATGAAGACATCCAGCACGCCTGCGGTGAACATACCCCGCATGCCGCCGCCTTCAAGTATAAGCCCCTTTTTCATATATACTCCTTAAAATCCGCTTATTTCAAGCATGAAAGCCATTTATCCTTTTACGTATATTTTGATATTATATCACACCGTTTACTGCATAGCTAATTAAACTTAAAATATTTAAGCCCTATGGAAAGTTCAGTCTGTCAGAAACCTTCCACAGGGCTTATTTTCTTAATATTTTTCGATTATTTCATGGTATTCTGAGCACCCATAAAGATAGGCATATTCGTCTCATTGTCAATTATCAGATAAATAAACGGACGATCAAGTTCTATCACTATCGGATCCTCCGGTGCTTCCATTACACATCCTTCGGTCATTTCGATAGCTGTAGCGGCTGCCGCCTCTGTTCCTTCTCTGTTAACGTCTATATAGGTTTTATGGATAACTCTTGATATATAAAGCTGTCCATCCCACATTTTAGAGAAATCAGCGTCCGGATTAAATGCATTATTAATTCCGAGGCTCTTAAGCGGATCGACCATTTCAGCCGAATACTCTGTTTTAAATTCAGGGAGCTTATAATAACATTTCTTTGTTGAAAAGAATTCTATATCTTCAACTATGCTTTCGTCCTCTTCTATAAGCGAATTTACAAATTCACTCAGCGTCTGGTCACTCGGTGGAAGGATTCCCACGAAAGAATACTCTCCGCCTTTATAATCAACCTGGAAGCCCTGACCTCTTCCGAATGTAAAATACTTGCCACACTCTCCCGAAAGCATTGTTACAGTCGAAACTTCTCCGTCATCATTTGTAAACTCATAATCCTCAATAATCTGATCATCCGTAAATGCTTCATTCCATTCACCCTTAAACGCAACCGCATTTATAAGCATCACGCTTCCCTGAGGTGTTTCCCCGATTATTGTCGGAATCATTCCGTAAGTTTCATTGCTGACCCATTCATTGATCGTATCTTTTGCCTTATCATCGAAAGGAAGTCCCGTAACTACCGGAGAATAATATGATTTTACGGTTTTTAAATAATCATCCTTAAGCCTGATATTATTACTGTCAGGTGTATTAACCCATATAGAATTTGCAACATTCCAATTTACATCCTGATTGCTGCTCATTTTCCCCGATAGATATCCCAGATCTTTGTTCATATCCGAGATTCCGACGCCGCCGCCGATTACCTTTTCCATTTCAGAAAGATTTTTTCCGTCGGCACCGTTTTCAACCATTCCGAATGCCATCTCAATAGAGAACGGTGATATCAGAACATTTCCTCCTTTTTCAGCCTCCAGACATTTTCCGAGCATCTTGAGAGCTGCCTTATCCATATTTACATAGTCGCCGTAATAAGCATTTTCCTTATCTTCCGGTCTGTCTCCCGAATCATCAAATCTTGTAACATATTCCACATTTGACTTTGGAACATCATTTCCTGCTGCAAGATTGTTAGTGCCCAGCTTAACCTCTGAAGCTGCTTGGCCCGATGCACTGCCGCATCCTGTCATCATTACCATTGCCGCAAGTATTGCAGCTGTTCTGCTACTGTTTACCCTTTTCATAATACTTTTTCCTTTCACATAAATATATTCAGCTCATCGCTTATAATTTATATACGGACCTATATTATATATTTATGGAAATTTTTAAAAAGAAATATTTATGAATTGTTTTTGTATTTATATTTTTTATACTTTTGCTCCGTCTTATAACTGTTCTTTACGGCAGAATAAGGCAATCGGCATTTATATCCGAAATCCTTACGGCAGAATAAGGCAATCGGCATTCATATCCGAAACTGTTGGATAACCTGTACAGCTCATTATAAATCTCAGCTCATCGTTTACTTTACGGATAAATCTCTCAACTCCGAGACTTCCCTCATCTTCAAGTGACGAAAGCATCGATCGTCCAACTGCAGCCGCATCTGCTCCGAGTGCAATTGCTTTATAAACATCCGCTCCCGATGCAATACCACAGTCAACTATGATCTTCACATTTCTTCCCTCCAAAGCCTCTCTTATCTCCGGAAGGACCATCATCGGAGGTGCTGCATATGGCATACGTCCGTGATGATGGCTGACTATTATAGCAGCCGCTCCGATATCGACACATTTTACCGCATCCTCCTTACTGAGAACACCCTTAACTATAAAAGGAAGCTTGGTTGACTCAACATACGAACCGAGCATATCCATAGTCTGGACAGCCATTTCCTCTCCGATGACTATATCCGCACCGTGTTCACCGAAGATATGATCTATATCCATTCCTACTGCAAAAGCTCCCGCTTCCTCAGCGAATTTAAACTGATCTCTCACTTTACCGTTATCGGCATATGGCTTAACTATACGTACAGTTTTTGCTCCCGTCGCTATTATGCGGCTGAACATATCATTCTCCATCATTCCGACGAAATTCAGGATATTCAGCTCCTTTGCGGCAGCAGAATACTCTTCAAGTCCAGTCAGTTCCCTTCCGTTAAAGCATCCGAGATGTGAAAATGCCGGAGTCATTACGGGCATATCAAATTTCTCTCCGAACATTTCCGTGCCTGTATCGGCAATAACCGAATCTATCAGCCTCTCCTTTATGAGAATGCTGTCCATATATTTTGCTGTGATTTCATTTGCATCATATAATCTGCTATAGCTCATTTCAACCCTCCTAGTAAATCTTAATATAGCCCATGCAATTCTTTCTTCAGATAATCCATATATTTCAGGTATTCCTCATCCGTACTTAGATGCTCCAGAATTACAGGCATTTCGGGATCTATCTCATTCATTCTCTCGATATAATATCTGAGCGGAAACTCACCGCATCCCGGAGGACACTCGGTCATATGTACCGTATAATCCTCTTCCAGATGTATATCCTTGATATGACAGCTCCTGATCTTGTTTCCGAGCAGAGCTGCACATTCATCAACCAGTGTTTCCGCATTATAATACCTGTCTATAGAATTAGTCATATTAATAATATCCAGATGTACAAGGAACCTGTCTCTTCCGACTTCCTCAAGAAGCCTTACATAATCCATCGGACCGGTCGGGATCATCCACGGCATAGGTTCAAGCGTGAAAAATGTATTCTTTACATTTGCCGTATCAATTATTTCCCGCACCATTTTTACGGTTAATCGCCGGGCCTCGTCAGTAAAATTCTCCTTATAATGACCATCCCATCTCGGGCCGAATGCACCTGCAACATTTACGGCACATCTTGCCCCGAGAAAATCCGCAAGCCTGAGCTGCTCCACAGCATAATCCATATTCTTTTTACGCTCGTCCGGATCCGGAGAAAGAGCATTTCTCCAGATTCCCACCTCTGCGATCATAAGGCCGTGTCGTTCTGCTGCCTCCTTATATTCTATGATCTTCTCCTCCGGTTCATCACTCTGAACGGGAAAAACGACCGCTCCCATTCCGAGTTTTATCTGATTTTCCGCCCACTCCTCAGCCGAACTGTGTGCAAGCGGTGATGAAGTACCAAGTCTCATACTATCTCTCCTCTTTACGAAATCGTGCCACCTCTTTACGAAATTGTGCCACCGCAGAGCATGCAGAATGCTGCAGCACACTTTGCGATGACACAATCTCTCATGTTCCAAATTCCGATTCAGTTACATAATCGTGTTAAATTAGTTTCAATCATATTTCTTCGCTTATTTATCCAGAATATCTCCGGCTTCCTTAAGCAGTTCAATGATCGGAAGATGCTGCGGGCAGACTCCCTCACACTGTCCGCAGGCTATACAATCGGATGCTTTTCCATGCCTCTGAACCAGTCCTGAATAGAAATTCTTCGATCTCCAGTCATCCGGATAACGGCGAAGTGTATTGATTGTCCTGAAAACATCAGGGATGCTGATCTGCATCGGACATCCCGGTGTACAATACTTACATGCTGTACATCCTATCTGAGGTATACTGAGTATATCGTCCGTAACCTCATTTATTATACTGAGCTCTTCATCTGTAATAGGCTCGAAATCGGTAAATGTACCGATATTGTCCATCATCTGATCTTCCGTAGACATTCCGGAAAGAACTGTCATAACGCCCGGAAGTGATGCAACGAATCTGAGTGCCCAGGAAGCAACCGAACTGTCAGGTCTCTTAGCCTTAAACTTTGCTTCTATTTCAGGTGCCATATTTGCAAGCATTCCGCCTCTTACAGGTTCCATAACGATTATCGGTATATTTCTCTCATGAAGTATATTATAGAGTTCTTCCGACCTTACAACAGGATTTGTACGGTCCAGATAATTAAGCTGGATCTGAACAAATTCTACTTCAGGATGAGCATCCAGTATTTTCTCGAGAAGTTCGGGACTTCCGTGATATGAGAATCCGAAGTGTCTGATCTTTCCCTCTGCCTTTTTCTGCATACCCCATTTGAAGCAGTCATACTTTACGTATGTATCATAGTTGTTGCCGTCCTCGATTGAGTGAAGAAGATAAAAATCATAATAATCAACTCCCGCACGCTCGAGCTGCTCATTGAAAATTCTCTCAACATCGCTCTCCTGCTTGATCTCCCATGCAGGAAGCTTTGTAGCTATCATGAAGCTGTCTCTCGGATATCTCTTTACAAGTGCTTCGCGAGCAGCAACCTCAGACTTACCGCCATGATATACATAAGCTGTATCGAAGTATCTTTTATCCATCTTCATATACTCATCGACCATTGCCGATACTCTGTCGATGTCAACCTGTCCATCCTTCTCAGGAAGTCTCATAAGACCAAATCCTAACTTCGGCATCAAACTCAAATCAATACTCATTCCCCAATCCTCCTTTGATAATGTATACTTTCTTTCCTCTTGTTCTGACAATGATTCTTCGTCAGATTTATATAAGTTCCTTTGATTTTTCTATAGCTGCGATGACTCGTTCGCACCAGTCATCAAATTCAGGATCTTCTACCTGACATTCCGGATGTGAAAGGACATACTGAAGTGCTATCCTTACACCCTGATCAAACCTGACCGTAGTCTTCATATCCGGAACGGCTCTCTTCAATTTGCTGTTATCAAAAACAACAGATACAGCCTTATCTCCGATCAGGCTTCCTTCAAAATCAAATCCATACTTATCGCCTACCGCACTCAGGAATTCAGATGATACGTGATAAGCCTTCAGCTCAACTCCCAGAGTATCAGCTACAGTCTGATATATCTGATTCCATGTAAGTGTCTCATCGCCGGTTATCTGGAATGCTTCTCCTATTGCATGAGGATTACCCATAAGTCCCGTATAGCCTGTCGCAAAATCCTTATTAAATGTTACCGTCCAGAGTGATGTTCCGTCTCCCTGAATTATGACAGGCTTACCTTCCTGCATACGCTTTATAACCTGATAGAATCCCTTCTTACCATGAACTCCGAGCGGTATATTTCTCTCATCATAGGTATGGCTCGGACGGATTATTGTAACAGGAAATCCCTCTGTTCTATACTTCTCCATCAGGAATTCTTCACATGCGATCTTGTTTCTTGAATACTCCCAATGCGGATTTGCAAGTGTTGTTCCTTCTGTTATCACATAGCTTGCGGCTGGCTTGTTATAAGCCGAAGCTGAACTGATATACATATACTGCTTTGTCTTGCCCTTGAAGAGTCTGTAATCTCTCTCCACAGCATCAACAGTAAATCCTATAAATTCACTTACAACATCGAAGGTCATTCCTCCGATCTTCTCACGGACATCATCCTCATTATATACATCAGCGACAATCTGATGAACCGATTCCGGTACTATGTCACTTCTGTTTCCTCTGTTGAGAAGCCATACCTCCCAAGCCGGATCCTCCGCAAGTTTCTTAACTATTGCGGTACTGATAGTTCCCGTACCGCCTATAAATAACGCCTTCATTGTAACCTCCGATTTTATTATATATCTTTACCCATACATCTTCATTCAATTCATTTATTACTTTCAGGTTTATATTATTCAGGTTTATTATTTCTAAACCATCATTTCATAGATCTTTGTGCAATCCTCTTCATCGAGCGTTACAAAGCCCGTTATAGTTCCGTCTCTTCCGTCACCTCTGCAGAGTACCTCAACAAGCTTCGGAATATCCTCTTTCTTTGCTCCAAGTTCTTCAAAGTTTGACGGCATTCCGAGAGAAATAAGGAACTTCTGAAATGCTTCGATACCCTCAAGTGCCGTAACCTCAGGATTTTCAAAGTTCATTTCACAACCCCATACACGAACAGCCACCTGAGCGAAACGCATAACATTATGCTTCATGACATATCTGAATACTGCCGGCATTGTAACCGCAAGACCTGCACCGTGTGCGCAGTCATAAAGAGCGGAAAGCTCATGCTCTATTGTATGACTGTTCCAGTCCTGACTTCTTCCGACACCGCAGGAATGATTATGTGCCATCATGCCTGCCCACATGATATTTGCTCTTGCCTGATAATTATTCGGATCGGCGATAACTCTCGGAGCCTCATATTTCATTGTAAGAAGCAGTGCTTCAATCAGTCTGTCCGTAACCTCAACCTCTGTAGAATTTGTAATATATCTCTCATAGAGATGAGCCATAATATCTGTAGCTCCGGCTGCTGTCTGATATGCAGGAAGTGTCTGTGTAAGTTCAGGATTAAGGATGCTGAACTTAGGTCTTATAGCATCTCCGCTGGCACCTCTCTTAAACATTCCCTCTTCCTTTGTGATAACCGAATCAGGACTGCCCTCACTGCCTGCTGCAGAAATAGTAAGTATGGTTCCTACAGGAAGCGCTTCCTCAATTCTCTTTCCCTGATAGAAATCCCAGAAATCTCCGTCATATACGGTTCCTGCGGCAATAGCCTTAGAGGAATCGATTACGCTTCCTCCTCCGACTGCAAGTACAAAGTCGACGCCTTCCTCTCTGCAGAGCTCAATTCCTTCATAAACAAGACCGCTTCTCGGATTCGGCTTAACACCGCCGAGCGCTATATAATCTATTCCTTCATCCTCAAGAGATTTCTTTACTCTGTCAAGAAGACCTGATTTCTCGGCACTTTTTCCTCCATAATGAAGGAGCACCTTGCTGCCACCGAACTTCTTTACATATTTTCCGGCATCCTTCTCAGTTTCCTTACCAAATGCAAAAAATGTCGGTGAATAAAATGTAAAATTTTCCATATAATTTTCCTTTCTTTTTAAATCCACCATAGGGCTTGTTCCGATGGCAAAATCATGATCATAACTATTAATTATTCTAATTCACTGACATTACAAAAAACAGAAGATATTTATTGAATTTTGCCCACTTTTTGCTATTATTATATTAAAAATCAAAAAATTAAGGAGATTGAAACTGTGGATAATAACCCTTATGAAATAATCAGATATCCCGGTGTTCAGGGTGTTTCGATAACCGACAGGAATATTCCCGAAAGCTTTCATTCTCACTGGCATAATGCGGCAGAATTCGTCTGTGCATTAAAGGATGGCTGTAAATACAAGGTACGTAATAATACCTATACATTAAGTAAAGGAGATATTCTTCTTATATGGCCGAGAGAACTTCATGAAATAGTCCATACGCCTACCGGCGGAATGGTATTTATTCAGTTTTCATCAGATCTGCTCGAACAAAATCTCGACCTTCTTTCTATGGCCAAATTCTTTGCCGAATGTCATCACATCGAAGCAAGCAATGCGCCGGCACTGACATCTTCTATAGCCGCAAAAATACATGAAATAGGCAGTCTGATCTCGTCAGACATGAATTTCATCGAAACACGTTGTAAAATGCGGGTATATGATATCATTTTAAACATCGGCGAATATATAGTTCAGACCAAGCAGGAACAGATAAAAGATTCCGAGCATTCGAATATATCCTGGAAGCATATAAATGCTGCCTGCAGTTATATATCGGAGCATTCAACGGAGAATCTGACTCAGACTGAAGTTGCTGCTCATGTCGGCCTCAGTCCTTATTACTTTTCAAGGCTGTTTAAGGAATATATGCAGATGACATTTCCGGCATACCTTTCGGGAATACGAGTAAGATCCGCCATAAGACTCTTGTCGGACGAATCTCTGTCCATTACGGATACTGCTTTTATGTCAGGCTTCCAGTCAACTACTGCATTCAACAAAATCTTCCGTGAACAGACAGGCTGTTCGCCAAGAGATTTCAGGAAGCTTCATCTTCATTCTAACAAATAGATTCATCGTTATGTACCTGATCGGCACAGCGCTGATCAGTTAACATAAAATCATTTCAGGAGGGAATGCAAATGCTTATAGGATTGATCATCGGTATCATCCTCGGTGGTGTTTCGGGATGTATCGCAGGCGCAATTATGAAAAGCGAGGGCGGAACAGTAAGAAATATCATCCTTGGAATTGTCGGAGGATTTGTCGGTAGTTTGGTTTTTGGCCTTCTCGGTTTCAAATCTGTCGGAATTATCGGCCAGATTATAACTTCTGTTGTAGGTGCATGTATCATCATCTTCGTCGGAAGAAAACTTTTCAAGTAAAAAAATACAGCGGTATCAATCTTGTTGTGATACCGCTGCATTTTTTATGTCGTGAAATTATTTAAAGGTGCTGTTTAAATCTCAGCTACGGATCCGAGTCTTTTAAGCTCTTCTCTCTTAAGCTGTGCTTCAATCATCTTCTGCTCGATAAGATCTTCATCATACCTGATCTCAGGTGCTTCACTATATGCTTCTACATATGCTTCTTTCTTTACACCGTTTAAAGAATACTCATAACCGCATACCATTGAAATTATTACTGCAGCCAGTGCAAATCCGAAAAATGTGCTGCTGATGATCAAAACTGCAAGAAGGGGAATATTTGCAAACTCTCTTCCGTCCTTTGAGATTGTAAGCTTATTGTGAGTAAGAAATGCGAATACTCTTCTTAAGAAGTTTCCTACTCTGCCTGCTGACTCTCTTCTTGCTTCTCTCTTAGCTTCTCTTCTTGCCTCTCTCTTGGCTTCTTTTCTTTCTCTTCTTGTCATCTTTACAGGTCTATAGTTTTTCTCAGCTTCTTCGATTGCTCTCTTAAGCTCAACTGCTGCAATCTCCTCTGCTGTTATCGGCATAGCTCTCTTATCCATTCCTGCCGGAAGATATGTTGTTACCTTTCCAAGCTTCTCGAGATATACCATTGCATCTATCATATCACCGTCACATGCCCTGATTGCATTTCTTGCATCCTCAAATGTAACGCCTGTAGCTTCTCTTAATTTCTCAACCTTTGTGAACTCTTCCATGATATTTACCTCCGTTTAATGATCAGGTTACTATTTATTTTCAAATGTTTGTTTGCTTTTGATGTGTATAATATACAATCCCGAGATTAAACCGTCTTTTAATCAAAATTAAATTTAGATTAAAAATAATATTAAAAATGTATCATGAAAAATCAATACGAAGTATAATAGAAGCACTTAAGTTGATTACTATTATGATCTAAGAAAGGGTTTTGTTATGAAAAATTTCAGCGAAAAGATATGGGACGAGTCAGAATATAACTATGCTGCGGCATACGGATTCATTCCGGAAATTCATGCCTATATGCATGATGACGATCAGTCACGCGACTGTATGCTTGTCATTCCCGGCGGTGGTTACTGCGTCTGTACTCCTCATGAGGGAGAGCTTGTTGCCGAAGAATTTTATAAACGAGGCATGAATGCTTTTGTTCTTACTTATACTACAGATATAACCATGTCTGTACCTCTGAAGGATCAGCCGCTTCAGGACATTTCCAGAGCAGTCAGATTTATCAGAAAAAGAGCCAACGAATATAACATTTCCGGAAAGAAACTTATAGTATGCGGATTCTCGGCAGGTGCCCACGTTGCCGGAACTCTTGCAGTTCATTATGAGGAAATATCCGACGTCAATACAGCATATAGCAATATATCAAACAGGCCTGACGGTGTAATTCTCTCCTATCCTGTTATAACAGCCGGAGAGCTTACACATTTATATTCTATTCAGACACTGCTTGGCAAAAATCCGACACAGGAAGAGCTGGATTATTATTCGATAGAAAAGCAGGTTAAGCCTTCGACTCCTCCATGTTTTATATGGCAGACTGAAGAAGATGAGCTGGTTCCCGTTGAAAACAGCTATCTTATGGCCGAGGCCTTACATAAGGCAAGGATTCCTTATGCTCACTATGTTTTTCCAAAGGGATTCCACGGGCTCAGTGTTGCAAACGATGATTTCTTTAATGGATGGTCCGGCGGAATGTATGTAATGGATCAGGTATTTAAAGCAATCGAAGCTATTAAAGCAGGAAAGGGTGTTAATGTTTCCGATGAAAGACGTGCCGAACTCGAGGCACAATTCCCTGACAATCAGGAACCTGTTATGCCGGAAGGTCTGCCTATCGACCAAAGCTGGCGGGAAGATGCCGGACTCTGGCCGTCACTTGCGGAAGCTTGGATTAAGAGACTGTAGGTCCTGCATTTCAAATATAAAAAACTTAACAGACTATTATAAGAGCCCGGTACAGCCGGATGTCGTGCATCAACCGCCCATGAAAGGGCTCTGATGCACGCACCGGCTGTACCGGGCTTTTGTATTTTTTATATTATTGTTTTACGATTTTACTTTGTATGCAGGAACTTAAATGTCCTGGCTGCATCCCATTCTGTACATCCAAGTTTACGCATAAAGCTTACGTACCTGAGATTCAGCTTAGTCGACGAGCTTTGCGTGGCCGAACATTGAAGGATTCATGTAGCATGTTCCTGTGTCGTCTGCCCAGCTCTTGGTTCCGATTCTTTCTCCGCTTGCTCCGGCATCATTTACCTGAAGTTCAAGTCCGATCTCGGTTCCTGCTTCCGGTGTAATATCTGTCCACTTCATGGCTGCTTCAACCAGATATCCGTCTTCTGTCTCAACGGCAACGGCGTTGATATTTTCCTCAAGACACTTCTCACCGTTGAAGCTGAGCTTGTTCTTAAAGCTTACTCTGTACTGCTTATCATCAGCTTCATATGCGCCTGCTCTTGCGTTATTCTCATCGATAAATACTTCTATAGAATCCTGCTGATAATCATCTGCACTTGCATCATTAAGCACATCATCCTTAACAGGCATAAGTACATAAAGATAATCTTCATCCCAGAGAACCTTTGCAGCGCATTCTGCCTTTGCATTCTGAACAGTTATATCAAGAGGTATCTCTTCAGCATCATTCCATGCTTCATCAATCTCTCCGTCAACATCAACTGTTCCCTTCTTTATCTCAATAGTAGGTCTCTTAACCTCAAGTATAGAATTATCTACTGTAGATGGATCAACTATAGCCCAGAAACAAGGCTTAGCCTTATAATCTCCGTCAAAGAGAAGCGGACACTGAAGGATTGTTCCTGTTGCTCCACCTCCGACATTACTCTGATCCTGAAGCCATGAATATGTATCGATAACACCCCAGACTGTGATTCCGGAAACTGTAATTCCGTCCTCCTTGTTGAGTCTCTTCATAGTTTCATAAATAGCACTGTAATATGCTGCCTGACGCTCATACTCCTCCGGAAGCTTTTCCTCAGTACCGTCAAACATCGGGCTTACCTTTACATCAAGCTCTGTAAGCATTACCTTGTCAACTACAGCGGCATAGCCTCTTACGGCATCCTCAATCTGACCGGCTGACGGTGCATTTACTGTATAATGACCCTGCATTCCGAAACCGTCTATTCTTGTTCCGTCTGCAGCCTTTACATCCTCAATAAGCTGAATGATACCCTTTGCCTTACGGGCATCACACTCATTGTAATCATTGTAATAAAGTTCAAGCTCTGCAGGTGCATACTTGTTCGCATATCTGAAAGCGTTGATGATATACTCATTGCTTCCGTAAACCTTCCACCAGCTTGACTTACTTCCGTGTGTTGAATCTGAAAGCTTATCAGAACCCGGCTCTTCATCTGTTCTGTATGTTGCTGTATTATCGCTTATAGCTTCATTAACAACATCCCATCCGTAGAAAAGACCGTTATATTTGCTGTCTGCTCCTGTATAATACTCAAGAATGGACTTGATATACCATTCCTGTCTCTTATCCATTTCTTCTGCAGAAACATAATCATTCTTCTTATCATAATCTACATGGAAGAACCACTCAGGTGCCTGTGAATGCCATACAAGTACATGACCTCTTACACGGATCTTCTTATCAGGATTTGCTGTATTCCACTCTACGATCTTATCAAGAACAGCATCTGTTCTCGAATGATCTATAGTCGGAACCATTATAGTCTCACCGTTAAGTTCTTCCTCATGAATGCTTCCTGCAGGAGGTGCATCGTTGTTATAACCGAACATACAGTCCATCTTAAGCTCATTCTCAAGAGTTACGGCATTGAAATGCTTCTCAACAAGATCGATAAGATTCTGATCATTCAGTTCAACATTTCCGAAACAGGTTCCGCAGATTGCATCCTCTCCAAGTCCGTCGGCTGATGCGACAACAGATCTGAGTTCCGGAATATCTGTCTCGATTCCTGCATTTTCAGGTGCTTCATTCACTCCACCTTCCGGTGCAAGTGAAAGACCTGTTACATAATAGTCTCCCTTTACACAGGTTCCGTTACCGTAATCGGTACCCTGCTCTATTATACGGATAACACATTTATCCAGATTTCCGGTGAACTTAGGAGTAAATGTACCGGCAAATCTTGTCCATTCACCCGGCTTAAGCGCCTGACTCGGAATTCCCGTAATCTCACCTGAATAAGAACCAAGATAATTAGTCTGCCCGTCTACTGTAAGATATGGTGCAAAATCTACTGTTCTCTGATCATCAGGTGCACCCTCATAGTCTGCCGAAAGCTTAGCATAGAATTCATAATTGTAGGTTACGCCGCTTTTTATTTCAGCAGTAACATCCTGTGCAAAACAGTCATATGGTGAGGATGTAGCAGGATCTCTGTCTATAATACCATAACAGCCGTATCCTTCTGCTGCTTCTGCAGCATCATTTCCTGCTGTAATAGTAGATGCTCCGCATTCGATTGACCACATGCTCACGTCATCCTCTTCAAAATACGGATTCTTTAAAAGATTACCCTCTACCGGCTCAGCTTTTGCAACCTGTTCCGTTGCAGCCTCCGTTGCAGCTTCCGTAGCCGCCTCTGTTGTAGATGCAGCCGTAGTGTTTTCCGCAGCGTTTCCGCAGCCATATGCAGAAAACACCAGGGATGCCGCAAGTCCGAGACTTGCAATACCTCTAGTTACTTTCCTCATGTTTCTTCTCCCCTCTAAACATTACTCCACAACCATCCCAATACTGACTTATCCGGAACGGTCATGCTTATACTATATCGCAATTGTGTCGCAGGAATAATCCTGCGACACAATTAACTTACCTCTTTACTCGGGCGCCTGCTCCACCCATAATTGCTTCAACTTCTCCGACACTTGCCATAGAAGTGTCACCCGGAGTAGTCATTGCAAGTGCACCATGTGCAGCACCGTAGTTTACTGCTTTCTCCGGATCACCTGTTGTGATGAGTCCGTATACGAGTCCCGATGCGAAAGAATCACCGCCTCCGACTCTGTCCATTATCTCAAGTCCATCATATTCCTTGGACATATAAATCTTATCATCAGCCCAGCAGATTGCTTTCCAGTCATTTACAGTTGCGGTTTTAACAGTTCTGAGTGTAGTAGCCACAACCTTGAAATTCGGATAGGTTTCCGCTGCCTTTGAAATCATCTTTCTGTAACCTTCAAGATTGAGTGTTTTGAGATCACTGTCATTTCCTTCAATCTCGAAACCAAGACAAGCTGTGAAGTCTTCCTCGTTACCGATCATTACATCTACATACTTCGCAACTTCCTTGTTTACTTCTCTGGCTTTATCAAGACCTCCGATCGCACTCCACATGGATGGACGATAGTTAAGATCATAAGATACTATTGTTCCGTATTTCTTAGCTGCTTTACAAGCCTCGATAACAGTTCTGCAGGACTGTTCTGAAAGAGCTGCATAAATACCGCCTGTATGAAGCCAGCGTACTCCGAGTTCTCCGAAAATATAATCAAAATCGAAATCCTCCGGAGCTGCCTGAGATATTGCCGTATTGGCTCTGTCTGAGCATCCGACCGCACCTCTTATACCAAAACCTCTTTCAGTAAAGTTAATTCCGTTTCTGCAGATTCTGCCGATACCGTCTGTTTTCTTCCAGAAGATAAGATCTGTATTTACTCCACCCTGCTCTATGAAATCCTTCATAAGCTTTCCGATCTCATTATCAGCAAAGGCAGTAATAACAGCTGTATTAAGTCCGAAACATTTATGAAGTCCGCGGATAACATTATATTCTCCGCCGCCTTCCCATGCTCTGAAGCTTCTTGCTGTTCTTATTCTTCCTTCACCCGGATCGAGTCTCAGCATTACCTCTCCGAGACTTACCGCATCAAATTTACATTCTTCCGAAGGTCTTAAATTCAGTTCCATATTCTCTCCTCTCAGCCTCTGACTTCCTTAACAATATTGACTGCTTCTCTGACAAGTTCCTCTATACGTGCGAAATCTCCGCTCTTTATCAGGTCTTTTGAAACCATCCAGCTTCCGCCGCAGGCAGGAATTCTGTCATACGCAAGATAATCTCTTACATTTCCTGCATTTATACCGCCTGTTGGCATAAAGGAAAGATTTACATATGCAGCAGCAACTGCTTTGATCATCTTGATTCCGCCGGCAGGTTCAGCCGGGAAAAACTTAACAAAATCAAGTCCGAGAGACATAGCAAGCTCCATCTCACTCGGAGTCTGTGTTCCCGGTGTTATCGGAATATTATTCTCTAAACAATAATTTACTACATCCGGATTAAGTCCCGGGCTTACTATAAAGTCTGCACCGGCCTCAACTGCTCTGTCTACCTGCTCAATAGTAAGTACTGTGCCCGCACCGACAAGCATATCCGGAAACTGTGCCTTCATACGTCTTATCGATCCTGCAGCAGCCGCTGTTCTGAATGTAACCTCTGCACAAGGAAGTCCGCCTTTTGTAAGTGCTTCGGCAAGCGGTTCCGCATCCTTTTCATCATCAAGCACAACTACCGGAATAATTCCGAACTCTTTGAATTTTTCTTTCATATCTTTCATTTTATCACGCCTCTATCTTTTAAAATTTTTACAAACAACTTACAAACCGAAATATCTTTTTGCATTATAATAGCAGATATCTTCAATCATCTTTCCGAGAAGATCCATATCAGCCGGAAATTCTCCTGCTTCAACTTTCTCACCTACCATATCACAGAGTATTCTTCTGAAATATTCATGTCTCGGAAATGAGAGGAAGCTTCTGGAATCAGTCAGCATTCCTATAAATCCTGACAGAAGACCGACATCCGAAAGCGCCTCAAGCTGATTTCTCATTCCATTCATATGATCTTGGAACCACCATGCACTTCCCAGCTGAACCTTACTCTTTATGCCCTCTTCATTGCCCTGGAAATTACCTGCCATAGCTGCAAGCATCGGCATATCCTTAGGATTGAGTGCATACAGTATCGTACGAGGAAGTCTGTCTTCCTTATCCATTCCGTTAAGGAGCCCTGCAAGCTGAACCGCATAATTAAAATCATTCAGACAATCATATCCTGTATCGGCTCCTATCTTCTCAAACATCCTTTCGGAAGTATTTCTGAGTGCTCCGATATGAAGCTGCATTACCAGACCTTTATCATGATAAATCATTCCGAGCTGAGTTACAAGCCCCCCTCTGTAAGAAGCTGCCTCTTCAAGGCTTATTTCTTCTCCGGCAAGCTTTTTTCTAAATATTCTGTCTATTTCTAACCTATCTGTCTGTCTGTAAAAATCGCATTCCAGACTGTGATCTGTAACCCTGCATCCCATCTCCATGAAATACTCAAGTCTTATCGAAAGCGCCCGAAGCAGATCATCAAAGCAGGTTATTTCAATACCTGCCGCTTCTCCGAGGCGCTTCATATAAGCCACAAAGCTGTCCTTTTCGATATCGATCGCATTTCCCGGTCTGAAGGATGGAATTACCTTTATATCATTTACCGACTCTTTAATCTTCTTATGCCAGATCAGATCATCCGCAGGATCATCTGTTGTGCATAAAACTTCGACCTTCTGTTTTCTCAGAAGGTTCTGCACCGTAAAATCAGGATCCTTAAGCTTTTCGCTTGTTTTATTCCATATCTCCTCAGCACTTTCTGAATCTAAAGTCTCATCGATATCGAAATATCTTTTCAACTCAAGATGCGTCCAATGATAAAGCGGATTTCCGAAAGCACTTTCGATCGTATCCGCATAAGCAAGATACTTATCATAAGCATCACCGCTGCCGGTGATAAGTTTCTCGGAAACACCGTTTGCACGCATAGCTCTCCACTTGTAATGATCGCCTCCAAGCCATACTTCCGTAAGATTTTCATAGGTTTTATCTTCATAAATCTCCTGTGGATTTAGATGATTATGAAAATCAATTATCGGAAGCTTTTCAGCATGCTCATGATAGAGCTTACGTGCTGTCTCATTCCGGAGAATAAAATTGTCATTAATGAATCCTGAAGTCATATGCTCTCCTATTAGTCGGTGTATCTTCACGTCATATAGTTACTCTGCGGTAAAGGTTATAACATTCTCCTTTGCCGGATCATATGCCTGCCACTCAGGCATATCTGTTCCATCACTGTCCTTGCCGTTCGGATTACCTGTCTTCACGAAGTTGGCAAAATAGTTTGCCATCTGTCTTGCAAGATCAAAGTGTCTGCCCTTGAAAGGTCTCCAACACTTGTTGATGGACTCAAACCAGAACCAGAGATCCACTGAATGGAAAGTTCCCGGATTATCTTCACCCGGAATATCCGGATCGAAACAGTAGCAATAGAAGTTTCTGTTTCTTCCGGCTGCCTTGTCCAGCTTAACTGCCTCTGATACATTTCCCTTAACTGTCTTTTCGACTACATTTACACCACCGAATGTAAACTCGTCATGTGTATAACCCGAAATGATCGGAACATCCGGGCATTCTCCGTCAACTATCCTTTGAAGCGGATCACCGAGATAATGCTTTCCGTCTGTGATCGGGAACATTCTCATTGACATATCAGGCGGCATTCCCGGCTCATTCTTTCCTTCGCAATACTTTCCGTAAAGGTCTCTCAGCTTAAATGCATCTATCTGTCTTGCTTCTTCGAGGCTCTTCACTCCGATGTATTCGAAGAATTCCTCTCCTTTTTTCTCCGCCTGTGAAAGGTTGATCGGATTAAATATATCTGCGCTGTCATTATCGATGCGGATCATTCCGCTCATTATTACAGCACCCTTAACTATGTCATAATTTTCCGGACATGTAAGCTGCTGCATCGTGCTTCCACCGCCTGCGGACTGTCCTGCTATTGTAATCTTCTCCGGGTCACCGCCGAATGCAGCGATATTCCTGTATACCCAGTGAAGTCCTGCCTGCTGATCGAGAAGTCCGAAGTTTGCAGGTGCATCCGGATTTTCCTTTGTAATCTCCGGATGTGCCAGGAATCCCATAAGCGCAAGTCTGTAGTTGACACTTACTACTACGATTCCCCTTCTGGCAAGACGTTCTCCGTCAAACTCCATCTCGGCTGTATATCCCCACTGGAATCCGCCTCCGAAGAACCATACGAGAACAGGAAGTTTCTCATCAGTTCTTTTTGCAGGTGTCCAGACATTGAGATACAGACAATCCTCATCCATAGGGATATCAGGATCAACATGCCACTCCTTACAATAAACGTCATCGCCTACTCCCGGCTGATCCTGAATCGAAATCGGTGCAAACTCATATGCGAGATATGTACCTTCCCAATCTTCACACGGCTGTGGTGCTCTCCAACGGTTCTTTCCTACCGGTGGTGCAGCAAAAGGAATACCCTTAAATGCCGTAACTCTCGGATCTGCCGATGGCAGACCTCTAACCTTTCCGTTTTCTGTAACTGCCTCTCTTATCATTTTGTCTTCTCCCCTTAAATATATTTTATTTTTTTGTCTTCCCTTAATTAATTCTTTCTTCTCTTTTCTTCTCTTTTCTTCTCTTTTCTTCTCTTTTCTTTTCTTTTCTTCTCTTTATTTCTTCTTTTTCTCTTCTGTTTTCTTCTGTCTTTTATCTTCTTCGTCTTATTTTGTAAAGCGTTCATTCGTATTCCGCTTCTCTTCATATTCATGAAGTATGCTGCTTCGCAGCGTGTCAGCAGAGGATTTAAACCTCTCCTGACATAAGCAGCCCCCGTGCCTACGTCTCACAGACTCAGATGTGAGGGATTGCTTATAATCGTTCATAAAAAGGAACTACAGGAAGTCTATCTTCCGAATACAGATTTGATTCGAGCGGGCAATCGCTCCAGGCATAGCAGACAGCCTCAACATTTACATCCTTCGGAAGCTTAACAAGAATCCTGTTATCCGCAACAAACTCTCCCTCAGCAGGATAACTCTTTCCTTCGGAAATGTAAGCGAAGCCTCTGATATTCTTCTCATCTCTCTCATCATCTGTGATCACTCCGATTCCATGTGAAAGGATAAGCTTTGTATCTTCACCGAAGATAACTTCAGCCCCTTCCTCTTTCCGGATGATCTCCTTCTTCTCCGGTCCCGGAATATATGTTCCCCGTCCGTAAACAAGGGCTTCGGCAGCAAGTGCCGCACGTCTTCCGACCTCTTTCTTGTTGGTAGGATGAAGGTCGTTAAACTCTCCAAGATCATATGCCTGTATCAATGCCGTATTCGGAAGCTCTGTACATTTTCTCTGCTCTTCTGTAAAGAGACTCCGACGTCCGTAATAAGCCTTTCTGTTGCCGTCACTGAAGCCGGCAATCTGTACGAACATATATGGCAGTGTTTCATCATTCCAGAGTTTTCTCCAGTCCTTTATCACTGCTTCAAACTCATCTTTATACGTTGAATAATCATCCACATTTGATTCGCCCTGATAGAAGAAAAATCCTCTGCATCTCTGACGTCTCAAAGGATAGATCATGCAGTTATAAACACCTGTTGCTTTATAAGAATAAAATGTGAGATTCGGAATAAACGGCATTTCCTTTGCAATCGTATATTCCCATTCACCTTCAAGAGATATGGTCTCACCGTCAGGACGCTTTATCCGGTACTCCTTACCCGGCATAAAACCACCTTCTCCTCTAAAGACAAGGAGTCTTATCTCAACCGTATTCTTACCCTCTTTAAGTACCGACTTCGGAACCTTATAAATTCTCGGAGGATAGAGATAACCTGTCTCTCCGACAAACTGACCGTTAACATATACCTTATCCGAATCGATTATCGCTCCGAGATAAAGCTTACAGTCATCCTCTAACCATCCTTCAGGAATGGTGAATTCTTTCTTGAAATGTACTGCAAGACATTTACCACCGAGAGGTGTACCCTCGAAGAAGCCCGGAACCGAGAAGCTTCCAGAAGGATTTCCCGTGAGATCCTTCTCAAATGCCTGATCGGCATCGCTTCTCCAATTCATGTCCGCTTCCGCTTCGGTCTTTATGGTATTACTTACCCATTCATCATTCTTGCATTCTTCATACTCTTTTGTATGAAGTCCGAGAGAATTCATAGTCTCCTCACTGCACCAGGATTTAACAGGTGTGCCGCCGATAGCGGTATTGATTATTCCGACTGTTACTCCTTCTCTCTCACTTATTTCCCTGGCTGTAAAATATGCAACCGCACCAAACTCAAGAAGCTCCGGCATTCTGGCTATTTTCCAGTTTCCGGATTCGATCATTTCTTCAGTATGATGAAAATTATATTTTTCGGGAACTCTGAAGAATCTTATATTCTCATTATATGTAGATACGATCTCGTCCTCGTATCTTTCAAGTGTACGTGCAAGCGGAAGCTCCATGTTGGATTGTCCGCCACATACGAAAACATCACCGAACGTTATATCGGAAAATGTAATCTCTCCATCATCATCCGATACTGTAAGTCTGAAGTTTCCTCCCGCCGGAAACTCCGGCAGAGGAACTTCAAAATATCCATCATCTCCCCCAAAAGCCGTGCTGCCGAAAACCTCTTCGCCCAGCTCGCTGTTCAGAAGAACAACACTCACATTTTTACCGGGATCGGTGTATCCCCAGATCGTATTGAGAGCTGACTCTCTCTGAATTACCATAAAGTCACTGAATACTTTAGATAACCTTATCATTATTTTCCTTCTCCTTCCGGGTCATTATCACTGGCTGATGAGATTATGAAGTGTTTCTCTTACAGCCCCCGCGCCTTTCAGCATCTGTCCCAGATAATCTCTTACCTTCTTCTCCATATCTCCTGCATCACTGAGCTTTACTCCGAAGAGATCTTCTCCGTTCATAATCCAGTTAATACCGGACATATCATTATCTTCCTTACCCAGTTCAATTCCCTCCATAGCCGACTTCAGAATGTCCATCATCGGATCGGAGCTGAGCTGCATTTCATTTCCCTTATCATCTAAACCGATAAGATATCTGAACCATGCAGCTATTACGAAAGGAATGATCTGCATATTATCGCATTCATTCTTTGCCAGATAACCCTTTATTGTCTCACCGAATCTTATAGCCACCTTCTGGCTTGTATCGGTAGCGATTCTCTGAGGTGTATCAGGTATATAAGGATTCGGAAGTCTCTCTTCCAAAACCTCCTTGATGAAAGCCTCCGGACTTATTATTCCCGGACTTACAACAACCGGCATAGCCTCTTCTCCAAGCTTATATACCAGTTTCTTCAGATCCTCATCCTTCATCTCATCGGATATCCTGCTATATCCGAGAAGGCATCCGCATACAGCAAGCGCAGTATGAAGAGGATTAAGGCAAGTCATAACTTTCATCTTCTCAGCTTTGTTGACAGTATCCCTGTCAGTCATATAAACGCCCGCATCTTCGAGCGGAGGTCTTCCGTTAGGGAATTTGTCTTCAATAACAAGATACTGCGGAATCTCTGCATTTACGAAAGGTGCGATAAATGTATTCCTTCCGGTTATTATCGGCATCATATCTTCAACACCGAGCCTCTCAAGCTCTCTTGCAATTCCCTCATCAGGACGAGGTGTGATCTTGTCGATCATGCTCCATGGGAACGATACCGTATTTTCATCACTTATATAATCAATGAATTCCTGTGGAACAAAGCCCTTCTTAGCCCATTTATCAGCCATAAACTTTACTCCGTCACGGAGTTTCTTTCCATTCTGACTGCAATTATCCATACTCACAAGTGCGATCGGATATTTGCCGCTGATAAATCTCTCATATAAAAGAGCTGTTACTATTCCAAGTGCAGTACTCGGTGCATCAATGCCGTTTTCTATATCCTTCTCGATGAATCCGAGGATATTTCCGGAAATATCAGTACATGCATATCCCTTCTCGGTTATGGTAAAAGATATCATCTTAAGGGAAGGTGCACCGGCAATCTTCTTCAGCTTATCCATATGATCTTTATCGGCAACTATCGCATCTCCGATACCTGCTGTAACTCTCTTATCGCTGTTTCCGTCAGCCCTGAGTCCGACCGAAAGAGTAAGAAGATCATAAGGATAATAAATCTTCTCTATTATCTCTCCGTCAAAACTGTCGGTTGCGATTATTCCGGTTTCAAGCTTTCCCTCACCGATAAGCTTATCGGCTATACCTGCTATAAAACCTCTGAATATATTTCCCGCGCCGAAATGTATCCATTCCGGTGCTTCTTCTGAGTTTCTTCTGATTCTGTCAATATCGTACTCCGGAAGCTTTATTCCGGCAGATTCCCATTTGTCCTTCTCCCCTTTAATACTGTTTAACTCTAATTTCACCGCAGTCTCCTCTGATCTGAAATATTATTATCTATCGGACAGGGATTTGGTTTAACGTTTAACCAAGCATATTCTCCCTTGATTCCGCTTACATTTACTGTTTGTCCAGCATATCCCACGCGCCGAGAATATACATAATACCGAGTGCTCTGTCATAGAGTCCGTAGCCCGGTCTTGATTTCTCGCCCCAGATATGTCTTCCATGATCCGGTCTGATATAACCATCAAATCCGTTATCATGATAAGCCTTGATTATATCCAGTATTCCAACATCACCATCACAATCTCTGTGTGATGCCTCGCTGAAATCTCCGTTTGAATAATGCTTTACATTTCTTATATGTGCAAATGCAATCCTGTCTGTATGGCGTCTTACGATATCAGCCACATTGTTCTCAGGATTAGATCCGAGTGAACCGCTGCACAGAGTAAGGCAGTTATATGGATCGTCCACCATGCTGAGGAATCTGTCTACCGAATCGCTGTCCACAAGAAGTCTCGGAAGACCGAAGATATCCCATGGTGGATCATCCGGATGTATAGCCATTTTGATTCCTGTCTCGTGACAAGTCGGCATCAATGCTTCAAGGAAATACTTGAGATTTTCCCACAGCGTTTCCTTATCCACATTCTCATACATTTTGAAAAGCTCCTTCAGATGAGCCATTCTTTCAGGCTCCCAGCCCGGCATGGTATAACCCTTGCATTCGCGAAGTATATACTCAGCCATCTCTTCGGGATCCTGCTTGATCTTATCCTTCTCATAATAGAGAGCTGTAGATCCATCCGGAAGCGGATGGAAAAGATCTGTCCTGGTCCAGTCAAAAACAGGCATGAAGTTGTAGCATACAACCTTTACTCCGAACTCCGCAAGATTACGGAGAGTCTCCTTGTAATTCTCTATATAGAGATCTCTGTTCGGGCCTGCGGTCTTAATGTCGTCATGTACATTTACAGACTCAACGACTTCCATACCAAAACCGTATTCATCCAGTTCATCCTTAACCTTCTGTATCTCTTCCTTCTCCCAAACCTCTCCGGGCTGTTTATAATGAAGAGCCCAAACTATCTCTTCAACTCCGGGGATCTGCTTGATATCGGAGAGTGATACAGAATCATTGCCGGTTCCATACCAGCGAAATGACATCTTCATAATCATGTACTCCTAAATCTATTTGAAATTAATATTACCCTTAGACTCTTACACTTTCAGCCGGGCCGAGATATGACGGAAGAAGACTTTCTCCCTTCTTTACAAGAATGATCTTTTCAAGAACATTTTCTTCAGCCTCACCGAAAAATGTTATAGTATTGAATCCCTTTTCCAGCGTGCAGATATCCTTAACCGGTCTCACATGAGACATAACCCCGTCAGACCAGCTGTTCCATACTCCGTTTTTCAGATCTTCCGTTATATACTCGAGAACTGAACGGTCCTCACCGTTAACAGAGTAAACGAGTCTTATCTTCTTTCCGAATTCATATGCATGTGTCGGAAGAAGCTGGAAGGTTATTTCATACTCTCCCGGATCCTGTACATAAACGCTGTAGTTAACAAGAGCTTTTCCGTCAGCCTTCGGAGAATAATCCACCTTTTCCGTATCAAAAAGTTTAATCGCATTCTCACATCTGCCGAGTGCCTTAACTGTCTTAAACTCCTTGTTGCTTGTATTATGAGATTCACTTACGAAGTCTGCTGCATCGATAACTGCTATTCCTCTTTCCTCAAGGAATGAAATGCCCTTATCATCCGATGCCTCGATTTCCTTCAGTGATTCAGGATCGATAATGTCAGGTTCAACTGTAAAATCGATCTTTCCTCCTTCATAGACTACTGAAAATGTAATCTCGGAATCCGAATCTGTCTTCTTCTTATCTACTTCTACCGTAATATATTCAAATGATTTATCGAGCGACAGAGTTCCTTCTGTCCTGCTGAAACTGAGTGCAGGAGAAGACGCTTCTATCTTATAATCTATATCTTCGTCACCTGTTGAAGCCGCAAAGATAAGCGCTGTCTGCTTATCAGTAAGTGCGTCTCCCTTCAGGAACTGTCTTACTGTCAGTTTCTTTCCTGTCCAGTCCTGACCTGCAGAGGCGCCTGTCTCACCGACAAGTCCTGCCATAAGTCCCTTACCCGGAACAGGGATAACTTCTTCAACTATAGGATTCGTCATTTCTTCCGAATTCCAGTGCTTAAAACCGATATGCGGTCCGAAACCGAAGCCGTACCACTTTCCGTCCGCTGCTGTATGAAGCTTATCGGTAAGCGCCTTATCACGCTTTAATGCATCCTTTATAAGCTTTCCGTATCTGTTAGCTTCAACTGCACCTATCGATGCATAGTAATGATTGAGACCTCTAAATATCCAGAGTTTAATAAGATTCATTGCTCCAAGAACATTGTAGGAAATGAGATATGTATAAGAATCCTTATATTCAGCCGGACATTTCTCTTCCAGCTCCTCGCAGATTCTTTCAATCTCCTCTGCTTCTTTAAGAACTCTGTATGATTCATAATAGTTCTGCGGATGATAAACCTTATCGTTTAAATGCTCCGGTCTTCTGTTATGTATAAGTCTGTTATATCTGTTAAATATATCTGCAAGCTTATCTGTATCTTCCTCTGAAAATGCAGCGCCGAACTGGAGTTTCATCCAGTTACGGAGGTACTCATCAGTATTATTCGGAGCTGTTATACCGTACTTATCATAGTCATATGCTAGATCCAGGAAGTATGAAAGCGGCATCTCCTGAAGTCCGAGATCTCCGACATTTACTATCCATAACTCACGGACATTCTTCTCATAAGCTGTGGTCATTTCTTCCCATACCTCAGGGAGATATGTGCAGTTGACCCACTCATAAGATATAGGTTCTCCGTGGTAATCGAAATGATAATACATTCCGAAGCCGCCCTTATGACTCTTCATTTCTTCATCAGGAAGACTTCTTACATAACCATGATTATCATCACAGAGCATGAGGATTACATTATCCAGATCCTCTGTATGCTTTAATCCCTCTGTATTTTCATCACCGTAATAATATGCTTCCACTTCCTTGTAGAGTGCTATCATTCTCGGCACTTCGGCAAGGTTCGGATTAACTTCCTCAGCTATAAGCTCATTCTGAGTTTTCAGAACATCCTTGATCAGCTCGATATTATCCTTAAGAGTAGCCTTCTCTCCGAGGATCATGGAATCTCTCTCACCTCTCATACCAACGGTGATAACATTTTCCAGATGTCCGTTTCTCTTAAGTCCGTCTCTCCAGAATCTTGTGATTCCTTCCTTATTCGAACGAAAATCCCATGCATCTCCGTAGATAGAATCCTTACCTCTTACGTGGCTGTATTCCTCACCGTGTCTTAAGCATGGCTCATGATGGGACAGGCCCATTACTATTCCCAGTTCATCAGCAAGTATTGCACTTTCGAGTCCCGGACCGTCCTCTGCAAAGCAGGATGCCCACATGGCAGGCCAGAGATAGTTACCCTTCATTCTGAGAAGGATCTCGAATATTCCTTCATAGGCTTTTCTGTTAACGCCGCCGAAGTTCTTCATGCACCAATTTCCGAAAGCCGGCCATTCATCATTGATAAAGAAGCCCCTGTATCTTACAGAAGGCTCCTTTGATATTAATCTGTCCTCGTCCGTAACGGACACCTCACGCTTTACCGGTACAACCTTTGACCAGTTAACAAGCGGTGAAACTCCGAGAAGTTCAGAGAGGTGGAAAAGTCCGTATATAAGTCCTCTCTTATCACTTCCGGCAATTATGATATCCTCACCGATCGGGAAAAAGCCGTATACCTCGCGCTTACCTGAAATGTTTTCCGCACTGATAATTCCGCTTGATATAAACTTCTTTATGATCTTGCTTTCGTCCGAAAGACCGAAAATTATTCTTATTTCATCCGATGACTTCTCTGAAGAGACGTCATCAACGCATTCGATTTCGAGAGGAGTACATCCCGTAACGAGCTCTACATCCCGCCTCACCATATCAGCCACTCTTAATGCTCCTTGCGGAGTGCTTGCGTCACATATAAAATGTATTCTTTTCTCCTCTGAAATCTTCATGCCATCTTCCTCAATTACTTATAATATATCTTTAAAATAACTAACGTATCTGTATCCTTATGCCTGCTTCTTAAACTTCAGATAGTTCCACGAACCGCCTGTAAGTATGACACTTCCGCCGATACTCTTCTCTACGGGAACAACCTTATCCGGTTCAGTAATCGAATTACCTGCCTTAAGATCATCACCTTCCATAGATATATGTTCAACTAACTCGAAGCCTTCAAAGCCATCAAGACTAAGCTCTGCCTCAGCATCTTCACCAAGCTTTCTGTTTACTGCAAATACAGAAATCTCAGACTCATCATCAGAGATTACAGCTACAGCATCAACCGTAGGAACATCAACTGCTTTACCTTCGGTAAATGTATCACATGTGATATCAGCCTTGATTGCAGTTCCTCTTCCGTTAAGAGATGTATACTTAAACGGATAGAAGATTGTCTGCTTCCATACACCGCCGCCTGTAACAGTCATGATCGGAGCTATTACATTTACAAGCTGTGCAAGACATGCAACCTTGACTCTGTCAGAATTCTTGAGAAGCGCTATCATAAGGTCACCGACAACTATCGCATCCTCGAGATTATACATATCTTCAAGCAGCGGAGGGGCAACCTGCCACGGCTCCTGCTTCTTATCCTGCTCGTTGCTGTGGAACCATACATTCCACTCATCAAAGGAAAGCATGATCTTTTTGTCGGATTTCTTCTCTTCCTTTACCTTGTCACAGATAGCTACGACATCCTTGATGAACTTATCCATGATAACAGCTGAACCCATGTATTCCTGTGAATTATTCTCAGGATTTCCGTAATAGCTGTGAAGTGACAGATAATCCACATGATCATATGCTTCTCTGAGAACTGTCTCTTCCCATTCTCCGAAAGTCTCCATCTGTGGTCCCGAGCTTCCGCATGCTACAAGCTCTATTGACGGATCAACCATCTTCATAAGCTTGGCTGTCTCACATGCAAGTCTTGCATACTCTCCGGCTCTCTTGGTACCTATCTGCCAATCTCCGTCCATCTCGTTTCCGAGACACCAGAGCTTGATTCCGAACGGCTCATCAAAACCGTTTTCTCTTCTCATGTTGGCATAATATGTATCAGTCTTTGAATTACAGTATTCAACAACATTTCTTGCATCATCAGCACCTCTTGTTCCGAGGTTGACTGCCATCATGATGTCCGAAGACGCTCTCTTAGCCCATTCCTGGAACTCATCGATTCCAACTTCATTGGTCTCTATTGAATTCCATGCGAGCTCCATCTTTCTCGGACGTTTTGACCTGTCGCCTGTTCCATCTTCCCAGTTATATCCGGAAACAAAGTTTCCACCCGGGTATCTGATCATAGGTACCTTAAGTTCCTTGATAAGGTCCATAACATCGTGACGGAATCCCATATCATCCGCAGTTTCATGTCCCGGCTCATAAATGCCGCCGTAAACGGCTCTGCCGAGATGCTCTATAAAAGAGCTGTAAATTCTGTCATCAATCTTGCTGATGACACCGTCTTTACTAAATTTAATCTGTGCCTTCATGTCTTCTCCCTTAAAACATTAATCAAGTGCAAAGCTCAGCATCTGTAATGATCCCGAACCTTTATATGAAATATAAATAGCATATACTCCGTCTTCTAACGCAATATCGGAACTGTACTCTGTCCAGATATTTGTATTCTCTACCTTCATCTCGGCAAGTGCAGGGCCATCAATCGCTGTCTTCACCTCGAATACGCCGTCTCCGTATCCTCTTACCTTGACAGAAACCTTCCTAATTCCCTGACAGTCATAATACTTAAAGCCTATAACTGTCTTATCCTTGATTCCCGAAATAAAAGGTTCAGGCTTATCCATTCCCTCATCAAGCCTCTGCTTGATGGTAGGTTCACCCGGATCTCCCACATACATATGCGGTTCACCCTCTGTGAAGAGATTACATGCAGTATAAGCCAAATGCTCACCCTTACCTGTAAGAGGTGCAGCATTAAGTCCCTGAGATGTGATCTCTACCTGTGGGATCAGACCGTCCTCGGTGAAATGTATTATTTCCGCACAGCCCTGTCTGCTGTACCAGTTTCCGTTTGTATGACGATGGTAGAAAATATACCACTCACCTGCAATCTCAACTATACTTCCGTGATTGTTTGCTCCATACATCGAAGGGAAATCAGCCTTCTTATATGTATCTATACCGAGATCACAGTTACTTACGATAACTCCTCTGTAGGTAAACGGTCCCTTCGGTGAATCACTTGTTGCATAGCAGAGCTCATGCATCCAGATAGAAGAATAAATAAAGTAATATGTATTTCCTCTTTTTCTGATAGATGATGCTTCAAAGAATTCATGTCCTTCAAAGCTTCCCTTTTCAGGATTCTCTATTCCCGGTGCAACCAGAACACCATCTTCTTCGATAGTCAGCATGTCCGGTCCGAGAACAAAGCAGAAAGAACCGCTTCTTGACTTATCTCCTCTTGGACAGAATCCTGTATAAAGATATGTCTTATCTCCTTCACGGATCACACCCGGATCAAACTGAGGTTCATCACCCTTTCTGTCTCCGAGCTTTGTTCCGTCCTTGTAGTGAACATATCCGAGAAATTCGAACTTTCCCGCAGGACTGTCACTTACTGCAACCGATACAACGGAAACCTTGTCATAGACATAGTAAAGATAGTATCTTCCATCCGGTCCCTCTACGACATCAGGTGCATAAAGACACATCCTTCCGTCCTTGTTCAGAGGATCTGCAGTCTTCTCATAGATAACTCCCTCATATCTCCAGTTACCCAGATCATCGACCGGTGCGGACCAGGTTACATAGTCACCCAGACAGAACACATGACCGTCGAAAATATCATGTGATCCATAGACATAAACTCTACCGTTAAATACATACGGTTCACCGTCCGGAATGTACTCCCATGACGGAAGATAAGGATTAATTCCTTGCTTTTTTGTCTCGCTCATTTCTTCTACCTCATTTCATAATTTTTTGGTCAAATAGTCAATGGTTAAAGATGTTATATAGGTTGCAAAAATAGCATAATATATTAAAAATGGCTTTTTGCTATTTTTGTTATAACTGAAAAAAAACTAAAATAAAAACAGGCGTAACAATAATCGATACGCCTGTTGATAAGTCTAGCGGAACATATATCTGAGAACATCCATTCCTTTTTCATACTCCTCGGTTTTACCGGTAAGAATGAAGTAAATATTTTCACCCGCCAACAAATATTCTTTTGCAAAGGCTGTATCCGTTATATCTATAGCAGCCGCCTTTTCCTCTCCCGAATCACCCAGTTTCCTGTACACGAATCTGTCTGACAGCTTTTCCTTCAATTTGCTGTCTAAAGTCTCATCAAGGTCTGCCAGACACTCCATCTGAGTTATAAATTGAAGGCCCTTCTCGGTTGTAATCAAATAATTATAGGAATTGGTTGCAATCTCGGCTTCAAGAGCCATTACAGTTGAAGGATCGTTCTCATCAAGTATTATATATGGTGCAAAATTAACCTTGTTAAACAATCCGCTCTTACCAAGGTATTCCATATAGTCGTCCGAGAGATATTTCTCTCCTTCAAGATTTATCTGAGCGCCAATTACCCCTCCTGTCACAATAACATGTCTGAAGCTTAATAGCATTTCAACAAGAAACCACATAAAAAGCGCAAGGCATATAAGTGCAACAATACACGTCTTCAGATAATATTCTTTAAAATAACTTTTCTTCTCAGCTTTATCCATCTCGCTGAGTTTTTGTTTTTCTTCTTCTATATATTCTTTAAAAGTCAGTCCATGGATCATTTATTTCCACCGCCCTCACTGACTTTTTTGTTTCCGTTTTTGTTGTTCGCTCCGGCATTCGATTTCTTTCCGGATTTAGATCTTCCCTTATTGGAAGATTTCTTATTATTTCTGTTATTGCCGTTATTACTGTTCTTATTATTCTTTACGGCATTTTCCGTTTTTTCTGCTTTCACTTCCTTTACGGATTCAGCAGCCTTTTCGGATTTATCTTCATTTTCAGATTCTGATTTTTTATCTTTATTATCTCTATTTTCAGTATCTGTTTTTTTGTTTTTATTATCTTTCTTTGCAGCCTCTGCATTTTTATCTTTATTATCTTTCTTTGCAGCTTCTGCTTTCTTATCTTTAATTTCAGACTTTGCAGCTTCTTCTGATTCTGCTGCAGCGTCATCTGTACTTTCAGTCTTCTCCGCGCCGTCTTCCTCTGATGCATCTTCCTCGCCAAAGTCCAGAGGCTTCAGCTCTTCATCAGCAGGAGTTCCGTCCGGATTATATGGATTCTGAACTTCTCCGAAGGTCTGCTCCTCGAGAATCTGAAATTTCTTAATAAAGAAAATGGCGTTATAATAAAGTGTCAAAGTACTTATTGAAAGGCATATAAGCCATGCCCATTTAATATTGTAATATGAGATAATAAGAGGTGCGACTGCCATAGCCACACCAAGGACAACTCTTGGCAGATGAACTATTCCGAATACCAATGCATTTCTGAATGCCGCAAAATTCTTAGTCTCAAATCTTGCAAGCATCGGGAACATGCAGAATACTGTAATTGCAAACATTACAGTAAAAATTGCAAGAAGTCCGACTACGATCGTATTTGTAAGTGTTCCGCCGTAAACCAGCAGCCAGTTCCATCCAAAGAAAAATACTATTATAAGGACAATGATCGACAGCCATGTATTCTGAGCCAGATTCTGCTTAAATGAATGAAAGAACGCTTTAGTAACACCTGTTGCTTCTCCTCTTTCGAGTTTCATTGCAGTATAATACTTTGCAGATACTGCTGCACCGAAGGTTATGATCGGTAATGAGCATACAAAGCATAATATGTTCAGCCACATCAGGTCCGCCAACCTTCCGAGAAATAACATAAAATCACTGTCATATCTTAAAAATCCCATATTTCAATCCATTCCTAAATATATATTTACCAGATTTTGTAGTTTCCGCTGAGAATCATATATGAGAAGAAATATAGACAATTATCATAGTACCTTCTATCGCCCGATCTCAGAGGTGTTTCAAGAAATCTTCTGACCCACTTCTCTGATGATTCATTCTGTGCAATCGCCCATGTACATGCATTAGTTGCAATAATAGCTACCGGATGAAGTGCAGGCTGTTCAAGTTTTCTTCCATCAACCTCAAATATATGATTCCAGTCATCACTATTCTCAGGTCTTTCAAAGAATCCTATGAATCTCTCCGCTTCTTCCCTTGCCCAGTCTGAACCTCCGAACCAGGACGAATCAAGTGCTATATTAAGTATTGTTCTGTAAGCATCACTGAAATACCAGTCATGCCTTCCTCCGTATGTCTTACTGTCAACCGCATGTGGGGAACCGTCATACTCGGAATATTCCGAATTAAGTCCCGTCACCGGATGACATGCCTTCTTCCAGAACTCTCTGCTTTCTGCCGCAGAACGCTTGCATAACTCTGCATCTTCCTTATCTGCAACAGTCGCATAAAGCTCATAAAAATGAGGCACATGATAGGACGGATCAGTAAAATCAACATCTACTATAAATCTTATATATCCCGTCTCACGGTCGAACATTGCCCGACCTGCTGTCCCATCATAGCCTTTATTATACATTATGTGGAGCAGGCTTCTCGCTTCGGCATGATAATTGAATATACCTTCACCGTTTCCCCATCTGTTTCCCGCGAAGATAAGAGACATCACGAAGAATTCTTCCCCATCGGGAGCAGCTCCCCATGCGTTCTTCTCACCGTTAGTCCTGCATGACCATGCAAAAAAGCCTGCATTAGGTCCTTCGGTAAGAAACATATAGGTTTTAGCCCATTTCCACAAGCGATTAAATTCATTTTGGCGGTCCATCTGTACGCACATCATCATGCCATAAGACATGCCTTCTGTGCGTACGTCATGATTTCCCGTATCTTCGATATATCCCATATCATCGCCAACGGCATGATAAAATTTCTCTTCTTCCGAGCCGTAAAAAATCGTATTGAATATCTCTTTACATCTCTTTACGGAATCCTCATCTGATATACCGAAATATTTTAAATAATTAGTGTGACTCATGTCAACCCCGAAATAGTATTACTCCTTAACACCACCGATTGTAAGACCTGCTACGAAGTAATTCTGCAGGAAAGGATACAAACATACAATAGGTGCCATGGTTACAATTGTAGCAGCCGCTCTTACAGATACAGGCTGAATATTTGCTCCCTCACCTGAGTTAGGGTCACTCTTACTTGACTGACTTGTAACTGATGAAAGAAGCTTCATAAGCTCATACTGAAGTGTTGTATACTGAGTAGACATTCTGTTGTAGAGCATTGTATCAAACCATGAATTCCAATGACCTACAGCGATGAAAAGAGCTACTGTTGCATACATCGGCTTACAAAGAGGCGACAGAATCTTAACAAATATAGTTGTATATCCTGCACCATCGATCTGTGCTGCTTCTTCAAGCGAATCAGGAATACCTTCCATGAAAGTTCTCATAACCAGCATATTAAATGCAGATATAAGACCCGGAATGATGTATACCCAGAATGTACCGGTGAGCTTAAGGTTCTTATAAAGGAGAAGAACCGGGATCATACCACCGTTAACGTACATTGTAAATACCCAGAATGCTGTAAGTGATTTCTTAAGAAGAAATCTTCTACGGCTTACAAGGAATGCAAGAATAGCATTTACAACAAGACCTATAAGTGTTCCGAGTACTGTTCTCGCAACCGATACGATAAGACCGGTTGTAAGATTTCTCATAGCAAATACGGTTTCATAATTCTTCGTCGAAAACTTTCTCGGAATAATATGAATTCCACCCTTAACAGCATCAATACCATCATTGAATGATATTGCAAGTGTGTTGAGGATCGGATAAACCGTAATTAAAACAAACAGAAACATGAAAATGATATTGCAGACTACAAATATCTTATCTCCAACAGAAGTCTTATATTTGGTAGCTTTAGGAACCGGCATTTTTACAAAAGATCCGTCTCCGCCGCTTTCCACACCCGGTACTATATTGTCGGAGCTGTTTTGTAATGAATCGTAACTAGCCATCTCAAACCCTCCTTAAAATAGTTTCGTCTCACCGGTTTTCTTGGCGACAGCGTTTGCAATAAGAATAAGTGTTACTGAAACGAGGCTTCGGAAAATACCGGCAGCTGTACCGAGAGAATAGTCGTTCTGACTGATTCCCCATGTCAGTGTGTAAATATCTATAGTTTCTGAAACACGCTTTACCAGACCGTTTCCGAGGATATACTGTACCTCGAAACCTGCATTGAGAACCCATCCGATATTCATCAGCAGAAGTATCATAATGGTAGGTCTGAGTGAAGGCAGTGTGATATGTCGAATTTTACCCCATCTTCCGGCACCGTCAATCTGAGCCGCTTCATAAAGATTCGGATCGATAGATGTAATAGCCGCGAGATAGATGATTGCATTCCAACCTGTCTCCTTCCATACATTAGCGAAGGCAACTATCGGCCAGAAATATTTTGTTTCAGCAAAGAAGTTAATCGGCATCTTTACAAGATTGAACTTTAAGAGAAGTTCGTTAATGATACCGCTTGATGAAAGTGCATCATGAAGAATTCCTGTAACAATGATCCATGAAAGGAAGTGAGGAAGATAAGAAATTGTCTGAACAACTCTCTTACCACCCTTTGATTTAAGCTCATTTAACAGGATTGCAAAAATGATTGCCATAATAAATGTGGCAAACAGATTCAGAACACCCATTGCAAGAGTATTTCTGATATCACGGATAAATACCTCATCCGAGAAAAGGAATTTGAACTTGTCCATTCCTATCCATTTCGAGCCAAGAAGTCCTGTCTTAGGCTTGTAGTTCTTGAAGGCCATAAGCCAACCTGCAAGAGGTACATAATAGAAGAGTATTCCGTAAGCAAAGAAGATACCTGCCCACACAAGAAGAGGCCACTGTCTTTTGACCTCTTTAGCAGACCACTTAACTTTTGGCTGGACTAGCTTTTGAGTTTTTGGTTTAGCCATAACTGTTTCTCCCGATTTTTTTCAAAAGGGTAGCAGCCATATTACTATGGCTGCCCCCTAAAAAATGTCTTATTTAAATTAAATTACTTACCAGCTCTTCTCTCAAGCTCAACCTGCATCTCATCCAGGAAGTCCTGAGGATTACATGCATTGTAAGCGTCCATGTATTCATTCCATGTTGTCTCGAAGTCTGTTGACATAACAACCTTTGGAAGCCACTCATGCTTTGTCTCGCCCATCTTAACCCAAGCTACACCACCCGGTGTATCTGTTGTCATGTTGTTTGAGTATGAGTACATTGGATACCAAGGAGCATTCTCTTCTACAACTGATCCAACCATCTCAGGATATGTTGAAACGCCATAAGCTTCGAAGCACTTAACTACAGGCTCTGCGAGTGTATCGAAGAACTCTGATGTCTGCTCTTCAGGCTTGTTAGCATTCTTTCCATCTGTTGATGTACCATTGTACTGAGGCATGTAGCTGTACTGGCATACATGTGAAGCCTTGTACTCAGGATCAGCAAGCTTTGTTCTCTGCTCTTCTGTACGATAGAACATTCCGTCTGCATCTACTTCGTAATCAACGCCTTCAACACCCCAGAATCTGAGATCTCTGATTTCCTGTGTACACAGGTCATCAAGGAACTGGAATGCAGCATCGATATCGTCGCAGCTTGTTGTGATAGCTACACCTGATGACATGTTAAGTGTGTCACCGTATGAATGCCATCTCTGAACCATACCCGGCTCAATTGTAAGTCCAAGAGGAATGTAGTTGCATCCCTGCTTATCAAGACCTGACTGCTTGAATACATCTGTGATTGTGAAGTTGAAATCCCAGTTCTGATCACACATACCGAGAACTCCACCTGTTGAAAGCTTAGCAATGTACTCATCATATGTCTGTGTACCGAACTCAACATCGATGATACCCTTGTTGTACTCTTCGTTAAGCTTCTGGAAGTACTTCTTAGCAGTTGGTGTTGTATTGTAGTCAACGATCTTAAGGTTTTCCTTATCAACGATTACAGAACCGTCATTTGGATAACCATCGAGGAACTCAGGAGCGTTCTCAAGACAGAAGTATCTCCAGTCCTCACAAAGCATTGTATATGGAATAACCTTTGTTCCATCCTCAAGTGTAGGATGCTCAGCATAATATCTCTCAAGGAGATCGAAATACTGATCAAGAGTTTCAATCTTTGGATAGTTATCCCACTCAAGAACTCTTGCCTGTACCCAGAATGCTTCATCACCGTGTGTTGTAGCCTTGGACTCGCCAAGTGTATTTCCGAATACGTTCATCCAGTAGATGTGTCCGTCATCCATACGGAACTTATCCCACTCTTCATCTGTGTAGAATGCCTTGAGGTTTGGATACTTATCAAGATAATCATCCCAAGGAACAAGTACATCATTATCATAGAGCTGCATCATAGCATCTCCACCATTGATGAAATCAGGATAATCACCACCGGCAATGATTGTACCGATAGCCTCAGCATCTGTCTGACCTGTAAGCCATGTTTCCTTAACCTTGCATCCTGTCTTTTCAGCGATAATCTGCTGAATCTCGTTGTCATCGTTAATCTCTGTACCAGGCATAGCGATGAACATTGTAAACTCTTTTACATCTCCTGATGGTGCAGCAGCTTCTGTTGAAGTCTCTTCTCCGCCACCAGCTTCCTCTGTTGAAGCAGCCTCTGTTGCAGGTGCCTCTGTTGTGTCTCCGCCGCCATTTCCTCCAGCCGGCTGATCGCCGCCACAGCCTGCAAGAGCTGTAGTCATCATTGCCAGAGTAAGACCAGCAGTCGTAAGCTTCTTAGCCCACTTCTTCATACTAACCCTCCTTTTAAATAAGAAAAAAAATTGTATACCCGTTTCGGGTATCAAGGTAAGTTGATTATATTCCAAAACATAAGTTTTTTCGCCATACAAACTCTCAAAAAACACCCTACAAATTCTTAATGATTATTTATACATTATTAATAAAAAATTAACATAAAAAAGCCGAAAACTTGTATAGTTTTCGACTTTTTCCCATATATATCGCCTTGATCGGGTCTTTTTTTATTATTGTTTCTGCTGTCTTCTGTACTGAGATGGAGTAACACCCATTATTTCAATGAACTTTCTGATGAAATAATCACTGTTTTTATATCCGACCGCAGAGGAAATATCCACTATACGGTCTTCCGTATTGATCAGCCTCCTTGCCGCCTCCTTAATCCTGTAATCCGTCAGATAATCCTTGAATGATACCCCATACTTCTTGCTGAAGAGAGAGCCCAGATAACTGCAGTTGATGAAGTATTTCTCACTGAGTTTCTTAAGACTCAGATTTTCGCTGTAATGCTCTTTTATCTCTTTCTCAACATCCTTAAGAATGCCATGAGATACATTTTTCCTAAGCTGTGATAGATAATCCGCATATTCACAGGCAAACTTATACATATGAAGGCTGCTGCCTCGCTTAACGCCTTCATCAAAGGAGCTTTCGCTGATCCTATGCATTACTTCTTCCTGGTCGATCTCATCATCGAGCTCAGCTGCAATATGAATAAGCTGGAAAAGCAGATAGTTTATATTGAGGCTTACCGAATTTCCGAGGCCGGCCGCTCCGATCTTTTCATAAAAGTTCCCGATACATTTATGTATAAGAGTTTGATCATTAAGCTCTATAGCCTTTACAAGATCATCAACACTGTTCTTGAACAGCATTTCTTTTCCCGGATTTATACTCATCTGTCTCTCGTAGACAACAACCGGTTTTGCATCATGGAACACTTCCTGTGATTTCAAAATGCAGGCCGAGCTGTAGGATTTCGACACCGCGGAAATATCCGGTACCTTCTTGCCTGAGATTATCCTTACTGATTTATTCATAACCTTCTCGAGGCTGTTCTGAAGATCATTCAGATACTCCAGATCATCCATACCTCTGTCTTCAGCCATATAATCGCAATAAATAAAACCTGTATCATATGAACTGTGATTCAGAGAAACATCATATATGAGATGATTTCCGTCCTCTGCAAGAAAATCACTCACACTCTGATTGAGTTCTCTTCGATATTTCATTGTATTTCCTTCGGTCATATCATTTCTGTCGATTTCAGGAAGTTCAATGATCACATATCTCACGCCCTCAGATAGTCTCATGTTGCTTGTGATATATTCCAGATTAACAGCATCATATCTTCCGACAATAAGCGCTATAAGGTGTCTCTGAAGGTAAGCGGTTTCCGTCTCCTTCTTATGGATTTCAATTATCTCATTCTCTTTATTCTTATCTGATATTTTTCTCAGAATCCCAAGAAGCTCATCCTTATTGATGGGCTTAAGAAGATAATCCATGCAGCCGTAACGCATGGTTTCCTTTGCATACTGAAAATCATTATAGCCGCTGAGTATAACAAATTCCGCATCCGTAAGCTTATCCTCTCTGATTTTCTTAAGCAGCTCAACACCATTCATTATAGGCATTTTTATATCTGCTATTATCAGATCGACTTTATTATCCTTCAGATAATTTATTGCTTCCTTGCCGTTCGAAGCCATATGGACTATCTCGAAGTTTTCTTTTCCCCAGTCTATCAAGACCTTTAAACCCTGCATGATAAAGGGTTCATCATCGACAAGCATTACCTTAAGCAATTTCCGTTCCATCCTTTTCTTCAACACTAATTACAACAGTTGTTCCTACTCCTATCTCACTTTCAAGATAAAACTCAACATTACTGTCAGGCATCATCTTGAGTCTGAGACATGCATTTGTTATTCCTATTCCTCTTCCTGTCTTTATAAGATCCAGGCTTGCATTATTCATCTTGAAGAGCAGAATATCTCTGGCTTCATCTGTGATACCTATGCCCGTATCTTCAATCTCAATATTGGTTCTTTTTCCGTCCGGATATACTCTTATAAATATCCAGCCTTTCTCAGTCTTTCCCTCAATGCCGTGTACGCAAGCATTTTCAACAAAGGTAACTATAGAAAGTCGCGGAAGCTTCAGACTCTTACAGGAATCATCGATTTCAATCTCATAATTCAGCCTGTCACCGAATCTGTACTTTTGAAGTTCAAGATATGCCTCGATAAAGCTGACTTCTTCTTCGAGTGAAACAGTATCGGAATGCCAGTTAACATTTGCTCTCTGCATCAGGGCAAGATGTTCGACCATCTCAGCCGTTTCATTTTCACTCTTGATAAGGCTTCGCATTCGGATACTTTCGAGCGCATTAAACAGGAAATGCGGATTAATCTGACTGTGCAGTGCCTGCAGCTCCGCATTCTGTCTCGCAATATCCATCTCCTGCTCCTTGAGCTTATCTACGTAAACCGTCTGAATCAGCTCATTCATTCTGTCAGCCATGACATTATAATTTTCCATGAGCGACGTAATTTCATCATTTCCTTCCACTCTGGATATCTTGGTAAGGCTGTCGGAATCAGTCTTTTCAAATGCCTTATCAAGTTTATCTATTCTTCTCGCAACCGACGATATCAGTCGCGCTATCATGAAGATCGGAAGGAACAGGTTGATGATGATTACGAAAACCATAACGATGATAAGGTTTGTATCCAGCCCCCAGAAGCTCACATTTCTGCTTCTCAGATAAACTGTAAATCTTTCGCCATAAAGTTCAAAGTTATATACATAATCATACTTTATATCCTTATTGAAAAAAGGATATGTTTCCTTGAAATGTGCTCCTCCGACATTTGTCATAAGCACCCTGTTATCCATACAGATATATGCATCGGATTCGATACTGTCATTCAGGATAGTCTCGAGAAATCGGCTATAGTTGATCTCCATCTTGAGAACCTTCTCACATCCTGTTTTCTTATATCTGTCAAGCTTCCTCAGAAGGAGGATGCTCCTCTTGGAGTATGTCTCGGTGGTATCTTTTCCGAATACAAACATAACGACGAGCCCCTCACTGTCGCCAAGTCTCTTATACCACATTTCATCTCTTATCGGCGCAAGTTTATAAAACATAAATCCATTAAGGATCGTGTCATTATCTGCGTATATCGAAACCTTATCTCGTCCCGCTCCCAGCCAGCTCTCATAGAGGGACAGTTTTTTGAACTTTATATATTCATTATAATAATCCACAGGTCTTTCATATTGCCTGTCCAAAAGTTCCTCTATTGTTTCATTCTTATAAATGTTCTGGATCAGGGCTGCAGGATACTCAAAATAATTGACCATACCGTACTTTATAGCCATCGCATCCGATGAAAGTTCCTGTGCGATAGTAATCTTGTTCATTCTGTAAACGTTATAGAAAACTATGCCGTCTGTTACGAGAAGCGGAATAATAACACAGAACACAAAAAGAAGGATCATCTTATTCCTAAGCTTGACCCTGTAAAAGAGTTTTTCCACTTTCAGTAACAGCTTACGCATTTACACTATCTCTACCTGGCACATAGTCATAGTCTTCACTGCCGCATCGTGGCTTTCCGGAGTCACACCTGCTGCACATGAAGGGTCTACAGAAACTTTGGTTTCGGGATAAAGAGCCTTAAGTATCAATGCATTTGATACCACACAGATATCTGTACATAATCCTACCAGCTCTATTTCATCCTTATCGGTAAAACCATAGCTGCCCCATCCCGTATATCCGAAGCTCGGCTTATCAATAATGTCAGAGCCATCTACATAAAGCCCTTCGCGGATTTCCCATCCGAAGGTTCCTTCTATGCAGTGCTTAACAGGAAGATGTTTTCCTTCATTTGTCTCAAGATAATTCTCATGGTGAGTATCTCTTGTATAAATGATCTTATCACCATTTTCCTTATATTCTTCTATCTTCTTTTTAACATTATCAACTATAGCTACAGCTTCCTTAGTTCCGAGTGCACCATCAATGAAATCATTCTGCATATCGATCACTATAAGAATCTTCATGCCAAATCTCCTATATCTTAAGTCTGATGTAGGTGCCAAAATCATCTTCCGGCACCTACATTTGTCATCATATAAAACTTATTTTGAATTATTTATCTGCCTGAATCCGAAAATTAGATGCTGATGTTTGCACCCTCAAGTCCTACATAAGCACCCTGAGCAGCTTCAGATGAATCCGGATGAGCGATGAGCCACTTATTTCTTGCCCAAAGCAGCTTATCTTCAGGATCCTTATCAGCCGGCTTCTCGAAATCTGTATTTGTATTTCTAGGAAGAACTACAGCTACTCTGAATCCTTCATCAGAAACCATGCATGGAGCATAATGAAGTGATGTTGCATAAACTTCAACAACAGCTCCTGCAGGTGCACGGAATGCAACTACCTCAGCAGTATCAAGCTTTCCGTTGATAATCTTCTCCTGCTTAGCAAGAAGAAGCACAAAGTCTGTAGCACCGATATTGATCTCACTGTTTCTGTGATACTCGAGGCAGTTAAGTGCCTTGTTGTATCCCCAGCACATACCGAGTTCGATCGGCATTCCTCCGAATGCATTATCTCCGAGTTCCTTGAAAATGCCAGTAGCCTCAAGAGAATCGATCCATGGCTCATAAGCCACTCCCTCTGCAGGCATAGCTACATTATTCATAGCATCGATAAGTTCTTTTGTATCATATCCCGTAAGAACCTTTCCATACTCAGCGAACTCCGGATCAAATACAGAATAAATTGTCATTGTTACATACCTCCTTGGAAATCATATAGTTTTTGCTAAATCGTTTTCTATATAAAATACGATCATACGCGCAAATCGTTAAATATTATATCATAGATTCGGATTATTAGAAATACTCAGCTTTAATAACCTTTCCGTCTTTCCATTCAAGACATTTGATAATCTTACCGCCTCTTACTCTGAGTCCGGTCACCTTTCCCGAGCGCCATGCATCCGGAAGTGCGGGAAGCAGCTGAACCTCACCCTCATGGCTCTGGACAAGCATTTCGGCAATTCCGGCCGTACATCCGAAGTTACCGTCAATCTGGAAAGGAGGATGATCATCGAAAAGATTCGGAAGTGTCTGAGTATCTATCAGCTTTTCAATATTCTCAAGCGCCAGATTCCCTTCACCGAGTCTTGCATACATATTGATTATCCATGCTCTGCTCCAACCCGAATGACCGCCGCCAAAGGATAGTCTTCTCTCAATAGTTTTTTTAGCAGCTTCAAACAGCTCAGGTGTTTTATCCTTTGTTATCTGCGTTCCGGGATAAAGAGCGAAAAGATGAGAAATATGTCTGTGTCCCGGCTCCTCTTCCTCATAATCCTCGTTCCACTCCATTATCTGTCCGTACTTTCCAACAGAATCGGATTTGATACGCGAAAGAACTTCCCTTGCCCTTGTAGAAATGTATTCTCCGTTTCCGGCATCCTTGTTAATCCCCAGAATTTCTTCGGCACGTATACATGCTCCGAGAAGCTCTCTTATTATCTGATTATCCATAGATGCGCCTTTACAGATAACACCCTTCTCACCGTTCGGAAGTATATATGTATTCTCAGGTGAAAGCGTAGGACATGTAACCAGATATTCCCCATCCATAACGAGATAGTCCATGACAAAGGTTGCCGCATCACGCATTATGCCATAATTCTCTCTGAGAAAATCCTTATCTTCGGTAAAGAGATATTCATCCCAGATATGAAGCGAAAGCCATGCCCCGCCCATTACCCAGTAGCTGGAGCTGAGACAGACATCCTGCGGACAGGTATCAGCCCAGATATCTGTATTATGATGAGCCATAAAACCATGACAGCCGTACATTTCTTCCGCAGTTCTCTTACCCCTTTCTCTGAGTCTCTCTATAAGAGCGATCAGAGGTTCCGTACACTCGCGAAGATTAGTGACCATAGCCGGCCAGTAATTCATCTCCGTATTTATGTTGATAGTAAATTTGCTTCCCCATGCCGGATTATAATCCTGGTTCCATATCCCCTGAAGATTTGCGGGGAGTGAATCTCCTCTCGAACTTGATATCAGAAGATAACGTCCGAACTGGAAAAATCTTGTAACCTTCTCCTGTCCCTCTATCTCAAGTGTCACTCTGTCGAAAAGTGACTTATAATCATCGATGTGTTCTCTGAGAAGTTCATCCCATGTAAATACAGCTGTATCTTCAAGTCTTTGAAGAACTGACATAACAGGCTTCTCTTCCCTGAATGTTGTGTCTGCCGCAAGGATGATAAGTGCTTCATCAGCATCACGTATGATAATGTTATTGCCGATCACTTCCTTTGTGCCGCCGGTTGGTATAACCTTTGTTGCCGCAGCTATTCCCACACCGTCTTTTCCGCCCGCAACAGCTTCCATAAACTGAATATTTCCGGGAAGAACTCTTACGCTGTCAGTATAAGTGTTATAGCATTGATGTCTTATGGTCTGAAGCTCATAAGGGCTATTCTCCCACGGCTTTCCACCACGACCGAGCTGTGCATGAAAAGAAAGCGAACCGGGCTTATCCGCAGATAGATGTATAAGCATTGCATTTCTCGGATAGCTGACTATCACTTCACGGAAATATCTGACTCCGTTCATCACAAATTCCGTAGAAGCAACCGCACGGCTTATATCAAGCTCCCTCTTATAATCCTCGAACTCTGTTTCACGTCCCATAAATTCAATATACAGATTTCCGAGCGGTTCATAATGTCTCTGTTCCTCCGGAATTGCCGAAAGCGCAAATGCACATAATTCCTCTGCTTCTCTGATCCTGCCCTCGAAGATCAGCTTTCTTATCTCCGGAAGTTTCTCCCTCGCGGACGGATTAAGTCTGTCCTGCATTCCACCAAACCATACGCTGTCTTCATTCAGCTGTATTCTTTCAGTATGAGGATTTCCGAAAACCATTCCTCCGAGCTTACCGTTTCCCACAGGAAGCGCTTCGTTCCAATCTTCCGCAGGACTGTCGAAAGTTATCTTATTTACATCTATACTCATCTTATTCTCCACTGTCACTTTTATAGTTCTGCCAAACCTCATTCAGTACGGCGATCATTTTTTCTGCTTCTTCTTCGGATACGGATCTGAACACATCAAAGATCAGCATGCCATTCATATCAAGCGGCTGAATGATTCCTCGAATATAAACCTCTGCTATATGAGCCGCACATACTCTGCAGTCAAAAAGATCTTTCAACCCATAAGCCGGTGTAATATCCTTCAGATCCCGGATTCCAAGAATCTTCTTCATAAACATATGTATTATTCTTGCGGCGGTCCTTCTGTCGAGTTCTTCATCTTTCCCGATCACATCCTGCTCTTCTATCCAGCCGGCTTTTCTGTATGACATCAAATCCGCATTTCCGGAATCCATAACGTAACCGGAAAAAATTTCCGTTATCATGGATATAAATCTGCCCTTGGTCAGCATTCTGTTCTCCATATTGATCATCCAAAATTTATATTCATGTTTCGGATGGCTTTCCGAATGATCTGTCATCAAACTCAATCATTAAACTCAATCATAAATCGGAGTAATGCGAAGGGTTACATTATCGTTTGCTTTAATACCGGAAACTGTAAAGCCCTTCTCATTTATCTCCTTTGCATCATAAATCTTCTTTTCCTTGCTCCAGAGATCTTTCACCTCATATCTCTCCGCACCCGCGAAGCTCTCCGCATCCACCATCTTACCTGATAAATATTCCATAATAAGATTCGGCTTGATCGATAATGTATCCGGTCTGTCACCCATTCCGACATTTATGAAGGAAAGTGCAATACTTCCATCCATAAGCGGCTTAGCCAGGACATCCAGACGGTCATTATCACGGATATAGGTTGTATCCGGTGCAACCGCTTTTGTAGTATAAATTCTCTTTGCCTGAACTCCGAGCTCATCCTGATTAAGTGCGATCAGCTCATCATTCGTTATGATATTATAAACAGCATCGCCTGCCGTTACATTTCTCAGATCCATACCCAGCATAAGCGGTGCATTCATCATACACCACATAGTCATATGGGTCTTATTCATAGTTTCGGTCAGTCCATCCATGCCGATCATCAGCATATCAGGATCGTTCCAGCCGCGGTCCAATCCCGCAAACTCATCCATGATAACAGCCTTATTATACTGAGCCGTTACGCTTGTTGTATAAGCGCCTTCCCAGGATGCATGGCCGCTGTCGCCATCCGAACCAACCTGAAATGTGATATCATTCAGTATTCTCCATGTATCTCCAACCTTATAGCCCCAGTTATGCGGATGAGTCTTACCCCATTCACAGATTGAGAAAACTATATCTCTGTCCGAACCTGTTTTAGCAAAACCTTCCTGAATCCTCGCATATGAGGTAAGTGTATTCTCCTGGCGACGGTGATTCATAAGTCTGAGCAGATTTTCTCCCGCAGCAAACTTTATCTTAATAGGTTCTGTCCTGTCATCCGAAACTTCAACCAGGTCATCATAGAAGATTTCCGTCTTTTCTCCTTCTCCGACCGCTGCCTGAAGCCAGCTTCCTATTCCTTCTGTCTTTCCGGTCTTACAGAATACGGTAAGATCATACTCACCCTCTGTCTCTACATTTACCTTAAACCTAAGCTCACTGCTCAGCTCACCGATAGGCGAAGCATCCGGAGCCGTTCCGTCAAATGTACCGATTCCGACTATATATTCGCCTTCTTTATATGCACGGCTTCCCGTAATGATACCGTCCTTTACCGCTGACAGCTCTATCTTCTCCTGTCCGTTTTCTAAAACAATTTTCTTAATCCCCGGTGCAAATGTAAATCTGGCATTTTCAGGATCAGAGAACGTTGCATTATCCCAGACATTATAACAGTTATCGACTTTAATAAAATCAACGCCCCACTTTATATAATCTGCAGTATCAACATCCTCATATCCGCAGGTGCCGACTTCAAGCCCTGAACATAACCTTGAACCGATATCATTATACATTCCGAATTTCAGGCCTTTTCCATGGATATAATCAGACATTGCCATAAACCCGCCCGGAAACTTAACAGAGTCACCTTCAACATGTCCGTCAATTCTCTCTGCACCATAGCAGCCGTCATCCAAAACAACATATTGATATCCCAGCTTATCCAGTCCAAGCTCGACAATCCTATCTGCCATCGCTTTAGTCAGTTCTTCCGTATTTCCGCTTCCGAAAGCATTCCAGCTGTTCCAGCCCATAGGTGGAAAATGCTTCTTGCCGTATAGAACCTTACCATCCTTAAAGGCATCATATCTGAAACGGCTGTCCTCGATTTTCACAGGCTTATCAAAGTAATTCTTATCCATGTCATCCTCCCTGTCGCATAATTATTTATACACCTTACGGATAAATCCGTATCATTATTTGTAAAGCGGACATTCGTATCCCGCTTCGCTGCATACTCTTCATAAACAACATTTTAATTTTAGCATTTTGAAGTATAGAAATATATGCGTAAAAGTGTACAAAATTACAGCCGTGCCGGAATGCATATAACCATATGAACATTCCGTCGAACGGCTGTACATTTTCAAATATATATAATCAAAACACCTTATGATCCGATAAAAACATCTACTGATCAGCTTCCAGGAATTTATACAGAAGTTTGTAAAGTTCCTTTGTCTCTTTTTCATTAAGTGCTCCACCCTGAGAAGCAAGCTTAAGAGGAATATCCTTACACTTCTCCTTAAGTTCCATTCCCTCTGAGGTAATTGTAACTAACGTTATTCTCTCATCCTCTTTGGATCTTTCTCTTGTTACGAAGCCTGCTTTTTCAAGTCTCTTAAGAAGCGGTGTCAATGTTCCGGCATCAAGATGAAGTATTTCTCCGAGCTGTCCCACATTTACACTTTCTTTTTCCCACAAAACCATCAGCACGATATACTGGGTATATGTGAGTCCGAGCGGTTTCAGATACGGTGTATAACTTCCGACAATCTTACGTCCGCATGCATACATCGGAAAACATAACTGATTTTTAAGTAATAACTGTTCATATTCCTGTGCCATATATCCACCTCCAAAGTTTTAAACCTTTTGCTAAATTATATTTTGCACAATGTATTATGTCAAGTCCTTTTTAAACTGATAAGCAGAATCAATAATCCTCTCTTCTGACTGTCTCGATCATGGCATTGTGCTTCCATATTCCACTCAGATAGAGTGACCATGTTATCAGAAATCCCATGCCGAATCCGAAGATACCGTTCCACCATATGATCGAATAACCGAAGAACCTGCTGTATCTGAAAAGATATGTTACGACAACTCTCGTTCCTAGTGCTCCGCATGCAACGAACATCGGAAATGAACTATGATTCGCGCCCTGGAAAACTCCGAAGAGCGGTATATACATGGCGAGCACCACATTTATCAGAGTAACCGATCTTATATGCTGCAGACAATACTCCGCCGCCTGATCACTAAGGCCGAACATACCGATTATATCAGTTGTAAATATCCATATGCAGGCTGATATTATAAGCGTCATCAGAATCGAAATTATAAAGGTCTGCCTTACTCCCTGCTTAACTCTGTGCATCTTGCCCGCACCGATATTCTGTCCGGTATATGTAGCAAGCGTTGTCTGAAATGCATTGCAAGGAAGATTTAGATACCACTCAATTCTCTGCCCTACGGTAAAGGACGCAGTCATAGCCTGGCCGAATTCATTTACCGCTCTCTGAATAAATGTAAGCCCCAAAGATACAACTATCATCTGAAGAGAGATCGGAAATCCTACCTGAACAGTTCTTACAACAAGAGCCCCATTCAGCTTATACTCATTCATTTTAAATCTGAATATAGGATATCTATAATTCATATAAATGTATGCAGCAATGAAAGACATCGCCTGTGAAATAACTGTCGCAGTCGCAGCACCTGTAACTCCCCACTGAAACTGCTTCACAAATATATAATCCAGAATTATATTCATTACCGATGATATCAGCAGAAAATAAAGAGTCGCAGCACTGTCACCCACAGCTCGGAGTATTGATGAAAAGATATTATATCCGTATGAAAATACGAAGCCTATAGATATTATCCTAAAGTATCTGAGTGTAAGATCCAGGAAATCATCCGGAACCTTTACGAACAATTTAAAAGCGGGCTTTGCAACCGCGAAGGCTATTATCGTAACAAGAACTCCGAGCAGCATAAGAAACAGGATACCTGTAGACGCATTTTCACGGACCTTCTTCCGGTCTCCCGCTCCGTAATGCTGTGCCACAACAACCCCGTTTCCCGCAGAGAAACCTATAGCTATCGAAGTCAGAAAAAATGCAAAGCTTCCTGTAGTACCTACCGCTGAAAGTGCCGCCTCACTGGCGTATTTTCCGACGATTATCGCATCAACCGTATTATATAATTGCTGTAACAGAGATCCTGCCAGAACAGGAAGCGAAAATCTGAGTATATGCTTCCAGGGCGTTCCATCCGTCATCGTTCTATTCAACATATTATTTTCCTATCCGCATAATAATACATTTATTTTATCATTTTGAATTTCAATTATAAACCACGATAATTTATAAAGGAGCATGCCGTTTGTGACATGCTCCGTTGCAGATGCTATAATCGTTAAGAATCATATATCAGATCAATGATCAATCCGTTTTTCATACACCATATTATTTTTTCATAGACATATATTTTTCTACTCAGCAGATACCGGTGGAGCTGTTATCGAATCCACAGAGATCAGGTATCTGTCTGTCAGTTCCATAGTTTCAGGGAGAAGTGCATAAACTATCTTATCCTCACCTCTGCCGTAATGAGTAAAATACTGCAAATATGCCATATTCTTTGCTGTATAAAGTATTAAATCCATATGCTCATCTCTGAGTTTTTCGAGATTGTCAAGTTTTTCACCCGGCATGACAGGGGTTACAAATTCCTGTGCAGCAAGCTTTTCTCTTACCTCTATTGCTGAAAGAGGAATCTTGTCTGTTCCGACCCAATATATATTGTTAGTGGTATCAAGCATTATCCATTTTTTATAATTACTGTCCCAGATTTCGTTTACAACATGACATTCATTATCATATTCCGATAAAGGATTGATCCACATTTTACGAGAATAAATTCCGAGTGCCAGATATTCTTCATTCATTATCTGCGCTTTCGCTCTGCAATGAATCCCATGTTTCTGATCACCCAGTGCATAATCAAGCAGATATAATGCATCCATATCAGCTGTATACTCCGAGAAATTTCCGTTATGCATGAGTCTCGGCGAGAAGTAATCCATCAGATTCACTGCTTTATCAAACTCAGATCCGGTTCCGGCAATGCTTTCCAGCTCATATTTTTCAATCAGCTCCGTGTATTTGGGATCATCAAAAACATATGTTATCTGTTCGTTATTTCCGGTATGAAAAGTATCAGCGTTTTTGATAATTCCACATTCCATATTGTATACTTCTTCTTTTTCCTGAACGTAAGAAACATACTCAAAATTATTATCTGAACTGCTGAAAATAATATAACCCACTGCACCTGTTAACAGTATCAATAAAAAAATGATCAATAGATTCTTCTTCATATTGTTCTTTTCCAACCTTCCTGCAGCATGATCGATCGTTATTAATCTCATATTGCCGCTTCATATTGTAATGATACTGTTATTTATTTCCATACAACAAGTGACCGCAGTCATATCATATATGACTGCGGTCACATTCTTTTAATCTATTCAATCTTCATCCTGCAAAATGATTCCTCCAAAATATTCGGGAGAGCCATTATTGTCTGATATAACAAACCCTCTGGTATGAAGAATCACATAAGTTCCGTCTTTCCGACGGGCACGATAGCGTATCGGCTTAACCTCTGCTTTTCCGTTAAACAGTGAATGCATTGCGGACTCAAACACTTCGATATCATCCGGATGAATACAGTTTCTGAAAACCTTATCGGCATGATACATATATTCCGATTCAAATCCCAGATCGTCAACCAGTGAAACCGACCACCTGGAAAAGTCATAACGCATATCGTTAAGATATATATATCCTCCTCCGGTTACTGTAACCAACGCTCCGAAAAAAGAATCAAGCAGCCTTTTTCTATCAGGCGGGATCGGTGTTTCTATTCTCTCTAAATCCCGAAATCCTTCAATAGCTTTTAATGATTTTATTGCCTTTTTGTTTTCATACATAAGTAGGTCAGCTCTGGCCAAAACATCCGAAAACTTTGAATCTTCATCTTCAAAAATCGCTATTCCCGAAGCAACGGTCGGGCCTGAACGTGATTTCCTGTTACTCTCTGATTCATCCCTGATTTTATTGATCAGATATTCCCGATCATTATAATCTTTTCCGATCAACACAATAACAAATTCATCTCCGCCTACTCTGAAAACCGGACTGTGACTGAATGTCTCGCATATCAACCTACTTGTAGCACGAATGGCTTCATCACCGAAACTGTGTCCTCTCGTGTCGTTAATAAGCTTAAGATCGTTTATATCACACATAACAACACCAAATTCCAAAGCATCGGGATTTGAATTAATCATATCATCGATAGAGCAAATATATTCTTTAAATGCATGGTTATTCTTTACTCCGGTCAGTTCATCCCTTCGAGCCATTATTTCGGCAGATTTAAGATTCTTCCTCTGATTTTCTTTCTCTCTATACTCTTTTTCAACATTTTCAAGGCAGCAGACAATATGCTTCTTATCGTTACACGAGATAACTATATGCCGCATATGAAATATATTGCCATCTTTTATCGCTCTGAAAACAACTCTCTGATTGCCATCTCGCGAAAGCACTTCTACCATCTTATCTTTATTGTATGTCTCGGTCATAAGTTTAATATCATCTGGATGAATAAACTTATCGGCATTTTTTAAGCAATCAGCGAAAAAATCCTCACCTTCATTCGGAAACTCCGATTCCTCCCCATCATTGGTATCTGTAAAGACAATGTAGTGATTCGTTTCCAGATTGACATAGTAAACACACTCATAATGCTTAGCCAACGAAAAAGCTATTTGATTAAATACCTCCGGATTATTAATCATTTATCTTCTCCCATTTACCAAAGAATCTATCATGTGCAGAATAACCGATATCGGTATTTTCGGATACATTTTCATTCTATCATATAACGGAAGTTCAAGAAACCTATAAAATGATTTTTTTGATTTTATTCAGGTATCAGCCCTTCCTCAACCTATGAAAAGCAAAGTTCATAAAATTATTCATCAATGTTCACGAGTTTATAATTCCGACTTCCAAGTCCAATTTTCTCCGCATGTTCCATCCAGATTCTTTACCAGATTACCGATCAACTCAGGTTCCAGATAATTGCTTGACGGAGGTTCTCCCGTAGATATCTTGACCGCAATTTTCCCCTGCGGGTTCCAGTCTAATGCATTATATATATTAACAAGACCTTCCGAAGAAATATCTGAAGTAAAATATACAATCGTATCCGATGAGTTGTCGGGATCAGGATATTCTTCAGTTTCCAGTTCTGTCTTATCCACATTCTCAGTTACTTTTTCCGATTCAGTCGGCTCAATTTCCGTCGTATTTTCAATCCTGTTTTCATCTTGATCTTTCTCCGTCGAAATCTCCACATTATCTCTGCCACAGGAACTCAATATAAGCATGAAAACTATAATCATTGCAAATCTTATCTTTAACGATTTACTCATTTTATCGTCTCCTTTTCCTCTCCCACAACATTTTCTGAATACACAGATTACAAAGTATGTCAAAAATTCAAATAAAGAAATCTCAGATTCAGTTCAAGCCATTCTCATCGCAAACCTGCCCCAAGTTTATATGCATCATTCAAAGATTTACTTCGTTTCGTCATCGACGGAGTACCGCATGCAACACATCCTTCAATCCTGAATCTGATTTCATTTTCTCTTTCCGGTGATCTTTTTGGCATATATATTCAGCGGGCGTTGTTCCCTAGTACGATTGAAACATTTCCATTTCCAAGTAATTCCTCAAGTTCCTTATCGGTTAATCCTTTAATCTTACCCAATCTCGTATACGCCCAGGAATTTGAGCCATAAAATATGACAATCTGATTTCCCGAATAAAGAACAATATCTCCCGGACTCGTAGTCGTCTGACTGTCATTACTCGGAAGAGATGTTCCAAGACTTCCGACCTGCTCAAATCCGCCATACATAGACATATTTATTTCTATTCCCGATCCGGCAAGATCTTTCAGAGCGTCAACGCTCTCATTATCTTCCCATTCAACAGAAATATTTCTATCTCCGATTGAAAGGATCAACTCATTCATAACTTCTTCCTCATCTGTCTGCTCTACTATCTGCTCAGCTTTTTGTTCTTCCTGCCGTTCTGCTTGTTGTTCTGCTTTTGACTCAGCTTGCCCGCCTTCGTTTTGCTCTTCCTGTTGAATTGTTTTTTGCTCTTCCTGCTCTGATATTCTATCAGGGCTATTCTCCCGATCAACAGTCAAATCCGGATCATCAGTTTCCTCAGAAATCTTTTCATTTCCACCCTGCGAGAGAGAACTATCATTTGATGCCGGTCTGCCTGTACATGCAGAGATCAATACCATCATTACAATAGCATAGATTACACTTTTCGCTTTTTTCATAAATAAATCCTTTAATTAAAATGTTCACTCATGAAGCTCTCTATCTTATCGAACGGGATATAATCCTTATCTCCACCGTCATACAGATCTGTGTGTACAGCTTCGGGGATTATCATAAGTTCTTTATTATCTGCATACTTGCTGTCCTTAATCATATCCGCATAAGCATCTTTACTAAAATAGCATGAATGTGCCTTTTCTCCATGGATAAGCAGAACTGCACTTCTTATCTCATTGCTGTACTTAAGTATCGGCTGATTCACAAAAGACTCACAACCTATCACATTCCATCCACCGTTTGAATTAAGGCTCCTCTTATGATATCCTCGATCAGTCTTGTAATAATCATAGTAGTCCTTTACAAAGAAAGGTGCGTCCTCCGGAAGAGGATCGACAACTCCTCCGCCAAGTTTATACTCACCTGCTTTAATATCTTCAAGCCTCTGAGCACACATAGCTGCCTTATGCTGATATCTTGCCTCTTCACTGTCTTCTGAGTCAAAATAGCCCTTGGCATTTACTCTTGTCATATCATACATCGTCATAGCAACCGTAGCTTTAATCCTTGTATCAAGAGCAGCTGTATTGATAGCCATTCCTCCCCAGCCGCAGATTCCGATGATACCGATCCTGTCAGGATCAACTTTGTCATTCAGTGAAAGAAAATCAACTGCCGCCATAAAGTCCTCGGTATTGATATCCGGGGAAGCCATATATCTTACATTTCCGCCACTCTCACCTGTAAATGAAGGATCAAACGCTATCGTCAGGAATCCTCTCTCTGCCATTGTCTGCGCATATAGTCCGCTGCACTGCTCCTTTACCGCACCGAAAGGTCCGCTTACAGCAATCGCCGGAAGCTTGCCCTCCTTAGCCTTAGGCACATACATATCCGCAGCAAGTGTAATACCATATCGATTAACAAAAGTCACTTTGCTATGCTCCACCTTATCGCTCTTCGGAAATGTTTTATCCCATTCATTTACCAGTTTCAGTTCTTCCTTCTTTATCATGATACATGTCCTCCGTTATCATTTTCTGATTATATTCCAACTTCTTTTTGTGTCTGTCTGATCAGATAATCCATTCTGTCAACTCTTCTCTGACTGTTATGCATTTCTTCTACCAGATCACATCTGCATTTACGAAGATGTTTAATAAGAGCTTCACCGTCACCACTCTCATATAATGCTTTGGCTCTGTTTATATCTTCCATACGGCATCCGTTATCATTCAGATTGTCGATCAGCATCATCAAATCCATACATCTCACCTCGCAAACTTATTGTATCTGCTTGACGAATACATCGCTAATGAATAAAATGAATATCATGATATTCCGTATTGGAATATCACATTCTGAAGAACGACAATGTGAAGCTTTTGAGTGCACTGTAATAATGAACAGTGCATATGGAGGTTACCATGGAAATAAAAAGTCTGCGATATTTTCTTGCAGTCGCCAGAGAAGAGAATATGACAAAAGCTGCGGACATGCTTCATGTCACGCAGCCAACACTTTCAAAAACATTGAAATATCCTGCATTTACCCCCATAGCAGATAGATTTCTTGCTCAGATAAAAGAATCATTTTCATAATATACCAAACTTATTTTAATGATCGTGATACCGTCACATGTCCATGCTCAGTCTTATAAACAGAAAAATCATAGTACCGACAGGCCAGCCTGCAACTGTTATCCACAAAAGAGCCTCAGGATTCATGTTACTGGTCATTCCAAACATAAGGAATAATACATATATCATAGCTGCAAACATTAGGATTCCGAAGAACAGAACAACTGCAACTGCACCAAACTTTTCCGCTCCTGAAAAAACTGTTATATCCACGCGCTTCTTCATAAGTCTATAAAGAAAATAAACAGCACCCGCATAGATAACAAACCCTACAACATACATTAAGTAATTATATTCAAAGATATCACCGCTTGTAATAAATGAACTGTAATTTCCGATAAATGTTTTTCCAAGTGTCTGAATGTACTCACATAAGCAAGCCAGTGGAATCAATAAAATCATATATATAATTAAAAATCCCATATCAAAACTCCTTACTTTGATTGAAACCGACTGTATTATGCAGTCTATTTATTTTATCAATCCCATAATTCCCAAAAGTGCTTTGAGAATAGTTCAAAGAATTCATTTTTACACTGATTTCTATAATCGAATATCTTTCTTTCATATTCGAAATACATATCATTTATTTCCTGAGCCGTCGGATAGCGGTCAGGAAAATCAGTTGGAAAATACATTTTAGATGAACCTTTTTCTTTTTCCAATTTTTTCTCTTCGTCGGTTTTGGCTTTCTCACCAAACCAGCCAAGTTCCCTTCTAAATCTGGTCTGTAAGCTATGATACGCTCTAGAATACGGATTTTTCATAGAACACTTATCTTCATCCATTTCATTAATCAGAAAAATCAGTCTATCCAAGATTTGTTCCCATTTTTCATTAGCAGCTTCTCTTTCTTCATCTGTACACACCATAGATGGTAAAAATGAAGAAGGAATTCCATTATGTTTTTTTCTGAACTGTTTAAGCATTGGAGAAATGGTATCCATAAACCAAGTATTCATATTCCAAACATCTGTGTCAGCATATCCCCTTTTAGCTCGCTGCTGACCGGCCTTCGCTTTATATGCTTCTTCCTCTTTATAAAAGCTGATCCTGCCACGAAGTCTACTATCAAGCTTCTTAGTAATGTCACTTACATACACCGGATAGTCCCGTTCAAAATCATCCTTAAACTCTTTCTTATATTTATCGGATACTTTTTCCTTAAAGATTTTATAGTAATAACAATCAACTATCAGTTTGTCTATACCATCCGTTAATTCCTGCTCACTCTTGAGTTCAGCATACCTTTGCTGAATTGTTTTCATAATACTTTCCCCTTCGACCATCATAATCTAATTATCCGACGTAAACGTGGAATTAAATCTGCCATAATACATTAATAATTTATCATGAAATAAGAAACCACTGCATATATCACTGTAATGATTGCAATAGGTACTACAATAATTGGAATAAGATCAATACAATTGACCAAAATAAGTATTCCGCTGATTAAAAACATAATACTGCACATGAGGAAACATATAGCCGACTGTCTATAATAAGGACTTTTGTCCATCTGTTCTCTTTCTTCTTTACTTGCATTTAAATATTGATTGTTAAGTAAAAAACCTTTTTCCATAAAAGAAAATACAGATAATACGCCAAATGCTCCTGCAAGTACAAACACGATAATTAATGTCATCAAGTCTTCTGAAGCCATAACAAAACCCCTTTCCCAAAAATATAAAATTTAATTATACGGTTTATTCTTCAATATGTGCGATTTACTGTAATTATGTACCAATTATATCATAATTCCGGGCAGAAACAATTGAATTATATATGATCAATTCACTCCATAAATAGTCAATTCAATTTACTCATTTTGAGCAAAATGAGTAAATTGAATTACGAAGTGACTAAATTAAAACACGGCTATGCTTTTCAACATAACCGTGTAGTTAGAATCAGTTCTCTTTGTTGTTAATTTAAATAATTTGGTCGCAAATTGGTCGTAATTCCAATCCTCGACTACTGCACCCACCCTTGTAAATAAAGGATTTACTTCTTCTCTGACTTAAGTGTCGGGAAGAGGAGTACGTCACGGATTGCAGGACTGTCAGTAAGCAGCATGCAGAGTCTGTCGATTCCATATCCGATACCGCCTGTAGGTGGCATACCGACTTCAAGTGCATTCAGGAAGTCTTCATCTGTGTGGTTAGCTTCCTCATCACCTGCATCTGCAAGTGCATCCTGAGCTGCAAATCTTTCTCTCTGATCGATAGGATCGTTAAGCTCTGAGTAAGCATTTGCCATCTCCCATCCGTTCATGAAGAACTCAAATCTCTCAACATATTCAGGATTCTCAGGCTTCTTCTTTGTAAGCGGAGATATCTCAACCGGATGATCCATGACGAATGTAGGCTGAACAAGATGCTCCTCTACATATGTCTCGAAGAAGAGATTCAGAATATCACCCTTCTTATGGAAATCTTCAAACTCGATATGGTGTTCCTTAGCAAGTGAACGAGCCTGCTCAAGATCCTTAACTTCATTCCAGTCAACACCGCTGTACTTCTTAACAGCATCAACCATTGTTATTCTCTCGAATGGCTTTCCGAGATCCATCTCGATTCCGTTATATGTAATCTTGGTTGTTCCGAGAACTTCCTCTGCGATATATCTGTACATATTCTCAGTAAGATCCATCATGCCGTGATAATCCGTATATGCCTGATAAAGCTCCATAAGAGTGAACTCAGGGTTGTGACGTGTATCAACACCCTCATTTCTAAAAACTCGGCCAATCTCATAAACTCTTTCAAGACCGCCGACGATAAGTCTCTTCAGGTAAAGCTCAAGAGATATGCGAAGCTTCAGGTCCTCATCAAGCGCATTAAAATGTGTCTCGAAAGGACGTGCTGCGGCACCACCTGCATTTGATACAAGCATAGGTGTCTCAACTTCCATAAATCCCTGTGTATCAAGATATCTTCTTATTGCAGCTATGATCTTTGATCTCTTTACAAATGTATCCTTTACTTCAGGATTCATGATGAGATCGACATATCTCTGACGATATCTGATGTCTGTATTTGTAAGTCCGTGGAACTTCTCAGGAAGAATCTGAAGGCTCTTTGAAAGAAGAGTTACTGCTGTTGCATGAACTGAAACCTCACCTGTTCTTGTTCTGAAGAGATAACCCTCAACTCCGAGGATATCACCGATATCTGTTCTCTTGAATCCCTTATAGTTATCCTCACCGAGTTCATCACGGGTAACATATATCTGAATATTTCCCTTAAGATCCTGGATATTTCCGAATGAAGCTTTACCCATAACACGCTTGGACATAAGACGTCCTGCTATAGATACTGTAATTCTGTCTGCTTCCGGAATCTCCGGTGCCTCTTCGCCTTCAGCAGGCTTCGGGAACTTTGCTTCGAAATCAGCTTTAGCTTCTGCTGTATGATAAGTAACATTATACTTAGTTATCTGAAAAGGATCCTGACCTGCTTCCTGCAGTTCAGCAAGCTTCTCACGGCGTACCTTAAGGAGCTGGTTGATGTCCTGCACCTGTGCACCCTTCTGCTGATTATTCTTTGCATTATTATTCTGATTCTGTTCTGACATTATGTCAACCTCCTGATTATTCATTCAAAAGTTATATCCGTCCTTTAAACAAGCAAAAAGCCGGAAGCACTTAACCCCCGGCAATTTAATACTGTATTTTCGATCAGCAGTTAAGCTTCCTCATCCTGCTTAATATAAAAATCAAGTATCTTATAATTATACTTTCCGTTAGGTGCATCAACCGTAATAACCTGTCCAACTCTTGCACCCATCAGCTTAGCACCTATTGGTGATTCATTTGAGATACTTCCGCCGAGTATGTCTGCCTCTGTTGAACCGGAAAGCTTATATACATACTCCTGCTTGGACTCCATATCCTCGAAATGTACTGTACATCCGAAGTTGATGGTCTCTGAATCAAAGCTCTCCTCATCGATTACTTCTACATTTTTAAGAATCTGCTCTATCTCATGAATACGTGATTCGAGATCTCTCTGCTCATCTTTAGCAGCATCGTACTCAGCATTCTCTGATAAGTCTCCCTGCTCACGTGCTTCTTTGATCTTCTGTGCAACTTCACGACGTTTGTTGGTTTTGAGATCATAGAGCTCATCTTCTAACTTTTTGAGTCCTTCATAAGTAAGAATATTCTTTTTTTCTTCAGCCATAGATATTCTTCCTTTCTAAAATAAACTTCATAGCCTCGGCTCTTCGAGCCGTATCCTGATATTATAATGATGGCAATCCCCTGGTCTTTAGCACTACAGCTTTGCTTCGCAAACCTGTGCATCCGCTATCGCGTCTGCTCCTGGTACAATACTGATGGCAATCCGTGCTTCGCACGTCTTGAAAGTCTTGCCTCCGGCAAGCCTTAGCGCTGCTTCGCAGCCGCCCACCGTTTCACTCACTTCGTTCGTTCACGGCCACGGGACCCTCTCTCACTTCGTTCGAGCAATCCCCTGGTCTACTGCAGCTGACGGGACTTGAACCCGTACCCACTTGCGCGGACATGAACCTGAATCATGCGCGTATACCAATTCCGCCACAGCTGCCTAAAAAACCGTCACTAAAGAATAATAACACTTGGCAATTTCAATGTCAAGCAATCAATAAAATTAGTACGGTTTCTTATCGATCAATATTTTCTCTACTGCTTCAAAAAATAGGTACTGCCTCAGAATTGAATTTTGTTATATACATCTTCATCCACAGATTTTTCAAAAGAGTAACTCGGATCTATCTCATTAAGCCACTTCTCAAAGCATGTTGTAAAATATGCCTTCTGCTTTGAACTGATTTCCGTCTGTTTAAGTTTATCTGTTGCTTCACGATCAGTCAGCGCCTGAATATAGAATATGTGATACCCGTATTCGGATTCTGTTACAAGGCTATATGAACCGTCATCGAGACTGTAAATCATATCTGCTATTTCATCGCCGTACATTTCTCTTATCTCGGTCGGACTCAGTGTATAGTATCTCGAATCAGCGGCTCCGTAGAATTCTGCCAGTCCTTCTATATTAGTATTATCTGATCCCGATACAGGATTAACCAAAGTATTATAAGCCTGAAGCGCCCTGTCATATTGAGCTTTCTTTTCATCCTCGGAAAGTTCCTTTACATTTCCGGAAACATCGACTGCATACTTCTCAAATACAAGGTCATAAATGGTAGTCTGACGGGCATCCTCATCACTCACCTCAATACCGGCTTTATCCATGATCCTGTCATAGACACGACTTGCAATCTCATTTTCTTTGTATACTGTAAGTATTGTTTCTCTGGAAAGCTGCATCTTCTCAATCTGTTCATCCGTAAGATTCTTAAAGAATACATCCGCCTGCTTCGCCAAAATATCCTCATCATCCTGAGAAAGTGTGACATCATATTCGGAAGCCTTCGATACCAACACCTTAACCCTTACGATATCCTCAATAATATCCTTTCTGGTCAGATTCTTCATAGTATCTGTTTCGGTTTCCGATACCGGAACCTCCATATCCCATACATTTTCACCGTAACTCTTCTCATACTGTTCGACAATCGTATTTGCATATACATACACTTCCCCTATGGAAATGTCTTCGCCCGCAAAGGTAAGCACCTTCTCGCTTTTCCCTTCGACCTGCTCCTGTCTTCCGCATCCGGATACAGCAAGCACCATGATCAGGGAAACTATTAATATGGCTAAACTTCTCTTCTGCATATTATAATCAATCCTTTTTTTCTGAAGATACCGTACCTATAAGATTCTCTCTCATATCTTCAATAACAGCTTCTATCTTTGTCAGCATATCATCCTGAATAAGCTTGGAAGTCCTTATGGCAAAACCTGACTTCTTGGCATTTACCAGTCTGATATCATTCTTATATTTCTTCATAAACTTCGGAATCTTATCAATTATTATATCAGCATCATTTGTAAAAAGATATTGCACAAATCCTTCTTCCTGATACTTTATATCTGTGATTCCGATCGAATGAGCCGCCGCCTTAAGTACTGCGATTCTGATAAGCCTCAGAAATGCCTTCGGAGGTTCTCCGTATCTGTCGCGTGCCTCCTCGATAATTATATCCGCATCTTCCTGATCATCGATTCTCGAAACCCTCTTGTACATTTCAAGCTTAAGATACTCATTTCTGACATACTCATCAGGAATAAATGCATCTACCGACAGATCTATGGATGTATCAAAATCCTTCCACTTGGTATTCTCACCAAGTTTCGTTCTGATTGCCTCATTAAGCATCTTCACATAGAAATCATAACCGACATCCCCGAGATGACCTGACTGATCTTTTCCGAGAATATTTCCCGCTCCTCTGATTTCAAGATCCGTCATGGATATTTTATAACCGGAACCAAGCTCTGTGAATTCCCTGATTGCAGATAATCTTTTTTCCGCAACTTCCTTTATCATCTTATCCCTCTTATAAAGAAGGAATGCATAGGCATTACGTCCGGAACGTCCGACTCTTCCTCTAAGCTGATAAAGCTGGGCAAGTCCGAAATTATCGGCATTATGAATGATTATCGTATTTACATTCGGGATATCAAGACCTGTTTCAATAATAGTTGTTGAAACAAGAATATCTATCTCCTTATTTATAAATCGATGCATTACATTTTCCAGCTCACGCTCAGGCATCTTTCCATGTGCAAATTCTATCTTTGCATCAGGAAGAATCGCAGAAAGCTCCGAAGCCATAAGATCTATATCTTCTACTCTGTTATATACATAATATACCTGACCGTTTCTTGCAAGCTCACGATTTATCGCTTCTCTTACAATCTCTCTGTCATACTCCATAACATATGTCTGGATAGGACGTCTGTCAACAGGAGCTTCCTCCAGCAGACTCATGTCTCTTACACCTATCAGGCTCATATGCAGTGTTCTCGGAATCGGTGTCGCGGTAAGAGTCAGAACATCGACGGTATTACGCATCTGCTTAATCGCTTCCTTATGCTTAACACCGAAACGCTGTTCCTCATCGATTATAAGGAGCCCAAGATGCTTAAACTGAACATCCTTTGACAGCAGTCTGTGAGTTCCTATTACTATATCGACGATTCCCTTTGAAAGGTCACTGATAGTCTTCTTTATATCCTTTGGTGTGCAGAATCTCGAAAGCATCCTTACTTCAACCGGATAATTCTTCATTCTCTCCTTGAAGGTCTCATAATGCTGTTCAGCCAGAATTGTTGTAGGAACGAGATATGCCACCTGCTTTCCGTCCTGAACTGCCTTAAATGCAGCGCGGATAGCAACCTCTGTCTTTCCGAAGCCAACATCTCCGCAGATCAGTCTGTCCATGATACGATCACTTTCCATATCATGCTTCGTATCCTCAATCGCCTTCATCTGATCCGGCGTCTCATCATAAGGAAAGAGTTCTTCAAACTCCTTCTGCCATACAGTATCCTCAGAGAAAGCATATCCCTTCTCCTTACGCCTTATCGCATATAGGGTAACAAGTTCCTCGGCAACCGTATCGATCTGCTGTCTGACTCTGGTCGTAACCTTATTCCACTCAGGGCTTCCCAGCTTATTCAGTTTCGGCTTTCTCGAATCCTTACCTGAGAATTTTCCGATCATTGAAAGCTGCTCGACCGGAATAAAAAGCTTTCCGTTATCGGCATACTGGATATTGATATAATCTCTCTTTCTGCCGTCTATCTCAACCTGTTCGATTCCTTTATATACACCAATACCATGGCGTTCATGTACAACATAATCTCCGACGGAAATATCACTGAGGCTGTTAAGTCTGTCACCTGAATACTGCTTTGAGAGTTTTCTTCTCTTCTCGTTTTTCTTACTGAAAATGTCATTCTCACTGAGAACAGCAAGCCCTATATCAGGAATTTCATAGCCTTCAACAAGGTTACCTGTTGTAACCATTACCTCTCTTTTCTCAAGCTTTCTGTTTCTGTCCAGAGAGAAAAATGCCGGGATGTCATCCTCATTAAGGCTTTCAACAAGTCTCCTGCCACGTGTCGCAGACGGAGCAGCGATAACTACTCTGAATTCATTCTTCCTCCACTTCGAGATTTCCTCACGAAGCTTATCTATTGCACCGTTAAAAGAAACGATACTTCTTGTCATTATCTGAAGATTGCTCTTCACATCGAAATCCGACTTCTGACTGTAAAATTCCGAAAAAAGGATAGGATTTCTGAGACTGAGTTCGGCAAGAGTTCTCTTATTGTCATATAAAATGTCCATCTGACCGGGAAGGATATATCCTCCATCAAATCTGCCTTCTATAGAAGCCGCAAATTCTCTGAAATACATGTCGGCTCTCTCGGCAACCCTGTCAGGTTCATCTACGAAAACCGCCGTATCCTTCGGCATATAATCAAGAAATGATACGGTTGTAGAATAGAAATAGTTTATCAGACTGTCTATTCCCGATCTTGAGTCAAATTCCTGTATATCTTCCTTCAGATGTCTTACCACATCATTCAGTCTTGCGTACTGTTCTGTCTTGAAAGTACTCTTTAACTCAGCCGCTCTCTTCTCATGATCTTTCTCGATTCTTGAAATTCCACGGCTTATCCTTGCTTCCGTAAGTACATATTCTGTAGCCGGGAATATGCTGAACTTCTCGACTTCTTCTATAGAACGTTGAGATTCCACATCAAAATATCTTATTGATTCAACCTCGTCTCCGAAAAGCTCAACACGACAAGGGCACTCTTCCGTCAGAGGGAATATATCGATTATCCCACCTCTCACGGAAAACTGCCCCGGAGCTGTAACGAGTGTTTCATTTTCATATCCGAGCATGATAAGCAGTGATTTGACCGCTTCCATGTCCAGCGTCTCACCAACCTCAACGGTTATAGTTCTATCCTTGATATACTTGATATCAGGAAGTTTATCCATAAGGCCGTCAATGGTTGTAATGATAACAGTCGGCTCGTTAGTTACTATTCTTTTAATGATTTCAAGTCTCCTGCACGCGGTTGCATTTCCGTGAATATCCGCATAATAAAACAGCAGATCCTTTGCAGGATAAACAGAGACATTCCTGTCGTAGAATTTATAGTCCTGATACAGTTTCTCGGCTCTGGCATCATCATAAGTTACCAGAAGCACGAATCGGTTCTTCTCCCTGACAGTCTCAGCTATAAGCGGCCGGACAGCCCTGGTCAGTCCCCACAGATAAAGAGGCTTTTCAGAGTTCTTTATTCTGTCTGTCAGTCCTGCTTCTCCGACAGGCGAGATAAGTGCTTTCAAAACATTTCTCCCTATCTATATCAGTGACTGTATTTATTCATCGCAGATGCGATGCCGTTTTCTATTATCTCTTCAACTGCATCGGCTGCACATTTTACCGATGCCCTTACATCCGGAAGCTGTTCCTCCGGAAATCTGCTGAGAACATGATCCGCAAGATCCCAGCCCTCCGGTTTATGTCCAACACCAAGCTTTATTCTGTCAAATTCCGAAGTACCGATCATCTGAATAATATTCTTCATACCGTTATGACCGCCGGCACTTCCCTTTTCGCGTATTCTTACCGAACCCACATCAAGATCTATATCATCATAGATAACGATCAGATCCTCCGGAGTACATTTATAATAATTCAGAAGCTGGCTCACCGCTTCGCCGCTCAAGTTCATAAAGGTCTGCGGCATTGCGAGAAGCACCTTCTCACCCTTGATAATGACACGTCCCGTGAGTGCTTTACACTCAGCTCTGTCTATTCTTATATTATATCTGTCCGCCAGCTCGGTTATGACCGAAAAGCCCATGTTATGACGCGTACCCGCGTATTTAAGTCCCGGATTGCCGAGCCCTGCGATTATCTTCATTTCAGATCAATATCCTCTCATAAGGTATTACACCTTGTATTTTAAATGTACAGCTGATCATTTACGTGCTGTCATTATTTTCTCAGCCGTATCGAGCTGAGTTCTGGTATTTACACCCAGTATCTCATCATTATTATCTACCGGAACGGCGCCGACCTTCATGCCGGCCTCCTTGATCAGCTGGATCGTATCAGTAAGATAATATTCACCCTGAGCATTATTGTTTGTAATTCTTCCAAGCGATACGGAAAGTGCTTCAGAATTAAAGATATACATACCTGAGTTAATTTCCTTAACAGCAGCCTCTTCTTCTGTGCAATCCTTCTGTTCAACTATTTTAAGGAAATCGCCGTTCTCATCACGAATGATCCTTCCATAGCCTGTTGCATCCGGCAGAATAGCCGAAAGAACCGTTACACCGTTTCCCTGCTTAGTATGCGTATCATATAATTTCTTAAGCGTTGCACCTGTTATAAGCGGTGTATCGCCACAGAGGATCATGATATTTCCATCATTACCTATAAAATCCGCAGCACATTTTACCGCATGACCGGTTCCGAGCTGCTCCTTCTGTTCCACAAAAGTAACAGGCTCTTTAACTTCGCCCATCTTTATGTATGTTTCTATTTCTCTTTGTACCAGACTTCCCTTATAACCTATAATGACACAGCACTCAGCCGCACCTGCATCAGCAGCCGCACTCATTGCATAAACCACCATAGGCTTATTGCAGACATTATGAAGAACCTTTGGCAGATCCGACGCCATTCTGGTTCCCTTTCCTGCTGCAAGAATAAGACTTTTTAGTTTACCCATTTCGATCAATCCCCCTTACGAAATGTCATACTGATTGCTTCAGTTCTCCGAAGTATTCCCAACCCAAAAATACTTATGTCATTATAAACATTTAAACCTTATTTTTCAAGTTTAGGGATTGCATAATAGAAAGGGGTTCCGGAATAACCGGAACCCCCGTAACCCCACGAGACTGTTATATCTCTTCTTCACTTATTGGAGTTTCAGCATATTTCTCAAGAATAAAATCCTGAATACGCTGTCTGGTCTCTGAGTTAATCGGATGAGCTATATCTCTGTACTCGCCATCAGCCGACTTTCTGCTAGGCATAGCGATGAACAGTCCCTTCTCACCCTCAATAACCTTGATATCATGTATTACAAACTCGTTATCGATTGTTATCGAAACGATTGCTCTCATTTTACCTTCTTTTGTTACTCTTCTTACACGTACATCAGTAATCTGCATTATGACCCCTCCCTTGATTAGAGTGTATATCTAAAGCTTTTTTCGATGACTATCTTAGGCTTACCCGCCTCACCGGTATGAACTGTGTTCGCCTTTATTGTATCTCGGCTTTCAACTATACAGTTCTCGATATAACAATTGTCACCGATATGAACATCATTAAGAATTATAGAATTCTTTATTACGCAATTGTTACCAACATAAACCTTCTTGAAAAGAACTGAATTCTCGACCGATCCGTTTATTATACAACCGCTTGCTATAAGGCTGTTTGAAAGTGTAGCCTCACTGTTATATTTAGCCGGCGGAAGATCTTCGACCTTAGTATAAATTCCCGGATTCTCCCGGAAGAAGAAGTTCCTTATGTCTGTTTTCAGGAAATCCATATTGGTTTTGAAATATGAATCGATAGAACCTATATTTCTCCAATATGTCTCTAATCTGTAAGCATTGATTTTTTTGACATTCTTATATCTTATAAGTATGTCTTTAACGAAATCTGTTCTTCCTTCAGCCGCGCACGCCTCGAGAAGCTCAATCAACTGACGTCTTCTTACTACGTAAACTCCGATGGATGCTGTGTTTGTTTCAGCTACAAGCGGTTTTTCCTCAAAATCGAGTACTCTTCCGTTCTCGCCGACCTTGACAACTCCGAATCGGCTGATATCATCCTCGTCAGCCTTGATATCTTTCGTTACAATTGTGATATCAGCATTCTTTGCTATATGATCCTCAAGTACTTTATTGTAATCCATCTTGTAAACACCGTCACCTGATGCGATCACTACGTAAGGCTCATGGGCATCTTTAAGAAAACTGATATTCTGGTAGAGTGAGTCTGCAGTTCCCTTGTACCAATAACTATTTGTACTGGTTATTGTAGGAGTGAAAATATACAGTCCACCCTGCTTTCGTCCGAAATCCCACCATTTGGAGGAATTTAGGTGTTCATTAAGTGACCTGGAATTGTACTGAGTAAATACGGCGACCTTCTGTATATGGGAGTTCGACATATTCGAAAGTGAGAAGTCGATTGCTCTGTAGCAGCCTGCCACCGGCATAGCAGCTACCGCACGCTTAGCTGAAAGATCACCCATTCTGCTGCTGTTACCACCTGCTAATATAATACCTATCGCTCTCATCACTCATCATCCTCCTTTATAATTGATCCACCACTTGCAAGTAATCCGTCAGGATACTCATCAGGTGTGGTCACTCCGAGGATTGCAGTGTTTTTGCCGATCTTTACATTATCAGGCACTACCGAATTCTCACCGATTGTTACAAGCCCAAATGAATATACCGCAGGCTTATAACTGTTCTCAGCCTCTTCACCTACTCCGAGCTCGGCATTCTTGCCAATTTTTACCCCTTCTGCAAGAATCGCCTTATCCACTATAGCTCCATCACCTATCTCAGCGTTATTCATAATGATTGAATTCCTTACCACGGCTCCCTTTCCGACCTTTACGCCGGAGCCGATAACCGAATTCTCAACATTGCCATATATTTCAGTACCTTCTCCAATGATACTCTTTGTTACGCTGCTTCCTTCGGCAATGTACTGTGGTGGAAGATTATCGCTCTTCGTATATATTCTCCAGAATTCTTCATACAGATTGAACTCCGGAATTATATCAATAAGTTCCATATTGGCCTCCCAGTAAGAACCGAGAGTACCGACGTCCTTCCAATACCCCTTATAATCGTAAGAACATATCTTCTTGCCCTGCTCATGGCAACGCGGAATGACATGCTTACCAAAATCACAGGAAGGAACATCCTTCATTTCTATCAACGCATCATGCAGAAGCTTCCAGTTAAAAATGTATATTCCCATGGATGCTTTGTTACTGCGCGGATGCTCGGGTTTCTCTTCAAATTCCTGAATCACCCCCTGTTCATCTGTGATTACAACTCCAAAACGGCTTGCTTCTTCCATAGGCACTTGATAAGTTGCTATTGTTACGTCTGCGTGAGAAGATTTATGGAAGTCCAGCATCACCTCATAGTCCATTTTATAAATGTGATCACCCGAAAGAATGAGCACATATTCCGGATTATAATACTCCATATACTCCAGATTCTGATAAATGGCATTAGCTGTACCGGTGTACCATGATGCATTATCCGCCTTCTCGTATGGCGGAAGAACCGTAACGCCACCAAAGCTTCTATCCAAATCCCAAGGCATTCCAATACCTATATGCTGATTAAGACGAAGAGGCCTGTACTGTGTGAGTACTCCTACGGTATCTACCCCTGAGTTGATACAGTTGCTTAGAGGAAAGTCAATGATCTTGTACTTTCCGCCGAACGCAACTGCCGGCTTTGCAAGCTTGGATGTAAGTACGCCAAGACGACTGCCTTGGCCACCTGCAAGAAGCATTGCAATCATTTCCTTTTTAACCATAATGTCACTCCTTTTAAGCATAAAAAGTATACGATAATTATATCACTTATCCAACTAAATTAAAACACCTTTTTGGTAAACTTTCCAAGTTTATATGCTGTCACGGCATTTAGTTTGGCCATTTTTACCAAATATTGTGTTTGCTCGATCGAATGACACTAAAAAAAGTGCATAACAAATCATTAACTGTTTTGTAATTATTATACTATCAGTGCATTATATCACTTCATCATTCGCATCATTCGCATTTCGCTTCGCTTCATGCTCATGATGCGGTCTCGCCAAAGTCATATATCTGCTGAAAGCAGATATATACCGGTAAAATCATAATGCTCTTGTGCGTAAACGCACGAGCATATGTTTTACCGGTATATATGCTTCGCATATATGACCTTGGCTCAACTAACGCACAAAGAAGGGTCGGACCGGCATAAAAGCCGGCCCGACCCAAATGAAATATATTTAAAGAGGATTAATTCGTCTTAGTTAGGAAGCGAATCTGTATCACCAAAGAGGTTAATCCACTTCTGATTACGCTCATCGATGATTGCCTGTCCACCTGATGATAAGTAATCTGACATATACTTATCCCATGTAGCATCAAACTCTTCTACAGGTGCAGCTACGCACTGATCGTACATAATATCTCTCTTCTCTGAAAGAGCTGTACCCATTCCTTCTTCTGCATCGATAGGTCCAACATTTACATGCTCTTCCTGTCTTGCATCAACATTAGCGACTCTGTTAGCCTCGGCAACTATTTCAGGCTCGATACCTGCATAGCTGTGTGCGATTGAAAGATCTGTCTTTGAAGGATCCATAAGGTTAAGTCCGTTACATGTGATTGTGTAATCGATGTTGAAACCTGAGTTCATGATAGGATCACCTGTTGCAGCAAGAACTGAATATGAACCATCTTCATTAACTTCATGTGTAACACCCTCATCACCGAGCTGGAGATACTGAATGTGCTCAGGAGCTGAAATCCAGTCAAGGTAAAGGAGACAAGCAAGAGGCTCTTCATTTGTCATAGGGAAGAAGATCTTTCTGTCGCCTGCTGTTGATGTAACGTACTTTGTATGTCCACCCTTTGAATCTTCAAAAGGATCGATTGCGATAAATGCAGCGTCATCGCCTACGATACGCTTAAGGTTAGCGTTGATAGAATCTTCACCGTTTCTGAAAGGATAATCCCAGTTATGTGAGAATGCGCCAACATAACCTGCCTTCATCATATCATCCTCTGTTGTGTCACCACTTCCGTAAAGAGCGAAGTCGTTCCACATAAGGCCATCGTTATACCACTTGTTAAGAAGTCTAACTGCTTCCTTTGTTCCCTCTTCTGTAAGCTTTCTGTCATCAAAACCGTTAACATAGAAGTCACGTGTTGAGATGTCAGGATCGATGAATGACTCGATAAGAGTAGCTGCTCTCCAACCAACATCGTAAGATACTGAATATGGAACCATCTTATCTGCATCAGCACCGAGAAGTGTATCAGCATTGTCTCTGAATGCTATAAGAACCTGCTCAAACTCTGCCTTTGTTGTAGGAATTTCAAGATTCAGCTTTTCAAGCCAATCCTTACGGATAAATGTATTAATACGGTTTGTTGTAGCTCTCTTACCTTCGATTGCCCAAACAGTACCTGTGAAAGGATCCTTGTCCCAAAGCATGTTTGTCTCACCGAGCCAGTTCCAGAGATTTGGAGTAATATCCTTATTCTGCTCAATAAGCTCTGAAAGGTCGAGTACACCACCCATGTTAGCATATGTCTGAATTGTAGGATAATCATATGTTACGCAGATATCAGGAGCTGTTCCTGCAGCAAGAAGGTTGTTAAGCTCATCAACCTCTGTCCATCTAGGAACTGCCTTAAACTCAACTTCTACGTTGTGATCTGCAAGCATTCCGTCCTGGATATACTTTGTGTACATGTTGTTTGTAGGATCTGAACCACCGTCGTTTCCACGGTCATAAACCTCAACAACGATATGCTTTGTCTCTGTAAACTTTCCGTCTACAAGTTCATCTGAACCACCTTCTGCAGGTGCTTCTGTTGTGTCGCCACCGGCTGCTTCTGTAGTCTCAGCCTGAGTATCTCCGCCGGCTGCCTGTGTACTACCCTGGGTAGTTGCTCCTGAATTGCCGCCGCAACCTGCTACTGATAAGCACATTGCTCCTGCAAGAAGCATTGATAATGCCTTCTTCCTCATCTTGTTTTCCATCCTTTCTTTATGAAAAAATACATTTTTATAAAAGGTGTTATTCTTAAACACCGATTATTCTTTTACTGCACCTACCGATACACCGGCTACGAAGTACTGCTGTAACCATGGGTATACGCAAAGGATAGGTATTGTTGAGAACATAACTACTGCTGCCTTAAGCGATTCCGAAAGACCCGGAGTTGTGAATCCCTCCTGTGTAGCTACATCCACGCTGTTGATGTTATTTATAATGTTGTAAAGAAGTAACTGTATAGGATAATACTTAGGCTCCTTTACAAACATAAGCGCATCCGAATATCCGTTCCATCTTCCTACTGCATAGAAAAGTGCAAGTGTAGCAATAACCGGTTTTGAAAGCGGAATATAAATGTTCCTCAGAATCTGGAAGAATGACGCTCCATCAATCTCTGCAGATTCTCTGAGTGAATCCGGTATTCCGAAGAAAAAATTCCTCATGATGATCATGTTGAATACCGAAAGACAATACGGAACGATAAGTACCAGCGGATTATCCAGAAGGTGAAGACTCTGCATAAGCAGGTACTCAGGAATTGTTCCGGCATTGAAGAACATTGTAATTGTTATAATGATGTTAAATAAGCTTCTTCCTCTAAGCTTATCGAAGATAAGCGGATACGCACAAAGTATTGTCATTGTGAGTGACAGAAGAGTTCCCACAACTGTAAGGAACGCTGTCCAGAAGAATGCTCTTATGTACTTCATATCTGAAAGTACTGTTTTATACGCTCCCACGTTAAATCCCTTTGGCAGGAGGTAAACCTCCTTTTTAACCAGATAGTCAGATCCGGATAATGATTTCGCCAGGAGGTTTACCATTGGGAGAAGACAAATAATAATAACTAGTACGCAAATTATTACGAAGGCGATATCGCCTTTACTGTAGCGGCTGGAACTCAGCCTGTTCATGCTAATATTTAATTTGTTCGCAGTTCCCTGCATCTTTATTTTTTCATCTTTACTCATTTTCCTGTCACCTCCTAAAAGATTCCTCTTTCACCAAGTCTCTTGGCTACTCTGTTGGATATGATCAGGAATATAAGTCCGATAACCGACTGGAAGAGTCCAACCGCAGTTGTCATCGAGAATTTAAGTCCCTTAATACCGTTTGTGTAAACAAATGTTGAAATAACATTTGCCACATCCATTACCGTGTTGTTTCTCAGAGCAAACGGTCTGTCGAAGCTTGATCCAAGGATATGTCCAAGGTTGATAATAAGAAGTGTAACAATTGTAGGTCTGATGCTCGGCAGTGTAACATGCCACATCTTCTTGAAACGTCCTGCTCCGTCTACTGCTGCTGCTTCATAAAGTTCAGGATTGATACTTGTGATCGCAGCCAGATATATAATTGAGTTCCAACCGAAGCTTTGCCAGATTCCTATGAATATATACGTGAATACCCAATGGGTGGAATCATTCAGGAACGGAACAGTTCCGATTCCCAGCTTCTCAAATACTACATTTATAAGACCTGTACTTGGTGCAAAAAGCTGAAGTGCAAGACTTGAAATAATAACCCATGAAAGGAAGTGTGGCATGTAAGCCACTGTCTGAACAGTCTTCTTGAACTTCTTTGATCTTAACTCGTTAAGAATAAGTGCAAAAATGATAGGTGCCGGGAATCCTAAAACAAGATCCAGCAGGTTCAGTAAAAGTGTATTTCTTACCGAATACCAGAAGTCCATGTTACGGAATGCCTGATTAAAGTATTTCATTCCGTGTTCTGCAGTAACAGGCATCTGCCATACACTCATGTTCAGCTTATAATCCTTCCAGGCTATCTGAATGTACTGCATAGGGATATACTTAAAAATGATAAAGTATATCATTGGTAATGCCAGCATCGCATACAGCTGCCAATACCGTTTAAAATATGCTTTCGCCGGAGTTTTTCTTCCGGTCGAAATCTTTTTTGTCGAAGAACTCTTCGACGATGCCTTTGATGTGCTCATATCTCCTCCCAATAGTTTCCCTGAGTTGATTTTTTTTTCAAAATGAATTATATATTATTCAATGAGTGCATAACATTGTTAAGGATGCCGCTCACATTGTAAAAGTCGCTTTTTTTTGCGATATCTGCTCATAAAATATAGTAAAAATGTAGAGAAAGAATGCCATGAGACAAGATTTAAGAGCCACATTTACCGATAGACAGTACATGCTTTCGGAGGATTACGAGCTGTTTTATTACAGCGATACGCACTTCACTCCGACCAAGCTTCATCATCATTCATATTATGAATGCTACTTTTTCATAAAGGGTGATATTGATTACTACATAGACGGAATTTCGCATTCCCTGCTCCCGAACGATATAGTTATCATCCCGCCGGGAATCAATCATTATGCGGTTTCCAACGATCCGGATAAGGTCTATCAGAGAATCGTATTCTGGATAAGTAAGAATTATTATGAATATTTCCGTTCAATGTCGGAGGATGTCGGTTATCTCTTTAATCTGGCAAAGCAGGAAAAAATATATGTACACCACTGTGATCCGATAACTTTCAATTCGCTCGAATCCAAATTCTTCGATCTGATCCAGGAAACAAAGCTGGAACATTACGGAAAGAGTTTCAAGATATCACTGCTTATCGCATATCTTCTTCTAAGCATGAACCGATATGTGTATGAGCAGAATCATCCGCTGGAACATGCTACGGATGACAGTCTGTACAGTAAACTGATCACTTATATCGAAGCAAATGTAAGCGAGCCGATCACTCTCGACTCACTGTCAAAGCAATTCTTTGTAAGTAAGAGTTATATCTCCCATACCTTCAAGCAGAATCAGGGAATATCTCTTCATCAGTTCATACAGAAAAGACGTCTGCAGATAATCAAAGATTCAATCGCAGAGAACAGCGACATACAGGAAAGCTGTCTGAGCTGCGGTTTCAATGATTATTCAAGTTTTTACAGAGCATTCAAACGTGAATACGGATTATCTCCGAAAGAATACAGGGACCAGATAACCCGCGCAAAGAACGAACACATGAAGAGCCAGCAGTAACAAAACAAAACTAAAATAAACAAAATAAAAAAACCGAGCTGAAGCACTGTGATCAATTTCACAGCCCGACAGCTCGGTTTATTTTTTGTTTGTAATTATTTTATTCTGATTACTCTTTGGTTGTCTTTACAGCTTCAGTAACTGCTGTTGCAAGACCTGCAACACCTGCAAGCTCTGACGGAATAATAAGCTTTGTAGACTTTCCGTCTGCTGCTCTTTGGAATGCATCCAGCTTCTTAATTGTAAGAACCTGATCTGTAGGACTTGACTCGTTCAGCATTCTGATACCATCTGCATTAGCCTGCTGTACCTGACGTATTGCTTCAGCCTGACCTTCAGCTCTCTTTATTGCTGCTTCTCTGTCTGCTTCTGCAGCAAGAATAGCTGACTGCTTTGCAGCCTCAGCTGCAAGGATAGCTGCTTCCTTCTCAGCCTCTGCGCGAAGAATCTTAGCTTCCTTCTCACCTTCTGAAACAAGGACTGCAGACTTCTTCTCACCTTCTGCTCTGATGATCTGCTCACGTCTCTCACGTTCAGCCTTCATCTGCTTCTCCATTGATTCCTGGATAGCTGCAGGAGGCATGATGTTCTTAAGCTCCACACGATTAACCTTGATTCCCCAAGGATCAGTAGCCTCGTCAAGAGTAGCTCTCATCTTTGCGTTAATTGTCTCTCTTGATGTAAGAGTCTGATCAAGCTCGAGATCACCGATGATGTTACGAAGAGTAGTAGCTGTCAGGTTTTCAATAGCTGACAGTGGATTCTCAACGCCGTAGCAGTAAAGCTTCGGATCAGTAATCTGGAAGAAAAGAACTGTATCGATTCTCATTGTTACATTATCTTTTGTGATAACCGGCTGAGGAGGGAAATCCGCAACCTGCTCCTTAAGAGAAACACGTCTTGCAACCTTCTCAAAAACCGGGATCAGCATATGAAGTCCGACACCCCAGGTACATTTATATGTACCCAGATTCTCAATAACATAAGCATTTGCCTGCTTAACTACGCGAATCGAACTGCAAAGAATCAAAAATGCAATTATAAGAAGTATAATAATCATTACGCTACCAGGACCCATTAGTTAATTACCTCCCTTAAATAAACTTTTGTGCCTTCAATGTTTACAATTTCAGCAAAGCTGTCCTTTTGCAGAACTTTTCCGCTCACAGATACAGCTTTCCACTCTACATCGCCTATTTTTACAAGGCCTGTTCCTTCTGAAGCATCAACCGTCTCAAGGACTTTTACCTTCCTGCCGATATTTCGATCAAGATTGGTAGGTGCTCCCTGTCCGATCATTTTCTTCTTGGCAATAGGTCTGCAAAGCAATAACAGTATTGTGGATGTTACTATGAACAGAACAATCTGTACATAAGGATTAACTCCCAAGTAAGCAACTATCGCCGCAACCACAGCACCCCCGCAGAACCATATTGACGTAAGCCCCAGAGATACTATCTCCCATATGAGAGCTGCCGCAAAAACAACGATCCATATTGTTGCCGCTAAGTAATTAGCCGGCATTTCCGTGAAAATGCCACTCAATATAATCACCTCCTGTTACATAAAATACTTTTTCCCTTTTCTTAATCTCTGTAATAATTGATGAGGCATCCCTTCTCAATTATGGTACGCTCATCATCTGTAAGTGCACCAAGCTTAAGTGAGATCTCCTTCATACCCTTATTAACTATATAACCCTTTATAACTTCAGCCTTGTTCATAAGAGCTTCTCTTATTCCCGGAATGAAGATGTAATCATCATTCTCAAGACCGAATGGATTATCAAGTGATATATCTACCGAATCCTCATCTATAACAAATGGGAGCATACCCCAGTTGATAAGATTTGAACGATATCTCTTTGTTGCATATTCCTTTGCTATATTAGCCCATCCGCCGAGAACCTTCTGGCATGATGCAGCCTGCTCACGAGCAGAACCGTCACCCGGCTTAACAGCATAGATAGTAGTTCCGAATCCGGTATTCTTACGGCTTGCGCCCTCGAACTTCTCCTTGATAACAGGCATAACCTGCTTGATCTCAGGATATACTTCACATGGATGCTCATCATTCTCACGAGCAATCTCAACTGCGTGGAATGCCTTAGCTCTTCCAACATACTCAGGATCCTTACGTGACAGAGTAAACTCTGCAAGTCCGATAGGATTTGATCTGAATGATGATGTTTCTCCCGAAGGAATAAGCTCATCTGTTGTTGTTACAGGATCTGTAATAACAGATGCAACCTTGAGAAGAAGATTCTCTGTAAGTGCAGGCATCTCCGGCCAATCCTTGATATTAGGACCGAACTTTATCTCCTCTTCAGGCTGAGCCTTGCCCCATCCGTCATAAACTCTGTTTGCATATATATCCTTATCAAAGAAATACTTAGGACCTGTATACTCAACATCAAGATCTGTTGCAGGAGTAAGATATCCCTTGTTAACAGCTGTAGCTGCAATACTTCTTGCATCCATAAGTGCAACACTTGATATCTGACCGTTCTGGATCTTTGAACCTTCTCTGTTAGGGAAGTTACGTGTTGAATGTCTGATAGACAGTGCTCCGTTTGCAGGTGTATCACCGGCACCAAAGCAAGGTCCGCAGAATGCAGTCTTCATAACTCCGCCGGCATGAAGGATTTCGGCAGCACGTCCGTTATTTATAAGTTCCATCATGATAGGAACACTTGCAGGATAAACAGAAAGAGTAAACTCATCACTTCCGATATAGTGTCCCTTAAGTATATCAACAGCATCGCAGATATTCTCGAATCCACCACCGGCACAGCCTGCGATGATTCCCTGTTCAACATAGAGACGTCCGTCATGGATCTTGTCTGTCAGCTTAAACTCAACATCTCCTGTAAGCTGCTTCTTACCGTTTTCTTCACACTCATGAAGGATATCCTTCAGATTTGCGTTCAGCTCTTCGATTGTATATGTATTGCTTGGATGGAACGGAAGTGCGATCATCGGACGAACCTTTGAAAGATCAACATAAACCACACCATCGTAATAAGCAACATTTTCAGGTTTTGTCTCAGTAAATGCTTCAGGACGGAAATGTGTCTCATACCATTCCTTTGTCTTATCATCTGTTTCCCAGATAGATGAAAGACATGTTGTCTCTGTTGTCATTACATCTATACCGATACGGTAATCGCTTGAAAGCTTTGCGATTCCCGGACCAACGAATTCCATTACCTTATTCTTTACGTAGCCGTTCTTAAATACAGCTCCGATAATTGCAAGTGCAACGTCCTGAGGTCCTACACCCTTTGCAGGCTCACCGTCGAGATAAACCGCAACAACACCCGGACGAGCAACATCATATGTTTTTCCGAGGAGCTGCTTTGCAAGCTCACCGCCGCCTTCACCGATAGCCATTGTACCAAGTGCTCCGTAACGTGTATGGCTGTCTGATCCGAGGATCATAGCTCCACACTCTGCAAGCTCTTCTCTTGCATACTGATGAATAACTGCCTGATGAGGAGGAACATAAATTCCACCATATTTCTTAGCACAGGAAAGACCAAATACATGATCATCCTCATTGATAGTTCCTCCTACTGCACAAAGTGAATTGTGGCAGTTAGTAAGAACATATGGTATCGGGAATTCCTTAAGTCCCGAAGCTCTGGCTGTCTGAATTATACCAACGAAAGTGATATCATGCGATGTCATCTTGTCGAATTTGATCTTAAGCTGCTCCGTATCTCCGCTGGTATTATGCTTCTGAAGTATCGAATAAGCAATCGTTCCCTTTGTTGCTTCTTCCTTAGATGTCTTAATTCCCTTGGATGTAAGAACACCTTCCGCCGATCCGTCGTCCTGAACCAGCTCTCTTCCGTTCAGGAGATACGCTCCTGTTTCAAATAACTTAACCATTTTTTCCTCCAAAGATATATTATGTTTTTAAGTGAAGGCAGGCAGGATAATGCACCGCCGTACCTTTACATTTTTAACGATTTAATTACTTCTGAATTCATCTATAGCCTTCTGATAATCAGCTATATCATATGTACCCGGAAGCGGATATACATCCATTCCCTTGATAACCTCAAATTCAGCCATGTATGTTTCCCTGTCGATCATATTATCCGTTCCGTATCCGTTTCTGTAGAACAGAGTATCATCATCGGAATATATGAAATGCGTGAATACTGCAGAATCTCCGGATATCTTTATGGTTCCGTAACTTCCTTCACCCTTCTGAATTACAATTCCCTTTTCACCGAATCCGGCAATCGGAACAACCAGCGTGACAAGCTTAACCGCATCATCGGAATATGTTTCGATATAACAAGTGAGCGATGATACAAGAACAAGCTCAGGAATTCCGTTTCTGTCTATATCTGACAGAAATACTTTATCCGGCTTATACTTATCATATGTAAGATACTGCGTGGAATTGATCGACACATTCTTATTCTTTTCTGAAAATGTAGAAACATAAGGTGACGTTGTACACTGAGTCTCAAGATTCTTATCCCAATTCTCCATAAATGCAGCATAGGCTTTAGCCCACTTCGGTGTAAGATATTTCTCGATTTCCGAGAAATTCACATCACTTCCGCACATAAGCCTCAGTTCATCCATTATCTGATTGGCAGTATCCTCATCACCGGCCTTAGCACTTGCAAGTGCTTTTGCAAGTCCGTCATCCTTTGCCTTCTGATAAGCCTCATCCATTATTTTCTTGTATTCAGATTTATAATCAGCAAAAACCTTCTGCTCTTCCGGATTATCATACATATTTTTTGAACTATAGTATGCAGCAGAATAGTTACCCTCATCTATAGCTTTACGTATATCCGAAAGATCGGATTCATATACCTGAATGAAATAAAGCTCTTCACTAAGTTCACTTGTAAGCTCTATATTGCTGAAACAATTCTGAGCAGTTGTTACATAAGCATTTATCTCATCGTAATCAATTTCACCTGATTTATACTGTGTGAACTTGCCCTTCAGATAACCGTCAAGCCTCTCATCCATATATTTATGATAAGCCGACTTATCGGATTCAACATATCCGTCCAGCACCGAATTACCGTTTTTGTCAACAGAGTTATATACGTTGCTGAACTCGGCTGCTGCATCCAGAATGCTGAAATCTGCATCATAGAAGCTTTTATGTGAATCATCAAGAAGCTTGATACATTGTGTTAATGCTATATCCTCAAGAGCTTCAAGATTTTTACCCTTGAAGTTTCCTATACTTTCGGTAGCACTTACAACTCTGAAGGTCTCCTCATAATTACCGTTGCCTCGAAGATAATCATTTGTCTTACTGATAACGAATCCCTTTACCTCGGCATCCCTGTCTTTTTCACCCAGGAACCTGACCTTATCGTAATATCCCGCTGCAGCCGCACCGTTACCGTTCTTCAGTTCCTCTAACATTTTATTCTTATAAATGCCGGGAATCACATAGAAAATCGCAGCCGCTGACTCCAGCAGTATAAAAATCACGGATATTATACCGATTATCAGCCATTTCTTACTCTTCATAAATCAATGTCTCCTAACACGATGTCACTCTTCGTATGATTCTATAAAAGTTTTATAATCCTTAAGCTCCGTACCGAGATTTAAGCTTTGTGAACATTTATCAACAATCTTTTCACGAGCTTCGCTGTACTCTTCCTCGCTGACACCTTCACCATTGCTGTCCGAATCAACTATATAAGTGGTATTTTCGCCTTCCTCTGACTTTATTGTGACAGAGATTGACTCAACACCTGTTCCCTTTATCTGCCAAAGCATATCATATTCTATAGCATCTTCCTCTTCGGCATCATAGGATGCATGTGTGTAAATGTATCCGCCGTCTTCATACGCCATAACGGTTCCACATTCAAGGAGAATTATCACTTCATTCTTTGACCATGTGAAAATATAATGCGGTGTATCCTCTTCACCGATTATGAGTTCAGGAATACCGTTTCCATCCAGATCATCAAGCCATATTTCCTTTAAAGCAACTATTTCATCATCGGCGTGCTTTGCGGCTGCATCAAATATCTTATCTTCCTTACCTGCGATCTTATACGACTCCGGTCCCTTTGACATTACTGTCTTAAACGAGTTGGCAAAGTTATCCATAAATGCAATATATCCCTTTGCCCATTCGGGAACCAGCTGATCCTCTATAGCCGAAGTATCAACTTCATCACCATAAATTTCTTTAATACGGTCTATCCAGGCATTTGCTTCTTTTTTGTCACCTGAATCCGCTGCGGCCTTTGCCTTTGAAAGGCTGTCTTTTTTGCCTTCCTCATAAGCCTTATTATAAAGCTCCTTTAACTCCTTCTTATAACTGTCAAAATACAGCTGTCCGTCATACTTCTCAATTACAGCTTCGGCATTGGATATAGCATCATAGTAATTTCCTTCATCCACGAGTGCCTGTATCGCACGGACTTCATCCTCATATGATGAGAGCTTTGAGATTTCAGTCTTCACTTCATCTGTATAAGCATCATCTACAAAGAATTCCTCTGCTACATAAACATAAGAAGTTATCGCCGTAGAATCAAGGTCCCCGGCTTTAAAAGAGTCATACTTTGTTTTCAGATAATCATCAAGTCCTTTGTTCACGAACGAATAATAATCATCTGCCTTACTTCCGTAATTATCTATAAGCGAATTGCCCTTCTTATCATAAGCATAATAAGCATCATCAAAATCATCCCATATATCGAAAAGGTTCTCTCCCGAATTAAGCATTTCTTCGGTGTAGCCTTTCTCATAAAGGTTGATAAGCTGAAAATAATTGGCATTCTTTAAGCATTCCAATGAAGCCCCTTTAAAATCAGGAATTGTCTCAACAGCCCATACACGGGAAATGAAATCATTATATGAAATTTCTCCTGAGAGGAAACCATTTGTTTCCGAAATGAGAAATCCTTTTATATCTTCTTCAATATCCTTTGCCGCAAAGAAACGAACTTTTTCATAGTAATCTGCTGCCGCTTCGCCTTTTCCGTTCCTTAACGCTTCGAACATTTTATTCTTATTTACTCCGGGAAGGATAAGAATGAATACTGCAGCGATCTCAAGTGCAAGAAATATGAAGGAGATTATCGTAATAACCGGCCATTTCTTATTCTTCAATTGCTACTCTCCTTTTATCACTCTTCCGTAGCTTCTTCAGAAGTGTCATCCGACGCGTCTTCTGATGTTTCTTCCGATGTTTCTTCTGTTTTATCTTCAGTTGCTGCAGATGTCGAACTTGTAACTGACGGTACTACAAGATTATCAGATGCAAATTCCTTATAATTATCCTTCGGCCATCCGAACAGGATAAATGTTACAACCACCGCAATAAGACCAAGTGCTGCAATAACAAGTGAAACAACTCCGAAAACCTTGATCCCTTTTCCTGAATTATCTTTTCCGGGAGGTGTAAGCGAATCCGATGGCCCCGGAACTGTTCCCGGTCCGGCAAGCATTCCCGATCCCGGAACCATACCCGGTCCGATAAGCTTACCTGTTACAAACTGATTCGGCAGCGGACCTGATCCGGGCTGTGGTATCGATCCCGGTTGAAGATGCTGTTGAATCACAGATTCATTCAGGAATGGACCTGTTACAGGTGCAGCTCCCGATCCTGCATAAGCACCCTGATCCGACAACTGACCTGATCCCGGTAACGGACCCGAACCGGGCAATGGACCTGAACCATATAATGCGCCCGAGCCAGCCAATTGGCCTGAACCATATAATGCGCCCGAGCCAGTCAATTGACCTGAACCATATAATGTTCCTGATCCGGCCAATGAGCCTGTGCCCGAAATATCAGTAAATCCTCCTTCGGAATTATATCCCTGCTGAATAAGCGTATCTGTGGTAAGCACCGTGGTTGCATCCTCAGGAGTTGTCAGATTATCCGTCGTAAGCACTGTTGTTGCATCTTCAGGTGTTTTCAGATTATCTGTTGTAAGTACCGTTGTAGCATCTTCAGGCGTTGTCAGATTATCTGTCGTAAGCACTGTTGTTGCATCCTCAGGCTGTCCCATCATTTCAGCTGTAAGAACAGTTGTTGCTGCTTCTGAAGCTTCACCTTCTGCCGCACCCTCCTGGGCTGCCGCAGCTGCTGCATCCTGAACCGCGGATTTCATGACGTCATCCATCGATATACTCTCGAATTTATCCGTAGTATCCGTAGATTGAATAATATCTATACTTTCATTTAAAGTTTTCTCTTCTGCCATACTTTTTCTCCGTAAACGACTTATAAATAAGGCCTTTCAGCATAAAAAACAAATAATTGTAATTGTAACATCACTCCATAACGTCCGCAAGTTTAAATCTGGTAAGACTATTCGCGTCTATCTGCGGTTCCTGAACTACTCTGCTGGCCTGTCTTTCAACAGTTCTTTCGAAATAATTTCTTACTTCTCTTGCGTTAGCAAAATTCGATCCGTGATTAACCGCAAGGTTATTCAGATAATTCTTTACATGCTCTGATGCATCCGTATCAATGACATAGTCGTGAGAATCACACATATCACTGAATATCTTAAACATTTCCTCTCCTGTATAATCCGGGAATTCTATATATTTATTGAATCTGGACTTAAGTCCCGGGTTTGATTCGATAAATTTTTCCATCTCCTTAGTATATCCCGCAACTATTACTACAAGATCATCTCTGTTATCTTCCATTCTTTTAAGAAGCGTATCGATTGCTTCCTGTCCGAAGTCTTCTCCTTCTTTTCCGCCTGCAAGTGTATATGCCTCATCAATAAAAAGCACGCCGCCGATAGCACTGTCTATTACCTCTGCAGTCTTAATGGCTGTCTGACCGACATATCCCTCAACAAGTCCGGCTCTATCCACTTCTATAAACTGGCCTCTGCTTACTACTCCGAGCTGATGATATATTCCGGCAAGAAGTCTCGCCACTGTAGTTTTACCTGTTCCGGGATTTCCGGAAAATACCAGATGAAGCGAAATATCCGGAGTTTTAAGTCCCAGCTTATCCCTCATGGTTTTTACCTTAATAAGATTTACAAGGCTGGAAAGACTGGACTTAACCTTATCAAGTCCGACAAGTGAATTAAGTTCCTCCTGAAGTTCCTCGAGAGATTTCTCATTCTTCTGAGCACCCAATGCTACATCTGCACCTCTTCCTCTGATGCCGTTCGGATCTTCAAATCTGCCGGATCTGCTTCCCGGATTACCCTCATTTCTGCTGATTCCTCCGCCGAAGCCTTCTCTGCCCGAGTCCTGATAATTATCCCTGACAGGCGGAGTATTCTGACTACCTTTTCCACCGAAGATTACCTTGTCTCTGTCATTATCAAGCGTGTCAGAACCATAGACATTAAACCGCTGAACATATGCGTTCATCATATTGATATAGTCTGCAAGTCTGTCAGCTTCTCTGTCACTTATTCCTCCGTACGCTATAAACTGCACACCCGCGTCATTAAAACAACTGATCAGATACTTGGAAATAGATATTCCGTATCCGGTTCTCTGTGATAACGGTGATGTATCATCCGATACAAAATACATAAGAGACTGAGGTACATTATTAAGAACCCATTCGCGTCTGCATCTGTCAGCCACAAACCTCTTAAAATTCTGCTCGGTTATTACGATACCCAGATTAATTGTTATAAACTGAAGCTGGGCCGCCAGATCTTCACTGGTCGGATCATACAGGTAACCGAAAAAGGTCAGCATGTCATCCTTAAGAAGATTTCTGAGTGACATTCTGGAATTTCTGGGATAATTACTCTCAGGTTTGCTGCTTATCTCATCAGCATATTCCAGACACGTATTTATCATTTTAGCTATATTCTTGGTTATCATTTACTGCTACCTCACAATAGTATAATTATATACTTTTATTAAATGTGTTGTAAAGCTAACCTTGATGAGTATTTTTCATTTTATCGATTGTATGTTTTTCCTTATTTCCGAACTGAAACATAATTATTTTTGTCAAATCGCCGATTTTCCATAAAATTTCTTTACTTTTTTATTTTATCTGTTATACTAAAGAAATCTGTGCTGAATGCCGGCATTTTACGGCTGTTTCGGAAGCATTTTCCGGATTGATTCCTAAAATGATAATGTGAAGATTTTACTTCAAGCTCTTCACCCCCGGCATATGGCAAGTATTATATTATAAGGAAGTGTCTAAAATGGGAAAACATGTTGAAATCAGATGGCACGGACGTGGCGGTCAGGGTGCAAAAACCGCTGCCCTTCTGCTGGCCGATGTTGCCTTTAACACCGGAATGTATGTACAGGGCTTTCCTGAGTACGGTCCTGAGAGAATGGGTGCGCCTATTACAGCGTACAACCGTCTCGCTGATAAGGAGATCAGAAATCATTCCAACATTTATAATCCGGATTATGTAGTAGTTGTTGATGAAACTCTGCTTCATACAGTTGATGTGACCAAAGGTCTTTCAAAAGACGGCGGTATCATTATTAATACGGATAAGACGAAGGATGAAATAATTCCGCTCCTCAAGGGATATGAAGGAAATGTTTACACTATCGATGCACGTACCATTTCCATGGAAACACTTGGAAAGTACTTCCCTAACTCACCTATGCTTGCTGCTGTAGTTAAGGTAACAGGCATAATGTCTCAGCAGGATTTCCTTGAGCAGATGCGTGCTTCATATCAGCACAAATTCGCTAAGAAGCCTGAGGTTATAGACGGTAATATGGCAGCTCTTGAGCGTGCCTTCCAGGAGGTAAACTAAAATGGCTAATAATATAAGAACAGATATTCATGCAGTAAATGAAACTGCTCCATATACAGCAATGACACCGGGTAACGCTGTTGCCGGCGGTGGCGGAGCAAGAGAATTCAAGACAGGTGAATGGAGAACTTCCACTCCTGTTATAGATTGGGATAAATGTAATCAGTGCCTTATGTGTGCTCCGATGTGTCCTGACAGTTCAATTCCTGTAGAGGATGGAAAGCGTCTTGACTTCGATCTGGATCACTGTAAGGGATGCGGCATCTGTGTAGGTGCCTGCAATTTCGGAGCAATTACAATGAAGGAGGGTCTGTAATATGTCATCAAGAAGAGACAGAATGTCAGGTAACGAGGCAGTTGCTCTCGCAATAAAGCAGGTTAATCCTGATGTAATGCCTGCATTTCCTATAACACCATCGACAGAACTTCCTCAGATCGTGTCGACATACATTTCAAATGGAGATATAGATACTGAATTTATTCCTGTTGAATCAGAGCACAGCTCAATGAGTGCCACAATCGGTGCTTCTGCAGCAGGTGCAAGAGCTCTTACAGCTACTTCATCTGCAGGACTTGCCTTCATGTGGGAAGAGCTCTATGTAGCATCCTCATTCAGACTTCCTATAGTTCTCTGCCTTGTTAACAGAGCACTTACAGGACCTCTTAACATCAACTGCGATCACAGTGATGCTATGGGTGCACGTGATTCAGGCTGGATGCAGGTATTTGCTGAAACAAATCAGGAAGCATATGATAACTTCATTATGGCTTACCGTGTAACCGAGCATCCGGAAGTTATGCTTCCGATGATGGTCTGCTATGACGGATTTATCACAAGCCATGCTGTTATGAATATCGAAACAATCGATACATCTACTGTAAGAGATTTCGTCGGAACATATAAGCCGGACAATTTCCTTCTTAACAAGGATATGCCTTATGCCGTAGGTCCTTATGCAAACTCTCCTTTCTATATGGAGACAAAGTATAACCAGATCACAGCTATGAGAAAGGCTAAGCAGGTTATACTTGATGTATGTGCGGAATTTGAAAAGATTTCCGGACGTAAGTACGGACTCTTTGAAGAATACAAAATGAATGATGCAGAATATGCGATCGTTATCATGGGTTCTGCAGCAGGAACAACAAAGGACTCTGTTGACGCACTTCGCGATCAGGGTATCAAGGCCGGTATGATAAAAATCCGTGTTCTTCGTCCTTTCCCTGGTGAAGAGCTTGCTGCTGCACTTAAGAACTGTAAGGCAGTTGCAGTTATGGACAGAGCAGAAAACTATTCAACCATGAACGGCCCTGTAGGTTCTGAGCTCAAGGCTGCTATGTATGATGCAGGTCTCACTATTCCGGTTCTTGATTACTATTACGGAATCGGCGGACGTGATTATACTGTTGAAGAAGCAGAGAGTGTTTACAAGGATCTCATCACACTTGCAACAGGTTCCGGTGATGGATCACCTGAACCATTCAAGTATGTAGGACTCAGAAAGTAAGGAGGTACGTAAAAATGGCATACAATCTTAAAGAAGTAATGAACAAGCCTGAGCGTCTTACTCCGGGTCACAGACTCTGCGCAGGATGCGGTGCGGCTATTGCAGCAAGAACAGTTCTCAGAGCTCTTAAGGAAGACGATAAGGCCGTTGTCGGAAATGCAACCGGATGTCTTGAGGTATCTACCTTCATGTATCCTTATACAGCTTATGAAGACAGCTATATACATAATGCTTTCGCTTGTGCGGGCGCTACACTCTCAGGTGTTGAGACAGCCTATAACGCACTTAAGAAGCGTGGCAGAATTGATGATGATGTAACTTATAAATTTATCACATTCGGCGGTGACGGTGGTACATATGATATCGGATTCCAGTCACTCTCAGGAGCTATGGAACGTGGACATGATATGGTTTATGTATGCTACGATAACGGTGCTTACATGAATACAGGTATCCAGCGTTCATCGGCAACTCCGAGATTTGCGGATACAACCACTACACCTGTAGGAAAAGAGTCTAACGGTAAGGTTCAGTCACGTAAAGATCTTGCTTCAATCATGGCAGCTCATAATATTCCTTATGTTGGACAGTCTACTTTCCTTCTCGGAATGAAGGATCTGTATGAGAAGGCTGAAAAGGCCATATATACACCGGGTCCTGCTTTCCTTAATGTTATGGCACCTTGTCCTAGAGGCTGGCGCTTTGACGCTTCGGATATGGTTAAGATCTGTAAGCTTGCCGTAGATACATGCTACTGGCCTCTCTTCGAAGTAATCGACGGAAAATGGATTCTCAGCTACAAGCCGAAGAACAAGCTTCCTCTCGAAGACTTCCTGAAGCCACAGGGACGTTTCAAGCATCTCTTCAAGGCAGGAAACGAGGATCTCATCGCTGAGTTCCAGGCTGAAGTAGACAGACGTTGGGAAGAGCTTCTCAACAAATGTGAAAATGCATAATCTATTGATATAGTATGGTACATCGTACCAAGGTAAGATGCCCCGGGATCACACAACTTAAATGGTGACTCGGGGCATCGGCATACAACGCCTCAAAATTGCACATGTTCATAAAAATACGATATAATTAAATGTTAGTGATAAATTCATTTTAAAGGTGAACGAATATGGCATATGTCGAATTTCAGGATGTAAAGAAAATATATAAGAGCGGCGAGGTCGAGATTCCTGCTCTTTCAGGTGCAAGCTTCAGCATCGAGAAAGGTGAGTTCTGTGTTATAGTCGGTGCTTCCGGTGCAGGTAAGACCACTATACTGAACATACTCGGAGGAATGGATACTCTCTCATCAGGTCATGTGCTGATAGACGGTTCAGACATTTCAACCTATAACAAGAAACAGCTGACAACCTACAGGCGTTTTGATGTCGGCTTTGTATTCCAGTTCTATAATCTCGTACAGAACCTTACTGCTCTTGAAAATGTAGAGCTCGCTGTTCAGATATGCAAGGAGCCTCTGAATCCCGCAGATGTTCTTCAGGAGGTAGGCCTTGCGGATCGTATGAAGAATTTTCCGTCACAGCTTTCAGGAGGCGAGCAGCAGCGTGTTGCGATAGCACGCGCACTTGCCAAGAATCCTAAGCTTCTTTTATGTGACGAACCTACCGGAGCTCTTGATTATAATACCGGAAAGCAGGTTCTTCAGATACTTCAGGACACCTGCAGAAAAACAGGAACCACAGTTATCGTAATCACCCATAACTCTGCTCTTACAGCCATGGCTGACAGAATAATCACTGTAAAGAGCGGAAGGATTGAGAAGGAATATATGAATCCGAACAGAGTCGATATCGCCGATATCGAATGGTAACCCTAAACAGCCGGTTCAAAATTAAAAGCTCAAATTGATTGAATAACAGATCAGACAAATTCATTGTATTATAGATCAGGAAAAACTATGAATAAGCATATGAGAAAAAAAGCCCTGAATAAATCTATCTTCCGGGATATCAAAGGATCCTTCGGTCGCTTCTTTGCGATATTTGCAATTATCGCATTGGGAGTCGGCTTTTTTTCGGGTGTTAAAATCACTACGCCTATCCTTGTTCATACCATCGACAATCTTTATAAAGAAAATAACTTATTTAATTATAAACTTGTATCCACACTCGGATGGGAAGAAAAGGATGTTGAAAATGTACGCTCCAGAGCTGATGTGAAATATGCCGAGGGTGCATTCCAATACGACATCATCTGCCTGGATAAAGACAACAAGGATATTGTCTTCAAGGCCTATTCTCTTACGGAGAACATAAACGGTCTTATGTTACGGGATGGCCGCCTGCCCGAATCGGCAGATGAAGTACTTCTCGACAACAACAATCGAAGCGGATTCAAGCTCGGAGATACTGTACAGCTTTCCCCTTCAAATGATGAAGATTCTCTCAAACATTTTAAAAATGAAAAATACACTGTAGTCGGCTTTGCCGATTCAAGTCTGTATATAAACTTTGAACGAGGTAATACATCTCTCGGAAACGGTGTTGTTAACGGATTTATGTATCTTACAAAGGACGCCTTCGATGAAGAAATATATACGGAAATATATGTATCCTTATTCAACGACGACGATCTGTATTCCGATGAATATAAGAATACTTTCGATGAACAGCGTACTGAGTGGGAAGAGATCAATGACGAAGCCGCTCTCCAACGCTATGACAGAATATATGACAAAGCTTCTGAAGAAATAGCCGATGCACGTGAGACTCTTGAAGAGGAAAAAGCCGATGCCGAAAAGGAGCTTCGCGATGCAAAGAAGGAACTTGATGACGGAAAGAAGGAGCTCGATGACGCAGCAAAGGAAATAGCCGATGGGGAGAAAGAGCTGGAGGATGCCGAAACGGAACTCCGCGATGCACGGAATACTCTTATCAATTCCGGATCTCAGCTGGACAGTGCAAAGTCAACTCTCGACAGCTCCGGAAGGGAACTGTCCGAATCAAAGGATATACTTGATGATTCAAAGGAACAGCTGGATGATTCAAAGGATGTGCTCGATGCCTCCAAGAAGCAGCTTGATGAATCCAAGGAAACACTTGATGCGTCGGATAAGAAGCTCGGTGATTCAAAAGCAGTCCTTGATGAATCCAAAAAAGAACTCGATGAATCGAAAGCTCAGCTGGATGCAGCAAAGGAAGAGCTGGATGAAAACGAATCCGTCCTTGCTTCATCCAAAGAAATCCTCGACAGCTCCAAGGCTCAGCTGGATGCGGCAAAAGAAGAACTTGATAACACAAAAGCCACTCTCGAAAGTGCATCCGCTGAACTAACCGAAAAAGAGGCTGCTCTTACATCAGCCGAAAAAGATCTGGATATGGCAGAAACTGCCGGACTTCTTGATGCGGAAACAATCGCCGCAAAAAGAGCCGAACTTGCCGAAGGATGGGCTGCTTTAGAAGCAGCAAAGTCTGAGTACGAAGAAGGACTTGCTCAGTGGAATGAAGGAAATTCAACCTACAATGCCTCATTATCCCAATATGAAGCAGGGCTCGCTGAATATAATGCGGGACTATCTGCATGGAATGAAGGTAAGGCTCAATATGAGGCTGGACTTGCTCAGTGGGAAGCAGGTCTTGCAGAGTATGAGGCTGGTCTCGAAGCATGGAGCAAGGGTAAAGCGGAATTTGAAGCAGGTCTCGCTGCATGGAATAAAGGAAAATCTCAGTATGAAACAGGACTCGCCGCATGGAAAGAAGGTAAATCTCAATATGAGGCAGGTCTTGCTCAGTGGGAAAACGGTAAACTTCAGTATGAAGCAGGTCTTGCCCAATATGAACAAGGTCTCGCAAAATACAATTCAGGATGGGCATCCTACTACTCAGGTCTTAACGAATTTAATGATGGAAAGAAAGAACTCGAAGACGGAAAAGCCGAATATGAGGACGGACTTAAAGAATATAATGACGGACTCAAGGAGTATGAAGACGGTGTTAAAGAATTCAATGAAAAGATAGCTGATGCAGAAGAAGAACTCGCCGATGCAGAGGCCGAACTTGCAGACCTCGACAAGCCTGAAACATTTCTTCTGGAAAGAAATACAAATATAGCTTATTCATGCTTTGAAAGTGATTCATCCATAGTTGAACAGGTTGCCAGAGTATTTCCTATCTTCTTTATCCTGGTTGCAGCTCTCGTATGTATGACAACAATGACCAGAATGGTCGAAGAACAGCGCGGACAGATAGGTACTCTGAAGGCTCTGGGATACAGCAACGGAAGCATCCTGAAGAAGTTTGTTATCTATTCCGGAAGTGCAGCTCTTCTCGGATGTATAACGGGATATGCCATCTGTATTTTTATATTCCCTTATGTTATATGGACTGCATATAAAATGATGTATATAAGCCTTCCGCTCATTTATATATTTGATTGGAAGCTTGCACTCATCTCGCTGATCGTTTCACTCGGATGTTCCGTCGGAACAACATATATATCGTGCAGATATGAACTCAGTGAAACTGCAGCAAGTCTTATGAGACCTAAGGCTCCAAAAGCCGGAAGAAGAGTCTTTCTTGAGTATATTCCTTTTATCTGGAATCGTCTCAAGTTCCTTCATAAGGTTTCGATCAGAAACATTCTCAGATATAAGAGACGTTTCTTCATGATGATCGTCGGAATAAGCGGCTGCACCGCTCTTCTGCTTACCGGATTCGGTATGAAGGACTCCGTTGCCGGATTTGCCGAAGCCCAGTATGACAACATTCAGACAGCCGATATCGAGCTTACATTTAAAAACGGAACTTCTGATAAGGTTCCCGATGACATTATCCAAAAGCTCGAAGCGGAGGCAGTCGATTATACTCTGTTCCGTTCTGCCGCATGGGATCTGATCACCGGAGATCATGTAAAAGGCGTCAACCTTATATCACCTTACGGTCAATATGAGGTTTCGGATAAAGATGAAAGTTCTGTACAAGCATCCAAATGTACTGATGATTTCAACAGATTCTTCCGTCTGACAGATAAATCAGGAAATCCTCTCAACATCCCGACAAAGGGAGAAGCACTTGTAAGTATAGGACTCGCCGAACGATACGGCATTCATACAGGTGACAGCATAACTCTCAGAGATGAGGATATGAACGAAATCCATGCAACCGTCAGCGGTATCTTCGAAAATCATGTATATAACTATGTCATAGTTTCTTCGGAGGATCTTACTACAGAATTAAACGGAGCATATGTTAATTATCCGGAAAAGTCAGATATTCACAATATGCAGGCATCTCTTTCAGATTGCGAAGATACAGTATATGTAACAGTATTTGAAGACTTTAAAAACCGTATGACAAAGATGATGTCCAGTCTGAACTATGTTGTATTAATAGTCATTCTCAGTGCAGCAGGACTGGCCTTCGTGGTTTTATATAACCTGACAAACATAAATATAACTGAGCGAATCCGTGAGATAGCCACCCTCAAGGTTCTCGGGTTCTATCAGAACGAAACCGCCCAGTATGTATTTCGCGAAAATATAGTTCTTACGTTTTTAGGAATGCTCGTCGGCCTTGGTCTCGGCATCCTGCTGCATCGCTTTGTTATGGCTCAGATAATAGTGGATTTGGTACATTTCAAGGTAAATATAACACCTCTCAGCTATGTATACTCCATCGTTCTGACCTTCCTGTTCACCTTCCTTGTGAACCTTGTGATGCGTCGAAAGCTTGAAAAGATCAACATGGCCGAATCACTTAAGTCTGTTGAATAAAACTATATAAATTCTTTCACTGCCTTTTCTCGGCTTATCAAATGTGAAAGCATCATATGCGGCACCACCGGTAAAACCTGCACGGAGTGCCGCTCTTTTTATTTCATCAGCTGTAAAGGGATGCTGTCTGTGAAGCTCTGCATGTTCTCTCCACTCACGGCCCTCTTTGAATTTAAAGTTTAATCTGTACTCATGAATCCGGCTGTTCTCATCATAATAATTCTTCCAGACATAAGAATAATGTCTTCTTTTCTCATGAAATGTCCGGCTTCCCAGAATCTCTTTAAAGAAGAATTCAGTCTTAAGATCAAATATAAATATGCCTTCTTCTTTAAGTGCTTTTCTCGCCGATTCCATCGTTTCGAAAAGGTCTTCCTCGGTCAGCAGATAATTCATGCTGTCGCACAGGCTTACCACTGCATCCTGCTTATCATTCAGCGTAAAATCTCTCATATCGGCATTTATATATGTGATAGGTGTAAGCATGTTATCCTTACAGTATTTTTCGGAATATTTCTTATCCTCCGCAACAAGGAGCATGTCATCAGATATATCTATGCCTGTTATATTAAATCCGTCCTCCTGCAGGAGCATCGACATTCTTCCGGTACCGCACCCAAGCTCCGTGATCGAAGCACAGGGCTTAACACCATGATACATCAAAAGCTTAAGCAGATACTGTTCCCATTCCTCATAAGGAATATTATCCATCATTTCATCATAGACTTTTGCAAAAAGAGTATACTGCTCCATCACTTATTCATCCTCTTACCTACATAATATAGATTGCCTGCGCAGCAGAAGCGGAATCCAAAATCCCATATATAAGAATCGTAAATTTCAGGCCCGTGAACCGCATTCAGGACAGAAGCTGCCGCTAATTCTGGCACCACAGGTATTACAGAACCTGCTTCCTGAAGTTCTGCTCATAACCCTTCTTCTGTTTTCACTCATTTTCTTATCCTTCGGCCAGGATACATTATATTCAAGTTCAAAGTTTTCGGTTTTGCCCGGTTCAGCGAGAAGATTCCACTTAACCTCACCGGTCTCATCATCGACTATTCCGTCAGACAGCTGTACCTGCTCAACTACAATGGCCTTATCCGTTGATACCGGTATCTGATCTTTAAGCAGTACATTTACCGCTTCGGAAGAATTGTTGATAAGCTTGATACTGATCTTGGAAACAGACTTCTTTGTATTTTTCAGGAATACATCCTGAAGCTTCTTAGGTGCTTCCGTACGTACAACAGTAAGTCTCTCATCCTGTCCGAGAGATATCATGATCTTCTCCGTATCGGCACCTGCATCTACATAAACAGTTCCCGCAAAAGTATCTTTTATATATACAGAAGCATCTGCCGGAGGAAGCGGCCAGTCTGAAGCAACCACCTCTGCAGTAAGATAACATCTGTTATCAACCGACGGAATACTGAGCACATTATATACTGCATTTACCTTAAATGACTGAAGTTCTGCTATATTCCCATCAGTATCGCTGAGAACATCTCTCAGATTAGGAAGGATAAATGCAGTCATAGTCTCCTCCTCGGAAACCTCTGCCTCATCCATCTTAACGGCAGCCATATCCATCATAGCCGAATTCATGGCAGCCCCCATCAATACTTCTCCGGCGGCAGCTCCGTCTGCCATTACTGACTCCTGCGCCATTGCCCTCATCATGCCTTTTCCTCTGAAATTAGCAGCTTTCGGCGGCTCATATAAAGACAGTTCAACGGTCGGCATTACAGGAAGTTCCTTGGATACCGACGGGTTGCCTGTATAAAGGGTAACCTTGATCTGTTTCCAGTCTTCTCCCGACGACTGGCTGATCTGTGCCTTCATGCTCACACTCAAAGGGCTTCGATCATTATCATATGAAATCTCATATTTTGGAATCCAGCTGCATCTGTTTTCCTGATACTGAAGAACAAAAGGAACCTTCATATCCTCATCAGCTGTAAGTTCAGCCATGATAATAGGCTTTTCCTCTTCTGCCTTGGCTTTATCAAGTTCATCCGTAAGCTTCTGCTGCTTCTCGGAAAGCTCATCCAGTTCCTTATGCAGTGACATGATCTGTTCAGGCAGAGCATTCATTATCCTCTCCTGCTCATCTACTCCGATATTAGTCCTGTTTGAAAAATCACCGTTTTTCTTCCTAAGATCCAGCATCATGTTGCATGTTTCGATCTTATAACCGATTTCTGCAATCTGCTTAGATATTCTGTCTGTTTCTTTTTCTTCATTTTCACCAAGCGCATCTATTCCGACTATCTGAATATTGACTGCTCTGATCTTCTCAGGAAATTTAAGCTTAAAGCTGTCTGCCGATGCACTCTTTGTCATACCTGACACATATAAAATATTTCTTCCCGCCTTAAGCTCTGCTTCTCCGCATCTTGTAACCGTAGCGGTTCCTCTATAGACCTGAACTTCCGTAACCTTAGTTTTTGCTACCATATTTACCCCCTTATTCTCCACAGGATCTGCCACCCGGGCAGCCCTCTCAATTAATCTAAACTATTTATTCGTCAAACAATATACCTTTCATACATACCTTCTGTTTCTCGTTTTCATAATCCCAGCTATGATAAGCTCCGCCTCTGCACCACTTCTTTACGGAACACTTGGAGCAATCCTCGTTGCGCTCTGCAAGTGAAGTTCTGTATATTTCAAATCTGTTGCGCCATATATCCGAAAAGCTGTCTTCATACACATTTCCCTGTATCGACTTTTCGTTACGTGGTATATCAAGGCATGCTGTCACATCACCATTCTGGAGAATACCTGCAACATATATTCCTGCGTTGCAGAGGAAGTACCAGTTTCTTACCTCAGCTTCATATTCAAGCCCAAGGAAATGACAGCAGGAATATGTAACAGGAAGCTTCTGTTCCCTCTTCTCAAGAATAAATTTCATAAGCTGTCTGTTATCTTCCGGTGTAAGTAACATTTCCGGATGATCCATCGCCCTTCCTATCGGCTCTATACCTGTAAGTCTCCAGGTATCTATATCTACCTTGTCAAATATCTCAAAAAGCTCAGGTAGCTCGGATATGTTTTCATGATTTACAACCGTTGTGATCATTATCTCATCTGCACCATGCTCCTCAAGCAGATTATCTACACCGCGCATCGCAAGTTCATATCCTCTCGGAAATCCTCTGTATCTGTCATGTGTCTCTGGAAGTCCGTCGATACTGATTGAAATACTGAACATTCCGGCATCATGAAGTTTTTTTGCAACCTCCTTCGTGATAAGCGTTGCATTACTTGTCATGCCCCATTTAAAGCCCAGTTCATGAATATAATTTACAAGTTCGAAGAAATCCTTATATAGAAGCGGTTCTCCTCCGGTAATTGCAATAAGCATATTTGTTCCGAAGTTTTCTTTTACTTCGTCCAATATCTCCTTGTATTTTTCCAACGGCAGTCCGTCAGGCAGCTCTTTGCTGCAGCCGCTTCCGCAATGGAAACAAAACTCATTACATTTCAGTGTAAGCTCAAGAAAAAGCTGGTGAAGCTTTGGCTCTTTGCATAACTGTGCCTGATATTCGGCAAGTGTATCAAGATTTTTAGTTTTTATCTCATTCTTATCCATTAGATCAAATCCCCCCTGTTTGTCTGTGATATCTATTCTTTATCTTGTCTCGTATTTACCTTATATTCCTGATCTGAATAATCCTAAAACCGTCTGAACCATCGACCCCAACCACGATAATTAGAATCTCCGAATACATTGAAATCTCTGGATCTGTTTTCCATAGCTTTATTATACAGACCGCTTCTGTAATTCAGATGTCCGTCTGCATTAGGCATCACATGCCACCTCATTATCACAATAAAAGTAAGTGCTGTTAATGCACAGATTATTATCAGCTGAAGAAAATCTCCAAAGGAAAAAACAAAATTATACGGATTTCCGTCCATATCAACATATATCGAAAGTGCATCATTAAGTTTATAATGAGTTCCGGCCTTTACTAACTCATATCTGAGTTCTCCGTTAAACTCATATACCACTTCACAATCGGTTGTGAAATTCGAATCTCCTGAAGATAATATTGGAATGTAATGGACTCCCGAAATGATCGCATGTTTTTTTTCATAATTAGACGAACTCTTATACTTTATGAACTTAAACACATCCAGCGATAAAAGAATAAGAAATAACGCAATAAATGCCGTAATGACCATAGCCATTTTCTGGTTACCTGACAATTTCGGTTTAGTTTCTATACCTACCTGCTTTGCCACCTTATCATAAAGCTTCTCATCTTCCTCCTTAATCGCATCCATATCCATATAATATTCGGATGTCGATTTGGGAAGAAGATCCTCGCCGCATACAAAGCACTCAAGACTACCATCAGGTATTTGATTGTTGCAATATGGACAAATCACTTTTTTAATCCCCCTGAAAAAACTCTATGCAAAAATGGCTCAATATCATATTGGATATTGAACCATTTCAGCTATCATTATAATACTTATTAAGCCTTCATGTCTACCATCTGCTCTCGCCCCCGCTAATGCAGATTTATTTTCTTTATTTTAGCTTCTAGCCTGGCCGCAGCCTGTGCAATTATTGCCTTCGTTCTGAGTTCCGCAATATGGACATGTCCATGCAGATGACTGCATCTGAGGAGCCATCTGGCCACCCATCTGATTCATTCCCATCTGACCGCCCATCTGGTTCATTCCCATCTGACCACCCATCTGGTTCATTCCCATCTGATTGCCCATCTGGTTCATTCCGCCCATCTGATTCATCTGGCCGCCCATCTGAGCACCTGTCATAGGATTTCCTGCAAGACCGTCTGCCGCTGCATTTACTATTCCGCCGAGGACACCGCTTGCCATGCCTGCAAGACCGCCGCCCATGCCCATCTGATTCATGGCATTGCCCATCTGATTACCCATCTGGTTCATTCCCATCTGACCACCCATCTGGTTCATTCCCATCTGATTGCCCATCTGGTTCATTCCCATCTGACCACCCATCTGGTTCATTCCCATTTGGCCGCCCATCTGGTTCATTCCCATCTGACCACCCATCTGGTTCATTCCCATCTGACCGCCCATCTGGTTCATTCCCATCTGATTCATTCCCATCTGACCGCCCATTTGGTTCATTCCGCCCATCTGATTCATTCCGCCGGCCATAGGATTCATACCCATCTGGTTCATTCCCATTCCGCCGCCGGCCATGGACATAAGTGCCTGCTGAATCTGATTTGCCTGCATCTGAAGATTCTGATAGTTTGCATCAAATGTATTCTTAGGTCTGTTGGAATAATCAGAAAGCTCAAACTTAATCTCATCAAAGTATGGCGAGTTTACATTGATCTCAACTTCAAACTCATATGAATACTCATACTGTTTAGGATTATAACTGATATTCTTACCCTGTGCATCCTTCTGATATAATTCCCTCTTGTTTTCCTTTACCTCGGTATGAACATTAGATACTTGATTTAAAGGAATAATATCAGGATTCTTTGAACGCCAGTCTCTGTCGCCCGAAACCGCAAAACATCCCATGTTCTGATCGATATAAACCTTGGTTGAATTACCAAGTACCATACTTGGATTAAACTGAGAAACAGACTGCTTATTCTGCTCTCTGTATTCAAGATGTCTCTTTATATCTTCAAGCGTAGTATGACGTCTGCCTGACATGAAAGGTGACAGTTTTGACGCACAGTTCTTGCACACATTTCCGTCTTCAACCTTTCGATTTCCGAGAAGGCTTATCTTCTCATGACAGATATCACAATACTTTGTCTCAAAAAGTCCCATAATAAGTACCCCCTTATATGTAATAAAATTATGTCTTTGACAATCTTCATACATTATAAACTAAAACCGTTAATCATTATATAATCCAAATGAATGATATTATGACACAAGTGTCAGTAAGTCAATATGCTTATCTCACTTGTGAGATAAGCATATTGACTTACTGACACGCAGAAAAACGAAGAAATAGCATTTTTCGAAGAAAAATAGCGGTTTCTGAGTTTTTCTAGGATTGCGAGAATCGCGAAGCGATGCAGCAATCCGTGTGTCTTAATATATTTCTGATTGTTTTTTCTATCTGCGGTTCTTTCATAACTGCGAAGCAGCAACACAAAATTATGAAATAAGGTGTCTCCGAAGGAGACAGTAAGGTGCGAAGCACCGGCCTTATGAATGATTTTGTGTTGACTGTGAATAGTTATATAAATCGCGAAGCGATGCAGCAATCCGTGTGTCTTAATATTTTTCTGATTATTTTTTCTATCTGCTATTTATCTGTCTCCGAAATTTTTATCTATCCGCAATAACTATGCCCCTGACTCTTGCTTCGATTGCAAGCTCCGTTCTGTTTGCGAAGCCTGTCTTATCAAGCATATGCTGTATATGTGTTCTGATCGTATTTACCGAAACCATCAGCCTGTCGGCAATTTCCTGGTTGCCGGCTCCCGTTGTAAGCTCTCTGAGAACCATCAGCTCCATATCCGTAAGATCGGTACTCTTAACAAATCCGAACTCAAGAACAGGTGTTGTATCAGGATAAATGCTTTCTCCCCGAAGTGTCCGTCTCAGAACACTGAGAAGCGGTTCACCTTCTACCTCCTTGTACCAGAAGCTTTCAACTCCTATCGCCTTTGCTCTTTCGATATAACTAACCTCCGGCATCGAAGTAACAATGACTATTTTGATTCCCGGATATGACTTCTTGATTCGCGCTGCCGCATCAAGTCCGCTTGTTCCGTCACCCATTACGACATCCATAATTATGATATCGATTCCGCCTCTTGCACAATAAGTATCCGCAACCTTTGCAGTATCCAGTGAATATACAAGTTCAAAATCTTCGGCTGACTGAATAAAGCTTTCAAAAAGCTGCCTGGAAATATTCTGATCATCTACGATCATTACTCTGTTTTTCTTGTCCATCATGGCATCTCTCCTTTTAACCTGATTCTATAAAGCACTACATTTTTATTATTAATCTGAAGATCGGAGCTGACTCTACCTTCATAACCCCACCATAATCTTCTACCATACATCGGAGCATATCGAGTCCTCCGGAAAGACGAATTTTCTTTTCGGGCGGTTTTCCGTTGTTGGTAAACTCCGCAATAAGTGATCCCGTCATCTCACTGATCTTAATATATAACTCATCTCCACCCGCATGACGGATCGTATTGGTGATACATTCATGCATAGCGGTTGAAATGATTCTCTTACGCTCCTGATCCTGAGGAAGCAGACCGGTAACAATAATATTTACGCCTACATCCTTCGCTGTCTTAAACATGAGTTTGTAGTCATCATTATTCTGACTTTCGTTTCCGGTATCGATAAGATTGATATTATTCTTAAGATTATCAATTATCTCGGTAAGATTTCCGTCTCCTGTTTTCAGAAATCTTTTTGCTTCCAGAAGCGATTGTCCGAGATTATCATGAACCTTTATCTTCATATTGAGAACTTCCTTCTCGATAGTGACACGTGTTATGGTGTCATTCAGGTTTCTCATTCGATCGTTCATTCTCTCCAGACGTTCGTTTCCTTCCCTCAGTTCGATTGAAGCTTTATACATATTTGTAATATCAGTTGCGAAATACTCATATAGATTGACGTCGTCTACATTTATCCTTCTCTTATTAATCTTAAATATCTTTCCATTCGGAATTTTAAGAAGCATTGTATTTCCCTGATCTATTACCTCGCAGCCACTTCTGAGATCGTTAGTCCTGATGCTCTCCCAAAAGCTGTTTGCATCCAGCAGCGGCTTTCTTGTCACATACTCACAAAGCTCCTCCATCTTCGGATTTACAAGTACCGGAACTCCATCCTCATTCGAACAAACGATTCCGGCCTCCATATCATCTACCGCTTCCTTTACGGATATCAACGTGATATTATGCCTGTCCCATTTTATAAAGTTAACGATCCACATAACTGTCAGGACCGTTATCAGAATTATACCCAGAACGATAAGTAAAACCGGAGTGCCATCAAGGAAATCAAGGAAGAACTCTATCATTTCGGTTTCTATCTTATAATAGCTCCTGTATAGTAAAAAATACGCAGAAAAGACCGCTAACAGAAGTGCTGTGTTCGCAACAATATATCTTTTCTTAGCCCTTTCGACAATGCTTTGTGACAAAAGAACAGATATAAGTATAACCAGAAAAAGCATGTAGGAAATTATGAGAGTAGCAAATGGTTTACTCAATTCTTCGAAGGTGATCATATCACTTCACCTCCTACCCCATAATTTCCGTTCACTTCTATAGTTACATCATTTAAGTTCTCAATGTTACGCTCTACAAGCCTTTCAAACTCATCATACATTTTGACAAGCTGATTGGAAGATACTTTTCCTGTCGCGTTAAAAAGCAATTCACACTTTGCACCGTAGAGTTTTATATAATCACACGATTCTTTGAGTGCAAGCTCAAGCTCCCTTATATCGAGATCATCTCCCGATTCCGCCAAAATCAGCATATTGCTGACTCGCTTAATATATGCTGTCAGTATGCAGAGTGCAGCCAGCAGCCTTTTGTCAGGTTTAGATTCAAGGAAGCCTATAAGACTCTCTATTCTGCAAAGCTGCGGATATACCTTTTCATGGATCATATCGTATATTTTATTTCTGGTCACAAGCTTAAGTTCCTCTTCCTTAAGCTCCTTCTCCGCCACAAGAATCTCATGTTCTTCGGATAAATGTTCTCTCAAATCACGCAGCTCTTCTTCAATCTTAACTATATCGCTCAGATCCTCGATCCAGTAAATAAAACCACCTTTTATCTTCGATGCCCTGACAATTCTTCCGTCTGATGTCAGATTTCCTGTCGCACTCTCACCGGTTTTTGAAAAGCTCAGTCCTTCGACATTTCCGACGCTGTATATCTTTCTTCCTCTTTCATCTGTAATCTCCGCAGGCGTGGAAGTTTTTTCGAATAATCGGTCATACTTATAATTACTCCTGATAAGCCCTGTCTGCAGACAAGTCTCCCAGAACCATATAACACATACACAGAATATATTTGGAATCGTAATAAACTTTCTGAGTGAAAGACGGAATCCCATTACCGCAAGCAATACATATATAAGAAGGACAATCAATGGAACCAGAGTCAGAACTATATGATAAATCTTCTTAACATAAACATACTTGCTGATTACTTTGTAAAGGGTCATAAAAAACAGAAAAACAACCCAGATGAGAATCAGATAATAAACAAAATTGTAAGAATAATAGGATTCGTTGATTCCACCCCAGAATTCAAAAACCAGCTGATGATAATTATTCGTAATTACAAAAAGAAAGAGCACCGCAGAAATAACAAACATACCGTAATTTCTTCGAACACGCTTTTCTTTACTCATTTCTCCGAGGCAGTCTGCTATAAGATATGATACAAGGGGAATGAACAAAAGAGGAATATAATACATATACCAGAGATATATTCTGATGATCAGACTATCATCCCCCAGAAATACATTATACTTGATATCTTTTATATACCAATGAAAAAGGAGCAGTGCAGAAAGGACCGTAAAAAGACGTTTGATCCTTGGAGCAACTACTCTTTTTCTTACATTTATACACCACCACGTGATAAAAAACACATACACGAGTGCAGAAAAAGGCTGGCCTGTAACACCGTTAAATATAACAAGCGCCAGTCCTATCAAAAAACATATTGTCATCCATCTGATTATTTCAGAATCCGATTTCATATATCTTACTGATCCTCAATAGGAGGACCGTAAACATCCTCCAGCTCATTTTCAAATACCGAAATCTCTTCGGTTGTTTCTGCCTCCGTATTTTCTCCTTCAGACTCTGTCGTAACAGATTCTTCTTCAGTCATATCTTCCGGAGGACCGTATACTGCTTCTATCTCATTAGATTCCGTTGTAATCTTGACCGGATCGGTAATAGGCGGACCGTAATCTGTCTCTCCTCTATTAACTCCACAGCTTGTCGTAGTAAAAAGCATGGAAGCGGCAAGTCCTATCATTGCCATCTTTCTTGGATTTTTCTTCATAATATCCCCCTTACTGTCTGTCCTTAAACGGAATATACTCTCTCTCTTCCATAATACTCTTATATGCAGGTCTTATGATCTTATCAACATTGATAAGCTCTTCTATTCTATGTGCCGACCAGCCTACTATTCTGGCAATCGCAAATATCGGTGTATAAAGCTCTACCGGAATATCCAGCATGTTATATACAAATCCACTGTAGAAATCCACATTTGCGCTTACACCCTTATAAATCTTACGTCTACGTCCGATTACTTCCGGAGCAAGCTTCTCTATATTGGAATACAGCTTGAAGTCATCCTGTCTGTCCTTATCCTTTGCAAGTTTTTCAACAAACTTTTTGAATACCCTTGCTCTCGGATCAGATATTGCATAGACTGCATGACCGATACCGTAAATAAGTCCGGCCTTATCAAATGCTTTCTTATCTACTATCTGAGTAAGATAATCATCCAGCTTTTCCAGATCATCATAGTCCGTAACATGCTCTCTGATATCATCCATCATCTGCATTACCTTCAGATTTGCTCCACCATGCTTAGGTCCCTTAAGAGACGAAAGTGCAGCAGCCATAACCGAATATGTATCTGAACCCGCACTCGAAACAACTCTCGTTGTAAAGGTTGAGTTATTTCCTCCGCCGTGCTCCATATGAAGTACAAGAGCAGCATCAAGAACCTGTGCCTCAAGCTTAGAATACTGTTTATCCGGTCTCAGCATCCTGAGAATATTTTCAGCCGCCGAAAGCTCCGGATCCGGCCTATGTATATACATACTCTCATCGCATTCATAATGATTATATGCACAATAACCGTAAACAGCGAGCATAGGGAAAATGCTTATAAGAGACAGACACTGTCTCAGAACATTCGGAATGGAAAGATCCGATACATTTCCATCATATGCCGCAAGTGTCAGAACAGACTTAGTCATGGAATTCATAATATCCTGACTAGGTGCCTTCATGATTATATCTCTGGTAAAATTCTTCGGGAGTGTACGGAGTGATCCCAGAATGTCTTTAAACTCCGTAAGCTGATCCGCATTAGGCAGGTCACCGAAAAGCAGAAGATATGTTATCTCCTCAAATCCGAATCTCTTGAACCCGAAATCCTTTACGAGATCCATAACGTTGTAACCCCTGTACCATAACTGGCCATCACAAGGAACTACAACTCCGTCAACTATATCAGATGCAATAATTTCTGAAATGTTTGTAACGCCTGTAAGAACGCCCTTTCCGTTCTTATCTCTGAGCCCTCTTTTAACCCCCAGCTCATCGTAGAGTCCTACCCGGACGGAATCCGCATGTCTGCAAATTGATTCATGTTCTTTAGTGTACTTGATTATGTTTCTTCCGATCTTGATATTCTCTTCCAATCCTCAACCTCCTGTTAAAACTAAATAATTATGCCTCCACCTACTACACGTTCCCCATCATATGCAACCAGTGACTGCCCTCTCGTCACTGCTCTGACAGGTTCATCAAAATGTACCTTCACTCTGTCAGTTCCTTCTTCTCTGATAAGTATTCCCGAAGCCTCCTTCGCACGATATCTTATCTTTGCCGTAACTCTCATCTCACTTTTAGACGCATCACATGAATTTATAAAATTCCAGTCTGCTGCTGTTACCTCGTTTGTAAAAAGCTCATCATTACTTCCGAGAACAACAGTATTTGTCTCGGGAATTATCTCGGTTACATAGAGCGGTTCTGCGGCAGATATGCCAAGACCTTTTCTCTGACCGATCGTATAATGATAATAGCCTTTATTCTTACCGAGTACTTTCCCCTCTTTATCTACGAAATTGCCTTCACCGATATGTCTGTCAAGGACCTCTTCGATCACTCTTGCATAATTTCCATCAGGAACAAAACAGATATCCTGACTGTCCTGCTTATCAGCATTTATCAGACCCGCCTCAGCCGCAAGCTCTCTTGCTCTGTCCTTCGTCATATCTCCAAGCGGAAGATATAGATAGGCAAGCTGCTGCTGATTCAAAAAATAAAGCACATATGTCTGATCCTTTGAAGCATCAACTGATTTCAAAAGGCAGTACTCGCCAAGTTCTTCGTTAAATTCAACCCTGGCATAGTGTCCTGTTACGATCTTCTCGCACCCATATTCCTCAGCTCTTTCTTTAAGAGCTCCGAATTTCATATACCTGTTGCAATCTATGCATGGATTCGGAGTTGCCCCGTCGAGATAGGTACTGACAAACTTATCTATTACCTTCTCTTTAAAGCCCTCCTTGAAATTTACCACATAATACGGAAAACCGAGTCTTACCGCCACCGCTCTGGCATCATCAACATCTCTGACCGAACAACAGGTCTTAGTTTCCTTCATTCCTGCCTGTTCGTTATCATACAGCTTCATTGTGATACCAACCGGTGAATATCCTTGTTTAATTACCATAAGAGCCGCAACCGAGCTGTCTACTCCACCGCTCATTGCGACAAGCATTTTTCTGTCACTCATAATCCTGTCACTTATTTCTCATATAATTATCTGCGGATTGAGACCAGATCATGATCTTCGCAGATTATCCATATCTATATTGCCAAACACCGTCTCCGAATAAACCCCTATAGCCTTATTTCAGTCTGTATTCCATATTTACAGCAGCGGCGCGATCATCACAAGCATTGAATCAAATACTCTTCCGACTATTGTCTTCTTCGTATCTTCGAGCGATATTTCTCGGCAAATCTTAAAGGTTTCTCTCATATCCTGCTCGAGCTTTGCAACCGCTCTGTTCTCGGCAAAGTAGAGACCATCCTCGAAATGAAGGAAGAGACTTCTGTAATCAAAATTAACCGTTCCGACCGTAGCCCTCTCGCCATCCACAAGAAGACACTTGGAATGGATAAAGCCCGGTGTATATTCATATATACGAACTCCGGCCGAAAGAAGATGTGCATAACTCGATCTCGTCGCTCTGTAAACCATCTTCTTATCAGGGATTCCCGGTGTAACTATTCTTACATCGATGCCCTTCTTAGCCGCAAGGCAGAAGGCTGTTGTAAGCTCATCACTGAGAATAAGATACGGCGTGTATACAAAAACATATTTCTCCGCCTGCTCTATCATCTCAAGATAGATATTCTCTGAAAGAAGTATACTGTCAAAGGGTTCGTCACCATACGGCTGGGCATATCCGTCACCGCCGATACTATAGACTTTATTGCCCATATATTTCTTGACCGAATCCTGTTCAAAGGTTTTCGGAACGATTGCTTCCCACATTTCCATATACATGAGAACAAAGGATCTTACCGCTTCTCCCTCGATTCTGACACCTGCATCCTTCCAATGTCCGTAAGGACTATTGATGTTTATATATCTGTCACTCAGATTTATGCCGCCCGTAAAGGCAATATTTCCGTCAACCACAAGCATTTTTCTGTGATCTCGGTTATTCATGAAAGGCGAAAAGAACGGCACAACCCTGTTAAACTTGATCGCATGAATATTCGGACTTAAAGCCTCGAGTTCCTTAGGATATCTCTTCTGAAGATAAGCTATCGATCCGAAATCATCATACATAATCCTAATTTCAACGCCTTTATCAGCCTTTTCCTTAAGGATATCCAGGATAGTATTCCAGACCACACCGATCTCAATTGTAAAATATTCTATAAAAATATACTTTTCCGCCTGCTTCAAGGCATTCACCATGGCATCGAAAAGTTCTTTTCCATCCTTATAATATTCAACATCCGTATTCTTGAAAACCGGATAATTACCATCATTTAAAATATACTTTGAAGTAAGAGACGATCTCTTCTTTTCTTTCTCCATTTCGGAAAGAATACTCTTATCCTGGAAATAATACTTCCTGAATTTGCTGTCAGCAGCATCCAGCCTTCTCTTAAACTTTCGTCCGGGACGCTTGTCACCATACAGCATATAGAAAGGAACTCCGAACACCGGGAATATCAGTACGATCACGATCCAAATGGTCTTATACTCCATCTTCTCGTTCTTACGATTTATGATATATACTATATAAACAACACTTAGAATACGGATAACTGAATCAAATATTTTATTTGACTGGAATAACTGCAGATACAGTACGAATATCCAAGCAATCTGAATGATAATAAATATCAAACTCATGAATACACGGCTGAAAAACAGCTTCTTATACTTCTTCTCCATCATGTCTCCGTATTACTCAAACTCTGAAAAATCAATTAGTTAATATGTCTCAGCTCACCCAGACAGTTCTTCATTCGGTTATCGAACTGCTCAAAGAAATCATGATTATGATCATAACCGTCCATATAGAATACTCTTAGAACTGTTTTCATAACCGCTTTCACATTTTCCGAAGCACTGCATCTGAATTCCTCAGCCTTGTTCTTACGATACTTTGCAATGCCGTCTCTTGCTATAAGTTCAGAATCTCCAACAATTCCGGCATATACAGTCAGATCATCCTCACTTACAGTTTCGATCCTGTGCGCTTCGTTTTCCGCACGCTCGTTTATTTCACGAACCTTCTTCTGTTCGAATTTTATGAATCTGTGCCATTTCAAAATAAATGCAGAATGCTCTTCAAGATTATCAATCCCAAGCCATTCTCTGACCTTGATATCTTCCCTCTCTTTCTGACTGCATTCGTCAACCTGAAGGAAATAATCAAATCCCTTATCGTTATATATTCTTCCGAGAGGGAACAGCCTGCATATGGAAGGTCTGAATTTATGAATACTGCATCTTTTCTCTTCATTCAGAAATGTACAGCCCTTATCCATTTTCAGATGGGGAAGAATTATAGCGTCCTTCACTCCCAGCTCTACCTGAAAAGATGTCAGGAGCTCATCAAAGCTCTTTCCCGAAGCTTTCGTCATATTAAATATATCAAAAGGATCCAGTACTATGGTATCGGACATGTTGCTCTCACAACACTTGGCACAGCCGTTACAGCCTGCCGTATCCGCCTTAACCATATCATCCGGACCATAAAGTTTTCCGTCGGATATTTCATTTATATCATCATATCTAAGCAATCCGGATCAACCTCCAACTATAATGCACCAATCTATATTATAGCAAACACACAGCTTTCAAACAACTTTTAAAATTTGGCCTGTTTTATACATTATGTCAGTGCGGTGCTCATTCGCATTACGCTTCGCATATAAAAAGCCTCACATCCGAAAATGTGAGGCTTAAGATCAAAATATTCAATTGCCCTGCAATTATCTTCTTGCTCTTCCCATGATTCTAAGCAATCTGAGGAACAGATTGATGAAATCAAGATAAAGCTCAAGAGCTCCGTAAAGACCGATTACCAGCGGATCAAGACCTGAACTGGTGCAAAGCTTCTTAATCTTCTGAATATCATATGCTGTAAGTGCCATGAAAAGAACAATTCCGAAGATAGTAAGTGCATAATCAAAACCACTTGACTTAAGGAACAGATTTACAAGGCTTCCCATAAGAAGGCCTGCAAGACCGATCATTAAAATGTTTCCGAGCTTTGTAAGGTCGAGCTTAGCAAAATATCCGATTGCTGCCATAAGACCGAATACTGCTGCAGTAATAAAGAATACTCTTGTAATATCAGATCTTAAATAAGCATAGAAAATAACAGAAAGTGTAAGTCCGTTAACAATCGAATAAGCAAAGAACATGACCGCCGAAAGGGTTACATTATTCTTTTTCATAGCCTGTGTTGCAACTATAACCAAAACAACCTCAACGATTGCACATACGATAAACTTAACCATAACTGTGTTAATATCAGCAAACAGGAAATTTGTATTATATGCAAACAGTGCTGAAATACCTGTTACAAGAAGAGCTAAAAACATAAAGAAAAAGCTCTTAACAAGAACATCATTTACATCAACGTTACTTACAGGTACACTCATTGCAGCTCTTATACTTGCTGCATTCTGATAATACGCACCACCGTATGGGCTTCCGCCATAAGGATTCTGTCCGGCAGGTCCGCCATAAGGGCTCTGTCCGCCATAAGGATTCTGTCCACCGTATGGGCTTCCACTATACTGATTCTGAGCGACATTCTGGGTCTCACCCATTTCAGGAACATCGTTCTTCAAATTCAGACTGTACTTATTGGTACTTTCTGAACCACTACTCTGATAATAATCATTGCTATTGTAATCATTATCCATGAATAAATACCTCCTAAATTTTCATAACTTCAAACCTTCAAATCAAAGGACATAATATCATGATATTGCAAAAATTTCAATATCTCCCGACAATAATTCAAAGATTTTTACGAAATATCTTTTTATTAATGATGGAATAATCTGATTCCAGTAAATGCCATCGCGATTCCGTATTTATTACATGTCTCGATAACATTATCATCTCTAATAGACCCACCCGGCTGAGCGATGTACTGAACACCGCTTCTCTTTGCTCTCTCGACATTATCTCCGAATGGGAAGAATGCGTCGGAACCAACAGAAACACCTGTCATATTCTTAAGCCAAGCCTTACGTTCTTCGCGAGTAAATACTGCAGGCTGTTCAGTGAAATACTTCTGCCACTCGCCCTCACCGATTACATCCTCATAATCATCGCTGATATATACATCGATAGTGTTGTCTCTGTCCGCACGTCTGATATCAGCCTTGAAAGGAAGATTAAGTACCTGTGGAGCCTGACGAAGGAACCACTTATCTGCCTTATCACCTGCAAGTCTTGTACAGTGTACTCTTGACTGCTGTCCTGCACCGATACCGATTGCCTGTCCACCCTTTACATAGCATACTGAATTTGACTGTGTATACTTAAGAGTGATCATAGCAATTGCAAGATCGATCTTTGCAGACTCAGGAATTTCCTTATTTGCTGTAACTACATTATCAAAGAAATGCTCATCGATGTTAAGCTCATTTCTACCCTGCTCAAATGTAACACCGAATACATCCTTCTGCTCAAGCGGAGCCGGTACATAATCAGGATCAATCTGGATCACACAATAATTTCCGTTCTTCTTAGCCTTGAGAAGCTCAAGTGCTTCATCTGTATATCCCGGAGCAATAACACCGTCAGATACTTCTCTCTTAATGAGCTTAGCTGTATCTGCATCACAAACATCCGAAAGTGAAATAAAATCACCGAATGATGACATTCTGTCAGCACCTCTTGCTCTTGCATATGCACATGCAAGGTCAGAAAGGTCACCCATATCATCAACCCAATAAATCTTCTTCTCTATATCCGTAAGCTTTGTTCCTACTGCAGCGCCTGCAGGTGAAACGTGCTTGAAGCTTGTTGCTGCAGGAAGACCTGTTGCCTTCTTAAGCTCCTTTACAAGCTGCCAGCCGTTGAAAGCATCCAGAAGGTTGATAAATCCCGGCTTTCCGTTAACTACTGTAAACGGCAGTTCGCCGTCTCCCTTCATGAAAACTCTTGAAGGCTTCTGATTTGGGTTACATCCGTACTTTAATTCCAACTCTTTCATTTTTTTCTCCTCACTTGATTTTTTTCGCATCATGTTCATATAATTTGATCATTCACCGTAGTGACAGGCCCTTCGTCAATCCCTGACAGATTTACCACCGGTTTATTCCGGTTGAAATATCACTTTCCGATGAATTACTGATTCTTGTTTACGATCTTTGTCTCATAACGTCCTGTTTCAATGTCGATAAAACGTGTAAAAAGCGAAACCTTATTATCCTCATTGATTGCCTTCCATACAATATCTGTAAACTCATCAAGATCATTTGTAGGGATAGTTACAGGTGTAGGCTCACCCTCGTAGCTCGGAAGCGGATTTCCGTCTCCCATATATGTATGGATGAAATGTCCTTCTCCGGCAAGCGGATTGTCATAGCCGAAAGTAAATCTCAGACACTGATCCGGATCGCCGTTATTAGATTTAAGAATTGACATCTCATATGTATAGCCGCCTTCAATATGAAGTACGCCTGAAATTCTCGGAGTATAGTTAGGGCCATCCGGCTCAAACTCGCGATTTCTGAGTGATTCTTCAAATGTATCACCCTGCTCCATATTCTCGAATATTGTATCTGTCTGGTCACCGTTTGTAACTATTGTATCAGTACCACGAACTCTTACAGGTGCATAAATGATAAGACTCGGATCCTCAAGCTTTGCAGGATCGAACGCCTCTGTTCTGATTCCTTCGCCTTCTGTTACGAATACTCTGTTTCTGCTGTTCTCTGAACGGCCCATGATGAAGTAAGCAATAGCTGCCTTCTTTCCGTCCGGAGTCTTACCGATCACAATTCCTCTTCCCGGATAAGTAGTTGCTGAAAGTTCTGCTGCAAGATCAAGTCTTTTCATGTTCATCCTCCTATAAAATCATCAATGATATTAAGCTGCCAAAGCAGCTCAGTAATATACTTCGCACATTCGTATTCCGCTTCGCTTAATACTCATGATGCGGTCTCGCCAAAGTCAACCCGGCTTAAACAAAATAAAGATAGCCGCCCGGGTTCTAAAACCCAGACGGCCGGTTAATCAATAGATCTGTCATGCTCCCCGTGGTATACTCCACTCAAATCCGTCAGTCACATGACAATATTCAGTTTACAATCTGCCCCACTCAAAGTCAAGTAGGATTATTACTGATTATTTGTTGGATCATACTGCTGAGTCTGATCATATGCCTGCTGTGCATACTGCTGGCTTGCATCATATGCCTGCTGACCATACTGCTGTGCCTGATCTGCTGCCTGCTGGCCATACTGCTGTGCTGCATCATATCCCTGCTGTGCATACTGCTGACCTGCATCATATGCCTGCTGACCATACTGCTGTGCCTGATCATATCCCTGCTGTGCATACTGCTGAGTCTGATCATATGCCTGCTGACCATACTGCTGTGCCTGATCTACTGCCTGCTGGCCATACTGCTGTGCCTGATCGAATCCCTGCTGACCATACTGCTGTGCCTGATCAAATCCCTGCTGACCTCCGAAGTCTCCGCCAGGACCCGGTGTATAAGGAGCATTAGCCTTCTTGTTTGCAAGCTTCTTAATAATAATGATTACTGCTACTATAACTGCTATAGCTATAAGAGCGATAATAGCCCACTTGATTATAACGCCTACAATTGAAAGGCTGAACTCTACATGAATATTTTCTCCACCTGCCATTGACAGAAGATCCCATGTAAGAGTCTTTCCACCATTAGATGTGCTTGTAGCATTATGATTCTTTGCACCGTTAGGAAGCTTGATAACTATCTGCATATAACCGCCATACTGACTGAAATATGACTTATACTGCTCCATCTCATTGGTATCCTCATCGCCAAGGACCTTCCAATCGATAATATAGTTATCTCCATCCTTTGTTACCTTAAGGCCGTCTTCTTCCATATCAACGGCACCTTCTGTACCCTGCATAGCCTCTGCAATCTTATCAAGTTCTACGCCCTTCTTGGTACACTTGAAACCTAAGTAGTTATCTTCATTATATAACTCGCATTCCCAGCCCTGTTCTCTCAGCTCATTCATCTGAGGATCCATCTCTGTAGGATCAACCTCTTCACCTTCCATGCTCATCACAGCATACAGCATGGAAATATCTGCCTTACCATCACTCTTGATGTCCAATGTGGTATCAAATCTCATACAGCCTGAAAGACCGATAATAAAAATAACACATAAGACTGTTAATAAAACTTTTTTCATTTTATCCTCCTGTTTCATATAAATAAATAACACGACGCTATAATAATACTATAATACGTTTAATTGAACAACATCTTTTCGGATGATAGCTAACAACTTTTAAAAATCCTATAGCCACGCCTAAAGTCCCAGTTCTTTCTTAAGCTCTCCCTTCACTTTATCCGTAGTAAAAGCAGCCTCTATCGAATTCTTCAGAATATCTTTCTCTTGTTCATCTGTAAGTCCGAAGCTATCCTTAAGATATTCGAATTCATCAGCCAGAGTTATATTTTCAATGCCCATATCATCCGTATTGACGGTTACCTTAATTCCCTTTTTGAGATAATCCATCAGCGGATAACTGCTCATATCCGAGATTGCCTTGGTAATCCTGTTACTTGTAGGGCACATTTCAAGAGGAATCTCCTTCAATCTGATCATTTCAACCACTTCGGGATCTTCAAAAATCCTGACGCCATGTCCTATTCTCGAAGCACCATATTGAATTGCACTTCTGACACTGTCAGCACTGCCAGCTTCACCTGCATGGATTGTAAAAGGAATTTCCATTTCCGCAGCTTTTCTGAAAAGCCCCTCATAAAGCGATGTCGGATAAACCCCTTCCGCTCCAGCAAGATCGACAGCTACCACTCCACCGTCCTTAACCAGATACCGCTTCGCCACTTTCAGGGTTTCCTCGTTATCGGGTTCATTTCCTTCGCCTCTCATACAGCAAAGTATAAGATTCGACTTCAGTTCCGACCTCTTCATCCCTTCAAGAGCTGCAAGAACCACTTCCTCCTGAGTCAGTCCCTTTCTTGTATGCAGCTGCGGAGCAAAACGTATCTCTGCATATATAACACCCTGTGACTTGATATTCTCAGCCACAAGTCTTACCGCTTCACTGATACCCTTCCTTGTCTGCATAAGTGCGAGAGGAAGCCCGAAACAATCAAGGAAATCATTCAGGCTGTTACAATCTTCCGGTACGGTAAGTATTTTCTCCAGTTCTTCATCTGTAGTCCCCGGCAGAACTATTTTCTGAAGTTTCGCAAGCTTCTTTGCAATATCAACTGTTATTGCTCCATCCAGATGCAGATGCAGTTCAATATACTTTCCCATCTTATAATCCCCTCTCTCAAGTAACCATTTTAATTCTTATTTCTATTTCCTACCTTAGTAATTATTATGGATAAAACTATCGCAGCAATAATAGCCGCGCCAAGTTCTTCCAGATAAATCATGCCCCATACCTTATCCCCGATACTCTGATTTTCCATATCAAACTCTGTCGGGTGAAGAAACAGGTTTTCATATCTGTAAGTAACTACATTATACTCTTCATCGATGTTCTCATCAGGCTTATAATTTGTAACATTTATAAGTTCTATCTCATAGAATTTATCCTGCTTCACGATGGTAAAGTTTTCTTCATCAGGATAACGGGCCTTATGATCTTTTACCAATTCACCTATTCTATCATTCAATTTATTATGATAATCAACATAAAAGACAACATTTTCATCAGGTAAAAGACTGACTACACTCGACTCATAACGAAATGAATAATCCTCGTCAAACAATTCAATTTCCGAATCATCCGGCTTCTTGCCGCCGTCATCCGTAAATACATCCGTAGTATTCGTTACATTTATTTTTTTCTTTGAATCGGTGAATGATAACGGAACAAATTTCATATCATATGCAGCAAGCCCTTCTACACGAAAACCAACATTATCCATAGATCCATCGGGTGACTTTAATTTTTCTATATTTTCTGCGATACTTTCATCTGCACATTCATAAAATGCAACTGCCCTGCCATCTCCATCAGCCCTGACAAAGAATAGTGCTCCTCCTCCGTTACGTTTTCCGAGCCTGTTCATATCCTTATCAAAATATAACCACTGATCGGCAGTGATCAAATCACCTTTCCAGCGCAGTACTGAATTGTTTATTCCTCCCGGATATGTGAGCAGACGCAGCTCCATCTGACTCTTTAATTCATTCTCATTAAGTGTTTTTCCAAAAAGTTTATTTGCAGATTCTCTATATTGCTGTTTTGTTTTATCAAAATACAGATTTTTAGTTCTTACAAAAACCTTATTACATCTGTCAACAAAATAACTGCTGAATTCTTTTTCGATTTCCTTCGATTCGGATTTCAACTGAACTACAACAATAACAGTAAATATCATAAGTACTGCGACAAGAGTTATGGGAAAAACCACATACCATTTAAATCTTTTCTTTTTGAAATTCATGTTTTTTAACCTCCAAAATCGAGACATCAATCCCTGTGATATCTATCGACCTTATTTTGTCCGGACATCTCCCCGAAGATATCTGTGGACCTTATTTTACAGACATCTCCCCGATGATATCTGCAGACTTTATTTATACAGAGATCTCCCCGAAGATATCTGCAAAACTATATTTATACAGACATCCCCCGACTATGTCTGTAAAATCTTATTTATTCAAAATCCCGATCGAAATATTTACGGAAATTTCCGATTATAAATATATACCGGAATTCGTCAATTATACATATACTGTTCCATCAACGTACCTCATTTCGAGACAGTAATGCAACCGTCTCGCAATGACCTGAATGAGAAAACATATCGCATACGGTATATTTTTTGAGCTTATAACCTCCTGACTCGGATAGTATTTTTATATCTCGCGCAAGTGTTGCAGGATCACAAGATACATATACTATTCTCTCAGGATTCATTTTGATAAGTGTATCCAGAAGTTTTCCGTCACATCCTTTTCTTGGCGGATCAACGACAACTACATCTGCATGACTTCCGTCTCCACCCGATGAGTAAATTTCCGTTACAACATCCTCCGCTTTTCCGACAAAAAACTCTGTATTCTTAATTCTGTTCAGCTCAGCATTTCCCCTTGCATCTTCAATAGCCTGAGGAACAATCTCGACTCCGTAAACCTTCTTTGCCTGTTCCGACAGAAACAGACTGATAGTTCCTATTCCGCAGTACATATCCCATACCGTTTCCTGTCCCGTAAGATCAGCATATTCCAATGCTCTTCGATACAACCTTCCGGTCTGATACGGGTTCACCTGGAAGAAGCTTTCAACCGAAATTCTGAATCTGACATTTCCTATATAATCATAAATGTAATCTCTTCCGAAAACCCTCTTTGATTCAAAACCTATAATTCTATTGGTCTTTTCCTTGTTGATATTAATCATGACCGAAGTAAGACATAGATTATCACTTCCATAGCCTCTCACTGCTTCTTCAAGCATCCTGACAAGAAGCTCCCTGTCAGGTATATCATCACCGTTTATTACAAGAGCCACCATAAGCTCCCCTGTTGTGAAGCCTGTCCTTGTAATAAGATGTCTGAGAAGTCCTGTTCCCGACTCCTCATCGTAGATGCTTACACCTGTTTCATTTATATATTCTTTTACGGCTTCTATAATATATCTGTTGACTCCGTGACCGGTCATACAGTCTGTAACAGGAATAACGCAGTGAGTTCTTTGTGCGTAAAATCCCAGAACCGGCCTGCCTTCCTTATCTCTGCCGATTGGAAACTGCATCTTATTTCTAAATCTAAAGGGATTATCCTCCATTCCGAGAATCTCTTCGCAAAGATCAGCTGCATTTTCTATTCCGCCTATCCTCCTGAGACAGTTCTCAACTTTATTTCTTTTAAGCCTAAGCTGTGCACCGTAATTAACATGCTGAAGAGTACATCCTCCGCACTGTCTTGCAACTTCACAAGGCGGTTCAACCCTGTCCTCCGACGGTCTGATAAGACTCATCAGTCTTCCGTATGCATATCTTTTCATTACCTTGATGATCTTAATCTCTGCCACATCTCCCGGAGCTGTATCCTTAACAAAAACAGCCATTCCGTCTATATGGCCTATTCCCGAACCATCCTCCGACATATCCTCTATTTCTATTTCATAAATATCATTCTTCTGCATAATCTGTTCACTTTCAAATTTTAGTTAAATATCCCAATACGCATACTTTGAATATTATACTACACATTATGTCCTTCGTGTAGGCATAAAATCCCGATAAAGCAAAAGGCCGATCACTTTTCAGTAATCGGCCTCTCGCTTTAGTTGATCATCTCTGATCGGTCACATCTTAACCATCAATACGTTCGTGAATATAACCCTTAACCTCTTCCTTCTCCATACCCAGACTAATGGCAAGCTCGCCGTACAGGCTATCTTCTGCAATATGGAAATACTTGGAATCGGATGATGTAACCTTTTTGCCCTCTGCTATACGGGCGTTCATTCTTTCATAAATTGTTTTGATTATACCTACGAGCACTTCGGGATCGCATGAAAGAATCGCTTCTTTATACTCCAATTCTCTACGTTTTTCTTCCTTGATGGTAAGTCCATCAATATCCTTAATGCTATCAACGAAGTTTTCGGCTTCGTCTTTTGTCATTACAGGCCTGATAACAACTCTAGTATTATCGACCGGTGTATAAAGCGAACTATCTCTGATGTAGCAAGGTGTCATGGTATAAAAAAGCTTATCCTTAGATACTCCCGGAAGATCCATAGGTCCAATCTCAGTAACCTTGCAAACACCGTTACTGCCGTACACTACGTAATCTCCTACCGAAAACATTTCTCACACTCCTTACTCGTTCATCCTCATATCAAAAAGCCTGCCAACTATAATAATACCATTTTATCGGATTTAAAGTAAGGACAAAAAATATTTTCGTAAAAAGCTCACAGATAATACTTAAATTTTTTGTACAATTTGTGAACGCTTTGTATATAAGGGATTTACATAACTCTTACAGCTTAAGAATTCCCAAAGAAACAAGAAGCAGGAACAGAAGAAGTACAGGCGCAACCAACTTGACCATGACCTTATAAAGCCTCTTTCTTCCCATCTTATATCCGCCCTTTTCAGCCTCGTCGATAATGAACTGAGGCTTCAGGATCCATCCAATAAGAATACATGTTCCGATGGCAACTATAGGCATCATAACATTATTACTCAGATAATCCATGATATCGAGCACCTGTGCCTCAGCTCCGTTCGGAAGAACAACATTGAAGAAGAAAATGTTCTTGTTATAACCGAAGCATACGATAACTCCGATAGCAAGTGCAACCACCGATTCTATAATAGTCGCTGCCGCTCTGGACATTTTAAACTTATCTATAAAGCTTGATACTATCGCTTCGAGAATTGAAATACAGCTTGTAAGAGCTGCAAAGAATACCATCGCAAAGAAAAGTGTTCCGATCACATTTCCGACAGGTCCCATAGCTACGAATATCTTAGGAAGAGATACGAACATGAGGGATGGTCCGGCACTCATTCCTTCAGGTCCCATAAATACTATAACCGCAGGAATGATCATCACGCCCGCAAGAACAGCAACCATTGTATCAAAGAACTCAATCTGATTTATTGACTTTACAAGATTAGCGTCATCCTTAACATATGATCCGTATGCAACCATGATACCCATTGCTACACTGAGACTGTAAAAAAGCTGACCCATTGCATCCATGACCGTTATGAAAAACGATTTTACGGACAGTCCTTCCAAATTTGGAATAAGAAATACCTTTAGTCCGTCAATACCACTTCGCTCTACTCCATCAGGAGCTGTTCCCTTAAGTGTAAGTGCAAAGATTGCAATACCTATTACCAGTACAAAAAGAACTGGCATGAGAATCTTCGAGAATTTCTCAATACCACCGTTAACACCCATGAAAATGATTATCGCAGTAGCAAGCATGAAGATTGCCATATATACTATCGACTCATATTCTCCGAAGAAGCCTCCCGAGTATCCGTCAACCAGAGTTCCTCCGGAGATATATCCGAAGAAATATCCGTCTGATGCAGCATCAACTCCATGACCTGTGATAAATGCAACGAAATACTTAAGTACCCATCCACCGATGGCCGCATAATACGGAAGTATGATGAATGGTACAATGCAGGCAAGCACACCGAGAAAACTCCATTTCTTGTTAAGTTCCTTATATGCTGTAAGCGGACTCTGTTTAGTCTTTCTACCGATAGACACCTCCGAAGTCAGAAGTGTATATCCGAATGTGAGTGCAAGAACAAGATATACAACGAGGAATAATCCTCCCCCATCCTTTGCTGCAAGATACGGGAATCTCCATATATTGCCCAGACCTACCGCACTTCCCGCTGCTGCCAGAACAAATCCGATTGAACCCGCAAAGGAATTTCTCTTCTTCTCTTCCATGAAACCATACTCCCTCTTGTGTTTATATTTTATTTCTTAATCAAATAATTTTTTTCATGCCGTATAGTACGAATCCTGCTAAAAAACTGTCACTTTGAACAGCACCATCAATGCAATTACTGCGCGACATTTTCATTAACAACTTCCAAACTTGCATCCGCAAGCTGGCAATAAGTATACACATCGTCCTCGTTATCCTTATATATTTCAAAGACTCCCGTAACTACAATCTCTGAACCGTCTGTCGGGAATTCATCAAGCTCATGACTTCCGTCATCCCATGTAAACTCAAGTCCCTGCTGACAGCATGCCGCAGCGTCGGAAATGAAACAATAATGATACCATTTGTCTGTCACATCATAGTAGCCGTTCGTATATACGCCTTCTATCTTGATTTTCTTTCCCACATAATTATCCGGATGAGCCATCATATCATAAACCGTGGCATATATCATATTACTGCCCATTACAGAAAGATCGATATCAACATTCGGATCAGGTTCACCTTTATATTCCTCATTTGAATCATCTATAGGAGCTGTTGTATTATCCGCACTTACCGGCTGCTCCGTAACATCCTGCTGAGTCGTCTGCTGTTCGGTAGTTGCCTGCTTAACTACCTGTTCCTGAGTTGCAGCCGCCGGTTCAGCATTCGGATTATCATCCACTATAGCTTTCCCGTTTTCAATCTGAATCTGACTTTGTATTGCCGCATCTACAGCATTTGTACTCTCCTGTCGGCTGCTCGCTCTGTCCGAATTACCACATGCGGTCATAAGGCAAAGCATGCCTGCCGAAATTAAAGTTAATGTCTTTTTTTTCAATTAGGTTACCCCCTGATTTTACCTATTACTACACATACAAGGAAAACCGCCATATCAACCACTACGATTGTAGAGCCTACTGATGTAGATGTATAAATCGAAATGATCATTCCGAAAAATGAAGTAAGAACCGACGATATAGCCGAGAAAACAACTACTCCTTTGAAAGTTTTCATTATCCTCATGGCCGAAAGGGTCGGAAGAATTACCAGTGCCGAAATAAGCAGTGAGCCTACCAGATTCATTCCAAGTACAATAATCAATGCAATAACAACTGCTATAAGTGTATTGTATCTGTCAGCCTTCATACCCGAAGCTCTGACAAAGTTTTCATCAAAAGTAACTGCAAAAAGCCTGTTATACATAAGTATATATATAATGATTACGATAACAGACAATATGAAGCTGATCAGTACATCCGTACCCGAAAGCGTAAGTATGGACATTGCTCCGAAGAGTGTACTGCATACATCGCCCGATACGTTGGCGGATGCCGAAAAAACATTCATTAAAATGTATCCTATGGCAAGGGAACTTACCGACAACATCGCTATTGCCGCATCACCCTTAAGAGACGCCTTCTGTCCCGATCTGAGAAGAAGTATCGCCGTAATTACCGTTACCGGCAGAACAAGTATCGTATTGCTTGTAAGCTTCATGATCGTTGCAATCGACATTGCCCCAAAGGCAACATGCGAAAGTCCGTCACCTATAAAGGAATATCTCTTAAGCACCAGAGTTACTCCAAGCAGAGATGAGCACAGTGCTATCATAACGCCAACGATCAGTGCATAACGGACGAACCTGAAACTGAGATAAAACATAAGCTGATCAATCATCTATCATTCCTCCTAAAAATGCACTGCTGTCACTATCAAGATACTCCCGGACTGTTCCGAAGAAATGTTTTTTCCTTCCAATATGAAGAATATGGCTTGAATGCTCTATAGCACTTCTGATATCATGCGAGATCATGATTATAGTTATTCCTTCTTTGTTAAGCTTATCAATAAGCTCATACATCTGCATCGTTACTATCGGATCAAGACCGCTCACAGGTTCATCGAGAAGAAGCATCTTCTCTGTAGAACAAAGTGCTCTCGCAAGCATTACTCTCTGCTGCTGACCACCCGAAAGATCACGATAACACTTGTTTGCCAGATCTGTTATCCCCATTCTCTCCATATTCTTTTTAGTTCTTTTCTTATCTTCTGAATTGTAAAAGAATCTTTTTCCGAGATGTGACAGGTTTCCGGACATTACAACTTCTGTAACAGATGCAGGAAAATCCTTCTGTATCAGCGTTTGCTGTGGCAGATATCCGATATCCGACGCTTCAAGTCCATCACCGTATTCTAAAGAACCGCCAAGCGGCGGTGTGAGTCTGAGGAGCGTTTTCATAAGTGTACTCTTACCTGCGCCGTTTTCTCCGACGATACACAGGTAATCTCCCTTATGCACATGAAACGATACATTTTCAGTAACAATATTCGAACCGTATCCCAATTTAAGGTCGGTAACTTTTATATATTCTTCCTTACCCAATTGTATCGAACCTCCATTCAAAAATAAAAAAGGAGCATAATGACCTCTAAAAATCATTATACTCCTTATGTCAAGTCTACAGCCTGTCTCTATGCCTTTGAAAACAGCATTCCAATGGCCTTTGAAAGCTTAACCCTATTACCTTTATAAAGTGACATCATTTTATAAAGTTTACCGGCAAGTATTGTAAGTACAACCGCAAGTAATACTACAAACAGAACCGCAAGTAATCCGAGTCCCATAGAAATGTTTCCCATCAGAAGTGTTGCCGGCAGAACCATCGCTGCTACCGGTGGAATAAACATCATCCAAAGCGGCATAACTCCGCCTTCTGCACCAAGTCCGCAGAAAAGAACCACATAGAAGCTGGCAAGAAGAACCACAATGAAAACAGAGTTGTTCGTAGCCGCTTCTTCTCTGTTGTTAGAAATTGCGCCTGCAAGACACGAAAGTGATGCATAGAGAAGAACACCAAATAATATGGTAAGAATCGCAAGAACTATATTCAGTGGAGTAAAAATACCCATTTCCGGCATTGATTTAATAAAGCTGATAATTCCGAGATTTCCACCCTTTGCTTCAACAATCTTGCATCCTACAATGAATCCGACAACAAGAGAAATAACCCATGTAAAAAGCTGGAGAAAACCTGCTGTCAGAATTCCGAGCATTTTACCGAATACAAGTGCCTGCGGCTTAACTGATACCAGCATCGTATCCATAAGCTTGGATTCTTTTTCCATAACTACATTCTGTGCAATGCTGTTTCCATACATCAGAATTACCATATACATAACGAACATAGTTACATAAACTACAATATAATTAACCGTAGATTTAATTGAATTTGCAGCAACAGCTTCAGCCTCTTCCTTATTTTCCAGGAGGCTTTCACCCTTCATATATCCCGATGCATTATATACATCATTCTCGACCGACATTGACATCTGTCCCAGATTATTAAGCGATACACCTGATCCAAGAACTGTAAACATCATCTGATTCTTGTCTATAAACTCATTAAAATTATCCGCATCTCCCTTACTGATAGTACATGATTCAGGAACTATCAATGTTGATTTAATCTCTCCTTCATCTTTATAAATACGAAGAACCAGAATATCCGTACCGCGATTTGCGACTTCCAATGCCTCATCAACAGAATCATAACTTATATACTTAATGTTATCATAATTCTCAATTCCTGCATAATTCAGCAGATTAAAATCAGTATCCGGTGCTTCCTCATTTACAACATATATTGCTGATGCACCTGACGGCTTAATCTTTCCGTCATCCTTCTGCTGAACATTGTTTACAATTAGCATGATCACTATCGGGAGTGCCAGAAGTATGAGCGATACAATTACCATCATACTCTTATACGATTTTGTATCAGCCTGGTTTCTGAAGGTATACTTAAATACTTTATCAAAATTCTTAAACACGTCTGCCACCTCCTAGTTCTTAAGTGCACGAAGTACGTTTATAAGCTTCGGCTTAGTGTTTCCGCTAAGAATAAGTCTTCTGTATGTCTTTGCGCAAAGCAACAGAATTGCAATTACTACAACAATCTGTATTGCAAATGATAACAAGAACATTGGAAGATTAATTCTTCCTGCAAGATAATAAACCGTGCTGGTGTAGAAAGAAAAAGGAGGAATCAATGTTGCAAGCGTATTTACAATCGATATATCCATTGACGCAGCCATTACCGCTCCCATATATCCGAACATTACCAATCCCATAACTGTACCGGTTGCACTCTGTACATCTTCTGTTTTTGTACATGCACTTCCCATCATTCCGCTGAAACCGCCAAAAGCGATATATGCTATCAGAATAGATATAAAGATAAGCAGAGTTCCGCCAACTCCGAATCTGAGCAGTGCTCCGAAATCCGTGCTGCCGAGTCCGGAAGACATATCTACACCGAAACAATTCTTTATTATGAACGATGAAACCTTAGATGAACCGAATCCGAGTACCAGGATTGTAATGATGTAAATAAGCATTCCACATATTTTTCCAAGAAGCAGTGCCATCGGCCTTACGCTTACGAGAAGGCTCTCAACAAGCTTCGAAGTCTTTTCTTCTGTTACAGAAGAAATAATATATGAAGATGACATTGTCGATACGATCATAATAAGTATGCAGTATATCATCGATAATCCCATAAGCTTTCCTCTTGAAAGCTCATTTGAAACTGTTTCTCTATAATCTGCTTCACTCATTACACTGTTCGTATAGACGCCATTTTTAAGAAGATTAACCTCTTCTTCGCTCACACTGGATTTTTCTATCTTTATCTCTTCAACTCTTTCACTGATATAATCTGATACTACGTCCAGTTCTTCTACAGGAACATCTGATTCATTGCCCTGGATCACGCTCACATTATAGCCAGTCTGTTCAATTGATATTACTGTTACAATTTCATCCTTAGCTAAAGAGTTAAGCTTCTCGGAAAAATCAAAATCAATCTGAGCAGCACTGATAACAGTAGTATTAACATTTTCATATCCCAGATCATTAAGCTTCAGATCATCCACATTGAGCGAAAGTGCAGTAGCATCAATTACGGTCATATTTGCTGCAACAGGCTCATCAATCTTCTTTTTTGACATAGCCTCGGCACCGTTTTGACCGGTTCTGCTTGAGAAGTACTGAATCGGTCCCATAAGTGCCATCATGATCACAAACATTATGAGGCTGACTACATAAGCTCTGTTCTTAAATGTCTGAGCAAGCGTAAACTTAAAGACCTTATCAAAGCCTTTAAGGCTATAAATATTTTCCTTGTCTTTTTTTGCATTACTCTTCATGAGCTTCTTCACCTACCTCTCTTACAAAGATCTCATGAAGTGAAAGCTCAGAAAGATCGAATCTTACTATATTGATGTCTGCATTAATAAGATCCTTGAGGAGCGCATTTGCCTGAGCATCTCCTGTTACTCTGAGCTTATATTCATTTTCCTTCTCTGAAAGAATCTCGATGTTATTCTTTTTGATATACTCCGTAACATCCTGCTCAACCTTAAGTGTAAGGTTTACACGGCCATATGACTTCTTGATATCATTAAGATTTCCCTTAACTACAGCCTTGGATCTATGCATGATTGTTATATCGGTACAGAACTCTTCAACAACCTCCATCTGATGGCTGGACATAATTATGTACTTTCCTGCTGCAATCTGCTCTCTGACAACCTCCTTCAGGATGTCTGCATTTACAGGATCAAGACCTGAGAAAGGCTCATCAAGAACAAGAAGTTCAGGATCTGAAAGCATCGCTATAAGGAACTGAATCTTCTGCTGATTACCCTTTGAAAGCTGATCAGGGCTCTTTGGCTTAAGCTTCTTCTTGCGAACAACCTTAGCAGGAGCCTCCTCAACTTCCGGCTCGCCTGCAGCAGCACGTCTCTTCTTTTCAAGTTCTTCCTGCTCCTTAGCAAACTTCTCAGGGAAGAGATATTCATTTACCTTAAGTCTGTCTGACCAATACTCGATTCTTTCATCTATAAGCTTCCTCGGAACTCCTCTGAGTTCTCCGAAATATCTGATCTGATCTATAAGTGAATACTTTGGATAAAGTCCTCTTTCCTCTGCAAGATATCCGATATTACAATTATCGAAGGTAAGCGGTTCGCCGTTCCAAAGAGCCTCTCCACCATCCTTATCAAGCATTCCAAGGATCATTCTGATTGAAGTCGACTTGCCTGCACCATTAGTTCCGAGCATTGCATATACGCCCGGCTTCGGCATTTCAAAACCGATATGATCTACAACCACTTTCTCTCCGTACTTTTTAAATAAATCTTTGACAACCAGTCCCATTTCTTACCTCCATTAAACCTTACTTGGGATATCCCACATACTTTATATCTTACGAATGTATACAACATCTGAAGAAATATTTTAAAAAATATGTTGTAAAATGTATTTAATCTGTCGTAAACGACAAATAGTATTTTCACATTTGAATAAAACAAATATTCATCATTCAAAGTTACACTCTTAGTTAAATTTTCTGTATCAAGACAGTTATTCTTCTTCCCAGAACAGTTCATCCAAACTCTTCCCCAAGACCTTACATATATTGATGCAAAGCTTGATAGTCGGATTATAATCACCTTTCTCAATTGAATTTATAGTCTGTCTCGAAACACCAACGGCTTTTGCCAACTGATCCTGCGACATATCCAGACCGGCCCGGGCAGCTTTAAGCTTCAGATTCTTCATCTTCCTCGTCCTCCTTTCTGTCAATCGCATTCTTTATTACCAGCTCTATAAGTACTATTATGAGGAGAATTCCGAGATATACATTTACCAGATTAAAATTCAGAGAACCATCTCTGATGAGCCCCTTTGAATGGATTGATGAAAAACCTACTAACATATTAAACAGTCCTGCAACTATCGCAAAGATAACCCATTTTTTATAATTTAAATTAAGCTCTATATATGCATTGTTCCATATACAATATGAAACATGTACCGGTATTCCGATTGCCATCGGAATAAAATAGACCAGATCCCCCAAAAGCTTTTTGGTCTCATCATTGATCAACGCCGGCATAAAGCACATCACGATAAGTATTATGTAAAAAGCCAACATATAACCGCGTCCTCTTATCGCCATCTGTCTTTCATCATACTTTGGCTTCATTGAGGAATCTCCGTGAAAGCTCTTAGACAAAGCAATAATGAGAACTAAACATATCACCACCATGATCGCGACTGCCATTATCAAATTTCCATTCATGACTATACCTCCAAAAACACAAACTAATTTTTATAATCACTTGATGTTAAAACATGGCTGTTTACATCAGCCTTTAGTTTTGGCTGTTTACATCAATCTTTGATCATAAAACAACACATCTGATGTTGAGATAATACATCTTTGTAAACAATTTGTCAAGTATGTTTTACATTTATTTTATTCTTTTTTACATTTTTCTTGTTCTATTTTACATTTTGACTGTAATATTTGTATTTTCATTCTCCGTTTTCGTCTTTTATGTTAGTAAATCACTTCTGCGACATGCCTTTCTTTTTTCTTACTTTACTAACAATTCTTCACTTTTGCCTTTTTTGTTAGTAAATTGCTTCTTCCACTTGCCTTTCTTTTTTCGGACGGTACTAACACTTCTTCTCGTTTGCCTTTTCTGTTAGTAAATTACTTCTTCCACTTGCCTTTCTTTTTTCTTACTTTACTAACAATTCTTCACTTTTGCCTTTTTTGTTAGTAAATTGCTTCTTCCACTTGCCTTTATTTTTCGGACGGTACTAACAATTCTTCTCGTTTTCCTTTTCTGTTAGTATATTACTTCTTCCACTCGCCTTTCTTTTTCGGACGGTACTAACAATTCCTCTCGTCTGCTTATTTTATTAGTAAATCGATTCTGAATCTTGCCTTTCTTTTTCGGACGGTACTAACAATTCTTCCCGTTTGCCTTTTTTGTTAGTAAATTGCTTCTGCTGCTTGCCTTTCTTTTTCGGACGGTACTAACAATTCTTCTCGTTTTCCTTTTCTGTTAGTATATTACTTCTTCCACTTGCCTTTCTTTTTCGGACGGTACCAAAAATTCTTCTATAACATAAAAAACTGCCAAAAGCCATAAACCAGGCAATTGGCAGTCAGCAAACTTAGTTTTTTATTTCAACTCATTTTTATCATTCAACTTAGCTTTATCAATCATCTCAACTTTATTTTCCGGAAACTGAATTCATTCTATAATCACATTGACGCAACATCATCGTATCGCCGCAAAAACAATATACGCAGAGTAGAGAAGTAACATCAGAACTCCTCCTGATCTTTCAAGCTTCTTCTTTTTGAATACCAAAAGTATTATAAGAATGCTCATAAGGATAAGTACTACCATATCGAAGATTGATGCTCTGTTAACTGCTATCGGGTGAATGGTTGAAGACACTCCGAGTATCAGAAGATTATTGAAAATGTTTGAGCCCACGACGTTGCCGATTGCAAGTCCGGTCTCACCTTTTTTAGCAGCAACTATAGACGTAACAAGCTCCGGAAGTGATGTTCCGAGTGCAACAACCGTAAGTCCGATCAGCGTTTCGGTCATTCCGAAAGAACGTGCTATATACTGTGAGCTGTAAACAACTGCCTGTCCGCCTGCAACTATAAGCGCAAGTCCGACAAGGATAAGCATAACGCATTTGCCCGGGGTGATATCATTTATCTCCTCCTCCGGTGTCGGATTTTTCTTTGCATCATATATGAGCAAGAAAATGTAAACTGCAAAAATCACAAGAAATGAAATCGAAAGTGTACGTGTAACCTTTCCGATATCTTCTGACATATCCAGTCCGAGTCTTCCTGCAGAACCGCTTTCAAACAGTTTACCGCTTATAACTGCTCCGAATCCTGTTGCTAAAAAAGTCAGCACCATCGCACCGATTGAAAACGGGAAATCTCTCTTAAGAATAATGGCATCTACCGGCACGCTATGAATAACAGCACACACACCCAGCACCACCATAAGATTGAAAATGTTTGAGCCAACGACATTACTAAATGCTATTTCATTAGAGCCCTTAAGTGCAGCCGTAGTACTAACAGCAAGTTCCGGAGCACTTGTTCCCATAGCAACTATAGTAAGACCGATTATAACCGAAGAAACATGCAGTTTTTTTGCAACAGCAGCGCTTCCGTCAACAAACCAGTCAGCACCCTTTACAAGTCCTACAAATCCGACTATCAATAGCATAAAGTTTAGAAATAGCAGCAAAGTAAATCCCTCCCTGATCATTATCATTTTTATAAATTTCAGTGGGTTACAAATCAAAGTTATCGTCATACAGACACTAATCTTCAATTCATTCCTTTTGTTTCAGAAGCAGTTGTTATAAAAAATGAGACTTTCACCGCGGTAATTCGCAGTGAAAGTCTCGCAATTTACAATATACTCCGGGGACACAAGTCCCGATCTGACGAAGTTATATAACATCATATACCCAACTTATAAGTCGTAAGGTATTACACCACATATCTGTGGAATGATGCAAGCTACTCCCCTTCAACATGATGAGTATAACAAACATAAAACTATCAGTCAACAATATATATTTGATTTTCAGCACAAATTATATTTGATTTTCAGCACAAATTATATTTGATTTTCAGCAAAAAATGTATGCTGTTTCATTCTGACAAAATCACAAATATATTCTGACCGGATTATATACTTACTTTCTTACAAGAAGTGAATGACCTGTCATTTCAGCAGGCTGCTCAAGTCCCATAACCTCAAGAAGTGTAGGAACGATATCGCAGAGCTTTCCGCCTTCTGCAAGTGTGTATGCAGGATCATAATTGTAAAGGATAAACGGAACAGGATTTGTTGTATGAGCTGTATGTGGCTCACCTGTTTCAGCATTGATCATCTGCTCACAGTTACCGTGATCTGCACAGATGAAGAGAACTCCGTCCATTTCCTTAACTGCTTCAACTGCAGTTCCAACGCAGCTGTCCACTGTCTCAACTGCTGCGATTGCAGCTGAAAGAACTCCTGTATGACCAACCATGTCAGGGTTAGCAAAGTTGATGATGATCACATCATATTCACCGGATCTGATAGCTGCATTAAGCTTCTCACTAACTTCAGGAGCACTCATCTCAGGCTGAAGATCATATGTTGCAACTGCAGGTGAATTAACAAGGATTCTCTCCTCATCCTTGTTTGGCTCTTCAATACCGCCGTTGAAGAAGAATGTTACATGAGCATACTTCTCTGTCTCTGCAAGTCTGAGCTGCTTGAGTCCCTTCTTTGCAAGGTACTCTCCAAATGTATTTGTGATCTCCTGCTTCTTGAATGCAACAAACTTGTTAGGGATTGTCTCATCATAATCCTTGAAGCAGACATATGTAAGAGGCATATAGCCGTTAGCACGCTTAAGGTACTTGATACATTTTGTATCATCAGCATCACCTTCCTGTGCAGCGATGTCCTCGTCTGTGAAGCAGAATGCCTTTGTGATCTCACGAGCTCTGTCAGGACGGAAGTTGAAGAAGATTACAGAATCTCCTGCCTTTACGAGTGAAAGCGGATTTCCGGCTTCATCTGTGATAACTGTAGGAAGAACAAACTCATCTGTTACTCCGTTATCGTAAGAATCCTGCATAGCCTGAACAGGATCTGTAGCCTTAACGCCCTCACCTGTTACAAGTGAGTCATAAGCCTTCTGTACACGATCCCAGTTGTTATCTCTATCCATTGCGTAATAACGTCCTGAAAGTGAAGCAACCTTACCAACGCCGATTTCCTTTGTCTTATCAACAAGCTCCTGAAGGTAATCCTTACCTGATGCAGGAGGTGTATCTCTTCCGTCGAAGAACGGATGAATGTAAACGTTCTCAAAGCCTTCCTTCTTGCAAAGCTCAAGGATTGCATAGAGATGTGTATTGTGGCTGTGAACACCACCATCAGAAAGAAGTCCCCAGAGATGGAGGTCGCTGTTCTTTTCTTTACAATTGTTGATTGCGCGGAGGAGCTCCTCGTTCTTGAAGAAATCTCCGTCCTCTATATACTTTGTAATAAGAGTAAGATCCTGATAAATGATTCTTCCCGAACCGATGTTCATATGGCCAACCTCAGAGTTACCCATCTGTCCGTCAGGAAGACCTACTGCAAGACCTGATGCATAACCCTTCTGGAAAGGGCATTCTGCCATCAGCTTATCGATATTAGGGGTCTTACCCATGTAAACCGCATTTGCTTCATGATTATCTGAAAGTCCGAATCCATCAAGGACCATCAGTACTACAGGTTTTTTACTCATATCTTTCTCCTCTTCTATAATCGACGCCTAAAGTGACGCATATATATAAGTTAAATTTATTTAACCCGCAACATTGTACTATAAAACATTTTTGTTCTCAACTGTTTTATTAATTTATAATATTTCACTGTTTTATTAATTTATAATATTTCACTGTTTTATTAATTTATAATATTTCACCGTTTTATTATTTTATAATATTTCATTGTTGACCCGGTAAAGTTATTTTGAATTTCATGCAATCCGGTTGTTTATAGATTTTCTGATGCTCAAAGAATCATACCGAGTACCATATAAGCCACAAGAGATACTATCCACGCAACGATGCACTGAAGAAGTACTATCCTGACTGCCCAGAGTCTGCCGAGTTCTCTTTTAACCGATGCTATTGCCGCAACGCAAGGCGTGTAAAGAAGACAGAATATAAGGAGTGCTCCGGCTGCAGCTGTACTAATAGCCGTAACAAGCGCATCTGTACTTCCGAAAAGGATAGATAATGTCGAAACTACACTTTCCTTTGCTATAAAACCTGTAATGAGTGCCGTTGCAATTCTCCAGTCGCCGAATCCCATAGGCTTAAAGATTGGCGCAATGATTCCCGCAAGCTTTGCTAAAATGCTGTCTCCCGCATCTGCGGCAAGTCCGAGTCCGGGTGTAAATGATCTGAGGAACCATATAGCAATGGTTGCACAGAAAATTATCGTAAAGGCTTTCATAAGGAAATCCTTTGCCTTCTCCCACAGGAGCTGGAGTACATTTTTCGCACCCGGCATACGGTAATTCGGAAGCTCCATAACGAAAGGAACTGCCTCGCCCTTTAAAGCTGTTGCCTTTGATATAAGTGCTACTATGATTCCCGTAAGGATTCCAAGCAGGTAAAGGCCGATCATAACAAGCGCTCCCTTTCCCGGGAAAAATGCAGCTATGAAGAATCCGTATATCGGAAGCTTTGCGGTACAGCTCATAAATGGAATGAGCATTACAGTCAGCTTACGATCTCGCTCCGACGGAAGCGTACGGCTCGCCATAACTCCCGGCACGGAACATCCGAATCCGACAAGCATAGGAACTATACTTCTTCCCGACAGACCGATACGTCTGAGCGGTCTATCCATGACAAATGCAATACGAGCCATATATCCCGTATCTTCAAGCAGTGACAGGAAGAAGAAAAGTATTATGATAATCGGCAGGAAAGAAATAACGCTTCCAACTCCGTTAAATATACCGTCTATGATAAGTGAATGAATGACATCATTTACATTTGATGCGGTAAGCAGTGCATCAACTTTGCCGGCGAGAAAATCTATTCCGCTTTCCAGCAGTCCCTGAAGCCACGCTCCGACCACATTGAAGGTAAGCCAGAAAACGAGTCCGATGATAAGAATAAATGCGGGAATAGCTGTAAACCTTCCTGTCAGAATCTTATCGATTTTTTCACTTCTCTCTCTTTCACGGCTAACTTCCGGCTTTACGACAGTTTCCTTAACAAGTTTATCTATAAACGAGAAACGCATATCAGCCATAGCGGCCGATCTGTCAAGACCGCGCTCCTCTTCCATCTGAATTATGATATGCTCGATCATTTCTTTCTCATTCTGAGAAAGCTCAAGAATATCTATAACTCTCTGATCGCCCTCTATAATCTTGTTGGCAGCAAATCTTACCGGAATATCCGCTCTCTTCGCATGATCCTCGATAAGATGCATGATTCCGTGAAGGCATCTGTGAACCGCTCCGCCATGATCAGACTCATCACAGAAATCCTTCTTGCCCGGACTCTCCTGATATTTTGCAACATGAAGCGCATGATTTATAAGCTCATCAACGCCCTCGTTTTTTGCAGCGGAAATAGGAACAACCGGAATTCCGAGGAGTTCCTCCATCTCGTTAATTCTGACAGAGCCTCCGTTGCCACGCATTTCATCCATCATATTAAGTGCAAGGACCATCGGAACATCAAGCTCGATAAGCTGCATCGTAAGATAAAGATTTCTCTCTATATTTGTTGCGTCGACGATATTAATTATGCCCTTCGGCTTCTCACCGATTATATACTGACGCGACACTATCTCTTCATCCGTGTACGGTGACAGTGAATAAATGCCCGGCAGATCAACAACCTCAGTATTTGATTTTCCCTTGATAGAGCCGCTCTTTCTATCGACCGTAACTCCCGGGAAATTACCCACATGCTGATTTGAACCGGTCAGCTGATTGAAGAGCGTTGTCTTACCGCTGTTCTGATTTCCCGCAAGAGCAAATGTAAGCAGCGTTCCCTCCGGAAGCTTCTTCTCGGTTGCCTTCTCATGAAATATACCGCCTTCTCCGAGTCCCGGATGATGATGATGGTGATGATGAGAACCACTCTTTTTATCCGACTTCTGTTTCGATGACGATTTTATATCGGCTGAATTTTCTTTTTTATCCGAAACATTCTTTCCGGAGGCTTTCTTCCCGGAAGCCTTCTTCCCCGAAGTTTTATTATCCGAGGATTGATTCTCCGACATATTCTTATCGGACTCCCGCGCCCTCAATTTGTTCGTTTCGGAACGAATCACCTCAGATATTCCTTCTTTTCTGATATCTATCTGCTCCGCCTCTGAAAGTCTGAGTGTAAGCTCATAACCGTGAATTCTGAGTTCCATCGGGTCGCCCATCGGAGCAAACTTAATCAGAGTCACTTCCGCTCCCGGAATAACTCCCATATCAAGAAAATGCTGTCTGGTTGCGCCTTCGCCCCCTACAGCTTCAATAACGGCAGACTGCCCTGCCTTCAAGTCTCTAAGTGTCATTTTATGATAAACTCCCATGAATCATTTAAATAAACTACTTGATCGATTTATTTTTTACGGTAAAAACCTGTTCTGCTTTTCATCATACTTCATCCCGATAGAAGCAAGCTTTTCGGTGATTTCTTTCTCATCCAGCCCCAGACTCTTAACCAGCTCTTCGAGCGACGGATAATTATCCCTGAGCTGTGTATTCAGATAGCTCATCAGCATCACAGGATCCTTTGGTATATTCATATCGTCTCCTTATTCACCGTAGGGGACAAGCCCCCACTATGAAATGTTAGTCTTATTTAACATAGATAATTTAAATCTATCTTGATGTTTTGTCAATTACATTTACTCCACATTCTTCAGTGCCAACTACATTTACTCCACATTCTTCGTCGCAAATATTTACTCAACATTCTTCAGTGCTATGTCCATCGGTATCTTCTTTATCCTTCTGTAATCTAAGAGCATAATGATAAGATATGCCGCGAATACGAAGACAAACATTTTAACAAAGCCCAAAGGTGAGATGACAAAATCAAACCATCCTTCCATGCTCATTATGTACTCACGGAAGACTGCGGCCATTCCGAAATAACTTGCCACAATTCCGATGCCGCACGAGAGAATGACAACCAGAGTTGTCGATGTCATATAAAGCGAGCTGATCTCCCTGTTTTCATAACCGAGGATTTTTACCATCGATATTGAGTTTTCATTTTTCTCGATGATTATCTTGGTCAGCAGATATATAAGCACTGCAGAAAGGATAACACATACATACTGAAAGTAATTCATATATGAACCGATTGAATGATCAAGCTGTCTTGTTACCTTCAGCATATCATCTTCTGTTATTGTAGTAGCTATATATTCATCATCGATATCGCTTAATGCTTCATCAGACATATATCCCGTGAAGTAGCTGCTGTCCTCATCAAAGATATCTCTGTAATTTTCAATCGGCATGAATACCGTAAGACTTCCCGCATAATCATATATTCCGGATACTGTGAATTCATAATCCTGCTTTTCATATTTCTCATCAAGCTTAAATGTATCACCGATTGAAAGTCTGTATTTATCCGCAAATGTACTCGATATATATACATTGTTTTCTTTGAGATCCGGAAGATTCTTTATATACTTACTGCCGTCTTCAATGCCGTAAACCGCTATTGTTTCTTTATAATTTTTTCCTTGATACTGAAGACTTCTCATTGCTATTTTTTCTGCCGATGGGTCCGCTGTCTCAATAGGATTTCCGTCCTCATCTTCGCAATCCCTAAGAATTGTCTGATGCTTTGCAAACATAAAATCTTTAACTTTATCCTGATATTTTTTAAGTGATTCGGGAAATCCGACACACATCGCCATCATAAGCATTACAAATGTTATGCCCACGATAAGCACAAGATAATTCGGTATATTCTGAAGCAGTATCCTTGTGCGGAATCTTGTAAGGAATTTCCATTTCGGAAGTCTCAGAGCCTTCTTTCTCTTTTTCATCTTCAGATCATGTCTGAGGAACTTGAGTGGTGAAAACTTCAACATTCTCGTAATAACAAACAGGTTAATGATAAACATCAGAACGACCGGAACCAAAGTTGTCTTTATAAATGCATCCGGTGTCCAGTAGGTCTCGTAAGTCGGAAGGCTATAGGAATTATAATACATGTTGATAACAACCTGCTTAAACACCGTATAGCCGAGCACATTTCCTATGATCGCTCCGATAAGAGTAACCAGTACCGGCATTGTCATATAGTGTCTCAAGAGCTCAGATCTCGTATAGCCCGACGCACGGAGTGTTCCGATGACCGATGCCTCTTTCGTGATCGTATTGCTGATCGTTATCGCAAAAACAAATGCAAGAACCGCCACGATTATATAAAGCATGATTCCCGCAAGTACCTTATCTCTTCCCATATCATTTGTTGCAAAATGTATCGCTTCATTTACATAGTTAGGTAAGAAATTTTCTATATCGATTTCCTTAACCGCAGCCTGTGATATAAGAGCGGCCATTACATTTTCCGAAAGGTCCTTCTCCTCAATATCATCCGCAGGTTTTTCTTTATAAAACCAGGCATAGTTATAATGTATATTCTGATCTATCCTGTCCCATCCCTCTTTTGTAACCATCGCCACATCAAAGTTGATCGCATCGAACATACTGTCCGTCGGTTTCTCATAAAGCGTACTGTAATTAACGAGAGCAATGAGCGCTGTAACCGTATACTCTTTACCGCTGACAGTAATCTTATCTCCGACCTTAACTCCTACATTTGCAGCATGCATTCTGTCGATTGCAATCTCACTGTCGGTCTTTGGCATTTCACCTTCATGGATGCTGTAAAGATTGATATCGGTTCTATCCATAAATACACGGATCTTTCCGGTTTTCTTTTCTGAATCTCTGTTTCCGACAGATTCCTCCGACGCATCCTTATAGAAATTCTCATATATTTTTATCGGTACAGGCTTGTAGTCCGGATTCTCCAGATCATACTTATCCTTAACCTTGTTATATTCTTCATTGACCTTATCTTCAACCTCTTTATAAGCTTCCTCTTTTGCTTCATCCAGAATGTCCTGATATTCTTTGCTGTCTATGAAACTGTCATAAGCTTCTTTATAAGCCTCATCGTAATATTCATCAATTGTTGCTTCCAGATTCTCATCTACCAGCTCATCTATCATAGCCGTTTTCTCAGAATCCGGAACTTCCATTCCCATTGCTTTATAAGTCTCTATCTCAGCTTCGACATTTTTAGTAACCTCAGCACGGAGATTATCTTCTATCCCCTCTCGTACTGCCTTATCTATCTCATTAGGAAGCTCCTCGGCAACCGCCTTCTCCACTTCCTTATCAGTTTCACTTCTCCCCTTATCCAGGAAGTATTTTTTTATATCAGCCTTCTCTCCGGATTCCAACGCTTTAACGGTCTCTTCATCCAACGCTTCACTAACTTCAAAACAACCGTCTTCAAGATTATACTCAGTTATCTTATTCTCTGCTGAAGTCAGCATACTGTTATTCGCTACAAACATTCCCGATATAAAACCGATCATAACCACCAGAAATACAGCAATAACAAGATACTTGCGCCAATCACCGAGAAGTTCTTTTATTACTCTTTTCCTCAAAGGATTTTTTACCTTTTTCATAATCGTCTCCTTTTTTGCCTACCAATCAAGTTCCTCAGCCGATACCTTGTTCTCATTGATATCGTTATGTCTTACAACTCCGTCGCGGAGCTTTATGACATGGTCAGCCATATTCTTTATGGCTTCATTATGAGTAACCATTATGATCGTATTTCCGTATCTTTGATTTACATCTTCTATAAGTTTTAGGATTTCCTTGGAAGTATTATAGTCGAGCGCTCCGGTCGGTTCATCGCAGAGAAGGATGTCGGGATTCTTTACGATTGCTCTGCCGATGGACACTCTCTGCTGCTGTCCTCCCGAGAGCTGATTCGGTAATTTGTGACGGTGCTTATAAAGACCGAGTGTTTCAAGAAGATCATCTATTTCCAGCGGATTGTCGGAAAGATATGCACCGACCTCGATGTTCTCCTTAACGTTAAGATTAGGAATTAAGTTATACATTTGGAATACATAACCGAGATGCTTACGTCTGTACTGAGTGAGTCCCTTCTCTCCCATTTCTTCAAGCTTATCTCCGTTAATGGATATATATCCCGAATCCGGGCTGTCAATTCCTCCGATAATGTTCAGCAGTGTGGATTTACCGGAACCCGATGGTCCGAGCAGTACACAGAACTCACCTTTACTTACTGTAAAATCCATTCCCTTAAGAACTTCCTGCCTGGACTCTTCGCTTCCGAAGCCCTTCTTCAGATCAACGATTTCGAGAAACTTTCTTTCCTGCTGTGTCATAATAATTCTCCCTTCCTATTACAGATAATTAAAATGTAAAATCTCCTTACAAAACAAAAGAGACCTGCTTGCAGACTTATATCCGCTACAGAATATACCTGTAGTGGTCTATAAGTCTGCAAACAAGTCTCACTGATTATTCATAACCCGAATTGTTAACTACGATGCTTTCATCGTAACAATTGCGTTGACGAGTTTATGTACAGACAGCCGTGCATTTTATAAATGTCATAATGCCAGTCACGCATTTACATGTTTCATAAAGCTCTTCTGCCTGCCGGTTACTCCCCTGATTGCAGGTTTATAATAACAAACATATGAACATATGTCAATATGTAAATATGTATAAATATTGATTCATTTATGTTATTTTTTTGTGAGTAATCCTGTTATTTTTTCATTTTATATTATTTCTATTTTTGCTTTTCTCCGATTGCCTTATCTATTTTCTCTGCAATACCTGCATTTATTTACACTTTTCTTCGATTGCCTTATTCATCTTCTCGGCAAGATCCTTATTATACTTCAAGAAGCACAGCCATATAACAAGACCTATTACTATTACACTTACAACTGTGATAACGCAAGCCGTGATCCCTCTCTCCACCGGAATCCATCCGACAAAAGATGCAGCTGCAAAATATATAGCAAAGCCGATTCCAAGATGTATCAGAGATGCAAGTGTCGGAGATATCCTGTCCGAATTATAGAGAAGTGTCGGAACTCCAAATCCCAATCCCGTTACAACACACGCAAGCGCCATCTTGGTAAAGCCATAATCAGTAAGAGTAAAGTTTCCTCCATCCTTTATATCAAACATAATCCCGATAACTATAAATATAATAAAGCTCATCGCTATACTGATGAATACTCTTTTCATGATTTCTTTAAACATCTTCATGCCATTCCTCCTTTCTACAGCCCAAGATATTTCTTCAGCTGTGGCACAAACTTCCTTGATATATATTCCTTCTCGCCATTCTTCATATGGAGCAGCATAACTCCGTTGAAGGATGGCTCCACGCTTTCGAGATATTTCAGATTGATTGCAGCCGACTTTGAAACCTGCATAAAGTCTTTTCCAAGGATATCCAAAAGCTCATACATTCTCTTTCCGATACGATAAGTATTCTCATAGGTAACTATATAAACCTTCTCGGATTCAACTCTGATAAGTACTATATGCTCCGGATCGATCACAACCATTCTCTCGTCCAGGCTTCCGATGATAACGCCCTTCCCATTTCCGAATTGCGATATTTCACGAGCCAGCTCCGCTATTTCAGGAGTCAGCTCTCCCGCATGTATCACTGCAAATGGTTCTTTTATATTTTCAGAGATATTCATATCAACCCTCATATCTATTCCTCCGGTTTTTGTTCAAAATCTTCTCTGCTTCTTTGTAAATGTATCACAGAACTATGTTAGCATATTCAAGTTATGATTTCTATAAAGTGCTCACACGTGTCGGCTTTGAATCCAATCACCTCCTTGCACATGTCGGCTTTGAGAAGAAGAGCATCCATATTCCGAAGCCAAGCTTGAGCAGACCATCTGCTGTAAGGAATATTGCTGCCGGCACTGATGATACTGCATATCCACTTACAGCTATCGCTATGCATAATGCTCCGAGTACAGTCATCGAACGTCCATGTACAAAATAGAAGATCAGAAAATGTACTCCAGTTGCAAGGCTTACTCCGAGCCAGATCATTCTCCAGTTCCAACTTGGAATAAAAGGACCAGCAATAAAAAACATCAGGATAAAGAGTGCTGCAATTCCAAAGTAGATCATCTTTATCTGGAATTGACTTGTGGGACCATCAGAAAGCTTTGCCCTTACCTTACGGTTCACATTTGCAATAAAGAAACTCACATAATATCCCGCAAGAAAGATTATCGGATTAACTATGAAACGTCCTCCGAAAACAAGCGAAGCAATTATTACCGCTCCCACCAGTATAAGCCAGAGCCCACATGACCTTTTGTTATTAAACTCCAGCTCCGACACCATTTCCCTGAAAGTCTTCTTTTTCTCAACGCTGCTATATCTTTCCATTATAAAACCCTCCGTTTCGTCTTTGGATGAACCAATAATAACGAAAACGGAGGGTATAATGTTGTAAAAATCGGTAAGTGGCAGATTTCGGACGGTAAGATGCAGCAACTTCAGCCATTACTTCTTCTATCACAAAAAACTTTCAGTCCCAGATTGCTTCTTCTTTCAAGGCTTTTTCTCCCCAGTAGGAAGCCCATTTCTCACAAAACAGCCATGTATATGGGATTTTCTTTTCATTTCTGATTCGCTGAAATACCGGGATGTTTCCCCAGCTAAGTGACGGTATACCGATAACAAACGGATATAGTGGTCCGAGCAGAAGCGCCTGAAATGTGTGGCCGAACTCATGTACGGCAACCTTCTCGCAATATGTCCGTCTGCCCTCGTCTCCTTCCGTTTCATATGGCGTAAAGATAAACATTCCCATGGAGATACCGCTGTTCTTCGGCCATACAATTCTTAAAACACCATGATAGTATCTGTGAGGACAATGCCTGTACTTAAGATAGAGTAAGAATCCCGCAAAAGTCTGAAGATACCCCCAGGTCCAGTGAATAAATATTCTGAGAGGATACCATCTTTCATTTCTTTCTTTTGATAACACAGCAAGCATAAGCCCTGTCAGATATAAACCGATAAGATAAGCAAGCACATCACGCAGATCACAGCTTCCGCCGAGAATAATACCGATCAGCGAACCCTTCTCAATTCCGAGAATACCCGTAATGTCGATCAACTGCAGAAGTTCCGCCATCCATCCGAACATATAACATATAAACGGAAGAACATATACAGAGAAGATGCTGTCTTTTGCAAACAGGGCCGCCCTTATCAGGAAATATAAAGTAGGTATAACAAATATATCTCCCACATATCCCCGGACAAATCCGGTCGCCCATTTTCCGATTATGATTTCGATTATAAGAAGCACCGAAAATGATATTAAATGCCTAGCTCGCACTTCTCTTCTCCTTTATTCTCTCATGCTATTTGGGAATCGTCACAATGATCATAACCCATCACCTGTGTGATGACAAAATGTATTCTCACGATTTCCGTATCACGTAATTCTCTTTAGTCTTGACAAAGCCTGCCCGCTCAGCAGTTTTCCCGGAAGCTACATTCGCAGCCGCATGTGCCCATACAGGTTTCTTACCTAATTTGATTATCTCTTCGCACATTTTTACAGCAAGTCGTGCAGAGAGTCCTCTTCTTCTGTAATCCGGATCTGTTTCAACTCCGATATCCACTTCATCGGAGCTGACCGCACTTGAAAAAGCAACTGCGGCGATTTTCTCTCCTTCTACCGCAACATATCCGAGACCTTTTTCCAGGAAGGCTTCCTTCGTATCCCACGAAAAAGAAGGAATGATCCTTCCGTGAATACGATCAATATTTTTCTCGGATATACGTTCAATTCCGATTTTCGAATTATCTTCGGCAGTATTTCCGATTGAAGAATCTGTTTTATCTTCCGTATCATCGTCCACAGCACCAAATGCATACTCGAATCTCTTATCGATTATAACATCACTCTTCTTACTGAAGAAGTCTTTTATTGCTTCATCATCCGTAATGATAATGAATCTTCGCTCCCGTTCTTGTGACAGGTACTCCTCATATATTTCTTCCAGAAGGGCCTTCAACGGACTGCCTGAAAAGTAAACAAAACCACAGTAATGCCAAAACATCACGAAATCCTCTTCCGAACTGACAAAGATATCCCCTTCCTGATAACCTTCGGCAATAGACATCGGATATACCTTGTTGGCCGAACATCTTTTCGCATACTCTATGAACCTGCTATATTCCGATTTTTCAATTTTCCTCAAACTCACTGTATTTCTCCTTTATCAAACTTTTGTAATCGCTCGGCCATCTGTGGCGGATTTTTAATCGGTCAAGTGCACCCACGACCGGCTTGTGATTTTCTTATATATCCCGCTCCATATATCCGCAGGTGAACGGGAAGAAATCGAACTTTACGGAACCCGTATGTATAAATCCAAAGCTCTCATACCACTTACGGAGTCTCACATTTTCATCTACGATTCCGATCTTCAGTTTCTTAATACCCAAAGCCTTAACTCTTTCGAAACAGTCTTTCAAAAGTTTCTGTCCTATACCTCTGTGCCTCTTCTCCGGAAGGACCGCCAGATTGTTCAGCTCAACTTCCGTCTCATTAAGTATTGCAAGAGAATAATATCCTACAATTTTGGCTCCTCTCAGATATACATACATTGGCTTATGTTCTTCAGAGAACTGATAATAAAGTCGTCTGTCATCAGTTGCAAATGCAGTAAATCTCGGAGCATTTTCTTCGGTAAAACCAAACTCATCCGCTACCGTTTTAAAAGAAGTTCTGATAACATTCACGCATTCCGGTATTTCCTCAACTAACATATTTCTTATTATTTCATCCATCTCCTCACCTTCTTTAGTCCTTCTTTCTCAGTATCCATATCAGATTGCTCTTATATTTTGCCGCGGAATCCGGATCACTTAAATCTTCCTTATCTCCATTATATCCGCGGTATATATCAAGGACTTCAAAACCACAAAGCTCTGCAAGAAGGAATATCTCCGAACGATATGTCTGTCTCATCAGAAGCGGTCGGATTCTTTCACCGATCACATTTCCTGCTTCATCATATGTTTCAAACTTCCAGCTGCCAAACATCTGCTGTGTATATAGATTATATGATACTGCTGTATATATTTTCTCCTTGTTCCCTTCGCTGTTAATATATTCCAGTCTGAAGGAATAGTCGTCAGGCCCTGTTGCCATCTGCTCCGCCTGCATTGCGGGCCACGGATCAAATGTATTAAGTGTGAGGATTCCGCCCGGCAGGAGCTGCTCTCTTATATTCTTAAGTGCATCTATCTGGAGCTTCTGATCCGGCAGATGCATAAAGCCGCTTCTCGCAATAATGGCAAGTGAGTATTTTCTTCCCGAGTTAAATGTTGTCATATTCGCCGGATAGATATTCAGGTTCAGATTCATTGCTTCAGCCTTTGCTGCCGAGACCTTGCACATTTCTTCAGAAAGATCTGTGCCGTCAACCTCTATCCCTCTTTCCGCAAGATAGAGAAGCACCGCACCTGTTCCGCATGCGATATCAACCACGCCGCCATCGCCATATTTTCGGGCAAGTTCCAGATAAAACTCCCGAAAATTCTCGTGATTATCCTGGTCACCTGCATACATCACTTCCAGGTATCTGTCGTAATTTTCCGCAACATCTTTAAAATCATGTAAGTCCATTTTGTAATCCTCCGTTATATTAATTATACCTTCATTATCCGGGCCCTGGAAAATGAAAAAAGCCACCTATCCGGGATGGATAGATGGCAATGTTAACACTGAAAATATATTATACCATTCTATTCTTATACACTTCCCGAATACTTACATACAAAAAGAGGACCATTCCCATATGTATGAGTGGTCTTTGATGTAGTGTATGTAGTTTCGGTTACGAATCTACGCATAAGAAGAATCTCCTAAAAAATATTGTGTTTAGACTACTACTATCTCAGGTCTGTGTCAACCCCTGATTTATGTTTTTGCTTGACACATCTTTTTGAAAAACTTTTCAATCAATTTTTAATCTTTGTTTGTCTTCATACATTTCTTTATCGGCTCGCTCAAATACATCCGATACAAAGTTGTCACTCTCAGGCCTGTATTCTGACATTCCTGATGCTAAGATTACTCCGGTACCCATTCTCTTATTCTCAAGTACCTGTCCTCGCAATTTTTCCATCAGCTCTAACCTGCATGTAAAATCAATTCCGCGAAGAAATATAATAAACTCATCTCCCCCCACTCTGAATACCGGACTATGAACGAAAATGTCACATAGGAGGCGGGCGGATGACTTGATATATTCATCTCCCGCAGCATGTCCCAGAGTATCATTTATCTGCTTAAGATTATTAGAATCACATACAACCAGCCCAAACTCCAGATAATCCATACCATTGTCAATATTTCCCTGTACAGATTTCTCCAATTCTTTGTATGCAGTCTTATTCTTGATTCCTGTCAGTTCATCGCGTCTGGCCAGTTCTTTCTCAGTTTTAAGTTCCTTAAGATGCTGCTTCTCCTTTTGGATTTCATCATCGACATTTTCTACACCTATGATAAAATGAGTTCCGTCACTGGACTTTCGTACTGTCATTCTGACATATTGAGGTTTATCCGATATCATAAGACGGTAAGTCAAACTATAGTCTTTATGATTCTCGAGAGCAGCGATCATATTGTCCTTATCAATAAACTCACATACTTGTTCAACATCCCGTTTGTGAACAATCTGAGGTATATTATCAAAACAATCTCTAAAGAAATCTTCACCTGATTTACTGATCTCCAACTGACCATAAAGATTATTAACTTCATATCTGATATATGAAGAATCTGCTATTTCTACATAATAGATTTCATCATAATTAGAAGCCAGACTTTCAGCAATCTGTCCAAAGGTGATAGTCATCTTTTGATTTTCTTTCTGAGCTTTTTCTGCGTCAAGTTCATCCTGTATATCTTTTTCATAGAAGATAAGATATTGACTATTACTTTCCCGCATCACTGTGAATAAAAAGAACCTTGGTTCTTCATTTACCATAACTCTATATTTGAATGAAAATGATTTTTTACCGTCTAAATTATTAAGAATAGTTTCTTTATTGTACAGAGTCTTTGCATATTCCCTATCGTCAGGATAAACGCATCCATCAATACTTTCCAAAGCCTCCTTAAAGAAATCCTTTCCCAGTGCTGACGCATTAATACTCATATAACTCTGGCTTTGGGAAAATGTCAGATATTCCCCTGATTCAATTTCAATATAAAATATAGCTTCATAATCTTCCGCCATGACAGAGGCAATATGATCGCGAACCTCTTTATCTTTCTTTTCACCTGACAGAACAAAGGAATGAACAAGACATATTCCGATCATAAGACCAATGGCATATGAAGGAAGAAATGCAAAAATAATCTGGAATATAAGAAAGACTCCAAGAACTATGCTTGTTACAGCTACCGCTTTGTATCTGACTTTCTGACGTCCGATACTATTATGGGCAACATATAGCATATAAACTGAAATTACAGTGTAAAATGCAATTTGAAGTATAAAAGAGATATTCCTTCCGGTTTCTCCAACATATTCATGGGCTTCATTATAAGAAAAAATGAAGTGGCAAAAGCGATTGATCATCAAACATACCACTCCGATCAGGAACATGATCCACACCCCATAAAGCATCACCTTGCTGCGACGATTATCCCTATCAAGATATGCCACAATATATATGGTCCATGTCAGCATAGTTACGAGCATAAAGAGAAAATAGAATACTGTAAGAGAATAAATGAATGGAAAAAGCGCAGATATATCATGGTTCTCATACAAAATACCCCATGTCATATCCACGAAAAAGTAGCAATTAGCTGCAAGGATAAAGTAATTATAGCGTATAGGAACTGCCTTACCCTGATTCTGTGTCTTCTCACGGAATCCATATTTCCTAAGTGATTGCCAATTCAATATTAAATTTATTATCAGCATAGAAGCCGGAACCATTGAGTATAGCATTTGTTTTTGTGTCCTCCATATATTTTCCAATGAAAATACATCTTTTTAAAGACACTTTTATTATACAATATATATATTGATTTACGTCAAGAAAAATAAAGACAGTTTTATAGACATTCCTTTTATACTATGGTCCCACACTGATTTCTATACAATTCGATTCGCCGATCTTATGTTCTTCAGAAACTTCTGTCATTCCGTTTATTCCGACGGATATAACAAACATACCGATGCCCGAATCTATAGCTTTTATTTTAATATCAACTGTATAATGCTCATAATTATTTGTCTTAAAAACAGAAATTTTAAAAATCTGATTATCCGCAGTGAATTCATACTCATATCTTCCGTACATAGCCACATGAGAAAAATCAGTAGAATTCTTACTCAAAACCTTACCACTTGTTTCTTCCGTCACACTAACATGATTAATTCTAAAATCAGAATCAATCCTTACAGTCATATGAAAAAAGTATAATAACGACAGTCCGAAAACTGCCGCTATTATAAGAATTATGATCCAGAATTTTATAAACTTCTTTGATATCATTTTCATCCCTCATACTGTTTCTGCCATCTCAAAAATTAATGATCAAGCTTTATATAATAATTATCATTGCTGTACTTTTCCTTCTGAGGTGCTACAACGTAAAGCCTGATCTCATCTTCGGATATCCATTCCACATCCCATGCTACCGTTTCTGCAAATCCCGGCTTATCGGTCTGAAATATCATTTCTCCATCATAAAAAACATACGGACTGCTCACATAATCGCATTTAACCGTAACTTCCTTATTTCCTGAAGGCGATGTAAATACCTGCGTCGACTCATACTCCAGGTCAGAACACGCCCCGATAAAAGCCGCTGCAAAAACAACCAAAAATACAGATAATACAACAAACTTACTTCTTGTAAATTTACTGCCCTTAGTCTTAACCTCTGATAATACATCGTTTTCCATACTTTTAACCTCTGATACGTCTTTGTTATTCATATCTCAACTTTTCCCCTGTTGAAAATCAATAATAAATATATTCATACTCCTCTGTTATATCATACGTTCCTGCGTCTCTTGTCATATCATTGCAGACGTTATGCATTTTCGTCAGATAACCGTATTCGTTATATTCCGCTGTATATTCATAATCACCCATTTGCCACTTTCCTGATATACTGTGAATCAGATGTCCCGCGTCATCATATTCGCGAAGAGACGTTATCATTTCCGTGCCGTCATCATTTACTGCATAGACGCCTGTCTCAAGTCCCTTGCTGTTATACTTCGTTCTCGTATGTCTGCTTACGGTTCCGTCCGAATCATACGCTATTGATTCCTCCAATCCGTAATCATTATACTTATATTCGTACTTTGCCGATAATTCTCCATTATAGTAAAGCTCTTCAAGTATTTTCCGACCAGCTTCATCATAGTGTTCCACCGTAAGATGCTCATACATGCTGTCACGCATCTCCGTCAGATTTCCCTCGGAATCATATTCATATTCCCAGGTTCTGTATACATATCCGTTATCTTCGTTGATATGCTTCTTACAGATCAGCTGCCCTTTATCATTATACTCATATTCATTATAATCGGTATCCCCATCTACGAAATAATACCTGTCATAAACGAGTAGCCCGTCCTTATATGAATACATCTGCTTTATTGAAGCATCTTTATCATTATCACCTTCAATTACCTGTATCTTGTTTCCGTCTTCGTCATAAATATATTTTTTAAAATTGGTTTGAATTCCGTCTTCATCTACGGAAATTTGAGTTATGAGATTTCCTCTATCATCATATTCGTAAGATATCGTATGTGTAGCAATATCTCCGCAGTAAAATGTATCCCTCATTATCTTTCCGTCCGGATCATATTCTTCAATGCTATATGTATCTTCGGACGTAATTATCTTCTTCTCCTTAATTGCCGGTGCTGTGACAGTCTTTGCAGCATTTGTCGGACTTACAGTATTTTCAGGATTTTCAGGATTTGCCGAATTTGCAAGATTTGTCGTATTGGCGAGATTTGCCGTAGTGGCTACATCCTCCGTATTATCCTTCTTCTGTGAACATCCGGCGCAGAAGGAAAGCAGCGCGATCATAAATATATATTTTATTTTTCTCAATTCAGCACCCTCCTTCTCTATTTTCTTATTATCACTATGATAATATCATACCACATATAATTAAATTGTCAACATCTTTTTTAAGCTGTCTGCTATTTTTTTCTGCATTAGACAGTGGAAACATGCCCTGCTAAACTTCATTGGTTTTGTCAAAAAATAAATAGACGTATTCCGCTGATTGAAATACGTCTATAAATCACAGTTGATCACATGTACCAAATCATCACATGTTACTTAATCAAACAAATTAAAAATTCATATGTCGTTCAAATCCATATGTAATTTAATTCCTCATCTAATCCTCATCCTTGATCTTCACATACTCATATGCAACGACCGGATACTTTACAAATATCCCGGAATTATCGGTTCTGTACCATCTGATCTCCAATACCCTGATCATCAGATCACATTCACCATTCACTATTTCCTCAGAAATATCTTCCTCCGAATCTATATAACAAACACCCTGGAATCCATGGCCTATATAATGATAATCATACTTTGCACCCTTGGAATCCGCATCAGGCTTGTAACCAACAAATTCTTCTACATCCGTAAAATGCTTTTCATGTGGCATAATAGTTCCGCAAAGAAGCAGCAGTACAATGATTGCAATAATGGAAACAACACCTGCAATAAGATTAAGAAGCAGCCTCATCTTAAGGCTCATCTTCTTTGCTTTACCTTTAGTTTGTTTCTTGGAATTATCGCTGTCCTGATCTACCGAAACTCTCTTTGGCTGTCCATTTGAATTTTTTCTTGCCTCTTCACCCGAGCTTCTCCTCGGCTGTCCGTTCGGATTTCTTCTTGCCTCTTCACCCGAGCTTCTCCTCGGCTGTCCGTTCGGATTTCTTCTTGCCTCTTCACCCGGATTTTTCCTGGGCTGTCCATCTGACTTCTTTCTGCCGGACGCATCTGAAGAACTCCTCTGAGCCTGTTCTCCCGAGCTTTTCTTTCTTGTCTGTTCACTTGAACTATTCTTGGTTTTATCACCGGTCTGTTTTTTAATCTGATCCCCAGAATGTCCTGATGTATGCTCTTTGTCCTTCATATAAACAACCTACCCTTCACTACCTAGATGTATCTTTTAATGTTTATATAAAGCTTATCCTTTCTGGTAGTACCACCTTCGCTACCAAAGATAAACTTTCCGCTTCCTCTCACTGAAACTATGTCTCCTGCTTTAAGACTCTTTGCGTTTCCGGTCATCTCTCGACCATTGATGAAAACTCTCCCTTCGGAAATGCACCGCACCGCAGTATCTCTCGACATATTATAAACCTTTGCAATAACCGCATCCAGCCTGTTACTGCTGACTATTATACTCTCCTCGACCGTCTTATGTGAAATTTCTTCGGGGATATCCGTACATTTATCGACTCTGACACTGGTATGCTTTACTCTGGTCATACTCTCGATAATATAATCACTGACCGAATCCGAAACGAAAACATATGCTTCATTATCTCTTACTACTATATCCCCGATCTTTGAACGCTCGAGTCCAAGCCCGATGATAGTTCCCAGAAAATCCCTATGCGTAAGTTTATCCGAAAACTTCTTCTGAAGCGGCCTTATATGGAGAAGCTCAATCGGAAAACTCTCTTCATATCCACAGCTTTCCGCCGAACCGAATCTTACCATACACCTCTCACAGCCCTCTGTACCTCCCGATACAGTCGTTCCCACATAAGAGAAATCCCTTTCAACTTCATAAAAAGAAGAGAGTCCGGACATATCAAGAAAATCGGTAAATACAAATCTGTTTTCACTATACGCTCTTTCAGCGAGCTCTTCAAATCTTTTATTAATCATCTCGCCTGAATTCACTTATCCGTCTCCCTGTTTTTCAGCTTCAAGTATTCATACAAGGTTTATTATATCATAACTCACACATTTATATCCATCTAACAGTAAAAAGTATCGGAAATGCTGACGAGAGCATTTTCCGACACTTTTTTGAGAGAGTCATGTTAAATATATTAGATAAAACTCCTTACTTTTCTTCGGTAGTGGATTCTTCCTTTTGATTTTTTCCTGTTTCAATCCTGACATTTTTTTCTCCATCAGCTGCAGTCTTCGTATCCAGATGGAATTCTACAACACCTCCGTTATTTTCTGTTCCATTTAAATAAACACTATACACGCCTTCTTCATCGTTTTTTTCAATCTTTGCATCACTTGTAAAGGACACTTTATCAGCGCCATTAGGAAATTCAACTTCAATCAGCTTAACCTCATCCTCATCGTTCGATGTAATGTTAAATACAACTCTATCAGTATCAGAAATCTCAACACCTGTTTCAGCTTCACTGATCGTATTTGAAGCCACTTCTGTCGCTGTTTCTGTCTCTTTCTTTGCTTCTGTTGATGCTTCTGTTTCTATCTCTGCTTCAGTTGCTGCTTCTGTCTCTATCTTTGCCTCTGTTGATGCTTCTGTTAATTCCTCAGCTGTTGTTGTGGCTGCTGTCCCTGTTCTGTTCGGTGTATTAGAGCATGCTGCCCCTACAGCTCCGACTAATAGTAATGTAATTATCGATGCCATTATCTTTGTTCTTTTCATATCATTATAGTCCTTTCAAAATATTTGATTATAACCGGTTTATTTTTCGATTACTGATTCGTTTCTTTCGTGCAAAATGGTCGAATGCATTCAACCTTATAACTGAAGTCTAACACGTTCGACCAAATTTGTCAAATACAAATTCTTATATCATATTCGCGACTATAATTTCATATAATATTTTCACGACATTTTTAATACACTTTACAGCAAATTTTTTTATCTACCGTATCATACAGCTTACAATTACATTATCAATTTAAAAAGGAGAAAAAGTATTTATATGAATAATGAACAGGAAAAATTTCAAATTGAAGCATTTAGACGCGTTGTTAAACGTCTCTATATGTATCTTTACATAGGACTGTTTTTAGCCGGAGCTGCTCTTATCCTTTCTGCCATTATCAGTATTCATCTGGACAATCAGCAATCTGCTGAATACAGAGAAACAACTGCAACATATACCCATTATACACAGGAAGAATATTTCGATCACCTCAAAAACGATTATGTTACGAAATATACAAGTAACTATGAGTTTAAAGTAAATGGTGTAACATATAAAATAAAAGGTGAAACACATGAAGAGCTATCTCGGGAAATAAGATTAAACCCAAGCTTCGATACGACAATTAAAATCAAGTACGATCCTGCAAATCCCAACAGATATCTTCTCGAAAAAAAGCATTATATAACGATTATTCTCGGTCTTGGCGTATGGATAATTCTCGCATTCGTTATTTGTAAGGGTCACATTACCGATAAAAAGTTACGCGAGCAATGTTAATCCATGATCTTGGATCAAACTCTGAAAAGCCTGATACACCTGCACAGAATAGTTTTATGCCAAGCAGTTTCAGGATCAGCCACAGATTTCCAAGTGCAAATGATAATATCGTATCTAGTAATGAAAGAAGGTAGACTCTATATGCGAAAAGAAATAATCAGAAGAATGATGAAAAGCTTTTATATGATTCTTTACATCACTTTGTTCTTATTTGGACTGGCTATTATCCTGGCAGCTCTGATAAATATGCATCTGGATAATAAAGAAGCTAAAGGGTACATAGAAACAACTGCATCATTTTCCGGTTATTCGAAAGATGAAACTTATGATCTTTCCAATGAAAAATATGTCACAGAATACACCGGTCATTATACATTTGAAGTGAATGGCCAAAAATATAAGACTGAAGCCAAAGAAAAAAGATCGAACTCAGACTCCTTTAAAAAGACAATTAAAGTCAAGTACGATCCTTCAAACCCCAATATAAATATCCCTGAGTATGCATACTATAAGGATATCTTAATCGGTCTCGGCGTCTGGGTAATACTCTTCTTCTTTCTCCGTAACGGATACATTACCGAGAAGAAAGCCATCGAATATTACGCAACGCATCCCAATTAAATATTATTCAAACACAAACTGTATTGCTTCGTTTTCCTCTGCGACATCGTCACAAAGTCTGCGAAACTTCTTCATGTAATCCTTCATTTCATCTGAAGATTGCTCAATGCCTTTAACGACGATAGTCTTCTCTTCAAAGTCTTCAGTCAGAACATCGTAAAGTGCATCCAGATTATTGCCGAAGTAATCCGGTACTTCTATAGCATCTCTTATTCTGGAATACAAATCTTCTTTATCCGATACACCCTCTAGATCCAGAATTATAGCATCTTGATCTGCATCAGTCTGACTGATCAGATCAAGCGAATCCTCCATCACAGAATCCTCTTCCATAGCAGGAGCATCATCCATGTCTTCAGGCAATGTATAGAAACTCTCATCAAAAGGATTATCTCTTTTCATTTCATCATCATTTTTATTCATAGCGCAGTCCTACCTTTCTTCTCCGTAGAGCAGTTCAAAGGTTTCATAATGATCATCTGTATAGTATACTCTTCCGTCATCGGAATATACTATTCTCTTTGCGCCTCTCTTCTTCTTTCCCTTAGTATCTATATCGCATTCATGATAAGTTCCGTACTCGGGAAGAACGCCCTCACGATTACCGAATGTATCGCCTCCGATGGATTTACCCGGAGCATATTCTTCAAGCGAACCTCCGGACCATCCCAGCTTCTTTGCCTCTTTCTTAGTAATAAAGTTTGATGGCAGTTCACCATATTGATGAATATATAAAGCCACATCTTCCTTTGACGTATATTCTCCATCTTTATCAATAAGAGCTTCTTCGGAAGTCAGTTCGGTTTTTTCTTCTGAAGCTTCTTCTGTAACCTCTTCAGTGGCTTCTTCCGTCTTATTCTCAGTAACGGCCTCAGGAGTCACCTCTGTAGTTTTCTCAGCAACCGCCTCGGTCGTCGACTCTGTCTTCTTCTCAGTGACTGCTTCAGTAGTCTTTCCCGAATTTTCCGCTGTTGTCGCTTCGGTTACCGAATCCGACGCAGCTTCAGAAACCGCTTCGGTTGTAACTACATTTATGGTTTCTGTCGAAGCTTCTGTCTTCTTCCCCTTCTTACCACATGCAGCTATTCCGAGAAGCATAACACCTATGAGAAGTATTCCCAGTATTCTTTTCAAAATGTATTTATTATTCATCTCTCTGTTCCTTTACGGCACCTACTCAGTTTAATCATCTTCAGGAATTATACCTGAACATCATTCTCAGCTCCCTCAGAAGCATCGCTCCATCCTAATTGCTTTCAATATGCCAGAGCTTTGACCTATCATATGGATCCGGAAGTTTAATCCAGCTTGATCTGCTCTCCTCTATATACCATCCGTCAGATTCATATTCCATCCAGCCATTATCTCCGAAATCCGAGGAAATGCCTTCATACCAGTACTGCCATATATTCGGCTCAACGTCGGTATTATACCACAGATAGCAGTCAGATTCCTGATCATAATAGCTTTTATACTCTTCGTTCCATCTAAGCTTCTTTTCAAAATCATCAGACTCAGTCACAATCCTGTAGCTGCTGTCTCCGGTTTTATCAAGAAATATTTCCCTGCCGAATATATCAACATTTGAAGGTCCGGGATCTCCGTTTTCAGATACTCTTACCCGATCATCTACGTATCCGCTATTGGAATTATCTTTTAATGCACGGAAAAAGAAAACTCCACCCCAGAGAACCAATATACCAATGATGATAACAACAAATGCGATCACGCCGGTAAAATCTCCGCCTGATCCCGGTGAATTCCAATCATCGGAATCATTATATGAACGATCCGAATCGAAAAAGAAGCCTTCCGAATCTGAATTATCCGATGAATTCCAGTCATTGGAATTCCTATATGATCGATTCGAGCTTGAAAACAAGCCTCCTGAATCCGAATAACGATCTGATCTCCAGCTTGAGCGATTCGAACTTGAATATGATCTGCTTGAGCTCGAACGCGAAAAAGAGCGGCTCGAACCCGAGTGTGAACGACTCGAACTTGAATGTGAACTTGAACTATGACCACGCGGCGGCATATTCTTCACCCCTTTCTGTTATACTATTTGGAAATCCCATTCCTTTCATAAGCTGTATAGCATTTGTTTTTACATTCTTACCTTCCAGAAGCTTATAATCAAACTTCACTTCTCCGTCTTCTATCTGACAATCGAAATGATATGAATCATACAGATTTTCCATGAACTCCACAAGTTCCATATCATGTGTTGCAGTGATCACAACTGCATTTCTTTCCGAAAGATATTCCAGAACCGAGCGTGATGCTGCGATTCTCTCCTTTGTATTTGTTCCTTTAAGTATCTCATCAATAACAATAAGTGTACGGATTCCCGAATCTGTTGTTTCCAGCATTCTTTTAAGATACTTTATCTCTCGAACATAGTAGCTTTCACCTTCCTGCACATCGTCCCTGAGTGCCATGGAAGTCATTACATACATTTCCGGAAATGCCATACTGTCGGCAGCACATGTATTTATCGTCTCTCCGAGGATAACATTTATTGCAAGTGCCTTCATGAAGGTTGATTTACCTGTGGCATTTGCCCCCGTAAAGAAGCAGTTCTTTTTCATGATAAGATCGTTCTTTACCGGATTATTAAGAAGCGGATGATATACTGCTTTACATTCTATATATCCGTCAGATCTGATCTCAGGCTGACAGCTGTCAAGGCTGTTCCTGAAAGAGGCCACCGATATTGCAGCATCAAGCCATCCTATAAATTCATACAGCTTCATCAAATCAGCATTTCGGCTTTTCAATTTGTTTATTACCATGGAACAGCATATAACATCGATCAGTGTCACTCCAAGAATATACGAACCGATAACGCTCATAGGTTCTCCTGAATTCTGCATATTCTTTCTGGCAGTATAGAAGTTGATTACTTCTGTCAGCTTTGACAGTTCCTTAATATTCTTTTTGATTCCCTCTGACTCATATCTCGATGCAAGCTTCTCTGATTTCATCAGAAATTCTCCGAACTGTATAATCCCTCTGATTGAAGCCAGCGCCTCGAGTTCATTTTCATATTTCAGTTTTACAACCGCATACACAATGATATTGATAGTTGCAACCATGACAATAAGCCCACCGAACTGCGGCTTAAATATCGCCAGGATAATAGAAAAAATCAACAGACATAAAAGCAGCGGATAAATAAATGCATGCTTTATCCTGATATCCTGAAATGTATCTAAAGTATCCGGCACATAATAATCAATATACCTTTTTCCTACCCTTATGAGTCCGCGCTCCACATAAATCCTGTCTTCCTCGTTTTCATCAAAAAAGCGTGTCTCTTTGTCAAGTTTATTTCTTTCGTCTACTGTATTTCCGTGAAGTATATGATAAAGCACCTGTTCTCCCGCATAACTTCTGGTATGATTTACTCGGTAGAATACTTCATCCATTTCAAGATCATTCCAGGTTATCGGATCTATGGCTCTCTCCTGCTTATCCTTTACCAGATCATGATAAATGTTTACCTTTTCAATCATGTCGCGGGATTCTTTTAAACTTCCGAGTTCTCGCGGATCGACTCCATATTCCTTCTTTATTCTGCTGATACTCTGCTGTCTTTTCATTAAGTATTACATTTTCCTTTCGCTGATTTTCAAAAATTCAAACCCTATTATAACACAAAAGGGAAACTCGTATAGAGTTTCCCTGTCATTACTCTTCCGGATAATTTCATACCGACCCTTTTATGCACTTAATGTATCATCATCAAAATTCCTGCTGAGGCGTCTGAAGGTTGAAATAAAAAGAATCACCGATAATGCTGCGGCCATATAGTCTGTTACTGGCTGTGCCATAGCAGCCATTCTCGCTGTATTGAATAAATGTGTAAATACATAAAGTGTAGGCAGATACAGAATTCCCTGTCTCGATATGGAGAGGATCAGCGACGGAAGCATAGCACCCGTGGACTGGATTGCATTTATCATAACGAAGAGGATTCCGATAACCGGACCTGCCAGAATGTATGTTCTCGAGAATTCCATACCATATCCGAAGGCATCCGCATTATCCAGAAATGTTGTAACAAGCGGGCCTGCAAAGGTATAACAGACAAATGTCATAATAAGACTCAGGATAAATGCGAAGGCAAGTGAAAACTTCAGCACATCCATATATCTTTTCTTCATCCTTGCTCCGAAGCAGTATCCGAGAAGCGGCTGAACTCCGGAACCCAGACCGATAAGGAGCATTACCGCGATCATGTTAACCTTCATCGCAACACCGAGTCCCGCAACTGCCATGTCACCGTAATTCTTCATGACATTGTTTATGATTATGTTTGAAGTACTCATCAAAATACTGTTAAGAGATGCCGGAACACCTATAGCGAAAACTCCCGATGCTATTCCCTGGCCTGCTCTGTAATCCTTCAGTTTAATTGACAGCATAGTCTTAGGTGACAGCAGATGCACGAGATAAAATGCAGCCGAAACGAGATTTCCGAGCACTGTTGCTATAGCCGCTCCCGCAACGTTCCATCTGAGTCCGAGGATCATGATCGGGTCAAATACGATATTAACCACATTACCGATGATAACACCGGCCATTGCAATCTTAGCATGACCTTCCGCACGGAGAACATTACTGAAGATATTACTCATAATGAGGAACGGAATTCCGAGTGCAACTATTCCGAGATACTGCTTTGTATATCCGATACTTTCAGCACTTGCACCTACTCCCCATGAGATAGGTTCTGCAAGGAGTACGATAGATACAGTTGATACGATACCTACCACAAGTCCTGTCCAGAAACAAAAGCTTGATATCTTCTTTGCCTTATCATAATCTCCCTGTCCGAGACTTCTCGATATGAAGGATGTTCCTCCGATACCGAACAGCATTCCGACTGCCATGAAGATAAGGAATACAGGTGTTGCAAGTGATACCGCAGCGAACATCAGCGCATCCTTTGTCTGACCGATGAAGAAAGCATCCGCCAGATTATATACAAGCACCATTATCATACTGATTATCGAAGGGATAACATTACTGATTACCGCCTTCGGCACAGGTGCATTTCTGAAAATTTCAATATTCTTTTCGTTATTCATTTAACAGACAAATCCTTTTCATTTATTCCCCCCATTTATACCTCATTATAATTCCCTTTGAAATATAGCCTTAGTGTATGTTCCTGCCGCTAATCTACCATCCATATGATAATAACATCGGCCAGAAAACTATGATACTCATCATTACCATATAGCATATCGACTTTGGCATCATCAGCATACCGAGCTTAGGATTTTTCTTTCCGTTTATCGCAACAGGAAGATAAAAAACAAAGCTTAGAATAGTCAGCAATATAAGACTCATATAGAATTCACCGGGCATCATATATGCATTTCTTATAACAGTGCAGAGCCCGAAAACCGTCAAAATTCCGATAAGTGAAAATACACTGTTACGGATTATCGCCCAGGTTCTGCTTCCTTCCTCGGAAAACCATTTATTCATTGGAAGCAGCACAATGATGACTCTTATGATCGTAAGTATTTTGATAGCCGTTTCAAGCACCAGGTTAAATTCGGCTCCGCTATATTCTATTGAATCGCCCATCATAAGCAGCAGATTGTAGAAAAATGTCATCGTTATCGACGACAGGATATTCCCTATCCCAAAGAAAACATTTTTCTTCCACATATTTCCGCGAAATGCCACAATTATCCTCGGAACAAGATGAAAACCGTCTCCTATAAGAAGCAGCATTCCCATAAAAAAAGCAAAAGAGAATTTCAATCTAAGCTTACTATGTCGCAAGCCTGTCGGAGTGATGCTGTATTTCCAAAAAGCAGTCACTACTATAGCAGCAATAAAGATCAGATATACTATGCAGAATATCCCCTCTGCATATCTCGCAGCTTTGGGTTTAGTGTTTCTCTCATCCTGATCATCGTCTGTCAGCGTCTTATCGGTATTTTCCGGATTATCCATTTTTCCCATACTTCAATCCCCTCATACGGTAATAATGCCATCATATGACTCTTAGCGCTAATTATCCGCACCTTCACATAGCTCTTAATGCCTCATAAGACCATTAAATACCTTCACATTTCATATGGTAAATTGTGCCCCTGAGAAACCTTGTCTTGTGTCATCTCAGGGGCTAAATTTATTAGACCATCATATATTTATAACATTAATACTTTTCTTATACGTTGATCACTGCTGTAAGTCCGAGTTCATCCTTGTTTGCCTCAAGAAGCGGCTTGATGATCTCATTTATATATTCCTCTGTCTGCTGAGGAGCACGGCCTACATAGAGCGAAGGCTCCATCAGGCTTTCAAGCTCTTCAAGTGTTCTTCCGAATGCAGGATCAGCTGCGATTCTCTGAAGGAGATCATTCTCCTTACCCTCACGCTTAACGACTGCACCTGCCTCCATTGAATACTGTCTGATCTTCTCATGAAGCTCCTGACGGTCACCACCTGCCTTTGTAGCATCCATCATGATATTCTCTGTTGCCATGAAAGGAATCTCTTCCATGAACTTTTTATAGATAACCTTGTCATATACAACAAGTCCGTCAACGATATTGAGATAGAGGTCGAGAATTCCGTCAACTGCAAGGAATGCTTCCGGTACTGAGATTCTCTTGTTTGCCGAATCATCCAGAGTTCTCTCAAACCACTGTGTAGCTGCGGTTATAGCCGGATTAACGGCATCGCAGATAACATAGTTTGCAAGAGATGCGATACGCTCGCTTCTCATAGGATTTCTCTTATATGCCATAGCAGATGAACCGATCTGATTCTTCTCGAAAGGCTCCTCAATCTGCTTCAGGTGCTGAAGAAGTCTGATATCGTTTGAGAACTTATGAGCACTCTGAGCAATTCCTGCGAGTACATTCAGAACTCTTGAATCAACCTTACGTGAATATGTCTGACCTGATACAGGATATACATCATCAAATCCCATCTTCTCAGCAATTATCTTATCAAGCTTCTTAACCTTCTCATGATCTCCGTTGAAGAGCTCAAGGAATGAAGCCTGAGTTCCTGTTGTACCCTTTGATCCGAGCAGCTTCTGCTGTGAGATCATATATTCAACATCCGAAAGATCCATGTAGAGCTCATTCAGCCAGAGAGTTGCTCTCTTACCTACTGTAGTAGGCTGTGCAGGCTGGAAATGTGTGAATGCTATAGTCGGAAGATCCTTATATTCCATAGCAAACTTTGAAAGCTCGTTGATTACATTTAAAAGCTTCTTTCTTACAAGCTTAAGTCCTTCAGTCATAATGATAACATCTGTGTTATCACCTACATAGCAGCTTGTAGCTCCGAGGTGGATGATACCTGCTGCCTTCGGACACTGGAAGCCATAAGTATGTACATGAGCCATAACATCATGACGAACCTTTGCCTCTTCGGCCTTTGCCATATCATAATCGATTTCTTCGCTGTGAGCCTTGAGCTCATCGATCATTTCCTGAGTGATTCTAGGCTGTCCGTCCTCACCGAGCAGATTCAGTTCCTTCTCTGCTTCTGCAAGAGCGATCCACAGCTTGCGCCATGTCTTAAACTTCTTGTCCGGTGAAAAGATATACTGCATTTCTTTGCTCGCATATCTTTCTGAAAGCGGGCTTACATACTTATCCTGTGTCATGTTCCTGTTCCTCCATATATACTTATTGTACATTATTAACTATCGGACGGTATATGATCTGCAGATCATATACCTGTTTGATTTATATAATACCAATATTCATTATAATCTATTTCAGATATTCCTCGATTGCAGTTTTCCAATCTGCGAACTCGTAGCCGAGGCGATCACGGAATGCCTTGTTATCGAGTACTGAATATGCCGGTCTCTCGGCCGGAGTCGGATACATATCTGTAGTGATATGATTAACCTTTGTATTCTTCTTTGCAATGAGGAAGATTGCCTCTGTGAAGTCTGCCCATGAGCACTTTCCTTCACATGTTCCGTGATAGATACCATATTCCTCTGTCGGAACAAGTACCTTGATAGCACGTGCAAGCTCGATTGCGCTTGTCGGTGAACCGATCTGATCGCATACTACAGAAACTTCATCATGTGTTTCTGCAAGGCTGAGCATTGTCTTTACAAAATTCTTTCCGTCACCGTAAAGCCATGCAGTTCTGACAATGAAATACTTGTCTGCATTCTGCATTACGAATTCCTCTCCTGCATACTTGGTTCTGCCGTATGCGCCGAGCGGCTTCGGTGTATCTGTTTCTACATAAGGAACGGTATTGGTTCCGTCAAATACATAATCTGTTGAGACATGTACAAGCTTAATATCCGCTTCCTTGGATACAATTGCCAGATTCTTCGGGCCGATTGCATTTATACGATATGCTGTATCCTCATCAGACTCTGCTGCATTTACATTTGTATAAGCAGCGCAGTTGATAATTACATCCGGTTTCTCATCGGCTACTATCTTACGAACTGCGTCCAGATCAGTAATATCTATACTTATTGCACCCTCTACTCCAAAATCGGAGTTTATGAGCTGAATCTCTCCTGATGCAATTTCATCCTTATAAACCTCATTTATCGCACGACCAAGCTGTCCGTTACAACCCGTTACAAGTATCTTCATACGGTTGCTTCCTCCCTCTCTATTTATCATATCTTAATCCGAGTGAATCATAATATTTATCCAACTTCTCTTCCGTCTCATCACTGAAGGCTTCTGTAGAATCCTTCTTGAAAAGAACTATGAGAGTCTGGAAAATAAGCTTGAAGTCCATCCACGGACTGTATTCCTCTATATACATAAGGTCAAGCACCAGCTTATCCCTCGGAGATGTATTATACTTTCCGGCAATCTGGGCATATCCTGTAATTCCGGCCTTAACACGAAGTCTGTACTCAAACTCCGGAAGCTCATTTGTATAATTAAATACATTAGCAAGCATTTCAGGACGAGGTCCTACAACAGACATATCGCCCTTAATAACATTTATGAACTGCGGAATCTCATCAACTCTGAATCTTCTCAGAATCTTTCCGACAGGTGTAATTCTGTCATCGTCAACCACCTGAAGGTAATTATCTACATTTTCCTTCATGGTTCTCAGCTTATAAACCGTAAAGATCTTTCCTCCACGGGTTGCTCTATTCTGCTTAAAGAAAATATCTCCTCCGTCATAAACCTTTACGGCGATTGCGGAAATAAGCAGTATCGGCGAAGTAATGATCAGCGCAAGACTTGCTATAAAAAGATCGATTATTCTCTTGAAGAATCTCTGCTCAGTCTTAAGACCTATAGATGAAAGCTGAAGCAGCGACATATCATCAAGAAGAACATGATTTGAATGAAGCTCAACCACATCAGCCATCATAGGATTGATGTATACATTTTTCATATTCTGATAGCAGTACTCAACTATCTCGGTACGTTCCTTTACAGGAACATCATAGATAAATATCGTATCATACTTAGGAATAACTTCCTTCAGCTTCTCATTCTGATAAGACATATTACAGCAGATTTTATACTGAAGTCTGTACTTCTTGATGCTTCTTGTAATCTCTCTGAGAGACTGCCTTGAAGACGTAACGATAAGAACCCTTTCGGGATCGCATATCTTAAAGTACAGCCAGTTTCCGAAATATGTCATAAATGCAATGATTATAATCTGCAATACAACAATGATCGGAATCAGCCACGGCTGCTCTACTATAAAATGGTCATTCAGTTTTTCGTTTGTGTTCATGATGGAAAGCATCAAAAGACCTACCAGGTCAGTAAAGACCGCGGCAAGCGAAAGTGAAATTATGATAGGTTTACTCTTTCTCTTTCCGATGTCATATCCTCCGTAAATCTTTAAAAACAGGTAACCCGAAATAAAGTAACTGACCATAGTTACCATAGATGTACGGCTGAGCCCCAACAGCTGCCAGTTCTTAATGGCATATATGCGGTAGAACACCCAGAAAACGAGTAAATATACAATTATCTTAAAAAGAAAAACGATAATGCCTTCGCATTGTCGTAATATTTTTTTCATTTAAAATGCCCTCTCAGACAACGCATAGATACTGGAATTATATTAAAAAACAAAATATTTTTCAAGTACTGCTGATTCAGGGCTATTTTACGGCATATCCGGCAGTTACATATGTTACTGTTCACCGTCAACCTCACTATATACGCCTCTCATGATCTCGTTGGCGATATGATAATCATAATCTGCGGCACGCCTGATATTCTCTTCACCGACCTTACGGCTCCATTCAGGATTATCAGCCAGATATGCTATTCCCTCCGCAAATCCGGAAACATCATTCGGACGGTAGCTGAAACCGGTCTCTCCATTTATCGAATAATCATTTATTCCGTTTATGTTGGAGGTCAGGATCGGAAGTCCCGCTGCCATCGCCTCAATTCCGGCAAGCCCGAGACCTTCCCTGTTGGAAGGAAATGCAACCGCATCTGCCGCTGCATAAAGATCCGGAGCATCCTCTCTGAATCCGAGAAGTGAAACTCTGTCCTCAAGACCAAGTTCCTCTATCAGCTTCTTCAGATGCTCTTCTTCATTATCCTTGCCCTTTCCCTTACCGGCAATGAAATATTTAACATCAGGTCTGCCCAGCTCATTAACAGCCTTAACAATAACCTCATGGTTCTTTCTTCCCGAAAGCTCACCGACGGAAAGCAGCATAAAGTCTTTATCACTGAGCCCGAGAGACTCTCTCATCTTCTGTCTGTTACTTCTGTGTTTCTTGAATTCCTCTGTATCGATACCGATTCCCGGAACATATACAACCTTCTTTGCACGGAATTTCTTCAGAACCCTGTTATAATCCTCATGATTTATAAGAATCATGACATCGGTATATCTGCTCAGGAACTTTTCAACCGGATAATACAGAATCCAGTTAATAAGCGGTGCACCTTTAAAGAAATGCAGCCCATGTGCAGTATAAAGAACTCTTGTTCCCGTTTTCCTGCCTGCAAGTCTGCCGATCACCGAGCCGATAGGAGTATGGCAATGTATAAATTCATAATTTTCTTCTCTGATAAGTTTGATGACCTTTTTCAGAGCAACGAAATTATTTATGATATCATACACTTTTCTGGTGGACGGGATCTGAAAACATCGTCCGCCATGATCCTTGGTCCAATGATAGAACTCCCTTACCGCCTCATCAGAGATAGGATTTCCCTTTCGGAAATTTCCGGCAACATGAACCTCATATCCCATTTCTTCAAGGATGAGAATATTATTTCTGTTAAACTGCGCTGACATAGCTGCCGTCGTGGCAAGCATCAGCACCTTTTTCTTCTTCTCCATCATCTTCCTCGTACAGTTAATTTCTTTCCGTCCTTCTTGCCGTCACGAACGCCCTTAAGAACAGCCTTCACCTTTGCCGCCTTATCATCCTCGAAGCATATGATAAGGATAAGTGCTTTTACGACTCCCGCTGCATTTCTGAGTCCGAATCTTCCATTATATTTATATTCACAATAAATTCTGTTTCTTGTTATATAATACTTTCTGTCAGCATTATGATTCATGACCTCAGTCTTCTTCACCAGAAGCCTTCTCATCTCAGTCTTTCCGAGCTCATGCTCCATAACAAGATTATTCTTCTGAATGATCCTGTAATGTTCCTTCCTGAGTCTAATACAGAAATCAAAATCCACGAAATCCATAAAAAGATATTCATCATATCCGCCGACAGCAAACCACGCATCCACACTTACGAGACTTCCCGATGTTATACAGCTTTCCAGAAGCTGAAAGCGCTTCTTCAGCTTATCGCGTCTTTCTCCTTTGTTGGAAATGTACCGTCCCGTATTGAGATCTTTTATTCTCGGACATACTATTCCGATATCTTTATATCCGGTTCCTTCATAGAGTTCATCAACCATTTTTCCGGAAACCATTGAATCATCATCAAGTAGCAGCACCCAGTTAAAGTCATCTTCATCGGCCGCAGACATTATCTGGTTAAGCGCCGCTGCTATACCCTTGTTGCTGTCATTCTCTATCAGGGCAACGCTTCTTCTTCCGATTTCTTCACACAGATCCTGTATTTCAGATATATTATCTGATGCATTATCAACGATATAGATACGCCCTACTCTGTCTTCCAGCTGTTCAATCTTATCTTTTATCTTTTCTAAATCGGGATTATATGTGACAATCCCTGCTGCAATCTCTGAAATCATTAATACAGCATCCTCCGCTAATAATTTCCAAGAATTATCTTGATCTTAGTTTCTAAATCTCCGAGTCTGACTCCTGACCTCATACGTTTGTCGGTAAGCAGTTTCATGCGTCCGCCCTTCTTATATCCGGCAACCGTCGTCAGAAACTCTTTCGCTTCGGGATTCATTTCCTCATCAAGCAGCTTAAGTGAAGCACGCGCAACACTGCTTTGAACGCCTCTTCTTCCGAACACGAGATCTGCTTCAACACGTACTCTCTGCATTACGCCGTTACCGCCGCTCGTTGCACTCCTGCTGGTCCTTCTATGATAAATGTAAGCATTACCGTCCACAAGCAGTTTTCCGCAGCTGAGCGCCACACTTCCCAAAATAAAATCATGATCGGGAACCGCTCCCTCCGGAAATCTAATACTGGCAAATCTGCTTGAAAGTTCAAGACACTTAGGTGTAAAGCAATAGGTACATCCGGCTATCCTTGCACGCGAATAGAAACCTTCTATACTTACCGGCATATCAGACACATCATGGATACCCGTCTGATTCAGATTTTCATCCGTAACTATATCACTCGAAGCATATAATACGACTTCGTCAGCCGAACCCGATTCTTCGATCATTTCAACTGCTTTGGCAAGCTTTTCCGGCATCCAGTGATCATCCTGATCGGAAAAGGCATAGAAATCCGCAGGCTCCGCATAACTTAAGAGCTTTGTAAAGCTCCTCTTGTAGCCCACATTTTTTCCTCTGCAGAGTCTGATCCTATCGGGATATTCCCTCATCAATTCTTTAATTATCCTTATTGTTCCGTCCTCGGAACCGTCATCTCTTATGGTAAGTGTCGTAAAAACATTTTCCTGAAGCATGATTGAAACAATCTGCTCACGAAGATATTTCTCGCCATTATAGGTTGACATAAGTACATTTATCTTATACATAATCCATCCTCTTGGATTAATTCTTCAGCGCACTTTTATCCTTTAGCATAATGGATATCGCCTTGCGGATGTTATATACTCTGGTAGTCTTATAGCTTCCGCCGTATTCTCCGTCAAGAGTCCAAGGCACTTCTTCCTTACATTTAATAGCAACCTTGGCCGCCTTTCTGAAGACGATCAGCTCATCATCCAGCTTTTCAGTAAGCAGGCAGTTTACTATCCTCTGAAGCTGAAGTGGATTTTGCGGAGTCCTTATCAGCACTGTCTCAAAGAGTCCGTCTGCAAATTTCATATGTCTGGATACGAAATTCTTAAAGCCGCCAACCGAAAGTGAATTCGTGATCTGTCCGTAAATGAAATCACCTTCAACTATCTCTCCGTCAAACCACGCTCTCATATGATAAGGACGAAGCTTTGCGAGAGCTCCGAGTCCTTCTATTATATATGCGGCATGTCCGAGTGCATTTTTCAGATTCTGCGGAGTCGAATATGTTATATCTGTAAACGCTCCGAACGCAGCTACATAAATGAAGAATTCCTTCTCAAGCTTTCCTACATCTACGTGGCAGATAGTTCCGTTTACTATACTCTCTGCAGCTTCGACCGGATTCATACTGATCTTCAGGCTCTTCGCATAATCATTTGTTGAGCCGCACGGAATATAGCCCATATGGATACGTCTCTTAATCTCTCGCTCAAGGCGCATTATTCCGTTGACTGTATTATCCAGCGTTCCGTCTCCTCCCGCACAAACAAGGAGATCATAATCAGTGGCATGTTCATAAATATAATCCGAGTTGTCTTTCTTGTTCTCGGTAGTCAGATATACCGTAACCTCGTATCCACCTTTCTGAAAAACCTCAAGGATGTTGATCATATCTGACTTGATAACACTTTTACCGGCCTTAGGATTAACTACAAAAAGAAGCTTCTTCATAGACTATTTACCTCTTCTTTCCAGATATCTGTCCAAACCTCTTTTCCTCAGCTTGCACGCAGGACAATCCATACATCCGTCCCCGCGTATTCCGTTATAACAGGTAAGAGTCATCTCCCTTACAATATCAAACCCTCCCAGCTTGTCCGCCAGTTCCCAGGTTTCTTCTTTATCTATCCACATAAGCGGAGTAATTATATCAAACTCATAATCCATTGCCAGATTAAGGGTAGTATTAAGTGACTTGATGAAAATGTCCCTGCAGTCCGGATATCCCGAAAAATCACTCTGTGACACGCCCGTGATTATATCGGTTGCACCCTGACCTTTTGCAAAAATAGCCGCATAAGTAAGGAACAGCATATTCCTTCCTTCAACATAAGTATTCGGAGTTCCTTCTTCCGGAGCATTCTCATCCACCTTCATATCATCTCTCGTAAGAGCATTCGGTGCGAGTGCATTTAACTCCTTAAGGCTGATCACTGTCCTCTTTACTCCCAGCTTCTCACATATTTCTTTTCCGCATTCAAGCTCAAGCTTATGTCTCTGGCCGTAATCGAAAGAAATCGCAAGAACTTCTTTATATTTTTTCAAAGCCCATAAAAGGCATGTTGTGCTGTCCTGTCCTCCACTGAACACAACAACTGCTTTTTCCTTATTCTTCATAAATCCCCCTTTTGAAAATATACCGTTACGGTAAGTTTTCCCCTATATAAATCTTCATATAAATCTAAATATCATCACGAGATACGCGGAGGTCGATCAGTCTGAGAACTCTGTCCTGCAGATCCTTATCCTCAGCAAATGCACCTCTGAATGTATTTGTAAGCGTAACTGCCGGTGTATTCTTAATACCTCGGGCTGTCATGCAGCTATGCTTTCCGCTTATTATAACTGCAACATCCGGTGACTGAGTTGCTTTCTCCATGATCTCGGCAATATCGGTACCGATTCTTTCCTGAAGCTGAAGTCTTTTTCCGACCATCTCTGCAATTCTCGCAATCTTGCTGAGTCCGATGACTCTCTCACGAGGAATATAAGCTACATTTACCTTCATATCATACATGAGCGCCATATGATGCTCGCAGTAACTGAAAATCTGGATATCCTTTACTAGGACAAGATCGTTATTTGTCGGAGCTTCGAAGGTTTTGTTAAACATATTCGCGATCTCATCGTTAGTATACTGTATTCCTTCGAAAATCTCACTGTACATTCTCGCTATTCTGTCAGGTGTCTCGCGAAGACCTTCTCTGTCCGGATCCTCACCTATTGCCTCGAGAATTCCTCTGATATGCTCTCTTACCTTTTCCTGGTCAACTGCCATCTTAATTCAAACCTCCAAACTCAATACTAAATCTATCATATTAATTTATTCTTTGCATCATCTTTAATACTTATCAAAATGGATTACATATTTAAAATGTCTGGCTTATCAGCACATTTTATCATACGCCGCGTTCGTTCGGGTCCCAGATAAATTTATGAAGCTGCAGCTGAAGTTTTACATCATTCATCTTATTCTTCAGCATATAATCCACAATCTCTTTCGGATCTATACGTCCGAAAACCGCGCTTACATATACAACCGACCTTTCGGTAAGATCATAATCCCGAACGACTTCCTTCATCTTATCAAGATCTGTTTCATCGGAAACAACAAATTTCACGGTATCATGCTTTCCAACTGTCTCAAAGTTCGACATTACCATGCCGCTCTCCATCCCGCTTCCGGGACATTTGTAATCAACCGTGAAGCTGAGCCTGTCTTCATCTCTCATGAAAGGTCTGATATCAACGGCTCCGTTAGTCTCAATCTCAATCCTAAGACTCTCATCTGAAAGCAGCCTGTCTATAAGCTTCTCAATGTCAGGCTGAATGAGCGGCTCACCTCCGGTAAGCGTTACATTTCTGATACCCGATTCCCTGATGAATACGTAAATGTCTTCTTCCGACATGGATGTAAATGGAACATCCTTGGCAAGAGCCCACAGCGTATCACAGTAATTACACAGGAGATTGCATCCTGCAAATCTTACAAATACTGCCGTCTCACCTGCACGACGTGCTTCACCGTTAATGCTTTTAAATATTTCCGTAACCTTATAATCGCTCATTTACTCAGCATCCTCATCCACTACTCTTCCGTGTAGCTGGCCATATTTTCCGGAGTTTCGAAAACGCTGGCCTTCAGGACTCTATAGCCCTTCTTCTTCATGAAATCAAAGAAATGCTTCGCCAGATTCTCAGCTGTCGGCCTGCCCTTAAATTCACATACTCTGAAACCCTGCTTACCGAATGCCTCAAGTGTCTCCGGAAAGAGGCTGCCCTCTTCATATATAAGCGTATGATCGAGTCTGTCTGTCTCTTCTCTCAGATCATCCTTAAGCTTACCGAAGTCAACGACCATTCCTCTCGACGGCCCTTCCTGCTGAAGCTCTTCGCTTCCCACATCCACGGTAACGGTCCACCTGTGTCCATGGATATTGGCACATTTTCCATCATAATCTTTAAGGAAATGCGCACTGTCAAATTTTGCTCTGGTACTTAAAATATACATATAAATCTCCTTCGCAAAGCATTACCGGACGGGTATTCCATCAGGTAAATCACATTATATACAAAACAAGCCCGACACAAAGGCCGGGCTGATAACATTTAAATCAAAGGGAAAACTTCCCTATGTTACAGTCCCGGTTTTAACAAAGCTGGAGGGTACAAATGAACAGCTGTTATGAAATTAATGTGGGTCAGATTCCAAGGAACTGTCTTACGACCTTTTCCATGTCTTCCTTATCACATACAGTATTATGAATTACCTCAGCACTTCTGATTTCTTCAATAGCCTGAGGAACAGGAGTAGCAGAAAGTCTTTCAAGTTCATCTACAAGCTCGAAATCTCCCTTTGAATCATATGCAGGATCAATAGCGGTCATTACGCTTCTTGTAAACTTATAAGGACTTGCTGTTGATGCAATGATCGTAGGCGTTGTATCTCCTGTCTCTGCTCTGTACTTATCAAATACATTTACGGCAACTGCTGTATGTGTATCGATTATATATCCGTCCTCATCATAAACCTTACGGATAGTCTCTGCAACCTCATCCGTTGTTGCATAATTGCCATAGAAGTGGAAGAGGTTCTTCTTCATCTGATCTGTTATAGTATACTTTCCTGTTTCAGAAAGCTGCTTCATGAATTCAGCATTATCCTCTGCACTGTTACCTGCAATTCTGTAAATAAGTCTCTCAAGATTGCTTGAGATAAGAATATCCATAGAAGGTGATGATGTGAGAATGAAATCTCTGTTTCTGTCGTAGGTTCCTGTTGTGAAGAAATCATAGAGAACCTTGTTATCATTTGAAGCACAAATGAAACGGTCAACCGGAACACCCATAAGCGATGCATAGTATGCAGCCAGGATATTTCCGAAGTTACCTGTCGGAACTACGATATTTATCTTATTACCTTCTTCAATCTTACCTGATGCAATAAGTCTTGTATAAGAATATACATAATAAACAATCTGCGGAACAAGACGTCCGATATTGATTGAATTGGCTGATGAGAACTGGAATCCCTTTTCATCAAGTTCTTTTGCAAGCTCAGTGTTATTGAAGATATTCTTCACTCCTGTCTGAGCATCATCGAAATTACCTGTGATTCCGGCAACAAATGTATTCTTGCCCTTCTCGGTAACCATCTGCTTCTCCTGAATCGGACTAACTCCATTCTTAGGATAGAATACAGCAATCCTTGTTCCCGGAACATCGGCAAAGCCTGCAAGTGCAGCCTTTCCTGTATCGCCTGAAGTAGCTGTCAGGATTACGATCTCGTTCTTAATGTTATTCTTCCTTGCTGCTGTTGTCATAAGGTAAGGAAGGATTGAAAGAGCCATATCCTTGAAAGCTATTGTCTTTCCATGGAACAGCTCTGCTATATATGCATTATGGTGATACTTCACCGGAACTATAAGTTCATTGTCAAACTTTGAGTCATATGCGTTATTGATGCAATATCTGAGCTCCTCATCAGTGAAATCGGTAAGCATAAGCTTCATAACTTCAAATGCCACCTCACGGTAGGTCATCTTTGAAAGTTCCTTCATACTTATATCCAAAGTCGGTATCTCATCCGGCACAAACAGTCCGCCTTCACCGGCAAGTCCCTTCAGGATAGCCTCTGATGCTGTTGCTGTCTCATCTGCATTTCTTGTACTTCTGTATAGAAATCCCATATTCTCAATGCTCCTTTTTATCTGAAAACATAATTCCACTAAACTCTCCGTGATACTATAACACAAGACTGTGAAATTTAAAAGAAAAAAGTGGAGCCGATATCGGCTCCACGAATTATTCCTGATTATTCTTCTTTTTCACCAAGTACTTTGTAAACATCCTTCTCGCGCTTTCCATAATTCGTTGCATCTTCATGAGAATCAAAGTAAATGTCGATATGATTACTTTTAATAGCCGAACCGGTATCTTCTACCGTATATACCTGTCCATCTATCAAAACCTCCGTACCGATAGGCAATACACTCGGATCTGCAGCGATCGTATGATTTGCTACTGCCTTTTTTCCGCTTGCCGTAATTCCGTCTGTTTTACCGCAACAATCCTTACAAGGACAATATGCGGTAATAATAAATGGTCCGAGATATTCAACCTCCAGATTCTTTTGGGCACCTTGAATCGGAACGGAAATAGTATCATTCTTATCATCCAAAGTATCTATTTTTTCCAAATCGGAAACTGTATATTCCTGAAGTCTTTTTTCAGATTTTTCCCTTATGGACTCATCACCTGCTGAAGTGATCGATCTGAGTGCCTCTTTATTTCTTCTGGCTTTCATCTCTTCCGATTCCGAAGCTCCTACAAGCTTCTCATCGGCACGTAATCCATCTAATTCAACTTTTGCACGCTGATCTGAATCAAACCTGAGATTCTGTATCTCCTCATAGCTGACCTTATCATATCTCGGTTGAGTGGCCGGTTCCTCATAAAGTGCACTTACAGCCACCATCTGTCCGTATTTTTTATTCGATTTTTCAGCAGTAAATGAAACAATGGCAGCAAAACCAAATACCGCACATGCACCTACAGCTAATATTTTTGTAAATCTCATAGCAATCACTCTGTCGTATATATCTGTTTTCTGACTGTATTCAGTTAAATCTCATCATTCACTGACCATCCATACGTCAAAATATTGACGTCCCCAGTTCAGAGCCTCCTGATGTGTATCAAAATATAAATCTATATGATTACCCTGAATAGCACCGCCTCGGTCTTCAACCACGTATTCATAACCATTGAAAACAAGCTTGGTTCCAAACGCAAAATTCGGAGGTGCTGCAATTGTATGGTTTGACGTAGCCAGCTTTCCGCAGGCAGTTATACCATCATTCTTATCACAACATAAAACACACGGACAATATCCGGTAATAAGATATTGTCCCAGATACTGCAGATTACCGTTGTCAACAGCAGGAGTCGGTGCCGTAGTCAGCATCGTTGTTCCTGATGGCAGCGGAGATAAAACTACTGAACTTGTACTTGTATCCGGTTGTATCTGACTTATGGTGTTAATCTTATAATCTCGCTGTCTCTGCTCAGCCAGCTCCCTCCTGGTTCTGTCTGTATCAGTAAGCGCCATAAGAGCCGCCTTGTTTCTATCCTGAGGAATAGATTCATCAAGAACCGCTTTCTTTTCATTATCCGGCTGTGCATTCTCAGACTTTGCCAATATACTCGGATCTCCGCCATTTTTCTTTATCTGAACATAATCATAGCTGAGCTTCTCATATCTCACCTGAGTTGCCGGTTCATCATAAAGCACACTTGCAACAACTATTCTACCATATTCAGTTGTTCTGAACTTTTCTGCCGTAACAGATGCTATACAGGCAACGCCTAAAGCAACAGCAACTATGGCAGAAGTAATTTTTGTTCTTTTCATAGGCTTTCGTCCATTTCAAATTTGTTACAAATGTTAAATTTTTATTACATGGTGCATTATAGTCCTGAGTAGATTATAAGTCAAGCAGCGAAAACTTTACACCCCTTGTACCCCTTTATTTACCGATATTTCACAAATGTGAATTTTTTGTGTTCTTTTAACAACTGTTAACATAACGTTTTCATCAGATTAATCCAGTTTTGAGACCAGTTCGAGCAGATCTTCTGTCTTCGTAACTTCGCAAACCTGCCTTCTGAGTCGCGCTGAATTCCGTATTCCTTCTGTATACCAGGCTATATGCTTACGCATTTCCCTGACACCTATATATTCTCCCTTCAGGCTCACCATGAGATTAATATGTCTGATCATCATTTCCTTTACTTCTTCAATATCGGGGCGAGGCGGAATCTCTTCTCCCGACAGGCCGGCTCTTATCTCTCTGAATATCCACGGATTTCCTTTGGCGGCACGTGCTATCATCACACTGTCACATCCGGTTTCATCAATCATTCTCTTTACATCATCTGCTGAATTGATATCGCCGTTCCCGATAACAGGTATCTTTATACTGTCCTTAACCGCTCTGATGATCGACCAATCCGCTTTTCCACTGTAGAACTGGGCTCTTGTTCTCGCATGAACCGTTACCGCAGCCGCACCCGCTTCTTCAACAGCACATGCTACTTCCGGAGCATTTATACTTTCCTCATCGAAACCGGCACGTATTTTGACCGTGACCGGGCAAGGCTCTTTCCCCGCCTCAGCAACTTTCGCTATTTCAGTAACCATTCTGCGTACAATCTCACCCGCAAGCTCCGGATTCTTCATAAGCGCGGAGCCTTCGCCGTTCCCTACAATCTTCGGAACCGGACATCCCATATTTATATCGATAAAATCGAAGTCCCTCTCTGAAGCAATCTTAGCTGCCTGCTCTGCCATGATATCAGGTTCACTACCGAACAGCTGAACTCCTATCGGATGTTCCCTCTCATCTGTCATAAGCAGGACCTCTGTCTTACGATTATTATACATAAGCCCTTTGGCGCTTATCATTTCTGTTGTCATCAGGTCGCAGCCCATTTCCTTGCAAAGAAGCCTGAACGGAAGATCCGTTACCCCAGCCATAGGACCAAGCGCTACCTTACCTATAAAATCTATATTTGACATGCTATATTTCCTTTTACTTCAAGCATATATACTTATCGTCAAATATCCGGGGCTGAAATACCCCCGCATATCCGAAAAATTAATGGGGATGTCATATGACACCCCCACCTTAAATGCTTCTTATTGTTTATCGTAAATAATTCTGAGTCCGTGAAGAGTCAGCTCAGGATTGTAGATATCTATCGTATCGGTTGCATCGGAGATCAGTTTTCCGAGTCCGCCCGTTGCTACAACCTTGATATCCGGAAGCTCCGCTTCCTGCTTCATCCTTTTTATTATATATTCAGTCTGACCTATATAACCAAAGTAAATACCTGCCTGCATGCTTGAAACGGTATCTCTTCCGAGAACGGTATCGACCTTCTTTATCTCAACCTCCGGAAGCTTTGCAGTTCCGTGCCAGAGTGCATTTGCGGAAAGTCTGATTCCCGGTGAAGTTACGCCTGCGGCAAATGTACCGTCTGCCAGAACCAGATCATGTGTCGTTGCTGTTCCGAAATCCACAACTATTACAGGTCCGCCGTACATTTCATATGCAGCAACCGCATCAACGAGTCTGTCAGCTCCGAGTTCCTTCGGATTCGGGATTGCAAGCCTGATTCCTGTCTTGATTCCCGGTGCGACTATAACCGGATTTACATTAAAGTACTTGATAATGCTGCTTGTCAGCGAATGCATTATGTCCGGAACAACGGATGCGATGATAACGGAATCAATATCCTTTATATTAAATCCGTTAAGCATCAGCCATTCTCCGAAGAATACACCATATTCATCCGAGGTTCTGGATGTTTTGGTTATCATTCTGAAGGTTTTGATCAGCTCTTCGCCATCAAAAAGTCCTATGGTAAAGTTTGTGTTTCCTACATCGATTGCAAAAAGCATTTTTAGTCCTCCGGTTCTCCAAAGAATAATTCATAATACTGCTCAAGCTGTTCAAACAGCTCTCTTTTCTCTATCTGAAGTCTCTTAACCTTAAGTCCGCATCCTATCTCATCGTAGAGCAGGTCATCTTCATTGGACTGGGTAAGGATATCGAGGTTGCCCTCCTTATCATAATAGAGCATGATGACTCCTCCTACCTGCTGGGTGAAGAGGACGCAGGCAATCTTCAGTTCGTCCTGAATGCGCTGCGGAAGGTTGCTGAATTTAGGGTTTAAGTAATACTTCTCCGTGTACCTTGAGGCACTGCAGAGTATTTCATCGTTTTCGTACATATTTATCTCCGATTATTTACTATCTCAACATCTGACGGCACCTGCCATACAGATGCACCTCGGACTCGGCTCTCGCCTCATGCCGTGACGTAGCGGATTCTAAGTCCGTATCATGTTGCACATGCTACGGACTAAGAACCGACGTCACTCTATGGTCCTCATTGCATCGTATGGCATGTGCCTGTTTAATCAATAAATATTTAACTCAGGCTATTCCATGTTCTTCTCTGCATCATATGACATGTACCTGTTTAATCAATAAATATTTAACTCAGGCTATTCCATGTTCTTCTCTGCATCATACGGCATGTACCTGTTAATCAATAAATATTTATCTCAGGCTATTCCATGCTCTTCATTGCATCGTATGGCATGTGCCTGTTTATTCATATAGTATCTCAACTCTGCTGAGCGGCGATAACATCCTGCATATCGTACATGCCCGGCTTCTTGCCGGCAAGGAATTTGGCAGCGCTTACGGCTCCTACGCCGAAGATGCTTCTTGAATATGCTATATGTCTGATTTCGATCACTTCGTCCTGACCTGCGAAGATTACGTCATGTGTTCCCGGAATCGAACCTGCTCTTACTGCAGAGATTCCAAGTTCCTTCTTATCACGTGCCGCACGTCTGTCTGAACGGTTGTAGATATATTCGAACTGTCCGTCTGCTGCTTCATTGATTGCATCTGCAAGGGCTATTGCTGTTCCCGATGGTGCATCAAGCTTGTTATGATGATGCTGTTCTACTATCTCAACATCAAATCCTGCCGGTACGAATACCTTTGTAGCTGACTTAAGAAGTCCCAGTATTGTATTTACTCCGAGGCTCATGTTTGCTGACTTAAGGATTGCAATCTTAGCACTTGTCTCTCTTACTTTGTCCAGCTGCTCTGTTGAAAGTCCTGTCGAACAGAGAACTACCGGAAGATTCTTCTTAACTGCATAGTCAAGAAGTCCGTCAACTGCAGATGCAGTTGTAAAATCTATGATAACATCTGCCTCTACATCACATGCATTAATATCTGTAAAAACAGGATATCCTGCATCATCTCTTCCTGCTATATCAACTCCGGCTACAATCTCGGCATCGGCATCTTCTTTAACTATATCACTGATAACTCTGCCCATTCTGCCGCATGCGCCGTGCATTATAATTCTTATCATACGTCGTATCTCCTTATTATATCAGATACCGCATTATTCAACCGGATACGGAATATTTCTATATACCGGTTGTGATTCGGCCATCTGTTCAGACTAAAACTCTATACCGTAATCTCTCATTGCCTTCTCGAGTCTTGCTGCATTTTCAGGCTCCATCTCTGTAAGAGGAAGTCTTACCTTGCCGTTTGACATTCCGAGAAGCTCTGTAGCCTTCTTAACCGGAATAGGATTTACTTCGCAGAAGAGTGCCTTGCAAAGATCTATAGCTTTAAGCTGAAGTTCTCGTGCTCTTGCTACATTTCCGTCAAGGAATGAAGCACAAAGCTCATGTGTATCATCAGGAATAATATTAGCTGTTACAGAGATAACTCCGACTCCGCCGAGTGCCATAAGAGGTACTATCTGATCATCATTTCCTGAATAGATATCCATGCAGCCGTTAGCAAGATGTGCAAGCTCTGCTACCTGGGAGATATTTCCCGAAGCTTCCTTGATACCTACGATATTATCAACTTCCTTTGCAAGCTTTACAGCTGTTGCAGGAAGAATGTTGCAGCCTGTTCTGCTAGGTACGTTGTACATGATGATAGGAGTATCAACCTTCTCAGCTACTGCTGTGAAATGCTTGATAAGTCCACCCTGTGTACATTTATTATAATAAGGTGTTACCATGAGCATTCCGTCAACACCGCACTTCTCTGCTTCTTCACTGAGATAGATTGCTGCTGCTGTATCGTTCGACCCTGTACCTGCGATTACCGGAATTCTTCCGTTAGCCTGCTCTGCAACTACAGAGATACACTCAAGATGCTCTTCCATAGTAAGTGTAGCTGCCTCTCCAGTGGTACCGCATACGATTATCGCATCTGTATGATGCTCTACATGAAAATCAACCAGCTTTCTCAGCTGTTCGTAATCTACAGAAAGGTCCTCCTTGAAAGGTGTGATAAGTGCTACTCCTGATCCTTTGAAAATTGCCATTTTTAAACTCCTCCTAAAACAAAAAATAGTTAAAAGCCGGTCTAATAAAGAAAAAGACCGGAAACCTCCGGTCTTTGAATAATCATGCACTTATATCCAATGTGCCTATATTCTATAAACCGTAGCTCTCCACAATCTGTGACCTGCTACCGTAGGTAGCTCATCACAAGTTCGTGACAGTTCTGCAGATATTATCTACAGACCCAGAATCGAAATCTCTGCTTATTTCGAAACTTCGGCGGTTCATCCTTTCACACAACCTCATCCGGTGCAGTCCCGTCAGCTGCGTTACTTATAATCACCGCGCCTCTACATATAGCGTTATAGTATCACCATGATAAACCTATGTCAACTCCCAAAATTACCTATTTCCGGATGCTCATAAACCCCAAATCACTTATTTTCGGATGCTCAGTCCGACTCTTCTTCAGATCAGTAAAAAGTAAATCGATCATTCGTTCAAAATACTGATCATTCGGATTCCTGATCTATACTTCTGATCCTGATATTCGTAAGTGCACACTGATCTCCCGTCAATGCAAAATATATCTTAGGCGGAGTTTCTCTCATTATTGTAACATTTCTTACTGATATACCTGCATTTTCGGTCGTTGTCGTTATGGTATCTCCTTCGAATTTGAAATGTACCTCACAATCAAAGCCTTCCTTATTCTTTGCTTTCCACTCGTCCCAGCCTTCAAATTTCTCGGTTCGGTACATTATCATTTTGTTATCCGTAAGGTCGTCAGCCTCCCAGTTTTCTCCGTCAATCCTTATCAGTGCAACCTCGCGGAAATTCGGTCCGTTCACCAATCCGTTATCGGAATAAAAAAGTGAAACAAACGGGCAATGCCATACCAGTCTTGCAGTAGGAAGACTCATGGTATGGAAACTCACAACCATTTCACCTTTAAGCTGAATACCTGCGGTTTCTTCGGTTCTGTATCCATCTATCTGGATATTCGGTATATCACCTTCCGGTACATTTATATAGCTTATCTCCTCTGCTATACGCGGAATGCTGCTCGGATCTGACTCTTTCTCGGATCTGGTACCGCTCATATCCGTAATCAGACAGTTTTCTCCTGTCACTCCGATATAGAGATATCTTGAACTGTCCGGGAGTGCGATTATCGCATCAATCGTCTCACGGCCGTCTTTGATGATGACTCTGGCATGATCCTTTATCTTTACGGCTGTTATCTCATAAACTGTTGTGATAAGCCTTCTGCTTCCGGCTTCTTCCATCTCCACAGTTTTCTCTATCTTCATATCACGTGCTCCCAGAAGCTTGCTGTTTCCGTCAAGATCCAGATATGCATATTCAAAATAATTTAAATCTTTCCTCTTCTGTTCAGTCTTATGTATTCTTCCGTCCAGCGAATCGAAAAGGACAAGTCTTGGTTTCGGAGGCTTATCGGAATTCTTATCAGCCGCACTCACACGAAGAGTAACGAGTGTCTTACAAGGATTGATCAGAACGCCTTCCGAATAATCATCCATCATCTCCTTGCTGACAATCTCATTTTTACCTGACATTTCTCCGGCATCGCCCTTATCCTTCATCTCATAATCCAGGTCAAGGTCGATAAGATGCTGCATGATCTTCGCAAACTTCGGATCAAACTGAGTTCCCGATCCCTTAACTATTTCCTCTCGAACCTTCTGCTGAGGAATCGCCTCTCTGTAACTTCTCTTGGATGTCATAGCATCATAAGCATCCGCAACCGCAACTATCCTTCCGATTTCCGGAATATCTTCGCCCTTAAGTCCGTCCGGATAGCCCTTACCGTCATATCTCTCATGATGATGCTTTGCTCCGATACTGATATACGGATATTCGCCGATACTCGAGAGAATCTGTGCACCTATGACCGGATGCTTTTTCATCTCTGCATATTCTTCTTCGGTAAGCTTTCCTTCTTTGTTGATTATGCGATCCGGGATTCCTATCTTGCCAACATCATGGAGAAGTGCAGCATAGTATATCTCTTCACATTCCTGTTCAGATTTGCCGCACATTTCGGCGATCTTCCTGGAATACTCCGCAACTCTCGAAGAATGACCGTGCGTATAATTATCTTTTGCATCTATAGCATTAACAAGCGCCATGGCAGTCTGCTTAAACAGGTGCTGCATACGTTCCTGTTCTTCTCTCAGATACTCCATTTCCAGTTCATTTGCTCTTTCTATGGATTTATTCATATCCATAAGCGCAAAAATGTAAAGCAGTATCGCAACAGCTGCAATCGTCATAATAAGGAACGATACCCCGTAATTACCAAGCTGAAGAAGTGAAGCAAAAAGAGGCATCACAGTGAACATAAAAAGTGAAAATCTGATTCCGGCCTTAAAAGACTTAAAATATTTAAATACTTCATAGAGAAGAATAAAGAAACATACAACAGGGATAAAATAGCAGACAAAGAAAAGATCGCTTCTTTCATAGTTGTTTGACTCATCAAAGGTGTAATATAGACCGGTGAACTGAGATACTATAACAAGGATCTCACCTATTGTCACAATGATATTGACCGCTCCGATACCTGTCGGAAACTTCTTCCTTTTGCCTTCATTTAAAATAATGTCAGCAAGATAATGTCCGAATATTCTTATTGTACCGAGGATCATAAGGAAAACTATGCAATTGCATATTCTGACCATCCAGTATCCTGTCTCGCTTGGATTCCCACGATATATATAAGCATATCTATCCGCAATCAAAAGAAGGACAGAATATAATTCCGTCAGAAGAAGGATAATCCTGCGCTTTCTCGGAAGTGTCGTGGTTATGCAGACGAAAAAAGCAATTATCGCACATACACTGCTCAGAATTATCATGATATTCATTTGATATTCTCTAATGAAATCTATCATCCGAACATGCCTCATTATTGTTTTAAATCAATATATATAATTTTATCGTTTTAGAGCATTTCTTTCAACAGAATAATGCAAAAGTTACTGTAAATATCACTCAAAAACATCCGATAAATCCATCAAAAAAGCACGTAAAATCCGATTTTTAATTTCGGGATTTCACGTACTTTCAAATGACTGTTATTTGTTATATTTTTCTGTTATATTCTTCTGCTATCTTCTCTGTCTCAGAACTTCATACATCACAACTGCGGCAGATACTCCAGCGTTCAGTGATTCAACTCTGCCCTTCATCGGAATTCTGAGAAGCCTGTCTGCAGTTTCGGCCACATCATCCTTAAGGCCTTTTCCTTCATTGCCTATAAGAAATGCGGAAGGTATTCTGAAATCTTCATCATAGAATTCCTTTCCGGACAAATGCGTTCCGAATACCGTAATACCTTTTTCTTTCAGTAAAGATATATCTTCCTTCAGGTCAGTGCTGATACACAGCTTCATTCTGAACAAAGCTCCCATCGTAGCCCTCACAACCTTAGGACTGTATGGATCTACCGAATCACTGCTGATAAGTATTCCTGTAACTCCCGCTCCTTCAGCGGTTCTGATTATTGTTCCCATATTGCCGGGATCCTGAAGGCCATCCATAACGATTATAAACGGCATATCATCATCGGTCAGCAGATTTTCTGCCTCCATATCCTGCATTTCAACAACCGCAAGTATTCCCTGTGGTGTCTCCGTATCGGAAAGCTTATACATAACTGCATCATTTACGAGAAAGAAGGATTCTTTCTCTTCGGCAGCCTTGATCAGTGCCATGATCCTGTCCCTGAAGCCTCTTTCAAAGTCAGATTCATCATAATCCTGCGATTTATCCAGTTTCTCATAGAAGGTCTCCTCTATATAGAGACTGATAAGCTTTTCCGGCGGGACCTCCGATACCAGCCTGATTCCTTCAGCCACGAAGCTCCTGCTTTCCCTTCGCCGTTTCGCCGACTTTATCAGCTTCGTTATATCTTTTACTCTGTCATTATTGACAGACGTAAGACGCATCATAATCAATTCCCCTTTATATACTTTTCGGAAAATATACCGAAGGGCCTTCCCTCTGTAGTAAATCTCCCTATAAACTATTTACTCTTGTCACGCACAAGAACCATATCCGGTCCGTATTCGAGTTTAAGCGCATCCACTATTCCATTTCTTACACTTACAGTGAAGGAGAGCCTCTTCATCTTCTTCTCATCCTTCAGCTGGACAAAGACCGGTGTATGACCGGGATGCTGAAGTGCGATAGCTTTCAGATCATTTGCATGTCCGAGATATGCATCCATATCCTTAAAGCATATCCAAAGCTCTTTATTCTTATCCTCGCTTCTGGTAACAACTTCTTCTATCGTCATTATGTCGTTTGCGATAACCTTACTGTCTCTCTCCGAAACAGATGCTGTTCCGTCTATGATAACAGCTTTATTCATCTCAAGCTTCGCTCTGCATCTCGCAAAAACATTCGGAAATACAACAACCTCAACAGTTCCGAAGAGATCCTCTATTCTGAGGAAAGCCATATTGTCGCCCTTCTTCGTCACCTTGAGATTTACATCATCTATCAGACCGCCGATACGATAATTCCTTCCGTCCACAGCCTCAGTCTTTTCCGTTTCCTCATCTATAACGAAATCAAGAGTAGTTGCATTTGTCTCCTTCTCAAGCATCTCCTTAACACTGTCAAGCGGATGTCCGCTGACATAAAGTCCGAGGGAATCCTTTTCCATCTTGAGAAATGTATCCTTATCATATTCCGGAACATCAGGATATGACACATCGAAGGCTTTCTTCTCTTCCTCGCCCATAAAGTCCATAAGACTTATCTGTCCGGAAGTTGCCTTCTTCTTCTCGCCTGCAACCTCATCTATTATCTTCGGATAAACCTCTATCATCTGTCTTCTGTTTGCACCGAAGCTGTCGAAGGCTCCCGAATAAATAAAGCTTTCAATAGTACGCTTGTTGGCTTCTTTGCTGGATACTCTCGTGATAAAATCCTTCAGATCTCTGTAAGGCCCATGTTCCTCACGCTCGGAAAGAATCATATCCACAACGCTGTCACCTATCGATTTGATAGCCGACATTCCGTATCTTATCGCATTACCGTCGACCGAGAAAGCACCCTCGCCCTTATTGATATCAGGAGGAAGAACCTTAATACCCATCTTACGAACCGCATCTATATACTTGCTCAGCTTCTGAGAGTTATCTCTTACGGAAGTAAGCAGTGCAGCCATAAAGTCAAGCGGATAATGACATCTCAGATATGCAGTTTCATATGCGACAACCGCATATGCGGCAGCATGCGATTTGTTGAAAGCGTAGCTTGCGAAGTCGGTCATCTCATCGAATATCTTATTCGCTATCTTTTCATCTATTCCCTTCTTTACGCATCCATCTACGCCTGATGCCTCATCGCCGTAAACGAAGTACTGTCTTTCCTTTGCCATGACATCTGCCTTTTTCTTCGACATGGCACGGCGCACAAGATCCGAACGTCCGAGCGAATATCCTGCAAGTGTCATAACAATCTGCATAACCTGTTCCTGATAAACTATACACCCATAGGTCGGTGCAAGGATCGGTTCAAGTTCCGGCGTATCATAATGTATCGGTTCAACGCTGTTTTTTCCCGCTATATACTGCGGGATAAAATCCATCGGTCCCGGACGATAAAGCGATATACCGGCTATAACATCTTCAATATTTCTCGGTTTAAGCTGCTTCATAAAGCCCTGCATTCCCGCAGACTCAAGCTGAAAGACACCGTCACATTTTCCCTGTGATATCATGTCATAAACAGCCTTATCGTTAAAATCGAGATTCTCTACATCAACATATTCTCCGGTTCTCTTTCTGATATTCTCAACCGCATCCTTGATAACGGTAAGATTCCTGAGTCCAAGGAAGTCCATCTTAAGGAGTCCGAGCTCCTCGATACGAGTCATATTAAACTGTGTTGCAACTACATCTCCGTTCTTACAGAGCGGAACAAATTCATCAATCGGTTCTCTGCCGATAACAACTCCGGCAGCATGAAGCGATGCATGCCGCGGAAGTCCCTCGAGCTGCTTCGACACATCAACCAGATAACGGATCTCCTCGTTTTCCTGATACATTTTCTTGAAATCAGGGCTCTGTTCCAGTGCCTTCTTGATAGTCATATTCACTTCAGCCGGTATGGACTTTGCGACCATGTCACAGGTCTTATACGGCAGATCCAGCGCACGACCTACATCTCTGATACAGTTACGAGCGGCAAGCGTTCCGAAGGTAACAATCTGAACCACCTTCTCCTCACCGTACTTCTCTGTAACGTAATCAATGACCTTCTGTCTTCCTTCCGGTGCAAAGTCAACGTCTATATCGGGCATGCTGACACGTTCCGGATTGAGGAATCTCTCGAAGATGAGACTGTACTTGATCGGATCTATATTTGTAATCTTAAGGCAGTAGGATACGATACTTCCCGCTGCCGAACCTCGTCCCGGTCCGACACCTATTCCATGCTGACGGGCATAATTGATAAAGTCCCATACGATCAGGAAGTAATCGACATAGCCCATATTCTTTATAGTAGTAAGCTCATAGTTGAGTCTTTCTTCAAGTTCCGGAGTAACATCGGGATAACGCTCCTTCAGACCTTCTTTACAAAGCCCCGTCAGGTATTCAAATGCATCTCCATCATTCGGTACATCATACTTCGGAATTTTCTGTTCACCGAATACGATATTGACATTACATCTTTCTGCAATCTTATGAGTATTTCTGAGAGCCTCCTTCGCATAAGGGAACAGCCTCTCCATCTCATCTGCAGACTTAAGATAATACTGACCTCCCTCATATCTCATTCTCTTCTCATCCATAACCTTCGCATTGGTCTGGATGCAGAGAAGAATATCATGAGCTTCCCAGTCCTCAGCCTTTATATAATGCGAATCATTTGTTGCAATAAGCGGAATTCCCAGCTCCTCGGACATTTTGAGGAGTTCTGTGTTAACAAGCGTATCCTCAGCCATTCCATGATCCTGCATCTCGAGAAAGAAATTATCTGCTCCGAATATATCTCTATATTCCATTGCTGCTTTTCTTGCTTCATCCGGAAGATTCTTCCTGATATAATAAGCCACCTCACCCTGAAGGCAGGCAGATGTACAGATCAGACCTTCACTGTATTCTCTGAGAAGTTCCTTATCAACTCTCGGCTTATAATAATATCCTTCGGTAAAGCCTCGGGTAACTATCTTCGAAAGATTACTGTAGCCCTTATCATTCTCGGCCAACAGTATCAGATGAAAGTATCTTTCATCATCAGGAGCACTTTCTTTATCAAACCTGCTTCCAGGTGCAACATAAACCTCGCAGCCGATGATCGGTTTGATCCCCTGAGCCTTACATTCCTTATAAAAATCTATAACACCGTACATTACGCCGTGATCGGTTATCGCAAGGCTGTCAAAGCCAATTTCCTTAGCACGTGAAACGAGCGCCGAAATCTTTGCGGCGCCGTCCAATAAGCTATATTCAGTATGTACATGTAAATGTGTGAATTCGTTACCCTGCATCTGCTATTTCTGCCCTTTCTGTCCGCAGCATCACTTTACACTGCAGCAGTTTTCCTTTTTATCTATCCGGCCTTCGTGTCCGCAGCAGTCTTTTCTGCCGCAGCAGCCTTCGTGTCCTGCACAGGACTTTCCTCCAATACAGATTCCTCTCTTCTCCAGACTCTTCTTCAGCTTATATCTTCTGTAAGCCTTCATGTAATTTCTGGCATATCTGAAGGTCTCATCCTCACCCTTTTCGGCAAGCATCCTTAGAAGCATTTCCAGCCTCTTTCTTGTATAAGGATGAAGTATTCCTTTACTTTTTCCGTTCAGAAAATATTCGAGTGCACTGCTGTCATTATATTTCTCTTTCTTATAAATCTTACTTGCAGCCACCCTGTCGCAGAACATTTCAACTATATAATTATCCGGCATCTTCATTCCTGTCATACTGCCATCACGTTTTTCCAGATCATAATCTATCCAGTATTCAAGATGATGCTTGTTTCTGCCCTTATGATGGAGCCAGGAGGATGTATATCCCTTATCCTCACGTTCAGCCTCATTCGGACTTCTGTTACCCTGGAAATACTTCGCACCGACGGAAAACTCCGTCCAGGAATATTTCGAAAGGTCATGCATGATTCCCTGATAATAAAGCCCGCACCTGAAACAGTTTTTTCCCACTTCAAGCTTATGCTTATTTATTGTTTTTAAATGTTCAAGCCACTTCATGTTCTATTCTGCCTTACTGTTTTTCGTATTATCCGGCGAGTTCTGCGGCCGGTCATCGGTATCAGCATCATTTTCGTCCTCGCCGGTCGAGGCCTTGTTTAATTTCAGTTTCATTTTGTTCTCAAACTCTTCAATCGGAACCGGCTTTGAGAAATAGTATCCCTGATACAGAGTACATCCCATTTCCCTAAGCATTTCCAGCTGTTCTTCGGTCTCTACTCCTTCTGCGATTGAAGGGATTCCAAGATTCTTGGCCATTTCGGTAATAGTCTTAAGAATGATATGTGCTTTCTCTTCTTCCTCGCTTCTTCTGAGGAACATCATATCGATCTTTAGAACATCAATAGGCATATCCTGAAGAAGATTAAGTGATGAATAACCGCTTCCGAAGTCATCCATTTCAACTATAAAGCCCTTATCTCTGAACTTATTGATAACCGCCATCTTCTTATCGAAATCGGTTATAGCAAAGGATTCAGTAATTTCAAGATGAAGTGCCGAAGGAGATATTTCATACTTTTCGACAAGTCCCGTAATAACCTTATAAACATCCATGAAGTAGAAATCCTTCGGAGATATATTTACGGATATGGAAAGAGCATTGTCCTCACCCTTCCATCTGCCGAGAATCTTACATGCCTCTTCCCACATGTACTTATCAACTTCCGCGATCATTCCATTCTTCTCAAATATCGGAATAAAGCGGTTCGGCGTAAGGAAACCTTCCGTCGGATGTTCCCACCTTACGAGAGCCTCCGCACCTTCGAGCACTCCCTTATCATTAACCTGAGGCTGAAGGTATGGAATGATCTGATGTTCTTTGAGAGCATCTCCGAGTGCACTGCTTATAGATTTCTCCCAGATTCTTGTATCTCTGAGAGTATCATCATATATAGCGGTTCTGTTGTTATAATCATTCTTTATGCCTGCAACAGCCATAAGTGCCCTGTCGACCATAACACTGACCGGCATATTTCTTTCGGTTATAAAATAAACACCGAAATGTATCACAATCTGATATTCTATATAATCACCGATTATAATATTGATATTATCATCAGCTAGATTTTTATCAATGTCCGTAAAATCAGACTTTTTCATTAATATCGCAAACTGATCGTTCTGGAGTCGACAGTATATATCGTTTTCTCCCGCAGATTCCTTAAGGTGTTCTGCCGCCATCTTAAGTACATAATCTCCGGCTTCGGTACCATAGACATCATTTACGATCTTAAAATCCTTAATATCGGATACAATCAGCACATAATCTGTATTCGGATCGTTTTTCAGCCTTTCTTCAACCATATCATAAAAGTTCTGCTTGTTTGGCAATCCCGTAAGTGCATCATGTGTAGCAAGAAACATCTTGCTCTGATTCTCAAGTTCCTCGTCCGTATAATCTCTTATTGCATAGAAAGAGCCTACAGCCTTTTTATTACTGTCATAATTAATAAAGTATCTTATGCTCAGATACCTTTTGCCCTCTTCTGTCTCCCGACATTTCTTAACCTCAAAGTTCTTCGAGAAATCAGCATCATCTCCTCCTGCAAGATCCCTGAGGAATTTAAAATTCTTCTCTTTATCTTCGAGATCGACGCCAAACATTTCCGTTGCGCTTTGGTTTACATAAATACATTCATCATCCGTATCAAAGAAGAACAGGGCCTCGTCCATATCATTTGTGATCCTGCTGAGAAGTATTCCCTTTACGAAGAAAGGCACATATCTGAGTGAGAAGAAATAAACCAGAAGTCCGCATACACCGTAACCGATCATCGAACCATCAATAGGATCCTTGGAAAGAATACAGAAAGTCTCCCAGATGCAGATTATCACGAGACTTCCGATTATTACATAAAACCTCTCCCTGTATGCTCTCGATATGCTTCTGATCTTTCTTACAAAAGTCGCAATAACTATAGCAAAGAAAATATAATTCAGCGTAAAATGTATATATTCTCCTATATGAGGTATCTGCATATAATATGTATCGTAACCAAGCAGTCTTACCTTCGCGATTTCAAATACATGTCCGGTAAAATTATTGAGCAGAATACTGACTATGTCCAATGCAGTCACAGTAATCAGAATCTTCTTAAGTGCAGTCCCATCAAACTCATATGAACAATAGCTCATAGAATAGCGGACAAGGAAATAGAATACAAGATCCACCCCGAAGAAATACATGAGATATCCGATATTACAAAGCCATATCTGTTTTGAGACTGCAACCAGAATATTTCCGGCCATAGGAATAACAGCCGCCAGAAGCAGACCTCTGACGTCCACAGCAAGCTTTCGCTTATCCTTAAATGCTCCGACTATACAAAGAAGCATCAGAAGGCTTAAACCGAATAATATTCCGATGAATTGAATCTTCATAAGCTGCACCTCTGAACATAAACAACTCTCCAATATATATTTTAACACAAAAGGGAGCTGATAAAAACAGCTCCCTTAAAGATTTTTTATTAATTTCAGAATGAATAAATATGCTATGCTTCCGCTTTCCAAAGCCCGTGAAGATTGCAGTACTCATAAGCTGCAACGAGCTCATCGGAATCAGATAAAACGAACTCAGCCTGTGGCTCATCACCCGGCTTAAGATATTTGATCTGACTGCCTTCCTTTGTCTCAATGATAACCCATGTAATATAGTGAGCATCAAGCATAGGATGAGCAACCTCTCCAACCTTAACGGTAACCTTTTTGCCATCGACAGAAATTACTGGAACATGCTTCTCACCTGCACCGTCCGATGTATTCGGAACAAGCTCTACTGTAGTCTCTCCACAGCACTTAAGGTCACATGCGTCCTTGTTGAAATATGTAAAAATATTACCGCACTTTGCACATTTAAAGATTTTCATTATAAATACCTCCTCTGAATTGTTTCCGCTACCCCTCGATTATATATCAACTGACTGTAACTTACAATCAGCTGTTGTCTCCTGAACCGTGCTCCTTACGGATTACATCATGAGCGCCACCCTCAACGATACTTGTTGAAGAAACAAGTGTGAGCTTAGCCTTGCTCTGGAAATCCTTGATATTAAGTGCACCACAGTTACACATAGTTGACTTAACCTTGCTGAGAGTTCTGTCTACGTTGTCCTTCAGCGGTCCTGCATATGGAACGTATGAATCAACACCCTCTTCGAAGCTGAGCTTCTTATCTCCGCCGAGATCGTATCTCTGCCAGTTTCTTGCACGGTTAGAACCTTCGCCCCAGTACTCCTTAACGTAATTGCCGTTAACAAGGAGCTTCTCTGTCGGGCTCTCATCGAATCTTGCAAAATATCTTCCAAGCATTACGAAGTCTGCTCCCATGGCAAGTGCAAGTGTGATGTGATGATCGTAAACGATACCACCATCTGAACAAACAGGAACATATACGCCTGTCTCCTCGAAGTACTCATCTCTTGCCTTACATACTTCGATAAGGGCTGTAGCCTGTCCACGGCCGATACCCTTTGTCTCTCTTGTGATACAGATTGAACCGCCTCCGATTCCGACCTTGATGAAGTCAGCACCTGCATCTGCGAGGAATCTGAATCCCTCGGCATCAACTACATTTCCGGCACCGATCTTAACTGTATCTCCGTACTTTTCTCTAACCCACTCAAGTGTGAGCTTCTGCCACTCTGAAAATCCCTCAGAGGAGTCGATACAAAGTACATCTACGCCTGCTTCTACAAGTGCAGGAATTCTCTCTGCGTAATCTCTTGTATTGATACCTGCACCTACGATATATCTCTTATGCTGATCAAGGAGCTCGCCAGGATTATCCTTATGCTCATCATAGTCCTTGCGGAATACGAATGATACGAGCTTTCCTGCATCATCAACGATAGGAAGTGAGTTGAGCTTGTTATCCCAGATAATATCATTTGCCTCACTGAGTGTGATACCGTCCTTAGCTGTGATAAGCTTCTCAAGCGGTGTCATGAAATCAGATACCTTTGTATCCGGCTTCATACGGCTTACACGGTAATCTCTGCTTGATACGATACCTACAAGCTTTCCTTCAGGAGTTCCGTCAGCTGTAACTGCTACAGTTGAATGTCCTGACTTCTTCTTCATCTCAATGATGTCTGCAAGCGTACTGTCAGGGCTTACATTGGAATCACTCTTTACAAAGCCCGCTTTATAGCTCTTAACTCTGGCAACCATAGCTGCTTCATCCTCGATGGACTGTGAGCCGTAAATAAAAGAAACACCTCCGCTCTTCGCGAGTGCACACGCAAGTCTGTCACCTGATACAGACTGCATGATAGCAGATACCATAGGTATCGTCATCTCGATAGCTGAGGTTTCACCTTTTTTAAACTTAACAAGTGGAGTCTTAAGACTTACGTTTGCCGGAATGCATTCACTTGATGAATATCCCGGTATAAGAAGATATTCGTTAAATGTTCTTGACGGTTCTGTGATATAGGTTGCCATTTGAACTTTCCTCCATTCTGTTTAATCTGATATATATGTTAAAAAATGATTACTCCATATCGTACCCTAATCGCCCGAAAAAGGCAAGAACAAAAAAAGTTATTTTTATTGAATTTTTTTATGAATTTTTTACACGTATCCGATAAAAGAAAAGTCCACGGGTTTTTCCGTGGACTTTAAGCATAATTATAGCTCCCGATCGGACTCGAACCGACGACCTATTGATTACGAATCAATTGCTCTACCAACTGAGCCACGGAAGCATTTTTCGTCTCGAAAGACATGTTGTATTATAAACAGAAACCCCCGGTTGTGCAAGTATTAATTTGCATGCAGCCGTTTGAATATATTTGTATGCAGTACGTTTGAATATATTTTGCATGCAGCCGTTGAAACAAAAAAGCAGCCAGCCTGCTCAGATTTAAGCATGACTGGCTGTTAATATCTTTTTTACCAAGGTTTTCCATCATACGAACTGTAGCCGCCACCGGTCTGCTGCTCGTTATCTATATCATCCTGAGTCTTCTGACGCTCCTGCATTGTATCCTTCTTCTGATTATCAAGAGCATCCTGTATCTCTTTCTCTCTCTGAGAATTCTCTTTCTTATCAGGTTCCTGTTCCTGATTTCCCTGTCCCTGATCATCCTGTTCCTGATTATCCTCAGACTGATTGCTGTTCTGCTGCATATCTTCAAGCATCTTATCTATATCCGCTTTCAGCTGTTCTGCTTCCGCATTATGTCCATTCGGATCGTCCGGATTAGCACAGCCTTCCTCTGTAAGTACATTTCTTGCGGCTTTAAGCTGCTTTATGGCACGCTGGCCATCCTTCTGGGTCTTCATGTTTGCCCAGTCAATCTTTGCAAGCATGGCAAGTGCCAAGTTAACTCTTATATCACATTCCTTCTCATGATTATGCTGAGGTCCGAGCTCAAGAGCTTTCTTATAATTTGAGATAGCTCTGTCATAATTACCGTTCTTATATTCCGCATTTCCGAGATTGTAATAAGGAAGATAGCTTTCAGGAAAATTCAGCTTAAGGAGACTCTCTTCATAATCATTGCTGTATATCTGATGATTATATCTTGATCTGAAAATCTCATTTAAGATAAATCTTGTTCCCAGAAAGATTGCTGCTATCAGCATAATTCCACACGCTATATCAATAAACAGCATAAACCTTCTCGGATTCTCGATTTTTAATTTTTCTATTCTTCTGCGATCAGAATTCAGTTTATTATCCATATCATCACCCGTTAAAAATTAAACACGGCCTTTTCTCACAATGATAACCATTTCAATAAGCAGGAAAGCAAGAAGTACTCCCGCATAGTAAAAATATGTATCCTCATAGCTTACATTATCGCTGCTGGCCATCTGCATTGTACTTCCGCTCTTGATAGAATCCAACAGATACTCGATATTCGAAGGATCATCCATATAAATGTACTCAATATCCATCTCTTCCGCAAGATCACGAAGAGTAACATCGTTCATGATGGATAAAGCTTCCTTACCTGTCTCGGGATCCTGAATATACTGATGAGATCCCTTGTCATACATTTTACCGCCTTCCTTGGTACCGTATCCGAGAACAGCTCCTCCGTCGATCAGTCCCTCAAGTCCGGCAAAAGACATAACTTCTTTATCTTCAGCAGTAACCTCACCGTCGCTGATGAAGAATACTATAGTTGATCTGTTTTCCTTCTTTGAGGATGAAGTAAGCATTTCACCCATATCGTTATATGCAGCATTCAGAGTTGTTCCTCTTGCGTAATAACGATCCGGAGTAGCAATAGTCGAAAAAGCATCCGACACATTTCTGCTATCCTGAGTGAACGGAGCAAGTATCTGCGATCTGTTATCAAACCTTATAAGTGAGAAGTTACTTCCCGAAAGGCTGTCCATAATGTGTTCGCAGTCACGGAGAACCGCATTCATTCTCGGTTCGTTTCCGTTTGAGTCCTCTGCCCACATACTGATCGTAGTATCAACTACAAACAGTACATCGATGTTCTTCATCTCGACATCCACATTATATCTTTTTCCCATTATTCTGAGATTGATCAGAAATACCATGGCCATTACCACAAACACTCTGGCAATCTTCAGTATCTTGAGAAAAATATCATTTTTATTTTTTACCACTCCGTAGGTATATCCTCCCAGTATCAGGAGCATTAATGGGATAACTACGATAAGCGGCACGATAGGATTAATCATAATAGAATCATCGCTCCCATAATAATAAGTAATAATATCGATAACAACAGTATGATTGCAGGAACCACCGGCTTATCCACAACCTTTGTAATAGTTATTTCATTTACTTCCATAACCTTCTGTGACTGAATATCCTTAACAATATCCTTTACCGGAAGTGAATCACTCTGCATATAGAAAACTCCACCGGTCTTCTCTACATTAGCCTTCATATCTCTTGCAAGTGCATTGTAATCATCATTATAATCATTTGTTATTTCAAAATTATCCTCGTTAGGGAATAATCCGAAAATAGTTACATCGTTCTTCGCACAGAGATCAGCGGCTTCATCAAGTTCAACAAGCGGCCTTCCGATACGTCTCTCTGCATTATCGGTTGACATGATGATAATTCTTGTCCTTGATTCATCATCAAGATGAGGAAAACTGTAAAGACATGATGCAAGTCCTTCACCTATAAGAGAACTTCCCTTCTTGTAGTTATTTACAAGAGTACCTGCATCATAATACTCAAGAGCATCCTCAAGCTCATACATCCTGTCATAATCAAAATCATCAGCTCCGTAACCTTCGGAGTACAGAAGAGTCATATACTCTTTCTGAAGAGCGAAATAGTCTTTCAGCTCTTCAAGCTTTCTGATGATAAAATCATAATCATCTGTCATCGGAACATATAATACGGTCGAGGTATTATATATCGTAATACCGAACCTGTCACCGTCCAGACCTTTTACAACATCCTCAAGTGCATCAACCAGATCATAGTTCAGATAACAGATAGAATATGAAACATCAAGATTAAGATAGATGTCTCTCTTCTTGGTTCCGTTACTTACTACCTCTGTCTTGACCGGTCTTGCAAGAAGCACCAGTGTCGCAATTATCGCAACCATGATACAAAACTCCATCGCAACTCTGAGGAAAAGCTGAATATCTTTATATCTCTTGTATTCCGGGAGCCGACGTGCAAATGCTGTATTTGCTGCACGAACTCCGCCTTTATATTTTGTTTTCTTTTTGATTACATGAAGAAGAACAAAGGCTACAATAACAACCGGTATTCCTATCTTCAGTAATAATGGATATTTTATTGCCATAATTCCAGAACCTTTCTGGTCTTATATAATGATTGATTGATATCTGCATAAGTAAAACGCGCAAACTCCGGCTCATAATATTCTTCTACAAGCTGTGTAAGCGCAGGAATTCCAACCTGTCTGATCTCAGCCAGCGTATACTTATCAACAGGAATACCCGTTGCTTCATATACGAAACCACGTATACATGTACTCATACTGCTGTAAGCTTTTCTTATCGTAATCTTTCCGTTTCGAAGCTCACCCTCTATCCTGCTCATTTCTCCAAGGTACCTGTACCTTATTTCCGCAAGATTCTTTCCCTTCGCTTTCTTCACTTTGATCTTCTTCGGACGTTTAAGCCGATCTCCGAATTTCTTGCGGAAGAAAACCTGAAGAAAAATAACAGCAGCAAGGAGCAGCAGAGCTAAGATGATCCAGATGATCGAATATGAAAATGTATCCTGAAGCTCAACCGATGTTCTCATGCCTGTGCCTTTCAAATAGTTCAACTACTTTATCTATAATCTCTGACTCTTTCGCAACTGTAACAAGTGATACACCATATCTCCTGTAAAGCTGTTCAAGTCTGTTGTATCTGCTTGTACGATCTCTCCACTCAGCCTGATAAAGTCTCTCCCTATGTGCTGTATAGTCATCTTCATATCTTTTCTTCTCGACATCATATACATCATAGCCATACATATATGCATCATCGATATTGATGACCAAAAGATCGTTATTTACAGTGATCTTACGAAGTATCTTCTCATCAAGTTCAGCCATTCCGGCCATATCCGTGATCAGAATTATGACCATATTTCTTCTGATATGATCGGAAATATAATCAATCAGGCCCCTAATGCCCTTCTTACCGTCACGTCCTATATTCTGCCTGCATCTTGTCATCAGATTTTCGAAATGTGCAGCTCCTGACTTGAAATAACTGAAATCTATTCCTCCGTCTGTATCCTGCATAAGTGCGAAATCATCACCATGTTTATCAACCAGATATGCAATTGTTCCGAATGCATCAATTGCAATCTCTGACTTTTCTTCAAACTGTGAAGTATCGGCGACCATTTTCGTACCCGTGTCTACAACAAAGAGAATATTATGCTTTCTCTCTGCAATAAATCTTCTGACAAGAGTCTTTCCGGTCTTTGAAGAAGACTTCCAGTCTATATCCTTGATATTATCTCCATAGGCATACTCCCTGAGATCATCAAAATCCAGGCTTCGTCCTCTGAATATAGAAGTAAAATCTCCATCAAGAACATTTGAAGTCTTTCTGTTTGTATAAAGAGCAACCTGAGCTCTTATTTTTGAGAGATTATCATAATCCATCTATCTTCCCTTTAACTGTGCCGTCCAATGTATCAGGCACATTTACAAACTTGTTAATTGTTTAATTCATCCCGTAATGACGACTGAGTCATTACTAAGTTACCGCAGCCTACGGAGCCTGAATTGTATTTACAATCTGATCGATGATCGTCTCAACAGTTACATTATCTGCAACAGCTGAATAATTAAGCTCTACTCTGTGACGAAGCACCTGATATCTGAGGAGCTTAACATCATCAGGAGTAACATATGTTCTTCCGTAAATAAGAGCTACTGCCTTTGCAATCTTGAGGAATGCAATAGATGCTCTCGGGCTCGCTCCAAGTCTTACATATCTGCTGAATTCCTTTGGAAGAAGCTTATCTGTACGTCTTGTAGCATCAACAATATATGAAATATACTTCTTGATAACAGGATCAACATAAACCCTGTCAGCTATATACTGAACATTATCAACATCCTTGATAGTAAGAACCGCAGGGGTCTTCTTAATGCTTCCTGCCTCTATACGGTTAAGGATTTCTGCCTCTTCATCAGGAGTAGGATATGTAATCTTCTCCTTGATAATGAAACGGTCAGTCTGTGCTTCCGAAAGAAGATATGTACCTTCCTGCTCAATCGGGTTCTGTGTTGCAATAACTATGAATACATCATCCGGCATTTTGTATGTCTCACCGCCGATAGTAACCTGACGCTCCTGCATCGCTTCAAGCATGGCACTCTGAGTTTTTGCACTTGAACGGTTGATCTCGTCAAGAAGTACAAAGTTTGCAAAAACAGGTCCGAGGTTAGTTTCGAACTTTCCGGTTGACTGATTATAAATCTGAGTACCGATAATATCACTCGGAAGAAGATCCGGTGTACACTGGATTCTTGAAAACTTACCGTCTACAGCATCTGAAATGGTTTTTGCTGCTGTTGTCTTTGCAAGTCCCGGTACTGATTCTATAAGAACATGTCCGTCTGCAATAATTGAAGCCACCAGTGCAAACTTAAGATTCTGCTGGCCTACTACCTTTGAATCAAAATAATCGGAAAGCTTCTTAATCGTATCCTGTGCGTAATCAAACTCTTCTTTGGTTATCGCTGTGCCTTGATCTTTAATCGGATCCATATGATCTCTTCCTCCTCACAAATACTTTCTATAAATTCAGGTCATATCCTTTAATGTACGTTTAAAAAAACACGCAGAATATTATACCATATTCTCTAATAAAATGTTACATCATATACACATTTCATAGAATATTAACTATTATTTTTCTCTTACAATCAGAAAGAATCACAACGGGTCATGCAAACTCTTTCAGACATGCTCGATTGTAATTCTTTCGATATTTTTTCATCATGCTGAATCATAGCTATCGTAACGTTATTATCATTACGATAATATGATAATAGCAGATGTTTATTATATTGTCAATAGATATTATCAAAAAAATTATAAGTCATTGATGACCGATGATCTTAGTATCCCACTTCCGAGTTATAAATACTTCCGTCGATGGCATTTATCTGAAGGAAGCTTCCTTCGCATCTGATGCCTCCTTCGCTGTCGTAACAAGCACCGCTGAAATCCCATACCGGAATCAGATATCCGGTATTGAAATCATCCGGATCAGATGCTTTCGCATAGGTGAGTCTTATATCATTTATCTTGATAACATCATCAAGCGGTCCCGGTTCCTCATCGAGTATCGAATCAAAGAACGGTGTCTGGTTTAAAGTCTCCAGCTGTGTCTCTTCATATATCTTCTTTATATCTTCAAAATCCATGAGTCCGCTGTTCTCTACAACAACCTCATCTACATTAAGCGGATCACCTATGAACAGACCTACGACTCCGTTATCATTAACAAATACCTCTATGTATTCACCGAACCATACCTGTTTCCCACTGCCGGTCAACCTATATTGTTCCGAAAACTTCTCTCCGTAATCCTCAACAGCATTCCCATTAACCGATCTTTCATATACAATATCCCATACTCTTCCGCTTGTCATATTGATCGAATATTTTTCGTTTTCACCTTTCTCCCTCGAATCCTCATCATTTATAACATAACTGTCCTCAGCATAAACTACAGAATACTGATCACTGTATCCGAGCTTGGCAAGGATATCTTCAGCCTGGCTTATCGCATCATCTTTGGAAATATTATTCGTCTCATTTTTACTCTCTTCAACTACAAATCCGGTGAAATTCGGATCGACGCCGCCTGAAAATACCGTCTCTACATAATTTCCATCTTCATCATAGATATCTTCACCATCTCCCGAAGGCGGATACATAAAAGGCGTTGGATTAACACTCTCATCAAATGGATAATTCTTCCCTTTTTCTACCGGCCACACACATAAATTCATGGCCGGAAGCACTGTGCCGTTTGATACAAAATAATCCTTGTTCTTATAATACTTCAGCGAGCTTCCGTACCTCTCGGAATTCACAACCGTGATACTTGCATAATTTCCGTCAGAACCATCTGTTACTCCGTAAAACATATCGCCATCCGGCATAAGCCCCATGTAATAATCTCCGTAATGAGGTTCATCACTGTATTTCTCTGCCGAAGCATTAACATTAAAAAGTCCTGTTTCAATCGGATAATCCTTGATATCCTCATAATACACCTGACCACTCAGATCGAGTCCTTGTAATTCGGTTTCCGCCTTACCAGCCTTCACGATCTCTTCATAGCACGGATCCATAACCCTGATTCCGTCATAAAGCTGTACATCACCCAGAAGCATATCCTTTGCAAGCTTCAAAAAATCGTTATCAATAGGTTTTCTCGAAACCTTCACCATCGGATAACTTTCGCTTTCTCTAATGTTTACCGGTGCTTCGACTTCAACCCTTATTACACCATTATCACTTTCAAGTGTAGTTTTAAATTCATCGATCTTACTATAAGCATCACCTTCAACATCACCCTCTGCATCCCCTTCAGTATTCCCTTCAGGATCATCCGGATCATCCGGCTTATCGGTTGTATAATCAACCTTATCTTCCGTATTCTCTGCTTCATCTATCAGGGCATCCATAACCTTGCCTTCAGAGATCGGTGCTCTTTCTGCGGTTGTCTCTTCGGTCTTTCCGCATCCCGACGCAGCCACCATCATAGCCCCCATTATAAATGCAAATCCTGCCCCTTTAATCTTCTTAATCATTTTTACCATTTCCCTCCTTGGAATAAATATCATGGTAAAAAGATACATCCAAATCTTAAATCAAGTATTCCTGTTTTTGTAAACAAAATGTAAATTATGTATCGTTACTACAGTTCCTTCACCGACCTTACCGGATATATCCATCGTGAGCCCAAGTCTGTCAACTATCAGCTTAATTATAGAAAGACCGAGTCCCGCTCCACCTTCCTTACGCGATCTGGATTTATCCACCATATAGAAAGGCTCGGTAACAGAAGCAAGCTCCTCTTCCGGAATACCTATTCCTTCATCTCTTACTATCAGACTTTCATCCTTCAGTCCGACCCATATACGTCCGCCCGGACTGCTTGCCTTGATACTGTTATCGACAAGATTTATGATCACATCCTTTATCAGGTCCTCGTCAGTATGGATCATCTCCGCATCACATTCGGTTATCAGTTGAATTTCTTTTTCCTTAACCTTAACCGACATAGTTTCGGTAATACTTTCCAGAAGCTCCGTCGCATCTATATCCTTATTTTCCACAATCTCACCTTCCGATAGACTGAGAAGCTGCATCATCTTCTTGGATAATCTACCGAGTCTGTTTGTCTCAGAATAAATGTAATAAAGCGCCTCATTCTTCTGTTCCTCACTGAGCTTTGTAGTAAGCAGAGTTTCCGCATATCCCGCGATTGCAGTCATCGGAGTCTTCAGCTCATGTGACAGATTTCCCATCATCAGAGTCTTCTTATACTCCGACTGGGTAAGCCTTCTGCTGTTCTCCTCAACAGCTTCCGCCATTTCATTAAAATGTGCGGCTAACGTTCCGATCTCATCTTTAGACGATACTTCAACACGCTTCGAGTAGTCACCCTCCGCCATATCATTCGTAGCATCAGTAAGTGCACTGAGCGGAGACAGAACCCCTCTCAAAACAAACATAGTTATGATCATAACTATAACAAGCATTCCGAGTGATATCAGAACATAATAAAGCGTATATCTGTTCACCTTCTTATATACATCCGTAATATCATACAGCCTGTAAAATGTGTATCCGTCGATTCTCTTACTGTGTACTATATATCTTCCGTCCTCATGGATAAGCTCTTCTCTTTTATCTGTAGAAACCAGTCCCGCATTCATCTGATAAGCTGCAGAATCCAGCTGTTCCTCGGTAAACACAGTGAGATTATATATCTCTCCCTCTGAACTATAGACCACATTTCTCCAGTTACCTTCGTTCTTATAAAAGATTTTTATCCTTTGATCAACAGATGTTCCGCCACGTTCTTCGATCAGATCCTCGAAATCCGAAAACTTCTCCGCAGCTACCATCATCGCCTCGCCATATGCATCGCGTATCATACTGCTTCGAAGCATCAATAAAAGAACGATGCCGCTGGCCATAACACTTACAGCAGCGGCAATACAGACAATTATTATAAGTTTATTCTTCAGCTTCACTATTCTACCTCAAGTCTGTAACCGAATTTAGGAATTGTCTTTATTGCATCCTCAAGCCCAAGCTTCTTCCTGAGCTGTCCTATATGGACATCCACAGTCCTTGTTTCGCCCATAAAATCAACGCCCCATACCATAGCGAGAAGCTTCTCTCTTGATACAGCTTTATTCCTGTTTCGGATGAGCACTTCAAAAAGTTTGAACTCCATTGTCTTAAGATGAATTTCTTCACCGTCTCTCTTTACAGTCATTGCTTCAAAATCCACCTCAAGGCCGCATATCTTCTCGGTATTATTAAGAGCTCCCGTTCTTGCGAGAACCTTCTCTATCCTGATCATCAGTTCAAGAACCTCAAACGGCTTAACTATATAATCCTCAGCTCCGCCCTTAAGTCCCGTAACCTTGGATGCTATATCATCCTTTGCTGTAAGGAATATCGTCGGAATCCCCCTTGCCTTAACAACTTCGAAAAGCTGAAAGCCGTCCATACCCGGAAGCATAACATCTAGCAGTGCAAGACTGTAATCCGAATCCTCATCCAGAGCCTCGGCCGCCTCCGCACCATTATTAAACACGACCGCCTCATATCCCGAACACTCGAGATTAACCGCGATCATTCTCGCTATCGCATCTTCATCTTCTACAATCAGTATTCTCAACATTTCCCCTGATCCTTCACTGTATAATACTTTATTCACAAAACTCAGTATATCATAATCACTTTAATAATCATATAAATTATCAATTACAAACTTATTAAAACAGTTATGCCATTGAAAAGCCCTGATTGATTTGTTATCATAAACCTACTTTATTCAGCGAGGTTAAATACAATGGAATACAACTTTTTCGCAACTATATCAAGAATGAAATATATCGAGAGATGGGCTCTGATGCGTAATTCCAGAAGCGAGAATCTGAGTGAGCACTCTCTCGAAGTCGCTATGATCGCACATGCTCTTTGTACTATCGGAAATGTACGATATAACCGTAATCTCGACGCAAGCCGTGCTGCTCTCATCGGACTATATCACGATGCATCCGAAATAATAACAGGCGATATGCCGACCCCCGTAAAATACGTCAATGAGCATCTGAAGGATGCATATAAGGAAGTCGAAAGAATGGCCGAATTCAAGCTTCTCGAACGTCTTCCTTCAGATCTGAGAGCTGAGTATGAGTCAATACTCAAGAAATCAGCAGATGCAGACGAGAACGAACTCTATATGCGCCGTCTCGTCAAGGCCGCAGATAAACTCTCTGCTTATATTAAATGTATCGAAGAAGAGAATTCAGGTAACAGAGAATTCCGTACCGCCAAGGATACTATATCAGCTGCACTGGACACGCTTGCATCCGAGCTTCCCGAAGTCGAAGACTTCATGAAGGAATTCCTTCCTCCGTACGGCAGAACTCTTGATGAATTATCTAAATAAAGTGTTTATAGATTCAAGAAAATCATAAAGCGGCAAGCTTGATAATAGTATGCTTTCAGATTCAATAGAAAATAAGCAAAATCAGATAGTCAAAAAAACAAAGGGTAAGCATTAATGCTTACCCTTTAATTACTTAGTTCCAAGGAAGATTCTCATTGTTGTCGGATTTGGATTGCTGTTCGGTTTTCTTTTCAGCTTCCTGTTCCGGTTCCGGCTTGGTTTCCGGTTTAATATCCGGTACAGATTCATTAGCAGGTTCAGAGCTGTAAACTCTGACTCTCTTCTCTACATCCTTTTTCTCGACAGCCTTCTTTTCAGCTTCCTTCTTTTCTTTTTTCTTTTTCTTCTTAGCTTCCTTCTCAGCAGCCTTCTCCTGGGCTTTCTTAGCCTCTTTCAGATCGGCAGCCTTCTCGAGATCAACATCGAAACCTGAAGTGAACATAGAGTTTTCGCTTAACACTTCACCCTTTTCATTCATCTTTATTTCGATATTCTTACCTGTGACCTGATTGAAGATATCCATAAATTCCTTACCGGATATAGTCTCATGATCGATCAGATATGTAGCTATAGCGTCAAGAACGTGCTCATTTTCCTTGAGAATTCTGTAAGCCTTCTCATAAGCAGCATTTACTATATTCTTAACTTCTGTATCTATCTTTGTAGCTGTCTCATCTGAGCACTGCATAACCGCACGTCTGTCAAGATATTCTCCCGTAACAGCTTCAAGCTGAACCATACCGAACTTATCCGACATACCATACATAGTAACCATAGCTCTTGCTTCTCTGGTGGCCTGCTCGATATCATTTGAAGCTCCTGTTGTTACAGACGGGAACTTGATTGCTTCGGCAGCACGTCCACCCATTGCAATAACTATATGAGCTTCCATCTCTGTCTTGGTCTGAAGATATCTTTCCTCTTCAGGAGTCTGCCATACATAACCGAGAGCACCTCCCGTACGCGGAACAATTGTTATCTTCTGAACAGGCATAGTGTTCTTCTGAAGAACTGTAAGAAGTGCATGTCCTGATTCATGATAAGCAACTATGCTCTTCTCCTCAGCATTAAGAATTCTGTCCTTCTTCTCTTTACCTGCAAAAACAACCTCTACAGATTCAAGAAGGTCATTCTGTGAAACAAGCTTACGGCCCTTACGTACAGCCATGAGAGCAGCCTCATTTATGATATTTGCAAGATCCGCACCCGCAGAACCGCTTGTTGCAAAAGCAAGCTCATGAAGATCAACTGTCTCATCAAGTTTAACGTTCTTGGAATGAACCTTGAGTATATCTTCACGTCCTTTAAGATCCGGTTTCTCAACAATTACTCGTCTGTCGAAACGTCCGGGTCTGAGGAGCGCCTTATCAAGAACCTCAGGTCTGTTTGTTGCTGCAAGTACTATGATACCCTTCTCGGTATCGAAACCATCCATCTCCGAAAGCAGCTGGTTAAGTGTCTGCTCACGCTCCGAGTCACCGCCCATGTGGCGGGTATCACGGCTTCGTCCTATCGCATCAATCTCGTCAATGAAAATGATACATGGTGCCTTCATCGTTGCCTGTTTGAAAAGGTCTCTTACACGCGATGCTCCGACACCGACATACATTTCAACGAATTCCGAACCGGACATTGAGAAGAAAGGAACTCCTGCCTCACCGGCAACTGCCTTTGCAAGAAGTGTCTTACCTGTTCCCGGAGGGCCTACAAGCAAGGCTCCTCTCGGAAGCTTAGCACCGATTTCAAGATATCTCTTCGGTTCACGAAGGAAATCAACCATTTCGGTAAGTGACTCCTTAGCTTCCTCTTCACCGGCAACATCCGCAAAAGTAATGCCTGTCTCTTTTTCCATGCCATACATCTTTGCACCGGATTTTCCGACACCCATTATTCCGCCGCCGCTCTTAGACATACTTCTCATGAAGAGCATCATAACAAGATAGAAGGCTCCGATCATGATCACCCATGAAAGGATCTCACGGAAGATAACATTTCCACCTTCATCTATAGCTTTAAACTCAACGCCCGACTTGGCAAGTCTGTCTACAAGCTCATAATCCGTAAGTCTTACAACGTAATAAACTACATTTTCAGTAGCTGTATCGGACACCTTCGGTTCAAAATAAATCTTATCGCTGTAAACCTCAACCGATCCGACTTCTTTACTGTCAACCATCTGGATAAACTTGCTGTATGCTACCTCAGTCTCACCCTTGGTTCTGTAATTGTTGTACTGGATCCAGAAGATGAGTGTAAGAATAACAGCGATGATCAGCATTATGACAGTAGAATTAAGGCCACCCGGCTTTTTATTCTTGTCGTTGTTGTTATCGTTTTCGCCCATTAATTACTCCATTCAAGTTTCTTATTATATCCGATGAGCGGCTCACGCCGGAGCCGCTCAGTTGATACCCTGTTAAATTAGTCAGCGTAGAGAGGATACTTGTCTGTAATACTCTTAACAAGTGCCTCAGCCTTAGCTGCATCATTGTCGATAATAGCTGCCTTGAAAGCATCAGCTATAGTAAACATATCTTCCTTAACCGCTCCTCTTGTTGTAACAGCAGGTGTACCTACTCTGATACCGCTTGTTACGAACGGTGACTTAGGATCGTTAGGAACTGTATTCTTGTTAACTGTGATATGTACTTCATCAAGAAGCTTCTCAACTTCCTTACCTGTCTTATCAAGGTTCTGAAGATCAACAAGCATAAGGTGATTGTCTGTTCCGCCTGAAACGATCTTGAAGCCTCTCTCTGTAAGAGCTTCAGCAAGTGTGCTTGCATTCTCAACAACTCTTCCCATGTAATCCTTGTAATCCTGTGAAAGAGCTTCCTTGAAGCATACAGCCTTACCAGCGATCACATGCATAAGAGGACCACCCTGAATTCCAGGGAAAATAGCCTTGTTGAAGTTGTACTTCTCATTGATCTCGTTGCTGCAAAGGATCATTCCTCCACGAGGTCCGCGAAGTGTCTTATGAGTAGTTGTTGTTGTGATATGTGCATATGGGATCGGGCTCATATGATATCCTGCAGCTACAAGACCTGCGATGTGAGCCATATCTACCATAAGGATTGCACCAACCTCATCAGCGATCTCACGGAACTTCTTGAAATCTATCTCTCTTGCGTAAGCAGAAGCACCTGCAACTATAAGCTTTGGACGTGCTTCCTTAGCAATAGCAAGGACATTATCATAGTCGATTCTTCCTTCATCATTTACACCGTAAGGAACTGCCTTGAAATACTTACCTGACATGTTTACAGGACTTCCATGTGTAAGATGTCCGCCGTGATCAAGGTTCATTCCCATAAATGTATCGCCCGGCTCCATAGTTGCAAAGAATACAGCCATGTTAGCCTGTGCACCTGAATGAGGCTGAACATTTACATACTCTGCACCGAAAAGCTCCTTAGCTCTTTCTCTTGCAAGGTCCTCAACCACATCAACATACTGGCATCCGCCATAGTATCTCTTTCCCGGATAACCCTCTGCATACTTGTTTGTAAGCGGGCTTCCCATAGCAGCCATAACAGCCTTGGATGCAATATTCTCAGAAGCGATAAGCTCCAGGTTCTGATTCTGACGAGTGATCTCATCAGTCATAGCTGCAGCAACTTCTGCATCCGTCTTTAAGATTTCTGAAAAATCGTACATTTATTCTTCCTCCGGTTTGTAAAATATTATTATAGTTTTATGACATATGCACTGTTCACTTATCGAAGCAATTCAGTTTAATTCTTATGCCACATTATTTAACTTTGATACGTGAGAGGACCTCACCGATCTTCTCTTTGATTACTATATCAGCCTCGGCATCTCTTGATGTCGGTGCCATATTGAGAACAACAAGATGTTTTCCCCTGAAATAATTTATGAAAGAAGCAGCCGGGTAAACCACAAGTGATGTACCTCCGATAATGAGCATATCTGCCTGCTCTATATGCATGATGCTTCTTGAAATAACAGAGTTATCAAGCCCTTCCTCATAGAGTACAACGTCCGGACGGACCAGGCCGCCGCATTCCTCACATTTCGGAATGCCGTCAGAATTAAGGACATACTTCATTCCCGCAAGAACATCTTCCTCAGTTCCGTCATAACGCTTTCCGCATCTCAGACAATAATTTCTGAGCACGCTTCCGTGAAGCTCAAGAACTTCCTTTGAACCCGCTGCCTGATGAAGTCCGTCGATATTCTGTGTAACAACTGCCTTCAGCTTACCTGCAGCCTCAAGTTCAGCAAGCTTCTTATGTGCAGCATTAGGCTGCGCATTCGGAGCAAGCATCTTATCCTTGTAGAATTCAAAGAACTCTTCCTTCTTCTGCATAAGAAATGTATGGCTTACTATAGTTTCAGGCGGATATTTATATTTCTGATGATACAGACCATCCTGACTTCTGAAATCGGGAATACCGCTTTCGGTTGAAACGCCCGCTCCGCCAAAGAAAACTATATAACTCGACTCGTCGATTGCCTGCTGGAGTCTCTCAATATCCTTCTCAGATTTCTCATCCATAAGCTAATTCTCCTCCGTCGTAGCCGGTGTATCATCTTCGATAATCAGCTTAACCGTATATTCTCCTACAACCTTTATCTTATTCTTAGGTTCAAATTGAAGCTTTACATCATATTCACCCGGCAGTTCATAGCCCTCTACATTCAGTATCGGCTTAAGATCCGAAATCGTAATACCCTCGAGATCTTCTGCAAGACCCGATGCGGAAACGGAAAGCGGTGCCGGAATGGACAGCTTATATTTCAACCTGTCTTTCTTACCCTTTACGGTGATATCACCCTCGTTACAAGCGACTCTCTTCTGAACATGAGGTTCGATGGCGATATTCACAGCCATCTGCTGATTCATATCAAGAAGATAAACCCTGTCAGGAACATAAGAACTGAGCATTACATTTTTCTCAATATTATCTTCCGCTCCCGCAATGGAAATGTCAGAAACAGTTATCTTATTGATTCTTCCGATGATCGATGCATCACCATATATTACAACCTTCTGAGGATTATAACTTTCGGAAACAACCGAATATCCTTCAGCCGGAGTACCCTGAGTCTGAAGGTCGATTTCAACCTCCTTCGTCGGATATACCGGTACATTTACGGAAACCTGACTTGTGGAAAGCTTTATATGCTTATCCTCAAGCGATTTTCCATATGCATCAAATGCACTTATATTAACAACCTCATCGAAGGTTGAGGCCGAGTTATTAAGATTGACAACCGCCCTGATCTCCGTAATTCCGGAAAGCACCGACTCAGGTCCTTCAACAGTAATGATATTCGGTGTCGGAACACAGGTTCCGAGCGCGTGACTTCCGGCAACATCGCCGGTCGTAACTACCTTTACCGGAAGCTCAACCGAGGAAATCTCCTCAATGCTGAGTGTCATTGTTGTATTCAGATTTTCTATTGTTATCTGTGATTCTATGCCCTGATTCAGCGGTTCAACCGTAATCTCAGCTGTATTTGTAACCGACAAATGTGAGAGATCCGCATATGCCCTGAAATCAGCCGCTGACAGGCCTTCCACGACAGATCTCGGTCCTCTTACATTTATTGAAACCTCTTCTCCGTCAACAACATCATAGACATAGCCCTGATTCTCTATCGCCCCGCCGTTCTTCTGCTCAACCTTAATGTTGGAGAAGTTTCGAGTAACCTTATAATCATCGATATTCATTACGATGAGCCATGCTAAGAACGCAAGCACCAGAGCTACAAGCTTAAGTCCAAGGTGGTCAAACAATTTCAGCTTACTAAAAATATTCATGCCTTATGACCCCCTTTCTTAGCTCGTTTTGCTCTGACAGGTTTGTCATCAGGTTTATCCTGAATATCCGCAAGTTTTTCTCTGATCTGAGCCTCACCGAGATCTCTGTAAAGAACACCTCTGTGAGCTATAGATATTCCTCCGGTCTCCTCGGAAACAATGATGGTCATACTGTCCGTTGCCTCACTGATACCAAGTCCGGCTCTGTGTCTTGTTCCGAGCTCCTTATTAACATCCGTTCTTTCGGTGAGCGGCAGATAACAGGTAGCTGCGATGATTCGATTATTTCTTACGATAACCGCGCCATCATGGAGCGGTGTATTCTTTTCAAATATATTTACCAATAACTGTTCTGTAACTTCCGCATCGATAAGTATACCTGTGTTGATATACTCTCCGAGAGGTGTCTCATGCTCTAAAACTATGAGTGCACCGGTCTTGGTCTTTGAAAGCTCTGTTACTGTTTTTACAAGTTCAAACACTGTACGGTCTGACAGATTCCTGTCGGGATCTTTAGTCGTAGTGTTGTTTATGATATTCCTGAGAATGTTCTTACGTCCCAACTCATCAAGTGCATTTCTGAGTTCCGGCTGGAACAAGATAATGATTGCAAGCAGGAATACATTTATAAGATTCTTACTGATCCAGAGGATCGTGTTGAGTCTGAGGAGTGCAGCCAGTCCGAGAAACAGCACAATAATACCTATACCTCTCAGCAGCGTCCAGGCACGGCTGGTCTTTAGCCACAGGAGGATGTGGTAAATGAGATATGCAATTATGATTATATCCAGTACATCTGTCCAGGAAATCTTTGGAAAATAGAACCAGTCAAGATATGACCTGATGGATGACCAGATTGATGCTGCTATCCCTGCCATTTGTTCCCCTAACTTAGATCATCATATAAATTATTTGAGACTCATTCCACCGGTTGCCTTCTCTGTTGCCTTCACTGCGTCTCTGATAAGCTGATCGAGTTCACTGCTGTCCATCGCTTCGCCATCATTATTTCCGGAAACATCGTTCCAATCCGAATTGCTGCTTTCCGGTCTGTAAGCCTCCGGTTCTTTAATAACCACTCCATCATATCCGCTTTCAACAAATGCTGAATCCGGCACTTCATTTGTTACCGTAGAAGCAGCAGGTGCTTTCCTTCTGAAAGGTGCCCTTGGCTCTTCCTTTGCAGGTGCCTGTTCAGGTGCGGCTTCAGTCTCTTCTTTAGCGAGTGATTCATCAAGTTCAGCTGTATCAACAGACTTTGGAGCTTTTCCTGCCTTCTTCTTAGCCTTCTCTGCAAGCTTAGAAAAATCAACTGCAGGCTTCTTCTCTTCCCAAAGCTTCGGAACAGCCTTAACATAATAAACATATTCATCATCCTCGAAGGTAACACGTTCCGTATGAGGATAATCAAGGAAGCCCTTAAAGAATCTGACAACAAGACAAACTATAAGTCCGAGTAAGATTCCCTTTAAGCAGCTCATAAGATTAGCATCAAGTTCAAATGTAAAGCACATGTAAATGTATGAGAAAATATTTGCAAATACACCTGCAGCAAGTGCTACATACTGAGAATACTTAAAATGCTGATTATAGATAACACCGATCACAGCAACTGTAATAATGAAAACGCCCATCATCGCGAACATTTCCTTATTCTTCATCATGTGCTCGATCATAAACTGAAGACCATCGGTCTGAGTCTTGTTCCCCTTTGATGCAATCGATGATACGATATCTGCTGCTGTACTCTTCGGAAGAAGCTTGCTTACTTCATCAGCATACTTACCGAAATAGTAAATGAGTACACCGAGTGCAGCCGGAACCGCACCGCTGAGTCCAAAGAATATCGCTACTATAAATGGTACTGCAAAGTCCAGTCCCCAGAGCAGAAGAATGACTGAAAGCATAATAGCCATTCCGCACTTAGGGAAGAACTTGATATATACAAGAAACATAAACATGAAGAGCAGTATAAATGACAACCCTACTTCAAACGAAACCGTAAATGAATGAAGTGTTATCAGAACTCCTATCATGAATACCATGAATCCGTCCGGAAGGATAGCGCACATAATTGCAAGAAGTATACATACATCTGTCCTTGCCGCAAGTTCATGATACGGAAAAAGTGAGCGAATTGCGAAAAACGCAATAAGCGAAAATATAAACCTTATCACAGGAGTAGTTATCTCATCAAACTTCCTGCAATAATCTCTAATCTTATTCTTATATGCAACTAACTGTGTCATTGTTCCTGTCTCCTTGTGGTATCGTCACCGGCGAATTCTGTTTCATCTCCACCAACGCTGTCATAAACTTTGATTCGCTTTAAAAGCTTATCCTCTTCTCTCTGCTCAATCTCATAGTACTTAAGCAGCTTCCTAAGCATACCGTTATATTTTATAATTCCCGGCTTCGCCAATTGGAATTTAAACAGGTATATGATAAAGGAATAAATAAACATTACGACACACGCAACCACGTACCCCTTCAGGTAAACGGAAATGATTTCGAAATAATCCATATCCATATCAGTAAGCTGATCAAGAATTTTTTCAAAATTCATTAAAATATAAATCGCGACATATGTCCAATATACAAATGTTGTAGCAACGACCGTCTTCAGACATCCGTACTTTATATAGTCTTCTCTGAAATACCTGGCCATTACCAGCTTATCGTTTTCTTCATGCTTCTCATATATGGCCACCTTGGTCATAAGCATGATCTTGCCTTCGTTAAGCATATCTTTTCTCCAGTTTACATAATCTCTAATATGCACACAGCATACCACATTTGAGTATAATCGAAAAAAGCGGAAACGGCAAGCATAACTTGGACAATTAATGATATATTAATAACCGAAGCTCCTACCGTTTCCGAAGTTTCAAAATTATTGATTTTTCTTATAATTCATCTGATTGATTTTTCTTATAATTCATCTGATTGATTTTTCTTATAATTCATCTGATTGATTTTACCTACAATTCATCAGATTGATCTTTCCTATAATTCATCAGATTGATCTTTCCTATAATTCATCAGATTGATCTTTCCTATAATTCATCAGATTGATCTTTCCTATAATTCATCCGGACTTTCAATCAATTCGAGACTATGATCCCTGTTCAGCTTCTGGCAGATCTTGATAAATGTATCAAGTGGAACATCCTTCATCTGCTTGTTACCGCGAAGGTTAACAGAAACTGTATTGTTCTCAGCCTCCTGATCTCCGAGGACAAGAATGTACGGATCCTTGAAATTCTTGAACTTCTTGATCTTGTTCTTCATATTGTCATCCGAGTAATCAGCCTCAACTCTGATTCCGTTCTTTCTGAGAAGGTCAACTACCATCTTTGCATACTGATTATGTGACTCTCTGATAGGAACAACACCTACCTGGAACGGTGACATCCAGAATGGGAAGCTTCCCTTGAAGTTCTCAATGAGAATTCCGATAAATCTCTCGAATGATCCGAAGATTGCTCTATGGATCATAACAGGTCTCTTAAGACTTCCGTCCTGTGAAACATACTTGAGGTCAAAGTTAAGCGGAAGCTGGAAATCAAGCTGGATTGTTCCCATCTGCCACTCACGGCCGATGCAATCCTTCATCTTGAGATCGATCTTAGGTCCGTAGAATGCTCCGTCACCTTCGTTGATCTCATAATTTCCTTCACCGTACTTCTTATCAAGGATTCTCTTAAGAGAAGCCTCTGCAGCATCCCAAAGTTCAGGAGCTCCCATGAAGTCATCCGGTCTTGTTGAAAGTTCTGCTGCATATGTAAGTCCGAAAGTCTCATAGATATATTTTGCAATATCCATGATATCTCCGATCTCATCCTCGATCATTTCCTCTGTAAGGAATGTATGATCATCATCCTGGTGGAACATCTGAACTCTGAAAAGTCCGTTAAGCTCACCACTCTTCTCTCGTCTATGAATAACCTGAGTCTCACTGTATCTTATCGGAAGCTCCTTATAGCTGTGGAGTCCGTTCTTATATACATTTATAGCATTAGGACAGTTCATAGGCTTGATAGCATACTGAACATCTGTATCAACAACTTCCTCATCAGTCTCAGGATCAACCGATGCATTTGTTACAAGGAACATATTTTCCTTATAATGTCCCCAGTGTCCTGATGTCTCCCAAAGATTCTTGTGGTTGATAACGGGAGACAGAATTTCCTGGTAACCATGTCTCTCATGAAGATCTCTCCAGAAGTTGAGGATGGCGTTGTAAAGCTTGAATCCACGTGGAAGCCAGTAAGGCATACCCGGTGCAGACTCATCGAACATGAAGAGCTCCTGCTCAGGTCCGATCTTCTTGTGATCACGCTCCATAGCTTCCTTTACAAAAGCAAGGTGATCCTTCAGTTCTTCCTTTGAAGGAAATGCATACATATAGATTCTCTGAAGCTGATCGTTATGCTCATCGCCTCTCCAGTATGAACCTGAAACAGACTTAACCTTGAAAGCCGCATTCATAAGTTCCTGAGAATTTGAAATGTGCGGTCCACGGCAGAGATCTACGAAATCATCACCTGTATAGTAAACTGTGATTTTTTCACCTTCAGGAAGATCATTAATAAGTTCTTCCTTATACTTCTGACCTGCAAAGATTGTAAGTGCTTCATCCTTTGAAACCTCTTTGCATGTCCAATCCTCACGGCGCTTAAGGATCTCACGCATTTTGTCCTCAATAGCCTTATAGTCATCATTTGTAATTGTTCTCGGAAGCATGAAATCATAATAGAAACCATCAGCAATCTGTGGTCCGATTGCGATCTGAACATTTTCCTTTCCGAAAATCTCCATTACAGCCTTAGCCATAACATGAGCGAGTGAATGTCTGTACACACTCAGATAGTACTCTCTAGCTTCATCCTTATCCATCTGCATATCCTCCTGATTAAATAATTTAACTTGGTTATCATCTCTAATAATTTCTAATAATCTGTCATTGAACATAACTCAATTCCAATGAAATCAACTCATCTCATACCGAGCCATACTCAATACCCCTTTAGAATAATAAAAGCCCCTTGCACCAAATACGGTACAAGGGACGTAATTAACGCGGTTCCACCCTGCTTGCCATACTACTGAAAACTTTAAAATGTATGACCACTCATTTCGATTATAACGTAATCAACGTATCCGTTTGGGTTCTGCTGCTATGATGTAAATCACTAATCACTATATCACTACATCAGTCCTTATTCGGGATCCCTCAGAGGTAGTGTTCGGATGGTCACAGACCTGAAGTACTCTCAGCCTTCGATACTTCTCTCTGTCGGTTCTAAACAGATCATCTTACTGTCCTCATCACAGGTTTAATTCTTTATCAAACTTTTTGCAATTATACAACCATCGATATTTAAAGTCAATCTCGACTTTTTTTGATGATCATTTTGACTTTTTCGTTAATCATTTTGTCTCGACTTATTTCGATATTATTTGACTCGACTTTTTTCAATATTTTCCGACTCGACTTTTTTCGATATTTTTCAACTCAACTTTTTTCGATACTTTCCAACTCGACTTTTTTCGATAATTTTCAACTCGACTTTTTCGATATTTTTCAACTCGACTTTTTTTGATACTCATGTCTCAACATTTTGGATAATCATATCTCGTCTTTTTTGACAATCATATCTCAACTTTATTCGTTACTAATTATGCCGAAATAGCATCCGGCTGACATTATTCTTCATCCGCTTCTTCAGGTTCCAAGCACGGCTCATCAAATTCCATAACAGCAATATTCGGATCATCAGTATAATCAGGGTCTGTAAGATTGTACTCTTCTGTATCATCAGGCTCGAATTCTTCTGTCACAACATCCGGTTTTTTTCGAAATTTTTCGCCCTTACTTGTATCATTATTATTTAATATCTTAATCATGATCAAGCATATACTGACTATAACAATTGTCGCAATGACAACTAATAATATAGCAATGGGAACGTGGTTCGAATTACCTCCGAAACGGCTCTGAGGATTCGGTCCACCATATGTTCCATAATCACCACCGTAATTAGCCGGAGCATTCCTTGTTTGATCTGCCTGCCCACCGTAAAATCCCGATGAAACTGTTTGCTGATTCAGCTGGCCATTTACCTGCTGTTGATTCAGCTGATTAACCGTCTGCTGTTGGTTTATCTGGCCGTTTGCCTGCTGCTGATTCTGCTGATCAACTGTCTGCTGTTGGTTTATCTGGCCGTTTGCCTGCTGCTGATTCTGCTGATTAACCGTCTGCTGTTGGTTTATCTGGCCGTTTGCCTGTTGCTGATTCTGCTGATTAACCGTCTGCTGTTGGTTTCTTTGAATCGGCGTATTACAAAACATACATACCGTTGAATTATCATACAGTTGTGTTCCGCATTTAGGACAAATCATTTTTAACCTCCACACTAATTACAAAATACTTTTTTATAAATCGATTTTATAAATTGATTTTAAATCTATTATATAAATCGATTTTTATAAATCCTTTTTATAAATCTTTTTCTTCTGCTGACCTGCCGTTATTCTCACCGCAGTCCTTCTGTTTACAAATCGCGGACCAAGAACGGCTACCTTCATTCTAAAAGTCGGAACTATTATTTCCTTACGCTTAAACATCTGCTTCATAGCATATGATGCACAATATTTCGGACTGATTCCCTTAAGCGCAAACTGAACATTTGCAACCTCATTGAACTCGGTATTTACCGGTCCCGGACAGAGTGCTCCGATATAAACATCACTACCCTCTTCACGAAGTTCCTCAGCAATCGCACTTGTAAGGCTTGTTACATAAGCCTTAGTTGCATAATATGTCGCCATAAAAGGTCCTGCCGGGAAGAGTCCTGCTGAAGAAGCAACATTAAGAAGATATCCTGTACCTCTATCCTTGAAATATCTCAGCATAAGCTTTGTAAGGATATGTACTGCTCGTACATTTACATCAATCATACTTATATCTTTATCAAGCTCCGTCTCGGCAAAAGGTCCCGCATCGCCGAAGCCTGCGTTATTTATAAATACTTCAATATCATAATCCTTGATTTTCTCATAAAGCTCTGTACAGCCTTCTTGTGTTGAAAGATCAGCACTGATTATCACTGACTTCGTTCCGTATCTTTTCCTGAATGCTCTTCTAAGCTTATCAAGTCTATCTGTTCGTCTCGCCGTAAGGATCATATCATATCCCTGACGAGCCAGATACTTGGCCATTTCAGTTCCTATCCCCGAGCTCGCGCCCGTAACTACCGCAAATAATTCCCCCATGTATGTCACCTCGTATTATATTATGATAGTGTCATAGTCTCACTTTTTTAGGATTATATCTCACTTTTTAAATTTACATTTCAATTATCAAGTTTATATCTTACTTTTCAAATTTACATCTTACTTTTCAGGATTATATCACACCACTCAACTTTCCTGATACATTTTTCTCACTTCATGTGTCATTATATCTGCCAATCTTGTTGGGATCGGAATATGCCCATCATCGGAAACCAATGATTTTACCAGCTCCGTAGCAGTTTCCAGATCAATCTTATTACCTGTTGACAGAAAAATCGGTTTTACTCCGGAATGAGTTCTTAACACTCTGCCATATACATCACCATTTATCACTATATCCGTATATGAGTTTTTCTCTTCATCAGGCATTTCATAATCTACATCATCAATCTTGTAATAGCTTTTTGCAACTCCCACCGTCGGCTTATTTATGATTATGCCCGCATGCGTTGCAAGCCCCATATGTCTGGGATGCATGTATCCGTTTCCGTCAAAAACAAAAACATCAGGTTTTGTAATAAGCTTATCATAAGCTTTCAAAAAAAGAGGTATTTCGCGAAACGCAAGGCATCCCGGAATATACGGCACAGAAATCTTATCCATAGCATGAACCCTTTCGATTACTTCTTTTGATTCATAATCTATTACTACAATACAGCAAGCAGCATATTCAGATTCATATTCCGATTCATATTCCGATTCATATTCAGCATCCTTCTTCTCATTGACAGGCTTTGATTCAGAAATTACTGATATTGAATCCGTTGTATCAACAGTTTTTACCTCGGCATTCTGTGCACCAGTGTTTTTTTCACCAGCATTCTTTACTTCGCTGTTTTTTGCCTTGGCATTTTTTGCACTGGTATTCTCTACTATGCTATTTTTTACCTCGGTATTCTTTGCAACGGTGTTCTCTACTATGCTATTTTTTACCTCGGTATTCTTTGCAACGGTAGTCTTCCAGTATGCCAGATCAACTCCTGCAACATATTTTATCTTTGAAATATCAACAGCATTAGATAAATCAATATCACTTTGCAATTTCAGCTGAGTTTCTATGAAGTCTTTTTCAATTCCGGTTTCTTTTACTGCTTGTATTTTAATATTTTTATTATCTTTATCGATCATTGTATTTAACATTCTTCTTTCTTGATGCTTCATCTTGGATTTACTAACAATTTCTCTGATTTTCAATTTCTGTTAGTATGTCCCTTCTTTTTTATTAATGCCTTCGCATTGGATTTACTAATATTTTCTCTGATTTCCATTTTTTATTAGTATACCTCTTCTTTTTTATCGATGCTTCGCATTGGATTTACTAATATTTTCTCTGATTTCCATTTTTTATTAGTATACCTCTTCTTTTTTATCGATGTTTCGCATTGGATTTACTAATAATTTCTTTGATTTCCATATTTTATTAGTACACCTCTTCTTTTTTATCGATGCTTCGCATTGGATTTACTAATATTTTCTCTGATTTCCATTTTTTATTAGTATACCCCTTCTTTTTTATCGATGCTTCGCATTGGATTTACTAATAATTTCTCTGATTTCCATTTTTTATTAGTATACCCCTTCTTTTTTCATTGATGCTCCATCTTGGATTTACTAACAATTTCTCTGATTCCCCTGTTTTATTAGTAAATTAATTCTTTTCTCGCCTTCAATTCTTCCAATCAGCTAACCACTCATCTATATTCCGCCCTCCGGTTAGCCATATCATGCTTTTTCTCGCCTTCAATTCTTCCAATCAGCTAACCACTCATCTATATTCCGCCCTCCGGTTAGCCATATCATGCTTTTTCTCGCTTTCAATTCTTCCAATCAGCTAACCACTCATCTATATTCCGCCCTCCGGTTAGCCATACCCGACATTTTAAAACAAAAACCCCATATCCATCCAAACCTAAACCCCATATCCATCCAAATCTAAACCCCATATCCATCCAAACCTAAACCCCATATCTATTCAAACCAAAACCTCATATCTATTAAAGCCAAAACCCCATATCTATACAAAACACCCCCTCATATCTATACAACGAAAAACGGGCAGAGTCAAACTCTGCCCGATAATTTCCTGTAATCCTCATAAATCTTATTCTGCATCAAGATACTTTGCGGAAAGCTCTGAAATTGTTCCGTCATCAAGCATCTTCTGGATGCTGGAGTTGATCTGGTTGAGAAGTTCTGTGTTGCCCTTCTTTACTGCGATAGCATATTCCTCGTTACCAAATGCATCTGAATCTTCAACTATCTTAAGTCCTGCATTATCCTTTACATACTTCTCTGCTGTTGCTGAGTCGATAACTACTACATCACACTTACCATTTGTAAGTTCCATAATAGCTTCAGTACCCTTCTTGAATGACTCATACTTATATCCAAGTTCCTGAACAACTGTCTCACCTGTATATCCCTGGATAACAACAATCTTCTTGTCAGCCATATCAGAAGCCTTTGCGATTGTTGAATCCTCTTTAACTATCATAACCTGAGTAGCTGAATAGTAAGGAATTGAGAAATCTACTGCTTCCTTACGCTCATCAGTAACAGTCATACCGGCGATAACAGCATCAACCTGTCCGTTCTGAAGTGCAAGAAGAAGTGAATCAAACTCCATGTTATTGATGGTTGCTTCTTTACCTATATCTGTTCCGATCTGCTTAGCGATAGCCATATCGATACCATCATACTGGCCGATAACGCCCTGTCCGCCAACAAACTCAAACGGAGGGAACTCAGCATTTGTACCGAATACGATCTGACCACCTGCTTCGGCTCCACCGGTCTGAACACTGTCTGTATCTGCACCGCCTGCAGTAACTCCGGTATCTTTCTTCTCGCCACATGCTGCAAGTCCAAATAACATTGTCATACATGTAAGACCGATAAGTGCCATCTTCTTAATCTTCTTCATAATTAAGTCTCCTTCATTTTATAAAAATGTAGATCAATATCCGATATTATTACACCAACATATATCAAATATCAATCAGCAACATTACCAAAAAAATGTATTGATAAATTACTAATCCAACATTACCAAAAATATATTGATAAAACTAATCCTGCTACAAAATTCTTTTCAATCACCCAATAAATTACGCCCAAACCTCTTACAGCACTTTACTCAGGAAGCTCTTTGTTCTTTCATTCTTCGGACTATCGAAAATCTCTGCCGGAGTTCCCTGCTCAAGGATTATGCCTCCGTCCATGAAAAGAATCCTGCTTCCTACTTCTCTTGCAAAGCCCATCTCATGAGTAACAACGATCATCGTCATTCCACTCTTTGCGAGACGCTTCATAACCTCAAGAACCTCACCTACCATTTCCGGATCAAGTGCAGAAGTTGGCTCATCGAAAAGCATTATTTCCGGCTCCATTGCCAGCGATCTTGCAATTGCGATTCTCTGCTGCTGTCCACCTGAAAGCTGCTTCGGATAAGCATCCGCCTTATCCTCAAGTCCTACTATTTTGAGCAGATCCATAGCCTTCTCATCAGCCTGTTCCGGCGTCAATTTCTTCAGCTTCACAGGAGCAAGTGTTATATTCTTCTTAACCGTCAGATGTGGAAACAGATTGAAATGCTGGAATACCATTCCCATCTTCTGACGAACCTTATTTACATTTACCCGATGGCCGTTTATCTGTGTATCATCTATCCAGATTTCACCGCTGTCCGGCTTTTCAAGCATGTTTATGCATCTGAGGAATGTACTCTTTCCGGAACCTGATGGTCCAATCACAACCACAACCTCGCCCTCATCGACCTCTTCTGTTATGCCATTGAGGACAACCTTACCATTAAAGCTTTTATGCAGATCATTTACACGAATCATGTTACCCTCCTATCTGACATCCGATTTACGAAGTCTCTTCTCAATCATTCCAAAGATAATCGTCAGTGTCTTGATGAGAATGAAATATATGATTGCTATTCCGATGAGCGGCATAAACGCTTCATAGGTCGCACTCTTTATAAAATCTCCGGCCTTCTGAATATCCATGAGCCCTACGTATCCAACGATAGCAGTCTCCTTGATGAGAGTGATAAACTCATTACACATTGCAGGGAAAATGTTCTTAACAGCCTGTGGAACAACTATACTCATCATTGTCTGAGCTTTGCTAAGGCCGAGCGATCTTCCTGCCTCGGTCTGCCCCTTGTCAATTGAAAGTATTCCGGCACGGATTATTTCGGATACATATGCACCCGAGTTGATAGCAAATGCAATCGACGCTATGATCCATTTTTCCCAATTAACCGTAGCGAATATAACGAAGTAAATAATCATCAGCTGCGTAACCGAAGGAGTACCTCTGATGATATCGGTATACAACTTACCGATAAACCTCAGCCCTTTCTTCTTTGACATATTGCAGAGCGCAATAAAGAAGCCTATCACAAATCCCATAGCTGCTGCCAGAAGACTGACCTTGATAGTCACTCCGAGCCCTTCCAGAAGCATCTTGTATCTATCATCCGTGATAAAGCATTTTTCAAATGTATTCCAAAACGAGTCAAACCAATCAGACAACCAATTCATATCCTGTTCCTTTCCAAGTTAGATGTTGATCTATCTTTTAAGATACTTAATTGCTTGATTACTTTAACCTTCTTTTTTATTTCTGCGACGCCGCTCCCCCCTACGAAGCAACACCACATTTGAAAATATAATTTTATATCGCATCACTGTTGAATATAGAGTATTAATTCCGCCAACACTGACATATTAAAATCTATATTCGAACAACTTAAGATTTCTAATAATCTAATATCCAATCACCGAAATAATTATAAATCTTTACAACAACTATACCTTAAATACCAGATATCTTACCACTGCAATTATCAGCAGATGTACCGGATAAAAAGCATAGAAGAAGTATTTCATCGATATACCCTTCTTACCATTATATTTCTCAAAGAGCATAAAATCAAAGCATGCAAAAAGCTCAGTAATATTTATAAATCCGAGAGTCAGGATAATGCTGACCACACCGAGTTTTTTATACTTCCTGAAAATATAAAATGTAAATATCAGAAGTACTCCGAGTCCGCCGTAATCCGTCTCGAGCAGAAATCCGGCCAAAATCGGTAACGATGATAGAACGATAGCCGCAATCTGCTTTTTTATACCTGCATTTATGAAGTCCCCCCGGGTAATCTTATCAAAGATAATTACCATCAGAAGACCGAGTGCAAGTGTGAAGTATACATTTTGATTATTCCAATAAATGTATTTGTTATTGAGTGCCCAGTCATATGGGAATTCGGAGATTAATCCAAAGATAACCATATTCCTCAGATATTTCCATACATTTCTGGTTCTGAAATATCCTTCAACTATGAAAAAACAGAATATTGGAAATGCAAGTCTTCCCACCATTCTTATACAGAAATAAAGCATTCTTAAATCCGCGGAATGCTCTATATTTTTATTGTCAAGATGATATCCGTAATAGATGTAACCAGCACCGATATGATCCAGCATCATGATAAGACATGCAAAAATTTTCATTGCACCCGCTGAAATGCCACCGGTCACTGCAATCTTTTCTTTTTTATCCCCAACAGAAGCATCCGACTCATTCGAATTATCATCTGCAGCTTCCGAACCACTTGGAATACTCGCTGCTGTTTCAGTTCCTCCTGTAAGATCATCTGCAGCTTCCGTTTTTCCGGCAAGAATCTCTACAACTTCTGTTTCATCCGAATTATCATCTGCAGCTTCCGTTTTTCCGGCAAGAATCTCTACAGCTTCTGTCATTTCCGAGTTACTCATATATACGCACCCAATAAACTACTCTTTATTCTTCGTAATCTACGGAGTCATCATAATCACCCGAGTCATCATAATCTCCCGAATCATCATAATCACCCGAATCATCGTAATCTCCGGAATCGTCATAATCATCCGAACCATCATAATCTCCGGAATCATCCGTATCTCCGGATCCATCATAGCTTCCGTAATCTCCCGGATCAACGGAATCAGAAGATTCCTGTTCCTTAGATTCACCTGTCATAAAATCATGAAGCAGGCGTGAATTCGCTTCAATATCCGGAACAAGCACTGACATTCCGTCAATGTCATCTGCATAATAATATCCGTCAACGGGAAGTCTGAAACTCTGCATATCTCCTCCCCTGATAAAGCCAAGACCCATTTTCAGGAATCCGCCCTTACTGAGGTCAGTTGAAATGCATGGCGCAACGCCGTTTGCCATCTTAATTCCGCTGATCAAATGTCCGTGCTTAACCTTGCTTACGCAGGCCATAATAAGGCGTCTCTGTCTGTCGGTTCTTTCCCAGTCGGAATTACCTACATATCTCATTCTCGCATAGCAGAGAGCCTGAGCTGCTGTGAGAGAATTTCTTCCCTCATGCAGATTCCATACTTCATCAGAGATATCCGTTGCGGTTCCGGCCTGCGGATTCTCATTCATATACTGTGCTTCTTCAGCTGTAAGATCCATTTCAATATCGCCGACCGCAGTCATTGATTCAAGGAATGAACTGAGATCAACTTTAGCATTTCCGTCAATCTTGATTCCGAAATTCTCTTCGATTGTTTGGTCGAGAAGATCTATTCCTCCGAAGGAATAAGCAGCATTTATTCTGTTGCCGCCGTATCCCGGAATATTTACATACATATCCCTCATGAACGATGTAAGTACTACCGTTCCATTATCCTTATTGATGGTGCAGAGGATCATGGCATCAGTACGCTGGCCCTCTTCGCCTTCTCTGGCATCCTCTCCAACAAGGAGAATATTTATCTGATCACCCTTCATAGATTCCGCACGCTGTGAAACTTCGGAATCGAAGTGCTTGAATTTCGATAATATAGAATTAATGATAAGTCCGCCCACTATCACGAGAATCAGAACCAGCAGCAGGAGAAATGTAAAGAATTTCCTTATCGGATGCTTCTTCTTTTTCTTCTTTTTACCGCCGTCATCATTACCTCCACCGTTATATCCGGCATCTCCGTAGCTGTCTCGTCCGGCATTCACCGGATTTCCTCCATTGCCGTTCTTACGCTTCTTCTTCGAAGGCTTTTCTTCTGTCTCGGCATATCTGTTATGCATACGCTGCTTCTTCTCACGCTCGGCTGCTCTATAGGCAGCTACGTCAAAATCCGCACCGTCATCGTCATCATCATATTCGTCATAAGCAGGTTTTGTATCAGGTTTCTTCATCTGCTCTGTTCCTCTTGTCTGTTTCTGCTGTGGAATACCGTTTTCGGTTCTCGTCTGCTGTCTCGGCTGCACATTCTGTCCGGGCTGCGGCATATTCGGCTGTCCGTACTGCGCCTGCTCTGCATACTGCGGCATATTCGGCTGTCCGTACTGCACCTGTTCTGCATACTGCGGTACATTTGGCTGGCCGTACTGTGCCTGTTCTGCATACTGCGGCATATTCGGCTGTCCGTACTGCCCTGCATCACTACGTCTTGTAGGTGGTGTCTGAACCTGCCTTTCCTGACGTACATCTGACTGAACATTTGCCTGCTCAGTATACTGCGGCTGGCCGTACTGCCCTGCATCACTGCGTCTTGTAGGCGGTGTCTGTATAAACTGCTCCGAACGAACATTTTGCTCCGTATACTGCTGAGGTGGAGGCGTTTCGATATGCGGTCTTTCTTCAGGAATCTCATCCATTACAAAAGCTGAATCCATCTCAGGATCATAATCATCATCCTCTTCCGGACCGTTCATCTGTCTTATGCGTTCCATCTCACGGATATGCCTCAGCTCTTCTTCCTGAAGCATAGCCTGCTCACGGCGCTTTCTTTCCTCTTCTCTCTGTATACGTCTCAGTTTTTCTTCTTCGCTTAAATAACTCATAAAACTATATTCCCTGGCATTTATATAGAAATGTTATATAAAGCTGTATGATAACATTTTTATATAGTTTAGTCAAAATCGGCACTGTTATCCTCAGCTTCTTCGGATTCACTGTCCATAACCTCTTCAGCGACGGACTTCTCATCTATACTTCCATCAGTACCACTTTTTTCAGCTTCTGTTTCTTCAGCGCCGGACTTCTCATCTTTACCTTCTTCAACATCTCCCGACAGTGTCTCAAGCTTAACCTTGAACGAGATCACTCTTTCGGTCTGCTGTCCGTCGAACTTTACGACATATGCATTCCTGTCATTATCGATATCGATTATCTCTCCTTCGCCGAAGATCATATGCTTTACCCGTGTTCCGACCGGAAGACGGGTTGTATCATCCATCCCCTTCATTACACGCTCGGAGATTCCGATATAAGCATAGGTCTCCTTTATAAGCCCTTCACGCGGCTGTTCAACATATTCGATAAGTCCTTCTTCCGGTTCAAGTATGAATCGTGACGGATATCTCGGCGAACCATCGAAGTTCCTTCCTTCAGCCATAGAAAGATAAAGCCTCTTCATTGCTCTCGTATAGGCAACAAATGCAACTCGTCTTTCCTCCTCCATAGCCTCCCTTGTGCGGGATTTCTTTGAAGGGAAGATTCCTTCATTCATTCCGCAGAGGAAAATGTACGGGAACTCAAGACCCTTCGCTGCATGAACAGTCATCATTTTAACACGGTCCTTCGTATCCTCCAGATCGGTATTTGTATAAAGAGCAACATGTCTCAGATAATCTGCAAGAGTGGTCTCTTCACCGCAGCTCGTTTCGAATTCATATATCGACTGTTTCAGTTCTGCAAGGTTGTCGAGCCTGTCCTGTGCACCCTCCGTGCGCAGTGCCTCCTCATATCCGCTCTTGTTCAGTATATCACTTAGCAGCTCTGAAATCGGACGTGCATCCATACCCTCAGACATTTCATTCATAAGAGCAACAAACTCTCTTGCCTGTGTTCCGTTGAAAATGCTTTCATCAATAGTTTCAAGGAGCGCCTGATAAAGCGTTACTCCCTTAAGAGATGCATAATCCTCGAGGAAGCCCATCCTGCGCTGTCCCATATTTCTCTTCGGTGTATTTATAACTCTCTTAAATGCCATATCATCCCTAAGTGCAAGGCATCTCAGATATGAAAGCGCAGTCTTTATCTCAGCTCTCTCAAAGAACTGAACACCGCTGTAGATTGTGTACGGAATTTTATCCTTCAGGAACTGTTGCTCCACACTTCTTGTCAGGAAATGTGCTCTGTACATTACAGTTATATCTCTATAATCAACTCCGCTCTCATGCAGCTTACGGATTTCCTGCGAAATCCACTCAGCTTCCTTCTCCTGATTCGGAGCAAACTTTGCAACCACCTTCTCTCCGGAAGGAAGTGTCGGAATCAGATTCTTCTCGATCCTGTCAGTATTCTTAGCGATAAGCGAATTCGCAGTCGCAAGGATTTCCGGAGTACTTCTGTAATTCTGCATCATCATTATGGTCTTGCAGTCACTGTACTGCCTGTCAAAATCCATAAGGAACTTCGTTGATGCGCCTCTCCATGTATAAATAGTCTGATCCGGATCCCCGACGATAAAAAGATTATGATGATAACCACAGAGAACCTGCATAAGATCATACTGGGGTCTGTCGATATCCTGGAACTCATCGATCATTATATATTCAAGTCTCTTCTGCCACTTAAGCTTACTCTCTTCATTCTTCGAGAAAATGTACAGCACAAAGCTTATCAGATCATCATAATCCAGGCCGAAACATTTCTTCTGCTGATAGAGATATCCGTAGAAAATGATGTCCTTCACGTTATCCGCCATATTGTATTTTACGCGGAGCATTTCAAGATCCATTTCAATAAGATCCTGATAATAATGAGGTCTCTCAACAAGCTTGATCATCTCGATCATATCGCGCGCATCGCTATAGGTCATGTCACGGAGCGTAAGATTTCTCTCCTCATAAACCATACGGAGCATCTCATCAATATCCGAAATATCAAGAACGAGAAACGACTTCGGATACTGCACCACATGTGCCTCCTCCTGAAGCACGCTTACGCAGAAGCCGTGAAATGTATTTATATATCCCGTGTCATTATCGCCTGTCAGATTATGAATTCTGCGGCGCATTTCATTTGCGGCCTTACTTGTAAATGTAACGCAGAGTATATTTCCCGGAAGGATACCGAGGTCATTTACCAGATATGCAAAACGAGAAGAAAGCGCTCTTGTCTTACCGGAACCCGCTCCGGCAACAACACGGATAAAACCCTCCGTCGTAGTAACAGCTTCCTTCTGCGACTCATTTAAATCATTTAAAATATCAAAATCTTCCATATTACCCCCTATTAAAACCGCGACAGAGTCATTAGCCAAATTGCTCCAACATAGCTGCTTCTCCGACTAAACAACTCTAACGTAACAGACTCCCTCTGATTTCACTATAAATTTAAAAGACCGGGGATAAACTTATTTAATTCAATAATGAATTTACAAGTTTCCCCCGGTATTAGTCCAACAGCTTTCAAAAATTATAAGCCTCTTTCGATGATCCTCTGTCTTATGATGGCTCTTCTGAGTGATGCCTCCGCGAGAGCAAATTCTGCGATACTTCTCTTCTGAAGAATGATTTCTCTTGCCTCCGCTTCCGCTCTTATAGCTCTTTCTTCATCAATCTCATCCGGCCATTCGGCAGCATCTATAAGAAGCATAACCTCGCCGTCCTCGATCAGCATCATTCCTGTGGAAACAACTGCACTGTATTCGGTATTAGGCTCCATGTCTCTCTTACCTCTTATGCCGTTCCCTACAGCAGGCTCACTGCCTGTGCGGAATTTTATCACTCCCTCAGCAATGGCGATCACCATATTCTGATGTCCCGCAAGAACTCCATACTCTCCGTCAATGGCAGGAATCACGATAGACTCAATATTTCCCTCAAAGAAAGGGTTGTCCGCCTCATATATCTTTATATGAAATGTATTCATAACATCTCCTAACTGTTCTGAATGACATGAACTTCAAACATATATCCGATTGCATGAACATCATGCATGCATCCGCTGACACCATTCTCATTTGTGCAACAGTCTGACATGAATCTCTTACATGCAACAGTCTGACATAAATCCCGCCCACACATTCTGCAGAACAGACCACTCACATTTACAGCGTCTCTGCCTTCTTAACCGCATCCTCTATCGTACCGACATTATAGAATGCAGCCTCCGGAAGATCGTCATACTTACCTGAGATAATTTCCTTAAATCCTCTTACAGTCTCCGAAACCGGAACATAAACACCGGCTGTTCCCGTAAACTTCTCGGCAACAAACATCGGCTGTGCAAGGAATCTCTGAATCTTACGCGAACGGCTTACGATCAGCTTATCCTGATCGGAAAGCTCATCCATACCAAGAATTGCAATGATATCCTGCAGCTCGTTATACTTCTGCAGATACTCCTGAACCATACGTGCAACTCTGTAATGCTCCTCACCTACGATATCTGCCTCAAGAATTCTTGATGTAGACTGAAGTGGATCAACTGCTGGGTAAATACCCTGCTCAGCGATCTTACGGCTCAGAACCGTAGTTGCATCAAGGTGTGAGAAGGTTGTTGCAGGTGCCGGGTCAGTAAGATCATCGGCAGGCACATAAACCGCCTGAACCGAAGTAACAGAACCCTTCGATGTCGAAGTAATTCTCTCCTGAAGTTCACCCATTTCCTGAGCAAGTGTCGGCTGATAACCAACGGCTGAAGGCATACGTCCGAGAAGTGTTGAAACCTCTGAACCTGCCTGTACAAATCTGAAAATATTATCTATAAAGAGAAGCACGTCTCTGTTCTGTTCATCTCTGAAATACTCGGCCATTGTAAGACCTGTAAGTGCTACTCTCATTCTTACACCGGGAGATTCGTTCATCTGACCGAATACCATGGCTGTCTTATCTATAGTTCCGCTCTCCTTCATTTCATTCCAGAGATCGTTACCCTCACGGCTACGCTCACCTACACCGGTGAAGATAGAATATCCGCCGTGCTCCATAGCTACGTTATGTATAAGCTCCTGGATAAGAACCGTCTTACCTACACCGGCTCCTCCGAAGAGACCTATCTTACCACCTTTAGCATAAGGCTCAAGAAGATCTATTACCTTAATACCTGTCTCAAGGATTTCAACAGCTACATTCTGCTCGCTGAAATCAGGTGCTTCTCGATGAATGTCCCATCTTTCAGCTGACTCCGGAACAGCTTCTCCGCCGTCGATCGGATTACCGAGAACGTTGAACATTCTTCCGATAGTTACATCACCTACAGGAACGCTGATTCCGGCACCTGTTGCTGTAACTTCCATCTCACGAGCAAGTCCTTCACTCTGTGAAAGAATGATACATCTTACCTGTCCTTCACCGAGAAGCTGAGCGACCTCCATGGTTCTGATCTCGTTACCTACCTTTACGGTAAGTGCCTCTCTAAGCTTCGGAACTCTCGATCCTTTAAATTCTACATCTATAACAGGTCCTGAAACCTGTATTATCTTTCCCTTACTCAAGGTTTCCTTCCTCCTTAAGTCTCTTTTTCATCTGAGCCTTTGCACCGGCCGCAACCTCTGTAATTTCCTGAGTGATCGCCGCCTGTCTGACACGGTTATATTCCATTCCGAGTCTTCCGAGAAGCTCTTCGGCATTCTTGTTTGCGGAATCCATCGCAGTCATACGTGCATTCTGCTCAGCACTGAAGCTGTCAACCAGCGCACCGTATATATAACCCGCAACATAACCCGGAATAACGTGGTTCAGAACCTCGTCAACCGACGGATAAAAATGCATGTTAACATACTGCTCAACCTTCTGTCCGTCCTTCTCTATGAAGTTACCTCTGTCGAAAGGAAGAACCCTGTCCATCCTTACGACTGACTGAAGCTCGTTCTCCATATCACTGTAAATGATACGGATCTCGTCCACATTTCCGCTGTCGTATTCTTCAAGCAGCTGATATGCAATTCTTCTCGCTCTCTCAAAAGTCGGATTCTGAGCAGTATAAAGAAATGACTGCTTAATCGGAATATTATGCTTCGTAAAGTAATGTCTTCCATACTCTCCGACAACATAGAGCTCAACTCTCTTATGCTTGGAAAGTGCTTCCTCCGCCATCTTCAGGACATTATGATTGTATGCACCTGCAAGACCTTTATCGGCGGTAACAACAAGATAAGCATAATTCTCAGCCGAATGTCTTCCCTCTTCGGGATAGAAATATTTGCTCTTTACATTCTTCTTACTCTGAAAGATTCGCCTTATCTCGGTCTCTATCATATGGAAGTAAGGCCTTGTATTTTCAAGCTCAGCCTTTGCCTTACGCAGCTTCGTAGATGAGATTAGATACATCGCATTTGTAATCTTCTGAGTATTTCTGACGCTGTTTATTCTGTTTTTTATTTCTCTTGCATTAGCCATAATACACAGCTTTCTGATCTATTTATTCTTCCACAGGCGCCTTGCCGGATAAAAAGCTTTCCACAATCTTCTTCGAAATCTCAATTATCTCGCCCTTATCCTCATCACTCAGCTGTCCTGATCTATCCAGTCTCTCGCAAAGTGAGCCCTCGTTCTCATGATAATAAGCCAGGAGTTTCTCACGGAACTTTCCGATATCATCCACAGGAATATCCTGCATCAAATGTGCGGTTGCTGTTACAAGCAGAATAATCTGCTCATGTGGCTTGAAAGGATTACTCTGAGGCTGACGGAGCAGTCTCATAAGTCCCTGACCGTAAGCCAGCTGCTTCTTGGTGGTCTCATCAAGATCACTCGAGAACTGTGTGAAGATTTCCATTTCTCTATACTGTGCGAGATCCAGTCTTATGGTTCCCGCTGCCTTCTTCATAGCCTTGGTCTGTGCGGCACCGCCGACACGAGAAACCGAAAGACCTACATTTACGGCAGGTCTCTGACCTGAGAAGAAGAGGTCTGACTCTAGGAATATCTGTCCGTCTGTAATGGAAATGATATTCGTCGGAATATATGCTGATACGTCTCCTGCCTGAGTCTCTACGATAGGAAGTGCTGTTATACTTCCTCCGCCGTAATTCGGCGAAAGTCTCGCAGATCTCTCAAGGAGTCTTGAATGCAGATAGAATACGTCGCCCGGATAAGCCTCACGTCCCGGAGATCTCTCCAGAAGAAGACTGAGGGCTCTGTATGCTATAGCATGCTTCGAGAGATCATCATAAACGATAAGGACATCCTTACCCTTATACATGAAATACTCTCCGAGCGCACAGCCCGCATAAGGAGCTATATACTGGATCGGTGCTGTCTCACTTGCAGCTGCCGAAACAACTATCGTATAGTCCATAGCGCCGTGCTTTGTCAGGTTTCCGACTATCTGTGCAACACTCGATGCCTTCTGACCTATTGCGACATATATACATATAACACCGTTTCCCTTCTGATTGAGAATGGTGTCGATTGCGATCGATGTTTTACCGGTCTGTCTGTCTCCAATGATAAGCTCTCTCTGTCCACGTCCGATCGGGAACATTGAGTCAATAGACAGAATACCTGTATTCATTGGTGTATCGACAGACTGACGCTTTACGATTCCCGGAGCCGGTGTCTCGATAGGACGATATCCATCGGCACTTATAGGGCCTTTTCCGTCGATAGGATTTCCGAGGGCATCGATTACTCTTCCGAGATAATCATCACCTACCGGAATACCTGCTGTTTTCTTTGTACGCCTGATACGGCTTCCTTCAAGAACATCATCGTCCTTTCCGAAAAGAATGATACCGACCGAATCTTTTCTCAGATCCTGAACCATTCCCTTAACACCCGAATCGAAGACAACGATCTCGCCGTATTCAACCGAATCAAGACCTGTGGCAACTACAATACCGTCACCTACGGTCTTAACATGTCCTTCTTCCTCAGCAATAGCTGCAAGCGTCCAATCATCAATAGATGACTTGATAAGTGTCATAAGATCAGGTGCATCCTCTGCAGTCCTGTCAATATCATACCTTCCGTCACCTGATGCAGATCCGCCTGTTCTGATTCCTTCAAGCATATCTCTAAACTGAGCAAATCTTCCTTCTTCAGTCCAGTCATAGGTATCATCACCTACAACAAGCTTGAATCCCTTGCTCATCTTGCTGTCGGGAATCCATCTGAGAGAAACATCTGTTTTATATTTTTTGGTAAGAAATTCCGTGAATCTGCGCTTCTGCTCGGCAGTTGGCTCTGTCTCTGCATAAATGTAGCATTCCAGGATCTTACCGCTATTATTAGGCTCCTGCGCCATCTCCTGCACCCCTTTCAACACCGCTTAGAAACGCATCATAAACATCAGATGTCTCACTTGTGAGAATCATCTTAGATGCAGCCTCCTCTACAAGCTTGGTGATATCACCCTTTGCGCTCTCAAGGATTTCTTCCTTTTCTCTTTCTGCAGACTTCTTTGCTGCTTCAATAATGGCATCTGCCTCTTCCTTTGCAGAAGCCATCTGATTATCGCGGGCTTCGCTTATTTCAAGTGAAGCCTTCTTCTTCATATCTGCTATCTCAACATCAGCAGCGCTGATCTTCTCGTTATATTCGCTCTCAAGCTTTTTAGCATTTTCCAGCTTCTCTTCTGCTTCATCATCCATCTTCTTATAATCTTCGGCACGCTTGTCCATGAACTTCTTAACCGGACCGTAAAGAAGAACATAAAGTCCTGTAAAAAGAATAACGAAATTAAGAAGATGCAGAAGGATCTGCTGTATATCAATACCTAACATGGTTTTGTCTCCTTTTATATATATGGGTTGAGCTTTGTCGTGGCGGCGTTAATCGCTGATTTGCCTGAATTTGCCGTCCATCCTCGCAGCGTTAATCGCTGATTTGCCTGGATTTGCCGTCCATCCTCGCAGCGCTAATCGCTGATTTACTTGGATTTGCCGTCCGTCCTCGCAGCGTTAATCGCTGATTCAGCCGGCTCCGCCGTCTGTCGCTGCTTCGCAGCTTACAATCAGCGATGTCGGGCATTCTGCCCGACCCTGTTCACTGAATATCCAGCTTCTTACCATGCAAGCATGGACGAAGCTGTCTATCACTGAACACGCTGCTCAGAATTTTTCGTTACATGACGAATATGATCAGTATCGCAACGATAAGTGCGTAGATAACTGCTGTCTCTATGAAGACAAGACCAAGCATGAGTGTTGTTCTGATCTTTGACTCTGCCTCAGGCTGTCTTGCGATAGCTTCTGATGACTTAGCGATTGACATACCCATTGCAATAGCACCTGCAGCTGCTGCAATACCAACAACGAGAGCAGCTCCGATAGCCTTACCCTTTGTTGCATCAGCTTCTGCATTAACTGTCTCTGCAGCTTCTGTATCGGCTGCATCAGCCTGAACAGTGATTGCACTCTTCTCTGAAGCCTTTACTGTAGTAGGCTTTGTAAAGCCGCTGAATGCAGCAACAATAAGTACAACTACAAGTAATGCTGAAAATTTCTTAACAAGTTTCATTTTGATAAACCTCCATAATATGTATCTTCAAATACTATATTTATATTTTTTAATTATAATTATCATCAAATCTACGATCGGATTTTCAGACTCGGGATCATACCGTCTGTAAATCTGATTCCGGGATTACATTTCTTATGCCTCGGCAACTGCCTCAGCCTTCTTCTTTTTCTCTTTCGGCTTCTTCTCATGTACCTCGGATACCTCACCGTAGAATACCGATGTCAGCATCGTAAGGACATAAGTCTGAATAAGTGCATGAAGCAGAGTAAAAAGTACACCGACAATAACAGGGAGCACGAAGCTCAGTGTCATGTAGTAATAAACCAGCTCCGTAACAAGCATACCCGAAAGCAGTGCACCGAAAAGACGGAAGCTCATGGATATCGGAAGTGAGAACTCCTTAAGTGTAAGTCCCACACCCTTCAGCTTGTTGGCTGCTATACCACCTGTCAGAATTATAAAATATGACAGAACTCCCATCTGGATCGCACCGTTTATATCCGCATGAGGTGCAGGCAGCGCAACCGAATGTCCCGCAGTTGTCACGGCCTGAATACCGAACAGCTCAAACAGTGTTCCCAGACATATATAAGAACCCGCCGTGAAAATGTATGCTCCGAGGAAGCTGTTCAGATGCGGGCTGTTGGTCTTTGCAAGATTGTCAAAGAATCCAACCCACGCTTCGATCAGCATCTGGAACTTTCCCGGTATCCTCTTAAACTTCGGAATAAAGAATATTCTGAGGATCAAGGCGAACAGCAGTACCACTCCGGTAACTACATATCCCGATACCAGCGACGGATTAACCTCAAATCCGAAGAAGTTAATCTTGTTCTCGTTATGGACTACCGCATCCTTCATTGCCTCCTGGACCGTTTCTGCCTTCGGCCCTCCTTTGTTTGTAAGTATTATGCCGATAACCAGCACAATACAGACAAGTCCGGCGATGACAAGAGTCGTCGTCCTTTTTTTCTTACTCAATTAAAATCGTCTCCTTTCATGGGAAATGGCTCATCAGAGTCACCCCTTACTTTTTCCTCCTGCGCTCGAAAGCAGCCCACCTATTCCGGCGCCGCAAACGCCGCCTACTATATGGGTCAACTGAGAAATATTATCTTTAACTGTAATCATATTCCAGATCTCAGATCCGAGATAGATAACAATAATAAGAATCATTGTGATAGGAATCTCACCCTTCTTCAGATCGACTGCAGATACAAGTACGATCATCATAAAGACAACTCCGCTTGCACCGAGAAGCACAACATTCGGGAAGAAGATAACAGTAACAAGGCCTGATATAACAGCCGTAATTCCTATTGCCTCAAGAAATGTACTGCTTCCGTAGCGGTTCTCGAGAATCGGGCCGAGCAGAAGGAAAAGCATCATATTTCCTGCATAATGCTCGAAGTTCGAATGCCCGAGGACATGTCCGAAAAGTCTCAAAACACCAAAAAAGCTTATCCTTGACCTGTAAACGGAAAAAAGCAGTCTTGTACTCTGACCTGCCGTTACACGTGCCAAGATAAGCACTATTAAAGCCACCAGTGCAAATGTCAATGTGACCGGTGCATTATATGAGAAAACCAGTTTCTTCTTTGAACCTTCAGCCATTTCAAAAGTCCCCCTTGTGAAATAATAAAAAGGCATACCGAAAGACTTTTCCCTTTCGGCACGCCATATATTATTGCACAATTTATATTAAATGTCTATCATCCGATATAACGTTTTTTCAGCGTCAGATTGCTATAGTTATGTCAACCAATCTGACCGTATCATTATCATTCCTCTGCCCTGTCAGGCAGCCAATGAAAAACCGCCTGACTCACGACTAACGTCATGAGTATGAGGCGGCTGATCATCCATAAATACTTCATAGATTTCTGCTTATTTTATAATCCCGCAGCCTTCAAGCACCTCGGTGATCTTCTTCACAGGAATTATCTCAAGCTTCTCTCTCACCTCTTCAGGAACTTCTTCGAGATCTTCCCTGTTCTTCTCAGGTATATAAACCTTCTTAACTCCCGAACGTTCAGCAGCCATCAGCTTCTCAGGAAGTCCGCCGATAGGCATTACATTTCCTCTGAGGGATACTTCTCCGGTCATACCGATTGCAGGATTAACCTTCTTGCCTGTAAGCAGTGACGCAAGCGCTGTGACAAGCGTGATACCCGCAGACGGGCCGTCCTTCGGGGTTGCGCCTTCCGGTACATGAATGTGCAGATCGTGATTCTGATCGAGTTTCTCTGCTTCCTTCGGGAACATGATCTTGATAAGGCTCACTGCGATTTCGGCAGATTCCTTCATTACATCACCGAGCTGACCGGTAATGATAACCTTTCCGGTTCCCTTCATAAGCTTTGTTTCAATAAAGAGTATTTCGCCGCCGGCTGCCGTCCAGGCAAGTCCTGTAACGATTCCGGATGGTGCACCCTTCTCTATCATGTCGTGCTGGATTCCCTTAGAACCGAGGAATTCCTTAAGCATGGCAGGTGTAACCGATATCTTATCTTCATCACCCTTAACAAGCTTCACCGCTGCATAACGGCATACGCTGTCGATTCTCTTCTTGAGTCCTCTGACTCCGGCTTCCATAGTATAGTTGGAAATTATCTTCTTTATCGCAGTATCTGTTATCGAAAGCTGGCGTCTCTTGATTCCCATAGCCTTAAGTGCCTTAGGGATGAGATGCTTCTTTGCGATAGACAGCTTATCATTCGCTGTATAACCCTGGAAATCAATAACTTCCATACGGTTAAGAAGCGGTTCAGGTATTGTATCTATAGTATTAGCTGTGCAGACAAAGAATACCTTTGAAAGATCATAAGGAACATTCATATAGTGGTCCGTGAAAGAACCGTTCTGCTCAGGGTCAAGTACCTCAAGGAGTGCACTTGCCGGATCTCCTGCGAAATCACTTGCAAGCTTATCAACCTCATCAAGGACAACAACCGGATTCGATGATCCGCTTCTCTTGATTCCTTCCATTATACGTCCCGGCATAGCACCGATATATGTACGTCTGTGTCCTCTTATCTCTGCCTCATCTCTTACACCACCGAGACTGATCCTTACATATTTACGGCCGAGTGCCTCTGCGATGCTCTGACCGATACTGGTCTTACCTGTACCCGGTGCACCCACGAAGAGCAGTATGGAACCTGCCTGCTTCGGATTGAGCGCCATTACGGCAAGCTGCTGAACTATACGCTGCTTAACCTTCTTCAGACCGTAATGATCTCTGTCGAGTATTTCCTCTGCAAGTCTGAGATCTATCTCTCCCTGTTCCTCCGGCTTCCATGAAAGCTGTGTCACAAAATCCAGATAATCATAAAGCATGCCATACTCGTGGCTGTTCTGACCTTCCTGCTTCATACGGTTCAGAACCTTCTCAGCCTCACGGTAAGCTTCTTCATTCATGCCCGACTCTTCGATCTTCTTTTCGAATTTTCTTATATCGGAAATGCTTTCCGGATGCATTTCATCAAGTTCCTTCTGGAGGATCTCAATCTGCTTCTTGATTGCATCCTCTCTGTAAAGGCTCTCATTCTGCTCCTTCTGCTTAAGTTCCGCTCCGTTTGCCACATCTACGATTTCAAAGAATTCATAGATCATACTTTCAACTAGGTTATAACGTTCTCTTACCGAATCCTCTTCAAGAACCGCATATTTCTCCTCCCAGGTCACATTGTAGTAGCCTGCAGTTGCGGCGATCATTTCATTCAGATTCTTCCACTGAAGGATTGCACCTCTTGCAAAGAGTCCCCACTGATAAGAAGAAACAAACTTAAGAAATGCGCCCTTCAGCTCATCAAACTTCTGCTTCTTCTCGGCATCGTCCATATCATTCTTCTCCGGACGAAGCTCTGTCTCCGATTCAAAGACACCTTTCCTGTTTTTTCTGAAGCTGAGGATGTTAACCCTGTCATAGGTATGTATTTTTACATTTCCGTCAGAATCTATTGCCTCGACCTTCGCCTGAACACCGATCGGGAAGATATCATCCCCTGTGATTTTATCTCTATCTATATCACGAGCGAGAAATGCGAAGACGAGCTTCTCACCGACGGTCAGCTCATCTATCTCCCAGTTCTCTATTACCTCTTTTCTAAAGTAAAATGTAACATCAGGGAGTAGTACTGTATCATAAATAGGTATTGTAGTAATCATATTTACCCTCCTTTTTGTTAGCACTTCAAGATGTTGAGTGCTAATTACAAGAATATCATATATTCACAAAATTTCAAGTTGTTTTTTTGCAGATTTTTAACAAATGACGAGACCCTAATCCCTTTACAAAGAACCAGCTTTACGATAAAATATAGCTTGATAATCTATGTCGAGGGGTACCATTTTGAAGATAAACATAAACGAAATTTTATATGCTGTCTCAAGCGGTCTTGATGCTGTTGAGGTCGAATTACGCGGTCATGTAACCACGGGCCACAGCAAGAGACTGGCCGTACTTTCGATTATTACGGCCAAGACTATAGGACTCTCACCGAAGGACCTTATTGATATAGCTGCCTTTTCGATTCTCCACGACAACGCTCTCACCGAAGTAAATCAGGAAGAAAAGCAGTATCGTCAGTACAACGGCGGTCACGGATATTCTGAGACCGATTTCAATGTACGCCGCTGCATCATCGGTGAAAATAACGCAAAGCTTATCCCGTTCAGAACAAACTGCCGCGATGTTATAATGCTCCATCACGAGAACGCTGACGGATCCGGTCCTTTCGGAAGATCCGCAAGCAACACTCCGATCAAGGCACAGATCATACATCTCGCGGATGTTATAGATCATAAGTTTAATCTTAATGATATTTCCAAGAGTAATTACGCTGAAATAATCGATTTTGTAAAGTCCAATGCTGACACGATGTTCTCGAGGGAAGTTGTTCAGGCATTTACAAAGGGCTTTAAAGCTAAGCATTTGCATCACATTTCCTTCGGAAGCATTGATACGACTATCAGAAAGGCTACCAAGACCTTTAATGATGAATATACGATTACTGAGGTTATGAACCTTGCAACACTGTTTGCAAAGATAATCGACTACAAATCGTTCTACTCCTGTGTACACTCTCTCGGTGTTGCACAGAAGGCGATCCATATGGCTGACTACTACAAGTATCCAGTTGAGAAAGGCGTTCGTTTCTACCTTGCAGGTGCGCTTCACGATGTAGGAAAGCTCATGATCAAGAATGAGATTCTTCAGAAGCCGAGCAAACTTACAGATGCCGAGTATGAGCAGATGAGAAATCATGCATATTATACCCGCGAGATTCTGAGTAAGTTGAAGGGCTTCGATGATATCGTCGTTTGGGCTTCAAATCACCATGAAAAGCTTAACGGAACGGGTTATCCGCGCGGCCTTACCGGAGATGTACTCAGTTCCGAAGAACGTCTCATGACATGCTGTGATATCTATCAGGCTCTGACCGAAGCCCGTCCTTATAAGGAAGGCTTCCCTCACTCCAAAGCCATGGAGATCATGCGCGATATGGTTATCAAGGGTGAGATTGATATGGATATCGTAAATGATATGAATTACGAGATGACCATTAACCGTAAGGTAGACAGATCATCACCTACGTCAATTCTTTATTCATCTGAAGATGTTATCGTTAAAACCGATGAAACAAATCATGTAATATAAAAAGCTTCGACTCTGCAAACATACAGAGCTCGAAGCTTTTTTACTACGGCAGTCAATTATTTTGTAAATTTTACAACCTTTCTTATCAGGAAAATAAGTACGCATGCACCTATTACAGAACTGATCCATCCGCTTACATGAATACCAATGATTGCAAAAAGAAGTCTCCCCAGTATTCCTCCGATGATACCGATAATTATATTCCATATAGTACCACCCTCACTATGCATGATCAGTCCCGCAAGCCATCCGGTAATAGCGCCGGATATCAATACCAATAAAATCCATAAAACATTAACCATTGCAAAAGCTCCTAACATATTTTTTTCTCCTCTCACATTTAAATCTTATTTATTATTTATTTTATTATTTATTTTAATATTTATTTTATTATTCAACTTCTTCTGTACCTGATTTTTCCAGTTCTTCCGTATTCACAGATTCTGCAGGTTCTGCATGTTCAACATGTTCTACAAGCTCTGCCTCTTCTTCCTGCTTATCAAGCCCTTTCTTCAGTAGAATCAAGCTTACTGCAAAAGCAATTCCGTATAGTAAAAGCAGCGTTACTATCGTACCGGTATCATAGTCTGCCTTCGTATAAACATCTGTCCCATATACGATTTTTGTAGGTCTAAACGATCCGAAAACAGCGTTGGAAAATTTTTCTATTCCGTATACTATAATGCAGGCAAAAATATTCTTTGAATTAGCATAAACAGCAATAAACATTGCATAATATAAAAATAAACATATAATGCCTACTGCTAACCTTTTTACAGTATAATCAGGTATACGCATTAACATCGGCAGACTGCATATTAAAGCAGCTAGAAATAATGCGATATATATACTTTTTCTATTATTACCGCCGTATTCCTTTATTGCAGTGAATACTACAATTGCTAATGCAGCAAAAAATATCGCAGCGGAAAATTCCTGAAGCACTACATATGATAATGTTTTAATATCCTGAGCATAATTTTTTAACATCGTACTAAAAACCTTGAAGTCACCAATTGAACGATATGCCGATACTACCCAAAATACCGCTAATCCGAGTATCGGAAGTCCGAATACAAAGATTCCTTTGATCAGACCTTTCAACCTAAAACCTATCGGTTTCTTATATATAAGTCTGAACGCAATTAAAAGTGCAGCTGCAAGGACAACATATGTTATCGCATACAGAGTGATCAGATCGTATCCGCCATTCAAGCCCGAACGTACCATAAAAGGCTTGACCATTTTAATTAATATTTCGGGATATTTTATAAAACCAAGCAGCGGTTTATACGGATATCCCTTTGCAGTTCTTGATACTGCCCCAAAAACTGTTTCGAGCATGCAAAATGTCAGAACAGCCAAACCCATACTTAACAGCATAAATCGTTTTTTCTTTTCCATAGCCTCACTTTTTAACCTTTCATATTCATAGAAAATAGTGTAAAGTTTTCCTCAATCCGGGACAGTACGTCTTTATACTGATTGGATATACTTTCCTGAGGTATAAAAAAAGCGAGGCCTTTTGCAATCAAATAAAATTGCAAAATAGTCTCGCTGATTATTTATACTCCGGATTGAATAATCTCAATCGTACTGACGAAGATATAACCACTGTCTTGAATCATCATATATGATAATTCGCAACTATGTTAGCTACTCCCTAAATTGATGAGATAATAATAGCACAATCAAATTTAGTCTGTCAATATAATTCGTTAGTATAGATTATGCTATATCTTAACCATCCTTAAATATCTTTATGAAATATATATAGCAGCCATGCAGTTCTATTCCATTAATTCAATCATTCTTTCATGTGCAATATAAAATCTCATTAGTACGAAATAACTCATGCATGCTATAAAATCACATTAATAAGAAATAATTTCATGCATGCTATAAAATCACATCAGTAAGAAATGATCTCATGTCCGTCTTCAGTAACAAGCACCTGAAGCTCCCACTGAGCTGACATTGAACCGTCTTCCGTATATACCGTCCAATCATTGTCTGCATCTACAAATACTTCCGGTCCTCCGATATTTACCATCGGCTCTATTGTGAAGATCATTCCGGGAACCATAAGCATATCGGTTCCTCTCTTGGTACAATAACTAACCCACGGGTCTTCATGAAACTCTATTCCTACTCCATGTCCGCCGATCTCACGAACAACCGAATAACCATGTGCCGTTACATGATCATGAACTGCCTGACCCATATCCCCAAGGAATCCCCATGGCTTAACTTCTTCGAGTCCCTTGTAGCAGCTTTCACGAACAACCTCAACAAGTTTCTTATTTTCTTCGGATACATTTCCAAGCATAAACATTCTTGATGAATCCGAGAAATATCCGTCAAGAATTGTTGAACAATCGACATTTATTATATCGCCGTCTGCGAGGATTTCATCCTTGGACGGAATTCCGTGGCATACAGCATCATTAATGGATGTGCAGACACTCTTCGGGAATCCCTGATAATTAAGAGGTGCAGGTATAGCACCGTACTTCTTGCAAACCTCGTTGATGATATCGTTGATATCCTCTGTGCTCATTCCAATGCAGATCTTATCAGCCACAACATCCAGGCACTCAATATTAACCTTGGCACTCTCGCGGATCTTCTGTATCTGCTCTGCATTCTTGATAATATTCCTTGTCGGAACTATATGTCCCTGATTTTTGATAGTTTCAATCTTCCTATCAAACTCCTCATGACATACCTTATACTTCTTACCGCTTCCGCACCAGCACGGATCATTTCTTCCAATCTTCTTAGCCACTATGCTCTTCTCCTCTTAATTGTGTCTGATATATAGCTATTATATCTGATATACAGCTGCCATATCCGATATACAGATATCATGTCCGATATACAGCTACCTTCTCTGATATACAGTTATCATATCTGATATACAGCTACCTTCTCTGATATACAGTTACCATCTCTGATATACAGCTACCATCTCTGATATACAGCTGCCATATCAATTGCCATTTTACAGACACTCTTTTTTCTACCGGTGAGATCACCGACATATTAGTTTTATAAAGTAAATAAATAATGAGTGCGCAACACGCACCCATTATTATAATCACTTTATCCTTGCTTTGTAAAGCACAAGTTAGTTAAATCTAACCCATCATACTTTTTTCCATCCCGGCTAACCACTTCAGCTTTGAGGCGTTTCCGGTTAGCTTTTTGAGCCTATTCTTCCACTATTTTTTTCCATCCCAGCTAACCACTTTAGCTTTGAGGCGTTTCCGGTTAGCTTTTTGATGAAATTCTCGCACTATATTTCTCTATTTCGGCTAACCATTTTAGCTTTAAAGTATCTATGGTTAGCTGGCGAAGTAAGACAGCCGGAATACTAACACTCATCTGACCTATGACCGTATAAAAAGGCGGTTAAAATATTATTAGCCCGCCACTACGGAGTCGATAAAACGGGGCTCCGCAAAGATGAAATGTTCATCTCATACGGCAGCCCCGCTATCTTCGAAAATAATATTGTCACATAATCATGCCTCTCGGATTCGATCAAAGGATAACGCCTCTCGAATCCTGAAGACAATGTCCTTCTTCTTCACTGAATTTCTTGGACAAATAAGCTTCACGTCCGGCCTGTATAGCGTGGCGGAACGCACTCGCCATCATCGGAAGGTTGTTTGCACTTGCAAGAGCAGTATTTGCCATTACCGCGTCGCAACCCATTTCCATCGCCTCGCATGCCTGTGACGGACGTGCGATTCCCGCATCAACAATGATCGGCAGATTAATCTCATTTATCAGCTGCTCTATAAAGTCACGAGTCGCAAGTCCCTTGTTGGAACCGCTCGGTGACGCAAGCGGCATGATTGCGGCAGCCCCGGCAGCTTCAAGCTGTCGTCCGGCCTTAAGATCCGGATAAATGTACGGCAATACGATGAACCCTTCTGCAGCAAGTCTTTCGGTAGCATTTACCGTCTCCGGATTATTCGGAAGAAGATATGTAGTATCCTCTAATATTTCAATCTTTATAAAATTTCCCAGGCCACGTGACTGAGCCAAATGAGCCATCGTCACTGCTTCCTGGGCACTCCTGGCGCCGAGTGTATTCGGCAGAATTCTGATATTGTCCGGAATAAACTTGATTCCGTTATCTATATCATCCAGTGTATCTATCGCTACGGAAATCATCTCGGTTCCGGCGTATTCAACCGCAGAATTGATGAGTTCCGGCGTATATCTGGAAGTCTTTCCTGAGCCAAGAATGAATCTGGAAGTAAAGCTCACTCCCCCGATTACCAGCTCGTCATTCATTTTCTTATCCTCTGTATTTCAAATTATCTTTAATCAGATGAGAACGCCATAGCCAAATCATCAAGCAGCTACGATCTTATATCTTTTCAATCGCCACATCTGCTTGGCAAGCGAAATTTTTCACATCTGTCATTTCGAGATGTAATATTACCGCTATCATCCCTTTTAGGCAAGTATTATTTTCAGTCGTTTACTGTTCCTTAACTGTGAGCGTAAACTTCACTTCCTTGCTTCTGTTTCCTTCGCTGTCTCTAACGCTGTAGATCAGATTATAGGTTCCCGCACTGTTTGTATCAAACTCGCCTTCAAGGTCGATCCTATTGAAGAGTGAATTGCGGTCATCGTTATCATCCTCAACTTCATCGATCACAGACATCGGATCGAAGTCTTCACCAACATTGATCGACTTGCTGTCACTTGTAAGTGTGATATAAGGAAATGTAACCTCCTCAGTAGTTGCTTCTGTCGTAGCCTCAGTTGTCACCTCTGTAGTACTCTTGTTTGCAACATCTATGTCATCACTTATGATATCATACATTTCATCAGTCATATCTACGTTCTTACGAGCAGGCTTATAACCTACTGTTCTGAATCTCTTTCCAAGGTTATAGCTGCTATCGTAAGCTGCATAAATGATCTGTGCACTGTGGCCGTCTTCCATTACGGCAATATCATATATACGTACATTTGCGGTAACATCACCATCTCTGTCATCAGTTGCCGTAACTCCGGCAAGCAGAAGCGTCTTGTCCGAACCCTCTTCGTATGTGATCATTTCCGTCGGTACCGAAATGACCGGCGCCTTGGTATCACGCGTCATCCGAGAAAGTACGCAGAGTGCACCTGTTGCAAATGTAGTCAATATCAAAAGGATAGTAATCGCTTTCTTCATCTCAAACTCTCCTGGGTTCAACCGTTTATATTAGCCTTACATATATCCGAACTTCCGGCAGTTGCAATCACCTACTAACATACCGGGTATATAATTCCATTACACATCAACTCAATCATACATCGAAGATATGGCTTTCATTACATATCTGCTCAATCATACATCGAAGATATGCTTTACATTACATATCTGCTCAATCATACATCGAAGATATGCTTTACATTTCACATCAACTTGGCCGTACATCCACCTCGGACTACGATGTATAATACTTCGAGTATTTTCCGTAATATTTTCCGTAGTAGCTTCCATAATATCCGTTTGCACTGTTCTTCTGAACCTTGTTGAGAATAACTCCGAGTATTTTTGCATTTGCTTTCTCAAGACGTCCCTTAACATCCTGTGCAAATCTGTAACTGATGTTATTCTGTGCAATTACCAGAACCATACCATCACAGTGCTGCGAAACAACAGCCGCATCGGTAACACTTCCGATAGGCGGAGTATCTATGATTATATAATCAAACTTCTCTTTCAGGTCTTTAATGGTATCCTCAAATGCATCATCACCCAGAAGCTCCGACGGATTCGGCGGAACCTGTCCTGCAGTCATGATGTAGAGTCCTTCAAAATTCGTGGAATATAAAACCTCATCAAGTTCCTTTGCTCCCGATAATAAATGTGAGAGTCCATAAGCAGCACCCATAATACGGTATCTACCGACAGTAACAGACTTCCTCATATCGGCATCTATAAACAGCACCTTCTTATCAGCTTCTGCAAGCTGAATACACAGATTAAGTGCTATACTGGTCTTTCCCTCATTCGGAATGCAGGAGGTAAGGCCGATGACTTTGATATCCTTGCCGCAGAACTGAAGATTGGTTCTGAGCTCTTTATATGCTTCCTCAGACAGATTGCTGAGTTTTCTTGCATTTGCAATAGTTATCTTCTGCATATCATTTCTCCTAACAATACCTTCTCATATCTTGACGATTTCTTCTTACGCATTGCCCTTCTTACGCTTTTTCTTCTTTACGACGGTTGAATCCTCAAGTTCGTCATAAGGAATAATACCAAGCACTGAAAGATCAAGATATTTAGCTATATCATCCTGAGTTTTGATAGTATCATCCATGATCATATTTATGATAAGAACTGCTGCGGCGATTATGAAGCCGAGCATAGCTCCGATCAACGCATTCTTCTTTGCATTTGGGCTTGAAGGTCTGTCAGGAAGGTTTGCCTCGTAAACTACATTTACAGCATCGATATCCATGACATTCTTGATATGCTCCGCACCTGCGCGTCTTACTGCATTTGCAATATCCTGTGCACGCGTAGGATTAGTATCCGTAACCTTTATCTTAAGCACACGGGTATTTGTGGAGGTTTCAATGGTTACCATACTGCTTATAGTATCCGGAGTAACATCCGACATTTCCGGATAGGTATTCTGTAGATTCAGATCGGCGATAACCCTGTTCATAACCGTACGGCTCTTGAGCAGCTCCGCATAGTCATTGGTAAGCTTGGAACCTACATCCAGGTCACTTCCCGTAAGAGTATCATTCTCTTTCTGCGCAGCTGAGTTCAGGACATATATACCAGTAACCGACTCAAACTTCTTGCTCAAAAGTTCTGAGCTTACATAGTACATGAGAAAGCCTCCCGTAAACATTGCAAGCAGCAGAATATGAATATTCGCAAGCAGCATCCTGAAGAGCTGCAGTAAATCTATTTCAATATTATCTGACTTCTCCATGTTGCCTCCATAATACATTAATACATTTTTGAGCCCCGTTAGGAGCATCAACCCCATCTTATTTGGAAGGTTTATTTACCGTTTGTCGCACAGCTGCATTTTTATGCGCAGCACTATATCTATCAAATATCATGCCCTTAGTGCGGCCTTCATACCTTCATGACATCACGCCTTGATGACATCATACCTTCATGACATCATGCTTTCATGACATCATGCCTTGATGACATCACACCTTGATGACATCATACCTTCATGACATCATACCTTCATGACATCATACCTTCATGACATCACGCCTTGATGACATCATTCCTTCATGACATCATGCCTTCATGACATCACGGCAGTTCGTCCTTCACGATCATCCGAGGATTGTATATAAATATCTCGTCCGCATAGCTTTCAGAGCACTTCTTATAAATGTACTCCGCCGCAGCTCCGAGATTCGGAGTCCGCCACTTTGAATCCCGGTGTGCATCTGTTGCCACAAAATCGATAAGCCTGTTCTTCAGAAGCTTCTTTGCAAAGCTCTTTATCCCAAAGCCGTCCTCACCGATTATCGTGGATGCATTTACCTGGATCAAAGCGCCTTCATCCTTTATAAGAGATACCTTCTCCAGATTACCTCTTAATGCGTCAAACCTTTCAATATGCGCAAGGATCGGAATATATCCCGCTCCCTGAGCCTCTCCGACAGCCGTCTCGATATAACTGAATTCCACATTTGTATGAAACTCAAGAAGTATATAACGGCTCTTTGCCATAGATATTACATGCCCTTCACGCATTTCTTCCGGTGTGGTTCCTTTATGATAGAAGATCTCACTCCCCAGCCAGAACTTCATATCAGGATGTCCTTCCCGCTTCACAAGTTCCCGGAATTCCTCATAACGTTCCTTCAGATCCCGAGGCCCCATTTTAAATGCTTTGGGGTTGTAATGCGGAGTAAGGATTACATTTCTCACGCCCTGATTATACGCATCATCAAGCATGCGAAGCGTCATTTCAGGAGATTTCGAACCGTCGTCAACGCCGTACAAATAGTGACAATGTATATCAAAATACCCTTTACTCATTGACTAATGCCTTTTCTTCTTTCTTGCAATGCCCCTTCTGAGCGTTGAAACAACAAGAAGCGAAATGATCGAGAGTACCAGGAAGACACCTGCCCAGATGAAGAGCTGTCCAAATATACTCTCTATATATGTTACGATAAAATGGTTGAAATAATTAGGCGAAATCTGCAGATTCTTGTAGAATCCGTTCATATACGCAACGAAAGGAGCCACAAAAGTCATAAGCGCAGCCCCACTTAATGAGTATACCACATACCGGAGACCTCTGTGAAGGTAAGAATGCAATTTCACACAGAGAAATGCGTTCACCAGAGCAAAAATCGCAGCCGCGATTATCACGTAAATGAAATAGCTTCTCAGCAGGTTTGAAAGCCTCGGCAGATAATTAAGTCCCGGAAGCTTTACCCTGTCCTTATAAATGTTGCAGATTTCCTTTACATATTCATCAACGGCCTTATCTTCTGTAGTCGGATCTATTCCCTGTTCGCGGAGAAATGCGTCAACATTTTCCTTCAAAGACGCATAGATCTTAGACGTGTCGACTTCATAGGAGTTATCATCAAATGCATTCATGACATAACTCTTCACGTCTTCTCTGATGGTATCTTCCGTAAAAACGCCATCAAGAACCGACACATCCACACCGGTCGGCATGGTATAGTCCACGGCCGCATTATATACATTTTCGCTGAGCATCCTAAGATAATCCGAATCTATCTTTGAAACCACAAATTTCTTTGACAGGCTATGGTTTGCCACGAAGAAAACAGCAACCACAACCAGTGTAAGTGACAGAAGGAAGGAAAAGATAAAGGACGCCAGATTCTTCGTTGACGAAGGAGCAGAATTTCTTCTGCTTTTTCTAGTAGTCTTCTTCATACGTCCTCCACTTTACATCATATCCCGATATACGCTTAGCGAGTACCGTAAGTCTGTCTGTTTTACGACCTGCCGAAAACTCGAACGGCCAGCAGGTATACATTACGAGTATCTCTTCCTCGTTCAGAAGATTGTCGAGAATGTACTTCTGTAATTCTTTCTCATCAAGGATCTTAACTTCAGTAACCTGATATTCGTAATTGCAATAGTTTGTATTGATCTTGACTATATTATCTTTGTGAATATCCTTGAGCGGAAGGAAGAAGGAATTGTTATGTCCCGCAAGTACTATCATCCTTCCGAATCCCGGAAGAAAGCTTCCGAGATACTGGCCTATACCACATCTCAGAATATCGGCACTGTCGCCCCAGTAAACCGGAACATCAAGTCCGATATCATCACAAATAAGCTGAGCATAATGGGAACCCGAAAGCGGAAAATCAATATTCTCAATTCGAATATACGGTTCCGGCTTTTCTTCATCCTCATAAAGAGGAACGGGATTTTCCACAGCGGCATTAGGATCAAAGATTGCATCTCTGACCACTGCCTGTTCCTCCATTGGAGCCTCAGCTCCGAGAAGAACTACCGCATCCCTTGCCATTTCCCAATATGGCTTCAGCCCTATATACAGAAAGATATATCCTATTACACTAAAAATTACTGGCATAAAAATATATGCCAGTAATTTTATAATCCTTGATTTATTCATTTAGATTACCTGGATTTACGGCTATCCTTTCGGATCATAAATACACCAAATGCAAATACAAAGATAACTGCTGCGATCACACCAAGAGTAGCTGTGAAATCAACACCTGTCTGGTTAACAGCTGCCTTTGTTGAAGCTGCTTCAGTCTTATCACCCTTCTCTGTTGTGATAGTTACTGTAGCATATCCTGTAGATGTGTCAACACTTACTGTCATGCCATACTTCTGTGAAGTTGCATTTACAGTCTGAAGAATCTCAGGAAGTGCAGCCTTAAGGTCTGCTCTTGTTGCGCATCCGTTCTTCTCAATGATACCAACAACAGCATCGATTGTTGTGCTCAGATCGTTACATGCATCAGCTGAAAGATCAACCTGCATAAGAGCATTGGTTGCTTCTGCGATATACTGATTGGCAATGTTGCCACCGTCTGTAGGACTTGTTGAAAGAACTGATGCCCAGCTGTTAACAACTCCCGAGAACTTATCAAGCAGTGCCTGCTCATCAGAGTTTACTCCACTTGCCGCGAATACTGTTACAGCGGAACTAAATACAAGTACAAGTGAGAGCACAAGTGCAAAAAATCTCTTTTTCATTTTCATAATTCAATACATCTCCCTCTACCAACAAATTTTAAAACACATACCATAACAATATACTGTGATTATAGTCACATTCTTGAGCAATGTCAATAATAGGTTGTTTAAATTACACAAAATCCTCTGTTTTTTTTATTTAAAACCAACAATACTCTTTTTACATGTTGCTTTGTGCAACTTATACAAGCCCAAAATCACCTACATCTATAGTTATATCACAATTCTTGAGTGCGCTCAATAAACAGATGTAAACAATTTGTTAACATTTGCTTGTGGTCAAAGTTTTTGTCATGTATACAACGTTTTTGTCAAAAATCGAACCTTAAAATTCAAGGGTGGCGGGATTTTATCTTTTGGAGAAGGGGGATTTTCATTTTGGATTACTAACTATTTTTCGTTTCCGGCCTTTCTGTTAGTAATTCTAGTTCTTGATCTGGCTTCTGTCCTTTCTGTTTACTAACAATTTTTCGTTTCTGGCCTTTTTGTTAGTATTTCTACTTCTTGATCGGGCTTCTGTTCCTTCTGTTTACTAACAATTTCTCTTTATCGGCCTTTTTATTAGTAATTATTCTTCTTGATCGGGCTTCTGTTCTTTCTGTTTACTAACAATTTCTCTTTATCGGCCTTTTTATTAGTAATTATTCTTCTTGGTCGGGCCTCCGTTCTTTCTGTTTACTAACAATTTCTCTTTATCGGCCTTTCTGTTAGTATTTCTAGTTCTTGATCGGGCTTCTGTTCTTTCTGTTTACTAACAATTTCTCTTTATCGGCCTTTTTGTTAGTAATTATTCTTCTTGATCGGGTCTCCGTTCCTTCTGTTTACTAACAATTTCTCTTTATCGGCCTTTTTGTTAGTAATTATTTTTCTTGATCGGGTCTCCGTTCCTTCTGTTTACTAACAATTTCTCTTTATCGGCCTTTTTGTTAGTAAATCTATTGAATTCTTCAACTATCTTGCGTCTTTCAAACGTCTTGATTCTTTCAACAATCTTATTCAATGTAATCCTCTATCAGTTTGCAAGTTCCCAGAAAACAACCGAGCTTGCAGCAGCAACATTCAGAGAATCTACATTATTCTTCATTGGTATCTTCACTACATAATCAGAAGCTTCTATCACCTCTTCAGAAAGTCCAAAACCTTCATTTCCGAGAATGATTGCAAGCTTCTCTTCACTCTTGAGCCTCTCGTCACGTATGCTTACCGAATTATCAGAAAGTGCCATAGCTGCGGTTTTAAATCCAAGCGCATGAAGTATGTCAATGTAACAGCTTATACCATCATCAGGATTATTTAACATCACTGAGTTTGATGCTTCTTCGCCCATCATTTTATCTGATCTGTCCGTTACTTTATCTGATTCACCCATTGCTTTATCAGATGGGACTATTACTTTATCTGATTCACCCATCGCTTTATCGGATGGGACTATTACTTTATCTGATTCACCCATCGCTTTATCAGATGATTTCTTATTCTTTTTCAGCTTTATCCACGGAATCTGAAATACCGTTCCGACACTCACTCTTGATGCGCGTCTGTAAAGCGGATCGCTTGAAGATCCTGTAAGAACAACTGCTTCAATTCCAAGTGCAGCTGCAGACCTGAACATGGCACCGACATTTGTGGGATTCTCTACATCATCAAATACAGCAATTCTATGACAGTCACGAAGGAGTTCCCTAATATCAGGCATCTCCTGTCTTTTCATCAATGCAAGTACGCCTCGGGTAATATTAACACCGGTGAGGCTGGCAATAGTTTCGTAATCTGCAATGTAGACAGGTATCGATGATTCTTCGAATTGCTTGTTATCACTTGTCTTATCAATCGATGATTCTTCGAATCGCTTGTTATCACTTGTCTTATCAATCGATGATTCTTCGGAGTGCTTGTTATTACTTGTTATATAATACCCTTCCGCAAGCTCAGCGAAACGAGCACACATTTCATCTGCAAGACTATCGATCATTACAAATGCAACCGGCCTATACCCACCCATAAGTGCTCTTTCGATTACCATCGGACTTTCTACAGCAAAGAGCCCGAGATCAGGTTCATAATAATGCAGCAGCTGATTTTCGTTTGCATCAAAAAAAAGTTTGAAGAAGCCATATTTATCTTCGGTTGATTCACCTTCTATTCTTATATAATTAAATTCCATATTCTCTCCAGTTCGTATTATTTACACCCAGTGGCATTATATATAAGCATCAGATATCATATGTATTTTTTGAATTTGTTATCTTTCATATTTATTGTTATTTTCGGATTGCTTTAAATTAGTTAAATAGTTTCACTTCTTAATTATGGCCAACTATAAAATATTAATTGGGGGCCATCTAAAGAAAAATAATATGGCCATCTATAATAATAAGCTTTCACAGATCATTCTTCAAATCAATATTTCATTAGATGTAATACATTTCCGACGCTTGATTATATCGAATACGACTTTAGATTGAGCTTTTATTTCGATAAATTATTTCTTAATAAATACGCCCCTTGACAAATCCCGTATATAAGTTTATCATGTTCACGTTATGTATTATCTTGTCAGTTCGTGAACATCTAATCAGCAGGACACCATGAACGCCGGTGATCAACCATTGAAAAACACATACTACATACACACCGGTATCACGAACATTGGACAAGATAATGCATATCACCCCAGATATTTCATTAGAATCTAAAGAGGAACCACTCAAATGAAACAACCCTCCTCAAAAAAAATAAATACCTCCGGAACTCGTTTCGGGAAGCTGCTCAGAGTGCTTTTCTTCACTCTGCCTGCAATGATTCCTATGGCGATCTTCTGGATCGGTCCGATCATGAAGAGCGGATTCCTCAGTTTTACGGATTGGGATTATATGACTCCGGATTATAACTTTGTCGGAGTCGAGAACTACAAGGATGTACTTACAAGTTCTCATTTCTGGGCCGCTTTCAAGCATACAGCTGTTTTCGCCGCAGGAACAATAATCCCGACCCTGACTATCGGACTTGCAATCGCACTTCTTCTTTCAAAGGAGTTCCGCGGCAAGGCAATATATAGATTCCTGGTATTTTCGCCATGGGTTACACCTACCGTTGCGATATCAATCGTATGGAGCTGGATCTTCAATCCGAAGGGTGGATTCGCAAATGAATTTCTCACCTTCCTCGGACTTCCGAAGTCACAATGGATCAGCAGCAGCAAAACCGCGCTTCTCTCAGTTATCATCGTAACTGTTTGGAAGAGCATCGGATACAGCTGTATCTTCTATCTCACAGCTATCGACAAAATACCTGAAGAACGTTATGAGGCAGCCGCACTTGACGGTGCAGGTTTCTGGGCAAAGCTGAGATATGTCACACTTCCCGGAGTATCGCCAACAACCTTCTTCCTTACAATAATAACAATGCTGGATGCACTTAAGGCCTACGACCAGATACAGATACTCACACAGGGCGGCCCTGCAGGCAGCACAAGAACTCTCACATATCTCTTCTATCATTTGGGATTTGAGCAGTTCAAAATGGGACAGGCTTCCGCAGTTGCGATAATCATCGTACTGATAACAGTCGCACTATCCTTTACACAGTTTAAGCTTTCAAAAAAATGGGTGAATTACTAAACCATTAGAAACAGGTGAATATCTAAATGAAGAAAACAATCGGAAAAGGAATCAGACATACTGTACTGACCATAATAAGCCTCATCATGGTATTCCCCATGCTCTGGATGGTGCTGGGCAGCGTAAAGACCAGCAAGGAAGCTATGGACCCAACCATGATTTTCCCAAATATCATCCATCTGGAAAATATCATAGAGGTCTTCAACAATTCGCCTCTTATGAAATATGTGGCTAACAGCCTCATCGTTGCTCTCATAACAACAGCAATACAGATTGTAACAGGTGCGATGCTGGCATACGCATTTTCATTTATCAAATTCAAGGGAAGAAACCTTCTCTTCGGAATAGTTATGGCAACATACATGCTTCCGTCATGTGCAACCTATATACCTGCGTATGTAACACTTGCGAAAATGGGACTGCTCAATTCAAAGGCAGGACTTATCTTCTCACAATGCGTAAGTATATTCGGAATCTTCCTTCTCAGGACCGCATTTCTTCAGGTTCCCGGAGAACTTATCGAAGCCGCAAAGCTTGACGGAGCAAATGACTGGAACATCCTGTGGCGCATAATAATGCCGGTTACGAGATCTTCTTTCGTGACATTCGGACTGATGAGCTTCGTTTCACTCTATAACAACTATATGTGGCCATCACTCATCACTAAAGACGCCGATCAGTACCTGGTTGCACAGGGACTCAGAAGCTTCTTCATCGACGACGGTGCTTACGGAACAGACTGGGCAAAGGTAATGGCAGGAAGCACAATGATAGTGATACCGCTCCTCATACTATTCGCCTTTACTCAGAAATGGTTCATCAACGGATTATCCGGTGACAGCGGCGTGAAGGGTTGATCAACATCGTAATACAACAATTGCAGCACTGAATGCAGATGATCAGAAATCACTGCAAAGATAAATAACTGCAAAAAATCACTGCAAAGATAAATAACTGCAAAAAAAACACTGTAAAGATAAATCACAGTAAACAAAAACAGATAATCAAATCGCATATAACCTCATACGAGGTTCATATATAAGATCTTGCATATAAATGCAAAAGAAAGGACAACGAGGGATAATTATGAAAAAGACAACAAGTAACATCATGAGAAGATTCGCAGCAGGAACGCTCAGCAGCCTTATGCTGATGGGTGCTATGTCAGGATGCGGAATCAGCACATCAAGCACAGCTGAGACACAGAGTGTAGAATCAGAGCAGACAAATGCATCAACAGAAACTGTAACAGCTGCAGCTACAGAAGAAGGCACAACAGCATCAGAGGGAAATGCATCTGCTACCGATACAACAGCTGCAAAGGATGTAAGCGCTGAAGGAAAGACTGAAATCGAATTCTGGTTTGCCGGCGGAAAAACAGCAGTTGGTGTTATTCAGGGTATTGTTGATGACTTCAACGCATCACAAGATAAATATTTCGTAACAACAGTTACACAGGGTGACTATGACGAGACTTATCAGAAGCTTCAGGCAGGTATTGCCGGAAATGTAGCCCCTGACGTTGCTCTTATCGAGGTTGAGGCAGCAAGAAATCTTTCAGACAAGGATCTCCTTGCAGACCTTAATCAGTATACATCTAACGATTCAAGCTTCGACCGTTCTGATTATCTTGATGTATATTTCGAGCAGGGTGTTGACGGAGAAAAGATTTATGCTTTCCCTGCTTACGGATCAACACAGATCATGTACTACAACAGAGAAGTATTTGAGAAGGCAGGTGTAAATCCTGAAGAGATCAAGACTTGGATTGAGCTTGAGGAAGTATCAAAAAATATAAAGGAACAGGGAATCGCAACATATGGCTGGGAGCCAATGTGGGGCGAGGATAATCTTATCGATATCGCATTTTCAAACGGTGCACAGCTTCTCAGCGATGACGGAAAGACAGTTCTTATAAACTCTCCTGAATGGATTGAGGTTTGGGACAGCATCGGAAAGGATATCAACGAGGATGAGATAATGGCAGTTCACTCAGGCGGTCAGGGCTGGGAGTACTGGTATGATACAATGGATGACGCAGTAGACGGAACAGCCGGTGGATATATCGGTTCAAGCGGTGACCAGGCAGATCTTGATTTCTCAGTAGTCGGTGCTATGGAGCAGCCTGCTTGGGATGATGACAGCACATCAGCTCCTACAGCAAGAGCTAAGCAGCTTGTAGTTGTTTCAAACTCTACTGACGATGAGAAAACAGGTGCATATGAGTTCATCAAGTTCTTTACATCACCTGACAACCAGGCACGTTGGGCACTTGAGACAGGTTATGTTCCTGTAAGACTTTCAAGCCAGGACAGCGAAGCATTTAAGGCTTACTCAGCAGATCATCCTGAAATCCTTGTACCACTTACACAGTCTTCACATGCATCAGTAAGACCTATCGATCCTACAGGCGGTGAGATCTATGATGCACTTAAGATTGCAGCTGACAAGGTTGAGCTTGAAGGTATCTCAGCAGAGGAAGCCCTCAACGAAGCAGCTGAGACAGCTCAGGAAGCACTTGATAAGGTAAATGCAGAATAATAGCTGAAACAGCATGCATCAACAGCTTTCATAAACAACATGGATAAGCTTTATAAATAAACAATGCGGGGAAGTGGCAATAACCACTTCTCCGCATTGTTTAAATACTATACTATTGCTTTTTATATTTGTATACGTTCCCCATCACTTCAGCTGTCATTACATCACCAGAAAAAACAACTCCTTCAAGGCCCATGCCTTCTTTAACTTCTCCTCTCACGAGAAGCTCAAAGTTATAGGATCCATCATCATTTGCTCTTACTTCATACTCCACACCCATTATAGAGTTAGTCGCATGATCCCCTTCGATTGTAAAAGCCTCATCTGATATATCATCTCCGGTAAATACATTTCCCTCATAATCGGTCATTTCATACATTTTCCATGTACCGTTAATATCAGTGCTAGTTGTCGATTTGCTGCTATTTCCGCATCCAACAAACAAAAACAGCATAACTGATAATATCAATACACATAATAAATACTTTTTCATAATATATTTCTTCCTCCTAAAACAACTAAAAAAAGACGGGATTGTCACGACTATATAAATAAAGCCTTTAATCAAACTACCCGTATTTATAAAATTTCGTTAGCCCGCCCGATAACCAATATTATCAAGCAGATATTGCACCATAATTAAATTATACCACCTATTAAACACCAAGTATTATATCCGAGATATTTTATCATGTCAACTGCAATACAATAGCTCCCACCAGCCTATACAATATAATAGCTCCCACCGGCCATAACGGTCGACGGGAGCCACTTATAATTTCCATATAAGAATCCAAGCAAACTGTCTTGAATAATCTTTTTATAAAATAGCTGCTCAAGTCATCCACATATAGTGAATTACATTACATCCTTCAGTGCTGTATATTCATATCCGTGAGCTTCAGCAACATTCTTATTGGTGAGCTTACCGAGGTAGCAATTAACACCTGTCTCGATAGCACGGTTCTCACAAGCCTTCTCAAGGCCCTGATCTGCAATCATAAGGCCATACTTAAGAGTTGCATTTGTAAGTGCTATAGTACTTGTTCTCGGAACTGCGCCCGGCATGTTACCTACGCAGTAGTGAACAACTCCATCTTCAATATATACAGGATCGTCATGTGTTGTAACATGGCTGCTCTCACCGCATCCACCCTGATCGATAGCTACATCTACAAATACAGCGCCATCCTTCATTTCAGGCAGATACTTCTTCTTGAAAAGCTTAGGAGTTGAAGCACCCGGAATCAAAACTGATCCGATTACGAGATCAGCATCCTTAAGCACTCTCTCGATATTACTGTCAGTTGATACAAGAGTCTGGATGTGAGCTCCGAACATGTTATCAAGCTCCTCGAGTCTCTTCAGATTAACATCAAGTATAGTTACATTTGCACCCATACCTACAGCAATCTTGCAGGCATTCATACCTACCGTACCACCACCGAGGATGACTACATTTGCCTTAGGAGTACCCGGAACACCGGCAAGAAGGATTCCCTCTCCGCCGAACTTCTTCTCAAGATACTTAGCGCCTTCCTGAATTGAAAGACGCCCTGCGATCTGAGACATCGGTGCAAGGCACGGAAGACCGTTATCCTCGATAGTCTCATATGCAACAGCCTTAACCTTTCCTGCAAGCAGAGCATCAGTCTGCTCCTTGTCGGCAGCAAGATGAAGGTAAGTATAGAGGATCAGGCCCTCACGGAAGTATCCGTACTCGCTCTCAAGAGGCTCCTTAACCTTGATCATCATGTCAACGAGGCTCCAAACTTCAGAAGCATTATCGATAAGACTTGCGCCCGCATCAACATATTCATTATCGGAGAATCCCGAACCAACTCCGGCTCCCTTCTCCATATAAACATGATGCCCCGCAGCTACATAAGTCTTAACATTATCCGGTGTAAGCCCCACACGAAATTCGTTGTTTTTAATTTCCTTAACGCAACCGATTTTCATAAATACACTTCTCCTTTTTCAAAAATATAAACAACATTTTACTAGATTAAACCTACCTGCACAAGTGGTATATTTCAGATGAAACAAATCCCCGAGAAGCCTGTTCCGAAACTTCCCGGGGACCGTTTAGTATAAGTATTTAATTATAATGGAGCTAATAAATTATTACTTCTCTTTAACAAACTTCTTCATGCCTGCCGGTACCTTTGGCTGACCAAATACCCAGAAGCACTTAGAATTTGCTGACTCCTTACCTGCAAAGAGTGCTGCTGAAGTAATTGCTGCACCCTTCTTTACAAGTGCATCCTCAACTATCTTCTTCATATTTATTTATCCTCCTTCCCACATTTTTTTAGGGCTACTATATGCCGGATGTGCTCCGCCAGCGCTGAAACGGCCGCAACAAAAATCCCGGCTGATATATAAAATGATAGCTCTCGAAAATAAAAAAACGAAAGAATGGAAACGCACGCGGAAATGCAGAATATCAGGATTGCATTTCTCCGAAGCGTGATCTTCGACTTATCATACAGTGGATTGTTCGGGTGCTCTACTGGCGCTAGGGAAAATATAACCGGCGCCGCAAAGCCAAGGAAGCCTATAAAGCATATAGTTTTAATATCCGCTGTAAGATATCTGATTGCCGCAAGGTATGTTATCAAAACAAATATAAGTATCGATGTACAGCCCAGATGCGTCTCGGCGTGATATCCGCCCGCATTCCGCCGCATAAGAATAAATATGACCGAAAATGCAGCAACTGCCGTAAACTGCCTTGATAGGACTGCAATAAGGATTATTACGACTACATTTAATATCGTTGAGAAGAGAACCTCGAAGGAATATGAATAAACTTCCTGATCCTCCCTGCTTATTACACCTTTTTCAACATAAAATGAAGCTGCTTTCTCAGCAAATCCCGCTAACATAATGAAAATTCACCTGTTTTATAATATTTGTATCTTTTTAATAATATCCGTTTTGCATCTCATTAGTTTTTCTTCATAATTATCGTATTGTGCATTTTGCACAATGAATTTATCGTTCGGATATTTCTAACGTTTATTACATGAGGAATTCTATCAAATCGCACCAGAGATGTCCAGTTTTTTATTCACAAAAATATTTGTAACATATTACAAAAATCACTGAGCGATAAAAAAATCCGGCACAGAACCTAAGTTCCATGCCGGATCAGACCGTTTAAATATTTATAAAATCACATTGGAGAAATATACATTTCATACTTAATCAATCGAAATATGCTTCTGCCTTACACGTTCGATCAAAACAGATATAGCCGCACAAAAAAGTCCCGAAGCTATATGAAATGAAAGCTGATGAACGAAAAATACCGAAACAATACTTACGCCGGATGCAAAAATGTACAGAAGCATCGCATTTGACCTGAGTATGAATTTCTTCTTGTCAAAAAGCGGATTGTCAAACTGTCTTACAAGCACCCTGAAACAGATGATTGGTGCTGTAAACACCAAGAACCAAAGCGCCAGTAAATCCTGGATTTCATATGACATGTAAACCTGCCCTGTCACGAACAGGAACAGCATGATTGAAAAAAGAATGGTACATCCAAGATGGGATTTCGGTGTATAGCCACCCGCATATTTGCGCATCCAGACGAACACACCTATAAAGACCGCAACCGGAATATACTGCTTAGATAAAACAGCAGCCGCGACCACCAAAAGAAAATTTAGGATCTGTGCAAACAGAGTCTCAAAAGAATCCGAATAAACGTCGGTTAGTTCCCGGCTGATCATGCCCCTCTTGGCATAATGCAGCGCGGTCTTAGACGCTAAGACGTGTAACATATGCAGTTTCCCCCATGATTAATAGATTTAATAGTGTAACTCCATAGTATCAGATTCAGTTTCCTATGTCTATTCGTAATAGTTCACAAATTTTTCACCATCGTTAAGACTATTTTTTCTTTTCCTTCTTATCCGGCAAACAGACCACTACCACGATGATCAAAAGCAGCAATCCAAATCCAGCCGACGCGAGGTACAGAACATTGTACAGCTTATAAAGCGACTCTGTTGTATATTCCGGAATCAGGAAATCCCCTTTCTTATCTCGATATACCTCAACATTAAGCACATCTCCCTTCTTAACCTCTGACAGGTACTCATGCTTGCCGGTATACTCCTTTCCGTCCACGGAGTACTTGAGCTTTGCTACCCAGTAATTTTCCTTTCCTCCATACTCGTCCTTCCTGGATTTAATCTCCGCATAATCGACAGTCGCACTTACCACACGGATATCCTTCGAATTCTTATATCCCAGATATTTAGATCTGTTACCCAGGAATCCCCAGATTCCCAGAATCAGGAAGAAAAGTCCAAATAAGGATGTGATGATCACGCCCTGCAGCTGCTTTCTTCTCTTCTCCCTCTCACGTTCTTTCTTACGTTCAGCCTTTGTACTCATTTCAAATCCCCCTAAATGATTTTATTTACAGTATGTTAACAAATATTTAAATGTTTGCTCATCACTTAATATATAGGTTGTAGTAATATACAGTTAAGCCAATTGAAGAAGCAAACGAAGTTCTCTCAAAGGTTTATAGATTAATAGTGTGAAGAAGAAGCACCCGAATGGGTGCTTTTTTCTTGGTTTTTTTCGGATTTCCATTCATTTTTTATCATAGCTCTGCAAGGCAGCCCATATATCATTCAGATTTAATCAGTTTCCCTCTACTATAGCCGTCGCACCCTTAGGTATTCTGACATCTGCCAACGAATCACACCCGTAAAATCTATAGCGTTCCACGCCATCCGGAATTCTAATAGCTGTCATAGTATCCAGGTTCAGAATTTCAACCGATCTCACACTATCCGGAAGCCAGATAATCTCAACCTTCGCATCGACAAAATTGGACATCAGATTTATCTCAACAACCGGCTTTCCACCTATCATATCCGGAATCTTTATCTTTGTTGCAGTCCCATGATAACCATCAATCCTGATGCCTTCCCCGCAATCACTTACAGAAAAACAATCCTCTTCAGGTATAGTCAGATTATTGAAAATGTCCTGCCTCTCACTCTCCCATTCTGAAAGCGGCTGTACCTCCTGATTTTCCAACGAGGCCATAACCACGTCAGAAACAACTTCAGATTCAACGTCGGAATCATCACTTAATTTCTCATCAAGCTTATCCAGTGCATTTTTACTGATGTAACTAACCACCCAAAATAATACCGTTATTACGATCAATGTAATGATAAATGCTTTCAGCCTTTTTTTCTTTTCTCTGTAATATTTCTCTTCATAGCTCTCTTTATAGTTCTCTTTATAATTCTCTTCTTCCAACATATTCTAACCTTTCAAAATTCCCCTGTTTAAATCAATACTGCTTTTTCCGATTTATATCTGTCTCTTCATACAGATTATTCATGATTTACGCTTCCAATCTATACTATTTAATCTATCAAGCAGTTCCGCAAATCGATTTTCATCGATCGTAAATTCACCACTTTTCAATGTATTTCTTTCTTCTTTATCAAGTTTGATTGTCCAACAAGCTTCTTTCTTCTTATCAAAGTACATCCATACCAACCCGTTAGTACATAACACATGATCTATTGCTTTAATGTGTGCCTCTCTTTCCGAATTGTTTGAATCAACCTTTTTGTTGCTAGCCTTTACTTCAACATAACCAAAAACACGAGATTTATATTGTCTGTTCTTTTTATTTTTCAAATCAGAATAATTAAAACTCTCTGCAACAACTGCCATATCCGGGACTGCATTCTTAACTCCAAACGGTTTAGCTCTATCCTTACTCATAGAGCTCACGTCAACTAATGATAAGCCCTTAGATGAAACTATCCCATCCAAAAGCATATACACAAGTATCTCCACACCTGCTTCAATCGGAGCCTTGGAGATTATTTTATTGATTTGATTTTCGTAATAATTACTGTTAAAAGCTATTGATATATTATGTCCCACCTTATATATCCTCAGTAAATAACTTGCCTATAACTTCAACTATCCCCTTTATATCATATTCTTCCATACGCAAAAGAAACGTCTTCAATCTATGACCGTACTCTACAGCTTGCAAATCCGAAACTCCTCTTGGGTGATCTTTAAGCCTCAATAACTCTTCTTTCAAAATCTCTCTAAATGCACAAATAGCCTTAAAGCATTTTCTAATTCGAGATGCATAATCCACACCGATAAAGCCAACCACAGATTCTATCTTCTTTTCATATTCAGATACAATAGGTAATTCCTCAGGATTAAATACTATATTTTTATTAATTATAACTAGATTATTAACTGTTTCACTACAATCTTTCAAGTCATCATATATTATACGAAGATAATACCGAACATTCTCCGTTGGAATTATTCCGTTAAGGCGTTCATTAGCCTCCTTTTCTGCATCAAACTTCCACTTCTTAAGCAAATCTTCTGTGAAAAAATTCACATCTCTATCAATCATTGCAGCATGATTTCTACATAGCCATATTCCATTAGACTCATCTTTTCGTTGGGCCAGCGATAAGTTAACATTATATCGCGGTCCACCCACCTCTGCAGCCGTAATATGTGCTGCTTCTCCTATATTTATTGTTCCACTTCCATCGGCATTTGAACCTATTGTAGACTTTCGACAAAAAGGGTTAGAACATCTATATCCTACTTTTTTTGCAAGCAAATCTTTCGTCTGTTGTGTAAAATCCGCTATTCTTGGCATTTTGTATCTCCCATGACAAATTCCCCTTGTGAATTTCAATTATATTGTATCTTTTCATGCAAATCCTAGAATGATATCATCTAAATCAATTCCTCGGTCTTTCATATGAACTGTTCTGTTTTTCATTATATTATTTCAATCAATGTCTACAGGCAAATAAACATTGTCATCATTTAACGCAAATCTCTGCTGATATATATTATTATTTAAGTTGTATTCCAACAAAACAAATTGGGGTATACCATCTTCACCAGCAGGGTATAATTCTCTGGACAATTTTACAACATATTTTTCCCATCTTATATCCGGCGACTCTTTATAACATACATTTATAATATATGTTTTATTTCGCTTCATTATCCCTGTTTCAATATTTTTTCCAAAGACCTTTATATTTCTGATAATGACATCATTGTATAGTTTTACATTCAACTGTACGTTTTTATGTGCAAGAGCTATCGATCCATCCCATATATTAATCCATTCAGAAGTTCCTGGAATAGATTTATTGATTGCACTAATCTTCACTTCAAATATGGGCTTGTTAAATATTAACTGCCGTTGGTCACCCTCCGTTTCTTGTTCGCGACTATTATCTTTTACACGACCAATAATTGCATCAATTGATTTTGAAATACTCGGGTTGTTACAATCAGCGACCATTTTCAAAAAAAGTCCAATATTTAGTCTTATAATATCAATTTTATTCAGCTCTTCTGCTAGAGTTGTTACTAAAGCAGGATCTAAATCTTTAATAGCATTCTTTAATATTTCTCTTTCTTTCTCCCAATACTTCACATAATCCAATTGTCCAATAGGTTTATAAATCTTTTTAGCAGATTCCTCCACAATAAACATCGAATGTGTAATCCAGCTTTCATCTTTTATAAGTTGCATTATCTCAAACAAACAGTTTACTGATTTCAAATACTCATCCGAAATAATAACTATAACTAAGTCTGTTTTTCGTATTTCTTTCATGAATCCATTAATGCTTCCCCATGGTTTTATTGAATTCTTATCTCTACGTACCTCAGCAATATCTTTTAGTTTTATTTCAACATCATCTGCGGTCTTTTCACTCCCCCAATTATATGAAATAAAAACAGATGGTTTAGTATGAGTATTTTTTATCGAATTAACTTTATCTTCAAGTGCCCCCAGAGATTTTTCACCAATTTCTATATCTGACCGCTTAATATGGTTGTCTTCTATGATATTTCCATCATTATTCACTTTGCTATTAATTTGATTATTTATCATCTTTAAAATATGCTCATTCTTTTTGAGACATGTTTTACTCTCTTCAGAATCCACACGATACCAAACAATATCTTGTCCACCAAAACTTTTTTCACAACAGTATCCTATCTCATTATCTTCAAGAAACTCATTTAAGTCATCACAAGATAAATCTCCTATATTAACTAAAACAGCAAGCGAATCCATTAACGACTCAAAATGATAGACTTTTCCCTTTTCAGTTTTTCGTCGTATATCGCTCACACATTGTGGAATGTCATTTTCAAGAAACCCCCATCCCCAATTATTTGTCAAATGCCCCCCTGTAATTTCAGCAATTGTATTTATAATAGCTTTTAATTTGTCTGCATTAGATGCAGATTTCCTTATCAAACTTTCGATAGATATCCATATACCCGAAGGGACTGTTTGCATATATAACTCTCCATCCGGAACAGATTTATAATTTGGTATATCTTTTTTAAACGACATAATCTCTCTCCTGTAAAATCACTACTTTTTAAGAAAGTTTTTTCTAAATTATTAACAATTCGTGCTCGATAAACCATAGTACCTTTTTTAACGTTTTACAAAATCTTTCTATTAATGATCTTCTTATCTTATCAACATATGTTTTTACCTTTAGATTCAATGTATCTTTATCAAATGCATACACAGGAATATCAAATAATCTCATAAGCATAACCTCAATAAGATTCATTATTACTCTTTGTTATCAGTCCCAATAAAATCAATACTTTACTATTCTTATTCTATCCTGAGATACAAACTGAGAATAAAACTTCTTCTTTACATCTATATCTTTCAATTTTTCTCCATCGTATGTAAAAATACGTACTTTTTCTATATTGTTACACTGTGAAAGAATGCTACTTAAATAGAATTTATCAGACTGTATGCTATGTCCCATACTGACCACAGTCTTAATGGCATCAAAGTCAATTTCGTTTAATCCATATAGCCTACAGCGAATATTGTTGTTGCTATTCATATTTACAAAATCTTCTATATACTTTGCATATTCTAATCCAATATAATCTGAATCTTCACAACCGCGACCTGTATTACGAGCATTCAAAATTATATCAAATTCATTTCTAGCCTTGGTGCAATCTATATAATCAGTTTGTTTTTTTAAATATCTAATAAATTCAATGCTATCACGTCTAAAATCTTTTAACCATCTTCTATGTTCATAGTATGCATGATCCAATGCACCATCATCATAGCCATCGTACCCGATAATAATATTATCTTCATTCAGTGATCCGTGAACATAATATACATCACAACCATACATTGAAATGGTATTTGTATAATTAAAATCTACAGCAAGTGTATCAGAATCTAACTCTTTACTTACAGAATCAATAGTCCCGAATCTTCCATCCACTTCTTTAACAAGATACTCCTTCAAATAGCCAGTCAGATTTTTCACAATACTATTAAACTCATCAGCATCGTGGTGTGTATCTCTATAGATCATACCAGCATTGCTATATTGTGAAACCATACGTTTTATCTGTTTTTCAAAATCATACCAATGATTTAGTTTATCGACCAACCTAAAACCATCCAGTATTTCTATAAACCTTGATACATCCTTTGATGTATTCTTATTACTCAATAAATATTCTGCAAATTCTTCATATTTTGTATGATATCCATGCGTTATATCAAAGCCATTACCAATGATAGCAATTTTTGTATATTTATCTTTCAATAGTGTTGCCTCCTTATCCTTTATATCCGTTGAATACACTTCAAATACTTTATCAAAAATCTATCTTAGCCTAATCCTACTATATATACCTAATAGCATTTATGTCTATAATAACGCACTGATTAATCATTCACCTCATTGCACAAAACAACTCTTCTGTTCTTTCCATCTACTTATATAGAATATTTTGATGTAAAAGAGCTAGGGGGCATGCGGACCGAAATATTCACTTATATAATACACCATAAGCCTTTATTTAACAAAAAAGCCACCATCAGTTTCCCACCTATATAACAATCACATTAAACTCATTTTATCACATAAATCACTTTCAAATAGTATAAACAAGATAAGCCACCAGAGCGTTAAAATCACCGATGGCTTATCTTTATATTTTAACAAAACTTTCCGGGTATATAAGTGTTAACGTTGATTTATAAAAAATTATTCTATATCAATCACTCCCCCAAACTCCCATATCTATCACATTTCCCGAGTAACTTATATACGTACTAGCAGCCGCCAACACTTCTTGAACTTTATCTGACATAGTACGACTTTTACTTAACCCTGGTTGAACAATATATATCTTTCCCATCACTCGGAAAGTAGAATTTTTTAATACCTTAATCAATTCTGATAAATTGCCTCGTTTCATTATACAATGTCCATGTAAATTACGATTATATATTTTATCAATCAATGTTGCTCGGTTTTTAAACCACATTAACGATTTAACTGCCTGACCGCAAACTTCATAAACATCATTCACCGAATTATTATACTCGCTTCCATTCATCGCCTTAGCATGATATAACGAAACAATATATTGTTTCATATCATCCTTTTTAACAGATATATAATCTGCAATTTCGCCATTCCCATGATCATATATAACATATTCATTTTCACTGTCTGCTAAAAGGATTTCTTCTATAGTTTCTTGAATAGACTTCTTACCATCTTTATTCGTATCATCTTTAATTTCTTTTTTGATGTTTGTATTATACAATTTCCAATCAATATTCACGATTTGAGAGTTATCATATACTTTTATACCTTCATTTGCTGAAGTAATTTCATATCCAACAATTATCCTATAATCCGTTGTTCTAAACTCAATTGGATATTCATCAAAAAATTTTTCAATTGATACTTTTTCTCGGCCAATTTGAATATTCAATCTATCACCAGACAAATATCTATATTTGCCTTCAATATCACACATGTAATGTGCTTGATATTTGTCATATGATAGTACAAACACTAATTTATCATTTACAACCTTAACATCTCTAATATCAATATCTGTTAAATCTATAGGTCGGGTTATCTCTTCTATATATACAATTGGCAAATCAATATATACTTTATAATTATAGTCAGCCATAAATATATTATTGGGATATTTCATTAATCGTTCAGCTTGGGGTAAATTATCATAGCCGGTATTTGTTTTAACTGAGATTTTCGAATTAATTATCTTATTTCCATTTTCATCACACCAATTTATATATCCTGGAATATCCATGTATTGGCTAGTCCAAATTTTAGATCCACTGCTATATCCAATTGTTTTTTCAGAATTCTCACCACCACTATGATCCACCGCCTTGCAAAAAACATGTCCCGCAGTAAACATTCTCCCCGTTAACGGATCAATAGAATTTCCAACATCAGAACCCGCTGATATTCTATACGATTCCCCTGTATGATTATACATATTAGCCAACCCTGTGTTAAATATTTCGAATTTCTCCATCCCTCCTAAAACACGATGAACACTTGACCGGTCAATTTTCCTGCAACCTGTTGCAAACGAATTTGATATACTCTCATACATTATTTCTGAATGCTGGTGTGAATATATAAACATATACCCCGTATCTTTTTGATAGTGAACAATATACAAGACGTATTCTTTATTAATCTTAAACTCACTTTTTAACCATCTCGGAGAATCATAAATAACACCTATTCCTATAACAGTATTATCGCTCTTATTTCGATAAATCCGACTATCCACATTACATTCTTGAGGAAAACATGCATCTACATCAAACGAATCAACACTATATATCCTTGCATGTCCACTTAAATTAATAGACTGAATCGGGACGGTATCCAAATCAGTATCACTTGTTGTTTCAAATCTCCGAAAAAACTTTTTTTTATTCTCTTCTCTTGTATTCGTTCCTTCTGATAAATCTATTATCATTTCTTGCCAACATGCATCACTTGCATAAAGCTTTTTATTCTCTATTGCCAACTCCTCATCAGGAACTGCTAAAAACTTTGCCATTCCAATATTATCAGCATTTGTCCTAGCAAATCTTCCAATAAACTGAAGGGTATAAGCCAAAGACTTATGTGGATCATGAATCGCCGCTATTTTCAAATTTGGAAAATCAAATCCTTCTCCTAACATATCAACACATATAACACCATCAAGCTTACCTTCCTTCAGCATAATTATTACTTCGTCAATCCGTTTTGATGTCATCGAACTATCTATTCGTTTCATCCTCAGATTAGTATTCTTTTTATAAATATCCTCTAATTCTCCTCCTCGACTTTTAGTATTGGCACGAGCCATTATGTAATGTTCAAATCCATATTGCCTATCCTTTAAAAAAACTTCTTCAGCTTTTTTGGCGATACAAATATCATTACTAATCCCATTTATTTCTTCAACCGGGATGAATTTTATTTCTCCAAATATTCCATCCATATAAGCCTTTGATAATGGATAATTGTAAATAATGTCGCCCTTTATTTCTTTTTTATCCATTCTATATGGTGTTGCTGTATATAGAATATGTCTTGCGGATACAGTATTAATTATAATCTGTTGCCACGTTTTCGCTGGTGAATGGTGTGCTTCATCCACTTCAACTAAATCAATATTATTCTTAGCCCATTCAGACTCGCTAAGACTTAACGCAGCTTGTGGAGTTGCCACAATAACATCCGAACGCGATATTTCGCTTATGCAATTATCATCAAAAAGGTGACACATCTCGTATACAATAGGATTTTTTTGTTCCTTATCAATAACCTGTAGTTTTTTTAACGTAAATAATTCTTTATAATCATTAGCAATCTGTGATCGTACCAAAGCACTGGGAGTTACAATTAATACACGCTTTGCTTGAAGGATATATGGACAAACCATTATTACTGATGATTTTCCACTTCCGGTCGGCATAACAATAATTGCAGTTCGATCATTAGAATTCAATGTATAATATGCCGCTATCGTATGGATAGCTCCAATTTGAGCATTTCTTAAACCTAATTGCGTATTATCTTCACTGTACCTATAACAAATTTTGTTATACAAATCGCTAAAATAACTCATTTCTCCCCCTTTTTATTTACTAATGTCACTTATCGTAAAATATCGTTGCCGAGCTATTGCCAGCAACGATATTTCATCTACACATAATTACCAATTTAAATCTTTTGGCGGACATGGATCATTTCCATAACTATTACACACTCGAAATCTACCATTTCGATCTTGAACTCGCAATTCCGACTTCTGATTAATCGCAATTCTCCTTGCAATAGCAATAGCTTTTTGTTGAGTATCTACTATACATGTAACTCTATTGTTTTTCTCACCACGTACTGCCCAATTGCTACCATGTCGTACAACATACTGCGTCTTACCCATTAGTCATTCCCTCCTTTCGTTTATGATTCAAAACATCTTCGTTAATAGATGTTTGTTATTGAATCTCACAAAGGGGTTTGATATACTTTACTCGTGTGCAAGCGAATGGTTATCATACCCTTTGCTTGATTCTGAGAGATATAAGGTTGCCGCCTTCTATCTCTCAATTTATGAAAACAGTATTTACTGTTATCAATCACTTAAAAACATAATCTACCTCTCCTAGATAATTCATTATTGCTTCCTTAGCTTCCTTATCGATTTTCAAATCATTATCATGTCTAACAATAACATCATATAAAACCATAATATTGTTTTTTATTACTCCAGCCTTTGTTAAGGTACTACATAACGGAATACTTTCCCAATCATAAAAGTAATCATCATCTTCATCTTCCATATATTCACAGACCAAATCTGGATTTCTTCGTCTTTTATCAATATATATTTCATAAAAAACGTCTCTATTATTTTCATCTCCAAAAACCTGAAGTGCTACTACCCATACCCTCGTATTATTTTCTATTCTAGCCACAAATGCTGAGCCAGCACAGCATGTCTTCAATTCATGGTTTTCATATGTAATTACTTTTCTAAATATTCCGCTATATTTAGAACAACTATAGTCACCTTCATAACAATATGGTAAACTTTTTTTATTTCTAAAATGAATAAGAAACGGTAATTCTTCTCCGTCTTCATCGTCTAGCAATTCATTAATCTTATTTATACTATATGCATTCCATTCTATTTTATTCGCTTCTGTATCATTTAACAGTTTATCAACAAATCTATTTATTGTATCTATACTTGAGCTGATTTGTCCAAAGTCTCCATTAACAAGTTGTTCAACACTTACTCCAAGAGCTTTTGCAAAATTAAATGTTATCGCCGTTGCTGGGCCACCCTCACTTCCACGCGACGATAATTTTGATATATACCCTATTGACACACCTGCCTTTTTTTCTATATCACCAATTTTATAGCCCTTCATTTCTATTAACTTATTTATATTCTCTACAAATCGCTCATTATCAAACTTCATACTATTCCCTCCATGATCAACACAATACATTACATTTTACCAAATGTCAACTATTGACTTTTGTCCCATTTTTTTTATCATTTTGCCATTCGTCAAAAACGCAAGCCGCCGGAATTCCAATTCCGGCGGCTTGCATCCATCTCTAGTCTCTCCAAAACAAATCTCTGGTATAAACCTTATCCTTCACATCTCCCAAAACATCAACATCAAATCTATTAGCAATAATCACATCACTCTCGCTCTTGAACTTGTCCAGATCATTAACAACCTTTGACTCAAAGAACTCGCTTCCATCCTCAAGCGTAGGTTCATATATGTTGATTGGTATCCCCTTAGCCTTAATATGCTTCATAACATCCTGAATAGCTGATGCTCTGAAGTTATCACTATTACTCTTCATAGTAGGTCTGTATACACCAACAGTCTTAGGATTCTTTGCAATTATCTGATCCGCAACAAATTCTTTTCGGATAACGTTCGAATCAACAACCGCTTTAATCATAGCCTGTGGCACACCTTTATAGTTTGCCTGAAGCTGCTTTGTATCCTTTGCCAGGCAGTAACCACCATAACCAAATGACGGATTATTATAATGTCCGCCAATACGCGGATCCATACATACACCATCAATGATCATCTGTGTATCCAGGCCCATCATCTGCGCATATGTATCAAGCTCATTGAAGTAGCTGACACGTACTGCAAGATATGTATTTGCAAAAAGCTTAATAGCTTCTGCTTCTGTCAAATGTACCAGCAATATCTTTATATCCTGCGGAGCAGCTCCGGCTCTTTCTTCCTCTGCTCTTGCACCTTCAAGAAGAAGATTCGCAAACATCTCTGCTTCTTCTTTCTGATCATCATCACAGCCAACAACTATACGACTCGGATGAAGATTATCATAAAGAGGCTTTGACTCTCTCAAGAATTCCGGACTGAAAAGGATATTCTTAACTCCATACTTCTCGCGTACAGACTTTGTATATCCAACCGGAATAGTAGACTTAATCACTATCATTACATCCAGATTTACCTTAAGCGTCCACTCTATGGCATCTTCAACCGCACTTGTATCAAAAGCTCATCCCAGCATATCAACAACTCCAAACCAATCAATCAAATCCAGTAGATTAGTAAAACATTCATCATCGATGAACATAGGTTTATCAACACAACTTACTGCAATATTATATACGTATCTTATGCAATCCTTTATATTATTAATACTATATCTTAAATGCGCGCCATTGATATGCATATCAATTAAAAATTTCTTCCTGCCACTTTTCCAATAGTATTTTTCATATAAAGCTTTAAATAGCTTTGCCTCAACTTCATATTTATCAATTAATATAACAATCACTCCAACCACATGATTGTAATCATATAATTTCTTTGGAAATGTATCAGAAACCGGAATTAATGCATTCGCGTCATCAATATGACTATACGGATAATAGTGAAATTCTTCCTCCCTTATCTTAACCTTATTTGCCAATTTATCTCTTGGAAAAGCATATACCGGTATTTCAAATAGCTTCATTTTTCTTTTTTTCCTCTTGCCAAAATGACATTCGTTTTATAATTATACATATAAGCCAAAACGCTCTTATGTATATGCTTACTATCAATATAAATACACTTTGTTTTTCTTACCATAATACCATAGGTATAATCTGATAAAACCAAAAATTAAAAATCTTCTCTTCTATCTAATTCATCTTCCGTTAGGTTATACATTCTTCTATATTTTTCAATCAAATCATCATATCCCGTGTCGCCGCTAATAACATATATTTCCTCATAAGTTTTGCTTTTTACAGCATTTCCCAACACACTTTTTATTCTGTTGTCAACTGCCTGATCACCCGGCTCCACTTTTATAGGCTTAACATGAGGATGGGATTTTTTGATAAGTTTTTGATACAAACCTTCCTGTGAAACAAATATCCTTACATCATCCGTTTCATCGGCCATTTTAATCCTTTTTATAGCAGAATTAATATGATTATCTCCATCAACCAAATATAGATGTACCGGCTTGTTTGCTGATTCATCTTTATCTTCCTCAAAAATATATCCTGATCTCTCATATTCAAAATACGCTTCCCAATCATCCCAAGACATTTTTTGTTACCTCCTTAAATCTTTAGCTATATACAATCAACAGAATAATCTTAACCATCTATTTTCCCTATGTCGTTCATAAAACAATTTAAAACGACTCAATTCACTAAACTTTTTTGCATATAGCCATCAATCCGTCACTTCACACACCTGAACAACACATTAATATCATAATCCGCCGGGCCTACTATAGGAAGTATCACATCAGGACACTTTTCACCAGAGATTCTTTTCACCGTAAATCCCGCCTCACGTAAAAATCGATCTGCCTTCATACCAAAAACTCTCTTGTGGTCATTTTGGCCATATAATCGAATTCTATCTGCCTCAGTTGTAACAAATGGATCTTCTTCCAAAAGTTCAACATTCGGATCCATTGGAAATGAACAAATTAATGATCCACCTTTGCGAAGTATTCTATGTAACTCTCGTAACGCTTTACGGAAATCATCAACATGTTCCAGAACATGATTACATACCACAACATCATATGACTCATCCGGAAGTCCCGTTTCCTGAATATCCAATTTCATATCAGCCTCATTATATAAATCCGCTGTCGTACATGATACTCCATTCTTTTTCATCCAAATCATCATGCTGTTTTCCGGAGCAAAATACAATATATCAGCTTTTCTCAAATAATCCTTGTGCTTTCTACACCACATAGCAAGAATCCTGTGACGTGGCATAGATTTACAATTAGGGCAATGAACATTCTGTTCCATCCCCTCATACCTTAACGGATTGAATCTTTCAGGCCGATTCATATAATCTCGCGGAATAAATGATTTAAATCTTATTCCACAACACGGACAATAACCTGTCATTTTCCTTGGAAAAAGGAACGTTTCTATTCTGTATCTAAACGACCTGGTTAATCTATATAACTTCAGTGCAACTCCACGCAAAAATGCTGGACAAGCTTTATATGCTATTTCCTTAAATGGCATTTTCTTGCCTCCTTAATCAATTCTCATAAAACATTTACTTATATCTTGGTGATACTAATTTTCGGATAAAACAAAAAGCCTTATACAGCCTGTTAAGCATCCATATATAAATAGGATTTCTTGACATTGCGCACAAACAAGTCAGTTTATGAAATAATGAAAAATCGCCTCGCAATATTATATTTCTATATTTTGTTGCAAAATCCATCATATCATTCAGAGTACCAACTAGGTTTTTCTGCTCTTCTCTTGAAAAAGCACCATACCCTCGCCACATACGATTAATAGCCCACAAGCAACTAACTATCAGCATCTGTATATATTTGGAATCATAATCTGACATTGAATATATTGAAAACTTTACAAAATTAGCCTTCCAGTAATCTTCAAGACATTTTGCAGAAAAAGACTTACTAAGGCTATTCTCCCTTACTCTATAATGAAACAGAATATCCGGAATTGCTACGACCTTCTTTGTCAATTTAATAACCTTACATGTAGTTGCAATATCCTCAAACACCATACCTATAGGATATCTAATGTCAGAAAACAGACTACTTCTATATAACTTATTCCATGCGACCTGACCAATATGATAATCGCTTAAATAACATCGAATTATCTGTTTATCTTTTAATACAAGTTTTCTATCACAATACTCTACTAATCTTCGACTTCTCGGTTTCTCAAAAAAATATCTACATGCAACTATATCAGCTCCATATCTAGTAGCCGTAGTATACATTTTTTCAATTGCATCTTTTTCCATCCAGTCATCACTATCAAGAAATGCAACGTATTCTGTTTGGGGATTCATATGATCAAGTCCAAAATTACGTGCATTCGAAAGTCCATTATTCAATGTATGAAATACTGTAATATTCGGATACCTATCTGCATATAAATCACAAATCTTTCCACTACCATCAGTAGAACCATCATCTATTATAAGAATATTTAAATTCTTATAAGTTTGACCAACCACACTATCCAAACTTTTCTTAATATACGTCCTTACGTTATATACAGGAATAATAAGACTTATCAAAGGATATTTATCCAATCTGATTATATCCATTACTCAAGACCCCATTTCTTAACACTTCGCAATCTCATGTGTTTTATTCATAAAACAATACTCCTATTGTTTATTAATCTGAAGTTTTCCTTCAATTCAATCATCATTTCCATCATGCACATAAATTAAACATAATAAGCCTCCCACCATATGGATAACACTAGAAATCTTTATTCTAAGTATATTAAAATCCATACGGAAGGAGTATTAAATCATTTTATTATTCACAATTAATAACCTAATACTTTCTATTTACCATAATTATTTTCCAACCATGAATTTCAACTTCGATTGACTTAAACATTCGTTCATTGCTATACATATTATTATAGCCACTATCAAAGTAATAAACTTTTGAAAAATCTTGATAATAAAAGAATAATTAGACATTATGCAAGCAAATGCTTTTTCACACAACATAATGGCAATCTGGTTCACACAAAGGAACGTTATAGAATATATACTTAGATAAGTTAATCCTACCCTATTCATTATAGAAACATTTAAGATTTTTCGTATTATACCCCAAATTATCAAAGTTCCTAAGATTGCATCAACAATATACAATCCACAGTTATGATATCTAGCTGATCGTAAATCACATGAGCCATTTATATAAACAAGAATACCATCAAGCACTGTCAGGCCAAGCAATATCCAACACTTGTTCAACCAGTGGAATATCTTTTCTTCATTCTCTTTAATAAATTCGCCAACAAGCATAAACAAGGGTGTAACCATTAACGGTTCAAGGGAGAATGGCAACATATAATTCGTCATTGTCGAATATATGAACCCAACCGTCGCAAGTAACATCATAGCAATCCACTTATTCTTTCCCAATTTTTCTGATAGAAATGCATATAACAAATTACAAAAAAAGAAACATGGAAGAAACCATAGTGCTGGTGCAAATGGCATATTCTGCATATCTGTTGGAAAAAGCAATACAGCTCTTAACGCTAAAACAATGTTTTTATCCGACAATCCAGCTATTGAAGCGACAATCATAATCATCAAATATAATATTACGAATGAGAAATATGGAACCAAAACTGTCTTAAATCTTCTTATTGCAATTTTCTTAATGTTTTGTTCAGGTTTCCACAAATATCCGCTAACAATAAAAAATAATGGCATATGAAAAGACTGAATATACGTGTGCACTAAATCTCCCCAGCCAACATGATCAAATACCATTAAGAAAATACCGAACGCCTTAAGAATATCTAGTTCTCGATTTCTACCACTCATCATTTTAACCAATTATCTTTATCTGATTTCAGATATGCCTTAAATAATTCTAAATCGTCTTTAGTAGTTAGTTTGATATTTTTGTCAGATCCTGCTGCAAAAAATAATCTTACTCCTAACTCTACCATCATTGTATTCGTATAATGAGACCCATATATTCCAATCTTCTTTTCATAAGCCTCATGATATTTTGAATTCAACAAATCAAATCGATAAGCTTGAGGTGTTGAAACTCTACGAAGAGTTTCGCGCGGAATATAC